>Ga0316204_10000075_pt1 | contig 430512 bp, 344 predicted proteins | sample 6monrhotite_MG_2_FD_205661 | JGI IMG/M metagenome (GOLD analysis project Ga0316204, IMG submission 205661) | Microbial mat bacterial communities from mineral coupon in-situ incubated in ocean water Damariscotta River, Maine, United States -... | ecosystem: Environmental > Aquatic > Marine >...
TGGCCGTTCCGCTCCACGAGGGCGTCGGTCACCAGGGTGCGGAGGGCCTCGGCGTCCTCCTCCGGAACAAGGCCCGACGCCAGCACGACCGCCGCGGTGTAGGCATCGTCGACCTCGGGGAGCAGCCGCTCTAGCGCACCCTGGGCCCGCAATCGGGGACCGGTGGCGTCGTCGGGGAGCACCCGAGCCGCCAGGGCCGTCTCCACCACCACCCGCTGCACCGTCGCCCTCGGCATCCGACTCCAGCTTCCGTCGGCCCGCTGCCCCTGCTGCAGGGCGCGCTCCAAGATGCGAACCCGCTGCTCGGCCAGCTCGTGGCCTGTGACGCCGTGCATGCCGAGCAACAGGTCCGCGGCGTCCGCGGCCGATGGCGCCCGCGTGGCGCGCACCACCCGCTGCCACGCGAGGATGCGCAGCCGACGCAGTGTCTCGGGGTTCAGCTCCACCCCGACCGCCTCGGCCAGCGCCTCGGCCTGCCCGGCCACGGCGAAGGCATAGGCACCGTCCGCGGGGCCGCCGGCCAAGCGCTCGAGCTCCGCCTGGACCACCGCGAGGGGGCCCGGGAACACCACGACCTCCATGCGCTCGGTCGTGCGGTCCGCCCCCTTGGGCGCCTGCAGGGAGAGGCTGCGCTCCCCCGTGAGCGCGCCACCGCGGGTGGTCAGCACCGGCCGCCCTTCCGGGTGCACGACGATGCTGCGCTCGGCCGCGTCTCGAACGTCGCCTGAGACCAGCCTCGCCTTCACAGTGGCGGCGCCTGCTCCGCGCACCTCCATGGCCAGCTCCCGCACCGCGCTCCCGCCGGGGAACAGCGAAAGGGCTCCACCGGCCGCTCCCGCTCCTGCCCCATCGGCCTGCACCGTGAGCTCGGCCTCCAGCCGTCGGGCCGTCGTGTTCATCGCCTGCACGGGCACCACGACCCGGTCGCCGGCGTACAGCCATCCCGGCACCACGGGCTCGACGTACACCGGAAGCGTGCCGACGAAGCGGTGCTCCGCCCCTGCCTGCTGCCCACGACGGTCGTGGGCCAGGGCCAGCACGCGCCAGGTCGTCAGCTGGTCCGGTACCGTGACGGGCACCGTGGCCACCCCGTCGGCGTCGGTCTCTACCAGAGGCCGCCATAGCAGAGACTCCGGGAACCAGCTGCGGGTGCGCTCCTCCTCCGCGGCCTCTCCGCGCTCGCCCTCCGAATCCTTGTCCGGCTTCTTCGCACCAGGAGGAGGCGGGGGGGCCGGCGCATCCTCGGTCTCCTCCACCGACTTGTCGTCGGCGAAGCCATCGAGCTTCGCGGTCTCTTTCTTCGCCCTTCGACCGAACTCCCCAGAGCCGTCGCCGCCGGCGGCCTCGTCCATCGGAGCGGAGGGGGCCCGCGACGTACCCAACGCCTTCCGATCCTCCTCGGGCCCCCTCATCGAATTGGAGCCACACCCCACCGACCAGACCAGCACCGCCGCCACCACCCCCGACGTACCCATTCCGAGCCTCATCGCCGCACCTCCGAACGCACGTAGGGAATCCAAGGCTCCACGTCCTCCGGGAGCCGGGTGGCGTCGGCCACCATGGAGCGAGGGTCCACCTGGGCCAACAGGTCGTCGGGAAGCACGTGGAGACCGAGGGCACGACCGTAGCCGTCCACCGCAGCGACCTCCGCCCGCGCCTCCTTCCACAAGCGCGCCATGTCGACGGGGCCCATGGTCTTGCCGTCGCCAGCCGCATCCTCCCACGCTCGGACCTTGGGAACCAACGCCTCCAGTACGTCGTAGAAGGCCGCAGACAGGGCCTCCTCGGCGGGCACGGCGACGCTGCCGTGTCCGGAGCTGGCCACGTCGCCCGCGTGGTCCCGCGGGAGCTGGCCGACGCCGAGCACGGCGGCCTGCGCGGCGTTGGTGCCGCGCACCTGGCCCAGAGCGAGCATCCGGGCGTCGAACACGTCGAAGGCCTTGGTGTCGCTCGAGACACGGACCGTGGCCGACCCAAGGTCGTCCGTGGGGGTGAGGGGTCGAAGCTGCGCCAAGGTCTGGTCGACGCCGGCCAGCATCACCGCTGCGGGTTGCCCGGCCTCGCCGGCGGTCGTCCGGACGGTCAGGGTGGCCTCTTCGCCGGGCCGGTAGACCGCTTGGTCCGTGGACAGCGACACGGCCAGCGGGTTGGCGGGCGCCACGAACACCACCGTGCGGGCGCCGTCGAACTCCACATCGTAGAAGCCCGACGCGTCGGCGGGGATGGCGAAGGCGAAGGCGTTGCCTTCGTCCTTCTGGGCCTTCAAGACCTCGTCGTACCCCTGCCGCAGCCACAGCTCTTTCGGCAGCTGCCCCGACCAAGACGGGCCGCGCAGGAGCTTCACGGTGACCGTGTCTCCGGGCGCCGCAACCGGGGGCTCCGCCCGCATGCGGAGGGGCGGGATCGCCCCCACACCCAGCTGCAGACGGGTGGTGCCGGCGTCTGTTTTGCCCTTGCTGACCGCCACCGCAAGCTCGAAGCCTGCGCGCGCAATGGGCTGAGGCGCACGGAAGCCCGGGGGCTTCGGCACGCTGAGCCGCGCCACGGACACGCCGGCCGCAGCGTCCCCCTTGTGGGGAGCGTCGAGAACGATGCCCCCGACCTGACCGGTCAGGCACGCCCGTGCCGAGGCGGGCAAGCCCGCGCCGTCGTAGGTCACGTCGAGGTTGGGTCGGCTGGATCCTGCCTGCAGGGACCAGCGCACGGTGGCCACGACGCCGCCGTCGTAGCCGGAGCCGATGGGGTAGCAGCGACGGGCCTCGAGGCCCGCCTGCTCGAGGGCCTGGTCCAGGCTCGACGACGACGCGCCGCGAGCGACACGCTTCTCCCACCGCAGCGACGGCGTCAGCGGATCCGGGACCGACCACGAGAGGCCATACATGGCGCCCTTGCCGTTCCTCGGCAGGGACAAGGAACGCATGGCACGGGCCACGCACTGCTCTACCGCAGAGGGTCCAGCGACGGCCTCGGTGATGGCGCCGCTAGGGGCCGCACGAACGGCTACGTCGACCCGAGCGCTGCCCGTGACGTACTGGCCGCACCGGGCGATGGCGGGATGGGCCCGGTCGAAGGCACGACGCTCCGCCATGTCGAGGACCCGGTTGCCCACCAGCTCGGTGGCGTTCGCCAGGCTCGGCTCAGCCGGCGTGAGGGGGCGAGGTCGGGCCGGAGGCGCTGCCTCCACCACGGTGATCGGCTCTCCTGGATCCAGCTGCACGGAGGCCACCCCGTCGACGTCGGTGGTCGCGGTGTAGGTCGGGGCGTCTGGGTCGAAGGGGCTGCTCAGCACGACGTCGTGGTCGGCCAGGGCCCGGCCGTCGGGGGTGCGCACGCGCACGTAGACCCGGTTGTTGGCGCTCTGCACGAGGCCATCGCGCAGCTCGGTCACCGCATCGACGGCGACGTCGTCCACCGCCAGCACCACGGACGCACTGCCCGTGACCACCTCGCCCGTGGTGTCGACCGCCTGCAGGCTCGCCGACAGCACCGCTCGGTCCATCAGGTCCGCGGGGACCCGTCCCACGTCGATCGAGAAGGTGCCATCCGGCAACGTCGTCGCGACGAGGGGCTCTTCCCAAGCAAGCGGCATCGGCCAGCGGCCCTCGGTGACCCGCAGTCGCGCCGTGACCTTGGCGGCACGCACGGGCGCTCCCGAGGCGTACACGGCGCGGCCCTCGATCCGTGCGGTCTCGCCGATGCGGAACCACGGGGCACTGCCCTTGGCCTCCACCGACAGCCGCGGCAGCTGGAACGGCTCGACGTCGAACCGATGCTCGATGCGCTCGGCGCCCGTTTGGTAGGCCGCCACCCAGGTGCCGTGCTCAGCGTCGCCGGACAGGGGGAAGGAGGTCGCTGAGATGCCCCAAGGACCGCCATCGGAGCGCTCGGTGTGCATCTCGGTGCCGTCGGGGGCCCGGATCACCCAGCGCCCAGGACGATCATCGAGGGGCGTGAGGTCCGTGCGCGCCAGGACGACGGAGCGGAGTTCCACGGTCTGGCCCGGCTTGTACAGCGGACGATCCGAGGCGACGTGCACCACCGCCGGCGTGTAGAGCGCGAGGGGCGAGTCGACGTCGACCGACTCGAAGCCTGCGTCCAAGTGGGCGCGGAGGACGTAGTCTCCGTCGGGCACGTCCGGAAGGGTCGGCGTGTAGCGCCACCGTGGCCCGTCGATCCACGGTCCGTCGAGGACCAGCCCCTCGACGTCCTCATCGTCGCGACGCAGCGACCACGTCACCGTCACCCCACGGCGCATCGCACCTTGCTGCAGCGAGGACCACGGGCGGTCTCCGTCGAGCCAGTTGGCCGTCGGGAGCACCGACACCGTTCCGGCCTCCTTGCCACGCACGAGCCCGCCCGCGGCAACTTGGGCGGAGAGCCGCAGATCGGTGGCGGGGCATTGGTCGAGCCACATGCCATAGCGGATGCCGGTGGGCACACATGGGTAGCCCACGCACATCCCGACACTGCCGAGCATGGCCAGCGACACGAGAGCCGTGGGGGTGAGGGCCCGCCAGAGCTGGGGGCTTGGGGCTTCAGGCAGGTCCTGCATCCGTCCTCCGGCCTCCCCAACGGGAGGTCCGGCGGAAGCTTACAGGAGACGGACAGCGCGACCAATCTGCCAGGTCGTCCCTGGGTCGTCGCATGATGTGGACCTGTCAGCCCCCGTCGACTCTGCACGTCCAGTTGCCGCAGCGGACCTCGTAGGCGGACCCCGGCGCAATGAACACGTCATCCTTCGCCGGAGTCCAGGTGGCCCCTTGAAACTGCGCCTCCACGGACCACTTCCCAGCGGGCACGTCGGCCGGAAGGGAGATCGCCTTTCCTCCTCCGACCAGGCGGGCCGGCGCACCGGAGGACTCGACCCTGCTGGTGTTCGCCGACGGGGCAGGAGCGGGCGCCGGTGCCGGCGCCGGGGACGGCTTCGCCGGCCGAGGCACCACGACCCGGACGGGCTCCGGCTCCGGCTCTGGGGCCGGCTGCGGCCGCGCACGGGGGGAGGGCGTCGGCTCCTGCTCCGAAGGGTCGGGGGCGACCTCTTCGGATGGCGCTGGCGCGGGCAAGGCCGGCGCCTCCACAGGCACCTCCACGGGGGGGGCTGCCTCGGGCTGGACGTCGGCCAGAGCAGGGTCGTCGGCCCAAGGCTGCCAGACCGCCACGCCCACCATCAGCACGGCGATGCCCAGCACGGCCACGCTGCCGAGAAGCACCATCAGGGACATCCCGCCCATCACCAACCCGACCCGCCCGCCCGTGGTGGTCGTGGCCTCTGTGAGGGTGTCCATGGTGGGCGGCGCCATCGGCGCCAGAGGGCGCTGGGCCTCGAGGGTGCCCTCTTGGATCTGCCGCCCGTCCAGCTCCCCCGGCTCCTCCGCCCTGGCGAGATCCCAGTCCCGCTCGCGCGCCCACCGAGCGAGGGTGGCGCCCGACTGGCGGTCGGCGAGGCGCTCGCAGGCCCGGCTCACGTCCTTCGCCGTGGGCCGATCGTCCGGCTCGTAGGCGAGCATCGAGCGAAGCAGCGCAAAGACCTGGCCGGGCATCTTCTCCTGCAGGGGCTCGAGGCGGTCGTCGACGAAGGTGGTGTAGCGCTCGTGGCTCACGGCGAGGCCCGCGAGCATCGTCACCGGCACGTCGAACACCTTCCGTCCGGCGATGCCTTCGGCGAGGGTCGCACCAAGGGCGAACACGTCGGAGGCGGGCTCGACGTTCTCCGCAAGGAAGCGCTCGGGGGCCATGTACGGAGGCGAACCGACCAGCATGTCGGTCATCGTCTTCGCCTCGCGGGTCATCTCGTCGGTGCGGGCGATCCCGAAGTCCAGCAGCTTCACGGCCCCCCGCTTGCCGATGCGGATGTTCGACGGCTTGACGTCGCGATGCACCATGCGCAGCGCCGTGCCCCCCTCCTCTACCGGGGAGGTCCAGGCGCAGTCCAAGGCCCCAGCGACCTGGGCGATCACCTCCAACAAGGTGCGCAGGGGCGGCGGTTCCTCCCCTTCGAAGCACGTGGACAGGTCTTGCCCATCGACGAACTCGGTGACCAGCGCGACCCGCCCCTCGAGCACCAGCAGGTCGTGGACCTTCAGGATGGCGGGGTGCGACAGCTTGGCCAGCAGCCGCCCTTCGTCACGCAGTCGCTCGACTGCCTGGCCGTTCAACCCCACGTCGCGCCGCAGCACCTTGAGCGCCACGTCGGCGTCGATGCCTCCAGGCCGGTGCATCTCGGCGCGGTAGACCTCCCCGAACCCGCCCCGACCAAGGCAGGTGTGGATCGTGAACGATCGGGGCGTGGTCGCTGGCAAGCTCGGTCCTCGGAAGGGGCCATGATGACACAGGTCTGGAACCGGGTACCATGCCGCCATGCCTACCCTCACCTTCCTCCGCGGCAACAACGAACTCTTCGTGCACGTCCTTCGGGGCGGCCGAACCCTGGTGGGTCGTTCGGACCGGTGCGACGTGTCGCTGCCCTCCGACTCCATCAGCCGCACGCACTGCACCGTCGACCAACGACCCGATGGCTTCTACGTCGTCGACCGCTCTCGTCACGGCACCGTCGTCAACGACGAGAAGATCGACCAAGAGCACAAGCTCTCCGATGGCGACGTGATCGGCGTGGGGGCATGGCAGGCTCGCTTCGAGGAGAAGGCCCTCCCCAACATGTCGGGCCGCACGGCCACGATGCCCATGACCTCCCTGGCCCACGAAGAGCTGCTCGAGGTTCGTGACGACGCCGTGGCGTTCGTGCGGGCGCGCATCGTGTACGAGAGCGGGCCGCGAGAGGGCGACGCCATCCGCATCGACCGAAGCCGCATTGGCGTGGGCGGCCGCGGCAGCACGGTGGAACTCGACATGAGCCTGCCCATGAACGCGATGTTCGTCCGCGTCGTCCGCGGGCGCCCCATGGTGGAGCCTGGCCATGGCGCCGCCTTCCTGGAAGACCAACGGGTGCGGGAGATCACCCCCGTGATGCCCGGCGAGGTCGTGCGCCTCGGCGACGTGCAGTTCCGCATCGAGCCCTACACCGTCGAAGAGCTGGGCAAGGAGCGAGAGGGCTTCGGAGCGATGGTAGGCAGCACGGTGCAGATGCGGAAGCTCTTCGGCATCATGATGCGGATCGCGGCCCACGATGCCCCCGTCCTGCTCACGGGAGAGTCCGGCACCGGCAAGGAGCTCGCGGCCACGGGAATCCACGAGGCAGGACCGAGAGCCGAAGGGCCCTTCGTGGCCATCAACTGCGCAGCGGTGGCCGACACCCTCTTCGAGTCCGAGCTGTTCGGCCACGAGAAGGGTGCGTTCACCGGCGCCACCACCCGCACCGACGGTGCATTCCAGAGGGCCAACGGGGGCACGCTGTTCCTCGATGAGGTCGGGGAGATGCGCCTCGACTTGCAGGCGAAGCTGCTTCGCACCCTCGAGTCAGGGGAAGTGCGTCGCGTCGGCGGCCACGAGTGCACCTACCCCGACGTCCGGGTGGTCGCGGCGACCAACCGTCACCTGCCGTCGATGGTGCGAGAGGGAACGTTCCGCCAGGATCTGTACTACCGCTTGGAGGTCCTCACGGTGCGCCTGCCGGCCCTCCGGGAGCGCAGAGAAGACGTCCCTGCCATCGCCAAGGCCCTGCTCCGACGCAACCACCCCACGGCCCGGCTGTCCCCCGATGCGGTCGATGCCCTCGTCCAATACGACTGGCCCGGCAACATCCGCGAGCTCCGCAATGTGCTGACCCGCGCCTTCGTCATGTCGGGAGACCAGATCGGCGTCGGCGATCTGACCTTCAATCCCTGGGCCTTCGAAGAAACCCAGGCGCTGCCAGCGACGCTGCCGTCCCGCAGCCCGTCGGCGCTCTCGGACCGCGACACCGACGAGCGTGCCTCGATCCTCACCGCGCTCCAGGACGCCAACGGCAACCGCACCGCCGCGGCTCGGTCGCTCGGGATGCCGCGCTCCAGCCTGCTGTACAAGCTCAAGCGACTGAAGATCGTCTACCCGGCCTGATCCGCGCCCGCCTCGGTCCGCTGGGACCACCAGAGCTTCACCCCGAAAAACCCCGCGAGGATGAGGGCCCCCAGGATGGCCTTCGCCCACTCAGGCAGCTCCTCTGCAGGCGTATCCGGCATGGCAAAGACGCTGACGATGCCCGCGCCGGCCACCACGATCTGCCCCGAAGCCATCTCCACCTGGTCGAGCACCAGGGGCGCCCCATCGTCGGCGGCGACCGCCCACAGCTCCCCGAGGGTGTGGGTCTCTGCCATGCGCGCGAGGACCACCCCAAGCTGCGGAGCGTCGGGCTCTCCGGCAGGGCAGACCTCGGCCAAGCCGAGCAGCACCACATCGACGCCGTGAGCCATGGCGAGCTCCACGAGGGCCGCGTCATCGAGGTCGGAAGCCTCACCCACCAGCAGCAACGTCTCCCCAGGCTCCGCGGAGGCAATGGCCTCACCGACGGTGGTGCTGCCGTCGCAGTCAGGGTCCACCACGGCACGGGGCTCGTCGCCGTGCAGGGGCATGGTCGCGACCCGAAGGGCCACGTCCAGCGCGACGTCGGCCACGTGGGCGCCCACCCGAACCCAGATGCGGTCCGCGACCCCCACGTCGACCGCCCCACCCGCGGCGCGACGGATCGGCCACGAGGCCCCATCCGTGTTGGCCAGGAACAGACGGGTGTTCTTGCCGACCGCCAGAGAGTCCAGGCGGCCGATGGCACTGGCGTCGACGAACACGTCGACCCCGGCTCCATCCAAGGCCCCGCCCATTCCATCGAGGTCGTCGACCAGGCGCCCGAAGCTATCCACGCTGTGGGCCGCCTCGTCGCCCCCCCGCATGACCACCTTGAGGGCACCCGCTCCGTCGTCCGCCACGAAGACCCCAATGCGCCCGACGTCGTCGGCGACGTGCAGGAACACGCGCTCAGACGCGACAACGGCCCCCAGAGCGCCGGCTCCCTTCAAGGCCGCGCCACCCTTGCCGAGCTTCGCGCCCTTCGCGCCCACCGTGCCAGCCTTGCCGCCCACCTTGGACACCGCGCGCAGCAACGAGCCAATGCCTGCCTCGGCCGGTGCCGACGGGAGGCCGAGGAGCAGGGTCAGCGTCAGAGCAGGGAGGCAGCGATGCATGCCCGGATGCTACCCCGCGGTCTGGTCGTCGAGGAAGCGGCGCTCCAGTCCCACGCCCCGAGCGAGGCTGGTGAGAGGCACGCCTGCGGCACTCAAGGCGCCGAGCATGGCCAGGGTCGTGGCGTCGTCGTCCGCCACAGCGGACCGCACCTCGATCACCGTCCCGTCCACCTGCACGGAGGCAGACGGCGGCAGCGCGTTGGCCACCTGGCGTAGCTCCTCGGGCGCAAGCGACCGGGCGAGCTGCCAGCGGCTCACCTCGTCGGCCCCGGTGAGCGTGGCCATGGGGCCCTCCCGGAGACAGCGGCCGTCCTGGACCATGACGACGTGGTCGCAGAGCCTCTCGACCTCCGCGAGGTTGTGGGAGCTGATCACGAGGGTCTGACGCCCGTGAAGCTCGGCGAGCCGGTCCCGGAGCGAGTAGGCCTGGGAGGGGTCCAGGCCGGCCAACGGCTCGTCGAGGAGCACGAGCTCGGGGGCCCCGCACAGTGCTGACGCGACCGCCACCCGACGGCGCATCCCGTGGGACAGCGTCGTGATGCGGTGGTTTTTGCGGTCGTCGAGGCGCACCAACTCCACCAAGCGCGCGGCCTCCTTGCGGCCGTCGCGGCGAGACATGCCTTGGAGGCAGGCGAGGTGGGTGAGCAGCTCGAGGGGGGTGTGGCGGTCGGGCAGCTCGGCGTCCTGAGGGAGCACCCCGAGGCGCCCCTTGAGTCGCATCGGATCGAAGGCTCCCTCCCCGAGGATGTCGACGGTGCCCTGGTCGGGGCGCAGGAAGCCGCTCACCACCCCGAAGGTCGTCGTCTTGCCTGCCCCATTGGGTCCGACGAAGCCAGTGATGCTCCCCTTCGGAATGGTGAAGGAGAGCGCATCGAGGGCCTGCTTGCCTCGGCGGCCGAAGCGCTTCGAGACGCCGACGAAGGTGAGAGCGTCGCTCACAAGTCCCTCCGAGCGAAGCGCACGTAGCCGAGCAACAGGCTGGTCAGGCCCAGGCCCAAACACACGGTGCAGGCCGCAATCCAGCCCATGCTCGGGTCCCACATCCCCTGGATCCAGCCCTGGGGAAGCACCTGGACCACGAGATCGGCCACGGCCGGAAACCAGTCTTCTTCGATCATCAGCTGGGCGAATCCGTACAGGACCCAGCTTCCCGCCGTGCCACCGATGGCCAAGACCCGAGCCCAGGCGGCCGAGGTCGTCCACTGGCTGCAAGCCACCCCGAAGCCCACGAAGGGCACCGCGAAGCACCAGGTGCGCACCGTGAACCAACACAGCCAGCCCAGCAGGGCGACCGGCTCGGGCACGACCATCATCCACATTACCGTGCCCCACATCGCCACCGCCGACACCGCGCTGGCGATGCCCGTGAGGGTGAGCTGGCCGACGAAGCGACCGAGCACAAGCGCCATGCGGGAGGTGCGCAGGGCCTCGAAGCGGATGGCCCGGTTGTTCATGTCGATCGCGATGGACTCGGCCGAGGCGGACGCGGCGAAGAAGGGGACGAGGAGGAAGCCGAGCCACAAATGGAAGATGGCGGCCAGAGGCACGTTCATCAGCCGTTCAGCCAGCAACTCGCTGCCCACCATCGCGGTGAGCACCTCTTGGAAGCTCTCGGACGCAACGAGGTCGGCCATCATCGCGCCGGGCACCTCGGTGGCCGCCACCCCGAGGGACTCTGCGAGGGCCTTCTCGGCGAGACCGATCATGTTGGCGAAGAGGTACGCAGCCCCGATGGTGGTCACCGCGTACAGCAGCACCAGGGCCACGGCACGCCACGTCCGGATCGCGCGAAACAGCTCGAACTGCGCGATGAGCAGCACGTCACGCATTCACAGATCCTCGATGGCCTGCAGCACGTCGATCACCGAGGCATCGACGTAGGACGTGGGGTCCAGCACCTCGGCATCGACATCGGCCAGCTGCTCCGGCGTGAGGCTGTCATAGATCGCGTCTTCGGTGGCGATCATCGTCTCGAGGGCATCCGCAGCGAACACCATCATGTCGCGGCGCTCCGGGGGCTGTCCGTCCTGGACCGTCTGGACCAAGGCGTCGGCCACGTTCACCAGCTCCGCGTTCATGTCCTCGACGGCCCGCTCGATGACGACGCGCTGCTCTGGGGACGGGTCGACCTGTTCGTCGAGGGCCCGCCACGCCTGCCGGTTGCGGATCTCGATGGCCTCCCGCGCGGCATCGAGGTTCTCGACGACTTCGGCGAGTTCTTCATCGTCGAGGAGGCGCTCCTCGCCGTCGTCCCCTACGACCACGACCTGGGCACCATCCCCCGAGCGCTCCTCGCTGGGCCTGTCGTTTCGCTCCTCCGGGAGCTCGACCGGCATCGGAGCGGGCGCCGGGTCTCGGGGCGTGCCGTCTTGCCAAGGCCGCCCCTGGAGGACCCCTGCCAGCTCCGCGGGGAGCCCGCTCGGTCCGCAGTCGACCTCCTGCATGGCATCGAGCCGAGTCTTCACCGCGCGGAGCTCGGCCCTGGGGCCCATGCCGCCCACCGCTAGCCCCACGACCAAGGCCAACCCGGCCGCAACGACGATCTTCGCAAGCTCACTCGCCATGGGACAGCTCCGGGTGATCGAGCCACGACTGCAGGATCACCACCGCCGCCTGTTGGTCGATGACCTCCTTACGCCGCTGACGCGACATTCCTGCAGCGATGAGCTGACGCTCAGCGTCGACGGAGGAGAAACGCTCGTCGACGAAGTGCACGGGCCAGCCGGTCGCGGCGCCGAAGGCATCGCCCACCTGACGGGCGAGCTTGGCCGAGCGCTCCTCGGTGCCATCGAGCTCGTAGGGCAAACCGACCACCGCTTCGTCGACTCCCTTGCCTTCGAGCAGCAGGAGGATGGCCTCCACATCGCGGCGCACGCCCTTTCGGGACACCGTGTGCACCGGCGAAGCCAGCATCCTCGTGGGGTCGGACATCGCCACCCCGATCGTCTTCGTGCCCACGTCCAGGCCCACCACGCGACCCACGGCGCCTCCTGCAAGACGAGAGCATACTCCGTGGCTCCGATCCCCACCCAGTTGCACCATTTCTATACCTAGTCGGTCAGAATCTGTCCTCAAAAACACTGGACGAGACGGCTTCAGCTTGGTAGGTTTCTGCACACCTGTTCAGGAAGGCCATGTCCGCGCGTCAACCAAACCCCACCCTCGAGGCCACCAGCCGCCCGCGGGTGGAGCTGTTGTCCCAGGGAGACGAAGTGGTCACCGGCCAGGTGGCCGATACCAACGCCGCCTGGCTCGCCACGCGGCTCACCGAGCTCGGGTTCGATGTCGTCCGTCACCACTCCGTCGGCGACCGAATGGCCGACCTCGTGCAGGCCTTTCACCACATCGTGGAGCGCGCCAACGCCGCCCACGAAGCGCTCGGGGCCCCCACCCTCTGCGTGTGCACCGGCGGCCTCGGCCCCACGGACGACGACCTCACTGGCGCGGCCGTCGCCGAGGCCTTTGGCCGTCCCCTCGCCCTCGACGAGGTCGCTCTCGCCACCCTCGAGGCCCGCTACGCGTCCTTCGGGCGTCGCATGCCTTCGGTCAACCGCTGCCAGGCCATGCTCCCGGAGCGGGCCGAGCGGGTCGACAACGACCATGGCACCGCCCCCGGGTTCGGCTTCGAGGAAGGTGCATGCTGGTTCGTCTGCCTTCCCGGCGTGCCCCGCGAGATGAAGGCGATGTTCCAGGAGCAGGTGCACCCGCGCCTCCAGGAGCGCTTCCACCTTCCCGAAGCCCGGCTCGTCACCTTCCGCACCACCGGCATCGGGGAGTCGAACCTCCAGGAGGCCCTGGGTCCTTTCGATGAGCCCCAGGCCGTGCTTTCCTACCGGACGAAGCTGCCTGAGAACCACATCAAGCTCCGCTTCGGCCCCCAGGCGTCTACCGAGGAAGCCCAGGCCATCGTGCGCAGGGTCGCTGAGGCCGTCGGCCGGTGGACCTTCACGGTGGAAGGCCTCGATGCTGTGGATCTCACCGGCGAGCAGCTCGGCCTGCACCCCGGCGGCGGTAGCCTCGTCGAGGTCGTCGGGCAGCACTTTGCCGCCCAGAGCGTCACGCTCGCGGTCGCCGAGTCCTGCACCGGAGGCCAGCTGTCGGCCGCTTGCACCAGTGTGCCCGGGGCGAGCTCCTGGTTCCTCGAGGGCCGCATCACCTACAGCAACGGCGCCAAGGTCGCCCAACTCGGCGTCTCCGAGGCCACCCTCGCGGCACACGGTGCCGTGAGCGAAGCCGTCGCCGTCCAGATGGCCACCGGGGTGCGCGAACGCTCTGGCGCCACCTACGGGGTCGGCATCACCGGGGTCGCCGGCCCCGGAGGCGGCACCGAAGAGAAGCCCGTCGGCACGGTGCACGTCGCCGTCAGCTTCCCTACGCCGGATGGCGTGGGGGTGCTGCACCGCCGCCTTCGACTGCCCGGCAACCGTGCCCGGGTCCAGTCCCTCACCGTCGGAGCCGCCTTGGAGCTGCTCCGCCGCCAGCTCGTCACCGTTTCCTAGACCTTCGAGGGCTCTGCCCTCGCACCCCTCCCGACACCTCCACCACAGAGAGTACGACCATGCCCAAGGACGACCGTAGCAAGGCCATCGACGCCGCCATTTCCTCCATCGAGCGGATGTTCGGCAAGGGCGCAATCATGCGCTACGGCGACTCCGAACTCCCCCAGGTGGAGTCGATCTCCACCGGCTCCGTCACGGTCGACATCTGCCTCGGCATCGGTGGGGTTCCCCGCGGTCGCGTGGTCGAAGTCTACGGTGCCGAGGCATCCGGAAAGACGACCCTCGCCCTGCAGACCATCGCCCAGGCCCAGGCCGCCGGCGGCATGGCCGCCTTCGTCGACGCCGAGCACGCCCTCGACGTCAACTATGCCCGCGCCCTCGGGGTCAAGGTCGACGAGCTGCTCATCTCCCAGCCCGACCACGGCGAGCAGGCCCTGGAGATCACCGAGACCCTCGTGCGCTCCAACGCCATCGACGTCATCGTGATCGACTCCGTGGCCGCCTTGGTGCCCCGCGCAGAGCTCGAAGGCGACATGGGCGACGTCCAGCCCGGCGCCCAGGCCCGCCTGATGAGCCAGGCGCTCAGGAAGCTCACCGGCGCCATCAACAAGTCCAACTGCACCGTCTTCTTCATCAACCAGATCCGCGAGAAGATCGGCGTCATGTTCGGCAGCCCGAAGACGACCTCAGGTGGCAAGGCGCTCAAGTTCTACGCCTCGGTCCGCATGGAGATCACCCGCATCGGTGCGGTCAAGAAGGGCGACGAGATCATCGGCAACCGCACGAAGATCAAGATCACCAAGAACAAGATGGCGCCTCCCTTCCGGCAGGCCGAGTTCGAGATCTACTACGGCGAGGGCGTCTGCAGAGAGGCAGAGCTCATCGACCTCGGTGTCACCGCCGGCGTCGTTCGAAAGAGCGGCTCTTGGTATGCCAAGGGCGACCAGCGCCTCGGCCAGGGCAAGGAGAACTCCCGGAAGTACCTGATGGAGAACCCGGAACTCGCGAACGAGATCCATCAAGAGGTGCTGAGGTTCCACGGCGTCATCAAGGATGAAGTGCCGGCCGCCGAGGCGGCGCCTCCCCCGATGGCCGAGGCCTGATCGGCTCCCTCGGAGGGGTGGGTGGGGCCTTCCTCCCCTCTCCTCCCAACACGAAGGCCCAGGCGGAGTGTCCGCCTGGGCCTTCTACGTTGGGGCGCTCTACATCGTAGAGCGAGCGCTCACAGCGTGAGGCCGCCGTCCACGTCGATGCAGCGACCGGTGAAGTAATCGCACTCCACGATGAACTTCACCGCGGCGTAGATCTCCTCGGGGCTCGCGGCGCGACGCAGGGGAACCGCCTTGAGCATGTTCTCCAGCACCTCCGGGCGCATGCCCTGAAGGATGGGGGTGTCGACGAAGCCGGGAGCGATGGCGCCCACGCGGATGCCGTGGCGAGCGAGCTCACCGGCCCACACCTTGGTGTCGGCGACGAGGCCGGCTTTGGCGGCGGAGTAGTTGCTCTGGCCACGGTTGCCGTGGCGTGCGATGGACGAGATGTTGACCACGACAGACTGCTCCGTCTCGGTCTCGATCATCTTCGCGGCGAACTCGCGGGTGCACAGGAACGGACCGGTGAGGTCCACGGCGATGACCGTGTTCCACTGTTCCAGCGACATCTTCTTGATCTCGCCGGTGTTGCGGTCCTTCTTGACCAGCATTCCGTCGCGGAAGATGCCGGCGTTGTTGACCAGGCCGTTGAGGCCCCCCATGGTCTCGTGGGCATCGGCGATGAGCTTGGCGACGCTCTTCTCGTCGGTCACGTTGCAGTACTGAGTGGTGACGGTGCCACGGGCATCCGCAGACGCCGCGGCCACGTCGGCCATCTTGCTGTCGTCGACGTCGGCGATCACGACCTGGGCACCGCCCTTGGCCAGTTCTAGGGCGAACGTACGGCCCATGCCGCTGGCGCCACCGGTCACGATGCACTTGAGCTTGGAGAGGTTCATCACGGCTCCTCGAGTTGGGCGCGCACGAGCGCGGTCCGCCCGCTTATCGCGCCACGCCCCCCCATGCAGCTGTCCCCCGCCGGTTGGCCGGGTCCTCCCGCGCCGCGATCAGCTCAGAGCTGCTGCTGCGGCCTCGTACGCGCGCTCCAAGAGCAGGTCGATGCCCGACGGGTCCTTGCCGCCGGCCTGGGCCATGTCCGGGCGCCCCCCTCCACCGCCACCGATCAGCGGGGCCAGCTCTTTCACGAGCTTGCCCGCATGCACCCGGCTGCCCGCCACGTCCTTGCTGGCCGCGATGATGAGCTGCGCCTTGGGTCCCCGCTCGGCAGCGAGCACCACGAGGCTGGTGCCCAGCTGGTCGCGGAGCCGGTCCGCCTGCTCTTTCAGATCGCCATCGAAACGGGCGGCGAGCACCTTGACGCCGCCGATGTCGCGGGCCTGGCTCACGAGATCCCCGGCGGCGGCCTTGGCCACCTCGCGCTTCATCTCGGCGAGCTCCCGCTCCACGCCCTTGCGCTCCTCCGCCAGCTTGGCGACGGCTTCGGGCACGCGGTCGGCTTGGGTCTTCAACAGCGTCGCCGCCTCGGCGAGCTTGGCGGCCTGTTTGCGGAACACCGCGATCGCACCGGTGCCGGTCTGAGCCTCGATGCGCCGCACGCCGGAGGCGATGCCTCCCTCAGAGACCACCACGAAGGGACCGATGTCGCCGGTTCGCTCCACGTGGGTGCCACCGCAGAGCTCCACGGAGAAGCCCGCGACCTGCACGACCCGCACTTCGTCGTCGTACTTCTCGCCGAACAGCGCCATGGCGCCCTTGGCGATGGCCGACTCGAGGTCGTCGACCGTGGTCTCCACAGGCTTGTTGGCCAGAATCTCCTGGTTGACGAGGTCTTCGATGGCCCGCAGTTCATCGGCCGACACCGGCTTGTGGTGTCCGAAGTCGAAGCGCAGCCGATCCGGTGCCACCAGCGAGCCCTTCTGGCTGACGTGCTCCCCGAGAACCGAACGCAGCGCGGCGTGAAGCAGGTGGGTGCCGGTGTGGTTGCGGCGCGTGCCTGCCCGCGACGGGGCGTCGACGCGGGCCTCCAGCACATCGCCGATGGACACGGCCTCTCCCCCCTTCACGTGGTGGAGGTGCAGCCCACTGGCCTTCGCGGTGTCGACCACCGTGAACGTGGAGAGCCGCCCGCAGTCTCCCGCTTGGCCACCGCTCTCCCCGTAGAAGGGCGTACGGTCGAGGATCACGATGCCTTGCTGGCCGGCGTCGAGACGGTCCACCCGCAGGAGCTCGTCGTCGCCGTCCTTGGCCACCAGCGCGACCACGCTTCCGGCACGGGAGAGCTCGGTGTAGCCGGTGAACTCGGTGGCCCCGAGCTCCGCGCCCATGTCCTTCCAGAGCGTGTCGACCGTGGCGGCCGAGGCGCCCTTCCAGTTGGCGCGCCCCTGCTCTTTCTGCACGGTCATGGCCGCCTGGAAGCCCTTCTTGTCCACCGCGACGCCGTGCTCTTCGGCGATCTGCTCGGTGAGGTCGAGGGGGAACCCATAGGTGTCCCACAGCTTGAAGGCCGCCTCGCCGCCGACGGTCTCGCCGCCCTTCAGCTCGTCGTCGAGCAAGGCCATGCCGCGGTCGAGGGTGCGCTGGAAGCGCTGCTCCTCGGCCAACACCACCTCGCCGATGAAGTCACGCCGCGGGGAGAGGCCCGGGTAGGCCTCCTCGAACCGCTGCACCACTTCGTCGGTGACTTTGTGGAAGAAGGGCTCGGCGATGCCCAGCTTCCATCCGAAGCGAAGGGCACGGCGCATGATGCGGCGGAGCACGTAGGCACGGCCCTCGTTGCCGGGCATCACCCCGTCGGACACCAAGAAGGCCGCCGCGCGCGCATGGTCGGCGATGACCCGCAGGGCCGTGTCGCTGTCGGCGCCGTCGCCGTAGCTCACGCTGGCCGTGTCGGCGGCCCGCGCGATGAGGGGCAGGAACAGGTCGGTGTCGTAGTTGGAGTACACCCCCTGCTTCACGGCCGCGATGCGCTCGAGGCCCATGCCGGTGTCGATGGACGGCTTGGGCAGGTCGGCCCGGGTGCCGTCTGCCCGTTGCTCGTACTGCATGAACACCAGGTTCCAGATCTCGACGTAGCGGTCGCCCTCGCCGGCCGGTCCGCGGGTGTCGTCGCTGACCCCGGGGCCATGGTCGTAGTGGATCTCGCTGCACGGACCACATGGCCCCACGTCCCCCATCGACCAGAAGTTGTCCTTGGCGCCGAGGCGCTGCAGACGAGCCTCCGGCACCCCCATCTTGTCGCGCCACAGAGCGTACGCCTCGTCGTCGTCCTCGTAGACCGTCACCCAGAGGCGGTCCGCGTCGACCTTCCACACGTCCGTGAGCAGCTCCCAGGCAAAGGCGATGGCCTCGGTCTTGAAGTAGTCGCCGAAGCTGAAGTTCCCGAGCATCTCGAAGAAGGTGTGATGCCGCGGCGTGCGGCCCACGTTCTCCAGATCGTTGTGCTTGCCAGACACCCGAAGGCAGCGCTGCGACGAAGTGGCTCGAGAGGTGGCGGCCGCCTCCTCCCCTGTGAAGACGTTCTTGAACGGCACCATCCCTGCGTTCACGAAGTGCAGGGTGGGGTCGTCGTGGGTGAGCAGGCTGGCGCTAGGGTGCACCTTGTGGCCCTTGCCCTCGTAGTACGACAGGAACGCCTTGCGGATCTCGTCTGCGGTCACGGAAGCCTCCGAACCGTCCAGCTACCACCCGACGCCGCCGCAGACCACGCGTGATCAACGCACAGCGACTACCCGTTGGCCTGCTCGACGAACTTGGAGCGAGTCTCGTGGAGGACCGTCTCCAAGAGCTTGCTCTCCTCGGCATCGAGGTTGCCCTGGGTCTTCTCCTGAAGCACCCCCAGCAGGTCGATGGTCTGTCGAGCCATCGCCAGATCGACGGTGGGGCTCGGCCCATGACCCAGGTGGGTCATGGCCGACGTCGCCAGAGAGACGACGAAGGACGAGAAGCTGACGGCGGGTGCTTCCTGCGTGGTGCTCGACACGTGGACCTCCTGCGCGTGGACCTCGGTTCGCGCGGACCCTCCTCGTACGCACCATGCGGCGAACGGCAAGCCCCTCGACACTCGGCAGGCCCCCGCATACGTCCGGCCCATGATGTCCATCGTGCTGCGCGCGGCCGCCTTGGCGGTCCTCTTCATCGGGGTCACGCCTCTCGCATCTGCTGCCCCGGACCGCGGTCCGACGGCCCAAGATCTCTATGAGAAGGGCCTCCGCCAGATGCGTCGGGGCTACCACACCCGGGCCCTCGAGTCGTTCACCCGGGTGCGCAACTACCACCGAGACGACCCCCTCTCGGTGAAGGCCCAGCTCGCCATCGCCGACGTCTACTACAAGAAGCACGACTTCGAGCAGGCCCGCTACGCCTACGAAGAGTTCGCCACGTACCACCCACGCCACGAGAACCTCGACTACGTCACCTTCCGCATCGGCATGTCGATCTGGAAGCGGGCACCGCGGCTGGCCGGGCGCGATCTGTCGGCGAACAAGGGTGCGGTCAACGTGTGGACGGGCTTCCGCACGCGCTTCCCGGAGTCCACCCACGCCGATGAGGCAGAGAAGCGCCTGCTGAAAGAGCGCTCCCGCCTGGCCCACAAAGAGCTGTACATCGCGAAGTTCTACGCCCGCCGCAAGGCATGGGGCGCCGTCCGCCGCCGCTCCGAGTACCTCCTCGTGCGCTACCCAGACACCGACTGGGCGGACGACGCGATGTGGATGCTCGGCAAGTCGCTCCACTCTTGGGGCCACGTCGACGAGGCCAACCAGGTGCGCGAGCGCCTCGCGGGGGAAGACAGCAAGCTGCTGGCCCGCCTCGATCGACAGCTCACCAAGGAGCCCGGCGAGCCCCCCGACGAGAAGAAGTTCATCCGGCCCTACCGCATCCGGGGCATGGTTCCCGGCCAGTAGCGGCAGCAGCTCTGCCACGTGGCGGCGGTATTCCCAGAGGGCCAAGCTCCTGTGAACCCCGCCACAACCCGCCGCTTCGCTCGTCTGGAGCCGGTGAAATTCGTTGACACCCCTCCGAGTGGCCGGGTACACAGCCCAATCGTCGGTGCGTGGACACCGGATGGAGGCAATATATGATGCGTTTTCTCGTGACGATCCCGATGCTGGCCCTGTTTGCGTGCAGTGGCGGCGGTGATGACGACACCAAGACCGATGGCGGCACGGACGTCGTGACGGATGGCGACGACGACGACGACGATGTGGTCGGCGACGACGACGACGACGACTGTGGCAACGAGGTCGTGGAGCAGGTCCCCGAGTCCGGCGCGACCGACGCGTTCTACCGCACCGAGGTCGTCGCGGTTCTCGACGACGAAGACCCCTCGGCCACCCTCGAAGTGACCGGCGTGACCGGCGCCACCTCGATCGAAGGCACCGTGGTGTCCTTCAAGCCCGACGCGCCCCTCACCGGCGGCGACACCTACACTGCGTCCCTCACCTACGAGTGCGGCACGGAGTCCTGGGACTTCACCGTCGGCGACGAAGTCGGCGGCCTCACGGACGAGAAGAGCCTCCCCGGCAGCACCTACAGCCTCGACCTCGCCTCGGGCACCTGGGTCAAGCCGGCAGGCGTCGGCGACCTCATCGGCACCCTCATCGGTGATGTCGAGGTCCTCTTCGGCGTCATCAGCGTCGATGCCAAGGGCGGCACCATCCCGATGATCGGCGCCCTGGGCGACGGCAGCGGCGCCCAGGACATCTGCGTCCCGACCCTCGACTTCCCGGTCGCTCCCTCCTGGGACAACCCCTACTGGGAGGTCAACACGCCGACCCTCGACATCACCGTCGAGGACTTCACCATCTCCATCACGGACGTGACCCTCGGTGGCGCGTTCACCCCGGATGGTTCCAGCATCGAGGGCGGCGTCCTCAAGGGCAGCATCGACACCCGCCCGCTGGTCGAGGCGCTGTCCCCGGGCGGCACCGAAGGCTCTGTGTGTCTCCTCATCTCCAGCATCGCGGCTGGCGTCGAGTGCGTCCCCTGTGGCGACGGCGCGGAGTTCTGCCTGGAAGTGTGGGTCAGCGACATCACCGCTGGTGGCGTCCCCGGCACCATCACGCAGCTCGACAAGCCCGACCCCAGCTGCGAATGAGCCATGGGCCGGGCTCGCCCGGCACACCCGTGCAGCGCGATGATGCGCGTGCTGCGCAGCTCTGACGCCCGCTTCGCCTCTGGCGTTGCGGGCGTCGTCGCATCGACCGACCCCCGACTCCACGACCACCTACCTTCACCATCGGAGGCCCCATGCGTGCCCTGACTCTCTCCGTGCTCTTCCTGGTCGCCTGTGGCGGCGACAAGTCCGACGACGACACCGACACGGTGCCCTCTGATGCCGACGCCGACACCGACGCCGATGCCGACACCGACGCGGACACCGACGTCGACACCGACACCGACACCGACGTCGACGTCAACTGCGACGCCGTGATCAACTCGGTGGACCCCGACCCCGGCTACCTCCTGAGCACCGTCGACCAGGTCGTCACGGTGACCTTCGACAAGGCCATTGTCGCGGGCGATCCATGGAGCCTCGACATCACGGGCGTCGCCGGCACCGAGAACCTCGAAGCCGACATGATGACAGCCACGTTCACCCCGGACACGGCCCTGGCCTACGACACGACGTTCACCGTCAACGCAGCCGTGTGCAACAGCACGGAGACCAGCACGTTCACCACGCTCCCCGAGCCGGTCGACACCAAGAGCCTCGAGGGCCGCGCGTACGGCGTCCCGTTCGCCTCGCTCGACATCACCGAGCCCCAGAACTCGGCTGCGCTCAGCCTGCTGCTCCCCATCGACGTGCTCGCCGTGCAGGTCGGCACGGTCGACCCGAAGACCAACAACCTCAACGCACTCGGTGCCGTGGCCGTCGACGAAGCCGGCGTGCCCGTCCTCGACTGCGGCGCGGCCATCGACAACGTGGAGCTGGACTTCTCCCTGAACCCCTACTTCCGCATGGGCCCGACCGTGCTCAGCATCGACGCGGGCGCCGACACCATCGACGCCATCGACTTCGAGCTCCTCGGGCGCTTCAACGCGGACGCCAGCGAGATCCAGGACGTCTCCGTGTCGGCCCTCATCGACCTGACCGGTCAGACGGGCGTGCTCTCCTGCGCCACCATCGCCACCGTGGCCAACGGCACCTGCGACCCCTGCTACGCCGGCGCCCCCACCAGCGAGTGCCTGGTCCTCGAGGCCACTGCCCCCGCCGGCTTCGAGGATGCCCGCCTGGACATCGCCGGTGACTGCTTCAGCGGCACCATGTAGGGCGTCGAGCCGGGGGGGCCGCCACGGGGGCGGCCTCCCTGGCACCGTCCTAGGGCTTGGGTACGTCCAAGCCCACCGCCTCGAGCGCCACGAGGAAGTCGTTTGGCGGCGGTACGACAAAGCACAGCGGCCGATCGTCGTTCGGGTGCGCGAGCCGGAGCTGCCACGCATGCAGCATCGGGCGCGCCCCGCTGACGTCGATCACTCGACCCAGGGCCGCCGGGGTGCGAACACGACGGGGCTGGTACGTACGATCGCCCACCAGCGGCCAGCCGGCCTCGGACAGATGCACGCGGACCTGGTGGGTCCGGCCGGTCTCGAGGGTGCAGGAGAGCAAGCTGACCGTACCGGCCACCGCCTCGCGACGCCAGTGGGTGGTCGCTTCCTTGCCGCGGGACGGATCGGGCGTGGACGCGAAGCGAATTCGGTCCCGGCCGTGGCGCGCCAGGCGGGAGGTGATGGTGCCGTTCTCCGAGTCCGGCGCACCGTGGCACAGGGCCAGGTAGGTCCGCCCCGCCGTGTGCTCGAAGAACTGGGCCGCCAGGTGCTGGTGGGAAGCGTCGTGCTTGGCCACCACCATCAGGCCCGAGGTGCCGCGGTCGAGGCGATGCACGATCCCTGGACGCTGCACCCCACCGATGCCCGACAGGCCCTCCAGGTGGTGGAGAAGCGCGTTCACCAGGGTGCCGTCCGGGTGCCCGGCCCCCGGATGCACCACCATGCCCACCGCCTTGTCGATCACGGCGAGGTCGTCGTCCTCGTACACGATGGTGAGGGGGAGATCCTGGGGCACGGCCTCCGCGGGCGTCGCCGCCGGCACGCGAACGACCAGGGTCTGGCCGGTGCGTACCTTCTGCGCGGCCCGGGCCACCACGGCGCCGTCCACCGTGATGCGGCCCTCGCGCACCAAGGCCGCAGCCCTCGACCTGGACAGCTCCACGTCGTGAGCCGCAGCCAAGTCGCCGACCGCACGGTCGAGCCGATGGATGCCCTGCACCTGACCTTCGAAGGTGACACCGTCGTCCGAGTCGGTCACCCGAGGAGCCGTTCCATGTAGCGGGCCACGAGCGGGTCCGGATCCACATGGAGGGAGCGGGCCACTTCACGGACGTAGCCACGCACGAAGGTGGCGGAGGGAAGCGTGTCGGCGGCCTCCTCTTCGAGGGCCTGCAGGTAGCGCTCAGAGATGCGGGTCCGGGCGGCGAGGTCGGCCAAGGTCTGCCCCTGGAGCTCGCGCACCGTCTTGAGCAGGGCCCCCGAGAAGCCATGCTCGTCGACGAGCACGGCCATCTCCTCGGGCGTCGGTCCAGGCGGCGGCTCGGGAATGAAGGGGGCCTCGGGCACCGGCTCGGGCACGAAGGCCGGGGCCGTCGCCGGCGCCGAGATGGAGGGGGTCACCATCAGAGGCGGAGGAGGCGCTGGGGCCTCGGGCACGCCCGACGGCGTCCCCACACCGGGCCTCGGCACGGCGAGACGTGGCCGAGCGACCTCGGTCACCTCGGTCGGCTGCGTTGGGGCCGGGCCGGGCCCCAGATGGGCGGGATGCGCGGTGCGCCCCGGAGCCGTGAGGTCGTCGTCGTGGGGCACGAGCGTGGGGGGTTCGTCGTCGGCCGCAGAGGGGGCCAAGGGAAGCTGACCGATGCTCTGCAGCTCGGTCGTCACCCGCAGCAGCTTCGCTGCGACGGCCGCTGCGGGGTGCACGAGGTCTGCCCGAACCTCTTCCCACAGCGCCTTCTCAGTGGCGGGATGGTCGCCTTCCGTCCACCGGAGCATCGCGTCGTAGCGACGCCGCCGAACGGGGTCCGACAACACCGACCACGCCTCGTCGAGGTGCGCCCGCTGCAGGTCGTACTGGGTGGGGTCGCCGCCGCGCTCCACCGCGGCCTTGCGGCGCCGAGCCAGCTTGGCGAGGGCCTGACCATACGCTGCACGGACCCGAGCGACGGGTACGCCACGGTCGATGGTCAGTTGCTCGTAGAACTCCATGAGGGCCTCGACGCTCGGTGGCAGACCGGGGATCGGTCCGCGCGGGGTAGACACCCGAGCTAGCGCGACGATAGCACGCTCGCCACCTGCGTCAGCAGCACGTCGTCGCGGTCCTCCGGCACGGTGCGTGGATGAAGCCACAGTCGCCCGTCGTGCACCCGGCCCATCACCGGAACGGCACCGCAGCGCAGCGCCTTCGACGCCGCAGCGACCCGCTCCACCTGCACCACACACGCAGCGCCGGGGAGTTCCTTCCCTGGCAGCGCGCCCCCGCCGACTCGGTCCGCCGCCGCACACGCCGTGGCCTCCAGCCCGGCATCCCGAAGCCGAGCCGCCCAGACCTCCGCACGCCGAAGCAGGGCATCTTCCGCCATCGCACTCTGCCGCGCCACCGGGAGCGGTCGACCCGCAGCGTGCTCCACCAGGGTCGCCTCGAGGGCGGCCAAGGTGACCTTGCCCACCCGGAGTGCCCGGTACAGAGGGTGCCTCCGGAGCTGAGCGACGAGATCCCTTCGGCCCACCACGAGACCGGCTTGGGGTCCGCCCAGCAGCTTGTCGCCCGAGAACATCGCCAGATCGACCCCCGACGCCATGACATCGGCGACGGACGGTTCGTCGTGGGTCGGCTGCAGCGCGCCGGACCCGAGGTCCTCCAGCAGCGGAAGCCCCAGCCGTTGTGCCTCTGAGACCATCTCGGCACGGCTCGGCGCCTCCACGAAGCCCACCTGGCGGAAGTTCGACGGATGCACCCTGAGGAACAGGGCCGTTTGCGCCCCCGCCGCGGCCACGAAGTCGCTGGCGCGGGTCTTGTTGGTGGTGCCGACCTCCACCAGGCGGGCCCCGCAGGCAGCGATGACCTCGGGCACCCGGAACGAGCCGCCGATCTCGACGAGTTCACCCCGGCTGACGACCACCTCGCGGTCTGCCGCCAAGGCCGTCAGGGCCAACAGCACCGCGGCGGCACAGTTGTTCACCACCAGACCGGCCTGCGCCCCCGTGACGTGCCGCAGCAGCGCCTCCACTCCATCGAGCCGGCCCCCCCGACTGCCGTCCGCAAGCCGCACTTCCAGGTCGACCGAGCCCATCGCCGACACCGCTGCGTCCCGGGCCGCGAGCCCCCACGGCGCCCGACCCAAGTTGGTATGCACCACCACGCCCGTCGCGTTGAGCACGGGGCGCAGCTTGCCTCGAGCGAGCCAGGCCAGCCGCTCGCCCCCGCGGGCATCGAGGTCGGGCATTGCGCTCAGCGAGCCGTCCAGCAGCCCCCGACGCGCCTCGTCGATGACCTGACGGGCCGCCCCGACAGCGAGGGGGCCACCGCCGAGTCGCTCGGCCAACTGATCGACCGACGGAAGGCTGCGGAGCAACTCGTTCACCGGCTCTCCTTCGGGACGTACAAGGTCCGGGGTCGCACCGGCCAGCCGGTCTTCGTCGCACCGCCGCGCCCCTGGAACGCATGGGCCTTCCGGTAGTGCTCCTGCACGCCGTAGCCAATCGGCTTGCGGCCCGCATCGACCACACAGCTGAAGTGGTGGGTCCGAGTGGCCTCCGGGAAGGCCCGCATGTACCGATGAAGGGGCCCCTTCTTGTGGTCGATGTCCCAGATCGCGATCAGGTGGGCACTGGGGGCCTGGCCCACGCGCACCGGCAGCCAGGCCGCGAAGGGCGAGAAAATGGGGCCATCGCATCGGGTCTCGAGCTGGTGCAACAGCTCCTCTCCCGACTTGAGGTCCGCATCCGACGGCGTGATCCGACCGTTCTCCGACATGCTGTAGAGCGAGCCGAGCTGCAGCAGGATCACCATCGGGCCGAGGATCGCTCCGGCCATGCGGGCGCCATCGGACCAGCGCACCCGGCGGGCGTGTCCGAGCAGCACCCCGGTGAGGCCGCAGATCACCCAGTGCCAAGGGATGAGCACGTTGATGAAGCCACCGTTGTGGGCGCGCATCATCACAGCGAGGAAGGCCCCCATCCAGAACAGGCCAGCGGCCGTCCACCATGGACCATGGATCCGTCGCTCCACCACAGCGGCGAGCCCCGCCACGACGCCACTGCCCACAGACGCGCCCAGGGCAAAGAATGTGAGCGCCATCACGGGCGCGTCGGGCGTAGCCGCCCCGAAGACCGGCTCCTCGCCGACCGCCCACACCGCCGCAACGGCGCCTGCCAGCGCCCCTCCGCCCCACACCGCCACCGGGTGCACCGAGCTGCCACGCCGAGGCGCCGCGAGGGCGAGGCCGACCCCCACGGTCGCCATCACGACCCCGAGCCAGTGGCCCGTCTCCCCAGGGCTGCCGGGGAACCCACGGCGCCACATCATGGGATGGGAGCCCGGCACTTCGAGCAGGTAGGTGAGAAAGCCCCCGCCGCTACGCCACTGCAGGTAGCCGGTCAGGGCCAGCGCCGGGAGCGCCGAGGCCAAGCCGAAACGAAGCGCAGACCGCCACCCCCGCCAGGCCCACAGCCCCAGCGCCAGGGGGACGCCGAAGGCCGCCAGGTTGTGCTTGACCACGAAGGCCGCGGCCAGCAGGAGGCCACCAGCCAGATCGGTCCCCTTGCGGCCGTCGAGGGAGATCACGATGGCCCACCCCGCCAGCGCCATGGCGATGGCGTCGGGGCGCACCAGGTCGAAGAAGGCCCCGGAGGCCCGGTACGACAACAAGAACACCGCACCGCTGAGCAGCCCGAGGGTGAGGGAGCGGCCGTGCCGTCGCACCCCCTCCACCAAGGCGCCCGCCGCGAACAGCGAGCCAACGATCGAGATCAGGCGTCCCGCAGGAAAATCGAGCCAGGGCCCCGTGGCAGCCAGCATGGCGGAGTAGCCGGGAGGGTAGACGTACGGAACCCAGTCGGCCGTCGGGTCCGCGTACAGGGGCAGGCCATGCTGGAGGCGCCACCCATGGGCGAGCATGCCTCCTTCCATCCACTCGAGATCGAAGGGGTAGCTCCAGCGGGCCCCCCACACGGCCAGCAGGCCCCACAGCATCCAGCCCGCCACCAACACCACCAGGACATCGGCGGTCGCCGCCCATCGAGGCGCCTCCGGCATCGATGCCTCGTCGGACGGGGCACGGCCGGACTCCCTCACCGTCCCCCCGGAACGCCATACGTGGCGAACTGATTGTAGAAGATGAAGACGACGAACACCGCCACGCACCAAAGCACCGCCGGCACCATCATGAAGGTGAGCAGGCTCCCGGCGAACAGCCGCTCGAACAGGGTCGCGGGCACCCCATCGACGGCTGGGAAGCGAGCGTGCACCGCTGGGGTGAGTGTCGCCCAGGCCACGGCGGCCCCATCCAGCGACACGTCGGTGCCTCGGGCCAGCAGTTCCCCCTCGTCGAGGACGAGCTGGAAGGGTGTCGACTGGGGCCAGTGAGCGCCCTCGAGGGGAGCCAACAGTGGCTGCCCGCAGATGCAGGCACCCACCACGCCATCCCCATCGCCGCCCGCCACGAGGGCGAGCCGGTCGAAGGCAGCCCGAGTCGCCGAGGCCTCCGTGCGACGCGTGCCCCCCTCGAGGAGCACGTCGCGAACGCCGTCTGCGCCCCAGTGCTCCCGCCGGTGGCAGACCGGGCAGTGCACGTCCACGTCAGGCGCTCCAGCCCGCGACGGCCTGACGAAGGGCATCCGCCTCGTCGCCGGTCCAGCCGATGGCGTCGGGCCCGCCGAGCTCGCCGTACCAGGCGAGCAAGTCCGGCTCCACGGGCAGCACCACGGCGCGCTGATGCTCTTCGAGAAGCAGCTGCGGGATGCCGGCGCGACCCTCCGGAGAGAGCGAACCGAGGAACCACACCTCACCGCGCACCTCGCCCTTGCGGACCAACAGGCGCCACAGGCCATCGAGCGCTTCTCCGAGCGTGTCGAGGACGGGCTGCTTCTCCTTCTCGCGGCGCGTCGTGCCCCGCAGGACCCGGAAGAACTCCCAGCCATCGTCGACCAGCACCTTGGCCAGGTCGGCCACCTCTGCCACGCCGGCCCCACCGTACCGAGCAGCGGTGGGGCCCTCGAGGAGGATCTCCCGAACGCCGGCCACGCCTGCGGCGGCAGCCCGGAGACCGAGGGTGGTTCCCTCCGGGAGCATGCGCTCGTCATCGCTGGCTTCGTGAACGGCCGTCAGAAGCAAGGGCGCCAGCTCGAGGGACGCTTCCGCGCGCTCGGCGACCCGAAGGGCCGAGCTGGGGCGACGGAACAAGGCCACGACAGCCGAGAGCGCATCGGCCTCCACGGTGTCACCGCTCAGCAGCACCGTGAGCTGCTCAGGGGGCGTCGGCCCCGAAGACGGCTCCTCCACGCGGGCCTCTCGGGGAGCCCTCACCGGACGCTCCCGCGCCGGGATCGGGTCGGTGCCTGCCAACTGCTCGATGAGCGTCGCGTCGTCGGCATCTTCCGCGAGCGCCACCAGGCCCGCGCCAACCGCAGCGTCCCGCAAGGTCGCGTTGCCCGCACCCGTGGCCAACAAGATGGCCGTGGGGGCCAGCTGTGCCGTGCGCTCGGCCAGATCGGTGGCGAGCGTGCCCGGCCACGGCTCAGTGGCGTGGGGGGCGACCGCGAACATGCGCTGGCCCTTCTCGTCCGACAGACGCAGGGTCCACACCTTGCGATCCGCAGGCTCGCCACGGGAGAGCACGCCCTCTCGCAGCCCATCGATGGCCCAGCCGGCAGCGGCAGCGGCGCTGCCAAGGCGGACGGCGCGATGAAACGGCCATGCGTCGAAGAGAGACACGCCAGCGTCGCCGGCTCCCTGGAGCGCCTGCACCCGCGCCTTGGTGGCCTCGCCGCCCGCGATGAACGCTCGGCCCACCAGACCGGACAACCAACCCGCAGATGCCCCGGGACCGGAGCGAGTCACGTGGTGCTCGAGCATGCGGTCCGCCAGCTCGTCGAGACGCTCCGGGTGGGCCTTCAGGAAGTCTTCGGCAGCGGCCAGAGCCGCCCGCCGCTTCCCGGGCACCGGTCGTCCGAGGAGCTCAGCCAGGGGCCCGTCCGCGACGGCCTCGGCTGCCTTCGGGGCAGCGGGCGTCGCAGCACGAATGCCTGCCAGCCCGGCCAGATCGGCCAGGGCGGATGCCACCGCGGAGCGAAGCTCTGCCTCGTCGCCAGCGAGCCCGTCCGTAAGGGAGCTCCAGGCCCGAAGCGCCGTGTAGACCGCGCCCCGGCGGTCGGCGACCAGCTTCTTCACCTTGCGGGTGTGCCCGAGGGCAGCCTCCCGACGGGCCGTCGCGACGACATCGTCGCCGGCCGGCTCCTTGGTCCGCGTCTTGGCCTTGCGAGGGGCCTTGGCGCCGCGCTCGAGGCCCGGCATCTGAGGGGCCGTCTCCCCGAGCTCACGGAGAAGGCGGCGCGCTTCGGCCACTTCTTCCCGGTTGGCGAGCGGAGGCGTCTGGCACAGAGACACGAGCTGCCGCGCCTCGCGCACCGCCTTGTCGCCCTCGCCGAGCCGCTGATGCAGCCGCGCGAGCGCCCACGTTCCCTGCCGTGTGGCAGGCACGTCGGTGAGACGGCGAGCCCGCCAAACGGCGATCTCCGCCATCAGCGCCCGCTGGCTCTCCGATTCGTGCACCGTCGCGACCCGGTCTGACCATGTCTCGAACATGTCCGCCCCTCCGTGGTCGCCGGGTTCTTCCATGGCCGGCGACAGGCGCCGAACGTAACCACCCCCTCGCGTCGGTGGGGGCGTCGTCGGCCGAACGCGACAATGGGTTACCGCCAGGCATGCCCCGCCCCCCCGTGGAAGCGCGCGCTGTGCACGGCGCCACCGCAGACGAGCTCGACTCCGACCTCGTCGCCGTGGAGGCACCGTTGGAGATCCGAGCAGAGGAGCGCACCCTCGGTGTCCTGATGCGCACCCCCGGCCACGACATCCCGCTGGCGGCCGGCTTGCTGCTGTCGGAGGGCGTCATCGACGACCGCAGCGATCTGTCCGCTCTCGGGCACCTCCCCGGAGACCCCGAAGAGAATACGGTGATCGCCCGTTTCGCCGCAGGGGTGGAGGCCCACGCGGAGGCCATCGAGCGAGCCCGCCGGGAGGGCTTCACGTCCAGCGCCTGTGGCGTGTGTGGCCGGGCGGCCATCGACCAGGCGCTCCTCGGGTCCAGGGTGGTGCGGCCCGCGCCCCTGGCCGATCCATCGATCGCGTCCTTGCCGGCCCGCCTTCGAGCGGCCCAGGCCGCCTTCGCCCAGACCGGCGGCATGCATGCCGCAGCCCTCGTCAGCCCCGACGGTCGACTCCACTACGTCCACGAGGACGTGGGCCGCCACAACGCTGTCGACAAAGCACTGGGCGCCGCTCTCCTCGGCGACACCTTGTTCGAAGGGGAGCCTTGGGCGCTGCTGGTGTCGAGCCGCGCAGGATTCGAGATCGTGCAGAAGGCGAGCGTGGCAGGCATCGGCGCGGTCTACGCCCTCGGGGCTGCGACCACCCTCGCCGTCGACCTCGCCCACGCCCGGGGCATCTCCCTCATTGGCTTTCTGCGGCCCGACCGCTGGGTTCGCTACCAGGGTTCATGAGCCGAAGAGACTCGGCTGCACCGCGATCTCATCGGTCGTGAGCGGCTCCCGCACCTCGGCTTCGCCGCCCACAGCCTCGATGAGGTCGAGCTCCTCCGGACCAAGAAGGTAGTGCCGACGCTGCCCCTCGTACAAGAGCTTGCGAACCAGCATCCGCCAGGACTCTTGAGTCTTCAGGGCCTCGTTGGCGGACCCCGCCTTCTGGGAAAGCCGCTTGCCGAAGCTCTCCTCGCTGGTGCGCGTGGCCCCCCGGATGTGCCAACCGTCGTCCGAGCGAAACGCCAGGAAGCCGTCGAGTCGCTTGGTGAAGTACGTCCGCACGCTGCTCTCGGAGTAGCCGGTGGCGCGGGCGACCTTCGCGAAGTCCACCACCTCACCGGCCCGCTCGATCTCCCGGAGGGCGATGAGCAGCTGCAGCTGCTTGTCGGAGAGAGGCTCGTCCATTCACCCAGTCTATCCCCGGGGGACGCCGATCGGTACGCCGGATACGAGCCCATCATGCCCACTTGGTTCCTCGTTGCAGCCTTCTTCTTCCCGCGGCTCACCCTCATCGCCTGCTGGGTCTTGGGCGCCATGCCGGTCAACGACACCCCTCTGGCCGCCGACATCATCGCGGCCATCGTGGCCCCGCGGCTGTTGATCGCCTGGTGGGTCTACGTGTCCGGGGGGCATCCCGTCTTGGTGGCCTTCTTTGCCTTCGGCGGCCTGGTGGAGCTCTTGTCCGGCGGCAAACGGGCCACGCGACGCAAGGAATCCTAGCAAGCGAGCTTCGCCGCAGCGCACGCCGCAGGTTCGACCGACTGGTATGCTCCGGGCCCCCTGCCCCGAGTCCCCCGTGCCCGCCCTCGTCCTCGCCATTCTGTTCTTCCTTGGCCTCGCTCAGGCGCAGCCCGCACCCGCGGCAGACCCGCAGCCGGCCGAGCCGCCCGACGCGGAGCTCGTGGTGGCGATCAAATCCTCGCCGCCGTTCAGCATGAAGGACGACAAGGGCCGCTGGAGCGGCATCTCCTACGAGCTGTGGGAAGCGGTGGCGAAGGAGAGCGGTCGCCCCTTCCGTCTCGAGGAGCGAACCCTCGCCCAGATGTTGGCAGGGCTGGAAGACGGCAGCGTCGACGTCGCGGTGGCCGCCCTCACGGTGACCGCCGAGCGGGAGGCGGCCTTCGACTTCACGCAGCCCTTCTTCCAGGGCGGCCTCGGCATCGCCGTGCCCCGCACCCCCCGGAGCAACTTCGGCCTGGTGTGGCGCGTCCTGTCCCCCACCTTCTTGCAGACCATCGGGGCCCTCGTGGCGGTGCTCTTCGCGAGCGGCGCGGTGATGTGGATCTTCGAGCGACGGGTTCAGGGAGACCAGGTGCCCGGCGACCGAGGGGTCAACAGCCTCTTCGACGCGTTCTGGTGGAGCGCCGTCACCATGACCACCGTGGGCTACGGCGACCGCATTCCCCAGACCACCGGCGGCCGCATCGTCGCGATGGTCTGGATGTTCAGTGGCATCGTGCTCATCTCGTCCTTCACCGCCACCATCAGCTCGGTCCTCACCGTGAGCCAGCTCGAGTCCGGGATCGACGGCCCGGAAGACCTCGCCGGCATCCGCGTCGGCACCGTGGCGTCGAGCACCTCGGCGAGCTGGTGCCAGGACCAGCGCCTGTACGCCGAGCTCTACGAGAGCCCCGAGCAAGCCCTCGATGCGCTCGCCGACCGTGAAATCGAGGCCGTCGTCTACGACGCACCCGTGCTGCAGTTCCTCACCCACGGAGGCCACGGCGGACTGCGAGGGTCCCGGGGGGACAAGCTGACCGTGTTGCCGCACGTCTTCGCCCGGCAGAACTACGCCATCGGCCTGCGCCACGGGCTCGGCGGCCGCGAGGAACTCAACCAGAACCTGCTGCAGCGCATCGAGAGCCCCTGGTACCGCGAGCTCACCACCCGCTACCTCGGGGAATGACGCGCCTCAGCTGCGCTTGAGCCGGCCCTCGAGGGCAGCCAGGCGGTCCCGGAGGGCCTTCAGCTCGTCGTCGGCGTCCTCGTCCCCTTCCGGATCGGGCGTCGGTGCGGTGGCGGTCGGCGGGGGCGGCGTCGCGGGGGCCTTGGGTATCAACGCTTCCATCCGGTCGAGCTGGGCCGAGAGCATGTCGAGGCCGGTCACCAACTGGCGGCGAATGAGCTGGTCGGTCGCTCCCTCCCCCGAGCTGCGGATGATGCGGCGCAGCATGCCGGCAGGGAAGAACTCGGTGCCCTTGAGGACCTCGAGCACGATCTGCATGAGCACCTCCTGGGTGAGGTCCTCGCCGCTCTTCACGTCCAAGACCTGCACCTCGTGGCCGGCCCGGATGAGCGCCGCGATGTCGTCGAGGTTGACGTAGGACGAGCGGCTGGTGTCGTAGAGCCGCCGGTTCGCGTACTTCTTGATGGTGACCAAGGTGCCTCCGAGCGCCGCAGCCTAACCGGATGACGCGTTGCAGCGAAGTGGGCAGACCCCAGGCCGAGGCCGGCCACCACGCAGAACCAGTCCTCGTGGGAGTCGCGCCCACAAATTGCTGCGCCGCAACAAATTCTGCTTGCCGCGCTGCAGCATGGTGCTATCTTCTAGCCATCGGAAGGGCGCCGACGCCCCCCGAACCCGACCCGCGGTCACGACCGCACCTGGAGGACGAAATGACCCAGATGATCCGCACCATCGCCGAAGAGCAGCAGAAGATGGCCCACGAGATGACCAAGGTGGCCATGGCCAACCACGAGATGCTCCAGAAGCAGGTCAACCTGGCGATGGACCAGACCCGCACGAGCCTCGAGATGGCCCGTGAGGTCGGCGAGCACGCCCAGAAGGTGATGGTCGACACCATCCTCCCCGCCAAGGGCGAGGCCTGAGCGCCCCAAGGGGGCCGCGGGCTGCAGCGCGGCGCCCTCCGTTCCTTCGCGGGACGGCCACTTGGCAGCGGCGAGATCATGGTTTGTCATGCCCACGACCCGATCTCGTCGCTGCTCTGCAGCAAACACCCTTGACGCACCCCAGCATTCAGGCTACCAGCGTGCGTCGACCCGACCCGTACGCGGCCTCGGCCGGCAGGAGCACCCGATGAGCGACCTCAAGGACAAGTCCATGGAGATGTACCACCAGTGGGAGAAGTCCATGGCCACCTGGTGGGATGGCATGCTGGACGACCCTACGGTCGTGAAGGGCATGGGGGACAACCTCGCGGCTCAGTCTCGGGTGCGCAGGGGCTTCGAGGACCAAGTCGACAAGACGATGGCGGACATGCACCTGCCCTCCCGCAGCGACGTCGTCCGGGTCGCCCGCATCGCCTCCCTGCTGGAGGACAAGGTCCTCGCTGTCGAAGACGCGCTCCTCGAGCAGCACGACGCGCTCCAGCGCATCGAGAAGGAGTCGCTCCAGGGTCGCATCCAGCAGGCTGAGTCCCTGGTGGCCGTGCAGGACCGCCTCGACACCATCGAGTCCAAGCTCGACGCCCTCCTCACTGCAGTGCAGCAGGCGGCCCCGGCCCCAACGCCGGCCAAGCGCGCCCCTCGCGCCCGCAAGCCCACGAGCCGCGCCAAGACCGCCGCCAAGGCCACCACCACGCCGAAGGAGGGCTGAGATGGAGTCCCCTTCCCTCCTCGGCCGCACCGCCCGCGTGGCGAAGTTCCTCTCCGCCGACCCCGTGCTCACGGCCCGCACGGGGCAGACGCCCCACGACATCGTGTTCCGCATGGGCAAGGTCAGCCTGCGCTTCTTTCCGCCGGCGAACGGCGAGATGAAGAGCCCTCGCCCCGTGGTCATCAGCATGCCGCTGATCAACACGTGGTCGATCTTCGACCTGCTCCCCGGCCGCTCCGTCGTCGAGAAGCTCACCGCCGCCGGCATCCCCGTCTACATCGTCGACTGGGGCCGCCCCGGTGCCGAAGACTGTGAGCGCTCGATGTCCTACTACGTCGACGAGGTGCTCACGCGCTGCTTCGACCGGGCCCGGCGTCACGCCCGGAAGACCTTCGCCCCCGAGGCCGACACCATCGGCCTCGACGCCATCGGCTACTGCGTCGGCGGCACGTTCCTCTCCATCCACCTGGCCCGCAACCCCGGTCAAGTGGAGCGGGCGGCCTTCGTCGCCACGCCGATCGACTTCCATGCCTCGGAGCGCCTGGCCACCTGGGCCAACCCCGACACCTTCCCCCTCGACACGCTCATCGACAGCGTCGGCAACTACCCGGCCGACCTGATGCGCACCGCCTTCTCCTGGCTCAAGCCCATGGGGCAGACGGCCAAGTGGTGGGGCCTGTGGGACCGCATCGACACCGAGGGCTTCCCCGAGCTGTGGGCCGCCCTCGAGAAGTGGAACGGCGACAACGTCGAGTTCCCCGGCGAGTGCTACCGCGAGTACGTGCGCCGCTGCTACTTCGACAACGCCCTGATGACCGGCGGATGGACCCTGGGCAGCACCCCCGTGGACCTGTCGAAGGGCACCGCCCCCATCCTCGTCCTGGGCGCGTCCCGGGACCACATCGCGCCCCCCGCTGCGTGCGGCGGTCTCGAGAAGGCCTGGGGCGGCCCAGCCGAGGTCCGCACCATCCGCGGCGGCCACGTCGGCATCTGCGTCGGCAAGACGCTTCCGGCCCAGCTGTCCGAGTGGTTCCTCGGCAGCCACGAAGCCTAGCAGGGAGTTTCCATGAGCGACGCCATCCCGGGCCTCGGCGCCTTCGACAAGGTGGAGCGCATCCGGCGCGGCATGTGGGTGCACGCCACCACGCCGCGGCCCGACGTCGGTCAGACCCCTCACCACATCATCCACCAGCACGACAAGCTGGTGGTGCGCCACTACCCGGCCCAAGGCGACGACCGCCAGGCCGTGCCGATCGTGGTCGTGCCGTCGATGATCAACCGGGCCTACATCGTGGACCTGGAGCCAGGCCGTAGCCTGGTCGAGGGCCTCTCCCAGAAGGGGCACGACGTCTACCTCATCGACTGGGGCATCCCCGGCGAGGAAGACGCCGATGAGGACGTCGGCTACGCGCTGCTCACCCTGCTGCATCGCAGCATCCTCCGCATCCGACGCCACGCCAAGGCCCAGCAGGTCCACCTGTTCGGCTACTGCATGGGGGGCACCCTCGCCGCGATGTACGCCGCGGTGCGCCCCGACGGCGTCGCGTCCCTGTGCACCCTGGCCGCCCCCATCCACTTCGCCAAGGGAGGCCGCTTCTACGACCTGGTCTCCCCGGTCGACGTCGAGAGCGCGATTCGTCCCGACGGCCTGGTGCCCGTCGAGTCGATGAAGCCCGTGTTTCAGCTGCTCGATCCCATGGGCAACTGGACCAAGTACGAAGGCATCGACAAGGCCTCCGCCGACCCCGAGACCCTGCGTCGCGTCATGGTCCGGGAGCGCTGGCTCGAAGAGAACGTCCCGATGCCGGGAGCCTTCGCCCGGGAGTTCGTCACCAACGCCTACCAGCAAGATCTGCTGTTCCACGGCGGCTGGGTCCTGCGAGGCGAAGCGGTCGACCTCGGCCGCATCCGCTGCCCCACCCTGGTGGTGGCCTGCGCACGGGACTTCATCACCCCCAAAGAAGCCGCACTGCCCCTGGCCGACCTGGTCGGCGGTCCGGCCCGCGCCGAGGTGCTCGAGACGGGCCACATCGGCGTGGTCGTCGGCGGCATCGGCCCCAAGGTCTTCTACCCCCTGCTGGACGAGTGGTTTCGCTCCCCGGAGGTCTGACAATGAGCTGGGCATGGCTCTTCTTCGGCATCTACGCGGTCCTGACCGCCTTCCTCGCGTGGCGCAGCGGCCAGGGCAACGACAGCTCTGAGTCCTTCGCCTTGGGCTCCGGCCACATGCCCTGGTGGATGGCGGGCATCACCCTCGGGGCCTGCCTCGCGTCGTCGAGCACCTTCGTCATCCTGCCGGGCTTCGTGTATGCCTCGGGCCTCCCAGCCCTGCTCGGCTTCACCCTGCCCTTGCTCTTTGGCATCGGCATGGGCCTGTTGGTGATGGCCTTCCCCTTCCAGCGCATCGGCGGCCGCCTCGGCGCCCTGACCGTGCCCCACTTCCTCGGGGCTGCCTACGACAGCCCGGCCCTCAGGCAGATGTTCGCCGGACTCAACATCCTCAACGTGGCCTACCTGATCCTGATCACGGTGGGCTGCGGCTACGTGATGGAGGAGTCCCTCGGGGTGCCCTACCCTCTGGCCATCGTGGGCATCGTCACCTTCGTGTTCGCGTACACCGGATTTGGCGGCGCCACGGCCCATGCCTGGACCAACACGCTCCAGGGCGGAGTCATGGTGGGGGTGTCGCTGCTGATCTTCTTCGGCGGTGCCCACTTGTGGCCCGCCGTCGCCGCCGACCTCCCGACCACCGGCTTTGTCGACCCCGACAGCGTGCTGTTCAGCACCGTCTTTGAGGCCTACGTCGTGCCCGTGATCATCGGCTTCGCCCTCGCCACCCAGCCCCACCTGCTGTGCAAGGCGCTCTACGTCGACTCCAAGGCCGCCCTTCGGAAGACCGTCGGCGTCGGCATGCTCACGTACACCATCTTCAGCCTGGTGCTGTTCGCCGGGGCCTACGCCCGCCAGGTGCTCCCCGAGGGTGTGCCCCAGGACCAGGTGATGGCGAAGTACCTGGTGGTCGCATTGGGCACCGGTCCGCTGGGGGCGCTGGTCAGCACCGCCATCCTCGCCGCCGCGATGTCCACCCTCGACGGCCTGCTCGTGGCCGTGGCCGCCAGCGTCGGCAACGACCTGGTCCCCGGCAAGGGGAGCGTGTGGATCAACCGCATGGTGCTCGTGGGCCTCGGCATCGCCACCATCGTCGGGTCGCTGTACCCGCCGAAGCTGGTCCTCCTCCTCGGCCAGCTCGGCATCTACGGCCTCGTCGCCGCGTCGGCCGGGCCCCTGCTCGCCGCCCTGTTCCGTCCGGGACGCACCCCGGCCAGCGCCGCGATGCTGTCCGCCATCGTGGCCCTGGCCACCCACTTCGGCCTGGCCCTCACGGTGGTCTCGAACCCCGCGCTTGCGGCTTGTGCGGCCCTCGCGGTGGGGGTTCCGATCGCCCTGGTGCCGAGCCTGCTTCCCGCCCGGACCCCGGCAGCAACCGCTCGATAGGACACGTCCACCCGCGGGCCGACCCCACGCCCGCCAGCATGAGGCATGACATGCACGCCACCAGCGACTGGCTCTCCGCCCACGCCCGCTTCCGTCCGGACGCCGAGGCCCTGTACGACGTCGACACCGACCGCCGCTGGACCTACGGCGCCATGGCGGACGACGCCCAGCGCTGGGCCCACAAGCTGCAAGCCCACGGCGTCGTGCCCGGCGACCGGGTGGCGCTGCTCGCCCACAACCGAGCCGAGCACTTCCTGCTGATGTTCGCCTGCGCCCAGCTCGGGGCCACGTTCTTCCCGATGAACTGGCGCCTGGCCCCCGAAGAGCTTGCCTGGCAGCTGGGCAACGCCGAGCCGCGCCTCTTCTTCGTCGACGACGCCTTCGCCTCCGTGGTCGCCGACCAGCCCCGGCTCCGCGTCGAAGACGGCCCTGGGGAGCAGCGGCTCACCGACGGCCCGGGCTCAGACCTCGACGCCACCTGGGTGCTCATGTACACCAGCGGCTCCTCGGGGCGTCCCAAGGGAGCCCTGCTCACCCACCGCCAGCTCCACTGGAACGCGGTCAACACCATCCTCGCCTGCGACCTCTCCACCGACAGCAGCACCCTCACCTTCACGCCGCTGTTCCACACCGGTGGCCTCAACTGCCTGTCGAGCCCGATGTTCCACCGGGGAGGGCGCGTCGTGCTCACCCGCGGCCTCGATGTGCCCCAAGCGCTCGACCTCATCGGCACCGAGCGGGTCACCCACCTCATGGGGGTGCCGACCATCTACCAGATGTTGGCGGACCACCCCGACTTCGCCGGCACCGCGTTCGGCCAGGTCCGCGACGCCCTGTGCGGCGGCGCTCCGCTCTCGATGCCGCTCCTCGAGCGCTACCTCGATCGAGGCATCCCGCTGCGGCAGGGCTTCGGCATGACCGAGGTGGGCCCCAACTGCTTCAGCATGCCCCACGACCGCGTCCGCGAGAAGATCCACACCGTGGGTCGGCCCATCCACCACATCGAGGCGAGCATCCGTCGCCCCGACGGCACCACAGCGGACGTCGACGAGCCTGGTGAGCTCTGGCTCCGAGGCCCCATCGTGTGCGGGGGCTACTTCCGCAACGACGAGGCCACCGCCAAGAGCATCGATGGCGACGGGTGGTTCCACACCGGCGACGTGCTCTCGGTCGACGCCGACGGCTTCTTCCGGGTGCGGGGCCGCATCAAGGAGATGTTCATCTCCGGGGGCGAGAACGTGTACCCGGCGGAGATCGAGGCCGTGATCCACGCCCACCCCGCTGTGGCCCACGCCGCGGTCATCGGGATGGCGGACCCACGCTGGGGAGAGGTCGGCCACGCCTTCGTCGAGCCCCGACCCGGATCCCAGGTCGACGGCGCCACGCTGAAGGCCTTCCTCGACGGCAAGCTGGCCCGCTTCAAGCTGCCGAAGGCCTACACGGTGATGGCCGAGCTGCCCCGCACCGCCAGCGGCAAGATCGACAAGGTGACCCTGAAGAAGGGCCTGGCCTGACCGCCGCTGGGTCCAGTCCGCAAGTGGCCGACGAAGAGGCCTGGCTCGAACGGCAAGCGGACGACGCCCCCGTCATGAAGTGGATGCGCTGGGTCCTCCTGGGTCATAGCGCACCCGGTTCTGCGGCCTCGAGCCAAAGCCGAGGCCCCAGCCAGGCCGAAACATCTCGTCACGTCGCCGGGTTGCGGCTCGACGTCCTGGGCATCATGGTCGAAAGATGCTCCTCCCCACCCTCCTCGCGCTCACCGGAACGGCCCTAGGGCAACAGGTCCACCCCGTGGTGAGCCTCGGCATGGACGTGCGACCCCCGGCCACCGGGCAGGACGTCGAGCTTCCCTGGCTCCTGTACCCCCAGGTGGGGCTCGCCCTCTCGGTCGCCGACGTACGGGCGGAGGCGAACGCCCACTGGCCGTTCTTGGTGGTGGACGCCACCGCGGGCCTGATCGGCCTGGCCTTCTCCGACCGCTTCCGCGCGCCCGTGTACGACGTCCTCAACGTGGCCCAGAGCCCGGCTCGCATCGACATGCTGGCGGGGTCCCTCAGCGCGGCGCCGGTCCGCGCCCATCACCACCAGCTGGACCTGGGGCTGCGCTACGACTGGATGTTCTCCTGGCCTGTCGTGGATGGCACGGACGACTTCCTCTCCGTGGTGTCAGTGGGGCCGATGGTGGGGTGGCGCTTCGAGCCTGATGGAGAAGGTTCCTGGGCCAATGTCGGGGTCTCGGCGGGCAACGGGTGGTCGCAGCGGTCGAACAGCAACTGGTTCGGCGCCGCCGAGGCGAGGTGGACCTGGATGGGGAGCGGTCAGTTCGGGAGCTACATCGAGGGGCAGGTGGTGCATCAACGCCTGGTCTTCGACGTCGACCACGCGCCGTGGCTGACCATGGGCTCGTTCGAAGCGGGCGTGGTCATCCATGGGACCAAGCGGTAGCCACGGCCTGTGGCCACGATCCCCGGTAGACTCCCGACATGCCTGCCCCCACCCAACGCCTACGCGTCTGCCAGACCGTAGTCCTGGCGTGCATCCTCGCCAGCATGGCGTGCGCCTCGTCGAAGCCCATGACGACGCCGGACACGCCCCCTCCGGTCGATGCCGCGTCCACGCTTCCACCCGGCCCAGCCGAGGCCCCCGAGGCGACGCCCTCAGCCACGACCGACGACTGCCAGGGAGTGGGTGGGGCCTTCCACGTCTACTGCGTAGGCGCCACGGCAGCCGGACAGTGGACCCCGGTCGACATGATGCAGGTCCCGGAGGACGCCGAGGTGCTCTTCCTGGGCACGGCACCAGGTTCCGGCGGGACCTCGGGCCGCCGATTGACCATCGCCGCGCGCGGCGAGCAGCTGTTCGTCGCCTGGGTCCAGTGCGGCGCATGCCGACGGATTCTGGGGAACGGCTTCGTCGGACGCCTCGACTTGCTGGAGGCAGCGCAGGTACTGCACGTGCAACAGACCCTCGGCCTGCCAGCCGACATCCCGGCCCTGCGCACCGCTGAAGCCTGGGCGTCGTTCGCTCAGACCCGAGAGGCGACCCTGCAGGCCCTGGTGGAGAGCGACCTCGCACGCTGAGCCCGAGGCAGGGTACAGACCGTGGCGCAAGGAGGCGAGCATGCGGACCCTACTTCTCACCATCCTCATGGCCGGCTGCCAGGCGGGCGACACGGGTGGCGGCGACAAGGATGCCGACCCGGCAATCGACACCGACGCGGACACCGACACCGACACCGACACCGACACCGACACCGACACCGACGCCGACGCCGACGCCGACGCCGACGCCGACGCGGACACGGACACGGACACGGACACGGACACCGACCTAGGGCCTCCCGAGCCCGCGGCCTGCGGCCTGTGGGCGGAAGGAACCCAGGACGACGACGATGGGGCCACCCGGGACTTCTACAACCGCGGCGCGGGACTGCCCTGGCGCAACGAGCTCGGCGACTGGGCGGATGCGAGCGGCGTGGCCCAGGGCCTCGACCCCTTTGCCGTCGCGGCGGTCCCCGACGACAACACGCCGGCCTGGGTGACCTGGGATGTCACCTCCCTGGTGCAGGGCTGGGCGGACGGCACCTGGCCCGCCAAGGGCTTCCTCCTGCGCTCCGAGCCGGGCCCCTACGTCTTCGCCAGCAAGGAACACGGCGTCGCCGGGGAGCGGCCGGAGCTGGTCCTCGTCACCGCGGCCGGCACCGACACCCTCTCCCCCACAGCCGACACCTACGTCGCTGCGTCCACGTACCAGGGCTACGGCGACGCCGAGACCCTCCGGGTCGACGACGACCAGACCATCTTGATCCGCTTCGACCTCGACCCCTACGCAGGCCAGGCCATCACCTCGGCCACGCTGCGGCTGTACAAGCTCGAGGACTACGGCGGCACCACCCGAGACGTCGCCGTGCACCGGTCCGACCACGGCCTGGACCGTCCCCTCACGGCCCCGGTGCCCGGGCTGGCTGACGCCTACGTCGGCGATGCTGGCATCGATGTCGACCCTGCCGTCCTGCTGTTCAGCGACTTCGAGGACGCCGCCTGGGCCGACCTGTGGTCCAGCGTGTCGCCGGAGGAGCACTTCGAGCTCGTCGACGCCACGGAAGGCAACGGCTTCGAGCCCCTCGATGGCCAAGCTCTGCGCCTTCGGGTCGCTGGAGGGGACAACTACGGCGGCTCCATGCGCTTCCGCTACGCCGACGAGACGGGCAGCGAGCCCGAGGAGGCCTGGTTCCGCTACCATCTCCGCATCGGCGACGACTGGGCGCCGTCCGACGGCGGCAAGCTCCCCGGCTTTGCCGGCACCTACGGCGTCGCGGGCTGGGGCGGGCGCCCGGTGGACGGCACCGATGGCTGGTCCGCCCGCGGCACCTACACGGTCCCCGTGACGGCGGGCAACCCGCTGGCAGGGCACACCACGGTCGGCAACTACGTCTACCACGCCGACATGGCAGGAACGTACGGCGATGTCGACCTGTGGCTCGACGGGTGCGCCGGCGTGCTCGAGAAGGGCCGCTGGTACAGCATCGAGACCCACCTACGCATGAACACGCCAGGCCTCAACGACGGGGTGCTCGAGGGCTGGGTCGACGGCCGTCTGGCCTACCGACGCACCGACTGGCGCTGGCGCGACGTCGCCACGCTGAACATCGAAGAAGTCTGGATGAACGTCTACCATGGCGGAACGGCCACCGCGCCGGCGGACATGCACCTGTACATCGACAACGTGGTCGTGGCGACCGAGCCCATCGGACCCATGGGGCGCTGAGGCCTCCCCTCCACAAACGAACCGAGACGCCGCGGCATCGGTCGCGCTCCCCCCGAGCCGGCCATCGCCACCGGAGCGTCGCAGCCCTGCCTCCTGCAAGGCCAGTCGGTACGAGACGGGACGTCCCAGCACCGCCCGAGGCGCCTCCAGATCCGATCACACCGGCTTGGGGGACGCGACGACGTGCCGGCTGTGGCCGCGCCAAGGCCGAAGCGATCCCCGCGCGCAGGCGCCGCGTCAGCTCCCGCGCCCGGTGCAAGCGCGAGGTCCACCCGGCGAGCGGCGGAACCCCACCTGCAGACTCTCGGCGTCGTCCAGCAATCGGTGGGCATTCCTCGCAGTCCAGCGTACCTCCCCCCCCTCGCCGGACGCGGCGGCCCGACCTCCGCTAAAGTACCCGCCCAGCTAGCGGAGCCATCCATGTCCGACGCCGTCCCCCCCAGCCAGCCCGAGCCCCTGGGCACCGGCAGCCGCACCCACCACGTGTACCGCGGCCCGAAGACCGAGCTTCGCTACACCGCCGTCGCCGACTGGATCACCCTGCGGGAGCACGACGAGCCCGTCGCCAGCTTGTTCTACACCGCCTACCTGGCCGACCGCCCCGAAGGCTCCGACCCCGCCCAACGCCCGATCACGTTCGTGTTCAACGGCGGCCCGGGCTCCGCCAGCGTCTGGCTGCACCTCGGCCTCGTCGGTCCGCGGCGTCTCGCCTTCGCCGAAGATGGCGGACTGCTGCCGCCACCCACCCAGCTCGTCGACAACCCCGAGTCGTGGCTGCCCTTCACCGACATCGTGTGCATCGACCCCATCGGCACAGGCTTCTCCCGCACCCACGAGCACGGCCCCAAGGCGGCGGACGCCAAGCCCGCCGAGAAGCCCCCCGAGCCGAGTCGCTTCTGGGAGGTCGAGCGCGACCTGCAGTCGATCTCCGAAGCCATCACCCGCATCCTCACCAAGGAGGGCCGCTGGCTGTCCCCGGTCACGGTCGCCGGCGAGTCCTACGGGGGCTTCCGTGTGGCTCGTCTGGCCCGCTCTCTCCAGGAGGACCACGGCGTCACGTTGTCGGCGGCGGTGCTGATCAGCCCCGGCATCGAGCTGTCCACCCTCGTGCCCCACGACTACGGCATCGAGCACTTCATCGAGCTGTTCCCCAGCCTCGCCGCCACCGCCCACGAACACGGCCGGGCCGGCGAGGGCACCAGCGAGGCCGAGCACCGCCGCGACGCCGAGGACTTCGCCGCCAGCGACCTGCCCGCGCTGTTGGTGCGCGGCGCCCACATGCCCGACGCCCAGGCCGTCCGCGTCTGCGCCCGGGCCGCGGAGCTCACCGGCATCGCAGCCGACCGCTGGCTGCGGGCCGGGGGCCGCGTGTCCCGCGAGGACTTCTGCCGGGAGCTGCTCCGGGACCAGGGCCGCTTCGTGGGCCGCTACGACGGCACCATCACCAGCGTCGATCCGTTCCCCGCCCGCGCCTCGTACGAAGGGCCCGACATCACCCTCGGTGGCATCACCGGCGCGTTCACCGCCGGCATCCACCACCTGCTGTTCACCGAGCTCGGGGTGAAGACCGAGCTGCCGTACGTCACCCTCAACATGGAGGCGAACCTGGCCTGGAAGGACAAGTCCATGGCCCACTTCATCGACATCACCGGCAAGTCGATGGATGCCCTTCGCTACGGCATGGCCCTCAACCCCCACATGAAGGTGCTGATCAGCCACGGCCACCACGACCTCGTGACGCCGTACAGCTCCTGCGACCGCCTGGTGCGGCTGCTCGCCTTGCACAACGACCAGCGGGAGCAGCTGGCCACCGAGCACTTCCGTGGCGGCCACATGTTCTACAGCCAACCCGACTCCCGCGCCGCCTTCACGGCCCGGGTGCGCAGGCTGCTGAGCCCGGCGTGATCTGGCTCCTGGCCGGGTGCGCCGTGCTCGATACCGCACCGCCGTACCTCGGTGCGGTGTGGACGGACGCGCCTGGGCCGACCCGAGGGGAGGTGCGGCTGACCCTCGACCTCGCCGACGAGAGCCACGGGCCGGTCGAGGTGTGGCTCGGCGACGAGCGCCTCGTGTCGCTGCCGACCTTCCAACAGTCTGCGGTCGTGCCCCGTGGCCTGCTGCCGGAGGGACCGTCCACCCTACGGGTGGTGGCCATCGACGGCTCCCCGTGGGCGAACCGCAGCGAAGTCGACGTCGACGTCCTCGTCGACACCGTGCCTCCCACCATCGCGCTGCCGAGCGCCGTTCCCCATGGCGGTCAGGGCCGCACCGTCGTCGTCTGGTTCCGCTCCAGCGAGCCCTTGGTCGACCCCGTGCTGCGGGCCTACGAGCACGACGTGGCCCTGTTCCCGATGGCGGAGAGCACCGACGGCATCGTGCTCCGCGGCCTGGTCGGCGTGGACCTCCGCGCTGAGCCCGGGCCCACATCCTTCCCCTTCTCCGCCAAGGACGCCGCCGGCAACCTCGTCTCCCTCGACGTTCCTGTGGTGGTGGATGCGGTCGAGTACCCCCGCGGCGGACGCATCCGGCTCAGCAAGGCACAGGTCGACGCCCGCAAAGACACCGAGGCCAAGGCGGCCATGCGAAAGGCCCGTGACACGTCCTACGCGCTGCACCGCCCCGAGGCGCGCTTCGTCCTCCCCCTGCACCGGCCCGTGAAGGGCCGCACCACCAGCCCCTTCGGCGTGTACCGGACCTACAGCGACGGCCACAAGAGCTTCCACACCGGCCTCGACCTGGCCAACGCCCGCGGCACCCCGGTGACGGCAGCCGCCCAAGGCGAGGTCGTGATGGCCCAGGAACAAGCCATCTTCGGCAACGCGGTCATCGTGCACCACGGCCACGGCGTCACCACCTCCTACAACCACCTGAACCGCATCGACGTCGTCGTGGGCGACCGGGTGGTGGCCGGAGACGCCATCGGCCTGCTGGGCTCCACCGGGCAGAGCACGGGCCCCCACCTTCACTTCTCCATGGTCGTCGGCGAAGAAGCCGTGGACCCGTCCCAGTGGCTCGACGGCGAGCTCGACCTGCTTCCCCCCACCGCCTGGAGCTCGCCATGAAGGCCCTGAACCCCGAGACCTGGCCCCGGGCCGGCGCCTACCGCATGTACCGCCACATGGGCGCCCCCCACATGGCCATCACCGTCGAGCTCGACGTCACCGAGCTCGTGGCCGAGCTGAAGCAGGAGGGCATCGGCCTGTTCGCCGGCGTGATGCACCACCTGGTCCGCGCCGCCAACACCGTGGCCCCGCTGCGCCAGCGCATCCGCCTCGCCGACGGCGACGACGCCGGCCCCCCGCTGCCCGGCGCGCCCGCCGTGGAGCACGTCGTCGAGCACGCCCACGTCGACCCTGGCTTCACCGTGGCCGTGTCGGGGGACCGCTTCAACGTCGCCACCGTGCCCTTCATCGAGGACCGCGCCGCCTTCGCCGCCTCGGTGGCCGCCGCGAGCAAGTCCCTCGAGGACGAAGGCGAGGTCCGCCCTTTCGACCAGGTTCGCGACGACCTGCTGTACATGAGCTGCCTGCCCTGGCTGCGGTTCACCAGCCTGACCCACCCGGTGGGCACCGGGCGCCCCGACACCGCTCCCCGCATCGCCTGGGGCCGCATCGAAGCAAGGGACGGCCGACGCACGATGCCGGTCAACATCCAGGCCCACCATGCTTTGGTCGACGGCGTGCACCTGGCCGCGTTCTTCGAAGCGGCTGCTCGCTAACGCGAGGCGGGCCTACCGTGACGGCGGTGCCTCGGGTCGGGCACCCCAGCGGTATGTTCGTGCCCCACTCAGCCCCAAGCACCGACAGCCCAAGTGGTTCAACGTCGATGGTCCCGCCGGAACGGGAAGAAGGAGTTGATGTTGGGTGTATTGTGGACTCCATGCGCATAGATTGTCGGCTTCCTGAATGCTCCGGCACCGACAGCCCGACGTCCAAGGGTGGGTGCACTCCGTGATCGGCCCGTCCACGGACGACGCAGTCCGCGCATTGGATGAGCCAGAGGTGGCTGACTGGATCGCGCGCCTGGGTCTCGGTTTGCCCGGCGGCGTCGTCTTGGGCCGTGAGGCCGAGCGGGCCACCCTCGCGTCGGCTCTCGACGATGCGGCTCGCGGCGAGGCTGTCCTCGTCGACGTCGTCGGCCCAACCGGGATCGGAAAGACCGCTCTGGTCGACACGCTGCGACCTGTGCTGACTGCTAGGGGCGCCATCGTGGGCATGGGCCGCATCGACGTCGGCGGCCGCTCGCGACCCTTCCAGGCGATCGGGAGCGCCATCGAGGAGGTCGCGACCCAATTGCTGGCCGGCTCCTCGAAGCGGCTCGAGCGGGTTCGGGAGCTGTGTGCCTCGCGGCTCTCGTCCGTGGGTGGCTCCCTGCGCGTGCTGGCCCCGTCGACCGAGTACATCCTGGCAGCCCAGGGCGACGGTGAGCGGGCGCCTGCGAGCCCGAGCGTCACCGCTGCTCGACAGCGGGTGGTGTTCACGGGCCTCGTGCGGGTGGTCGCCGAGGTCGTCGGGCCCTTGGTGCTATTCATCGACGATGCCCACCGCGCGGACGGCGACAGCCTAGAGCTCATCAGGCACCTCCTCGCCGAGGAGCGGGACTTGCCGCTGCTCGTGGTGTTGGCCCGCCACGGCGCCGACAGCAGCGAAGCCCTGGTCGAGCTGCTCGACACCTGTCGCCCAGTCAGGATCCGCCTCGACGGCGTGAGCCCCTCAGTGGTCGAGCAGCTCGTCGGTGCGATCCTCGAGCCTGCGCCGACGGAGCTGCCAGAGCTTGCCAGGCTCCTCCACCAGCGCTCGGGTGGGAACCCCTTCGCCGTACGCAGCCTGCTCCACGGTCTCGCATCCGACGGCGCGCTGCGCTTCGCTCCCGACCTCGGACGCTGGACCGTGGATCTCGCGGCCACCGCTTCGACCCCAACAACGGCCGACGCGGCGGAGGTCGTCGCCCAACAGGTCGACGCGCTGCCGACGGAGGTGCGTGAGCTCCTGGTTTTGGCAGCCTGCGTGGGCAGCGGATTCTCGACCGTGGAGTTGGCCACGTTCCAGGCGACCCCCGAGGCGGACGTCCGGCGCCTTCTGCAAGTCGCCGCCGCCCGAGGGGCTATCGTCCCTCACGACCCGCGAGGCCTCCGTTGGAGCTTCCCCCACGACCACATCCTGCGGGCCGTGTTGGACTTGGAGTCCCCGGGTCGGCTCGTCGAGCTTCACCTCGTCGTGGGACGCATGCTGCTCGAGGAGTTGCCCTCGTCACCGAGCCCGCACGCACTCTTCGCCGTCCTCCACCACTTCAACCGAGACGAGGCCCATGCGATCACCGCCGACGAGCGGCTGGCGCTCGCAGGCCTGAACCGGGACGCCGCGACCGCAGCACTGCGGGCCGGCGGCTTCGAGGCGGCGAGCCGTTACGTCAGCGCTGGACTCAGCCTGCTGGACGGGGCCGAGGGCTCGACAGCGGAGTTGGAGCTAGCGCTGATGGTCGCTGGCGCCGAAGCGTCGCTCGGTGCCGGCGACGGTGACGGCGTTCACAGATACGTCGCCGCGGTGCGCGAGCGCGGCTCACCCCTACAGGCAGCCCGCGCCGCCGAGGTGCTGATCGACCTGCACACTGGCCGCGCGGAGGCGATGGCGGCGCTGCAGGTGGCGCGCGAGGCCCTCGCGGGGCTGGGCGTCGACATGCCGGTCAAGGTCGGCAAGACCCGCGTGGCGAACGCGCTGCTCCGAACGTGGTGGCAGCTCCGCAGCTTTGATGACGAGCGCGCAGAGGCGCTGCCCGCCATCGAGGACGTGAAGGTGGCCCAGGCGCTGCACCTCATGCTTCTGTGCACGACACCGGCCTACCTGGCCGACCATGACCTGTGGGCGTGGCTCGCGACCGAGATGGCCCGCCGCGGCGTCCGGGCAGGGGCTTCCCACGCCACGGCGTGGGGCGTCATGAACTACGGCATCATCGTGGCCTCTGGCTTGGGCGCGCTGGAGTACGGCTACCGCCTCGCGACCACGGGGCGCCGGCTATTCGAACGTGGCGACACCTTCGGGCTCCGAGCCCGCGGGCTCTCGGCCTGGCATGTCACGATGCACCACGTCCGGCGGCCGCTTCGCGAGACGCTGCTGCCCTTGAAGAGCGGTCTCAAGATCGGCCGCGAGGAGGGAGATCCGCTGCACGCGGGCATCGACTCTCTCTTCTACGTCGGCCATCTGCTATTCACCGGGCAGCCGCTCGCCTTCGTGGCCGAAGAAGCAGAGCGGCTGGTGCCCGAATGCGAAGCTCTGGGCGTGCCGCTCGCTGTCAGCCTGCTCTCGGCGATCGTCGACCTGACCGAGGTGCTGAGAGGCGAGCGCCCGCTGGACGAGTGGCTCGCCTCGGACCCGGCGGCGGGGCCCGCAGTGTCGCCGACGGACCGCTCGTACTTCGAGATGACAGGCCGGCTGCTGCGGCTGATGGCCGCCGTGGTCGCCCAGCACGACGAAGCCGCGCTGAAGCAGGTGGCGCTGGCGAAGCCCGTACGCCAGTCGGCCAACGGCACGATCAACGGTCTGATGTTCACCTACAACGAGTCGGTCGCGGCGGGACGACTCGCCGCTGCGGGGGATCGCCACCGGAGCCGGCAACTTCGGCGCGGGCTCAAGGAAATGGGCAAGCGAGCCGCGCTGAACGCCACGGACTACGCGCCGAAGGTCGCTCTGCTGGAGGCGCTCGACGCCGCGAGCCGAGGCCGTAACAGCGATGCGATGCGCGCCTTCTCACGTGCCCAGGACGCCGCCGACGAGGTGGGCGCCCATCACGACATCCTGTTGATCGCCGACGCCCGGACAGCCTGGCTGGAGCGGATGGGCGCGTCTCGGGAGACCGAGGTCAGCCGGAAACAGGTCGAGCAAGCGTTGTGGACGTGGGGCGTCGGGCTGCGGCTCGCCGGCGTCAGCCCGCCGCCCACAGCGAGCCATACGTTGGACGTCGAGGTTGTCGCGCGCGCCCAAGACGTGCTGGCCGCTGCCGGGTCCCGAGAGGCGGTCCTGTGCGAACTGCTGCGGCTCGCGGGGGTGCGGGCGGGCGCTGAGAGCGGCGCGCTCATGGTTCTCGATGGCGAACGCCTACACCAACTCGCCGGGCTCTCGGTAGCTGGTGTGGCGATGGCCGAGGCCGGCCCGGCGGCAGGCATCGCAATGTCGGCGGTCCGCTATGTTGCGCGCACGGGTGAGGTGCTCGTCCACGCCGACGCCAGGCGTTCAGGGGCATTCAGCCAGGATCCCCACGTCATCGCGACAGGTGTGCGCTCGCTGCTGTGCGTGCCCCTGACGACCCGGGGCGAGCGCCGAATGGCGCTGTACCTCGAGCACAATGAGCTACCCGGGGTGTTCACGCCGGAGCGCGTGGAGGTGGTGCGGGTGCTGGCCACGATGGCCGGAGCCATGGCGGAGAACGCCTGGCTGGTCACGAAGCTGCAGGACCGTGCCGAGCGGCTGCGCGACGCCAACACTCAGCTCCAGCATCACAGCCGCGGCCTCGAGAAGGCCGTCGCCGGCCGCACGCGCGAGCTGACCGAGCTCCACGGGCGTCAGGCCTCGATCCTCGACAGCCTCGCCGAGGGCGTACTGCTCGTCGACGAGAGCATGCTGGTGACCTACGCGAACCGCGCCGCGGCGGCGCTGCTGAGGCGGTCGCGGGAGGTACTGCTGGGCGCGCCGGTACCTGGCGAGCTGCTTGCGGGAGACACAGCTGACGGGGTGTCCTCCTGGGAGGTCGAGCTCGAGCTCGGCAAAGAGCTGTGCAGCCTCGAGTGCAGCCGCCAGAAGCAGGCAGGCGGACGGGGCGAGGTCCTAAGCTTCCGAGATGTCACCCATAGCCGCGAACTGGAGACCCGCCTCCTGCAGGTGCAGAAGATGGACGCCATCGGCCAGTTCGTCGGCGGCGTCGCTCATGAGTTCAACAACCTCCTGACCCCGATCCTAGGCAACGTCGAGCTCGCCCAGACGTCGCCTGATCTGCCACAAATGGTGGCCGAGCTGCTGCATGAAGTGCACCGAGCCAGCCAGCGCGCGGTGGCGTTGGTCAGCCAGCTTCTCGCCTTTGGGCGACGCACGCCGACCGTCACTCGCGGCACCGACGTCGTCGAGGTGACTGGCGAGGTCCTGCGCTTCTCGCGCCATTCTATCGACCGTGCGATCCGGATCCACTGGACGCAACCGCAGGGCGACTTGATAGCGCTCGTCGATCCCAATCAGCTTCACCAGGTGCTGCTGAACTTGATGCTCAACGCCCGCGACGCCGTGACCACGGCGCCGGCCCAGGAGTCCCCGTGCATCGAGGTGGCCGTAGCCGCGGCTACGCTGCCGGCCCACGGGGACGCTCGATGGGTACGGATCACTGTCGCGGACAACGGACCTGGGATGTCCCCCGAAGTGAAGCGCAGGGCCTTCGAGCCGTTCTTCACGACGAAGCCGCAGGGGCAGGGGACCGGTCTGGGGCTCTCCGTTGTGATGGGAATCATCGAGCGCCACGGCGGGGTGGTGGATCTGTCATCGGAGCTCGGGCGCGGGACCGCGCTGAGCTTCTACCTCCCTGCGGTGGAGCGTCCGGACCCGCCTGCAATCGTCACCCGCCCGCCGCAGCCCGCGCTCACGACGAAGTGCGTTCTCGTCGTCGACGATGAGCCTCAGATCCGCCGACTCGCCAAGCAAGTGCTGACCCGCGCAAACTATGAGGTGAGCGACGCGCCGGATGGTCAGTCCGCTCTCGCAGCCGTGCGCGCCGACCGACCGGACCTGGTGCTGCTCGACCTGTCCATGCCCGGCCTCGACGGGTGGGGGGTGCTCGAGGCCCTCCAGCAGGAGTGGCCCGATCTGCCGGTCATCATCTGGTCCGGCTACCACCACCGCGACAGCCAAGAGACGGCATGCGCGGCCGGCGCCGTCCGAATGCTCCGCAAGCCTTTCAAGGTGCTCGAGCTGCTCGAGGCCGTGTCCGACGCGTTGGGGACGCTGAGCTCCAAATCCAGTTCTTAGACTGCCCTCGCGCAGGCCCAACGGTTCCACACAGCGAACGATGAGGGTCAGTCCGCGTCGGGCGTGTGATGTGGCTTGGCCTCGAGGCACCTCGGTCGAGGCCTCATCGCACCAGGGGTGTCCGCCAAGCCGACGCCCCCCCCAGCCGTCGAAGCGAGCGCGAGCCCCCCGCGCGTCCCCGACGAGCGGGCCTGGATGGTGCGAACCACATCCGCGACGCTCCCCCTCCGGAACATGGAGACGGAGTCCTCCAGCGCTCGAAGTGCTGGAACGTGCTCCACCGTGGCCACCGCGGCCAGGCCGTCCAGGAGCGTGCTCGCCGCGTCGTCTTCGGCCTCCGACAGCATCGCCATCAGCAACTCGACCCAGCCCTCGGTCGCCTCGTCCCCCTCGGCCGCCGCGCCCAAGACCGGGCCGACCACCGAGAAGACGCTGTCGAGTCCCGCGAATCGGGCGCCACCGAGCATGGGCGAGCGGCGCTCGAGACCTGCCCGTAGGACGTCCAGCAGACGGCGCAGCTCCGCTGTCGACACCGCGCCCTCGACCAAGCGGGAGAGGAGGTCTTGGGCGAAGGAGCGCCCTCCTTCGCTTCCCGCCAGGAGCCGACGGGCCACCGCCTCCCCTCGACCGGCCGGCGGGAGGAACGGCACGGCCAGCAGCGCCAGGGAGGCGGCATCGTCGTCACACCACGCCTGCAGACCGCTGGGATCCCCCGACAGACTCCTCGAGACCAAGCCCATCACGGGGTCACTGTCGCCTCGCAGCGCACCCGCCAGCTCGTCCACAGGCACGCTGGCGTGGACCAAGCGCTGCAGCCCGAGCAGGCGGACGCCCGTGTGTTCCTCGCCATCGAGCGCCACCGACCGCCAGTCTGGCTCCACCCCCAGCCCCTCGAGCACGTCGTGCACCAACCCCACCAGCCTCGGGAGCTGCCCGACCTCCGCCGCATGACGTGGCATCTGGAGCTCGAGCTGACCTCCCCGGAGGCTCACAGACCCACCCTTGATGAGGGCATCGAGCTCGGTGAGCCGCTCCCGGGTCCGCCGGTGGATCACGACATCGCCCTGGGTGCGCGCGGCCAGTGGGGCGTCGGAGGTGTAAACCCACCAGCCCGTCGGCAGGCCCTGTGCCCGCAAGAAGACGAAGGCCTGGCCTGGGTCGACCGTCACGTGCGTTGCCCCCCAGAGCCCCCCGACGACCCCCGTCTCCGATCGGGTGAGGCCTAGGCCCTCGAGAGCCGCATCATCCTCTGGCGTCAGGCGGTAGCTGGGCCGACCGATGAGGGCCACCACCGTGCCCGTGACCACCAGCAGCGACGTGACGACGGCCGCACCGACTGCCAAGTTGCCGATCAACGCTCCCCCCGGTCCGTTCATGCTAGGAACACGCACACCCCGAGGGAGCCATGGCCGACCTGCGACTCGAAGGACTCAAGCTCCGCGCCGTCCGCGCCCTCGTGGAGCGCCCGCTCTCCCGCAAGGCCTTGTGGAAGGTCGCCGGGGAAGAATTCGGCATCTCCATGCTCTACGGCCTGCCGGCGTCGGACCTCGAGCCGGTGGAGCAGGTCCCCCAACCGGTGCAGGGCGCGGCCCCCCGAAGCTGGGGCGACACCGATCTGGGCGTGCCCGACAGCCCCCGCACCACGGCCGCCGACCTCCGTCGCGCCTACGAGGCCGGCACCACCACCCCCGTCGAGGTCCTCGACCGCATCCTCGACGTCGTGAACCGCCACGCCTTCGGCGACGCCACCAACAGCCCCTTCTCCGCCCTCGACCCCGAGGTCGCCCGGGAGGCCGCGCGCGCCAGCACCGAGCGCTGGGCCGCAGGCACGGCCCTGGGACCCCTCGACGGCATCCCCGTCCCCGTGAAGGACCAATACACCATCGTGGGGCTGCCAGCCTACGGCGGCACCGGCTGGCGCACCCGGCGCTTCCGCGAGGATGCGGTGATGGTGCAGCGGCTCCGGAAAGGCGGCGCGGTGGTCGTCGGCACGACCCACGCCACCGAGAACGGGATGAACCCCCTCGGCTTCAACCCCAACCACCCCATGCCTCGCAACGTGTACAGCGCCGAGCACGGGGCCGGCGGGTCGTCGACGGGGGCCGGCGTGGCCGTCGGGCTCGGGCTCACCCCCGTCGCCTCGGGCAGCGACGGCGGTGGCTCCATCCGCATCCCTGCCGCCCACAACGGTGTGTTCGGCCTCAAGCCCACCTTCAACCGCCTCTCCTCCACCGGCAACCTCTGGAAAGCCAGCGTGGGCCACGGGGGGCCTCTGGGCACCTCGGCCGAAGACCTGGTCGACTTCCTCCAGGTGGCCAGCGGCCTCGACCCCGCCGACCCGTTCACCCAGTTCGCCACCGACTGGGACACCGTGCGCCCCACCTGGCGCAGTGCCCTCGGGCGGGGCATTGCCGGCTGCCGCATCGGCGTCCTCCACCGGGAGATCGCCGACGCAGACCCACGCATCGCCAACAAGGTGCGGGAGGCCCTCGCGGCCCTCGAGGCCGACGGCGCAGAGCTGGTCGACGTGCACCTGGACCGGCTCGAGGTCGCCAACGCCATCGGACCGCTGATCATCGCCAGCGAGTCCGCGGCGAACGCCGCCACCGACATGGCCCTGCACCGCAGGGACAGCAGCGACGAGCTGCGTCTCGTCTACGGCCTCATGCAGGCCGTCGATGCGCCTCTGTACCTCCATGCCCGACGGGCCCGGGCGGGCCTTCGCCTTCGTGTGGCCGCGCTGCTCGCCGGCGTCGACCTGCTGGCCCTACCCACGCTCCAGCGCATGCCCGCACGCTACCCGCGTGGCAACGGGCGCCAGATCGCCGACCTGACGTGGACCAGCGCGATGACCCGCTTCTCGTTCCTGGGCAACCTCACGGGCCTGCCCGCCTTGTCGGCCCCCATCGGGCAGATCGACGGCCTGCCGGTCGGCCTGCAGTTCATGGGCGACGCCTGGGACGAGGCCAGCGTGCTCGCGGCGGGAGCACATGTGCAGCGGATGGGGATGTCGGCCCTGCCGACCCCTCGGGGGTACGTCGACCTACTTAGGTAGGTCCGGCACCACCGCGAGGCCCCCTCCATCGCTCCTCGGAAGCGAGAGCGCGCCCACGCTCCCGGACGCCCGTGCCTGGATGCGGGCGATGGTCTGTGCCAGCCGCGCTTGCTGCACCGTCCCTGCTGTGCGCCGCCCCTGGAACTCACGGAGGGCCGGGACGAGCTCGGCGGTCCCCACGCGGGCCACCACCCGAAGCACCTGTTCGTGGGCCTCGGGGCTCCTGACCCGCAGGAGTCGACCGAGCATCTCCTGGTGCTCGGACCCCACGGCGTGCTCCCCTGCTTGCAGCAAGCGCACCGCCACGGCCGCGACGAAGTCCATCTTCAGGGCGCCCGGCGCGAGCCAGTCCCTCATGGCATCCAAGGCGGCACGCTGCACCACCGGCCGGTCGGCCCGCTCCAGCGCGACGCTGGAACACCCGGCCATGCAGGCAACGGCACGCTGGGTCGTCGCGATGGCGAGGGCCTCCGCGAGGTCGTCGTCGGTCAGTCGGTCCGCCAGGCGCGCGACCGCATGCTCGTCGGGTTGCGCCGCCAACAGCTCGAGCAGGGCCGGACCGTCCCGCAGCGCTCGTGCCACCTCGGTGTCCAGGGGGACGTCGGCGGGACCATGGCGCCGCGCCCGCACCCGACGGGCCACCCGCTCCGCGGCACCCGGGTCACGGGCGACGAGCTCCCGCAGCAAGGCGGCCAGGACCGGAGAGGGCTCCTCGTCCGCCACCTCCTCCCACGCACGCAGGCCGAGCCCATCCGCGGCGTTGGCCACCTCAGAGGCCAGTCGCGTGAGCTCCGCCACGGACGGGGCTCGGTCCATCGTGACGAACACCTGATTCCCGGTGACCAAGACGTCGCCCACCAGGGCCAGGCGGGTGAGGGCCCCCCGCGCCCCCGCCCCCAGGCATCGCCACAGGTCGGTGAAGTCGGAGACCGCACTCACCGTGTAGCGGGTGTCGAAGGCGGCATCCCCGGTCTGAGCTGTAGCACCCGTCCCGCTGCGCAGCGTCATGGGCAGCGTCGCCGCACACCGTGAGACGAGGGACCAATCCCCGTTGTCGCCCAAGACCAGGTACACGCTCCGGGCGAGGCCCTCGTGCTTCCACCGACCGTCTGCGGTCGGCCCGAAGCCCGCGTGGGGGGCCAAGTGACGAAGGAGGGCGACATCGCGGCCGCCCTGGTCCCGCCCGATCCAGGCAGCCACCACCGCCCCTGCCGCCCCGGTGGCGAGGGCAGCCGCCGACGCGAGGGCGAGGCTCAGCAGGTCCAACGCACCATCACCGGCAGGCGCCGCACCATGCTTGAGCTTCCTCGGACAGCTCCCCGCACGTGGCCCAGTGCTTGCGTGCCTTCGACTTCTTGCCCCGCATCCAGTCGACCCTGCCGGTCCACTCGCAGGCCTCATCGACCTCGGGCAGCTTCGCCGCCAGCGTCTTCACGTCGTCGAGCTCCCCTTCGGCGACGTGCATCCGCAGCAAGGTCATCCCGGCCTCGGTCCGTAGAGGGGACTCGCTGCCCGCCACCATCGACCAGGCTCGTGCCACGCCCCCCTTCGATCCCTCCTGCAGCAACACCTCGACGAGCTGGTCCCGCTCGGGCTTGGTGAGGGGCTTGTGGATGCCCAGCAGCTGGTCCATCTCGGCCCACTCGCCGCTCGAACCTGCGCGCCGGACCTTGCGCAGCCCCGCCTTGCGTGGGTCGAAGCGATCGGCGGGGAGCGTGTCGAGGAGCGGGCCCAGATCGATCTCCATCGTCCCCACCGACATCGTCGCGTGGTCGCCGTCGAGGGCCACGTTGCCGCCCCGCACCAGCCGGAACCGGTCGCCGAGGCAGGTGGCCTTCATCTCCGAGACCTGGAGCGGATCTCCCTGGGCCTCCGCCAGCACTTCGGAGCCGTCGTAGACGACGACCTTGCCCGAGGTCTCGTACACGATGCGCACGGGCAAGCCGCGCAGGTCACACGACAGCTCGGCGGCCCCCGCGAAGGCCATCCACAACCACAACGTCACATCGGCCTCAGGCGAGGATGGCGCGGTACGGATCCACCCGCAGATCCGCGATGTCGTCGGTCACGCCGATCGATTCCAGCAGTGCCCGCAAGATGTGCTCCGGTCGCACAATGTTCCCGGTCGGATCGACGATCCCCGTCTGCAGGTCGACAGCCTGAGGAAGGAGGCCCACGTCGGAGGACGCTCCGTACACACCGGCTCGGATGCCGCCGCCGGCGAGGAAGCAGCTGCCGGTGAGGGAGTGATCACGACCGCTGTTGCTGTTGATCAGCGCGGTGCGTGAGAACTCGCTGAAGCCCACGATGGTCGTGTGGTCGAGCCAGGTGGACCCGCTTCCCTGGTACGGGATGCTGTCGAGCTCGGCCATCAGGGCGGCCACCACGTCGTGGCCCTCCATCTGGTTGGGGCCCTGGTCGGTCTCCCAGTTGTCGAAGTGGGTGTCGAGGCCATTGGCCACCTCGATGGACACACAGCGGGAGATGCCGGCCGTGAGAGCGGTCACCGCCATCGCGGCCTGCGCCTGGGGGGAGCCCATGTCGGTCGGGCTCAGGTCGAACCGCTCCCGCAAGGCGACCATGCCTGGATCGGAGCTGCCGAAGTCGAACAAGGCGTCGAGGCCCTCGTTGACCAAGGTGCGGGCGGAGGACTGGGCGCCGAGCGCCGCGGACACCTCGGGGCGATTGCCCACCACGTGGCAGTCGCGGAACTCGTCGAGGAGGGCCTGGACACGGTCCCGCTCTTCGGGGGCGATGTCGATGGCGCCGGGACGCAGGGCCCGCAGCAGGTCGTCGACGTTGTCGACCTTCAAGGCCGTGGCCCAGGCCGGCTGGTCGACGTTGTAGCTCTCGACGCGGGCCGAGAGGTTCGGCACCGGATGATCGGCCCCCAAGAGCGTGGCGAGCCACGTGGACGCCGAGCTTCCGCGAGCCAGCAGACCAGACGGAGGCTTGCCCGTGAGGAAGCGGCGGCGGCCGACCTCGTGGGTCAGCGTGTCCATCGACATGCCCCGGACGAAGGCCGTGCGGTGGGTCCAGTCCTTCAGATTGCCGATGTACGGACCGAGCAACACGCCGTCGTGCATGGCCGGCATCGGATCGGTGATGCCGGTGCCGACCGTGCGGAGGTTGTCGTACCCGAGCTGAATGAGGGTCTCGTTGCGCAGCTCGTCGGGGAACTGCGACGGATCCTTCGGGGCGATGCCCAGCAGCGGGTCCCAGCCCCCCGAGTAGTAGCAGAAGATGAAGTAGTGGTCAGTGACGGAGGGGCTGCTCGCGGCCATCGCCAGGCTCGCGGAGCCAGCGAGGCCCCCGAAGCTGACGAGACCAGCAGCCCCGAGCCCTCCGAGGAAGAGCTCCCGACGCGATGGAGACAGATGGGTCTTCTTTGCCATGGTGCCCTCAGTACATCGCGAAGTCGGGATGGGTGATCAGGCCGATGCAGACGGCCCGCCAGCCAGCGAGTGTGTCGCCGCCTGTGACCTCGACGGTCGTGTCGAACAGCCAGCGCCAGGACTCGAGCTGCGGGTCGGTGGCGTCGAGCTGGTGGCCGTGGAAGCGGAGCAGTGCGCCCTGCAGCTCGGCCGTGACCGCATCGGGGTCGGACAGCGAGGTGTCGTCTGGGGTGGTGTGCACCAGGAACACGTTGTCGGCGGAGCCCACCGCCTCCCGCTGCACCAGCTCGTCGCAGGCCGAGTTGGCCGCATCGTCGAGGAACTTCTGGAAGAGCAGGCTCGGCGCGAGGTCTTCTGCGGTGCTCTGCAGGTAGTCGGGGCGACCCAAGGTGGACGCGAGGTCTTCGAGCTGGTCGACGCCGTTGACCTCCCAGCCGATGCCGCCGGTCACCGCGCGCAGCGACGCGTTGAGCTGGTCGATGTCCATGCGGCGCATCGGGCGGCCCTCGTCGGCCTGGCCCGGTGGGTCGACCTGGCCGAGGGTCTGTCCGTGGGCGTCGTCGAGCCAGTTCTGAGGCCGGGGCCGTGGGTCGGGGTCCGGATCCGACGGGTCGGTGGGCTGAACCGTCTTCGGGTTCGTGGCGTAGGGCCCCGGGCTACTGCACGAAGCGAGCAGCACGGCACCGACGATGGAAACGAAGCGGAGGGGGAACGACATCAGCGGATCCTCCGGTAGCTGTCGGACAGCACGATGCTCTTCACGAGCTGTTTGTAGGACCAGTCCGATGCGACGAAGCCGTCGGCCCATTCCTGGACCAGGGCGTCGTCGTCGACGTCGAGCTCGCGGCCGAGGAGCCACGTTGCGGCATTCTCGGCGGCGCACTGCTGCAGGCGGCCATCGGCCACCGAGCTGGCTACGAGCCGCTGGGGACCGGCCTCGATGTTGGCGTGCTGCCAGGTCTCCAAGAACTGGTAGGCCCGCAGGTAGCCGACGAAGGGGTCGAGCTCGGTGTCGAGAGGGTCGACGGTGTAGTACCGGCCGCACACGTCGGAGCAGTCGGTGTTGAACACACTGCAGTCGTAGCAGGCCTGATCGAAGGGCGGGAAGTCGTCGGGGGGCAGGAAGCCAGCCCCCTGCTCGGTCCACCGGCCCCAGTGGGCAGCGGCAGGCTCGAGGATGGCGTGGCAGTAGTCGCAGCCCTGGGTCTTCATCAGGTTCGACGTCGGGGGCTCGTCGGGGTCGATGGGGATGCCGGAGTCGGGCGGCTGGAAGGGCTGGCAGAGGAACGCGTTGTAGAAGCGGTTCGCCCGCGCCCGGTTGGTCTGGAATCGCAGCAGGAAGCCCGGGGCCGTGAGCACGCCCGCGTGGCCTTCGGGGAGGCTGATGGGCACCCAGACGTCTTCGTCGTCCCACGCCAAGGCGGGCAGCTCGTCGGGGTGCAGCGGGTTGTTGTCGAGCCGCACGGTGCTCGGCACCTGGGTGAGGTGCGTGTAGTAGTGGACCAGCGGGCCATTCACGAAGCCGGTCCGGCCCTCGAGGACCTCGAGGTAGGGCTTGTCCGACAGGATGACGTCGCGGACGCGGTGCTCGATCTCCGCCGACATGGAGGCCGTGATCACGTCTTCCTGATCGTAGACGCTGCACCAGTCGAGGCTGGGACCGCAGCCACAGTCGGCATCGATGCCCGCGGCGTTGGTGCGGCAGTCGGTGCCTAGGGGCGAGATGGTCGCCTCCTGGGCGTCGAAGGCGCACACCTTCCACGTCTCTTCGGGGGCCCAGTACGGGTTCACCTCGACCCAGCCTTCCTGGACCGTGCCGTCGCCCTGGTCGATGCCGACGGGGCGCCCCTCGCCGTCGAAGCTGGCCTCGAAGTCGCCGCAGTAGAGGTTGCCGTCTTCGCGGTAGTCGTCGGCGCGGTTGCGGATCCAGTAGATGTAGTCGGTGTGGGTGAACATGTTGTTCGTGCTCACCAGCCGCTGGCTGTCGACGTTGTTCCACAACAACGCGCGGTGGGTACGCACTGCCCGCTCGGCGAACGCGTCCGAGTCGAGCCAGGCGTCGACCAGAGCCTCGGGGACCTCGTCGTTGGCGAGTTGGCCGTACTCCTCGGGGGACGGCACCGTGCCCCGGAGGTCGAGAGAGATCGCGCGAAGCAACCTGTGGCCATCGAGGGTCTCCTCGACCGGCGGACAGGTGGGTGGCTCCGGCACGCTCTCCAGCTCCTGGGCGTTCACCGACGCCAGGAAGAGCGCGAGACTCAGCATGTGCTACCCCCGGTTCCCGTGAGCATAGCAAAACGCACGCCCTTCCGTCGCTCCCGTCTGGGCCTGGGCCCCAGGACTCGAGTGTCGTGCTGTGGCCGGTGGCCGAGCCACGACCGGCCCAGCCCGAGGTCGACGAGCTGCCCCCTCGCTCGCGCATCGAGCACCCGCGCTCCTCCCCTCCCCAACGCTCGTGCGTAGGCTCTTCTTCGGAGGTGCTTCGTGAAGCTCCAAGACAAGGTCATCGTGGTCACCGGCGCCGGCAGCGGGATGGGTCGAGAGGTGGTGGTGGATCTTCTGCGACGGGGCGCACGGGTCGCTGCCGTCGACATGCGAGACGACACCCTGCATCAGACCGCCTCCTTGGTCGACGCGGGGGACCGCTTGTCGCTGCACGTGGCGGACGTGACGGACCGGGCCGCAGTCGAGGCGCTGCCTGGGGCCGTGGAGGCCCATCACGGCGTCGTGGACGGCTTCGTCCACTGTGCCGGCATCATCCAACCCTTCGTTCGGCTCGCAGCCCTCGACTACGACGTCATCGACAGGGTGATCCAGGTGAACCTCTACGGCACCATCCACATGGTGAAGGCCTTCCTGCCCCGCCTCTTGACCCGCCCCGAGGCCCACATCGCCAACATCTCGAGCATGGGCGGCTTCCTCCCCGTGCCGGGGCAAGCGATGTACGGCGCCACCAAGGCTGCGGTGAAGCTGATGACCGAGGCGCTGTATGCGGAGATCCTCGAGACCAACGTGGGGGTGTCGGTGGTGATGCCAGGGGCCGTCGCCACCAACATCACCACGAACTCCGGCGTCGACATGCCCGCACCCGATGGGGAGGGTGCTGGCATGACCGCACTGCCCGCGGCCGATGCGGCCCGCATCATCCTCGACGGCATCGAACGAGACCGGCTCTACATCCTGGTGGGGAACGATGCCAAGCTGATGTGGTTCGCGGAGCGGGCGGCTCCGAAGCAGGCCATCCACCTGATCCAGCGCCAGATGAAGGCGCTGCTTCCGGACGACGACGTGTCCTGACGCCAACAGGAGGGGTCGAGCGTTCCCTTCCCACACCGCCCGCGCCGAACCGCCCCGAGCCTGCGGCCTCAAATCTATGCTTTGACCTTTCGTATTGGCCACACGGAGAGGATCTCGGGGTGATGCATCGGGCCTCGGGTGGATCTAGGAAGTGGAGGAACCTGGAGACCCCATGACACTGATCACCCTGACGCTTCTCACCTCCGCCTTCGCCGCCAACGGCGACCCAGACTGGACCCTCGCCTGCCAGGAGCGCTGCGTCCGCGACGGCTACACCATCGAGGTGCTCGAGAGCACGACCAACGACAACACGATGGTGCGGCTGTGGCCTGGCAACGCCCACGAGACCATCGATGCGGCCCACTACCAGTGGCCCGACATGTTCCTGGGGCACCAGTCGGCCGCAAACCCGCTTTCCGGCGGCCCCTACTGCACCAGCTACCCAGGTGCCGCAGGCCACTTCATCAATGGCGCAGTCTACGACCGCGTGCTGGACCACAACTGGGACTACGTCGAGACCGGCCCGTTGGGGCTCCCCGCCCACGAGGCGTGCAGCGGCAACATCGACTACCTGCTCCAGGTGCTCGACCTGTACGGCACCGGTACCTTCGACCTGCCTTCGGGATGCTCCGACATCGGCTGCGCCTCGGGTGGGGGTGTCGGACACGATGATCCCGGGAACGGCGTCGGCACCTACACGGATGCCGCGGGGGACCTCCAAGAGCTCGACGAGCTCCTCGACGACGACCCCTTCGGAGGGGTCACCAGCGGCGGCGTGGAGTTCGCCGACGAGGAGGCGGTGGAGCTCGATTCGTCCGGCGAGCCCGACCCCGAGCCCGTCACGTCCCGTCGCTAGCACCTCAGGGCATGCGGGCCAGGCGCTCCGGCTCGTGCTCCACGAACCAGGCGTCCTTCTGCAACAGCCCGTGGGCCCGCGCAAACCACGGCGAGGCCGCCGGCATCGAGGGGTGCCCCCCAGACCCCCCGCGCCTCAGCGCAGCAGCCGCGCGACCCGCCCCCTCGTCAGCCGGTCGATGGGCTTGCCATCGATGCTGCTGAGGCTCACGACCCGCAGCTCCTCGGGCTCGCAGACCGACAGCTCCACCGGCACGTCGTCTCGTTCGAACTGGTAGTGCACGTACCGACTGGCACCGCCCCTCCGCCGCGACGTCCCGCTCGATGCGCTCGGCATCGAATCCCTCGACCCGCAGCACGTGGTCCAGCTGGTCGTGGCTGCGGCAGAACACGTGCAGGTCGATGTCGCTGTGGGCGTGGATGGCCCCCGAGGCCACCGAGCCGATCAGCCGCGGGTCGAAGGCAGCGAGCCGCTCCATCAGATCGAGGGCGACCCGCCGCATGTGGGCGAGGCGTCGGTCCCGAGACACCCCCTTAAAGGAGGTGAGCTGCAGGATGGCGGCACGGATCTCCCGATTCGACGGCAGCGTGACCTCCGTCGCTCGCATGCCCAGCAGGTTCTCTGCCGCCTGTTGCTTCGCGTTGAAGTACTCGCCCACGTCCTCACGGATCATCAGCCGCGCGGCCTCCGCCGCGATGGCTCGCCGCAGCGCCTTGCCCCGGCTCAAGGCTGCACCCGAAGGGCCTCCACCACATGGTTCACCGCCTCCTCGACGGAGGGCACCCACGCTTCAGGGTCCCGGCCCGCCACGTCCCACGCGCGCAGCTGCTGCAGGTCGCGGAGCTGGGGAGAGCCACGGAGGCGCCGACGGGTGCGACGCGGGTCCCGCAGCAAGTCGAGGTGGTGCCGGACCAGCCAGCACACCCGCTCGGACACCCAGGGCGCCACGAGCTCGGCCCCTTCTTCTTCATGGGGACGGTCGAGGCCCTTGCCGACGTCGTGAAGCAGCGCGGCGGCGAGTAGATCCGGATCATCGGTGGCCCGACGGGCGTGGCCGAAGACCTGCAGGGAGTGGAACAGAGCGTCCCCTTCGGGGTGCCACACAGGGTCCTGTGCGACGCCCTCGAGGGCCGAGAGGAGGTCGGTGAGAGCGGACCGGACGTCCGCTTCGCTGTCGATCAATGTGCACCGCGAGCCGGGCATCGTTGCGTGTGCCCGTCGCTCCTCTAGCCATAGCGTGGCCACACCCGAACGGCCGGCCCGGAACTCCTCGCCGCCCGCGGGGGGCGCCGAACGCGACATCACGCCGCATCGACATCCCGTAGGCAGCACCCCAAGTCACCTCCATGGGAGGGTGCGCGACAGGGACTGGCGCCCCTTGAGCCTGGCCATCCACGACCTCCGATAGGCCATCCCCGGCGTGCGCGTCCGGAGCTCGTGGCGTGGGCCCGTCGCGGGTCTCCGCCTACCGGGGGAAGCCGGCGTCCCGCCACGCCTCGATCAGCACCACCTCCACGTCGCTCAGCGGGTCGCCCCCCAGGGGCATGTTCCCGACCTGGACGTTGTAGACGATGGCTTCGATGATGGGCTCCCAGTCCTCGGGCTCCTCGAGCACCGTGTCGGCATCGCCCCCGTGGCAGAACGCACAGTCCGTCCGGTAGATCGGCTCGATGTCGTTGGCCCAGGTCGGCTCGAAGGCCGCCCCCACGAAGACGCCCACCTCGCGGATGCTCGTGCGCCCGTCGTAGACCGCCTCGGCTCGGAAGGTCCATGCACCGTTGGCGAGCCCGTCGGGGTCGACCCGGACCACCCCCGGGGAGACCTCGCTCACCGGTACTTCGGCGCCTGAGCTGTCGACCAGCACGGCCCGCAGCTCCTCCACGGCATCGGGTGCCGTCGGCAGCAGGGTCACGTCGGTGACCCGGCCCACGACCTCCCCCTGCTCCAGCCCGACCACCACCAGGGGGCGGGTGGTGCTGCCCCGCATGGCGCCGGTCTCGTCCCACACCATCAGCCGCCCCGCCCCATCGACCTTGGGGGGCCGATTCGCCCTCGGCGCCGGCAAGCCCGTGATCTCCTGCCAGGTGCCCGCGTTGTCGAAGAGCCAGCCACTCTCGGCCTCGAGCCACGCACCGGGGGCGTCGGGGTGCGCATGCACCTCCCACACGGACTGGCCGAAGTCGAGGCGCTGCCAGCCCTCGACCGGGTCGCGCCGGAAGGCCCAGCCCCCCGCCGCGGCCCACGCCACGTGGTTGGCGTCGACCGCCACCGAGTCGATGGGGGCGGCGAGCTTCACCGCCTCGAGGTCGACCCAGGTGCTGCCGGCGTTGCCGAGGGCATGGAGCACGTCGTCTTGGGCCACCCAGGTGACCTCGCTGCCCCGGACCTCTCCGCCCACGGCGAAGGCCCCCACGGCGGCGTCCCCGACGGTGACCGCGACCAGCTCGCCGCCACGCCAGCGCACCAAGCCCTGATCCGCGCCGATCCACAGGTCTCCCTGCCAAGACCACGCCGTGTGGGCCGGGCCCACCGCGTCGGCCAGGACCGAAGGACGCACGTTCACCCCGTCGAAGTCGTGCAGTGCGCCATCGGCCACCAGCAACACGCTCTCTCCCCACGGCACTGCGGCCTGCAGGGTTCCGGGCGTGGAGGCCCACACGTCGAGGGCGCCAAAGGCATCGATGGCGACGAGCTCCGTCGGCGTGGTCACCAGCTGCGTGAAGGGATCCAGCGCGGCCACTCCCGTGACGTCGCCGAGGGCGAGGGTCTCCACATCTGCCGCCACGGCGACCGGCGGTGGGTCTACAATCACCGCCAAGGGGGTCGTGATGACCGTGAGGGGTGAGCTGTCCGTCGTGCCCGAGTCCGTGGTCGAGCCCGTGTCGCCGGTCGGCTCGGGGGTGTCGGTTCCGTCGGCATCTCCATCGCAGGCGAGCCCCGGAAGGACGAGCAGCGCGGTGAGCAGGTGGACGAGGGGCTTGGGCATCGGCATTCCCGGGGTGCTGTTGCACGGTAGCATCCTGCTGGCCGCCTGCGACAACTCCGCGAGCAAGGACACCCCGTCCGGCACCGACACCACCGACACCACGACCGACACGACCGACGGCACCGACACGACCGACGGCACCACCGACAGCGGCACCCTCCCGACGCTGCCGACCGACACCGACACCGGCACCGCCTTCCCCCCCTGCGACCCGGCACTGACCCTCGACGCCGATCGCACCCTGGCCCCCCCGGGTGGGCTGGTGGAGCTGTTGCCGAACGGCGGTACGGGCGCCTACACCTTCTCCCTCGAGGGAGACGCCCTCGGGGAGCTGGCCCCCGCGACCGGCTTCTACCTGGCGAGCAACGAACCCGGTGCGGTCGACGAGATCGTGCTGACCGACGGCGGCTGCGACGGCGATGCCCGCGTCTCCGTCACCGTGGCCGAGCCCCTCGACGTGCAGCCTGAGCAGGTCGACGTCCTCCCGAGCACCGCGTTCACCGTGGAGGCCACCGGCGGCTCCGGCGGGGGCACCTGCGTCCTGGCCGAAGACGGCAGCGGCGCCAGCCTGTCGGGCTGCGACTACACCGCGGGCAGCAGCGAAGGCTTCGACCGGGTCGTGTACACCGACGACGTCACCGGAGAGTCCGACGAAGCGCGCATCACCGTCAGCGACGACGCCGTGGTCGAGGTGCTGGGCGCCGACCGCTGGGTGATCCCCGTGGGGGCCACCTTCACCCCCGAGGCCCTCGGCGGCAGCGGCGTGCTCGACCTCACCGTGCAGAGCGGCAGCGCCGTCGATGTGCAGGCGGGCCCGCTGGGCGCTGAGCTCGTGGCCGTCGACCCGGGCGACGCCACGATCCGCGTGGTCGACCGCTTCGCAGGACAGCCGGTCGACGTCGACGTCACCGTGGTCGATGCCAAGCTCCCGGTGAGCGCCTGGTACGGCCAGCGGAGCCAGCAAGCACGGGTGTTCGCGGAAGACCTCGACGGCGACGGGAACCCTGAGCTGATCTACGCCGGCATCGAGATGAACGGCCAGGCCTACTACTCGGGGGCCGCGGTGGTGCACGCCGGGACCGCGTCAGGCTTCGAGGCCGAACCCAGCTGGATCCACATGGGGTCGACCCGCTTCGAGTACACGGGCCGCAGCCTCGCCTTGGGCGACGTCGATGGCGACGGGCTCAAAGACCTGTTGGTCGGGGCCGATGCCGCGGACTGGACCTTCGGCGACGTCGGGGAGGTCCGCATCTTCCGCGGGCAGAGCGGGGCCTTCTTCGAGGACGAGCCGGCCTGGACCCTGCGCGGCCCCATCAGCGGCGACCGCGCAGGCAGCACAGTCGGGGTGTGCGACGTCGACGGCGACGGCCTCCAAGACGTGATCGTGGGCGCCTTCGTGGCCGAAGACCGCGACGTGGAGGACTACCCGAGCAGCCTCGGCGCCCTGCAGGTCCACCTGGGCACGGCCTTCGGACCCAGCACCGACGCCAACCCCACCCGCTACGGCGTGCTCCCCAACGGCAACGGCTGGACGCCCACCGCCGAGCTCCGCATCGGCGAACTAGGCATGGCCACCGGAGACGTCGACGGCGATGGACTCTGCGACGTGCTCGTGGGCTCGCCTTTCGCGAGCCTCGACGACGTGACCGTCAACCGCGGCCTCGCCTTCCTCTACAAGGGCTCGACCTCCGACAGCCTCAGCAAGAATCCCCATCGCGTCTTCACCGTGCGGGACACGTTGGAGGTGGGCAGCGAGCTCGGGCGCGAAGTCGAGCTCGCCGACGTAGACGGCGACGGCCTGGACGACATCATCCTCGCCGCCCCCTACCGCGACGGTGTCGGGGGCACGAACGGGGGCTGGGTCGGCGTGTTCCGCTCCAGCGAAGACGACGGGCGCGACCGCAAAGACCCCTACTACGACGACGAGGCCGACTGGTACGTACGTGGCCGCAGGGGAAGCGACTACCTGGGCCGCGACATCGCCACCTACGACGCCGACGGCGACGGCATCCTCGACCTCGTCGTGGGTGCCCCCAACGGCCAGGACGCCTACGACACGGTCGCCAACGGCGGACAGATCGAGGTGTGGTCCGGCGCGAGCATCGCCAGCGCCACCTCGGGCACCGACGCCACCGACACCACGCCCCTGCTCGCCTTCTACGGCGACGAGGCCAACACCTACTGGGGCCAGCAAGTCGCGCTGGTCGACGACCGCGACGGCGACGGCTGGCCCGACGCGGCGATCATCGAGGGCCAGGCCAACGACGACGGCACCGACGTGCAGCGCCCGGTCTTCGTGGGCTCCGCCGGCGGGGAGACGAACCTGAGCCCCACCGGCGGACCCGCGGGCCACGAGCACGGCCGCGCGGTCGCCCTGTTCGACGTCGACGACGACGGCACCCTCGACATGGTCGTGGGCTCCCCGGAGGACGGAGACCCCGTCTTCGGCAGCGCCACCGGGCGCCTGACCTGGTTCCGCGGCAATGGCGGTGGGTTCGCCAGCAACGGCACCGCCTTCGGCGACACCCTGACCCGTGGCAGCGGCGACCGCCTCGGCTACGCCATCACGGTCCTCGACTTCGACGGCGACGGCATCCTCGACCTGGCTGTCGCCGGCCGCACCGACACCCTGCCCTCGGCGCCTTCGAGCGAGTTCGTGAACCCCACCGAATGCGTCGACGCCGCCAGCCGCTCCGGCTCCGGCCTGCTGGCCATCTGGCGGGGCGGCTCCGCCATCGGCGACCGCGACGCCGACTGGAACTACTTTCCCCCCCACATCAACGACAACATTTGGCACCTGGCCAACGGTGGCGACGTGAACGGGGACGGGAACGACGACGTGCTCATCGGCTCCCGCACCTGGGACCCAGACGCCGTGTTCGCCATCGTCCACGGCGAGGCCGTCGACCCCGGTGGGCCCGTCATCCTGTGCGACGCAGACGTGTGGGAGGCGGTGGAGGCCAGCAGCTACCTGGGCGACAGCGTCACCTCCGTCGGCGATCTGAACCGAGACGGCTGCGACGACGTCGCCATCGGTGCGCCCCTCGAAGACCGGGACAACTCCAACCAAGGCGTCGTGCGCATCCTGTGGGGCGCGGGCGGCCCAGGCTGCCCGGGCACCCACGAGATCACCGCCCTCGGCCCGATGGTGAACAGCATGCAGGCCGGCGAGAGCCTCGCGGGCGGGGCCGACGTCGACGGCGACAACATCCCCGATCTCGTGGTCGGCGGCGACGGCACCATCGAAGACGGCGACCAGCTCGGCACCGTCTGGCTCGTGCCCGGCAGCTACCTGCGAAGCCTCCCCAGGGTGAGCGCCCCCCCAGGACCGGTGCCGACCACCGACACCCTGCACCCGCTCACCCCCACCGACGGCCACTACGGCCTCAACGGCCCGGGCCCCACCATCGACTTCGGGGAGTCCGTGGCCCTGGTCGCCGACGCCGGCTCGCCGGGCACCCACTCCATCGCCGTCGGCGCCCCCGATGGCGATGTGGGAGGTGGCTTCCAGGGAGGCGGGGTCTACCTGTACCGCTGGACCGACGACCCCCTCGGCACAGGCCTGCCGGGCATCGACCCTCTGCCCTGGGGTCTCATCGGAGGCGAGAGCCATGTGCCCGACGGCCGCTTCGGAGAGGTCTTGTCCGTCTACGGCGACGAGCTCCTGATCGGCGCGCCGTACTCGAGCCAGGGCGGCACACAGGTTGGAGGTGCATATGTCGTCGAGTTCTAGTCTCCCCAGGGTCCGCGCCGTCTTGCTTCCGCTGCTGCTCGTCGCCTGCCAGGGCGACGACGACGCAAAGGACACGGTCACCCTCACCGACACGACCGACACCGACACCGACACCGGCACGACCGACACCGACACCAACACCACGGGACCGACCACCACGGACCGGCCCACGGACACCACCACCACCATGGATCCGTGCGACGAGCCGCTCGAGGCCACCATCCCGCAGCCCGGGGTGCTGGCGCGACAGGACCTCCGCGTGCAAGCCACTGGCGGCTCGGGCACCTACCGCTTCTCCCTCGCCGACAACCAGAGCGGCGCCACGGTCAACGCGCTCAGCGGCAACTACCTGGCAGGCCCCACGTCCGGCGTGCTCGACGTGGTGCAGGTCGACGACGACGCCTGCGGCACGTCCGCCACCGTCGACATCCAGGTCTTCTTGCCCCTCGACGTGGTGCCCACCACCGCCACCCTAAGCCCCGGCACCACCTTCGACATCGAGGTGGGCGAGGGCAGCGGCAGCTGGCGCTGCGACGATGGGCTCCTCCAGAGCGGCGGCGGCCTGGCCAAGGGCAGCTGCACCTACACCGCGGGCGCCAACGTCGGCGGCATCGACCAGCTCTTCGTCGTCGACGAACTCACCGGCGAGCAGGTGGAGCTCAGCTACACCATCTCCGACGACGTCGAGCTCGTCCCCTGGGCCGAGGTCTGGCTGCTCCCCCTCGGCCACCCCCACACCCCGCGAGCCCTCGGCGGCAGCGGCGCCCTCGACATGAGTCCCCCGGCCGGCCTCGACTGGGACGGCGAGCAGCTCACCGGCACCGCAGAAGGCACCTACACCCTCGGCCTCACCGACCGGTTCACCGGAGAGTCTGCCTCGGTGCAGGTCGTGGTGACCGAGGCCCACAGCCCCGCCGACGTGGTCCGGGACGGCGAGCGCTTCGACTGGTTCGACACGGCCTGGGGCGACCTGAACGCCGACGGCTACGACGACGTCGTGCTGGCCACGGTCGACGGCGGCGTCGCCGGCTTCCTCGGCGGCGGCATCTACGTGTACCTCGGATCCGCGACAGGCCTCGGCACCGAGCCCGCCCAGTCCTTTGGCTACGCCGAGCCCTACGCCTACGGCGGCCGCTCCGTGGCCGTCGGCGACATCGACAGCGACGGTATCCTCGACCTCGCTTGGGGCGCCCCGGGGGTCAACCAACCCGGCGCCAACGACATTGGCGTGGTGCAGCTCCACAAGGGTGTGGGCGACGGCACCTTCGACCCCGACCCCACCTGGCAGCGCTGGGGCGACTTCGGGGGCGACCAGCTCGGCTACCAGGTCGCCCTGTGCGACGTGAGCGGCGACGGCGCCGACGACCTCGTGGCGGTGGCGCTGCGAGGCGAGAACCGGGACGCGTCCACCATCGTCTACGACGTAGGCGACGTGCGCATCTACACCGGCAACCCAGGCGGTCCGTCCCTCGACCCGTCGTGGCGGGCCTACGGCGTGTACCCCGACGGCAGCGGCGGCTGGACGACCCGCAACACCGGCTGGGGCTACCGGATGACCACCGGCGACCTCGACGGCGACGGCGCCTGCGACGTGGTGCTCTCCCACTACTTCGAGGGCCCCGACGACGGCACCGACTACGGCATGGTGTGGCGCTACCTGGCCACCGATCTGACCGGCCCCACGCCGGTCCTGCCCTCCCGCGTCTACAGCAGCACCACCGAGAGCCAGTTCGGCCGGCCCCTGGCCACCGGCGACGTCGACGGCGACGGCATGGACGACCTCCTCGTCGGCTCCCGCCTCGACGACACCACCACCCTCAGCGGCGGCGCGGCCTACCTGTTCCTGTCGGCCGACGACGACGGGCGCCCGGCCGCCGACCTCATGCTCGAGCTCGATGCCAGCTGGCAGGTCGAGTCCGAGCAAGACTACGACTACCTGGGTTGGGGCGTCGCCCTCACCGACCTCGACGGGGACGGCCTCGCCGACGTCGCCGTCAGCGCCACCCAGGACGAGCTGTACGGTGGCCTCAGCACCACCGGCGTGGTCGGCTGGTTCGCCGCCACCGAGGTGCTCTCCACCACGTCCTCAGTGCTCACCGAGGCCGAAGAGCTGTGGGCCCCTGCCCTGCAGAGCCAGCAGTTCGGCATGGACCTCGGGGCCGCCGGCGACGTCGACGGAGACGGCCTCGCCGACCTGATCGCCCCCGCCCCTCGGGGCCAGGAAGAGGGCCCCGACACCCCCCGCTTCTACCCGCTGCATCAGGGAGTGCCCGAGCCCTCCCCCATCGATCTGCCCGGCGAGGTCCACGCCACCCTCATGGGGGACCGGCGCAGCACCACCTTCTTCGACGTCGACAACGACGGCGACCTCGACGTGGTGGCGGGCGCTTGGTCCCAGGCGGCGGAAGGCAACGGCTACAACAGCGGCGACGTGCACGCGTTCGACCGCAATGGAGACACCTGGCGCCCAGGGTCCAGCCACCCCCTGAACCCCTACCCAGACCACAGCGCCAACGACCGGCTCGGCTGGGCCACCGCCTCTGCCGGCGACTTCGACGGCGACGGCCGCGAGGATCTGATCGTCGTGGCGTGGAACGACACCGAGCCCGGCACCCCCGACGAGGACTACCTCAACCCCACCGAGTGCCCAGCGGGAAGCAACGTGGGCGGGACCGGCACCGCGTGGATCCACCGCGGCCGGGCCTCCGGCATCGAGGCCGACCCCACGTGGGTCATCTACGGCTACGGCGCGAGCGACCGCATCGAGCGGGTGGCGGGGGGCATGGACATCGACCGCGACGGCTACGACGACATCGTGATCGGCTCCACCGGCACCGATGCCAATGGCGGCTTCGCGGTGGTGCGCGGCCGTCCCCGGAACGCAGGGGGCATCAACATCGTCTGCGACGCCGAGTGGTCCATCGGGGCCACCAGCGGCAGCCGCATGGGGGTCGACGTGGCCGCGGCGGGCGACATCGACGGCGATGGCTGCGACGACTTCGTGGTCGGCGCCGACGCCGACGACCTCGGCTACAGCAACCAGGGCTCCCTGCGGGTGTTCTGGGGCGATGGCGCGGGCTGCAGCGGTCCGGCGGTCACCACCCTCGTCGTGCAGCAGAACAACGCCCGCTTCGGCGACAGCGTGGCCGCCGGCATGGACGGCGACGGCGACGGCGTGCCGGACCTCATCGGCGGGGCCTACGCCTACGACGACGGTCTGGTCGACCGGGGCGCGGCCTTCTGGGTCGACGGCAGCTGGGTGGCCGGCCTGTCCCGCAACAGCGCCCCAGGCTGGTCCGTGCCCTCCGACGGCAGCACGACGTCCCACCTCGTAGGCAACGAGGGGCGCATCCTCGGAGAGACCCAGCGCGAAGAGCTGGGCCGCAGCGTCGCCTTCGTGAACCACCCCAACAACAACCGCGCGCTGGTCGCTGCGGGCTCCCGCTTCGGCAACGACGGGGCCGGCGGCGTCACCCTGTGGTCCGTGCAGGGCGGCAACGCCGCAGAGCAGCCCTACGCGCTGGTCAGCGGCGAGACCCTCGCTCCATTGGGGCAGCTCGGCGACGAGGTCCAAGGGCACGCGGACGAGTCCGTGCTGCTCGTGGGGGCCCCCTTCGGCGAGGGAGAGTGGATCGATCAGGGCGCGGTGTACCCCTTTGTGCTGCCTTGATGCCCTAGAAGCCTAGCGCTGGCTCTCCCAGGTGTACGCGGCCGCGTCCACCTCGACCTGTTCCGCCGCCCCAGCCACGCCGAGCTGCTCGAAGAGGAAGGCCGCACTGGCCTGCTGGATCAGCGGGTTCGACTCGTCTTCGGAGAGGAAGCCCGGGCCGCAGCCGTCGCCCGTCTCGAGCAGGCACGCCACCGGGCTGAACGTGTAATGGCCGGCGTTGTCGAGGATGCCGAAGGCACGGGGCGTGACCTCCAGAGGCCGCCACAGGCCCCGCACCTGCAGGAGCGGCGTGGTGGTGTCCTCTCGTCCCGCGAGGATGAGGGTGGGCACCTCGATCAGGGCGTTGCCGTCCGTGATCACACCCCCGCCATCCCACGGGGCCAGACCGATGGCGGCCCACACGCGGTCGTCGCCGCGGGTCGTGGGGGCGTTGCCGTTGGTGGGGTCGTTGAGCTCGGCCCCGGCGGCGGCGAAGGCGGTGAAGCCCCCGAAGCTGTGGCCGCTGACCGCGTAGCCAGCCTCGGGGTCGACGCAGTCCGGGTAGGCGTCGACCAGGCCGTCGAAGGCAGCGGCCACGTCGAGGGGGCGGCGCATGGCCACCGCGCCCAGCTCGGCGAAGTTCGTGTCGGTCAGTCCGCTGCCGGTGTGGTCGACCGCCACCACCAGGAAGCCATGGCTGGCGAGGTGCTCCACGAAGAACGGGGACTGCCACCGGACCCCACCGAGGCCGTGGCTGAACACCATGACGGGGTGGGTCTCGTCGCAGCTCGGGGTGAGGCCCTCGGTCGCCACGCCCTGGAGGAGGCCGTCGTAGCGCTCGCCGCTCCCCTGCGCGTCGTCCGACGGGTACCAGAACTGGGCCGTGAGCGGTCCCTCCGGGCCGTCGACCGTTCCCTGCACGGTGCCCACAGACCAAGCCCCCCACGCGGCGTAGTCCGGGGCCTGCTCGACGATGCCGGTGTCGCCGGTCTCGTCGGTGGGGTCGCCGGTGCCCGAGGGGTCGTCGCCACCAGCGCACGCAGCAAGCAGGACGAGAACGGACAGGTGGAGCGCACGAATCATAGGAGCCTCCCGGCAGGAACCGGGCATATCGCCGGCATGGCAGGACCCGCAGGAAAACCGAACGGGAGGGACGCACGCCTGGCCTGCGGGATTGCCCGACGCTCCTCTCCCCAGGCCCTGGTCAGGCGTTAGGAACACCCCATGCCCGACTACCGCATGCTCGTCCTCGACCTCGACGGCACCACCCTCCGCCACGACGGCACCCTCGCCGAGGAAGACATCGCGGCTGCCCACCGCCTGAAGGCCGCGGGCATCCACGTCACCATCGCCACGGGCCGTCTGTACACGGGCACCGACTGGGTCGCCGAGGCCCTGGGCGTGGAGGGCCACGTGGCCGTCATGAACGGCCTCGAGCTCGTCGACGTACAGACCCACGACACCACCAGCGGCGCCTACGTCGACCTGGCCGCCAAGACCCACGCACGGCGCATCTTCGCCGAGCACGACCTGCCCACCTTCTTGTTCGGCAGCCGACGCATCCACTATGGCCGTGAGCACCACCACCTCGCGCCGTACCTCGGCATCTGGACGGAAGACCTGCACGCCCACGACGACGTGCACGAAGCGCCACACTGGGACGACGACGACATCCTGGCGGTGTGCGCCGCCGGCGACCAGCGGGTGGTCACCTCGGCCCAGCGGGCGCTCTCGGCGGAGCTGGCCGACCACCTTCATCTGGTGGCCTTCAACACCTTCGAAGGGGACCGCTTCGTGCAGATGGCCTCGTCGACCTGGGACAAGGGCACCGCGCTCAAGCAACTGGCCCAGGAGCGTGGGCTGGACGCATCCCAAGTCGTCGCCGTTGGCGACTGGATGAACGACGAGCCCATGTTCGGCACCGCCGGGCGGGCCTACGCCATGAACCACGCCATCGAACCCCTCAAGGAGCGAGCGCACAGCGTGCTCGACGCCGGACGGCAGGGGGGGGCGGTGGCCGAAGTCGCCAAGAAGGTCTGGGGGATCTGATGCAGTACGACGCCGACTACACTCCATTCGGGAAGGCCTGGCTCGCCACGCCGGAAGACGACCGGGTCGTGGCCATCGAGCAGCACCACGTCGATCTCGACGACGCGCTCCACGACCAGGGGCGCCCGCTCCACCTCCACGTGCGCATGCACCTGATGGTGGAGAACCAGGCGGCCCAGGGCCACGAGGCGGTGGCCCGCAACCTGACCCGCTTGACCACCGAGGGCGTGCGTCGGCATGCCGCCGTTCACATGATCATGGAGGTCGTCTCCGAGGTCTTCGTCGCCATGGCGATGTCGAACCACGAGTGGGACGACGACGCCTACGCAGAGAAGCTCGATGCCCTCGACGCCGGCTCGTGGATCGGCGCCCGAATGCGGCGGGACCTCGGTCCCGTCGACGTCTGAGCGGAAGACCCCGGAGCCGTGAAGCCCCAGGGTCCAGGTCAGCGCAGTCGCGTGTAGCGCCCGGCCTCCCGTGACATCCAACCCCCACCCACCAGCTCCCGGCGCAGGGTCGCCGAGTCCCAGTGGGCCAGCTGGATGCGCTCGTTGACCTCCGCCTCGCTCACCGTCTCCCCAAGAGGGAAGCGCTGCACGAGCCAGTCGAGCACCACGATGCGTTTCTTGCGGCTGGACGGGATCTTCGTGAGCTCCGGCCCAGCGACGAACGCGTCGAGCACCTTGGCCTCGTACGACCCCGGCTGGGCCTCGGGCACCATCTCCACCATGCGGTCCGGCACGAGCAGGTCGCCTCGCAGCGAGGAGAGCGTGTCCGCGTCGAGGCCGTAGACCTTCGACGAGCCCTCGCTCCGCACCGTGACCACCCCCAGCTCGACGAGCCGGGTCAGGTGGTGGGAGATGGTGCTGGCCCGCAGATCGACCAGCTCTGCCAGCTCACCGCCGGTTCGCTCTCCTGCGGCGAGGATCCCCAAGATCCGCAGCCGGGACTCGTCCGCCAACACCTTGAGCGCCCCGACGAGGCGCTGCAGCTCTTCTTCACTCATGACGGCCTCCTTCGATGGTCGTCGAATTCGATGATCGTCGAATTCGATGATGATCTAATTCGATATCCATCGAACGCAAGGCCGGTACTCCTACCGCTCTGACCCCCGGAGGGTGGGGACCTCGTCCACCACGGCGCCGTCCTCCACCAAGAGCACCCGATCCAGGTGCTCCATCAGCTCCCCCGACTTGGCGTGACGGCACAGCACGGTGTCCCCCCAGCCCAGCTCCACGCCCCGCGGCACCACAAAGGGCGTCTGCACTTCGCCGAAGCCCTCCATCGCCACCACGCCGAGCCCCTCGGGCCACCAGGGAACCGGAAGCCGGTCCGGCCCGGCCGAACCCGAGGCCGCGAAGCCTCCTCCGTAGCAGGTCACAAAGCCGGGGTCGGACGCACGCACCACCGACAGGGCGAAGAAGGCAGCGGGCTCGAGGTCCAGCCCCAGGTACCCGTCGAACAGATGGGGGCAGAACAGGCCCGACCCTGCCGACACCTCGGTCACCACCGGGTCCTTGCCGGTGCTGTGGACCGAGCCGGTGCCCCCGCCGTTGACCACCTCGACCGGGTGCCCCGCGCCCCGCAACGCCTCCACGACCTCCCGCCGACGGGCGACCGCCAGCCGCTTGGAGCGCGCCTTCACCATCGCCACGGCCGCATCCTGCAGCGACCCGGTCCGGTCCTGGACGCCCGCTACCTGGGCCTCGTAGGCCAGCACCGCCGACAGCCGCAGCGACGACCAGCGCCCCACCGCGGCGGCCACCTCGAGGGCATCCGTCGCGGAACGTACGGGGCTCCGCCGCACCCCGAGGTGCACGGGTCCTTTTCGCCAGGACAGGTCGACGTCGAGTGCCAGGTCGAGCACGAGCCCTCGTCGCTCGGCCTCCCGGCCCAGCGCGTCCACCGCCGCCGCCCCGTCCACGGTCGCCCACAGCCTCCGGGTCCGTTCCACCAACGCCACCGTCGGGGCCACGTCCTCGGGGGACGGCGGGTAGGCGATGAACACGTCGTCGACCCCGCTCGCCACCAGCTGCTCGGCTTCTCGCACGTGGAAGGCCAGCACCCCCTCCACCCGCTCAGCTTCCAATGCCCTGCGCACGAGCGCGGGCACCCGCAGGCTCTTGCTTGCGACCCGGAGCGTCTGCCCAGGACCCAGCGGCGCGAGCAAGCGGCCCAGGTTTCGGTCGAAGGCCCAGAGATCCACGAGCGCACAGGGCCGTGGACGCCCCTCGACCGCCATCGCCAGAACCGCTCCCCGCCGTGCTGCGTCCGTCATTCGCTTCTTCCCCGCCGTGACCAACCATGACATTCCGTCGAATGCTTCCACGGATCGGTCGTCAAGGGGAGCCTGACCCCACCGGACTTCCTCCTGGAGACCCCATGCTCTGGCTGCTCCTCGCCCAAGCCCACGCCTTCTGCGGCTCCTACGTCGGCCCCGTGGGCGACGTGCCCGCCAACGGCTCCAGCCGCATCATCGTCGCCTACGACGGCAAGGACACCACGGTCACCATGACCGCGGATGCCCAGCAAGTACCCCGGCAGTTCGGCATGCTCGTGCCGGTGCCCGCAGGCACCACCGAGCAGGACGTGAAGGTCCTCACCGACCTGTCGGACCTCGACGACCTCGACCTGTACACCGCGCCCCGACTCGTCGCGTACACCTGCGACAGCCTGTACGGCTGGGGCGAGACCAGCAGCGTGAGCGGCGGGTGCGGCGATGCGGTGGCCGGCGGGTGTGGCGCGGCCTTCGACGAGGGCATCGAGCTCGCGGGCCAGATGGCCCTGGACGCCTTGGAGGCCCAGGTTCCCGGCATCGACCAGCTCGGCTTCTTCACCGAAGGCGACCTGGCCGTGCACATCCTCGACGCCGACAGCGGGAGCGCCCTGCAGACCTGGCTCGACCTGAACGGCTTCGGCACCGTCGACGGCTCCGACGAGCTGCTCGACAACTACATCGACCAGGACGTGCACTTCCTCGCCGTGGAGGCCACGATGCCCATCGTGGGCCGCGACGCCTGGCTCGACCCGATCCAGGTCACCTACCCCGGCGAGAAGGTGCAGATGCTTCCTCTGCGCCTGGGCTCCATGAACGCCTCGGGGGACCAGGAGGTCACCCTCTTCACGCTCGTGCCCGACAGCGACGGAGCCGCCCAGATCACCACCTTCGACGAGGTCACGCAAGAGTCCGAGTGCATGCCTGCCCCCGGCGTCGACGTGGTCGACACCCTCGGTGCGGCCTTCGACGAGGCCATCGGCAACAAGGCTGGGGGCTGGGTCACCGAGTACAGCTGGCCGAGCCAGGTCAAGTGCGACCCCTGCCCCGAAGACTACGTCGAGCCTGGGGCGTGGGTGCAGTCCCTCGGAGGCCCCAGCGCCGGAGCCCACATCACGCGGATGCGGATGCGCTTCGACCCCTTCCGCCTCGATGAGGAGCTGCAGTGGCAGTACACCAAGGACAGCTCCACCCGCCAGCTCCGCTACATCGAGCACGCCGACGCGCTCGAGGGCGACTTCCCCATTTGCCTCGAGGGCTGGGCCGAACCGCCGGCCGGCACCTGCGAAGACACCCGCACCGAGAGCACCACCACGTCCGCCCGGTTGCCCGGCGGCACCTTGCTTCTGTTCCCGCTCCTGGGGTGGCTCGCGCGCCGCGAGCGCCGCTGACGATCATGGTCCGCCCTGCAGATCAACGACCTCGTCACCACCTGTCGACCGCACCGCCTGTACGCGGGACCCGCAGCTGGCACACTGGCGGACCACGTTGCAGGAGACGTCCGCATGGGAGCGCCCCCCGAGTTGCCCGCTGAGGCCCTCGAGCTCGCCGAGGCCTGGTCCGCCTGGCACCAAGAGCCCGAGAACGCCGAGAAGGAGTTCGCCTACCGCACCAAGGCGGCCACCTACCGGCAGGGGCACCTGCTGCGCCCCGGAGAGGTCGTCGCCGACCGCTACCAGGTTCGCGCAGCCAAGAGCGACGGGGCCTTGGTGGCCCGTTGGTCGGCCCACGACCTCCATCAGGACCGACCCGTGTCCCTCGAGGTCCTGCACGCGCGCTTCCTGGCCGCGCCAGGGGTCCTCGAGTCCTTCCACGCCGCCGGGCAACCGGTCGACGACGAGACCACCGACGACGCCATGCCCCTGCAGGTCCGCCCGGTCGACGCAGGCGGTGAGTGGGAAGGCTTCCACTGGATCGCCACCGACGCCCATGGCGACGGCCTCGCCGACGTCCGCGCCGCCCTCGACGACGTCGACCGCCGTCAGGTGCTCATCGACGTCGGCGATGCCCTGCACCACGCCCATCAGCAGGATCGCTCCCACGGCGCCCTCGACCCCGCCCACATCGTGGTCACCGCCGAAGGGCACGCCCGCGTCGGGGGCTTCGGCATGGTCGTGCCCGCCTTCGCCGGGACCCCCATGTCCGCGCCCGAGACCGCGGCCGCCGACTTCCAGCCCACCGCCGCCACCGACCGCTACGCCTACGCCATGCTCGTGGTCTGGATGCAGCTCGGGGAGATCCCCTACTGGGCGATGCGAGATCCGGAGCGGCTGCTCCAAGAGACCACCTGGACCCGCCCTCTGAAAGAGGCCCTGGCGGCAAGCTGGGCCCTCGATCCGCTGGCTCGGCCCAATGAGCTGGTCGACCTGCTCCGCGCGCTCCGAGGCGACGCCGACAACGTCCGTGCCCTGGCTGAACGTGCCGTCGAGCGAGAGCGTTGGCCCACGGCCCTCGGCCACTTCCGCCAGCTGCTGGCCCTGACCCGCGGGGACGCGGACGTCCGGGTCGATCTCGCCCTGTGTCTCGCCCGCGCGGGTCAGCCTCGCCAGGCCATGGACCAGCTCCTCGCCTGCCTGAGGACCCCGAGTCTCAAGCGAGACGAAGAGGCCATCGCCGAGCTCCTCGACCTCGCTCGGGCCTCGGACGACCCCGAGGATGTGCAGAAGGCCATCGAGGCCCTGTCCCACCGCGCCGACGCCGAGGGAGCGCAGGCCGACGTCATCACCCTCCACATCGCCCGCCTGGCCGATGGCAGCGCCGCCGTGGCTGCCTGGGAGCGCGCGATGGCTTCCCACACGTGCCGGGAACAGGCCGAGGAGTGCCTGCGCGAGCTGGTGCGCATCGCCGCACGGGACAACGACTGGGGCGCCTTCGTGCACTGGGGCGGACAGCTCGTCGACTACGAGCCCGCAGAGTCCGCCGGCCGCCTCGCATTCCGGGTCGGAGAGGCCTCGCAGGTGAACCTGCGCGACCCCAACGGGGCCCTCTTTTGGCTGACCCGTGCCCGCGAGGAGGGCTACGACCACGCCGACCTACACCAGCTCATCGAGACCCTGCAGGTCGAGCGTGGGGACTGGGACGAGCTCGCGACCTTGCTCGAGGACAAGGCCCGCGCCACCGACGACGCCATCGAGCGCGTGATCACGCTTCGCCGCGCAGCCCGCGTCGCACGACGGGCAGGACGGCAGCCCGACCGAGCGGCGTCGCTCTACACCCTCCTCCTCGACGACCGCAGCGACGACCCCGAGGCACGCTGGTACCTGGCACGGCACGCCCGCTCTGGGGGCGACCTGACCGCTGAGCGAGAGCACCTCACCCACCTCGACCCCATCGGGGCCGACCTCTCTCCCACGATCCGCGTGGAGGCGGGCTTGCGCCTCGCCCTGCTCCATCGTGAGCACGACCACGAGGCGGCCGACGAGCTCATCCGCAGACTCCTGGTGGAGTTCCCGGACCACACCGGCGTGCTGCGCCTGGCCGTGGCCCTTCGTCGTGACAACGGACAGCACCAGGAAGCCCATCCGCTGCTTCTTCGCCTGGCCAGCATTCATCAAGCCCCGTCCGAGACCTGGGGCCAGGCGATCTTGGCCCGCGCCGAGCTCCTGTGGCGCTACGGCGAGACCCAGGCCTCCTTCCTTCTCGCCGAAGAAGTCCACGACCGGATCCCCAGCCACCTCGGCGCCGCCTGGGCCTTGGCCCGCTGCCTCCTCGGCAGCCACCCCCTTCGGGACGAGCTCGGGGTCGATCTGTCCACCACCCCGTTCACACCCCACGAGGCCCTCGCCCGCCTCCTGGACCTCCTCATCGACGTGGAGGCCCTCAAGGCCTTCATCGACGCCGACCCGCTCGGCGAACCCCTGGCGCGGAGCCCCCTGGAGAAGGCCGCCGCCGCCGTGGACCGCCTCATGGCCCACGGAGCCGTGGACGGCCCGCTCTTCGACCGCCTCACCGAGCTGTGCCCCGAGCGCATCGACGCCATTCGCCTCGTCGAGCGGCTCTGGGAACCGGGCGCCGTGGCCGGCAGCTTCCCCATCGCTCGGACCTATGCCTGGAACCGCGTCCCCTTGCAGGAAGGGGAAGACGTGCAGCGGCGGCTCCTCGCCGGCAAGGTCCCGGCCCCCTTGTGGCAGGCCGACCGAGATGCCCTCGACCTCGGCCCCATGCTCGTCGCGTCCTCGAGGGCGGCCCTGCCAGAGGAGGGAGGCCCCGCCACGCTCCTCCCCCACGTCCAGGTCGAGAACCAAGACCTCGTGCTCATCGTGCAGCCCGGAGGCTCCCAGCAGATCCTCACCGTGGCCCCCTTCGACGCCCTCACCATCGGCAGCGGCGAGGAGGACACCCTCCAGGTAGAGGACCTGCCCGAGGCCCACGTCTCTGGGGTGCGGGTGGCCGGTCGCATGTACCTGTATGGAGAGGGCCTCTCGGTCCGCGGCCGCGACGTCAGCGAAGTGCGGCTGGCTGCCGGGACGCACTTCGTCATCCGCAACGTGCCGGTGCGGGTGATGAGCGCCGCCGAGGCGGAGGATCTCGCCGGCGACGACCTCACCGACTTCCTGGACGAAGTCGAGGACTCCGAGGTCGTCGACGACGACGACGCCCCCACCTTCTTCGAGGAGCCCCCCGAGGCCGACGTCCTCGCCCTCGTGCGCAAGCCACCCGTGGACGAAGACCACAACGAGCCCGCCAGCTTCCTGGTGCCCCTCATCGAGGAGCGCACGGAGCTCCCGGACGGGGCCCTGCTCGAGCAAGAGGAAGACGGCCTCCGGCTCACCCATGGCACCGTGTCGCGCTTCGTGGTCGTCGACGAGACGTTCGTGCTCGACGACATCCACTACACCGTCATCCGCATCGAGCCGGACCCGCCCAACCCGCCCCGCGGCGAGGACGCCGAGCTCGTACCGGCACTCGTCGTCGACGATGGCTCAGCCATGGGGAACGTCGTCGTGGTGGACGGTCCCAAGAAGATCGGCCGGGCCCGCGACGTGCAGATTCAGATCCGCAACGACGCCAAGGTCAGCCGGGTCCACGCCACCGTGGAGCCTCGCGACGGCGGCGTCGTGGTGATGGACCACGGCGCCAGCAACGGCACCTACATCGGAGAGGAGCGCGTAGTGGGCGAGCGCCGCCTCAAGGCCGGCGACCGCTTGATGATCGGCGACACGATCATCGAGTTCAGGCTGTGGGCCGACGAGCGAGTGGACGACGAGCCCGAACTCGCCGATGCCGCAGACACCCTCATGGGGTCCACCATCCGAGCCGCCAGCGCCGAGCTCTCCGTGGAAGAGGGCTGCCGCCGCCTGGACGTCGCGAACCGCGCCATCGGGGCCATGCTCCGGGCCGTCGACGCGCAGGAGGGAGCTGGCGCCGGACGGGCAGAGCTCCAGATCATCACGGACACGGCCCCCAGGCGCTTCCGCCCCATCTTCAAGGATGTGGAGGTGCAGCGGACCGGACTTCCCGTGATGCCTGTGCTCTTCAACGCCGCCCAGCTGGCCACGACCGCACAGCGCGCCGTGCTCACGAGCGGCCTGCAGGACCTCATCGAGCGGGCCGTGCAGCGCTTCGGGGTGGTCGTCGAGGGCGACGAGGTCGAGCGCATGCTGGAGGCCGTCGCCAAGACCAACTACCGAAAGCACCTGCGCCTGTAGGAGCCTGGCCGCGACCCCATGCCGCATCGAGGGTCTCCTCGGAGCGGGATAGGTCAGGCACGGAGGTCGACATGCCGTATTGGGTGATTCAGGCGCGTGAGGCATCCACCGTCTACGAAGGGGCCACGTGGCTCGACGTGCTCCCGGATGCGTTGGAGGAGCTCGGGCTCGAGCTGCCCCGCGTGCGCGTGGCGGGTGGAGCCCAGGGGTGCCTTCGGGTGGCCGACCCGGCGGGCCAGGTCGTGGCCTTGATTCGCCAGGGCCTCGACGATCAGGAAGCCGCAGACGGCATCCTCGACCGTTTGCCCCGGCTGGAGGGGGGGCTGGTGGCCGCATTCGATGCGCCGCTCCCCACCGTGGAGAGCACGCTGCCGTCCGAGGTCGCCGAGCGACTCTTCGAGCTCACCACCCCCCTCGATGAAGCCTCCACCGACGTGGAGGCGGCGGGCCTCGCCCTGGATCTCCTGCTGAAGATCGTGCCCGCGGAGGCCGGGTCGGTGATTCTCGCCGGGCTCGAGCAGGCCCGCTTCGAGTTCCTCGCGGCCAAGGGTCCGGCCGCCAAGGATGTGCTTCCCCTCACCCTTCCTTTCGGGCAAGGACATGTGGGCGCGGTGCACGACAGCGGCGTCGATCTGCTCCTCCACGACGTCGCCCACTCGGCACGCCACTGGCACGCCGTCGACGCCGCGACGGGCTTCACGCCGCGCTCCCTCGTCGCCGTGCCGCTCCGTTCCTCCGATGGCCGCTCCTGGGGAGTCCTCGAGCTTCTCTCCACCGACGACCGCTTCCTCGGCTGGCACGTGACCGCGGCCGCCACGGTCGCCACGAGCCTCGCTGAGCGCCTGTCGGCCTCCTCCCCCGGCTGACCGACTCGGCCTACGACGCCACTGGAGGGCGGGGAAGGCGCAGCGTGAAGGTGGAGCCCTCGCCAAGGGCACTCGCCACGGTGATGTCGCCTCCGAGGAGGTGGCTGAATCGGCGGGTGATGGCGAGCCCGAGCCCCGTCCCGCCGTGGTGGATGTGGGTGTCCACGCCGGCCTGAGTGAACGGCTCGAAGATGGAGCGCTGACGCTCTTGTGGGATGCCGATGCCGCTGTCCCCCACGGAGATGCACACCTCCCACTCGGTGGCGTCGAGCAGGATGGCCACTTGGCCCTCGCGGGTGAACTTGGCCGCGTTGGACAGCAGGTTGATCAACACCTGGCGGACCTTCCCCCCGTCGGTCAAGAGCAAAGGGCGCGCCCGAATATCCGTGATGAGCCGGTTGCTGCGTCGAGCGACCACCGGCCCCATCGTGCCGGCGACCTCGGTCACCAGCTCCGCCAGATCGACGTGGGACAGCTCCAGCTCGAAGCGGCCCGCCTCCACGCGGGCCAGATCCAGGATGTCCGAGACGAGGCCGAGGAGGTGGCGCCCGGCGGTGACGATCTGTTGCACGTCGTCGTGGAGGCCCTCGGCCTGGTACTCGTCGTCGATGAGCTCCGCGTAGCCGATGATGGCGTTCAGTGGGGTGCGAAGCTCATGGGACATGTTCTCGAGGAAGGTAGACTTCGCGGCGTTGGCCTGGTCGGAGGACTCCTGTGCAGCGGCCGCGGCGGTGGCCACCTCGGCGACCTCCCGGTCGCGTGCAGCGATGCGGTTTGCGACGGCTCGGGCGGCGTCCCCCAACGGCCCCTGCAGCCCAAACGGCAGCGGAGTGTCCTCGGCCAAGGCGTGCAGAATCGCGACGGCGGCGGACACCCCTGGGTCGTCGAGTTCGTCGTCGGATCGATTCCGGCAGCTGTCAGGAAGGCTCACCATGCATGCTCCGCCCCACTCTTCGGTGCACGGGCCGAAGGACTTGATCCGCGGCCATCAACCCTCCGGATCCTGCGCAGGCCGTCACCCCTCCCCGCCCGCCGAGATGCGCCGGCGAAGCCAGGACGACCACACGGTAGGGTGGCTCATGGATGTCCACGGCTTCGCCGATCTCTGGGAGCATGTCCGCCTGCTCTCGGATCGCAGCCGGAACCAGGCGCTGCTCACGCTGTTGGAGCGCCGAGCCCCAGGTGCACGGGTCCTCGAGGTGGGATGCGGCTCGGGCCTGTTGTCCTGCATCGCGGCCCGCATGGGGGCCGCGCGGGTCTACGCCGTCGAGCCCACCACCCAAGTCGAGCTGGCCCGAGAGCTCGTCGCACGCAACGGCCTCGACGGTGTGGTCGAGGTGATCGAGGGAATGGTGCAGGACGTCGCCCCCCGTCCCGTCGACCTCGCCTTCTCGGAGCTGCTGAACGCCGACCCGTTCGCAGAGGGGCTCCTCGCCGCGATGGACGCAGCGGCGAACTGGGTCGTGCCTGGAGGCCTGCTGGCCCCGCGTCGACTCCGACTCTGGATCGCACTGGTTCGAGAGAACTCGAGTGCCCGGGAGGTCAGCGACGTGCGGAAGGTGCTCCAGGGCCTGGAGTCCACCCATGACCTCGACCTCGAACCCCTCGTGGACGGACTCGGCACCCTCGATGCCTACCGGTCCATCAGCCCCCAGGCCGTGCCGATCACCGCGTCTCACTGCGTGCTCGACCTTCCCCTCGGGACCGGCGAGCGACCACCACCGGTCGTGCGCGTGGAGATCCCCGTGGAGCAAGCGGGGCCCGTGGGCGGAGCATTCATCTGGTTCGAGGCCGACATCGACGACGGCCTGTCCATGAGCAATGGCCCGGACAACCCAGGGCACTGGGGCCATCTGGTGTCGGGGTGGGCCGCAGAAGTCGGCGGCGCAGCAGGGGGGACCCTCACCGTGGAGGTGCGCCTGGACCCTACCGGCGGGGTTCACATCCAGCCGGTGCCCTAGCACGCCCGTGCCACGAGGAATTGCTGCACCGCAAGAGAGGAATTGACGCGGCGCAGCATTGCGATAGCATGTCGCTGCTGGAGGCCCCCATCTGCTTCGACTGGCCCACCGTCCGACCCATCCACCGCGCGTTCGCCCTGGCTGTCGCCCTCCTCGCGGGGGGATGCTTTGCGGACGACTGGGATGGGCAGCCGTACCAGCCCGGCACCACGGGCGGCGGCACCCCCTTCATCCCCGACACCAGCGACACGGGGCCTGCCCTCGATCCCCTCGTGGCCACCTGGGTGAGCGAGGGTTCCGACCTGTCGGATCTCTTCGCCGCCTTTCCCTTCGAGTACCAGTCCATCGAAGCCGGATTCCGGGCCGACGGCGTGGTGAACACCGAGATCGTCGACGGGGACGGGGTCCGCTACGTCACCACGGGCACCTACCAGATCGACACGAGCACCACCCCTGCCTCCATCGTGCTTCAGCAGATCGAGCCCTACCAGGCCACCCTCGCCGGCATCTACCAGGTCACCGGCGACGTGCTCACGTACGAGGTCGTGCAGATTCAGCCCGACTACGGCTTCATCCCTCCCACTCCAGCGAGCGGCTTCGGCACCACCGCAGGCCCCTCTCTCTCCGCAGGGATCAACGTGCAGACGTACGAGCGAAGCCGATGAGTACCTTGCTCGCCATCTTCGCCCTCGGCGTCGCCCACGCACAGGACGTCGCGGCCCCTCCAGAGAGTCGCCGCGCTGCAGCGCAGCAAGAGCTCGACGCCGCCGCTGCCGGCACCGGGTCCGTGGCCCCCGACTCAGCCTCTCCCAAGACCGGCATCGACGCCTTCGTGCTCTACCAGGCCCGCGGCAGCGCCAGCAACATGGCGAGCACCAATCCCCTCCTCGACGGGCAGGTCGTGGGGCGACTGGGCGGCCTCAACGGGGTCGTCGTCAACCCGACGCAGACCGCTGCCGGCACCGAGCAGCGGGCCAACCTCTTCGCCACCTACCGCCCCCATGTGCTCGGTGGCCGCGGCGGCATCACCGGTGCGTTCGAGATCGACTTCGCGTACGGCGATAGCGCCTACGGCACCGGCGGCAACGTGGGCGGTGGCTTCGGCGCCGACCAAGTCAACCTGCAGACCCGCCGGCTCCACGCCGACTGGTGGCCCGAGCTCGGCAGCCGCCACGACATGCACGTGGTCCTGGGCCTCCAGTTCGTGGGCGACTCGGTCAACGACCCCACCGACACGACCCCCGACGGCCTGCTCCGCTCCGGCGGGCGCACCCAGTTCTTCGGGTCCGAGGCCGCAGGCCTCACCGTGTACGGACGCATCCACGACGCCTGGGGAGACCGGCTTCGCTACAGGCTCGGCACCTACACCCTCGTCGAGCAGAGCCTCACCCTCCCCGACGACGTGTGGCTCACCATGGCCGACGTCCAAGCCCACCCCGCCTACGCCACCACCATCGGCGCCCACGCCTGGTACCTCCAGGACCGCTCCGGTGGCACCGGAGGCAGCTTCGGCACGGGCCCCACGTCGGACCTGTGGGCACTGCAGGGAGGCCCGGACCTCGACCTGTACGACGGCCTGCCGCCCCCCGAGGGCGCCCCCATCGACGCCGACCTGGTCTGGCTATCCCTCGATGGCGGCTACGACGCCGGCCTGACCCACGGCCCCTTCGGCGTGCACGGGGTCGCGCTGCTCAACGCGGGCCGCACCTACGCCCCCATCGTGCACGACGACGACGTGCTCGGGCTCTTCGCCAATGTGGAAGGCCGGGTCCGCTGGGCGCCGGGCTCCGGAAGCGTGGCCCGCCTCGAGGCGGTCTACAGCAGCGGCGACACCCCCAACCCCATGCAGTACAGCGGCGTCGTGACTGGCAATGCCTACGGCGTGGCCGGGGCCCTGATGCCCACCCATGGCACGCTGCTCCTGTTCCCCGACGCCCGCGCGATCAACCGCATGGTGGGGGTGGTCAGCGACGTCTCCGGCGCTGGCCGCGGCCTGCTCGGGGGCTCCGGCAGCGTCGCCTACGATCCCATCCCCGACCGGCTCACCACCCAGGTCGGGGGCGCCGTGGCCTGGACGGCCGACGGACAGCCCTGGGGCACCGAGATCAACGCCGGGGTCACCGCCGAGGTGATGCTGCTCTGCAACATCGGGCTGTACGGCGCCACCGTGACGTCGGGCTCGGCGTCGGAGCTCTCCGGCAACCCATGGACGGTCTACGCCCAGGTGGACTGGCTCCTGTTCTGACTGGACTCCCCTCATGCTGCGTCGCAGCGTGAAAGATATTGCGACGCAGCATTCCAAGGACTACACTGCCATCATGTGGAAGCCCCTCCTTACCGCCCTGCTCGCGTCCGCCTGTGCTCCCCGCTACGGCGGCTTGGAGTCCATGGAGCCCGATCAGCTCTGGTCCCCACTTCCCGTGCGCCACGTCACCGTCGACGGGATCGACATCGCGTACGTCGACTCCGGCGGCAACAAGCCTCCGGTCGTCCTGATCCACGGGCTCTCCAGCTACCACAGCTACTGGGAGCACCAGATCCCTCACCTGGCTGAGCGCTACCGGGTGCTCGCCATCGACCTGCCCGGCTACGGCCAGTCGGCCCGGCCCGACGCCTCCTACACGCCCCCCTGGTTCGCCAGCGTCGTCTCGGGCTGGATGGATGCCATCGGCGTGGCCAAGGCGCCCATCGTAGGCCACTCCATGGGGGGCCAGATCAGCCTCACCCTCGCGCTGCAAGAGCCACAGAAGGTCGAGGCCCTGGTGCTGTCGGGTCCCGCCGGCTTCGAACGCTTCACCAAGGGCGAAGCCGACACCATCAAGGCCTTCTGGACCGAGAGCCGCGCACTGCACACGTCGGAGACCGAGCTGCGCGCCACCTTCACCGGGGTGGTGTTCAACCGTCCCGATGCCGGCGTCGAGCGCCTGCTCCAAGAGCGGGTCCGCATGCGCGACACGGCCGCCTTCCGGGGCACCTCAGTGGCGGTCGCCCGCAGCATCGCGGGCATGGTCGACCACCCCGTGCTCGACCGACTCGGAGAGATCGCCGTGCCCACGCTGGTGGTGTACGGCACCGACGACCGCATGATCCCCAACCCGGTGTTCCATGGCGGCCGCACCCGCTCGATCGGAGCCGCCGCCGTGAAGGCCCTTCCCCACGCCGAGCTCGTGATGCTTCCGGGGGCCGGCCACACCGGACACCACGACGACCCCGAGGGCTTCCACGCCGCCATCGACCCCTTCCTCGCCGCCCACACGGCTCCGAGTCGGGTCGCCGCGCCCGCCCCGCAAGTTCCGGCCCCTGCACCCGAGCCTGCGACTCCCGCCCCCACCGGGCAGACTGCGAGCCCTTGGGGGAACCCATGACGTCCGTGCTCCTCATCGTGGGCCTCGCTTTCGCGACCGATGCCTTCGACCCCACCGCCCCCGCAGCACGCTTCGAGGGCGCAGAGACGTGGACCCAGACCGAAGATGTGCGGCTGTGGAACGCCATCGAGCGCTGGGAAGACATCGAGCCCGGCCTCTTCGGCCAGCCCTCCTTCAACCAAGGGATCGCCTGGGTCGACGCAGACACCACCCCCTGGATCGAGACCTGTTTCGGCTCGTCCACCCCGAGCAACGCCCAGTTCCTGCTCCACGTCGGCGTCCACGAAGAGACCGCCGAGGGCACCCCCATCCTGATGGTGCACGGCGCCGGCGACAACGGCAGCCGCGGCTTCATCACCGTCGCCACCCGCATGGACCGCACCAACCGTCCGGTCTTCGCGATGACCTTTGCCCACCCCCACGACGACGTGTTTCCGCAGGCCGAGGCCATCGCCGACGCCATCGCCGTCGTCAAAGAGCGCACCGGTGCCGAGCAGGTCGACCTGGTGGCCCACAGCAAGGGCGGCATCGCCGCCACGGTCTACGCGTCGAACCATGCCGGAGCCGACTGGGGCCGCCCCGACTACGCCCAGCACGGCACCCTGTACCGAGGCGACGTGCGCCGCCTGCTCCTCATCGCCACGCCCCTCGGCGGCGTCGACACCAGCTACCGGTGGTCGAACCTCAACCTGTTCGCCCTCGACGCCGATCTGGCCATCTCGCCCTCGGCATGGTCGACCTACTACCCGAGCACCAGTGCGGTGCCGCTGGTCAGCGAGGACCTGTCCGATCAGGACATGCTCCCCGACGGCGCCGACTACTTTCCGGGGCAGCGACAGCTCCTGGCTCCCCTCCGCGAGCTGTACCCGCTGCCCGGCAGCCAGGCATGGCTGGGCCTGTACGCCCTGCAGACCGACTGGCTCAGCACCTACGAGGGCGGATTCGGCCTGTACTCGCATTCGGATGGCATCGACGCCGCGATCGAAGCTGGAGGCAACCTCATCGAGCGCCTGCGCGGCGTCGGCGTCGACCCCGACGTCGAGGTGTTCCTCCTGGCCGGCGACCACCCCGTCATGCCCAACGGCGACGAAGACCTGGCCAATGCCTTCGACCAGCTCTCCGAGATCGTCGACTACGAGCAGCTCCTCGCCGATGCTGCCCAGCGAGGCACGCCGATCGACCTCGACGCCGACGAGCTGTATGGCCTCGAGAACGGCGACCTGGTCCTCGGCGAGCTCACCGGGCCCAGCGATGGCCTGGTCTTCGTCGACAGCGCCCTGCAGGAAGCCGCCGTCGACGCCCGTGGGGCGGTCGTCGTCGCCAAGACCGCCCACCTGTCCCACCTCGACTTGCTCTACGCCTCCCCCATCACCGGCCAGCTGCTGGTCGACGTGGCAGATGCTGGGAGCATCGACGACACCTGGGCCCGGGGCGTGGGCAATCGCTACACCCAGGAGGACACCCTGGGCTGGATCGAAGACGTGCTCGCCGACCCGCCTTCGACCGACACCGACACTGGCGACACCGGCACTGCCCTGACCGGCACCCGCCCCACGGTCGGTGGCGACGGCACCGGCGACTTTGCCCGCCCTTGCGGCGGCTGCTCGTCGAGCAGCGCACCCGGGGTCGGCCTGCTCTTCCTGGGACTGCTTCCCTTGTGGCGACGCCGCCGCGCGTAGTCCGAAACTTTGAACCCCCGGCCGCCTCGTCGGCCCCACACCACCCACGCGCACCCTCGCTCGGGCGGGCCCATCGGCCCGCCACGCCGGGCGGGCTGCGTCCGGAGTCCGCCATGAAGATCGACAACGTCCGCGCCCTCGTCACCGGTGGCGCCAGCGGCATGGGCCGCCACTTCACCCAGCGCTTCGCCGAGCTCGGCGCCAAGGTTGCCTTCTGCGACGTCAGTGAAGAGGGCGTGGCCGCCACCTCCAAGGATCTCGACGTGCCCGGCATCGTCGCCGACGTGTCGAACGAGGAGGCCGTGGCTCGCCTGTTCGCCGAGGCCCACGACCGCTTGGGCGGCGAGGTCAACGTGCTGGTCAACAACGCCGGCATCATCCGCGACGGCCTGCTCCTCAAGAAGGACCGGGAGACCGGGGAGATCAAGGTGTTCCCGAAGGCCAAGTGGGACGCGGTGCTCGCCGTGAACCTGACCGGCCCCTTCCTGTGCATGCGGGAGTTCGCCCGGCGGGCCGTCGAGGCCGGCGAGGAGAGTGCGGTGGCCGTGAACATGAGCAGCATCAGCCGCTCGGGCAACATGGGCCAGGGCAACTACAGCGCCGCCAAGGCCGGCCTCGTGGCCGACACCATGGTGTGGGCCAAGGAGCTCGCTCGCTACGGCGTCCGCGTTGGCGCCATCGCCCCGGGCTTCATCCGCACCCCCATGGTCGAGTCCATGCGCCCCGAGGTCCTCGAGAAGGTCATCAAGCCGGTCCCGCTGCGGCGCCTCGGCGAGCCGGAGGAAATCTTCCAGGCCGTGCGCTTCATCGTGGAGTGCGGCTACTTCACAGGACGGGTGCTCGAGGTGGACGGCGGCCTCGTCCTCTGAGCCGACTCAGGGGCCGCAGCCGGTAACGGATGGCGACCGCCAGGGAACATGATCACCCTGGCGCCCGCCGCGCCGTTACCCTGTCGCAGGAGCACACCATGACCCTCCCCGCCCACGTCGACGCCTCCGACACCGCCCACGACTTCTACGACGGAGACGACCCGGCGAACCCCGAGGAAGAGGAAGACGACGTCGGCCTTCTCGGGATGAACCCCTACATCTTGTGGGGCCTGCTGGTCGTCAGCATCGTCGTGTCTGGTCCGATCGTCTTCATGTACGCCCCAGAGAGCTGGGGTGTGGCCAGGAAGCTTCTCGCGACCGGCATCATGGGCACCTTGGCCCACTACTGCCTGTTCATCAACCGCATCCTCGTCGCGAAGTGGTAGCGGACGCAAGGGTCGGAACCAGCCGGTCCGACGTCGTCAGTCCGTCATCCCCAGCACCCGCCGCCGTGCCACCACCACCTGGCGCTGCTTGTACTCGTCGTGGCTGGCGAAGCCTTCCCGCGACACCCGGAAGCTCGCCTCGTCGAGGATCTGCACCTCGAACGGGAAGAAGAAGCGAAGCGGACGCCCCGCTGAATCGGTCACGTGGATCCGCTGCCGCCCCGTGAACTGGAGGGAGCGGTACGCAGCATCCGAGTAGCGGTTGCGCTTGGGATCGCCGGCCGGGGGAGGCCACGCCTCCACCTCGGCCCGCAAGACGTCGAGGTCGGGGTCGGGATGGGCCTCCATCCAGGCCTCGAGCCGGTCGAGGTCGACCAGCGTGTTGCGGCTGCGGCTGGGCTTGACGTTGGCGAACATGATCATGTTCTCCATCCGCAGTGTGCGCACCACGAGCAGCGCATCGAGACGGTCTCGGGTGACGAAGCGCAGCCCCACGTAGTCGAAGATGTCCGCGGCGACGTTCTCCGCCTTGTGGAGGAGCTTGAGCGCCAGGGACCAGCGCTCCTTGCGGGCCCGCACCTCGAAGCCGACCAGCGGCACCTCCGCGAGGTACTTTTGCCCGTCGGCACCGGTCCTGAGGAAGGGCTCGACGCGGGCCAAGATCTGGCGCTGGATGGCGTCGTGGTACTGGTCCGCGAACCAGGACGAGCTGTGGGCCAGGGTGTGCATGACCCGCAACAGGGCACAGACCGCCCGCTGGTTTGCGTGGTCGGGCTCGGATGCGATGCGGAGCAGGCGAGACACGTCGTGCTCGTCCCGAACCGCATCGGGCACGTGCTCGGCGGCGTCGAGCATGCGGTCCAGGAACGCCACCGCCTCGGAACGCAGCGCCGCTAGCTGGGCTACGTCGTGGGCGTCTTCTAGATCGTAGCCGTAGGCGGACACGAACGCCGCAGCCTGGGCCCGGTCGCGCACCTCCAGCCGCGGCACATCGATGGCCGAGGTGCCCGCGATGATCGACCGGAGGGTGTGGAACGGGAACATGGGCTGGGGCATGTCCGATGCTACCGGCCCGCGGCGAGGACCTCCACCCCCGCTGCCAGATCGATGGCATAGCCGAGCCGCTGCAGCGTGACCGAGGCGGAGCGCAGGGCATCCACCAACAGGACCTCCACGGCGCGCGCCTCCTCGAACACGGAGTCGGCCCCTCGCAGCCACACGTCGAGCCGCACGACGCCGTCCTCACCACGCCCACGGAAGCGGGCGTCCGCGCCAAAGCGCCCCACGCCACGCAGGCCCCTCAACGCCACCCGCTCCGAGCACGCCACATCGAGGGTGGCCTGCAGTCGCTCCACCCAGCGGGCGGCGCCCACCGCGGAGGGGACAAAGGAGAAGGGCGCGTCGGCCTCCTGGAGGTCCGGACGGAGCGTCGGCGACATGGCCAACCAGTCCGCCAAGGACAGGCCCGAGCCCTGGAGCTCGACGTACGGGGCCAACTCGGCCACGAGGGGGCTCGCGACATCGCTGTGCACGAGGTGACGGGCGTATGCGCGGGCATCGGGGTCGTCGGGATGGGACCGGAGCCACAGGGCCAACGACCGGTACAGCTGCAGGCCGGGGAGCAGCAGGCCGTACCCATCGAGGGCGACCCGGGTCGAGCAGCGCAGCACCCCATGGCACGGAAAGCGCTCGGCGTAGCTCGACAGCAGGTCGACGTGGCCGTCGCTGCGATGCAAGAACACCCCACCGGTGGCATCGAAGGGCCGTCGCAGACCCACCCAACCCTCCACCACCCCGGTCTCCACCGGGAGACGCACCACCCAGTCGTGCCGGTCCGGCGCTCCCCACACGTCGCCCTCGTCGTCGAGATGCAGCGGCAGCGTGACGTCGGGCTGGAGGGCCAAGTACAGATCGAGGGACACGGGCAGCACGTCGCCGGCCACGGGCTGCAGGCCACCGATGGCCACCGCCTCGACCCTCCACCCCATGGAGGGATGCAGGCCCTCCCCCGTCACGCCGCACATCCGGGCCAAGTGCACGGAGACGAGCGGGCGAAGGGCACGCAGGCGCTCGTTGTCGTCGGCGAGCCGGTCCACGCGCTCCAGGAGCGCCACCGCCCCATCGGACCAGGCACCTCGCGCCGTCTCCTGAAGGGCGAACAGCGGCAGCGGCAGCGGGTGTCGCGCCCACCCGTCGGGGACACCGGGCGGCTGGAAGGTCGGCAAGATCGCCAGCACCTGGCACACCCCACCCTGCCCCAGCCGCTCGACGGGCACCCAAGACGCTCCGTCGTAGCCGACGGCGGCGAGCAGCCCCTTCTCCACCGAGCCGTCGGTGAGGTGGCCCGCTCCGAGCCACGCCTCGAGGGGCGCCACCCGATCGACATCGTCGACGACCGCGGTCCCCTCGGTGCCCGCCAGGGCCAGCAACCCGGCGAGATCGAGATCACCGAGGAGCGGGACCCCGCGCGCATGGGTGAGGGCCGGAGGCAAGACCAGGTCGAGCACCACGGTCCCGTGCCGCTCCACGAGGTGGGGGATGCCCAGATGCCCGACCAGATGCAGCAGCAAAGCGCGCGCCTCGTCGCTGTCGTGGGCCGCCATGGCCTCCGCCGCCTCGAGGCCCCGCCGCTGCACCAGATCGACGGCCGCGTCGACGTCGTCCGTCCCGTCCACCACCGCACTGCAGCCGGGCAGGAACAGCCCCGCCCCCCCGCAGTGGACCGAGCGTGTCCCCTGACGAACCAGGAGCGGCAGCGGCGCCTGAGGTACTCCCCACGGGGGGGCGCCGTCGCCCGGATGCAGACGCAGGGTCAGGGTGAGGCCGCCCTCCTCCACCGTCCCCTCTGCCAGCACCTCGTCCGCGACCGCCATGCGCCGCACGAAGGCCAGGCCCGCACCAGCGGTCAGCCGATGGGCCGGTCGTCCCCCGCGGCGGACCGTCTCCCCCTGAGGCTCGGTGAGCACCGCTACCTGGATGGGAAGCTCCAGCGGATCCAGGTCCGCCGCCATCCCCGCGACATCCTCGGGAAGCACGTACAGCAGCGGCGGCCCCGCCCCCCGTGGGCAAGGCATGGGGGGGCGCGGCGGGACCGTGGGGAGAAGGTCGGGGACCGGAGACGTCGGGGCCTCGACCACCATGACATCGTCCTCTCCTTCCTCTCGGAGCTCGGGAAGATGCACCTGAGGCGCTGCGAGCCCCTCGATCTTCAAGTGCCGCTCGACCCGGGGCAGCAGGAAGTGGAGAAGGGCCGCCCACCGGGGTCCGCGGGCCACCCGGGATTGATCCGCCGACAAGCGCAGGTCGTCGTCGCTGACCACCCCAGCGACCCCCAACCCCGGCACCCTCACGTGCTCGATGGTGATGCCGCCCACGACCACCGCGAGGGTGTCGTCGCGGTGCTCCCGGGTGCGGTCGTTGTCCCACAGTGTCCAGCGTCGGGCACCCTTGCGACCGACGAGCTCCCCGCGGCCATCCACGTAGCCGAATCGTGTGTACTCGTGGACCGTGCACGGATTGACCATCAGAGGCACCGGGCTGTACTGAGACATCGGCCACAGCCGGTCCACCTCCGCCGCACCGGACACGCCGTGGAAGCGCCGGAACAGAGAGCGATGCTTCACCACGGTCATGTACGTGCCGTCGATGCCCACGCTGGGCTCCCCGACGCGAGCCTCCCCCTTGGCATCGATCACCATGCACACCGGCTGGCCCACCCCCACGCTCTCGATGCGCACTTCGACGGGCTTCCTCGCCAGGGCGCCCACCACCGCCAGCGCCAGCTGAGAGAGATGCCGGGTCGATGCGTCCGAGCGATCGGTGAGCAAGTACTTGAACAGGTCGTCGAGCTCGTCGGGCATCACCCCCGTCCCCCCCAGCCACCCGATGGTGACTTGGGTGGGACGAGTGTCCATCCCCACCAGCTCCGCATGGCTGAACACTGCAGCCTGGAAGGCCCGGAGGACCCAGTCCTCGGGCTGCTGCATGGCGAACATCTTCTGCTTCTCGAAGGCCTTGTCGGAGGCCACCGTGAAGCGTCGTCGCTCGGTCATCTTGGCCCGCTGTCGGGAGCGGGCGAGCACGGCGTCGAGGCTCATCGGCGCACCTCCACCAGGGCGGCATGGGTCAGGCCGACCAGGCTGGACTCGAAGTCCTCTTCCTGCAGCAAGACGAGGAGCAGCCCGTGGGCAGCGAGCGCAGGGTCCCGCTCGGCGGCCAACAGCTGGGACCGGTAGAACGGGTGCGCGGTGTTGACCAACAGCTGGCGCCATCCCAGAGCCTGCACGAGCCGCCCCCAGCCTCGGGCCCGCCGCAGGAACAGCTCGCCGCCCCGAGGGCCGACCACCGCCAGCTCCGGGTCCGGCAACCCTTCGTCGAAGGCACCGAGACGGAGCACCATGCGGGCCCCCAGGACGCTGTGGAGTAGCCGCCCCGCGGCACCGACCATGGCCTTCTCGGCGCCATCGATCGGCGCCCGGACGTCGGGCTTCACGAACAGCTGGCGGGGCCGTCTCACGCCCATGCGCGTGACGCGCCAGAAGGACGCGTGGGTGGCCCAGGACTCGGCGAAGCGCCGCACCCACGGACGGTCCGGGAGGCGTCGCACCCCCTCGGCACGCAGCGACGTGTCCAGCTGCGCGTCCACCGGGCCTTCGATGAGCACCGCGTCGAATCGATGGGCCTGCCATGCCGCTTCGGCCAGCGTCCACGGCACCCCCTCGTGGTCCACGATGGCCACCGAACGTGCGTCCACTGGAGGGGCTCGACGCACTCGGTACTCCGCCATCAGGAAGTCCATCAGCCGGTCGCGATCCCCGGTTCCCTCTTCGAGGGCGTCCACGGCCGCGTGCACGAGCTCCATCCGGACGCCATGGATGGCGCCCAGGACCCGGTGGAAGGTCTCGTCGTGGAGCACGTTGTCCCGGGTGAGGGTGTGCTCGAGTTGGTCGCAACGCACCTTGAAGCTCAGGTGGGCGAGTCCCTTCCCAGCATCCCCGAGGACCTCCGGGGACCCGCTGCTGACCAACGTGAGTCCACCGTTGTAGAAGCCATAGGGCCCCGACCCGTCCGTGCCGACCCCCACGATGGCCTCGATGCCATCGTGGGCCACCGACACCTGCACGGCCGCATCGACGGCGAGTGGCCCCGAGATGCTCTCCCGAGCCGGTCCCGACGCCGCCTCGAACGCTGCAAATGGGTCGCTGGTCGCCGGCTCAGCTGCCTCCACGTCCTCCGTGTGGTCCGCGAACGTGATCGGGGTGTGGGCGTGCTCGCACCAGTAGGCGAGTACGTCGCGGGCCTCGGACACGACGGCCGGCACATCGGACGCGGCCATGCGCTTGAACAACGTGATCTTCGTGCCCTGCACCGGCTCGTCGATGGAGGCCTTGTCGTAGCTGCGGTCCGGATGGAACACGAGCTCCCAGTTCTGGCCGTGGCGCCCGGTGCGCAGCAACACGGCGTCGGGCTGAATGGCAAAGATGGACGAAAAGCCAATGCCAAACTTTCCGATCTTGGTTCGATCGCCCTCCTTGGTGGACGAGAAGAGCTTGGTGAGCTGCTGGTCGATGATGGCCTCGTCCATCCCGCTGCCGGCATCGTCGACGTGGATCTCCAGCACGCCGTTGGTGTGAGCGAGCCACACGTCGACGCGGGGAGTTCCTGCGTCCATGGCGTTCTGCACCAGCTCACGCAGGCAGTCCATGGGGCGCGCGAACTGCGCAACGAGGTTGTCGAGGGTTGCTTCGGAGGAGACGATGACGGCCATGACGCGGAGGCTACCAGGCCCGAGGACCGGTCGCAGCGCGTCGCCCGAGGTCCGGATAGATGCCAGCCATGCGCACTGCCCCCCACGCCCTGTTTCTCCCCGTCGTCGCCCTGTTCGCCAGCGCCTGCGCTGGGGGCAAGGCCCCAGCCAAGGCCACCGACGAGCTGCCGAGCGTCCTCACGGTCCTCGCCATCAACGACTTCCACGGCGCCCTGTACGAGACCAGCGTGCCGGGCCAGAAGGACGCGCCGTTGGCCATCGGCGGCCTCCCGTGGCTCGTCTCAGCGGTGGATGCCGCACGGGCCGATGCCGGCACCTCCGTCCTGCTCGACGGCGGGGACGAGTTCCAGGGTTCCTGGCCCGTGAACGCCACGAAAGGGCGCGGGAGTGTGGAGGCCTTCGAGCTGCTGCAGGTCGACGCGAGCGCGGTGGGCAACCACGAGTTCGACTACGGCGGCATCGAGGGCGGCCACCCCCTTCGAGGGGCGCTGGAGCGGGCCGCCGCCGACGCCGACTACCCGTTGCTTTCCGCCAACGTCTTCGAGGCCGACGGGTCCCGGTGGGCCCCCGAGGGCATCGCTCCCTGGACCCTCATCGAGCGCGACGGCCTCCGCATCGCCGTCGTCGGGCTGTCCACCCAAGACACCCCCCAGACCACCATCCCCACGAACGTCGCTGACCTCCAGTTCATCGACGTGGTGCAGGCCGTCAAAGACGTGATGCCCGAGGTCGAGGCCGCCGAGCCCCACGTCGTGGCCCTGGTGGCCCACCTCACCGGGCAGTGCGAACCGCCCGGGTACCTGGAGAAGCCCGCCGCCGACTGTGCCCCCGATGGCGAGGTCGGCCGGCTCCTGACCGAGCTCCCGGAGGGAACCTTCGACGTGATGGTCCTCGGCCACGCCCACACGATGCTTCAGCAGCGCATCGGCGACACCTTCGTGATCGAGAGCCGAGCCAAGGGGCATGTGCTGTCCCGCCTCGACCTGGTGCTCACCCCCGATGGTGTCGACGCCGACGCCAGCGTGCTTCACGAGCCGTGGGCGCTCGTCCACGCCCCGGCCGACCCCGGCTGCGAGGGCAGCACGTTCCCCATGGACCCCCTCGACGTCGGCGGCGTGGAGCTCACCCCCGACGCCGATGCGGTCACGCTGATCGGGGAGCTCGAGGAAGAGGTCGGCTCCCTGTGCACCGAGCTGGGCTGCACCGACCACGAGCTCACCCGCACCCGAACGTCGGAGTCGGAGCTGGGCAACTGGATGGCCGACGCCATGCTGGCTGCGTTCCCAGAGGCCGACTTCGCCATCCAGAACGCCGGCGGCATCCGGGCCAACCTCCCCGCCGGCATGCTCCGCCGAGAGCACCTGCAGAACGTCATGCCCTTCGACAACCGCACCTTCCTCGTCGAGATGACCGGAGAGCAGGTACGCACGCTCTTCCGCATCGGGTCCTCAGGCGGACACGGCTTGCTGCAGGTCTCCGAGGGCACCAGCTACCACTTCGATCCCGACGGCACCGAAGGCAGCGACCTCGACGGCGATGGCGCCGTCGCGGAGTGGGAGCAGGACCGACTCTGCGGGGTCACCATCGGTGGCGAGCCCGTCGATCCCGAGGCCACCTACCAGGTCGTCACCAGCGACTTCCTGTTCACCGGGGGCGACCACCTCGGCCCCGCCTTCTCGAGCGCCACGAAGCTGGAGGAAGGCCCCCTCCTCCGCGAGCAGCTGTGGACGGTGGCCGAGACCCTCGGCGACGAAGACACGTGCGTGGCCCACGCACCGCTCGTGCACGTCGACGCGCCCCGCATCCGCATGGAGGCCTGCGAATGACCCGCACCCCCACCGCCTTCGTCACCGGCTGCGCGACCGGCTTCGGCCGCCGCCTCACCGATCGCCTCCTCGCTGCAGGCTGGGTCGTGCACGCCACGGACCCCTCCCCCCCCGAAGACTGGGAAGGCGGTGCGCCCTCGGGCACCGGCACGTTGGTCACCCACCTCCTCGACGTGCGGGACCCCGATCAGGTCACTCAGGCCACCCAGGGGCTGGGCCCCGTCGATCTGCTCGTGAACAACGCCGGCTACGCGGTCTTCGGCACTCAGGAGGAGACGGACCTCGACGCGGTGAAAGAGCTCTTCGACGTGAACGTGCTCGGCCTCGCCCGGGTCACCCAGGCCGTGCTCCCACGGGTCCGTGAGGCCCAAGGCACCGTGGTGCAGCTGTCCAGCGTCGCCGGGCGCACCGTGTTCCCCGAATCGGGCTTCTACGCCGCGACCAAGTACGCCGTGGAGGCGATGAGCGAGGCGCTCTTCCAGGAATGCGCCACGTTCGGGGTGCGGGTCCGCCTCATCGAGCCCGGCAGCTTCGACACCCGCTTCCTCGACACCGCACTCGAGCGTTCCCCGGCCCCCCCAGAGAATTCCGCCTACGACGGCGTGCGGGAGCTCTGGATGCGCCGCAAGGTCGCTGTGCTGGAGACGCCCCAAGACCCAGAGCGGGTGGTCGACGCCATCATGGGCTGCCTCGATGCCCCCGAGCCCTTCCTCCGGATCCCGGTGGGCCCCGACTCCGAGCGGATCCTCCTGGTTCGGGACCTGCTGGGCGCCGACGGGTGGTCCACCTTCGCTGCCGAGCGCAACGGCCTGCCGCCGCAGCTGGCCCCCGAGCAGGAAGTCGCCATGCCATCGGAGCATGCCCGGGAGCGGCTGCGAGCGCTGGATCGTTGGGGGCACCTCGACCATTGGGAGGACACCGACGTCGGACGTGCCGCCCTCGCGGTCTTGCGCGCCGGGGACACGGACTAGGCGTCAGAGCGAGACGCAGTTCCGACCGGCCGCCTTGGCGCGGTACAGCGCGGCGTCCGCTGCCGCGAGAAGGGTAGACAGCGTGCTGCGCTCGGGCCCGGCCGGCGCCAGACCGATGCTGATCGTGGCCGACACGGCACGCTGATTCAGCTCGTAGCGGGCCTCCGCCACCACCAGCCGGATCTCTTCAGCGACGAGTCGGGCGCGGCCCGACGACAACTGCGGCAGGTAGGCGCAGAACTCGTCGCCCCCGAAGCGGCAGGCCTCCCCCCGCCCCCGCAGCACGTCGCCGATGGAGCGCCCGACCGTGGCGATGGTGTGGGCCCCCATCTGGTGCCCATGGGCGTCGTTGATGGCCTTGAGCCCGTCCATGTCCATCATCAGCAGACACAGCGGGCTGTCGCCCAGCCGGGCCGTGCGGAGGCTCTCCTCCAGCATGGAGTCGAAACGGTGCTTGGCGTGCAGCCCCGTGAGGGGGTCGGTGCCCGCCAGCCGCTCCATGCGAGCGAGGTAGGTCGCTTCGGTCTCGTCCACCAAGGTGAACTTCAGCACGGTGCTCCCGACGTAGATCTTGTCCCCGTCCCCGAGATGGGTCGCCCGCTCCAGAAGCCGGCCGTTGAGGCGAGAGCCGTTGGTCGAGCCCACGTCCACGACGCAGTAGCGGCCGTCCTCCAACCACACCCGCACGTGGCGGCGGCTGACGCGACCGTCACGCAGCTTCAGGTCGCCCTCATCCCGCCCGATGCGGACCTCCCGTCGCACCAAGAGGTGGGCGCCCACATCGGCGGGAGCGCCCGCGATCACCAGCAGGGAGCCTCGGCGCCGCTGGGGCGTGTCGCCATCCGGCCACGGAAGTTGTGCGTCGGTGAGGGTCGTGCCTCCCAACGTCTTGTTCAAGTCGATGCCGGAGTCCGGCAGCGCATCGTCATCCCAGCCCATGACCTCGATCGATAGCACACGCGAGCGGCGACGCCGTGCCTCACCGTCGATCAGTCCTCCCACACCTCGGGCATCACCAGGGCCAGGAGGGTCATGAACTCCAGCCGCCCCAGCACCATCTCGAAGCTGAACATGAGCTTTGCCGGGTCGCTGTACGCCACGAAGTTGTCGTTGCCACCGTGGAAGGGTGCGGGACCCATGTTGCTGATGCTCGTGAGGGTGGCGCCGAAGCTCTTGCCCAGCTCGATGCCTTCCATCCAGGACAGCAGACCGGTGAACACGCCCACGGAGGCCACGTAGAGGCAGATGAAGGCGCTGACCTCGAGCAGGAGGCTGTCCGCCACCCGCTTGTCGCCCATGCGCACGACCTGAATCACGTTGGGCCGCACGGACCGCTTGACCTGAGCCACCAGCGTCTGCAGCACCAGGACGACACGAGCGACCTTGATGCCCCCCGCGGTGCTGCCGGCGCAGCCCCCCACCCACATCAGCAGGAACACGAGCGACAGGCTGATGGGTGGGTAGGCCATGTAGTCTTCGGTGCCGTAGCCAGTCGACGTGATGAACGTGCCCACCGTGAACAGCGCGTAGCGCGCGGACTCCAAGACCTTGCCGTCGTGCAGACGAAGGTTGAACAGGGTCAGCCCCACCACCGTCGCCGCCACGAGCAACAGGTAGGCGCGCAGCTCAGAGGACTGCAGGAAGAGCTTGAGGCGTCGAGAGCGCAGCACGCCGTAGTACAGGCCAAAGTTGACCCCCGCAGCGATCATGAACAAGGCGATGGCCACCTCGATGGCCGCCGAGTCGAAGCCCCCCACACTCGCGTCGCGGGTGGAGAACCCGCCGGTGCTCACCGTGGTGAAGCTGTGGCAGACGGCCTCGAAGGGCTGCATGCCCAGCACCAACAGGACCACGATCTCCAAGAGGGTGAGCCCCACGTACATGCCGTACAGCCACACGGCGGTCTCCCCAATACGGGGGGACAGGCCCGCGGCTGTGGGGCCCGGCACCTCGGCGCGGAAGAGGTGTTTGCCACCCGCACCCACGCGCGGAAACACCGCGACGAACAGCACGACGATGCCCATGCCCCCCATCCACTGGGTCAGAGAGCGCCACAACAGCACGGGCCTGGACAGCGTGTCCTCGATGTTCCCTACGACGGTGGACCCGGTGGTCGTGAATCCGCTGATCGCCTCGAAGAACCCATCGATCGGAGACATTCCCGCATCGAGGACGTAGGGCAATGCACCGAACAACCCCGATGCCAGCCAGATCCCCGCCGTCATCAAGATGGCATCCCGACGGGTGAAGTCCGCGAGCTCCACGGGAGAGCCAAAGCGCCGCAACGCAGCGCCGGCGAGAGCCGTGAGGGCGGCTGCCACCACCATGTTGACGGTGCCGCCATCGTCGATCCCCTCCCGGACGCTCCCCATGGCGGAGAACAGGAGGCCCGACGCCGCGCACAGCAGCATGGTCACGGCTAGGCCGTAGAGGATGAAGCCCACAGGGCGCATGACGCGCCGCAGGACGCGGACGGGTGCCTTCTTCACCGCCCCCGCCTATCCGACCGGCGCCAGCGGCACGAGGTCCGCAGGAAGGGATCGCGCTGCAGTGCCGGCGACCAGCGCAGGGGGATGGCCTACTGCCCGTAGGTGTCGGAGGGCTTGGCGAGGCCGAGCCCCAGGGCCAAGGATCCCCCGACCGACGCCTGGGCCTCCAGGACGACTCCTTGGGCCCGCTCCAGCCCACGGGCCCGTTGCTGCAGCCCCTCAGCCGCGGCGTCGAGCTCCGGCTGGGCGCCGAAGCGGGTGCGCGCTGCCGCGTGCTGCGTCTCGACCAGCTCCACCACGGCCACGGCCCGGGCAAGCTTCTCGACCCCCGCCCCGGCGTCGTCGAACACCCTCTCGGCCTCTTGGATGCGGTCTGCGTCTCCCTGCTCCCCGAGGCGCTCGAGCAGCGCATCGGCGCCGTCCACCGCTTGGATGAGTGCCTCCGCAGCCATGTCCCGCTCGCTCGCGGCCGTCCGGATGGCGTCGGCCTGCAAGGCGGCGATCAACCCGAAGCCTCCCACGGTGACCAAGAACAAGGCCACCATGAGCGCTCCCCCCAAGAGCAGGGCCTTGTTGCGGGTGTCGGTGTCGAGCTCCGCTGCCCGGCCGTTCGGGTGGGCCGACGCCTCGAGCGGTGCATCCTCCGGGCCCGACGGCGTCTCCCCGATGGACTTGGGAATGGAGATCGGCTCCCCAGGTCGGTGCTGAGGCAAGGGGGTGAGGCTGTAGTCGTCGACGGTGAGGAGCTTGTTGCTGTCTCCCTCGGCCTCGCTCGACAGGGTCCCGTCTTCTGCAAAAGCTTCCGGGTTGTAGGCGGTCGCCTGGCCGGTGGCCACGAGCTCCAGCAGCTCCTCTACGTGCTCCCGCTCGACGGTCGCTGGGGGCCCCGAAGGGAGCTCATCGGGGGTCCCAGCCAGACTCGGCGTGTCCTCCGGCATGGTGCCCAGCGTGTCGAGTGCCTCGTCGAGGGCCTGCGCCATCGCCGCCGCCGAACGAAACCGATCCTCGGGCTTGTACCGGCAGGACGTGAGGATCACTTCCTTGAGCACGTCGGGAATGCCGTCGAGCTGCGGGTCCGTCAGGTCGGCGACGTAGAGATCCTGTGGGGCCTTGCACTTCAACAGCGTGAACAGCGTGGCCCCGAGGGCGTACAGATCCGCCTTCAGATCGACCGATGCCGCGTTGTGTTGCTGCTCGGGCGGCATGAAGGCCACGGTGCCCATGGACGTGCCGACGCGGGTCAGCGCGAGTTCCTCGCCATCGTCGGGCATGAAGGTCTCGCCGCGGAGCTTGGCGATGCCGTAGTCGGTCAGCTTGCAGGTGCCATCGAGGTGCACCAGCACGTTGTGGGGCTTCACGTCGCGGTGCACCACCTCCATCGCATGGGTGGCCGACAGGCCCTGGGCGATGTCTCGAGCGACCTGGGCGGCCAGCTGCGCAGGCATGGCCCCGTGGGCCCGAAGCCAGTCGAGCACACACCCGCCCCGCAGGTACTCCATGACCATGTAGGGAATCTCAGCGCCGTTTCCGACGTCGGTCACCCGCACCACGTGAGGGTGATCGATGGACGCCATCATCTTGGCTTCCCGGAAGAAGCGGGTGCGCATGTCGCGATCTTGGGCGACGCCGGGGTGCATCACCTTCATGGCACGCCACCGCTTCCCGGCCAGGTCGTAGGCCAGGTACACGTTGGCTGCGCCCCCCCGCCCGACGCGACGCACGATCACGTACCGCTCGGCAAGCAGGGGCGGAGGACGCTGTCGATGGGAAGACGTCTGGACGCTCATCTCCGCGGCACACCGCTCCTGGAGCCACCGGCACGGTTTCGGAAGGGTACCACCTGGAGTGTCTGCCGTGGGTATCGTCGAACCTACTGCGGTGTGGGGCTCGGGCCGACGTCGATGCCGCCATAGTCCCAGGTCAGCTGCCCCGCTGCGTTCCAGGTGAGCACCAGGTCGCCGAACGGGCTGCCCACAATCAGCTCCAGGTTGTCCGTGGGTTCGACGTCGTCGAAGTTCTCGACCCCCGCGAAGCGGAGCTGGATGCGATCCCCTTCGATGACGTTGTCCTCGGCGCTGAACACCTGATCGCCGTAGCGCAATCGGAAGATTGGACGAAGGATCGACAGTTCCCGCGGCAGCTCGACCAACACGTTGTCGCTGCCGTACTTCTGCTCGATGTGCAGGTCGAGGCCCTGGGAGAGCCCGGCGACAATGGCCTCGCGGGTCTGCAAGAACTCGGGGTGGCGCTCAGCGATCGGGCGCACGGCCTCGCCGGTGGGCCCTTCGTCCTGAACCTCGCCGGAAGCCCTAGCGATCTTGTACTCGTCGGTGTCGACCCACACGACCGCGTCGTTGGTCACGAGGATCGCGCGGTGCTGCACGATGTCCTCCACCGTCTTGATCCGGCCGCCGTACTCCAGCTCGATCGGAAGGGTCCCGAACGACGTCGTCTCGTGGGCCGGCACCGCAGGCATGGTCGCGGGCGCGGGCAGCGCCTCGTACATCCCAGGGACCATGTCGGTCATGTGGAGCACCAGCACCAGGGTGGCATTGCGCAAGGTGCGGGGGCTGCGATTCTTCACGCCGAGGTTGAGCTTCGAGCCCATCATCGCCTCGGACACCTCGAGGTCCAGGTACGTGTCCTCGGGGAAGATCTGCCAGAAGTCCGGACCGAGGAGCTCCTGGCAGAAGGTGATGTCGTCGAGAATGAAGTCCCACTGCTGCTGGTTCCGACGGCGCGCGAAGTGGTCGAGGACCTTGGCCTTTCCGCCCGCGAAGTCCCCGGCGTCGAACTGCTGTCGAGCCAGCTGCAGATCGGGGGAGAAGTAGCCAGCGCCCAGCATCGTGGACTTGTACTGCTCGATGATGAACGACCCCTCACGGCTCTTTTTCAGGAAGGAGCGCATCGTGTAGGGGTCGAGCATGTCGAGGAGGTCGTCGGACTGCTTCGGGTAGTAGGCAGCGGCCTGTTGGAAGGCGAGCCGCGCCGCATCGGTGTTGCCCACCTTCGCCTCGAGGGCGCCGACGAGGAGCAACGCAGGGGCCGACTGGTCCGGATGCTCCTTCATGGTCTCGTCGAGCAGGTCGCGGATCTCCCCCTCGCGCTCGAGCTTGTCTCCTTCGATGAGGGCCATCGCCAACAGCAAGTGGGCCTCCCTTTCCTTGGGGGCCTTCTCGATGGCGAGGCGAGCGGCGGCCTCAGCGGCGTCCCAGTCCTCGTTGTGCACCGCGAGGTACGCGCGGTCCCGAAGGATGGAGAGCTCGTCCCACTCGTCGAGGTACTCGTAGTAGACCCCGGCATACTCGACCAAGGCCTCGACCAGTTCTTGGTCGAGCTCCGCGATGTCTTCTTGGAGGTCTCTGCGGTCGGCTTGGCGGCTCTTCAGGTCATCCCAGAGGGCGCGGGCCTGCTCGCGGTCGACGCTGAACTCGCCAGAGGGCGAGACCAGATCGACATCGCCGGACACCGACACGACCGACAAGGTGGCGAGCAGCAGCTCGCTGGTCATTTCCCACATCGCCTGCTGGTCTTCGAGCTCGACCTGCTTGGCGTACAGGGGCTGGAGCACCTCGAGGAGCTTGTTTCGGGACGCCAGCACCTCGGGGGCGACGTCGCGGTAGTCCTGCTGTGCCATGTAGCGAAGGTAGGCCTCGAAGTCCTCGTGCTCCCGCAGGGCCACGTCGATGGAGTGGATCACCCGTACGGTCTTGTCGATGTCGTACGCAGGTCCACCGTCCGCCTCGAGCTTGGCCTGGGCCGCATCGAAGGCCTCGGCGGCCTTCTCCTCCTGGGCGCGCATCGCGTCGAGGAGAGCCCGCTCAGCCGACGTGGACCACCACCACCATCCAGCGGCGGGAAGGAGGACGCCCAGCAGGACGAGGCTGAGGCAGCCCCCCATGGCGAAGCGAGGAAGGCGAGAGCCGGCAGAGCCGGTCGGTGTGGCGTCGGGTTCCAGACGTCCTCCAGGGGGCGCAGGTCGTGTCTATCGGTCTGTACGTACGTCCCACCCCCCGAACGGATGCATCGGGGATGCATCGCCGGCGCGATCAGGGTGCACGGGGATGACGGGTCGCCTATCCCCGCAGGTGCGCGACGCTCTTGAGGCCCTCGAGATGCTCGGAGAGGATCGGCAACGGAATGCCGAGGACCTCCCCCGCTTCCCGCAGCACCAGCAGCTCTGCCTGCAGCAGCTCACCGTCCGCCCACGCCGCACGATGGAACAACGAGATGAGCTCGAGCTTGGCCCCCTTGCCCAGACGGTTCGGGAGCACGCGGATGGCCTCCGTGTAGGCCTCCTTGTACGTCTTGGTGAAGCCGCCGCCCTCATCGATGAACCCGAGCTGCCGAAGCAGATCATCTGGAAAGACCTGGGACATGAGCTTGAGTTCACCGAAGTCGACGATGCCGTCTGCGTCCACGATCAGCTTCGCGACGAAGGCCGCGAAGGCAACCTTGAGCGCGTCGAGGCGGTTGCTCGGATCCACGTCGTCAGGAAACGGCATCTGACCTCCAGTAGGCGGACGGTTCAGTCCAGGGACCGGCGCATGTTACGCTATGCGCACCCTCCGGCCCAGGTTCCTCGGGCCACCCCCCCCTCGCCTCCCCGGCACCCCCCCCCCCAACATCCCCTGGAATCCCCATGCTCATCGGGCTCATCGCTATGGCGATGGCGCAGGATGCTCCTGCTTCCGTCGCCGACCTTCAGATCAACGGCCAGCTGTTTCGACCCGCCATCGGCTCGTCCCGCACCCTGTGGGCGGAAGACAGCGGCATCGCCCCCGACGGCTACGTCAGCGGCCGCACCTTCTTCCACTACGCCAATCGTCCGTTCCGCGTCCAAGGGCCCGACGGCACCGAAGTCCTCGTGCAGGACGTTGCCGAGATCGACTTGGCCGGCGCCGTTCACTACCAGGGCCTACGCCTCGGCATCCACGTTCCGGTCTTCGCGTGGACCAGCAGCCCCGTCGCCGTCGATCAGCCCGGCATCGGCGACCTGACCCTCGACCTTCAGGGTCGCCTCTTGGACCGGGACGTCGCGCCGGTCGGTCTGGCGCTCGCCGGGCGCCTGTTGCTCCCGACCAGCTCGGTGGAGGCGCCGCTCGGTGCCGCATCCACCGGATGGGAGCTCGCCGCCATCGTCGACAAGCCCATCGGGCCGGTCACGCTGGTGGGCAACCTCGGCACCCGTGGCGTCCCGCGACAGACCTGGAACGAGATGGTCTGGGACGACCAGGTCTTCCTCCGTGCCGGCGCAGGCTGGGCTCTGACCGAGCGCTACGGCCTCTCCGGTGAGCTCGGCGCCCAGACCAACTGGTCGAGTGGCGACAACCCCGCCGGGACAGCAGCCGAGCTGTTGGGCGGTGGATGGTACGACCTCGCCAACGACTTCGTGCTTCGCGGGGGCGCATCCGTCGGACTGGGGCGGGCACCCGGCACGCCCACGGGTCGGCTCCTGCTCGGCGTCGGCTGGCAGCCCAACCCCTACCCAGACCAGGACCTCGACGGCATCGTGGATCGCGACGACTGGTGCCCCCACGAGCCGGAGGACGTCGACGGCTTCGAGGACGCCGATGGCTGCATGGACCGCGTCACAGCTGTCGCCTTCGAGGTGCTCGGCGCCGACGGACAGCCCGTGCCCGACGCCGTGGTCACCCTCTCCGGCCCCGAAGAGCACCTGCTCGAGCGCAGCGTCGGTGCGCTGTCCGCGCACCCGGGGGCCTACACCCTCCGCGTCGAAGCCCCCGGCTATGCCCCATGGGAGGAAGCCCTGGACCTTCGGACTGGCGGCGAGCAACTCATTGGACGCACCCTCGTGGCCAACGTCGGCACCGTTCGCGTCTGGGCCGTCGACGAAGCGGGCCAGCCGCTCGACGCCGTGGTCCGCATCTCGGGAGGCGAGGCGTGGCCCGCCGACGGCACCGCCATCGAGGTCGCTCCGGGAGAGCGGGCCCTGGTGATCACCGCACCCGGTCGCGACGCCCACACGATCAGCCTCTACGTCGAGCCTGGCGACACTCGGGAGTACAGCGCTGTGGTCCGCGGAGGAGCGCCCTTCGAATCGACGAGCCAGGCCCGCCTGAGCGCAGACCGCATCGAGATCGACGACCAGGTCCACTTCGACCTGAACAAGGCGACCATCCGCTCCGAGAGCCACACATTGCTGAACCAGGTCGCTTCGATCCTCCTCCAGCACCCCGAAGTCACCCGGATCCGGATCGAAGGACACACCGACGACTTGGGCCCGGACCGCTTCAACCAGCGGCTGTCCGAAGAGAGAGCGGAGGCCGTGCGGCACTACCTGATCGGCAAGGGCGTCGCCCCCCAGCGGCTTCGCTCTGTGGGCTTCGGTCCCACCCGCCCGCTCCACGACCGGGACAGCGACGAAGCTCGAGCCGCCAACCGCCGAGTGGAGTTCCATCTGGAGTCCTGAGATCCCGTTAGTATGGACGCTCTCGGCATTCCGGACAGTTTTTGGCCCCCGCGGTCGCTATTTTGAGCGACCAAGGGGGAATCCAATGTTCAGGCCCGCGAGGTCACGAAAAGAGCCACCAGGTCAGGCTGGCGGCGAGCACCAGCCCGATCGCCGCCGCTGCGACCCAGCGCCCCAGGCCGGGCGGCGACGCAGGCGCGGGCGGCTTGACCCCATCGGGGTCGACCTCGCTCTCGGGTTCCACGACGACCCAGCGGGTCTCCGGAACGGCTGCGAGGGCGGAGAAGCGGTCGGCCACCTCCACGGCGCTGGGCCGCTGCTCTGGGTCTTTCGCCAGCATCGCGTGCAGCAACGACTCCAGCCCCCGGGGCACGCGAATCGTGCGCCGCGCCCGCTGCGCCAGCGTGGGCACTTTGGCGTGGGCATGCATCGCCAGCACCTGCACAGGGCTGCTCGCGTGGAAGGGGTAGCGTCCGGTCACCATCCGAAAGGCGAGGGCACCAAGGCTGTACACGTCGGCTCGGGGGCCGGCCGTCACACCCTGCACCTGCTCCGGCGGCATCGTGTGGCTGGATCCGAGCACCACGTCCCCCGACGACAAACGGGGGCTGCCCTCCACGAGGCCCAGCCCGAAGTCGAGGAGCACCAGGTGGTCCTGCCCGTTGCGCTTCACCAGGATGGCGTTCGACGCCTTGACGTCCCGGTGCACCACCCCCGCTTCGTGGGCGTGCACGAGGGCCGCCGCGAGCTGTCGGGCCAGCTCCATGGCCTCGGGCGGATCCATCGGCGATGCGCCGAGGCGGGTCGCGAGGGGCACACCATCCAGCAGGTCCATCACGAGGATCTGTGTCTCGCCGGTACTGCCTGCGTCCACGAAGCCCACCACCCCGGGGTGATCCAACAAACGCAGCGCATCGGCCTCCCGACTCGCGCGCAGCGCGGACTCGCCGCGGGCGAGCTTCACCGCCACCTTCTCTTTGGTCCCCACGACGTGGGCCGCCCACACCTCGCCCATGGCGCCACTGGCCAGCGGGCGCTCGAGGCAAAAGCGCTCCAGCAAGATGTCGCCGGCCTTGGGGGTAGTCATTGGGCCGCGGCTAACCGACTGCCGGGGGCTCTGCCGCCCGGCTGCACCAGGCTCGCTGCTGTCGCGAGGGTCCCATGACCATGTCCAACCCCGAGCCCCGTCTCGCCGCTGCGCCATGGCCGCCCGTTCCCCCGCAGACTACGACGCCACCGATGTCTGCGCTCGAACAACTCCTCTCTGATCGCTTCGGCTTCCCCGCCTTCCGGCCGGGCCAGCTGGAGATCGTGGAACACGTGGCCAACGGCCACGACGCCCTGGTGGTCATGCCCACCGGTGCGGGCAAGTCCATCTGCTTCCAGCTTCCGGCCCTCGCGCGCGGCGGCACCACCATCGTGGTCAGTCCGCTCATCGCCTTGATGAAGGACCAAGTAGACAGCCTCGTAGAGCACGGCATTCGCGCCACGTTCTTGAACAGCAGCATCGATCGGCACGAGTACGAAGCACGAACCCAGGCCGTGCAGCGAGGCGAGATCGAGCTGCTCTACGTGGCCCCGGAGCGGTTCACGCCGTCGTTCATCCGCTGGCTGAGCGCCGTCGACCTGCGCCTGTTCGCCGTCGACGAAGCCCACTGCCTGTCCCAGTGGGGCCACGACTTCCGGCCCGACTACCTACGCCTCGGCAAGGTCCGTGAGCAGCTCGGCGGGCCTCCCGCCGTGGCCCTCACCGCCACCGCGACGCCTCGGGTGCAGGAAGACATCGTCCGCACCATGGGGCTCGAGAAGGGCCGCACGTTCATCCGCGGCTTCGACCGGGAGAACCTCATCCTCGACGTGCTCGAGGTGGGCGGCAAGAAAGACAAAGACGCGCTGCTCAAGGAGCTCGTTGGCCAGGGGCCGGCGTTGGTGTACTGCGCCACCCGCAAGAACGTCGAGCGCGCGTGCACGGCACTTCGGGAAGATGGCGTTCGAGCTGGCCTCTACCACGCTGGTCTGGACGCATCGCAGCGAACCCGCATCCAAGAAGACTTCATGGGCGGGCGGGTGCCCGTGGTGGTCGCCACGAACGCCTTCGGCATGGGCATCGACAAGCGCGACATCCGCTCCATCGTCCACTACGACATGCCCGGCACCGTCGAGGCCTACTACCAAGAGATCGGCCGCGCAGGCAGAGACGGCCGAATGAGCCGTGCCGCCCTGCTCTACCACCCGGTCGACCGCCGCATCCACGAGTTCTTCGTCGACAACGCCCACCCCCCGGCGGAGTGGGTACACCAGGTGTGGGACTGGCTCCAGCAGCGTGGAAGCAACCCGGTCTTTGCCTCGCTCGAGTCCGTGGCCGACGCCCTGCCCCAGGAAGCCGGGGACCGCGCCGCTGCGTCGTGCGTCTACATTCTGGTGCGCGAAGGGATGCTGCGACGCATCTCGCCGTCCGATCGGTCGGCGTGGATCGAGCTCCGACGGGTCCCCGACGCCCCCATCGAAGGGCAGAGAGCCGCCGTCTGGGCTCGCATCGCAGAGCGGGACCTAGGCATCGGGGAGGCCCTCCAGTTCCAGCCCGAGGCCTGGTGCCGCAGCCTGCAGCTCACCCGAGACCAACTCAATGCCGCCCTGCGAGGCCTCCAGGAGCGCGGGTTCATCCAGTACCGCGCCCCCGAACGCATCGGAGGCTTCGAGCTGCTCGCCCCAGGCCAGAAACTCACCCTGAACGAGAAGAAGATGCGGGAGCGGCGCTCCCGGGAGTACGCCAAGCTCGACCTGATGGAGCGCTACGTCGCCGCTACCTGTCGGCGCCGCTACGTCATCGAGTACTTCGGAGAGAAAGCGCCCTTCGAGCGCTGCGGCACCTGCGATGGCTGCCGGAGCGACGCCCCGCAGAATGCCGGGCCGCGTCCCCTCACCCCCGACGAGCACATCGTCGTGCTCAAGCTCCTGTCGTGCATCGCTCGAATGGAGCGGGCCAAGGGGCAGCCGGCCTGGAGCCGCGACCTCATTGCCCGCACGCTCGTGGGCAGCAACACCCAGTCCATCCGTGCCTGGGGCTTCGACAAGCTCTCCACGTTCGGGCTCTTGGGCAAGCAGGGCTTCACCATCGGCGAGGTCGTCGACCTCACCGACGCGTTGGTCGACGCCAGCGTGTTGGAGGAGGCCTACACCACCAAGAAGGTTGGCGGGAAGCAGCGCACCTTCAAGGAGATCAGCCTCACCCCCCTCGCGTGGGCGCTGATGCGCAAGGAGCAGCTCACCATCGAGGTCGCGTTCCCCCACGCAGGGCGTCTCACGAAGGTGCGCAGCATCCGCTCGAAGAAGAAGAAGGCGACCAACCTCGCCGCGTTGGGCATCCCCGGCGACCTGTACGCCATGCTTCGCGACGTCCGGCGGCAGCTCGCCGATGCCGCAGACGTACCAGCCTACGTCGTGGCCCCCGACAAGACCCTGCAGGAGATGGCGCGGATCCGGCCCACCTCCAAGAGCTCCATGCTCACGGTGCATGGAATGGGCCCCACCCGTTGGGAACTCTACGGCACCCACTTCGTGGCGGCGCTCCAGACGTACGGCGAACAGAACGCATGACCCCGTCGGCCGGCTACACTCTCTGCATGCCGTCGGTCCTCGCCTCCATACTCCTGCTCCCCCTGTCGGCTGCCGCGTCGCCGGCCACCCTCGGGGTGCAGCACCAGGAGCCCACCACCGAGGCCGGACCGACCTCGAGGGGCCCCCAGGGCATCGTGGGTGGCGAGCCAGCCGCACCCGACGCGTTCCCGTCGGTGGTGGCGCTGTACACCCGCAACAACAACTTCGGCTGCACAGGCACGTTGATCGCCCCCGACCTCGTGCTCACCGCGGGCCACTGCGGCCTCAGCATGGCTGGCGTTCTGGCGGGCACCCACGACCTCACGTCCGGCGGCACCTGGTACGAGATCCAAGACGTGTGGGTGCACCCAGACTACGCGTCCACCTTCGACATCGCCGTGTACCAGCTCTCGGAGCCCGTCCAAGGCATCGAGCCCGCGCCCTTGCTCCTCGACTGCGACGCCCGCGACCTGCTCGTGGAAGGCGCCGACACCTACATCGTGGGCTTCGGCGACATCGACACCTTCGCCACCCAACCCACCGACCTCCTCCATGCGGCTGTCGCCACCATTCGCGACCCCTACTGCACCGACCCCGCGAAGTCCTGCAACCTGGAGGTCTCCCCTGGAGGGGAACTGATCGCAGGCGGCGACGGCATCGACACCTGCAACGGCGACTCAGGGGGGCCGCTGTTCGTCGAGACCGCGGCAGGCATGGTCCTGGCGGGCGTGACGAGCCGCCAGGCGCTCCCCAGCACGGTGCCCTGCGGCGACGGCGGGATCTACCCCCGCACCGACGCCTTCGCCGCTTGGGTGGAGGAGGCCACCGGCCTCGCCATGGACTGGCCCGACTGCCCCGACGAGCCCCTCCCCAACCTCCCCCCGGTGGTCCGCGCCGACCGGCTCCAGGTCATCCAGAACGGCACGGTGGGCGTGACCACCATCGAGGTCTTCGACGACCCATCGCAGCAACATCGCCTCGAGCTGTTGAATGCCGCCCCCGCCGGGCAGGCCTGGATCGACGAACAGCAGCTCTTCGTGCGTCCCGATCCCATCTCCGACGCCGACTACGTCCTCCAGGTGGAGGTCACCGACGACGGCGACCCGCCCTCGTCCGCCATCGTGGAGGTGCCCGTCGAGGTGCTGGGGATCACGGTGATCTCTCCTGGAACCCGCGGCTGCGCGACCGCTCCGGCCACCGACGGCCCCGCCTCCTGGTGGCGGTCCCTCACACGGCGCCGCGTCGGCCTCAGGACGCTGCCGCCAGGGTCTCGTCCAGCTCCGGAGGGGGCAAGCGCACCCTGAGGGGCTCTTCCAGCCCGTAGCGCAGGCCGAAGTTTCGAAGCCGGGTCATCGCGCTCGGCGTGAGGGTGATGCCAGCGGGCATCAGCAGCACCCCGGTCTTGGTCCGCACCGCCTCGGCGAGCTGCATTCCTTCCTCGAGTTCCACGGCCAGGACCTCGACGACCTGCTGCGTGGCAGGGCTGTGCAGGGCCCACAGCGTGGCCAGGGGACGTTCGCGGACGTCGTTCCTCAGCTCCGAGAGCGCCTCCGCGGCCTTCCGGTCGCCGTGGGTCGCCCGCACGAACCGCAGCGCCGCGTCCAGCGTCTCTTCGATCCACCCGTCGGCCTGTCCGATCCGGCGCAGGATGGCGGCGACCCCCTGCAGGCGTGGAATGTGGGCAATGAGATCCGCGCCGACGCTCGGGATGCTGTCGACCAGCGCGATCTCGGTGGGGTCGGTGGACTGGCCCGACTCGACGGCGAAACGCACCGACGGGGGCACGGCGAGCATGCCGAGGCAGGCCACCGACGCCGCCGTTCGGCCTTCCCAGGTCAGCTCCACGCCCTCATGGGCGGCCATGCGTCGCACGAGCTGCTCCACCCGCTGGCCTCGGCCGAACGCTTCCGGGGAAGCCAGTGAGAGCGCCTCGGAGAGCAGCTTGAGCGACCCCACCACGGTGCCCTCGAGGAGTTCCTTCTCCGCTCGTCGCAGTCGGTGGTTCTCCGCGGCATCCCTGAGCGCAGCCACCAGGTCCGGCCGCTCGACCGGCTTCACCAGGAACCGGAAGATCCCACCACCGTTGATCACGCGCTCCAGTGAGCCGATGTCCGCCTGACCGGAGAGCAGGACCCGGGTGGCGTCCGGTGCGACCTCGCGCACCCGGGCCAGCAGCTGAGCGCCGTCCATGCCCGGCATCCGCATGTCCGAGCACACCACGGAGACCTCGATCCCCGAGGCGAGCAGGCGCAGGGCCTCGTCGCCGGACCCGGCCGTGTAGACATCGAAGGCACCCCGCAAGGCCCTCCGCAGGCCATGAAGCACGTTCGGCTCATCGTCGACGCACAGGACCGTCGGAAGCGACATCACTACCCTCCGCGTTTCTTGTCGGCCCCGAACACGATGGCTTGAGGCCGAGCCGCTTCGGTCCGATGGGACGGTCCGGAGGACAGTCCATGGTGCGCATCTTGTTCGTCGACGACGACCCCAACTTGCTCTCGGGCATCCGACGCTCGCTCCGTCGACGGCGGGAGAGCTGGGACATGCACTTCGCCCATGGGGGCGCCGAGGGCATCGCCCTGTGCGACGAGCTGTCGCCAGACATCGTCATCACGGAGCTCCACATGCCCGGCGTCGATGGCGAACACTTGCTCCAGCACGTGGCCCAGAGCCATCCGGACACCGTCCGCATCGTGCTGTCCGGGCTCGCCGATCGAAAGCGATCCCTCGACACCGTGAGCCTCGCCCACCAGTTCCTGGCCAAGCCCTGCGAAGCCGACCACCTGGAGTCTCGCCTCGAACGGGTCGTCGGCCTCCGCAGCCTCCTGGACGACGAAGGCCTCCGCTCAGACCTCGGCGGCTTGGAGGCCCTGCCTGCGGCCCCGCGGGTCTACATGCGTCTGCAGCAGGTCACCGCCCGCGAGGACATGTGCACCGACGACGTCGCCGAGGTGATCGAACAGGACCCCGCCATGTCCCTGATGGTGCTCAAGGTGGTGAACTCAGCGTTCGTCGGGCTCTCCCGCACCATCGATCGGGTCGATCGGGCCGTGGTCCTTTTGGGGGTCCGCATGGTGGAGGACATCGTGCTGGCCGCCGACGCTGCCCGCTCGGTGTCCGCCGCCCGTCCCGAGCTGCTGGATGCCTTCCAGAGCCACAGCGCCGCGACCGCCATGCTTGCCCAGCGCATCGCCCCCACCCCGCTGCTCGGAACGGCACGCACCGCTGGCTTCCTCCACGACCTCGGGGCCCTGTTCCTGGCCGCACGTCGCGGACCCGCGCTGGGGGTGCTGTCCCGGCAGGCGAGCGCCGATGGCCACACCTTGCAGCAGGCGGTCCATGAAGCATGGCGCGTGGTCCCGTCGGATCTCGGCGCCTACCTCCTCGGCATGTGGGGCCTGCCCCTGCACCTCGTCGACGCCATCGCTGGCAGCGCGGCCCCCCGCTTCGCGTCGCTGGGGCTCCCAGAGGTCGTGCACATCGCCGATGCCCTGGTGCACGAGCGCATCCCGACCCCCACCCCGTTCTCCACGGCGTCCGAGCTGGACCTCGCGGGCATCGAGCGCCTCGGCATGAGCTCGCAGCTCGACCGGTGGCGGGATCAGGCCGAGCGCGTCATCGCCGCCTGATTCGAGCCGTGCCCGCCGCTTGGGCGTCGACGACCTCACCGACCTCCACAGCGCCCGGACAGGCCTCCACGAAGGCAGCCGCCGCGGCCGCCGGCAGGCCCAACAGCATGGGCCCGCAGGTCTGTGGATCGAACAGCAGCGCTCGCCGGTGGCGATCCACGTCGGCATCCATCCCCAGCCCCACCAGCGCGCCTCGATTCGCCTCATGGAAGGTGCTGCGAAGGCCTCCGGCGAGAAGCTCTAGCGCACCCGTGTAGGCCGGAAGGGACTCACTCCACACCTCGGCCCCCACCCCGCTGGCCCCCAGGAGCTCGAGCAGATGCCGAGCGAAACCGAAGCCCGTGACGTCGGTCGCCGCGCTGGGCCGCAGGCCGAGCGCCGACAACGCCTCGAGGGCAGGACCGTGGCCACGGAGCATCCCCTCGACCACGTCGGCCATCCAGGGGCCCGGCGCCGAGCCAGCCATGTCGGCCCGCCACAGCACCCCCGTGCCGAGGGGCCCGGTGAGGACGAGCCGGTCCCCTGCGCCGAGGCCCTCGCGGCGCCACAACCCCTCCTCACGTCCGACCCCCCACACCGCAAAGCCAACCGAGAGCGTGTCCCCTTCGGTGGTGTGCCCCCCGAGCAGCGCCACCTCCCCCAGTCCCCGACGGGCCCCGGCCAACACCTGGAACAAGGACTCCTCGGGGTCCCGGTCCCGGGGGAGCGTCACCAAGGCCATGGCGTGACGGGGCCGAACCCCCTTGACCTGTATGTCGGAGATGGCGTTTAGCGCCGCCGCGCGCCCCACCAGCCAAGGGTCGTCCGTGAACGCCGTGAACGCATCGACGTTGACCACCAGAAGCTCGGCACCGATCCGTACCGCGACCGCGTCGTCCCGAGCCTCCAGCCCCAACACCACGTCGTCGGGCACCGGGGCCGGCGCCTCCGCATCCACCCGGGCGAGCGCCCGCTCTAGAGGCCCTTGGGCCACCTTCGCAGCGCAGCCCCCACACGCCATCTCCATGGGCTCCATGGCTGGCATGCCACGACCGAAGGCCACGTTCGACCGTCCCGCGGGGCCCAGCACCTGGAACTTGTCCATGAAGGCACGGTCGATGCGGTCCTTGTGGCTGAACATCCACGACGATTCCACCGCCACACCCCACTTGGTGCCGAGGGCCGTGCCATCGCCGAAGTTCAGGATGGAGAAGAAATCGCGCTGAGGCCGGTACGGACCGAGGGCTCGTCCGTCGGCCCTCCGCCGCAAGTTGTCGATGAGCACGGGCCCTTGGCGGACGGCGTACACCCCGGCCTTGGGGATCTCCGGCCAGGTGCTGAGGACCGCGCAGTCCCCCACGGCGAACAGATCGTCGTGGCCCTCCACCAGGAGCGTCGGGCCGACGCGGATCCACCCCCGCGCGTCGACCGGCAGCCCGCTCACCGCTCCAAGGGGCAGTGCAGCCGCTCCGGCCACCCACACCACGAGCTCGCCCGCGACGACATCGCTCCCATCGACTTCGACCCCGTCCCCACGCACGGCAGTGGCTCGCCCGCGACGAAGCACCACCCCTCGCCGGCGCAGCGCGTCTTCGACCCGGGCCCCCACGCGCCCGCCCTGGAGCAACGGGCCAGAGGCCACCAACGTGGTGGGGCGACCCAGCCGCGCCCGGAGGCAGGCCGCCAACTCCACGCCACCCGCCCCACCGCCCACCACGACCACGCCACCGTCTCCGTCGTGGCCACGGGCGGCCAGGCGCTCCACGAAGCGGCCGATGGGGCGCGTCGGCACCGCGTGGGCCCGCACCCCCGGCGTGTCGAGCCCAGCGACCGTGGACCCGATGTCGATGCTGGCGACGTCGTAGGCGATCGGCGGCCGGCCCGTCAGGTGCACTTGCCGCTGGACGCCGTCGACGCGGGTCGCCGCCGCCTCCACCAGCGCCGCGCCGCAGCGACGGGCCAGCGGACGCACGTCGATCTCCACCTCGTGGGCTTCGTACTGGCCCGCGACCACCCCGGGAACCATGCCCGAGTACACCGCCACGCTGCGGTCCACGACCACCGTGATGCGGTACGGGAGGGGCTCCATGGCGTGGGCCCGCAGAACCTGCACGTGGCTGTGTCCACCGCCGACGAGGACGAGGTGAGGCAGCAGTTCGGCGGATGGAGGGGTCACGAAAGGGGGTAGCCGAGAGGCGGAGCCTCGTCACACCCATTTGCATGGCCCCCCTTGCGGCGGTGCCCCAGCCCCCCGCGCTGCGGAGCGCTAGACCTCGCAGTCCAAGCCCTGGTCCGCGTCATCGTCCTGCTGGTCGCCCAGCGCGATGGCGCACTCGTCCTCCACGTCGGCATCGGCGTTCGCGTAGGTGGTGCGAAGCTCCTGACAGTCGAAGGCCTCGTCGTCTGCGTGGCAGTCGCAGATGTAGTCGACGTAGTCGCCGCAAGGGTCCTCTTCCGCGCATCCCGCGAGTGCGAAGGCCGTCATCAATCCGAGCGCCAAACCGCGCATGTTTCCTCCTCGATGTCTGCGTGCACTGTGCACCTGTTTGTCACTCTACCCGCCGAGACGGGTCCCTGTTCCTCACCGGCGTTACGGCGCAGTTCGATGGCTCCACAGACGACCCACAACCCTGTTCCTTCATCCGAAGCCAACGCCACGGCCACGCCTCTGGTGGTGCGCGGGCTCACCAAGCGCTTCGGTGCGCGGGTCGCCGTGGCCGGCATCGACCTGAAGGTGGAGAAGGGGGACGTGTACGGCTTCCTGGGCCCGAACGGCGCAGGAAAGACCACCGCCATGCGCTGCATGCTGGGCCTGCTGCGCCCCGACCGTGGCTCGGTGACCATCTTCGGCGACGACCACACCGCCCGTCGGCGCCGCCACGTCGGGGCCATCATCGAGACGCCCGCATTCCACGACTGGATGAGCGGGCGCGACAACCTGTGGATGTCCGCCGCCTACCTCGGGCTCCCCCGGAGCGAGACGGCCGACGAGATCCAGCGGGTGCTGCAGCGCGTGGGCCTCCTCGAGCGAGGCAAGGATCGAGCCGGGACGTACTCCCTTGGGATGCGGCAGCGCCTCGCCATCGCCCGGGCCCTGCTGGGCAAGCCACGCTTGCTGCTCCTCGACGAGCCCACCAACGGCCTCGACCCACGCGGCATGCGCGAGGTGCGAGAGCTCATCCGGAGCCTGGCCCTCACCGACCAGATCACCGTGTTGGTGAGCACCCACCTCCTCGCCGAGGTCCAGGCCATCTGCAACCGGGTGGGGATCCTCCACGCCGGTCGCCTCCAGGCCGAGGGGCCCACCGCGGAACTGCTGGCCGGCGGCGGCAGTGAAGGAAGCCAAGTCGTGGAGCTCGGCATCGACGCGGACGCCGTGGCTGCGGTGGAGTCCATCGACGGGGTCACGGTGGAAGGCCCGGGCGGACAAGGGCGGCTCCGCGTGCGCTTGGCCGTGGGCGTCGAGCCCACCGACGTCGCTCGGGCCGTGCTCGATGCAGGCCACGCCCTGCACGCCATGGTGCCCAAGGGACGCAACTTGGAAGACGTGTTCATGGAGCTCACCCGATGACGCCCGGCCATGTCCTCGCCATCGTTCAAGCAGAGTGCGTGAAGCTGTCCACGCGCCTGTCCGCGCGCCTCGGGCTGCTGCTTGCGGGCCTGATTGGTGTCGCCATGCCGCTGCTGCTCTGGCTCATGAACAGCGAAACGGCGCTGGTCAATGGGGCCACCCTCGCCGACAGCCTCCAAGCCAGCGCGCCAAAGGCCGCCCAGTGGGGCCTGTACCTGCGCAACCTCTGGGTCATGCAGGCCGTCGTGCTCCTCCTGTGCGCCCAGTCCCTCGCCGGTGAGCTCCAGGCCCGCACCCTGCGGGAAGACCTCCTGCGACCGGTGTCTCGGGGCGCCGTGCTGTTCGCGAAGTTCGCATCCATCGCCCTCTTCGTCGCCCTCACGTTGTCCCTGCAGTTCGTCGTGGCGTCGAGCTTCGGCTTGATCCTCTTCGGCACCGAGGGGCCCTGGCGCGAAGTGTTCATCGGCTACCTCGCGTCCGGCGTGGCCGACTTGTCCTTCGCCGCCGTGGCCTTCGCCATCACGAGCTTGATTCGCGGCGTGTCGGGCACCGTGCTGGTCACCTTCCTGTTCATCGTCTTCGAGAAGCTCTTCGCGTGGGCGCTGTTCCTCGCCAGCAACATCATTCAGGCCCTGCCCGCGGAGATGAACACCTTGCCGTCCGCGGTCTATGTGGTCTTCGACATGCAGCCCGGCATGCCAAGCGCGGCCTGGGGGATCGGATCGACCCTCGCCGCAGGTAGCGAAGTGAGCTTGATCACCTGGTCGAGCATGGTGTTCTACTTCGCCCTCGGCGCCGTCATCGCCCTTGTCCGCATGATGCGGATGGAAGTCCCTTGACGGGGCTCGCGCTGGTGCTCGGGATGGCCTTTGGAGCGCCCGAGCCCGCGGAGCCAGAGGCTGGCGAGGAGATCGTGGTCTACGGGGAGCTGCGCGTGCAGGAAGCCCACGACAAGGTCGTGCGCGACCTCGAGGCCATGGGCTTCACGCGGGTCAAGGAAAAGGACGGACGCTTGGTCATGCGCCATGCCCAGAACTGGAAGGGCAAGGCCGTGTTCCACGAAGACGGCCGCATCCAGTTCAAGCGCCAGGCCCCCGAGCCCTCCATGCCCGACACCTTCTTCAAGCAGGCGAGCCCCCTGGTGGGCTGGGTGCCGTGCATCGTCGTGCCCACGGCGTGCGTCAAGGTGGGGGGCTGGGTGGTCTCCAAGCGCAAGCTCGGGGCGGTGCAGTCGAGGGCCACCGACACCGTCGCGCCATCCCTCACCGACCTCTCGGAGCGTCACGCGGATCTGGCGATCGACCGCAAGCTGGACGACCTCGACGGGCGCCTGGTGGCCTGCTGGGAGGCGGGGGTGCCCCTGGAAGGTGACCGATCGCAGTTCCTCGCGACCCCAGAGGAGCGTCGGGCACATCTTCTTCGCTTCTGGGAGACCCGCACCGACACCGTGTGGGGAGATCGCATGCGAGCCCCGGTGGAGGGCTACCTCCGCAACGTGGTGCAAGACTCCCAGCACCCGGTCACCGCCGATGAACTCGCCCGGATCAACCGCACCCGGGAGGGGCTGCGGGAGCTCCAGCTGCCGGTCGACCCTCCCGCGAAGAAGTAGAGTCCCACCATGCTCCTCACCCGCCTGCACGCCACCGGCCTCGCCGTGCCCGTCGCCATCGATGGCCTCGAGGGCACGTCGCGCCTGCCGAGCGGGCCGACCGCAGCGGCAGCAGCGGATGCCTTGTCCTTGTGGCGCGGCGCCCTCATTGGCCCGGATGCGGCCCTCGCCCTCACCGAGCTCGGCTGGACGGTCGCGCTGCCGGAGATCGACCTCGACGATGACGGCCCTCCCGAGCCCGACTGGGACGTGTGGGAGGTCGCCGACGCCGACGTCGACTCGACGCTAGCCATCGGCGTCGACGAAGCGCAGGTCGACGTCTCGGTGGCCCCCGACCCACCCCTGTACGGCCGACTGAGGGAACACGCGGTCCGGGACTCGAGGCTCGTCACGGCACTCGGTCAGGAGGCGCTGCTCCACGTCAAGATCGGTCTTCGACGCCTCAGAGGAGCAGGGGCCATCACCCTCGACCTGATCGGCGCACGCATCGGCGATGTGTCGTTCCCGGTCGCCGGCAAGGAACGTCCGACCTGGCTCGGCCCGTTCCTCGCAGAGGTAGGGCGACGGGTGCATCGCGTGCCCCTCAGCCAGCCCCCGCCAATGCGACGGCTGCACCAAGCCGCCCTCGCTCGCGACCCAGAACGGCACCGCACCTGGCTTCGAGCCCTCGAGGCCCTCGCCGCCAAGCCGTTCCTCCTGCCCGCGCCTCGGCTCGTGGCCGACCATGGCACGCCATCGTTCGTGTTCGGACCCGACGCCTGGCCTGCTCGGCTCCTCGACCGTTCCGGACAGGACGCCCTGCACCTGGTGGCCGCTTGCTTTCTCGCTAGCCCCGACGTGTTGGTGGTTCCCACTGAGCTCCCCGCCCCCGTTCGTGCCTGGCTCGATGCCCGGACCGAAGGCGACGACGCCGTGCTCGAACAGGTGCTGACCCCATGAGCCGCGCGATCTGCGTGAAGTGCGGAGGGGAACGCTCCCGTTTCGACCAGATCTGCCCCAGCTGTGGTCACCGTCCCGATGGCGAGGCCCTGCTCATCGCGTGGCTCCTGTCGGATCAGAACCTCGACGACGACGGCCTGACGCAGGTCGCGGCCCGGGTTCGACGCGGAGAGTCCATCCGGCCCTCGGGGGCGATGCTGAAGAAGGCACGACGCGCCCTCGGGCAGCACTTCACCACCGACGAGGGGCTGACCAACAGCCAGCGGATCACCCTGCTGATGACCAGCTTGTTCCTCACGCCGCTGGTGGGTTGGGTCCTGTTCGTGTGGTGGTGGAGCACTCGCCCTCGGGCCGCCGTGCAAGCCCTGGCGTTGTCCCTTCCGGTGACGGTGCTGTTCACGGGGGGGGTGCTGTGGTTCCTCTGATCCCGTGGCTGTCCCTCGCGGCCCATGCCGCCACCATCCCGGTCGCCACCTCCAACCTCGACCCAGGCCAGCCGGTGCGTGCGGCCGACCTGCGCTGGGTCGAGGTCCCCGACGACCACCCCCTCGCCGTGGATGTGGTGGCCGATCCCGAGGGCCTGATCGTGATCGAGCGAGTCCTGGAGGGGGAGATCCTCCGGACCGAGCGGCTGCTGGACGTCGAGAAGCCCGAGCGCATCGCCGTGCCGGGCATGAGGGCACTGCGAGTCCCCGGCATCGACCACAGCTTCGACATCGCCGCTGGGGAGCGAGCCGACCTGTGGATCCTCACCGGCGACGAGCCGTGCACGCTCGTGCAGGGCACCTGGATCCTCGGCATCGGCCGCAACATGACCGGACTGCCCGACAGCACCATCCTGCTGGTTTCGCCCGAGAAGGCCCTACAGTTGATGGCCAGCAACGCGCCCATGCAGGTGCGCCCAGTGAGCGCGGCCACCGCCAACACCCCTCGACCGGAGCTGGCGTGCTCGCCCTGACCGCCATCGCCATCGCGGCCCCCGCCGTGGCGCCGATGACCGAAATCCCCGTCTACCAGCGCCTCACCGAGTCGGATCTCACGTTGGTCGACGTCCCCGACGCCCTCGAACACGAAGGACTGGTCCGAAGCCTCGACGAAGCGGTCGGCGCCATCGCCCTGGAGCCCCTGCTTCCAGGAGAACCGCTGCGGGCCGAACGGCTCGGCACCGATGCCCGCGCCACCCTCCTCGGGCCCGACGACGACCTGGTCCTGCTGCGCATGGGACGCGCCGAACAGTGGGCTCCCGGGCGCGTCGACCTCGTGGCCGTTGCCGACGGCGGCGCGTGCCTGGTCGCGCAGGATGTTCGCGCCCACGGCAGCCCCGAGCCCGGGATCCTCTCCCTAGCAATGCCCGTGGTGCAGGCCCACCGGCTCCGCTGGGCCGTGACGCAGCAGATGGTGTTGCCCCTGTCCCGCAACCCCATCGACCGCTCCCGTCGGCCCGACCTCGCGTGCAGCGGCGGCCTTCCCGTGAGCGACATCCGCCTGGCCACCGGCGCCGGCAGCCTGCTCCGCGTTGGTCAGCCCGTGGCCGAGTTCGTGGTCTCGCACCCCGATCGGGTGGCAGCAGAGTCCGTGACGGTCACCGACCTATGGGTGCACGGCCTGCAGCGCGGGCACACCGCTGCAACGGTCGCGCTGGTTGGCAGCCCCCCCGTGGTGCTCGACATCACCATCGTCGACGATCCGCCTACCCCTGGCCTGCGCGAAGCGGTGGGAGGACTGATCGTGGGGGACGCCATCGGGGTCGCCGACGCCAGAGCCTGGCCCCCCGAGGCCGCCGACGTCCAAATACACAACGGGAAGGCCCTGGTGCGCCCCCGGCAGCCCGGCCCCGTCCAGGTCTTCACCCGCACCCTCGACGGCCAGCTCGACCTGCAGGACCTGTTCGTCACCGAGGGATGGGCTGCCCCCGCCCGAGGAGAGGTGGTGCTCCCCCTCCGGCTCGGCAAGCGTCGCAAGCTGTCGATGCCGGCGGCCGTGGTCGCCGCCTGGACCGGCGACCCCAAGGTCGCCTCGGTGGAGCTCAAGGGGCGCCGAGCCCGGGTGACCGGGGAAGGCGGTGGCACCACCCGGGTGATCGTCATGGACGAGACCGGCGCCACCTCCTCGGTTCGGGTCGTTCTGCCCAACGCGCCACGTCCCGTGCAAGACTAGTCGCCCATGCACCTGCTCCTGCTCCCCCTCGCCCTCGCCCAACCTGCGAACGACCCGGTCGACGCCCCGATCCTCGAGGAGGAACAGGCACCGACCGCCACCGCGCAGCGGCTGGGCCCGTCCCCCTACATGACCTTCGAGTGGCGTCCGCTCTCCCGAGGGGATCTCACCGTCGTCGAGGAACAACGCACGAGCGGTTTGTTGGTGTCGTCGGTCGACGGCTTCGCCCGGCCCCAAGTGCAGCTGGACGTCGGCGCGTGGGTCACCGACAACCTCGCCGTGCAAGGCTCGGTGGGGGTCGCCCGCGCCAGCGTGACGACCTGGACGGGCACGGTGTACTCGCAGCAGCACTGGGGGGTGGTGAGGCCCGGCTTCGACCTGAAACTGCGCCCGGGACGACGCACTCCAGGGCTTCCAGTGCCCTGGGCGCTCCTCGGTGGTCACGTCGACATCCCCTCCTCTCGCGACGTGAGCAACGGCTACACGGTGGAAGAGCAGCTCGACGCCGACGACGCCGCCGACATCGATCGGGTGCGGCTCGGCGCCCTCGGCGCGAGGGTCGGGGTCGGCGTCGAACAGCGCATCGTGGGCGGCCTCTCGATCGGTGCCCAGTACGCCGCTCAGTGGCAGCGTTCCTTGTTCGTTCGCCGCGACCCGGTGACGATCGAGAGCCAAGTGTTCGGCGAGGCGTCGCTCCTCCTCGTCTTCGACTGGCCGAGGCGCCCCACCCCGCCTCTGGGGGCTCCCGCCACCGAGGGGTCGACCGACCTGAGCGAGCGCGACGACACGTAGTGTTGCAGGTCGCTTGCCCCGCGTGTGGGGCCCGGGATACCAGCCGCTCCCTTCCAAGGAAGGGACCGCCGGCATCGGTAAACCCTGCCTGTCGGCGCGATGCCTGGACCTGTGAGGCCACGAGGAAACGATGCTGGAGATCATCCCCGACCCCATCCACGTCGTGCTGCTGGCCCTGCCTTTCCTGGTAGCTGTCGCCGGCGCGCACTTGATCCTCTGGAAGCCCATGCTCGCGTACCTCGAAGGTCGTGAGGAAACGGTGGCCAAGGCCGTCAAGGAAGCCGACGAGCTTCAGGCGTCCACCGAGCAGCAGCTGCAGTCCCTCGAGGATCAGCTGGCCGCTGCCCGCGGTCGGGTGATCGACGTCCACACCGCCGCACGCGGTCGTGCCCAAGCCCAGGAAGCCGAGATCCTGGCCGCTGCCCGCGCCGCCGCAGAAGTTCGCGTCTCCGAAGCCGTCGCCGGCATCGCCATCGAACGGAAGGCTGCCGCCTCCGCTCTCGAATCCACCGCCACCGAGCTGTCGCGCGAAATCGCCGCGAAGGTGCTCGGTCGCGAAGTGGCGTGAGGTCCCCCATGCGCACCCCCCACATGTTCCGCGCCTTGGCCCTCGGCCTCGGCCTCGCCCTCGCCACCGCCCCAGCCATGGCGAGCGAGCCCCACGCCGACCCCCACGCTGCGGAAGCAGGCCACGGCGGCGGAGACGCCCACGGCGAAGCCGATGCCCACGGCGGCGGCCACGGCAGCGCCCACTACTACACGGCCGACGACGATGGCGATGGCACCGCCAACTGGATGGACGGCGACAGCGAGCTGTTCGTCCTCAAGGACCTCGGCTTCCACGCCTTCAACCTGCTCTGCCTCCTCGGCATCATGTGGTGGATGGGCCGCAAGCCGCTTGGCGACGCAGCCCGCGAGCGAGCCCTCGGCATCCGCAAGGAGCTGACCGACACCGCCCGCGCCCGCGACGAGGCCTACCAGCGCCACCAGGAGCTGGTCGCCCGCCTCGACAAGATCGAGGGCGAGATCCAGGGCATGGAGGCTGAGGCCCAAGTCGAGTCCGCCAAAGAAGAGGCCAAGCTGGTCGAGCGGGCCCACGCCGAGGCCAAGCGCATCGGGGAGACCGCCGAGCGGAACATCCGCGACGAGACGTCCCGGGCCCGCAACGCCCTGCGCCGCGACGCCATCGACCTGGCCACCAAGCTGGCGGAGGGCATCCTCACCCAGAGCGTGACCGCCGCCGACCAGCAGGCCCTCGCCCGCGACTTCCTCGGATCGCTGCAGTCCGACGCCTCCGACTCCCAACCCAGTGCATAGGGGCAGCTGAGCCATGGCAAACCATCCCGTCGCCCGCCGCTACGCCAAGGCCCTCATCGAGGTCGCCCAGGAGGCTGGAGCCGTCGAGCAGGTCATGAAGGACCTCCACGGCTTCGCCGCGCTCCTCGACGCCGACGACAGTCTGCTCGGCGCCGCCCTGAGCAGCCCCGTGTTCACGACCGAAGAGCGCGAGAAGGTCCTCGATGAGCTGCTTCCCAAGCTCGGACTGCACCCCCTCACGAGCAACCTCTTCCGGCTCGCCAACGACAAGCACCGCTTCGGAGTGATCACCGACATCGCCGACGCCTTCGAGACCCTTGCCGACGAGGTCGCTGGCCGCCAGGCCGCCACGGTGACCACCGCCGAGCCCATGTCGCCCCAGGTCGAGGCCGAGATTCGGTCCGCGCTCGAGAAGAGCACGGGCAAGACCATCCGCCTCACCACCAAGGTGGACCCCAGCCTCATCGGCGGCATGGTCGCCAAGATCGGCGGCATCGTCTACGACGCGTCCCTGCGAAACCGCCTCGAGCGGCTCAAGCAGGACCTCTTCACTCAGGAGGCCGGCATCGCCTGAGGGCCTTCCCTCCGCACGCCGCCCGCACCCGCCATGAGGGGCTCCTCCCTTCCGGCACTCTTTTTTCGAAACGCATTCCGACCATCCCTTCTGCTTAGTCGAAGCATCCAGGAGCCCCGTCATGGAGATTCGCGCGGACGAGATCAGCCAGATCCTCAAGTCCCAGATCAAGAACTACGAGTCCCGCGTCTCCGTCACCGAGACAGGCACCATCCTCTCCGTGGGCGACGGCATCGCCCGCATCCACGGCCTCGAGAACGCACTGGCCGGTGAGCTCGTCGAGTTCCCCGGTGGCGTCGTGGGCATGGTCCTCAACCTCGAGGAGAGCAACGTCGGCGTCGCCATCTTCGGGTCCGACACCGGCATCCACGAGGGTGACGAGGTCAAGCGGACCGGCAAGATCGTCAGCGTCGGCGTTGGCCCCGACTACATGGGTCGCGTCATCGACGCCCTCGGCAACCCCATCGACGGCCTCGGCCCGGTCGAGTCCGTGGCCCAGGCCATCGTCGAGACCAAGGCCCCGGGCATCATCCCGCGGAAGTCGGTCCACGAGCCGATGCAGACCGGCATCAAGGCCATCGACTCCATGACCCCCGTGGGTCGTGGTCAGCGGGAGCTGATCATCGGTGACCGCCAGACCGGCAAGACGGCGGTGGCCATCGACACCATCCTCGCCCAGCGCGTCTTCAAGGACGACCCCAAGAAGAAGGTGCACTGCATCTACGTGGCCATCGGCCAGAAGCAGTCCACCGTCGCCTTGGTCGTCGAGAAGCTCCGTCAGCACGGCGCCCTCGAGTACACCTGCATCGTGTCCGCAGCGGCCGCCAGCCCGGCACCGCTGCAGTTCATCGCCCCCTTCACGGGCTGCACGATCGGTGAGTACTTCCGCGACAACGGCCAGCACGCGCTCGTCATCTACGACGACCTCTCCAAGCACGCCGTGGCCTACCGCCAGCTGTCGCTCCTCCTTCGCCGCCCGCCGGGCCGCGAGGCCTACCCGGGCGACGTCTTCTACCTCCACAGCCGCCTGCTGGAGCGCGCCGCCAAGATGAGCGACGAGCGTGGTGCCGGCTCCCTCACCGCCCTTCCGATCATCGAGACCCAGGGCGGCGACGTCTCCGCGTACATCCCGACCAACGTGATCTCCATCACCGACGGCCAGATCTACCTGGAGACCGACCTGTTCAACGCCGGTCAGCGTCCCGCCGTCAACGTCGGCCTGTCCGTCTCCCGCGTCGGTGGTGCCGCCCAGATCAAGGCCATGAAGGAGGTCGCCGGTACGCTGCGCCTCACCCTGGCTTCCTACCGTGAGCTCGCGGCCTTCTCGCAGTTCGCGTCGGACCTCGACGCCGCCACCCAGCAGCAGCTGAACCGCGGCTCGAAGCTCACCGAGCTCCTCAAGCAGGGCCAGTACGTGCCGCTCCCCGCCGAGCGTCAGGTCATCCAGCTCCTCGCAGGCAACATGGGCGCCCTCGACGACCTCGACATCCAGCAGGTCGTCCCCTTCGCCAACGGCCTCACCGACCACTTCCTGGCCAACAAGCCGGAGCTGCTCGCCGAGATCGTGGAGAAGGGCACCCTGAAGAAGGACGGTCTCAAGGACCGCCTCGAGCAGGAAATTGCCTCCTTCAAGACCAGCTGGAACGGCTGATTGAACGCGCGGGATCGGCTTCGGCCGGTCCCCATCCGCACGCGCGAGCGTGACCCCTCCCCTGGAGTTCCCCGATGCCCAACTTGAAGGACATCAAGAACCGGATCGGCTCGGTCAAGAAGACCAAGCAGATCACCTCCGCCATGAAGCTGGTGGCCGCCGCCAAGCTCAAGCGCGCCCAGGAAAGGGCCGTCGCGGCACGTCCCTACCGGGAGCAGCTGCAGGCCGTGCTCGACCGCGTGGCCGCGGTGGCCGGAGACGACTCCGACGAGCCACTGCTGCAGTCTCGCGAGTCGGTGAAGAAGGTTCTCTTGGTCGTGCTCACGTCCGACCGAGGCCTGTGCGGCCCGTTCAACAACGGACTCCTCCGCCGCGTCGGCACGTGGGTCGAGGAGCGCAGCGACACCGTCGAGCTCACCGTGCGACCCTACGGCCGCAAGGCCATCCAGTACGGCAAGAAGCTCGGCCCCGTCACCCTCGCAGAGGGCATGATCGACGTCGCCAAGAAGGACAAGATGGAGGTCGTTCGACCCCTCACGTCCCACATGGTCGCGGGCTTCGTCGACGGCGACTACGACGAGGTCTACGTCGCCTACAACCGCTTCGTGAACACCCTGGTTCAGGAGCCGGTCTTCGACAAGCTCCTGCCCCTGACCCTCGAAGCGTCCGACGATGGCAGCGATGGCGCCGAGGCGGCCCTCGACTACCGTTACGAGCCCGCGGGACCCGAGATCCTCGGCGTGCTGCTGCCGCTCTACCTGCGCACCTTGGTGCTGCAGTCGTTCCTCGAGACCGAAGCCGGCTTCTACGCCGCCCAGATGACGGCGATGGAGAACGCGACCAAGAACGCGTCCGAGCTCATCGACGACCTCTCCCTCCAGTACAACCGCGCCCGTCAGGCCGCGATCACTACCGAAATCATCGAGATCACGTCGGGCGCCGCAGCACTCTAGGCCACGAGGGGGCTCGCCCCCTCCGGCACCCCACGAATCCACGCACCCCACCAATTTTTCTGGAAGGCCTGCCTTCCGCCAGCCTTTTGGAGTCCATCATGTCCGCAGCTGGGCAAATCAACCAGGTCATGGGTCCCGTCGTCGACGTGGAGTTCCCCCCCGGCCAGGTGCCGAACATCCTGAACTCGCTGGTGGCGAGCAACCCCCGCATCAACGACCAGGAAGACAACCTGGTCCTCGAGGTGGCCAGCCACCTCGGCGGCAACGTCGTGCGCACCATCGCCATGGACACCACCGATGGCCTGCGCCGCGGCCAGGAAGTCCGCGACACGGGCAGCCCCATCACCGTGCCCGTCGGCCAGGAAGTCCTGGGCCGCATCTTCAACGTCACGGGCCAGGCCGTCGACGAGCTCGGCCCGGTCTTGGCCACCAAGCGCTGGCCGATCCACCGTCCCGTGCCCGCGTTCACCGACCAGTCGACCCAGGCCGAGATGCTCGAGACGGGCATCAAGGTCATCGACCTGCTCGCTCCCTACGCCAAGGGCGGCAAGATCGGCCTGTTCGGCGGCGCCGGCGTCGGCAAGACCGTGCTCATCATGGAGCTCATCAACAACGTCGCCAAGGGCCACGGCGGCTACTCCGTGTTCGCCGGTGTCGGAGAGCGTACCCGCGAGGGCAACGACCTCTGGCACGAGATGCAGGAAGGCGGCGACAGCGCCGTCATCGTGCCGGGCGACTTCGAGAAGTCGAAGGCTGCCCTGGTGTACGGCCAGATGAACGAGCCGCCTGGGGCCCGTGCCCGCGTGGCCCTGTCGGCCCTCACCATGGCCGAGTACTTCCGCGACGAAGAAGGCCAGGACGTGCTCCTGTTCGTCGACAACATCTTCCGGTTCACCCAGGCCGGCTCCGAGGTGTCCGCACTCCTCGGTCGTATCCCCAGCGCCGTCGGCTACCAGCCCACGCTCGCCACGGACATGGGCGCTCTGCAGGAGCGGATCACGACCACCACGAAGGGGTCCATCACCTCCGTGCAAGCCGTCTACGTCCCTGCCGACGACCTCACCGACCCGGCCCCGGCCACCACGTTCGCCCACCTCGACGCCACCACGGTGCTCAACCGGCGGATCAGTGAGCTGGGCATCTACCCGGCCGTCGACCCGCTGGACTCCAGCTCCCGGATCCTCGAGCCCGACACCCTCGGCGACGTGCACTACGACACCGCTCGTGAAGTGCAGTCCGTGCTGCAGCGCTACAAGGAGCTCCTCGACATCATCGCCATCCTCGGGATGGACGAGCTGTCCGAGGAAGACCGGATGACCGTGGCGCGCGCCCGGAAGATCCAGAAGTTCCTGTCCCAGCCCTTCCACGTGGCTGAGGTCTTCACCGGCTCCCCCGGGGTCTACGTCAAGCTGGAAGAGACCATCACGGGCTTCCGCGAGATCCTCGACGGCAAGTGCGACGACCTCCCCGAGGACGCGTTCTACATGGTCGCCGGCATCGACTCCGCGCGCGCCAAGGCCAAGAAGCTGGCCGAGTCCGCGAGCTGAGACCCCCGTGCGGGGGGCTCGTCCCCTCGTGCCCCCTTCGACCTGATCCCCTGGAGCCCCCGTGGCCACTCTTCAGCTCGACATCGTCACCCCGTCGGCCTCTGCATTCAGCGGGCAGGTCTCCGAGGTGGTGCTCCCCGCATGGCAAGGCCAGATGGGCGTCTACCCCCAGCACGATGCCCTGCTCGCCCTGCTGCGTGCAGGCGTCTGCAAGGTCAACACCGCGGAAGGCACCCACACCTTCGTGATCGGACGTGGCTTCGCCGACATCGGCCCCACCAACGTCACCCTGCTCACGGACTCCTGTGAGAAGGCCGACGCGGTGGACAAGGCCGATGCCGCCTCCGACCGCACCGAGGCTGAGCAGGCCTTGGGCAAGGCGGCCTTCGGCACTGAGGCCCACAACCAGGCGCAGATCGCCCTGGAGCTCGCCCAGGCTCGCCTGGACGCCTAGGCCCGTCCGCCAGTCGAATCGAGCGGAGCGAGACGGGCCGGTTGGAATCTCGACAGGCGCGTCGCCTGCACCCCATCGACGGCCTCCGCTGCGCGCACCTGCGCTGGCGGGGGCCGTCGTGCGTTCGGCCCACACACCCCCTGCCGGTGCTACGCTGCCCCCATGCGCCATCTCCTTCCCTGCCTGATCGTCCTGGCCGCCTGCGGCCCCCGCGACGAAGACAACGCCGTCACCTGCACCGACCGCGCCGACAACGACAAGGACGGCCTAGTCGACTGCATGGAGCCAGCCTGCGCCGCGTTCTGCGACCTCACGGACAGCGGCACCCCGATCGTGCGCCCTACCGGCGACACCGGCGACGGATCGACGACCGACACCTTCGACACCGTCGACACCGTCGACACCGTCACCGACACGGGCCCCACGGTCGTGCGGCTCGGGGGCCAGGTCATCTTCGAGGACAACGCCTGGAATCCTGCGGGCTTCCAGATCGAGCTTGTGGGCAGCGGACTCCCCCCCGCCACCACCGACAGCCTCGGCACGTGGACCCTCGACGTGGCCCCCGGAACCTACCCCTGGCGCCTCACGGCCCCGGTCGACCTTCCGGTGCCCTCCACCGGAACCGAGCTCACCGTGCGCCTGCCCACCGGCACCGACACGGGCACCGACGAGCTCGACCAGTCCTTCGACGTGCTGCTGCCATCCTTCATCGCCGACGCCACCCTCCCCCTGAACGGAGGCCAGCTCGCCACGGGCTTGGTCGTCACGGTCCAGGAGCTGGTGCCGGTGGCCGGGCAGCCGGCGTCCGAGACCATCGGGGCCGTGCTGGCGTCGACCCCCGTGCCCATCGAGGGCGTGCAGCAGGTCCACCTGATGTACTACATGCGTCCCTTCGGGCACCTAGGCACCATCGACGTCGACCTCATCTACACCCTGGACCCCAACCAGGAGCTGTGGGGCCTCGATCCCGTCACCGGCCAATGGCGCAGCTTTGGTGGCTTCATCGACATCGGCGACAACCGAATCAGCGCGACCCAGAGCGTGCCTTGGGTCACCACCCTCGCCGTGGTCACGCCGTAGGGCGACCGATCAGAACGTGGTCGTGGTGACCGCGCCGACGAACTCCGGGGTCCGTGACGTGCGCAGGTACATCTCTTTGAAGGCCTCCACCTCGGGGGTGTCGTAGGAGAACATCTCCTCGGCGAACCGGGCGGAGAGGGTCTGGTAGTGCATCGACACGTTGACCGTGAACGGTGCCGTGAGCCCTGCCACGTCGATCCGGTAGTCGACTTCGTCGCCCGGGGTCGTCCAGTCGTCGTCGCCATCGACCCCGACCGGACCGACGATGGCCGCGTTCGGGTGCAGGGCGCTCCAGCCCTGGGGCAGCAGGCGATTGTCCTTCGAGAAGCCCGCCCCCCGCATCAGCAGGTAGGTGGGGTCGCCCGACACGTCGGCCAGGACGGCCTCGTAGATCTGCACCTGCTCCGCCGAGGTGATCTCGGCGAAGTGAGGCATCTGGGGGCCCCCCGCCAGCTCGCTGGGCAGGGGCATGCTGTTGGTGCCCATGATGCGCCCGGCAACGTCGTAGTCGCCGCTGCTGAACACGATGGCCCCCGTGCTGTCGACCACCTCCACCCGCAGCCAGGCCCGGCGCAGGGGAATGCCCGTGGGGAACTTGTGCCCAGTCTGAGGCTCGACGAAGACGCTGAACGAGAGCACGTCGCTGCTCACGAACGCAGGCGAGAGCGACAGCCCTGCGGCGTTCTCGAGGTTGTCGCGGGCGGTGGCCACGATGGCGTCGAAGGCCTCCGGCGGCGCCATGACCCCCATGGCGGCCGCGTTGTCCCGCAGGATGCGAGGCACGAGGGTGTTGCCCCCCACCAAGACGTGGCGACGGTACGGGTCGCGGACCGGCAGGAGCGGATCGTCGGTGCCGTCGGCGTTGGTCGCGATGACCGTGCTGATCTGCCGCACGTCTTCGTCGGTGCTGGGCATATGGCAGCCAACGCAGCTGCCATCGGCGCTGGGGTACCGGCTGTTCTCCCACTCGAGGTACGGCGCCTGCTCGAGGACCTCGCCCCCATTGGCCTTGCCGTCGACGGCGAGGGAGCGGGTCTGCACGGTGTGGCACGTGGCGCAGACCAGCGAGTCGGCGATCTGCTGGCCGTAGACCGGGGAGAAGCCGATGGCGTCGTCCATGGACGTGCCCACGGGGTCGACGTACGGCCCGTAGATGCTCCCGGTGCCCGCCACTTCGTAGCCGCCGCTGAAGCTCTCGGGGGTGCCGAGGTTGCCGGCCTCGATCTGATGGCACATCGCGCAACTGACGCCGTCGAGGGCCAAGTGCATGGACTCGTCGCCCGCCTTGAGATCCGCCATGCGGGGCACCTCCGAGCCGGTGAGCTGCAGGTCGGCGCGGTGCATGGGCGCGTGGCACTTCAGGCACGTCGACTCGATGGCCTCTGCCTGGCTCGGGGTCGCGGCGATCTCCACCGAGACCACGGCCCGCCACAGCGGGTCGCGGCTGGCATTCGCCATCATCGTGGCCTGCCAGCCATCGTAGGCGCCAACGGCGCGGCCTGAGATGTCCCGCATGGCCGTGGAGGAATCGGTGGCCGAGTGGCAGTCGGCGCACACCGTGGAGGTGGCGAAGCGCCCGTTGTTCACCGCCTCGAGCGGATCCAGCCCAAAGTCGAACGGCTCCGTATCGATGGTGCCCGTGTCGCCCGTGGGCGTGGACGTGATCACCGTCTGCCCTGTGTCGCCCGTGGGTGTGACCTCAGGTGGGTCGGTGAGCACGGGGGCCGGCTCGAGGGGTTTGCAAGCGATGAGCAGCCACAACCACACCACGAAGGTTCCTCCACGAGAGGGAATGCTACCATTCCCATGTGCGGCCTGGGGCAGCGAGCGGTTGCGCCACGGTGCCTTGGGCATCTGGTCGAGCGAACCGGCCACCAGGCGGCTAGATTGCCTGGTGGGAGTACCGGCCATGTCTGCGCGTTTGCTGTTGATGTCCTTGGCCTGTGGCCTCTCCGCTTGCGGATGCAACGACGACCCGAAGAAAGACGGCCACCCCACGGACGGCCCCACCGACACGACCACCCCAACGGGGCTCACCGGCGACACCAGCCCCGTCGACACCGGCACGGACGAATGCGGCCTGGTGGGCGCCACGATCGCGTCCGCCACGGTGCTCACCTGCCCGGACCCTGGGCTGCGGAGCGCCAGCCACTTCGTCCACAAGCGCGCCGTGAGCCGCCCCCTCGCCGCCGCCAACGTCGAGTCCGGCGGCCTCGCCGTGGGCGACGTCGATGGCGACGGTCGCCTCGACCTGTTCGTCGCCAACGAGATCCAGAGCCAGCTGTGGTCCAACGCCGGCGACAACCTCTGGGACGAGGTGCCCGAGCCCTTCGGCGGCGCCGACCTGTCCCGAGCGGTCGGCGGTGTGCTCGTCGACTTCGACGGCGACGGCGACCTCGACCTGTGCGTCACCCGCTACGAGGAGCCCAACGCCCTGCTCCGCAACGACGGCAGCGGGGGCTTCACCGAGGTGGTCGATGCCTTCACCGACCACACCTGGCGCACCCAGTCCAGCTCTTGGGCCGACGTCGACCGCGACGGCGACCTCGACGTGTACTTCGGCTCGTATGGCCCGAAGCCCGACACCTACACCTCGGCCGAGGACCCCGCCGACCCGGGGGAGCTGTACCTCAACAACGGCGACGGCACCTTCACCGAGTCGAGCCACCTGATCCACGCCGACGTCCACGACGGCTACGCCTTCACCACCGCGTTCTACGACATCGACGGCGACTTCTACCCCGAGCTGTTCCAATTCAACGACTTCGGCGCCACCGAAGGGGTCAACCGCACCTCCAGGCTGCTCCAGAACGGCTTTGCCGAAGGCCAGGGCTTCCTGGACGAGTCCCCCATTCCGGGCATCTCACGAGCCTTCGAGGACATGGGCATCGGCGTGGCCGACCTCAACGGCGACGCCCTGCCCGACTTCGCCATCACCTCGTGGAAGAAGGTCGTGCTGCTGGAGTCCCACCCCACGCTCGGCTGGATCGAGGCCCCCGGCAAGGTGGAGGTCGACCCCACCAACCGCAACCAGGTCTACGGCTGGGGCAGCGACTTCGGCGACATCGACAACGACGGCGACCTCGATCTGGCGATGAACTTCGGCTACTGGAGCACCTACGACGGAGCCGGCGACCCCCAAGTGCAGGTCGACGGACTCTGGATCCAGGACGACGCCGGCCAGTTCGAGAACCTCGCGGCCGACCCCGAGTGGGGCACCAACGACAAGGGCATGTCCCGTGGGGCACTCCTCGCCGACGTCAACGACGACGGCTACCTGGACCTGCTCAAGCGCCAGCTCGACGACAACGCCCCCACCTTGCAGCACCTATCGCAGTGCGGGGATGCCACGTTCCTCCGCATCGAGCTCGAGCAAGCGGGCCTGAACCGCAAGGGCATCGGTGCGGTGATCGAGGTCACCCGCCCCAACGGCGACGTGCAGCGGCGCTGGATCCAGGCCGGCTCGGCCAGCATGTACGTGGGGCATCCGCCCGAAGCCCACTTCGGCCTCGGCAGCGACGAAGCGGTCGACGTCACGGTGCACTGGCCGGACTGCACCACGTCGAGCCTGGAGGGCGTGCCGACGGGGCAGCGCATCGTCGTCGAGAAGGACGACTAGCCGACCGCCACCCACACCGAGTTGCCGACCCGGGCCGCCGGGTAGGTGACCAGGGGAACGCTCGTGGGCCCACTGACTGGCTCCCCGTCGTTCACGAACACGGCCCCGTGCAAGGTGCACACGAACTGGGCACGCTCGGGGCGGTAGTCGACACGGCCCCCTTCGTGGGTGCACGAGGTCTCCATGGCCACGAAGCAGTCGTCGGCGACCTGAGCCACATTGAGGGTGCGGCCCCCGACGCTGGTCTGGACCCAGCCCCCCACCGCATCGAGCTCCGGGAACTGCCCGAAGCTGAGCTCGACCCATCCAGCGGCGCCGGGCTGAGCCACGACCTCGCATTCGGGGGACCCACCGGTGCCCCAGCCGGTGTCGTCGCCGGTGTCGAGAGGGTCGCCGGTGCCCAAGCCCGTGTCGTCGTCCCCGCCGCCGCCACCGCCACCGACCACGCAGCCGCTGGCCATCAGGCCCGTCACCGCCCAGGCACAGCCCTGGCAGATCATCGTGCGTCGGTCCATCTTGGTCACGTCGGACATGCTTCCCCCTCGCCGCGCTCATGGTACCACCCGCCCCGCCGCGCCCAGGTCGGCGCCGCCCGGCGTGCCCCGCGGGGGCAGGGCCCACCCAGCGAGTCCCCTGCCCCTCAGGTACAACCGAGACATCCGAGGTGGCCCATGTCCAAGAAGCTCGTCCTTCCTCGCCGACAGGTGCTCAAGGGGCTCGGTGCCGGCGCCGCCACGGGACTCTTCGGGTGCGGGACGGACCCGGAGCTCGTCTCCCACCCGACCGGCTCCACCCCCTCGGTCATCGACCCCGGCCAGATCGACACCGTCGTGATCTGCATGATGGAGAACCGCTCCTTCGACCACGTGTTCGGCGGCTACACCCTCCAAGAGGGGCGCACCGACATCGACGGACCCTGGCCAGGCCTCACCAACCCCGATCTCGACGGCAACCCGGTCGGCATGCACCCCGACGAGTGGCGCTGCATCCACCCCGACCCGCCCCACGGGTGGAGCACCAGCCGCACCCAGTTGGCGGACGGCCGCTGCGACGGCTTCGTCCGGGCCCTCCAGGAGTCCCGCGGGGCCAGCAGCGACGGGCGCATCGCCATGTCCTGGCAGAGCCGCGCCCAGCAGCCCATCACCTACGCCCTGGCCGACCACTACGCCCTGTGCCAGCGCTGGTACTCGAGCCTGCTCACGAGCACCTGGCCCAACCGCCTGTACTTCCACGCCGCCACGTCTCAGGGCATCCCCGACAACCGCCTGCCCACCGGCGGCTTCTACACGGCACGCACCCTCTGGGACCAGCTCTCCGAGGCGGGCATCGACTGGGGCTACTACTTCACCGACCTGCCCACCCTGGGGCTGTGGGCCAACGCCGACTGGCAGGACCGCCTCGCCACGATGAACGACTTCTACGAGGACGCCGCCGCCGGCGCGCTGCCCCAGGTGGTCTGCGTCGACCCAGGGGCGGCCTTCAACGACGACCACCCCCCCCATCACCCCATGCTGGGCCAGCTCTACATCGCCAGCATCTACGAAGCGCTGGCGAGCTCCCCCCACTGGGACCGCTGCCTGTTCGTGCTCACCTACGACGAGGCTGGCGGCTTCCACGACCACGTCGCCCCCCCCACCATGGCCGACGACCACGCCGCCGACGGCTTCGACCAGCTCGGCTTTCGGGTGCCGGGCCTGGTCATGGGCCCCTGGGTCCAGCCCCAGGTGTCCGACATGCAGCTCGAGCACAGCGCCGCCCTCACCTTTGTGCAGAACTGGTTCGGCATCGAGGAGCGCCTCACGGCCCGCAACGCCGCCAGCAACGACCTCACCAAGCTGCTCGACACCGCATCCCTCGCCCAGAACGCCCCCAGGCGTCCCATCCAGCTCCCCCCCATCGCCCTGTCGGAAGAGGAGATCGCCACCCAGTGCGCGAGCCTCGGCACCCGCACCGGGCAGCCCGAGCTCCGAGAGGTCATCCAGGCGAGCACACCATGGCTCGACCGCACCGGCGACATGCCCGACATCGCACGCTCGTTCTTCCGCCGCACTGCCGACCAAGGGCTCTGGGTCCCCACCTAAGGGCCTGCCCGCAACAAACGCTGCATTCGGACACGCTACACGCCCGATGGCTGCGTCGTCGGATTCTCGGGATAGCTCGCTATCCCCTCGATCCTCCTCCTTGCCCTCGAACGCGTATCGCGCCCTCGATGCGACGCGTATGTTCACGGTCACGCCCTAGGGGCCGCTACAGCCCGTTCCCCGACAGCTCCACGTCCCCCGACACCGTGGCCCCGTCGACCCAGTCCTGCACGGCGGCCTCGGACAGTTGTGGGTTGTTGAGCACCCGCACGTCGCCTCCGACCGTGTCCACGCTGACCAGCCCAACAACCGTGGCCAGCTGCGGATGGTTCCGGATCTCGACGCCCTCGACCGCACGGAGGGCGTCGAATCCAGTGATCCCCTGCAGCCCTGCGTTCGTTTCCACCACGAGCCGCCCGTCGATCGTCTCGAGCTGTTCGAAGCCATGGAGCGCTTGCAGGCCACCCATGAGGCGAACCGACAGGTCCCCGCGGAGCAGGGTGAGATCGGCATAAGGCCCGAGGTCCGAGACCTTGCGGTTGTCCGACCACACCACGCCGCCCACGTCGTGCACCCCGACCAACCCAGACACCTCCACCAGCGAAGGATTGGCCGACACCACCACGGGCCCCTCGACCCGCTCGAGCAGGCCAAAGGCATCTTCGTAGGCGAGCAAAGGGTTGCCAGCAATGACGAGCTCGCCGCCCACGGTGGACAGCTGGTCGAAGCCCTCCAGGAACTGCAGGGCAGGATTCGACACGATGCGCACGCTTCCGCCCACGGTGGTCAGCGCCGTGAAGCCGTTGAGGATGCCGAAGCGCGCGTTCTCGACGATCTGCACCTCCCCCCCGACCGACTCCAACAGCCCGCATCCGTAGAAGCCCTGCCAGCTTTCGTGGCCGGCGATGCGGAGGTCGCCGCCCACGTCGCGCAGGCCGTACAGCTCGCCGAGCACGGTGGGCAATGCGTCGTTGTCGTCGAGGACCAGGTCCTCCCCCACCGTCTCGAGGCGAGACAGGTCGAGGTAGGTGAGCGCCTCGTTGCCGACGATCGACACCCAGTGGTCCACCAACTCCAGGTCGTGGAGATCGAGGACCGCCAGATCCGTGTGCTCGACCTCCACGGAGACCGCCTGGGTCAGCCGCGGAAGCCGCACCTCTCCGTCGGCCCCGGCCGAGCGCACCGCGAGGAGACCCACCGCCTCGAGCACGGGCGCTTCGATGCGCCCCCCATCGACGACGAGGTCCCCCCCGAGCACGGCGAGACGGGTCCACATCCCGTCGCCTCCCTCGACCGTCAGGTGGCCAGTGACCTCGCACACACAGGAGGCATCGATGCCGTCCGACACCACATCGCCGTCGATCCGCACCGGGTCGCCACTGGCGCACACCGAGGCACCCCAGGCGGCCGTCACTGCGTCGGCGCACGGGCTCTCGGGCGCGTCGGGCGCTCCGGGCAGCCCACAGGCCAGCCAGCGGCCGAACGCCTCCTTGTCGTCGTCGCTCGCCCCTCCGACCGGCGGCATGCGGGCCTCGCTCCCCAAGGCCGAGGTCTCCACGAGGGCCGCCAGCGCCAGCACGTCGGCGTAGCTATCGAAGTCGACCCCGACCGGCGCACCAAAGCGCGCTCCGGAGGCCAGCTCGCTGGAGTGGCAGGCCGTGCACCACGTGGAGAGGAAGGGCTGCCCCGTGCTCTCCCAGGAGACGTCGTCGCAGGCCAACGTCGTCCCGGTGTCGCCCGTGGGCTGGGGCTCGACCGTGGGGGGCGCGGGGTCGTCCCCCTTGCATCCTCCGAGGCCCAGCAGCATCACCAGCGCGAGAGGCGTCATGAGGGATGGGCCCCACGGAAGGGCGTGACGCCAGGCAGCCAGGGTTCAGGGTCGATGCCGACCAGCTCGAGCATGCCGGCACAGAGGTTGTCGTACTTGTTCAGCTCCCCCGACCCGTCCAGGGCGCCCGAGGCGAGGTCGACAGGCATGGACTCCAGATAGTCGTCGGTGCCCCCGCTGACGGCGTCCCCACGCACGGCCCCCAGGAGGAGCGCCGAGGTATGGCCCCAATGGTCCTTGCCCCCCACCGCGTTGCGCAAGGGGGTGCGCGTCATCTCGGACAGCACCACCACCACCGTGTCGTCGAGGTGGCCCAGCTCCTCCAGCCGGCCCATCAGCTGGTCCAGACCCGTGAACAGCCGCTGGTAGTACAGGTGCTGGTCCACGTTCACGTCGTGGGTGTCCCAGTCGTAGGTGGTGTCGATGGTGACCGCCCGGCAGACTTGCTGGTCGACCAGATCCACGGCCATGGAGAGCTGGTCGTAGAAGCCCGACTCCTCCCCCACCTCCAGCAGGTCGAGGATGCCCGCGCCCTGATCCTGGAAGCGCTGTGCCCGGTCGCGGCTCTCGACGAGGTCGGCGACCCGCTGGGCACTGGGACCATCGCGGCCCTCGAAGCGCGCCTGCAGGGCCCGGGTGCGCTCCTCGAGGAAGGCCTGTATGGCCTTCTCGTCGGCCGCTTCCGGCTCGAACAGCGGGTAGGTCCACGGCACGCTCACGGGCGCGCGGAATCGGGTGTTTCGGTCGAGCAGGGCCTTGATCTGGCTGTTGTGCCCGACACGCCCCGAGGTGGCGGCCAGCGGGCCCGAGATGCTCCACCCCGACAGGTCGACCGAGCCCAGAGGCCGCTCCCCGCCATGCTCGTAGCCAGTGATGGTGGCCAGGTCGGGCTTGGTGCCGTCCGGGGTGCCCGACAGGATGCGGTAGCGGCATGGGTCGTGGGCGATGGAGCCCGTCCACACGCCATTCACCACGTGGGACCGGCTGCCCCAACGGCTGAAGAAGTCGCCGACGGCAGGCCGCTTGTAGGGGTTGACCACCACGGGGATGCCCCCGAACGTCTGGACCGCCTCCACGTCGTCGGGGGCGCCGGTCTGATCGACCTCGGGGCCCTCGATGAAGCAGTCGCTCCCGCACGACAGCTTGGGGTCGAAGCAGAAGGTGACGTCCCACCCCCCCACCGCGAGCACGACGATGAGGTTCTTCGCCTCCCCCGGGGCCGCATGGGCACGACCGGACAGGGTGACGCCAGGGATGCCGAGCATGGCGGCGCTCGAGAGCAGGAAGCGGCGGCGGCTGGGGACGACGAGAGGCATCAGTACAGCACCATGCGGGGGTCCTGGAGCAGCGCGGCGATCACCACCCGCCAGGCCTCCGACGGGTCGCTGGTGCGCTCCTCGACGGACCGCCAGAGCACCCAGGCGGCATCGATGTCGACATCGTCGGAGGCAACGTCCAGGGTGAGCACCCGACGATGCAGGGAAACGAGCTGCTCCCGCACCGAGCCTTCGTCGGCGTCGCCCGGCTCCACACCGTCGAGCAGCAGGCGCTCCGGCGCGGGCACCGCGAAGTCATTCATCACCACGAAGCCTGCGGCCTCCTCGCTCATGATCTGCAGCGCCATCATCTTCGTGGCGGTGGCCGTGTGGATGGGGTGCGTCACCGTGGTGCCGTCGACCCCGCCGAACATGCTGCGGAAGCCGAACAGGTCGGAGTTGGCCAGGTCGACAGGGCCCCAGCAGGTGTTCGGCTCGCTGTTGCAGCCCACCTCATCGCCGTTGGCGAGCCACACGAAGCCGGTCAGGGCCTCCACCGAGCGAGACCACACCTCGGGCCGCAGCGAGAGCAGGCCCACCGAGGGCAAGACTTCGTCGCCGGGATCGATGGTCTGGAAGGCATCGTGGAGCACGACCGCCTTGGCGAGCTCCTGGAAGGACTGGTCGCTGTCGACGAACACGTCGCGCAGGTCGGCCACGACATCCGCAGGCACGTCTTTCCGCGGGACCTGGGCCATCCATCCGAAGACGGTGCGGGCCGTGCAGGTGGCGAAGCGTGGGTCTTCGCGGATCATCCAGCCGAGGTCGCGGACGTCGTGGGCTTCGGCCCCGAAGTAGCCGGGCGGCTTGAGGCCCCACGTCTCCCAGCCGTCCGACTCGTCCACGTCGTAGAACTTGAGCGGGTAGCACCAGTGCTCCACCCGGTAGGAGCCTCGGGGAGGCTCTCCGAGGGACCAGTCCCACTCGCAGTTCTGGTCGTAGGCCGCGAGGATGGCGCCCCGCTGCAGCTGCTCTTTGTAGCCCCAGAAGAACGCTGCCAGAGGGTCGAGCACGGCATGGCAGGCGACACAGCCCGGGTCGGTGCTCACCGCGTGGGCCACCTCGAGTTCGTCAGAGATGTCGACGCCGCCCCCCACGAACACATCGCGTCCGCCGATGTCCTCGCACAAGAACGTGTTCGACACGAAGTTGGCGCGACCCCGGTGGAAGTTGGCCGCGTTCGACACATGGCGCCGCCACACCTGAGAGTCCGAGAGCAGGCCCGACTGGGGGCGCCCGTCGACCCAATACGAGCGCTGCCAGCCGCCGGCCAACCGGTCGTACGGAAGGCCGTACACGTCGGCGACGACGGCATCCGCCAGGGTGTAGTCGGCCGTGAGGATGGTGCCGTAGGGCTCTCCCCCCGCCACCACCGCCGCGATCAGCTCGAGGGGTGCCTCGGTGCTGCTGCGGAAGAGGTCGGCCTGGTCGTAGCCCCGCTCGGACAGCACGCCCTTGACCGGCAACTGGTAGGTGGTGTCGGTGCGGAGCAGGAGACGCTCTGCGTGCAGATCCTTCACCACCTCTAGGAACTCGGGCTCGGAGAGCCACGCATCGACCAGGCCCTCGAGGGCCGCCGGGTCGGACCCCACGGCATCCAGCTCGGCCTCGCTGGGCCGCACCCCACGGAGGGACAGCGACGCCCGCACCAACCGGTCGGCGGGCGCGAGACGCATCGCCTCCACCCCGGGCGTGGGCTCGGGCACCGTCACGGGCGGCGTGTCGACCCCGTCGCCGTCGTCCGACCCATCGCAGCTCGCGACCAGCCCCAGAAGGGCCAGGCAGGGAACCAGGATGTGGGGGGCGCGTGGCACAGCTGCTCCGCTCGTCGACCTCGACCCGGCCGTAGGAGAACGTACCCCCGGAGCCACACCGCCCGCCACCGCACCGGTTGTGCGGTGCATCTCCCTCGTCCCACGGGGCGGGACACAGGTCACGTCGCATGCGGCTGCGCCAGGCGCTAGACTGCGCCATGCGCATCCATACTTTTCGTTCCGGGCTGGCCGCCGCGCCCCGCGCCCTCGCCCTCGCCCTCGTCCTCAGCGCCATCGCTGCATGCAGTGGAGACGAGCCCGAGTACGGGCCGGAGATCTGCGACGACGCCATCGACAACGACGGCGATGGCGCCCTCGACTGCGACGACCGCGACTGCGTCGCCGAGTGCAGCGAGGTCTGCGACAACGGAGTCGACGACGACGACGACGGGCTCGCCGACTGCGCCGACGAAGACTGCTTTGGTCCAGCGTGCACCGAGGTGTGCGGCGACGGCTTCGACAATGACGAAGACGGCCTCCTCGACTGCCTCGACATCGACTGCATCGGCTCCTGTCCGGAGATCTGCGACGACGCCATCGACAACGACGGCGACGGCTCCGCGGACTGCGTCGACTCCGACTGCCTCTCCACCTGCGACGCGGATGGCGACGGCTACTACGCCGCCTTCCTCGGCTACGACGATTGCGACGACGGCGACCCCGACGTGAACCCGGCGGCCAACGAAGTGTGCGACGACGCCGACAACGACTGCGACGGACTCGTCGACGACGCCGACGACGACGTGCGGGGCGCCATCTTCTACCGCGACGCCGACGGCGACGGCTACGGCACCGGCAGCCAGACCTTCCTCTCCTGCGAGGGGAAGCCGCCGAACTCCGCCGACAACAGCCTCGACTGCGACGACAACAACCCCGAGGTCAATCCCCTCGCCGACGAAGTCTGCAACGGCCGCGACGACGACTGCAACACCTTCGTCGACGACGACGACCCCAACTTGGTGGCGCTGCTCAGCTGGTACGCCGACGAAGACGGCGACGGCTTCGGCGATCCCGCTCAGTTCGAGGTGGAGGCCTGCCGCCCGCCCGGGCCCAACGGCTTCGCCTCCAACGGCGAGGACTGCGACGACAGCGAGCGCCTGGCGAACCCGAGTCTGGCCGAGCGCACCTGCGACGGCATCGACAACGACTGCGACGGGGCGACCATCGACGACCCAGTCGACGGCGACGGCGACGGCTTCACGGTGTGCGACGGCGACTGCAACGACACCGAGGCATCCGCCTTCCCCGGCGGGGTCGAGGTCCAGTGCAACGGCATCGACGAGGACTGCGACGCCCTCACCGTCGACGACGCCGACCAAGACGGCGACGGCTTCGGCCTGTGCGGCGGCGACTGCGACGACACCCGAGCACAGATCAACCCGAACCAGCCTGAGGTGCTGTGCAACGGCGCCGACGACGACTGCGACCCCGTGGGCACCCCCGACGACCCCAACCTCGACGACGACGGCGACGGCTTCACCGTGTGCCAGGGGGACTGCGACGACACCGAGCCCACCGCCAACCCGGACGGCGTCGAGGTGACCTGCAACGGCATCGACGAAGACTGCGACATCCTGACCCGCGACGACGCCGACGCCGACGGCGACGGGTTCAGCTTCTGCTACGGCGACTGCGACGACACCAACTTCTTCGTCACCCCGGGTCGCCTCGAGATCGAGTGCAACGGACTCGACGACGACTGTGACCTCGCCACCATCGACGACGAGGACCTCGACGGCGACGGCGTCGGCTCCTGCGACGACTGCGACGACGATGACCCGCTGGTGTTCCCCGGCAACCCAGAGGTCTCCTGCGACGGCATCGACAACGACTGCGACGGGTTCACCCCCGACGAGGTCGACGGCGACGGCGACGGCGCCGGCAGCTGCTTCGACTGCGACGACCGCGACCGCGACCGCAGCCCGCTCTTCGCCGAGACCCTCTGCGACGGCATCGACAACGACTGCGACGGCGGCACCCTCGACGACCCCGGCGACGGCGATGGCGACGGCTACCTGGCGTGCGTCGACGACTGCGACGACACCGAGATCACGACCAACCCGGGCGCCGCCGAGCAGCTCTGCGACGGGGTCGACAACGACTGCAACCCGCTCACGGTTGGTGACGATGACGTCGACGGAGACGGCTTCGACTGCAGCGTCGACTGCGAAGACGGCGACCCCACCGTGAACCCCGGGGAGCAAGAGGTCTGCGACGACGGCATCGACAACGACTGCGACGGCGAAGAGTACAGCCCCTGCGACACCGGCTACACGAGCGAGTGGATCGAGGAGGCCCGCGTCGACGTCGGGCGAGGCCTCTACGAGGGCACCCGCACCCTCCGCTGGAGCGGCAATGACTCCGGCCATGTGTTCTGCGACTGGGTGTGGGACGGCCTCGCTTGGGCGAGCGACCCTGCGGCGATCGGCATCGACCCCATCACCGAGACCTGCACCGACGGCGACGGCAACGCCTGCGCCTTCCAGTTCACGGTGAACCTGCGGAACGGTCGGGAAACCCAAGGCGACTGCAACCAGTTCAGCGTGGGCGGGGCCGGATGGGACGTCCGCCTCGAAGAGGGCGTCGGCTTCCACGAGGACTACCAGACCGGCGGCGCATCCTACGGCGCCGTCAGCATGTATTTTGCCTTCGGCAGCTGGTACCCCTTCCTCGACAGCACCGCCGAGTTCGCCGACCCGAACTTCACCTCCACGATGGTGACGGGCACCGGCGTCGCGCCCTACTGACCCCGGGTGAGGCTCTTCGTCACCGGCACGGACACCGACGTCGGCAAGTCGGTGATCACCGCCTGCCTGGCTGCAGCCGCCCGTGCCCACGGCACCGTGGTGGCGTGCAAGCCCGTGGCCTCCGGGGTCGCCCCAGGTACTCCAGGAGACGACGCGACCCGCATCGCCCGTGGTGCGGGGCACGCCCCGCTGGTGTTCGCCACCTGGGCCCCGCCCGTCTCCCCCCACCGGGCCGCGTGGCTCGAGGGGCGCCCCGTGCCGAGCGATCTGCTCGACCGGGTGCAGGCCCTGCGCGCCGACACGGTGCTCGTCGAGGGAGCCGGAGGCTGGCGGGTGCCGGTCGCCGCCCCTTCGCCCGCCTCGCCAGTCCAGGAGGTCGTGTGGATGCGGGACCTGGCGGCCGCCACCGGTGGCCCCTGTGTCGTCGTCGCCGCCGACAAGCTCGGCGTGCTGAACCACACCCTGCTCACCGTGGAGGCCATCCAGCGGGACGGCTTCGACGTCCTCGGCGTGGTGCTCAACCAGGGCATGCGGCCCGCCGACGATGCCTCCACATCTTCCAACGAGGCCGATCTGCGCTGGCTTCTCGACGTGCCCCTGGCCACGGCTCCCCACGTGCCCGACGGCCCCGCGGCCGAGGCCGTATGGGCCGACGTCGGCCAGCAGCTGTTCGAGGCGCTCGGCGTGGTAAGGTCCGGCGCCTGAGCACCCCTGAGGGACTAGTCATGTCCGCCATCGGCCTGCGCGTCGGCTCCTACGAGATCGTCGGTCGCACCCGGGTCCCCGAACCCGGAGATTGGCACCTGGCCCGTCGCACCGGCAACAGCCGGCGAGGGCCAGCCGAGGTGCTCGTGCGCCTGCTGCCTCCCGACGCGTCAGCCGACGACCGGGAGGCGCTGCATCACCAGTACGAGGTGCTTCGCGCCCTGGAAGACGCAAGGGTGCCCGAGGCGGTCGAGTTCTACGAAGGCCTCGGCGCGATGGCCGTCGCGGCGGTGCACGGCACCTCCCTCGAAGACGTCGTGCGGGGCCGCGACGGCGACGTCATCGCCATGAACCCCAGCACGCTCCTCGACGTCGTGCTGGAGCTCGCGGAGACGCTCCAGCGCGCCCACCACCGCAACCGGTTCCACGGCGACCTGTCCCCCGACCGCGTGCTGCTGGCGGCCGACGGCCGCCTGTGGGTGTTCGGCTTCGGCCAGCCCCTCGGCGTCACCCCGCACCCCGACTGGGTGGCCCCCGAGCTCCGCGAAGGACACGACGCAGGCCCCGCGGCCGACCAGTGGTATTTGGGCGTGCTGACCGCGGCGCTGGTGGGGGGCGGCACCCCTTGGCGCGACGGTGGCAACCAGGTCCAGCGCCTGTTGGAGCCCGTGGAGCGGCAGTGGCCCGCCCTGGGTCGGCTCTTGGAGCGCATGACGGCCACGAGCCCCACCGACCGATACCCGTCGATGCATCCGGTCCGACAGGAGCTGCTGGCCCTCGCCCGCAAGGCCGGGGGGACCTCCGCCCGCCGCGAGCTGGGCGGCGACATGGCCCGACCCAGGGCCCTCGACATCTCGGGATCCGACGAGCCCCTGCCGCCACGGACGCCGCCGCCGGCCCCCGCGCCCCGGGAGCCAAGCCCAGAGATTCCGGAGGCGCCACCCGACCCCGACCTCCCGCCCGACGGCTTCACGCTCCCCGGCGGCGGCCCCGCCGTGCAGCTTCCCGAAGAGCTACCCACCCCCGACGTAGAGGTCGACCTCACCATCTCCGAGGAGTACGAGATCCCGCAGCGGCCACCGCCGAAGGAGGAGCCGCTGCTGTCTCCGGATCCGGCCACGGAGGGCCACCGCACCCCGGCCCCCGCGTCCCGCTCGGGCTTGCCCCACGAGGACTTCGTGGTGGTCCGTCCAGATGTCGGCACCGAGGTCCCCACGGCCCAGCTCCAAGACACCCCGCCCCCCGTCGACGCTCGGCTCGAAGAGGAGCCCATGGGTGCCGTCGACTCCGGCCTCGACGACATCCAGCCCCGTGGCCTCGGCGCCCCCTTGAGCTCCCCGGTGCCCGCCGCCGACCCCCCGCCTCCTGTGGGCCCCTCCGACGACGTGCTCGTCGCCGGCGTGGTCATCGAGCCCTCCGACCCCGACGTCGACGACCCGCCCGTGGCCGCCGACCCGCCGGTCGCCCTCCCCCTCTCCCCTCCCTTCCCCGATGCAGACATGAACAACGTCCCCTCCACCGCCTTTCCATCCGTGCCGTCCAACGTCGACGAGCAGGTGCCGGTCGAGCCAAATCCCTTCGCCACCGACATGGGGGCCGACCTGGCCGCCGACGCCGCCTCCGCACCCGGAGCGGGCGATGGCCTCTCGTGGGACGACTTGGCCCGCGAGTTCGCCACCGACATGGAGGAGGTCGTGGGGGGAGGCGAGACCATCCTGCCCCCCAACAGCCACCCGTCGGTCTCCGTCGACGGCGACGTCGAGCCCAGCGCTGAGACCCAGATGAGCACGCCGATGTTCGCCGCCATCGCCGCAGAGGCCGCGAAGAACAAGGGCCCCGGCTCCGACGCCTCCCTAGGCATCGGGCCCGTCGACAGCACCCTGCCCCACGTCCAGGGTCTGTCCGACGTGCCCACCGGTGCGCCCAAGGCGGGACTGGTCCCCACGAGCACGCTCGTGCAGCGCCTGGCCCCCGCGGCGGTCGGGATCTTCCTGTTGCTGTTCGTGGTGTGGCTCGGGATGCAGTTCCTGGGCTGACCCCCGCCCAGACCCACCCGCCCCCATGGTAGGACCACCGCATCGGAGATCTCCCCATGCGCCTGCTGCCCTTGCTCGTCGTCCTCGCCTGCACCCCAAAGGCCCAGCCCCTCGACGCCGCCGCAGACGCCGTGGACGCCTCCCTGGCCGAGCCCCTCGCCTTCGACCCCGACATCCACCGAGGCACCTTCGACAACGGCCTGCGCTGGTTCATCGAGGAGAACCACGAGCCCCAGGAGCGGGTCGTCCTCCGCCTGGTGATCGACGCCGGCTCCGCCCTCGAGGACGACGACCAGCAGGGCCTCGCCCATGTGCTCGAGCACATGGCCTTCAACGGCACCGAGCACTTCCCCGGCAACGACGTCATCACCTACCTCGAAGGCATCGGCGCCCGCTTCGGCCCCCACCTCAATGCTCACACCAGCTTCGACGAGACCGTCTACAAGCTCACGGTGCCCACCGACGACCCGGAGATCTACACCAACGCCTTCCAGGTGCTGGAGGACTGGGCGGACGGCATGACCCTCGACCCGGAGGAGATCGAGAAGGAGCGCGGCGTCGTCATCGAGGAGTGGCGGACCCGCTTGAACGCCGGCGGACGCATCCGGGAGGTCACGGCGCCGCTGCTGTACCACGACGCCCGCTACGCCGACCGCATGCCCATCGGCACCAAGGAGTCCCTGGAGAGCTTCACCCCCGAGGCGGTCGCCCGCTTCTACGCCGACTGGTACCGCCCCGAGCTGATGAGCGTGATCGTGGTGGGGGACGTCGACCCCGAGGCCACCAAGGCCCTGCTCGAGAAGCACTTCGCCGGACTGGAGAACCCCGCCGAGCCCCGGGAGCGGGTCCGCTTCCCGATCCCCGACCACGAGGAGACCTTCTTCGCCATCGTCGCCGACCCCGAGATGACCCGCGCCAGCATCTCGATGGTGGCCAAGCACGACGACGTCGAGGGGCCGTCCGCCGCCGACTACCGGAAGGACATGGTGGCCGGCCTCGGCGTGGCCATCCTCAACCAGCGCCTCGCGGAGCTGGCCCGCCAGGCCGACGCGCCCTTCCTCCGAGCCGGGGTCGGTCCGCAGCGGCTCGGGCCCACCGAAGGTGCCGACAGCGTCGGGGTCGCGCTGCGGGAAGACGCGATGCTCGAGGGCTTCGAGGCCGCGTGGTCCGAGGTGGAGCGGGCCCGTCGCCACGGCGTCACCGCCGGCGAGCTGGAGCGGGCGGTGTCCAGCCGCTTGCGTCGCTACGAGCAGCTGCTGCGGGAGAAGGACACCAGCGCCAGCTCGGGGCACGCCAGCGAGCTCATCCGCCACGTGCTCCACGGCGAGACCGTGCCCGGCATCGACGCCGAGGCCGAGATGGCCCAGGGCTGGCTGCCGGAGATCACTGTCGACGAGGTGAACGCCTCCCTCCGCGACCTGTTCACCGAAGGAAGCCGGGTCGTCACCGCCGTGCTCCCCGAGAAGGAAGGGCTCACCCCACCGACCGAGGCCGAGCTCGCCGCCGTGCTCGAGCGCGTCGCCGCCGCGGAGCTGGCTCCCCCGGTGGAAGAAGTCGCGCTGCCCGAGCACATCGTGGACGTGCCAGAGCCCGGCACCATCACCTCGGTCGACGACACCTACGAGGCCGAGCTGGGCTTCACCGGCTGGACCCTCTCCAACGGCGTGAAGGTCTACTTCCGGGCCACCGACTTCAAGGCCGACTCGGTGATGTGGCGCAGCTTCGGCCCCGGGGGCAAGGCCCTGGTCGACGACGCGGTCTACATCCCGACCATCACCGCCGACGACGTGATCTACGCGTCCGGCTACGGCAGCCTCGACACCAACCTCCTGCGCCGCTGGCTCACCGGCAAGAGCGTGTCGGCCCGACACAAGATCGGCACCGACAGCCACGGCACCTCGGGCAGCGCCAGCCCCGACGACCTCGGCACGGCCCTCGAGCTCCTCCACGCCAGCCTCGTCGCCCCCCGCTTCTCCGACGACGGCCTCGCCTACGTGCGGCAGCAGAAGGTGGAGTCGGTGCGCAACCGTCTGCAGAGCCCCGACACCGTGTTCGGCGACGCCTGGACCGCGCTGCTGTGGCCCGACGTCGAGCGCTGGAAGCCGTGGACCCTCTCCGAGGTGGACGAGCTCGACATCGAGGCCAGCAAGGCCGCCTGGGCCCGCTTCCACGGCGACGCCAGCGGCGACACCTACGTGTTCGTCGGCAACCTCCCCGAGGACTTCGAGACCCAGGTCACCACCTGGCTCGGCAGCTTGCCGGCCTCCGGCGAGCCCCTCCCCGCCACGCTCTTCGACGCCGCCCCGGCCCTGGGCGACCTGGAGGTCCTCGTGGAGCAGGGCCTCGAGGAGCGCGCCTCGGTCAAGCTGGCCTGGCACGCCCCCTTCCCCCTCGACGAGCAGATCTGGCTGTCCCGGGGGCGCCTGTTCGCCATGGGCTCCGTGCTCCGGACCCTCCTGCGAGAGGAGCTCCGGGAGGAGATGGGCGGCGTCTACGGCGTGAGCGCGAGCGCCAGCAACTGGAGTGACCCCGCATGGGCGATGACCACCGTGTCGTTCACCTGCGACCCCGAGCGCGTCGAGGAGCTGGTGGAGGCCGTGCACACCACCGTCGCCGCCATGGTCGAGGCGCCGGTCGAGGCCCGCTACGTCGAGCAGCTCCAGGAGCAGAACCGCCGCAGCCGCGAGGAATCCCTCCGCAGCAACGGCTTCTGGCTCGGGGGCCTCGCAGGAGCCCTGGATCGGGGAGAAGATCCCCACGAGCTGCTCACCTGGGACGCCCGCAACGACAGCCTGAGCCCGGAGGAGGTGCATGCCGCCGCGAAGCGCTGGCTCGACACCCCGAACACCGTCGAGGCCGTGCTGCTGCCGGCGGCCTCGGAGGGCGACGGGGAGTGAACCGGGCCCGGTAGGCTGATCCGAAGAGCTACAGCGAGGGAAGGTCCTCGGCGCAGGAGCACGTCTCGACGGCTACCACCGCCGTGACGCCCAGCAGTCCTGTCCACGCGGTCGCGTGCAGTCCCAAGACCGGGCTCGCGGGAACGCCGAGGAGGAGGGCGAGCGCACACCACTCACAGTCTGGTGTCATGCCGACCACCAGCGACGCGCCCAGCGCAAGCAGGGTGACCATTGCGCCCATCGACAGCGCCGCGAGGGGGAGGGCTCGAACCCCTCGCGGGCTGATTCTGCGAAGGCTGGAACGGGCGGCGAGCCAACCGCAGGACGCAGTCAGCGGGACGATGCCCATCGCGAACAGCAGGGGCAAGGCGCTGGCGTTGCTCTGCTGGGTCGAGCCCCACCACCAGCCGTAGGCGCTAGCGTTGACCACGATGAGGGCCACGCACGCAACGAGTGTCTTGCCGTAGGGAGCTCGGTCCGACGGGTTCATGACCGGTCAACGCACGGAGCCGTCCGCGCCTTTCAGTGCCCACGCTCGCGCTGCCCATCCATCGGGCGAGCGTCAGCCCTGACGGCGAACCATCTCGGCAATCCACAGGGGCGCAAAGGGCGAGGTGCAGCCCTTCGAGACCGGGTAGTCCCGGAACACCCCGAGGGCCTCGCCGAGGGCGGTGGCCCGCTCGCGGTAGGCCGCGTGGTGGATGCCAATGGTGGCCAGGGTGCTGTTCATCGTCCACTGGGCCCGAGGGTCGGCGCCGGCCATCTGCCGCTCGAGGCGGTCGAGCAGGCCACTGAGGTCGAGGCCGTCGGGCTGCTTCTGAACCCGCGCGGACGTCAGGCTCCAGCCCGCACGCTGGGCCCACGGATTGGGGTCGTTTAGCCATGCCTCGCGAAGGCCTTCTCGGGCCGCGTGCTTCTTCACGACGTAGTTGTTCAGCCAGTCTGCAACCCAGTCCATCGTGATGGTACGAACCCAGGCGTCGAGCTGATCCGCAGAGAGCTGCTTGGGCTTCACCAACAGGATGGCGAGCATCTGGGCGTCGACGTTGCCGGTGCCCCACAGGGCTCGGGCGAGCTCGGGGTCGTTCTTGATCTCTTTGGCGAGGGCCCGCAGGTCGCCGTTCTTGACGCCGAACTGGTTCTCGCCGGCGCCGTGCTTCGCATTGAAGGCGTGGCGGGCGGGGTCGCTGAGGGCTTCGAGGCGCGACAGGGTGTCGGTGAGATCCATGCTTCCTCCGGGGAAGGGAAGGCTATCCCACGACGCGCCGCGCACCCCAGCACGACCCTATGGCAAGTACACCGGCTCTGCGGCCAAGTCCCGCCAGGAGCCGCCCCGGTCCACCTGCCGAAGTGGACCCGCCGTGTACTCGTAGCGGGTCCCGCCACCCCAGGGGCGCCACAGGGAGCCGGCGGGGTGCCCGTGTCGGTCGGGACGGGCTCGGTGTCGGTGGCCCTGCCGGAGTCGACCTGCGGCTGGGGTGCCCGAGTCGACCGCCGGGGCGCGGAGCCAGGGCCCGTGGGCAGCGCCGGGGCCGAGGCCTCGTCCGGGGCCACGACGTAGACCTCGATGACCTGGGGCTCGCAGGCCGTCAGCAGGACAAGAGGGCGTCCGAGCCGAGATGGCCCGGTGGCTAGCCCATCATGGCCGCCCACTTGTCGTCTGGTTGGGCCAGTGCCCGCCCCTCGACGAGCTCCCCACGCTCGAAGGCCAGCCCGCCGTCGAAGAACAGCCCGTCCACACAGGCCTGCCCGGCGCGGTTCACGTAGTCGCAGTGCGCGCCGTGCTTGTTCACGGTGGTGGTCTTGCACCGCGCGCAGGGAGAGTGCATCGCGACGATGCGCAGGGTTCCCGCTACGGGAGCGATGTCGAGCACGGTGAACGGCCGACCCGTCCAACCGACCTGGCAGTCGCTGACCACCACACGAACGACGCCACCCGCCGCGGGCGCCGTCCACTGCTCCGCCTTGAAGAGCGTGCGCACCGCAAGCACGCCGGCCCCCGGGAAGAGGCTCGGGCCGGGGGTCATCGGGTTGGCAAAGTGCGTGAAGGGCGCAGCCCCACCCCACTCCGCTCTCGTCAAGAACATCGGCACCAGCTCGGTGTCGACGCGCACAGAGAGATCAGCCGTCCAGTGCTCAGAGGCCACGTGGAGTTCGTGGTTGAGCTCGACCCAGTGGGTGGCGAAGGCGATGGCGGCATCGAGGTCCATGAGGGTCTCCTGGGTGCATCCTACCGAGCAACCCCTCAGAGCCCACCCCATTGGCCACGAAGGCGCGCCCGCCAAAGGCGCGAGGAGCCGCTGCGAACCGGCTAAGCTGGCCCGGAGGACCCTCCGTGCGCCGATGCGTCGCCATCCTGCTGCTCGCCGCCTGCTCCGGTGCCGACGCCCCCGACCCCGCCTTGGAGGCCGACACCGGCCCTCGACGCGGGGCTGATCTGCTCGATGTGAACGCCTTCGTCCTGTCCACCGACGACCCCCTGGACCACGGCACCGTCGACTGCCCGCCCGCCGGCTGGTCCATCGAGGGGGCCACGGTGGAGATCGACACCGGGGCCTGCTCCCTGGCGGTGCTCGAGCAGCCCCTCCTCGCCGACGTGCGCCCCACGGACACCCTCGAGGTGGTGTTCTGGCACAACCAGCTCGTCGCCGAGGACCCCGCCGAGGGCCACCTCGCCTTGTTGATCGACGGCGTGACGGTCTACGAGCGCGCCATCGCCATCCCCTCGGAGCCCCAGGCCTACACCGAGGAGATCACAGGTGTCTCCGCCGAGTCCGGGGCCCTGCTCCAGCTCCACCTGCACAACCACGGCGCCAACAGCTGGAACCTGCTCCACCTCGAGCGCCTCCCGGAGTGAGCATGCGCGTCGCCATCACCGGAGGCACGGGCTTCCTCGGCTCCCACCTCGTCGAGGTCTTCCAGGCCCACGGCATCGACGTCGTCGCCACCGGTCGCCGGGTCGACGAGGGCACCCGCGACGGGGTCACCTGGCGCCGAGCCGACCTGTCCGACGACGACAGCCTCCGCCGGGCCTTCGAGGGCTGCGACGCCGTCGTGGCCAACGCTGCGCTCTCCCCGGGCCGGGCCGCGGCCACCGACCAGGCCTTCGTCGACGCCAACGAGCGGGGCAGCATCGCCCAAATGGAGGCCGCCAGCGACGTCGGCATCGACCGGGTCGTCTACGTCTCCACCGTCGCGGTGTACAAGACCCGGCTCTTCCGCCGCCTCGCCGAAGACGCCGAGCGCATCGATCCAGAGGGCCGCAGCTTCGACTGGAACAACCTCACCACCGACCCTCGCTACGCCATCAGCAAGGCGCGGGCCGAGCGCAGCGTGTGGCGGGTGGCCTCAGAGCGGGGCCTGCGGGTCACGGCCCTGCGTCCCGGCCCCATCTACGGGGAGCGCGACGGCAAGCTGTCCACCCGGTACGGGCAGTGGATGCAGCGGCGAATCACCCTCGCCCCCACCCTGCGCCTGCCCCACGTGCATGCCGGCGACGTCGCGCTGGCCGCCCTCGGCGCCCTGCAGCACCCTGCCAGCGCCGGGCGGGCCTACAACCTCGCAGGACGCAGCGAGCGCATCAGCGACATCCTGCGGATCTGGGCGCGGCACGTCGACCGGCCCGCGAGGCTGGTGCCCGTGCCGGTCCCCCTCTCTGTCGGCTTCGACGATACCGCGGCCCAGCGGGAGCTCGGCTTTCGGCCGCGGCCCATCGAGGAGGGGGTGGCGAGCACGGCGCGGTGGTTCGCGGCCCAGCCCTGACCCACCGCACCCTACCGGCTCCTCCCACACGGTCAGGGGCGAGCAGCCCCCTGGGTCGTGTACCCGTCGCACTGCTCCCGTCGCACCGGTGATCGGCTCGGTGGTGTGGTCGAGCTGGAGCCAAGTCCCGCCGAACATCGAGGAAGGGCCCCTACAAAGGGCGCGGGCGGACCGGGCCAGGGACCGTCAGCCACGCTACTGCCATTCGGTCGGACACGGCCCGGTCCTCCGCGGCGACGAGCCCGGTTCGTACGTGGTCTGCGCGGTCCCTCGGTCACTTGAATCGACGGACCACGAATGTCAGCGGAGGTGGGCTCGCTTGGCCGAGGTGCTCGCGGGCCTCCATTCTCCGAAGCCCGGTGGGGCTCGGTCATCATGGGCCGGGCCGACGGCTCGACGGCCTCCGGGCGAGAAGCCGGCCGAGCCACGTGTCACCGGACCACGTGCCTTTCGCCGCACAGCCACAGCCCGAGTCCTGGTCCTGGTCCTGGTCCTCCTTGGGTTCGGTCTCGACCTCACCGGAGTCCGTGGCCGCAGGAGTGTCCGTGGTGGGGGCCGTCGTTCCAGTGTCCCCCGTCGCCCCCGTGTCGGTCGCGGTATCTGACGGCTTGTACTCGGTATCCGGAGGCACCTGTCGGTCGAAGTCTTCGAAGTCGGTCCACAACCAGGCGTGGCGGTGGCCGGCGAGGAGCAGATCGTACAAGCCGTCCCCGTCGACGTCACGGACCCCCACGGCCCGCTCGCCTCCGCCCCAGGCGAAGGGCGCCTCCCATCCGGGGACGGGGGAGAGCCCCGTCGCGCTACCGAAGTAGAGCTGAACGGCGCCATGGTCGACGCTTCCCACGACGTCGGAAAGGTAGATGTCGAACCGGTGGTCGACCTTGTCTCGGGGACGCGCCAGCACGTCGTGGAAGCCGTCGCCGTCGATGTCCCCAGCGGACGTGAGCTCCCCTGGGCGGTCCAGCGCCCAGCCGCTGTCGACAGGCGCCCCGCTCGCTACCCCGAGGAAGACGTAGGCACCGTCCGTCAGCGTGCCCACCAACACGTCGTCCAAGCCGTCGCCGTTGACATCGCCACCGCCCGCCACGCTGGCGCCAAAGGAGGAGACCCCCGACGGTCGCGCCAGACGGATCGGCTCGGACAGCCCCTCGTCGTTGCCATGGAAGACCCACACGGCGCCTGCGAGGTGGTCTTCACCCCACTCCACGTCGATGCCGGGCAAGCCCACGGCCACGTCGTCGTGGCCATCTCCGTTGATGTCGCCTACGCCGGCGAAGGTGTGTACGAGGGCGGTGGTCAGCTCGCCGACCTCGAAGGTCTGATCGGGCGCATCGGCAAACGTTCCGTCGGACCTTGCGAGCCAGATGCCGACGGTCTCCTTCCCGTAGCCCATCCACAGGTCCTGGAGGCCGTCGTGGTTCACGTCGCCTGCGGAGGTGGCCCCCAGGCCGAAGAAGTAGCCCTGGCCCTCGACCTGGTCGAACCACCAGCTGTCTTCGCTGGCACCGCCGTGGGCGATGGTGACCGACGCGTCCGGGTGGTAGCAGTCCATCCGCTCCGCCACGGTGGGATCGATGATCTTGTAGTTGGGGTGCCAGATCAGCGATTGCTTGTAGTGCCAGGCGTCTCCACACGCGTCGATCTGACCGTCGATCCAGTCGTACTCGGGCCCGAGTACGACGTCCCCGAAGCCGTCGCCGTCCAGGTCCCCAAGGGAGGACAGCGTGGAGAACCCCGAGCCGACCTCGATGGTCATGATCGGCTGGGCGGACAGGCCCGTGGCCGTGGCCTCCAGCACGTGCACCCGGTTGCCATCCCAGGCGTACGGTCCCACCTCGCACACCTCGCTGACGAGCACGTCCTGGTCCCCATCGCCGTCGACGTCGGCGCCGGTGGCCGCCAGCCCGAGGAGGCACTCCGATCCGATGATGTCCCAGCCGTGGGGCGGTGCCCACCCGTCGGCGGGCCCGTCGGGCGAGGTCCCGAACACAAGGGGGCCGTCGACCAGCAGGTCGTCGTGACCGTCCCCATCGACGTCGGCCGCGATCATGTCGACCATCTGCCCGGCGCCGTTGCCGGGCACTCACCACATCGGAAGCAGAGGCCCCGGGTCCGTGGGCCGAAAGGCTGCCGCGATGCCCTCGCCGCGAATCCCGGCCTCGGCAGAGCTGACGTACACCAGCAGGTCGTGCACACCGTCGCGGTCGACGTCTCCGGTATGCGAGACGAACCAGGGTGTGGGGTCGTGCCACACGATCGTCGCAGGCCACTCGACACAGCGTGCGCCGGGTGACGTGTGGTCGACCGGCGCGGTGAAGCGAGCGCCCTCGATGACGCAGAGCCCGTCGTGCTCGCCGCGCCACAGGAGGTCCGCCCGCCCGTCGCCCGTGAGGTCCGGCAGGATCTGGGGACCGGGGCTGTAGCCATCCGACGACAACGACAAGGGATCGGACCACGAGAAGCCCGTCCCCCCGTAGTACAGCGTGCCGCGACCTCCTTCGCCCGCTGTGGTGGCGACGAGTAGGTCGGGCACGCCGTCTCCGTCTACGTCGCCAGCGGTGATGACGTCGACCTCGTGCTCCAGCGGCCACCACAGACACGCTGAGGTATCGGTGGGGAAGCCGCCCGGCCCCCCACGCAGGAAGCACACCTCCGTCGAGAACTCGTCGGTCGACAGGGCGAGGTCGACGTACCCGTCGTCATCCACGTCGCCAACGATCGCGGCGAAGCCCCACTCGTCGGGGTGGCTGAGCCTCCAGCTGACGTCGCCCAAGCCACCGGGCCCCCGGGGCGAAGGCGCGCGACGCCCTGACCTGCAAGGACGAGCAGGTCGTCGTACCCGTCGGCGTCGACATCCCCGAGCCCTGTCACGTCATCCACCCGCGCGAAGTCCTGGTCCGCCACAGAGGCGAAGCCGGTGGGGCCCCCGTGGAAGACGCGCAGTCGATCACCCATCGTCGTCAGGTCCTGCAGGCCATCGCCGTTGACATCGCCGACGAAGGCGTCCCATAGATCGACGGAGAAGGGGGCAGGGGTAGGAGCAGCGAGGGCCGTGGCGGCCCAGGGAAACCACAGAACAAAGGTCATCCAGCAAGTGTAGCCGTCGAACCAAGAAGTGGCCCAGGAGTCTCGCCCATCACGTCTCGCCCTCACACGCCCAGAATCCGCCCCAGCACCGCTCGCGCCGTCGCCGACAGCCCCTCCGGATCCAGAGCCGCCTCGACCGCTCGACTCCGGCCCGTCTCGGTGAACAGCGCCTGCCGCCCATCCTCGTCGAGGTCCATCCACGCCGCGCTCGGCACGATGCGCCCGCTGCGCCGGTCCCGCTCCCGGAACGCCCCACTCGCCAGCTCCAGGAGCTCGTCGTCGCTCATGTTCCCTCCAGGGACACGCCCTTGGTCTCGAGGCACTGGCCCAGCAGCTTCTTGGCCCGGGTGATGGCCTGCAGGAAGGTGTTCAGCTTCTTCTTCGCCCGTCGCGCCAGCACCTTGTCGTGCACCCCACCCTGGGACTGCAGCCGCATGGTCAACAGCCTCTTGGGCGTCGGCGGCAGCGCCTCGAAGCAGGCGGCCAGCGCCTCCCGCAGCCACGGATCCGGGGCCGACACCGACACAGCGACCGCTTCGAGCTCCTCAGTGGGGGCCTCCATCCGGTTGCCCATGCGCCGCGCCTCGTCGAGGGCGGCGTTGCGCACGATGCGATGGGCCAGGCGCAGCAGGCTGTTCCCCTTGCCGTCCGCCGTCACCCGGGGAGCGACCTGCCACACCCGCAGCAGGCCCTCCTGCAGCACCGCCTCGGTGTCGACCTGAGCGGCGAAGCCCCGCAGCGAGCGACGCAGGCCCGGCTCGGCGGCGGCCATCCACCGCCCGAAGGCCTCCGCGTCGCCCGCCGCGATGGCGGGGAGGAGCTCGTCCAGATCGGTCACTCAGGCCCCCCCGACCAGCCACAAGGCCAGGGCGAGCAGCCCCGCGCCCAGGGCAGCCCCCAGCACCAGCACCAGCACCACGAGCCAGACGAGGGAGCGTTTCTCGCGCTTCGCCGGCTCGGCCTGGGGGACCATCGATGCCGGGACCGGGGACGGAGCGGGACGGGCCTCTTCGACCTCGAGGGGCGCGAAGGTGCTCACCGGCTTGTCCTCGGGGGGGGCAGCGCCGGCCACGGGCTTCGCAGGAGCGGGGGCGGACTGCGGAGGAGGCGGCGCACCCGGAGCCATGGACCGACGCTTGCCCCGCACCCCCGACCGCGCCGGGGCCCGACTCCGCTCGTCGGACACCGCCTGCTTCGACCAGAAGGCCGTGTCGCCCCCCTCCTCGGCCAGCGCCAAGTCCTCCGCGTCGAAGGCCGCGCCGCCGGCGCCGAAGGTCAGCCCGTCGCCCCCGGCCGGACGGAGCCCCACTCCTTCGGCCGACACCCCGTGGGGCAGGGCCTGGGGCTGGGTCACCTGTTGGCTCTCGGCGTCCGGATCCACCGTGCGGTGCTTCGTCGTGGCCACCCAGCTGGTGAAGCGGGTGCTGATCTGAAAGCCCACCCCGATGGCTTCGATGCGGCGCTCCCGCACCTCCTGCCGACGCCCCGTTGCGCAGAGGAGCTCCAGATCCGCCACCTGGTCTCGGGCCCAGCGCACCGACGCAGGCCCCTCCTCCGTCGCGGCGGGCAGCGTGACGGTGTGGGTCCATGGCCCCTCCGCCGACCGGCCCGACAGGGTCACGGGACCGCCCATCGGGTCCACCGCGGCGAAGAGCGTGACCGGCGCGCCGGCGTACAGGTCGGGCAGACGATGGCTGGTCGTGTGGACCACGGGCCCGGTCAGCTCCAGATCGACGACGACCGGCTGGGACGTGTGGGCCACGAGCCGCGCCGCCGCAGGGCCGACGGGCTCGTCGATGCCGAGCACCACCTCCTGGCCGCCGCCGGCCCTAGCCACGGGCTCCGTCAGGCTCCGGTTCACCGAGCTGCCCACGCCGACCGTGTGCACCCGGGTGTTCTTGTCCCGCTCGTCGAGGGCGATGCCGACGATCTCGGCCTCGAAGCCGATGTAGCCGTCGGTCACCAGGATGACCTGCTTCTGGGCGCCCCCCACGGAGGCCCCGGAGACCGCGGCCCGGATGCCCGTCGTCATCTCGGTGCCACCTCCGGCCCGGCGCGCCCGCAGCCACGACAAGGCCTTGCGGCGGCCGCCCAGGTCCATGGCCACGGGGAGGGCATGGAAGCGCTCCACCGACGAGGCGAAGGCGAGAAGCTCGACGTGGTCCGCTGGACCCAGGGTGGCGATGAGGGCGCCCGCCATCTCCTTGGCCTGGTCCAGCGGGCGACCGCCCATCGAACCGCTGGTGTCGAGGAGCACCACGAGGTGCCGAGGCAGCACGGACCCAGGCTGGCGAGGGGGAACCACGGTGATGGCCGCATGGGCCTCGTCGCCGCGACGGGTCACCTGGACCGCCACCCCAGGCATCGGCTGACTCACCGGCCAGCGCACCACCACGTCTCGGTCGAGGACCCCACCGAGGTCGACGTGGCCGCCCGTCGGCACCACGGCGTGGCTCGGGGAGGTCGGCGCGCCGGTGCACGGTTCGGTGATGGTCAGCGACGCCGACAGGGCCGCATCGGGCACCCGGTCCGTCGCGACCTCCACCACGACCCCCACGGCGTCGGCCGCCGGCATCGAGCCCAGGTAGCGGGGCCCCACGACCGTTGGGAAGCGCCAGGCCCACTGCCCCTCCTCCCAGGCCAGCGGCTGGTCGATGGTGATGCGGCAGGTGAGCGTGGCCCCGGGGGGGATGTTGCCGAGCTGCTGTCGGAAGACACTGGAGCGCTCTTCGTCGAGCAAGGCCGCGGTCCGGCCCTCCACCAAGGCGGCCTCGAAGGTCTCGCGGGCCTGGGCCTTGGGCTGAACCTCGCCGACGACCTCGTGCTCCCCCACCGTGAAGCGGTAGCCGGCCACCGCGCCGTCGGCGGGGAGCGGCAGGGTGTAGGTGACGTCGAGGGGCTCGGCGTAGGGGTTGTGGAAGGTCTGCTCGAGGGTCACCCGGGCATGGCCGGCGCCGGCCTCCGCCGCCAGGTGGGTGCGGCGCAGGGGTAGGACGCGGCCGGCCGTGTCGACGGCGAGGCATCCATTGATGGGCAGGGAAGCGGCAGAGAAGGCGGTCATGGGCTGGCGCATGGGGACTCCGTGGTCAGGGTTCGACCAAGCAACGGGTAGCCCCACCTCCTTGTGACATACATTCTTCGTACATCGCGTTCTTCCGACCACATTCCGCGACCGAGCGCCACGAGGTTCCCCTCGCAGGGCCCACAGGATAGCCGACCGCATGCCGACCCCCGATCCCGCCGCCATGACCCATCTGTACCGCGGCGAGCTCGGTCGCATGACGATGTACCGGATCCGCCTCGACACCACGACGAACTGGGCCCTGGGCGCGTCGGTCGCGGTCGTCACGTTCACCCTCGGCACCCCCTCGGCCCCCCACGCCGTGATGCTGCTCCCGGCCGTGCTGTCGCTGGTGTTCGCCTTCCTGGAGAGCCGTCGCCTGCAAGACCTCGAGCTCATCCGCATGCGGGTCCGCTGGCTCGAGCAGGGCTTCCTGTGCGAACGCCTCGGAGGGGAGCCCATGGAAGGGTGGCACGACCACCTGCTGGAGAGCCTCCGCAGCCCCTCCAGCCCCATCAGCTTGATGGAGGCCCTCGCCGTCCGCCTCCGCCGCAACTACGTCTGGCTGTACCTGACGCTGTACGCCTCGTGGTGGCTGAAGCTGAGCCTCACGGACCAAGCGCCCCTCGACGCTGCGGCCTTCGGCCCCGTGCCCGGCTGGCTCTCCATCACACTGGCCACCGCCATGCTCGTGCCCCTGGTGGCGCTCGCGATGCGGGCCAAGCCGCTGCTTCCGGGCTGAAGCCCGCTAGCGCACACCCGGGTGGTTGATCCACCATCCATTGGCGGCGTCCAACATCTGGGCCCGCTCGATGCGCCGGGCCCGTGGAATCTCCGCCCACAGCAGCGCGGCCGCGAGCCCGGTGAGCCCCGTCTGGGCGCCGAGGGCCCAGGCCCAGTCGCTCTCCGCCTCCACCAGCTTCACGGTGCCGTAGCCCTCGGCGACGGCCGCGCCGGTGAACAGCACCCGCAGCGTGTTGCGGCCGGCTCGACGGCGTCGGATGTCCCCCATCACGTTCGTCCGGCGCGCCGCCTCCGAGACCTCCCGCCAGGCGACGAGCCGATCGTCGACATCGAGGTAGCGGGGATGATCGCTCTCGCGCACGGGGGCCCTGAAGGTCTCCGTCGGCCCTTCCGCCACGGGGTCGGCGGCCCACGCCATGGAGGCCAGGCCCAGCGTCAGCCACAAGGCGATCACGACCGGCGCGGGCTCCGGCGACGCAGCAAGGCGAGGAGCCCGAGGGCGCCGAGGAAGGCACCGCCAGCACCGCCAGAGGCATCGCAGCCCCAGCGCCGGTTTCCCTGCAGCCGCTCGTCGACGCCGTACACCGCATCGATGCTCAGCTTCGCGCCCGCGCCGCCCGCGGGGCCGTACAGGTCGAGGAAGAAGGTGTAGGTGTCGCTGTCGGGCAGCTCCACGACCGGCTCCCAAGCCACCTCCTGAAAGACCACTTCGTCGTTGCGGCTGGTGCCCCGCACCACCGTCCATTGCACCTCGTCGACGCAGCCCGGAAGGAAGTCGGAGCGGTTGAACAGCTCGTACGTGAGGCCGGCGCGCTTCTCGACGAAGAACTCGGAGAACGGCAGGCCGCAGGCCGTCACCAATCCGTACTTGGTGAGCTCGGGCTCGACCGCTGCGGCGGGGCCCGTGTCTTCGACTGCATAGCGCAGGCCGACGAGCTCCAGGCTGATGCCGAACTGCCCCTCGAGCTCGTAGGTGTGGTCGACCACGTCGCCCTCGGCCGAGCTCCCGTCGCCGAAATACCAGGAGGCCTCGTCGTACGTGAACAGCTCGGACAGCTGCACTTCGCACGTCACGGACATCGGAGGCACGCCGACCAGCGGTTCGGTCCGGGACTGGTCCGAGACGCAGGTGAAGTCGGCCCGAGCGGTGTCGAGGGGCAGGCTTCCCTCTTGGGCAGAGGCGGTGCTGAGCAGCGCGACGATGGCGAAGGTCATGGCGATTCCCCGGTGAGGATGTCCTCAGTGGGGCCATCCAGGGGATTGGTAACCCTCGGGAGCGGCAGCGGGGGGCGCCCGTCGGGAGGCGGTCGCGATACGGCGGGACCATGCACGACATCGATCCGCCCATCCCTGCCGTGGCCGTGCACCCGGTCCGCTCCCCCACGATACCCCCCGCGACCCACACCAACAGCTGGTTGTTGGGGGACGGAGAGCTACTGGTGGTCGACCCCGCCAGCCCGTGGGAAGAAGAGCAGCAGTCCCTCTTCGACGCCGTGCAGCGGCGGCTCGCCGACGGGCAGCGGCTGCGAGGCCTGTTCCTCACCCACCACCATCACGACCACGTGTCCGGCGCCGCGGATCTCCGCGACCGCCTCAGGGCCGTGGGCCACGACGCTCCAGTGATCGCTCACACCGTCACGGCCGACCTCGTCGCGCTGCCCGTGGACGAGTTCCTCGGCGAGGGCGACGTGCTCACCGTGGGCACCTCCATCTACGACGTCCTGCACACGCCGGGTCACGCCCCCGGGCACCTGTGTCTGCACGACCGCGCCACGGGCGCCCTGCTCGCCGGCGACATGGTGGCGGGGGTCGGCACCATCGCCATCGACCCCGACGAGGGCGATCTGGGCGACTACCTGCACCACCTGGAGCGCCTGCGGGGCCGTCGGCCCACGAGCCTGCTTCCTGCCCATGGTCCGGTGCTGCGGCAGCCGGACGCCGTGCTGTCGATGTACATCGCCCATCGGCACGGGCGGACCGAGCAGATCCGGGCGCGGATCGAGCAAGGGGCCGCCACGCCTCTGGAGGTGGCGACCCACGTGTACGACACGTTGGATCCCCGCTATTTGCCTCTTGCGGCGCGCCAGGTGCTGACGCACCTGAAGTGGTTGCGGGAGCAGGGGCACGCCCAGGTGGACGGGGAGCTGTGGCGGCTCGTGGGGTGAGGACTTGGGGGTCGGTGGGTGTGTAGGTCTGGCGGGGGCGTGCGGGGGCGTGCAGGTGGACCTGTGCAGGTGGAGATCGTGCGGGTGGAGGTCGTGCGGGTGGAGGTCGTGCGGGCGGACGTCGGAGGCACTTCGGGCAGGCGCGGACCTGGAGTTCTTCGCAGCCTAGACCCGTTCTGAGAATGCCCCCGGGCATGTCAGCCCTGGACCGGGCCTGGCGCCAAGGGCGCCTCGGCCCGTTCAAGGGCTCCGACATGCCCTTGGGGAGGAGGCATGTCAGCCCTAGACCGGGCCTGGCGCCAAGGGCGCCTCGACCCGTTCAAGGGCTGCGACATGCCTCTTGAAAAAAAGGCGAATGGGGGCTTGAAGCAGGGGGGACCCCACCCGACGGGGAGGATCCGAATGGGGGCTTGAAGCAGGGCGACCCCACCCGACGGTGAGGAGCTGAATGGGGGCTGGAAGCAGGGGCGACCCCACCCTGGTGAGGGGCTGCTCCGCTCACCTCATCTCCCCTGCGGCATGCCGCAGCCTTTGGACGGGCCGAGACGCCTTGGCGTCAGGCCCGGCCAAGGGCTGGCATGCCGCCCCCGGAAGGCAGGTCGTCGCCGTGTGGACGGGCCGAGACGCCTTGGCGTCAGGCCCGGCCGACGCGGCCGGCCTGCCTGGAGGACTTGCTCCGCCCCTGCGCACGGTTCGCGGGAGCACCCGCGCCCGCCCCTCTTCGAGCAGGACGCCCGAACGCTCCTCAGTCCGTCCGCCGAAGCACCCGCCCGCACCCCCTCAACGCCCGCCAGCACGACCACCACGCGCCGCCGGGACCGGCGCCCTGGCCACGGAGCCGCCTCGATCTGACGCTCCCTCCGCCCCTGCGCAGCAGCCGCGGGAGCACCCGCGCCCGCCCCTCCTCGAGCACGACGTCCGAACGCTCCTCCATCCCTCCGCCAAAGCACCCGCCCGCGCCCCCTCGGCGCCCGCCAGCACGACCACCACCCGCCGCCGGGACCAGCGGCCAGCTTGGCCACGGAGCCACTTCGAACGGACGCTCTCAGGCCGTCAGGAGGCCTGGCGCAGCGCGGCTTCGACCTCACTGCGGGTGATGACCTCGGGGAGCAGGATGGGCTCCTGGGTCGGGTCCTTGGGCAAGATCAGGTACATCGGGACGCCCGCCCGGTTGTTGCGACGCAGCCACTCGGTGATCACCGGGTCGGCGCGGGTCCAGTCGGCCTTGAGGGGCACGACGTCGAGCTCGTCCATCACGACCCGCATGGCGGCGGTCTCGAGGATGGTCTTCTCGTTGACCTTGCAGGTGAAGCACCAGTCGGCGGTGAAGTCGATGAACACGACGCTGCCGGCCAAGGCATCGACACGCTCCTCGCTGAACGCCTGCCAGGGAATGTGCTCGCTGAAGTCGAGGGCGGTGCCCTCCACGACGCTGCCGTCGTCGCACACGGGCGTGTCGTCGATCTCCAGATCGAGGGCCCACATGCCGACGCCCCCTGCAATGGCGAAGCCGGCGGCAGCCGCCGTGAGCTGGCGAACCCCCGTGGACGCGACCCCACCGAAGCGGCCGAACACCCAGGCGCCCAGCCCGACGGCGAGCAGGAAAATGAGGAAGCCGGTGGTCGCATCGGCGCCGATCTGCGCCATCAGGACGTCGACCAGCCACACGGTGGTGGCGATGAGCGTGAAGCCGAGGAGCTGCTTGAAGCCGTCCATCCACTCGCCGGGGCGAGGCAGGAGCTTGAAGGCCATCGGCACGAAGGCGATGAGCAGGAAGGGCGAGGCGAGGCCGAGGCCCACCAGCGTGAAGATGGCAAAGAGGATGGGGGTCGGCGCGCTGAAGGCGTAGGCGATGGCGGTGCCGAGGAACGGCGCCGAGCAGGGCGTGGCGAGCAGCGTCGCGAACACGCCGGTGAAGAAGTAGCCGACGACCCCTTCCTTGCTGGCGGCCTCACCGGCGCTGTTGGCGCCGATGGTGGGGATCTCGAAGACCCCGAACAGCGACAGGCCGAAGGCGAAGACGATGGTGGCCAGGGCGGCGACGTAGGGCGGGTACTGGAACTGGAAGCCCCAGTCGACCTCCATGCCGAGCATGCTGCGGGCGATCACGACCGATGCGGCCAAGGCCCAGAAGCTGGCGATGATGCCAGCGGTGTAGGCGAGGCCGGCGGTGCGCTGCTCGGCGGGCTTGATGTCGGCTTGCTCGACCAGGCTGTACAGCTTGAGGGTGAGCACCGGCAGGACGCAGGGCATGATGTTGAGGATCAGTCCGCCCACGAAGGCGAGGGCGAGGTTCATCGCCAGAGAGACGGCGGTGAAGCCCCCCGCAGCGCCTGCGACGGCCATGCGGTCCTGAGCTCCGCCGCCCGGGGGAGGCTTGCCACCCTCCGGGGGCGTGCCGGGGACAGCGGCAGGCACGGCGCCGTGCTCCTGCTTGTCGGCGGATGCCTTCTTGCGGGGCATCTCCTTCCACAGGGGGTCGGAGGAGGGCTGGACCTTCTCGGGGGTGGTCCACGGAAGCGGCACCTCGATCTCGGTGCGGATCCACTTGCCGTCGATCTTGGCCTGCACGAGGCCGCCGATGCGGTCGGCGGTCGGCAGGGGCTCGGGCTCGAAGGACTCGCCGCGGACCACGACCAGCAGCTCGCCCTTCTCGGTGCGGGTGATGGACACCGGCTGGTCTTCCACCAGCATCCAGTCGTACGACCCCGCGATGGGGGTGAACGTGGGCCAGGCATCCTCGCTGGGCAGCGGGTCGAAGGTAGCGCCACCCTTGGGGGTGATCTTGAAGGCCACCTCGAAGGGCTTGTTGGCGCCCACGGCGTTGCGATCGAGGGCGTGTTTGACGTCGAGGCGAGGCTCGTGGGGGACCGGGAGCTGCTTGGCGAAGTGGTTGAAGAGCTCGAGGGCGGGGCCCTTCGACTTCTCGGTGCCCGCGGCACTGACCACGAGGGTGCCCTGGAGCTGGGCGTTGCCTGGGATGCAGCTGGTGAGGCACACGAGCCAGCTGGCGTCGGCGCCGATGGGGTACTCGCCGGGGGCGACGCTCGCATCGACCTGCAGCTCGGTCAGCAGCAGGACCTGGTCTTCGTAGCCGAAGCTGACCATGCCTTGGTCGTCGAAGCGCTGGGGCACTGGGTACTTGTGGTCGGGAACCGACACGCCGTCGGGGAGCGTCCAGCGGATGTCGGTCGGCTGCCCGATGGCCCCCGGCGACTTCCAGTAGGTGTGCCAGCCCTGCTGCTGCTTGAGGTAGAGGCCGACCCGGGTGGAGTCCCCCTGGGGGGCATGCCCATCGACGATCAGGTTGGCCTGGACCGGATGGGGCTTTCCGTCGGCGCCGTCGTTCTGGACGCTGGCCCCGGGGGGGAGCGTGGCCACGTCGAAGACCGGTGGAGCCGGTGGCTTCGGGGACGTGGTGCCGCCGGCGAGGGCGGAGAGCAGGGTGGCGGCAAGGGTCAGCAGCACGGCGTGTTCCTGGTCGAGGGCGTGGGACCACGGCGCGGCCGGGTCCGACGGGGCGGTGTCGATCGTAGCCCCTCTGTCTCGCCAAGGGGTGTCACGTGACGTCTCGTGGGCTCTCGGGGCGGACCCGGGCCCACCCCAGCGGGTCTACATGCAGCCCTTGATGACCCTCTTCATCTCCTTCTGAGCGGCTTCGCCCTGGAGGTCTTGGGCCCACTCGAAGAGCTCCTTGACCGACTTCTCCTTGAGGACGGTGTCGGCGGCGCAGCTGCACACGTCTTCCATCTTCTTCTTGGCCTTGCCGCCCCCGCCCTTCTTGCACTGGTCGACGAAGTTCTGCTTGAAGCTCTTCTCGAACTCCTTGCGGGCATCGGGATCGTTCTCGATGGCTTGGACGGCCGCGTCCATCGCGGCGTCTTGGAGGCCGGAACAGGCGAGGGAGGTAGCAAACACGATGGCGGCGGCGATCGCGGTGAGGGGACGGGCGATGCGGGTCATGGAGACACTCCTCGAAAGAGAGCTTGGGAGCTAACCCGCGGCACCGTCGGCGTCGTAGCTCTTCACGTCGCCAAACGGGGCACCGAGCTGGGCGTCGAGGGATGCCTTGACGGCCGCCCGGGCGTCGTTGAGGCGGTACACGCTGCGGGCGAGGGCCACGAAGTCCTCGCCGAACGCGCCGGCCTGCTCGTGGGCTCGAAGGGCGTCCTCCACCGCCCACAGCCGGCCGTTGATGCGTGCCAGCTCGGCGTGCTCGGGGAGGGTGGTGACCGGCGGCAGGCCGTGGGAGGACCACGCCTGTCGCAGGCCATCGCGGTGGGCTGCTGCCTGACGCCGCCGAGCGGGGTCGGCGATGCGTGCGACTTTCAGGTCGAGGATGGTGAGGCGGTCCAGGACGTCGCCGGGGGAGGTCGGAGCAAGCACGTCCTCGGCTAACGCGGGTGCCTTCGCTGGGGGTTAGGATGCCCACGGAGATGCCCTTGACCTGGACCCGCATGGCGGCTGTGCTCGCGTTGATGTCGCTGCCCATGGTCGGTGGCTGCAAGAAGAACATCCTGGAGGGCTACGTCGATGGCGTCCGGTGGCTGAAGACCCGGATCAACAGCCAGCGCAACGGCACCGCCCGGCTGGAGTTCGACGTGAACCCCGACGAGACGGCCATGCTCGTCACCGCGGAGGTGAACGCCGGCTACCAGACGCACTTCCGAACGGTGTACGACCCGTCGGAGCGGCCGGCGTTTCAGGCCTTCGACTGGACCGGCACCGAGTACAGCAAGACGAACGCTGGCTACGTGAGCCAGGTGAGCACCCTGAACTGGCCGGTCTCCGGCGACGATCCAGATCTGGTCGCTGGCCAGTACACCCTGGAGTTCGGGGTCGTGGACAGCAACGAGAACTACGTGTCCCAGCCGGTGTTCGTCGACATCCTGCTCAAGGCCGACGACGACTTTTCCGTCGGGGAGCTTCGGGTCGACATCATCTACACCGGAGGCCTCCAAGACGACGAAGACCTCCGAGGTGCGGTCGACGAAGCCAAGGACCTGTGGGAGGAGCTCTACGCCGGCATGGGCATCGACGTCGACTTCGACGAGCTCGCCTACGACAAGGTCGATGACATCGAGCCGCCGGCCTTTGGCGACGAGGCGACCTACGACGAGATCTCCGGCAGCACCAGCCTGCGCACGGTCAACGTGGTCATCGCTCCGTCCATTGTCTCCTACGACGAGATCTTCGGGATTGCGGGCGACATTCCTGGACCGCTGATCCGCACGGGGCGATCGGCGGTGCTCATCAGTGCGGATCTGTCGGCTGGCCCCAACGGGGTGTTCTCGGCAGAGGAGAAGCGCCTGCTCGCGGAGACCATGGCCCACGAGGTCGGCCACTACCTGGGCCTGTTCCATCCCGTGGAGACGACCTGGGAGACGTGGGATGTGCTCGATGACACCCCTACTTGCGACACTGAGTTCGAGTGCGTCGAGGAGCTCGGCGACAACTTGATGTTCCCGTTTCCCGTGTGCGTCGGCTTCAGCTGCACGCCACAGGGTGTCCTCACGGACGAGCAGGCCGACGTGATGCACCGCTACGTCGGCGTGGACTGAACTCGTCCGGTCCACCGGTCGTTTGTGCTACCGTGCGCGCGATCCAGGAGGACAAAATGACCCGTTGGGCGACCATCGTGTTGGCCGGTGCGCTGGCGACCGGCTGTGTGAGCAAGGGCAAGTACAACGAGCTGGAGTCCATGTACGACTCCGCCGTGTCGGAGCGCGACCAGGCGCAGTCCGAGCGCGACAAGGCTCAGGAAGAGTCCGACCGGCTCAAGGGCAAGCTGTCGAGCCGGAACCAGGCGTTCCTCGACGTCTACGAGACGCTGCTGGAGGTCCGCGAGAAGAAGCTGGCCAAGGTCAAGGTGGAGGATGGCCGCGCCGTCCTGCAGCTGGAGAGCGACGTGCTCTTCTCGTCGGGCTCTGCCGACCTCACCAAGGACGGCAAGGACGCCGTGCAGCAGATCGCGAAGATGCTGGCCAGCGGTGCCGGCACCTTCCAGGTGGAGGGCCACACCGACACCGACAAGATCAGCAGCAAGAAGTTTCCCACCAACTGGCACCTGGGCTCGGAGCGCGCCATCAACGTGGCCGCAGCGATGATCGAAGCCGGCATGCCGGCTGAGCGCTTGTCTGCTGCCTCCTACGGCGACACGCAACCGGTGGGGTCCAACGACACCAAGGACGGCAAGGCCGAGAACCGCCGCATCGAGCTGGTGTGGGTTCCGGAGCTCTCCGAGGTCCTTCAGCTCAAGAAGATGCTGAAGAAGATGAAGAAGGACAAGGCCGAGTAGGCCATGCGGGGGCGGCGCTGAGCGCCGCGCCCGGTGCTCCGCACCTGAGAGGCGGGCAGGGGATCCTGTCCGCCTCTCTTGGTTGCACCTGGGGTTGGTTGCGTTCCGGTGTCCCGGATTTTGAGAATTTTCACTTTTGAGGTATGCTGTTTTTCCGCCAGGGAGAGGGTGCATGATTCGCGTCAATCGTCCGTTCGATCGCTGGTTCGACCTGTCGGACCCCTACGACGACGTCCACGGCGCCCACCGATCCGGGGACTCGACCCGGCCCGAGGCTCACCGGGAGTGGACGTACGATGCGCCGCGCACGCCAGTGCCCGTGATCCCGCAGCGCTCAGAGCAAGCCCCGCCGGAGCCAAGCGAGCTTCCGCAGCCGCCCGCGACCTACTGACCAGGTTCTGATTCGCTCCTGGGTTCCGCCGGAACTGCTGGCAGAGACGCGGCGAACTGAAGCAAGGCCGAGAGACGCAGCGGCTCGTCGACTGTCCCCATGCGCTCGGCCAGAGCCCCCGACGTGCGCCGTCCTGCTGGGTCCGGCGCGCTCGCGAAGATGGCGTCGACGGCGGCGCGAAGGTCGCCGGTGAGCAGCAGGGCAGCGCGGTCTGCTTGCAGGCGGAACTGCAGCGCTGCGCCTTCGAGGCCGGCGCGGGACAGCCCGGTGTCCGTGACCTCTTCGTCGGGGTCGCTGGCCAGGCCGAGGCGCCGAAGCACCGGGTCGGCCACGCTGCCGACCTTGTCGACGGTGGACCGGGTGGCGAACACCTTGCGGGAGAGGCTGAAGAGGGTCTGCAGCTTGGCGAACTGGTCGACCCCGGGGATGAGGGTGACCACGTCGACCACGGTCTCTGCGGTCGATGCGTAGGAGCCGAACGCCCGGTACAAGCTGCGAGAGGTGCCGACGAAGTCGGCGTCGAAGGCCAGCACGGGGTGTCCGGCGGCGAGGTGGACCAACTCCACCGCCACCAAGAAGGCGAGCCCCTCTGGAGGCAACTGCCGAGGGCCGTCGGGCACCAGGTGGTCGTGGCCGAGGAGCACGACGGGCACGTCGAGGGGCCAGCCACTGCAGCCGTGGGCGCCGTCGCCGCGGAACACGTACACCTCAGGGGCAGGAAGGCCGAGGGCGGACGCGATGTGCTCGACGTGGGCGGCGAGGACGGGTCGAGCCTCCCGGTCGAGGCGTGCCAGGCCCCGGGTGAGCTGGGCGTGGGTGGGCGGGTCCACGTCGTCGAGCTGATGCCGGACGCGGTCGAGCCAGCCGGTGCCCGCAGGGTGGAGGGCGTCGAGCTCCCCGGCGTTCAGCTCAGCATCGGGAGACTGGGCCTCCCCCTCGGCGTCGACCCCCTCCAGCAGCGCCGCCACGTGGCGCCACCACGGCATGGGGGCGGGCAGCTCGCAGCGGTCGGCGACGCCGATGGCGGCCCGGTAGGCGTCGCCGCGCAGGAAGTCTTGCTCGAGGGCGGAGCGGAGGTCGCCGAGGGCTACGTCGTGTCGCCCCGCCGCCGCCTGCAGCTCTGCGGCCTCGATCCAGCGGGGAAAGCGGGGCTCCGGTGGCTCTTCGAGGGTGTCGGCGTGGGCGCACCAGGCCTGCTGTCGGTCCGCAGCGACCTCGGGGCTCGGTGCCCGCGCAACGGCCTCGGCCCATCCCGCGGGGTCGTCGGGGTCGAGGGCGATGATCCGGGCCCACGCGGCGGCGGCGTGGGCGGGGTGCTCCTCGTGGGCCAGCCGGGCGAGGGCCCGCTCGGCGTCGGCGGGGAGGGCGGGGTGCTCGTCGGGGGCCAGGCCCTCGTCCATAGCCGCCTCCCAGTGGACCACGGCGACGTCGCGGTCCGCCTCCGACCAGGCCCATGCGGCCCGCAGGGTGTGCCAGGCCGGGCGCTGCTCGAGGGCCAGCGCGCGGTCCAGGAGGTCCGAGGCGTGATCGCGGCCCTTCTCGTGGGCTCGCTCGGCGGCCCGGAACCAGGCCTCAGCTGCGTCGGGGTGGTGGTCCGCGGTGAGCAGGGCGGCCCGAGCCTCCAGCTGGTCCAGGGCGTCTTCGTCGGCCAGGTGAAGGGCCTCGCTGGAGCGGCCGTGGGCTCCGAGGGCTGCGGCCCACAGCCCCTCGGCGGACGATGGGGGCCAGGGGATGCCGTCGGGGACGGGCACCCGGTCGAGTCCCTCGTAGGCATGGCGCCAGAGCGCCCAGGCGAAGGCACGGTCGGCGTTGGCGGCCTCGAGTCGCTTGCGGTCCACCGCGGGGTGGCAGGCGTTGGCCACGGCGTCGGTGTCGAGGGCCGGGGTCACCTCGAGGGCACGGAAGGCGGCGATCAAGGCCCGGTCGGGGTCGCCGAGGGCGAGGAAGATGCGGGCGACCTCGGGCCAGGCGGTGGCGAGCCCACGGTCGAGGGCCTCTGAGAGCAGCCGGATGGCGTCGCGGGCGTTCCCCTGCTCGAGACGGGTGGAGGCCAGGAAGGCCCACCGCTCGGGACGCCGCAGCTCGGACAGCTTCCAGGCGAGGAGCAGCTCGGGATCCGCCCGTCGAGGGCCGTGGAGGATGCGCTCGTCGGCGGTCACCTCCACGCCTGAGGGGCGGAGCCGGTACACCAGGTGCCTCACCGGGGTGTGCCAGGTGTGGTCGGGGCCTTCGGAGAAGAGCACCTGATGCCGGTCGCTCACGGCCACGGTGACGGTGGCGGTCGCGATGGTGCCGTCGGGCCGGTCGAAGGGCTGGTCGGAGCGAGTGGGGGCCGCGAGGAGCCAGGCGGTGCCTGCCTCGTCGTCGGGCGGGGGCACCGGCACGCGGCGGATCAACGCCGCGGGCAACTCGGTGCCGCGGGGCTCCTTGCCTGGGGTGGCCGGCGGCTGGGGCAGGGGTGGGGGCACGGCCTCGCCCGTGGGGGACAGCGCTCGCCACTTGGTGAGCAGCGACTCCGCGGCGGCGCGCGTGCCACGGCGCAGCGGTGCGCTCCAGGGGCCGACCTCCACGGTGTCGGTCACCCAGCCCCGGACCACCCGGGCGTTGGGGCTGGCCACGGCCCGAAGCTCTCCGTCGTGGACGGCCCCCAACCAGGCCCGTTGCTGGCTGCACACCAGCCACATGGGCTCGCTCATGACCTTGCCCTCGGCGCCGACGAAGCCCCGCACGCCGGCGGTCTGCACCTGACCGACAATGACGGTGTCGGGCAGGGCGTCGAGGAGGGACGAGAGGGTGGATTCGCTCATGGGGCGGGGCGCTCTCCGAGGCCGAACAGACGGCGGGCATTGTCACCGGAGTAGGCCAGCAGCGCTTCGGGAGCCATCCCTCGGCGCTCCGCCACCTGCGTCACGAGGTCGACGACATGGGCGGGCTCGCCGCGGTCGCCCGTGACCGGACGGTCCGGTGCGTCGGACTCGAACAGGATCCGGTCGAGGGGCGCCTCGCATGCAGCCTGCAGGGCACGGGGGGAGCGCACGACGTCGGTGCCAAAGGACAGGTGCAGCCCGAGGGCCAAGGCGCGATCGACGTCGCCGCGCACGAAGGCGTGAAGGACGCCCCGTCGGACATTGGATGCGGCGACGGCGTCGAGGACCGCGGAGGTGGCCCGCACGTGGTGCAGGACCACGGGAAGGTCTCGCTCGGCGGCGAGGGTGAGGTGTGCCTCGAGGAGACGCCGCTGCAGGGCCCGGGTCTGGGCGTCCCGGGCTCGGTGATGGTCCAGGCCGGTCTCGCCGATGGCGCAGGCGCCGTCGAGGGCGTCCGGAAGGACCTCCAAGAAGTCGGGCTCGGGCCACCAGGGGTGGATGCCGATGCCGAAGGGAAGGTGGTGGGCCTCGGCCACCCGTCGCACCCGGTCCCAGTGTCTGGGGTTGCCGGCCGCGAGGACCACCGACCCGATGCCCCGAGCCCGCGCGCGGTCCAGGACCTCGCTGCGGTCGGCGTCGAAGCAGGGGTCGTCGAGATGGGCGTGGGCGTCCACGCCTGCCGCGCGCGCCACGTTGTCGCAGGGGGGGGCCTGGGCCATGTCGGTTGGTTACCCGGGCCCGATGCGCACCACCATGTCGATCTTGTTCCTCGTCGCCTGTTCGGGCGGCGCCAAGCCCACCCCAGTCCCCGCCGCGGAGGAGAACCCCACTCCGCCGAAGCCGGTGATCGAGACCCCGGAGGAGGTCCGAGCGGCCTTCGCCACCTCGGTTCAGGAGACCCTGAACACCGAGGTCGATCCCTGCGAGGACTTCTACGAGTACGCGTGCGGCGGCTGGCTCGAGAACACCGAGATGCCGGGCGACCGCAGCCGGATGACCCGGGCCTTCTCGGAGATCGACGATCGCAACAAGGACATGCTGAAGACCATCCTCGACGACGCCGCCGCCGGCGTCAGCGACGACCCGGCTTGGCAGAAGGTCGGCACCTTCTACACGGCCTGCCTCGATGAGGATGCCATCGACGCCCGCGGCCTCGAGCCGGTGAAGCCCCACCTCGAGTTGGTGGCCACCGTCGACTCCCTGGAAGCCCTCGCTTCGGTGTCGGGCAAGCTCGCGGGTGCCGGGGTGGAGACGCTGTTCTCGTGGGCCGTGTGGGGCGATCTGAAGGACCCCGACACCAACATCCTCTACATGGGTCAGGGCGGCATGTCGCTGCCCGAGCGCGACTACTACCTCGACGAGTCCGAGGAGAAGGAGACGCTCCGCGCCGAGTTCGTGGCCCACGCCACCCGCTTGCTCCAGATGGGCGGCTTCGAGGGCGAGGCCGCCGAGCACATGGCCCACGACGTGCTCGCCTTCGAGACCAAGCTCGCCGAGGCGTCCTTCCCGCCCGCCGAGCTGCGCGACCCGGTCGCCACCTACAACAAGATCGACCGTGCCGGCGTGCAGGCGCAGGTGGGGGACTTCCCCCTCGACGCCTGGTTCACGGCCATCGGCGCCCCCGACGCCACCGCCATCAGCGTCGAGAAGCCCGAGTACTTCGCCTCCATCGGTGAGCTCCTCTCCGGCACCGATCCTGAGATCCTTCGTAGCTACCTGGCGTACCACGTGCTCTCCGAGGCTGCGTCCGAGCTCGGGCAGGACGCACAGGACGAGACCTTCGGCTTCTACGGCGTGACGCTGTCGGGCCAGAAGGAGCAGGAGGTGCGCTGGAAGCGGTGCGCCGGCAAGCTCGACCGCGCCATGGGCGACCTGCTCGGGCAGGCCTACGTCGACCGCGCCTTCGGCGGCGACAGCAAGCCCATCGCGACCGACATGATCAGCCGCGTGGAGAAGGCCTTCGAGGCCGGCCTCGACGACCTGGCCTGGATGGACGACGCCACGCGGGCGCGGGCCAAGGAGAAGGCGGGCTCGATCACCAACAAGATCGGCTACCCCGACGAGTGGAAGTCCTACGACGGCCTCACCCTCGACGGCAGCAAGCACTTCGAGAACATGGCGGCGGCCTACCAGCACTGGTCGGGCCAGGAGCTCGCCAAGGTGGGCAACCCGGTCGACCCGAAGGAATGGTTCATGACCGCCAGCACGGTCAACGCCTACTACAACCCCACCGAGAACGAGATCGTGTTCCCGGCCGGCATCATGCAGCCGCCGATGTTCCATCGTGCCTTCCCCAGCGCCGCCAACTTCGGCGCCATGGGCTTGGTGATGGGCCACGAGATCAGCCACGGGTTCGATGATAGCGGCCGGCAGTTCACGGCCGACGGCAAGCTCGAGGACTGGTGGGAGGAGGCGGCCGCCACGGGCTTCGAGGCGAAGGCCCAGTGCGTGATCGACGCCTACTCGGGCTTCGAGGCCAAGGAAGGGCTCAACGTCAACGGCGAGCTCACCCTCGGCGAGAACATTGCCGACATCGGTGGCGCCCGCTTCGCCTTCCGCGCCTACCAGCAGTGGGTCGAAGAGAACGGCGCAGAGGAGCCCGTCGCGGGCCTCGATGGGGAGAAGGTCTTCTTCGTGAACTTCGCCCAAAACTGGTGCTCGCTCATCACCGACGAGGCGCTGGAGATGCAGGTCCGCACGGATCCGCACTCCCCGGCCCGCTTCCGGGTGAACGGCACGCTCCGCAACACGCCGGAGTTCCACGAGGTGTTCGAGTGTGCGGAGGGTGCGGCCATGCGCCCGTCCGACGACGACATGTGCGTGGTGTGGTGAGGGCCGAGGCGCCGTCCGCGTGACCGCGGGTGACGCCTCGAGCTGGCCGGCGACGCCGGCCGACGGGCCAGGACGAGGGATGACGGTGCGATCAGCTGGTCGCAGGGCACATTGAGGGCCCAACGGAGGAGCCGAGATGGACAAGGTGGTGGAGAGCCTGAAGGCTGGCCTCGGATGGGGAGTCGCGGTGGCTTTGGCCCACCTGATCCATGGGATCGGCCTGATCATGGTGCTCGGGCAGCCCCCTCTGACGCTGTTCGCGTTGAAGGGCAGCCTGATCGAGATCGCCCTTGGCCTGCTCGCTGGCCTGCTGCTTGTGCCGGTTCGCTGGGCCCCTCGCGCTGCCGTGGCGCAGCCCGTGGTGTTCATGGTGGTGTGGCTCATCATGGAGCGGCTCGTGGCCGTCGATCCCAGCAAGCCGCTGATGTGGATCGGTCCGACCCTCGGTGGGCTGCTGCTCTACGGCATCGGCTCCGCCATCAACAAAAAGTCGGTGGGCGCCGTCGCTGGCCTGGCCGCCCTGATCTTCGGCACGCTGTTGGCCGCACCGGAGGTCCGCTCCGCCATCACCAACAAGGGCGACCTCGCCCTCGACCTGACGCCCGCACGAGAGGGTGCCCCCGACGTGCTGTTCATCGTGATGGACACCACCCGTGCCCAGAGCGTGTCGGCCTATGGCTACGAGCGCGACACGACCCCGACGCTGGAAGCCCTGGCCAAGGAAGGAGTGCTCTACGAGCAGGCCACCGCCCCCGCCACCTGGTCGCTGCCGGCTCATGCCGCGCTGTTCACTGGCACCTTCCCCTCGTACAACCAGGCCCACGCCGAGACCCGCTTCCTCGGCGACGCGCTCCCCACAGTGATGGAGGTGTTCGCGGAGAACGGGTACGAGACCCACTGCTTCAGCGCCAACCCGCACATCTCCGAGTCCTTCGGCCTCACCCGCGGCTTCCACCACAGCGACCGCGCGTGGGCGGCGGGTCCGGCGGCGCGTCAGTTCTCCTTCATCTACCGCTTCCTCGACTACGCCGGCGTCGGCGCCAACGACAAGGGTGGCGCCATGGTGGTGGGGAACATCCGCCGCTGGATGAAGAGCCGTCCGGACGAGGGCCCCCCTGCCTTCGTCTTCGTGAACTTCCTCGAGGCCCACTTCCCCTTCCACCAGCTCCCCAACGAGTTCGTGACGGCCTACCAGAACCGTCCCATCTCCGAGCTCCGGGAAGCCGGTCAGATCGCCTTCGGCGCCCAGTTCGGCCGTCCCCTCACGGCGGCGGAGATCGAGCAGATCCGGGACCCGCTGGTCGACCTGTACGACGGCGGCGTGAAGTACACCGACTTCCTCGTGGGCCAGGTGGTCGACGAGTGGCGCAAGGCCGGCAAGCTCGACAACACCATCGTCGTGGTCCTCGGCGACCACGGTGAGGTCATGGGGGAGCACGACGCCTTCGGCCACGTGGTGCCGATGGTCGAGCAAGATCTCCGCGTCCCGCTGATCTTCCGCTACCCGCCCAGCATGCCCGCCGGCAAGCGGGTCCAGAAGCCCGTCTCCACCGTGGGCACCTTCGCCACGCTGGCGGACTTGGCCCAGCTCGACAAGAAGTCGGTGCCGCGGCTCCATGTCGGCTCGCTGACCAAGTTCGACTCCGAGAAGCTCGGCGAGCCGGTGATGGCCGAACGCTACGAAGAGCACCTGCTCTCCGCCCGCTTCGCCGAGGGCCAGACCCTCGGGGTGGGCCCGCTGATGGACCCCCGCGGCCGCTACCGCTCCTTCCGCTGGAAGGACTGGAAGTACATCGAGCGCTGCGACAAGGGCGAGGTCAAGACCTACCTGTACGACCTCGCATCGGACCCCGGCGAGCTGAAGGACCGGATGCCTGAGCGGCCCTCGGTGGTCGACGACATCGAGCCCGAGCTCAACACGGTCAAGGACCTCTTCCAGCTGCCCGGCATCTGCGACGAGGTGAGCGGCGAGGTCCGCAAGCTCGAGGACATGAGTGCGGAGGAGGTCGCGATGCTCTGCGAGCTCGGGTACCTCGACGGCGAAGCCTGCGAATAGGGGCGGGAGCGGCGCGGACCAAGCGCCGCCGCTCCCGGCTACTCGTCCTTCGGGCTCGGCAGGTTCGACGGCCAGATCGGCCGGGGCTCTGGCGTCACGACGAGCTCGCCCATCGCCTGGGCCTGGGCCACCAGTTCACTCCACAGCTCCAGCATCGCGGGGTCGGTGGCGTCGAACAGGTTGTTCTGCTCGAGGGGATCGACGTTGCGGTCGTAGTAGTCGACGCCGCCGCTCCACCGGTACTGCAGCTTCATGCCCTCGCGCGTGACCATGTTCACCCCACCCTTGCGGGCCAGCGAAGAGCTGAAGCGAAGGCGGTCGTCGGGGGCCTCTCCGATCGGGAAGCCGGTGACGACATCCGGGATGGGCTCACCGACCATCGTGAGCACACTCGGCACCAGATCGATGGCGTGGGTCGGCGTGTCGATGGTGGCGGGCACGATGTTGCGGGACCAGAAGATGGCGAAGCCGTCGTTCTCCTCGCCGTACAGCATGTAGGCGTGGGTGTTGTTGCCGTGCTCCCAGAACTGCTCGCCGTGGTCGTTCCAGATCACCACCAGCGTGTCGTTGAGGTAGCCCTCCTCCTCCATCAAGGCCCAGTTCTGCCGGAGGCGGTCGTCGACGGTCCGGATCTCTCCTTCGTAGAGGACCCGGAGGTGGTCTTCCAGCAGGTCCTGCACACCGGGCTCGAGGCCATTCCAGTCGTCGCGCCAGCTGTAGTGCACGTCGCGGTTGCGGAGGTTGCCGCCACCCCATGGAGGGAGGTCTTCGGCGCCCTCGACGAACTCCTCGGGGGGCTGGTAGGCAGCGTGGGGCTCCATGTGGTGCATGTGCAGGAAGAACTTGTCGGTGTCGTTGTCCCGCATCTGGTCCTGGATCAGCTGCCGACCCTTCTCGAGCACCGCGAGGGTGTCGCCTCCGGGCCGGTCGACGGCGCCGTAGCCTTGGGCGTTGCCCCACTTGTTGCCGAGCCAGTCGTTGGCGCTGACCAGGGCGGTGGCGTAGCCGGCGTCGCTCATCCAAGAGGCGAGGAACTCGGTGCCGTCGGGCACGGGGGGCCGCGTCTCGTCGCCGCCCGAGAGCCGAGGCATGTGGCCCCGCTCGATGTTGGTTCGTCCGGCCAGCGTGCAGGTGGTGCTGGCGAACGTCCAGTTGGAGCACTGCTGGTGGTTGTTGAGCACCACGCCGTCCCTGGCGAGCGAGTCCAGGAAGGGGGTGAGGCCCAGATCCCCGTGCACACCGACGTGGTCCTTGCGGAAGGTGTCGATCGACAGGAAGATCACGTTCTTCGGCACTTCGCCGTAGAACTGCAGATCGCCGACGCCCACCTTGGGCTGCGTCGGGTCCGGATTGAGCGGGGGGTCTTCGATCTCGGGGGCCTGGCGACACCCGGCGAGCAGCAGAAGAATGGTCAGCATGAGGCCACCCTATCCGGTGGGGTTGGGGGGTCGCGACCGAAGGGTCAGCTGGACAGGTCGCGCCGGGTGAGGAGGGCCCCGGTGTAGAGCAAGGTGGCCCCGGACAGCGCCCCCGCGGCGGCGGAGAGCAGCTGCAGGCCCGGGCCTGCGCTGAGGGTGGCCGTGAGGAGGGGCCCGAGTGCGACGGTCGCGAAGAAGACCAGCAGCCAGACGCCCTGTTGGGCGGTGCGTACGTCGGCGGCTCGGGCGGAGATGAGGGTGCAGGCGCTGGCGCAGGCGAGGGTCCAGCTTGGCCCGGTGAGGCCGATGCCGACGATCCACGCCGGGTCGGGAACGGCGAGCCAGGGAGCCCGAGCGACCGCGTCGCTGCCGGAGACCGCCATGGACGTGAGCAGGGCGGTGGCCAGGTACATGGCGGTGGGGATGGCGAGGGCGCCGACCACCTTCCCCGCGAGCAGCTCGAGTCGGCGGACCGGGGCCAACAGCAGGAACGTGAAGGTGCCGCACTGGCGTTCGTGCAGCATGCCTTGGCCTGCGAGCACCGCGCACACGCCAAGGTACTGGGACACGCCCAGGAACACGGTCATGACGAGCACGGCGTCCTGAATGCTGACCAGCTCGTCGAGGATGCCTTCCCCTGCAAAGCCCGTGAGGGTGTGGGCCAGCTGTGGGTCGTGGGTGAGGCGATCGAGGAGGAGCGTGCCGGTCGCGCCAAGGGCGGCGACGAGGACGAAGAGGGCAGCCACCGTGAGGAGCATCACAGGCTGGCGGCGCTGCTCGAGGACTTCCTTGGCGATGACGCGCCGCACCCGGTCGAGTCCGGTCAAGGGGAGGCCTCGATGGCGAGGGCGTAGAGTCGGTGCAGCTCGCTATTGGGTGGTGGTTGGCGGTGGCCCTCCAGGGCCTGCTCAGCGACGACCCGTCCGGCCAACACCACCGCGCGGTCGCAGACGTGGGCGGCAGCGTGCAGATCGTGTGTGCAGAGCACCACCCCCACGCCCCGTCGCGCTTCCTCCTGCACCACCTCGTGGATGTGGCGCGTGCTGATGGGGTCGAGGTTGGCGGTGGGCTCGTCGAGCAGCAGCACCCGGGGTCGCAGCAGCAGTGCCCGCGCGAGGCTCACCTTCTGCTGCATGCCGGCGCTGCCCGCGGCCGCGGGCTGGTCGAGGTGGTCGTGCATGCCGAGACGCTCGAGGAGGGGGCCCGTGCGGGCGTCGACTTCGTCTGCGGCGAGCCCGTACAGCCCGCCAAAGAAGTGCAGGTTCTCCCGGCCGGTGAGGAGGGGGTAGAGGCCTGGACGGGTGGTGATCAGGCCGATGGAGCCCGTGGCGGCTGTGGCCAGGGTAGCCGTGTCGTGGCCATCGAGCTGGACGGTGCCCTCGGTGGGCGCCAGCAGCCCGGCCAGCAGGGAGAGCAAGGTGGACTTGCCGCCCCCGTTGGGGCCGATGAGGGCGAGCACGCTCCCGCCGCGGAGCTCCAGGTCGACCCCGCGCAGCACCCAGCGGTCCCCGAAGCGACGGCCGAGCCCTCGGGCGAGGAGCCCGGTCTCGTCAGTCCCGGAGCTGCTGGACGTAGGCATGCATGTCCTCGAGCTCGCGGGTGAAGGGGTCCTGCACCGGCGGGAAGCGGAAGCCGGTCTTCGGGTCGAGGTCGAAGGCGGTGACCCGGAAGGAGATGGCGAAGCGCTCGCGCTTCCACTGGGCGCGGCAGAGCAGCTTCACGAACTTTTCGATGTGCGCGGCGAGCTCCGCTGGGGCGTCGTAGCGGTCGTGGAGCACCGGCCACAGGGTCCGGAACATCTCCAGGGGCTCCTGCCCTCGCTGCACGAACTGGAACATCAGGCGGTCCAGGATGTCGAAGGGCATGAGGTCGTCTTCGTCGGTCTGGCCCCGCTCGGGGGGACGCAACTCGGCGGTGGCGGGGATGCCGGTGACCGCCTCCAGGCTCTTCAGCCCATGGAAGCCAGCGGCCCAGTGGAGCCACACGGTGACGAGGGATTTGGGCACGTCGGCGATGGGGGAGATGCCTCCCGAGGTGTCGCCGTCCATGGTGGTGTAGCCGACGGCGGCCTCGGACTTGTTGGACGTGCTGACGAGGAGCAGGTTGCGGAGGTTCGCCACCATCCAGATCAACGAGCCGCGGAGGCGGGCCTGCACGTTCTGCAGGGTGATGTCGTGGGCGGGGTCGGACCAGGACAGCTCGGTGCCGGTGAGCTCGCGGCACAGCTCGACGTGGGTATCGACCGCCGGCTGGATCTCGGCATCGAAGAAGGTGGCGCCGAGCTCGTCGGCCAGCGCTTGGGCCGCGTCGTGGGTCGCGCTGCCCGAGTTCTCGGTGGCCATGTAGGCCGTGACGAGTCGGTCGTTCATCAGCGCGCGGAGGTCGGCATCGCTCAGATCGGGGTGCGCGTACCGTGCCGCGCGGGCGATCAGCACCGCACACATGGCGGAGTCCCGGCCTCCACTCAAGGCGAGGGCGAATCCAGGGATGCCGCACTTGCTGCGGTATTGGGCCAAGCCGGTGGCGAGGGCGAGCTCGAGCTCGAGGTGGGGAAGGTCGCGCTCGGTGGGGGCGCGAGGGATGAGGCCGTAGGGGGCGAGCCACGCGAGGCTGGGGTCGGGGTCGGAGGTGGTGGTGCCGTCGAGCCAGTAGGCTCCTTCCGCCGGAGCGGGCGCGTCGGTGTCGAAGTCGCCCGGGATGCGCACGACCTGGGGCTGGCGGCCGTGGTCGCCTCGTTGGAGCCCCTGCACCTGCTGTCGCCAGCTGCCCTCTTCGAGGCGGACTCGCTCTAGGCCTGCGAGATCGACGATGCGGTCGACGAAGACCATCTCTTTGTGGAGCACGAAGCGGTCGCCCTCCTCGAGGATGCGTCCGTCCTGGGCGACGAAGATCGAGCCGTCGAAGATCAGCCGTGTGGCGTCGCAGCCCAGCAGGGACGTGTACAGGTAGACGGTGTGGTCCTCGCGGGAGATCTGCTCGACCATGGAGCGCCGGACCCGATGCTTGCCGAGCACGAACCAGGAGGCACTGGGGTTGGCGACGATGTGGGCGCCGGCGAGGGCCGCGACGGAGCCCGGACGGATGCCTTTCCAGCCGTCTTCGCACACCTCCACGGCGAAGCGGCCGATGCCCTTGGCGTCGAAGACGAGGGTGCCCATGGGGACGAGGGTGCCGGAGGGGGTGCGGTGCTCCTCGACATGGCCGTGCACCCAGCCGCTGAACCAGCGGTTCTCGTATTGCACGTCGCCGGTGGCGAGGTTCTCCTTGGGCACGAGGCCCACCAGGGCGCCGTCGGCCAGGACGGCCACCACGTTGTAGAGCACATCGCGGTGCCGCAGAGGGAGCCCGATGAGCGCCACCATCCCTTTGGTGCGGGGCGCTACCTCTTCGAGGACCTGCCAGGACCGCTCCAGGGTGCCGCGCATCATCAGCCGGTCGCCTAGGCTGTAGCCGGGGATGCACATCTCCGGCAGCACCAGGAATCGAGCGCCGGATGCGCGGGTGCGGTCGAGTGCATCGCAGATGCGACGCTGGTTCCCCGTCCAGTCCCCGACGGTCTGGTTGAGGGAGGCGGCGGCGACGTGGGCGGCGACTGGCACCTCGGACATGGTCCCTCCAGGGCGGCAAGACTACACGGTAGGGCAGGCCGCGTCGGTCTCTGCACCAGGACGATGGAGACCCGTGGGGTATCGCGCACGCATCGCCGAGCAGCTGCCCCGACCTGTGCGGCGGGGGGTGGAGGAGGTGCGGGGCTGGTGGCGGCTGCTGCGGGTGCAGCGACCCGTCACCCGTGCCCTCGGCCCCCGCTACCGGCGGAGCCGGGATCGCATCGAGCTCGACATCACCTGGGCGTGCAACCTCCGCTGCTTCAACTGCAATCGATCCTGCGAGCAGGCGCCGACGGGGGAGGGGATGTCTCTGGCCGAGGTCGAGGCCTTCGTGGCGGAGAGCGTCGCGGCGAACAAGCACTGGGCGCGGATCCGGGTCCTCGGCGGGGAGCCGACCCTGCACCCGGACTTCGCGGCGATCCTCGACGTGCTGCGGGCCTGGCGCGCCGAGCATGCCCCGGATGCCGTGATCGAGGTGGTGAGCAACGGCCACGGGGACAAGGTGCTGGCGGCCCTCGCGAGGATCCCATCGGACATCCGGGTCGAGAACACCGCCAAGCTTGGGCCAGACCAGGCGTTCCAGACCTTCAACGTCGCACCGATCGATCTGCCGGCGTACCGCCACGCCGACTACGGAAACGGCTGCGCGGTCACCAGCAGCTGCGGCATCGGCCGCACGGCAGGCGGCTACTACCCGTGCGCGGTGGCCGGCGGCATCGACCGGATCCTCGGGCTCGGCATGGGGCGCCCTACGCTGCCCGACGACGACGACGACATGACCGACCAGCTCGACGCTTTCTGTCGTCGCTGCGGCAGCTTCAAGCGCTTGGTGGAGGCCCCCGTCACGGGCCCTGTCCAGTCCGAGACGTGGACTGAGGCGTACGCCACCTACGAGGCACGACAACGAGCGGACCGCGCCGCGCGCAGGTCCGGTGAGGGAGACGACGATGTCCGCGCGTGAGTTGGTGGCCTTGGGTACGGCGTCGCAGGTGCCGACGAGGCACCGCAACCACAACGGCTACCTGCTGAGATGGGATGGCCACGCGATCCTCTTCGACCCGGGGGAAGGCACGCAGCGCCAGATGGTGCGCTACGGCGTGTCCGCCACGCAGCTCGACCGGATCTGCGTGACCCACTTCCACGGCGACCACTGTCTCGGGCTGGCGGGGGTGATCCAGCGGATCAGCCTCGACGAAGTGCCGCACACCATTCCCATCCACTACCCAGCCAGCGGCCAGGTCTATTTTGACCGGCTGCGGCACGCGTCGATCTTCCTCGACAGGGCACGCATCGACCCTCGGCCGCTCTCGGAGGAGGGGATCGCAGCCCGAGGGCCGTCGTTCACGCTGGAGGCCCGACGCCTGGAACACACCGTGGAGTCTTGGGGCTACCGCTTGGTGGAGCCGGATGGGCGAAAGATGCTCCCTGACGAGCTGGTCCGGCACGGGATCCATGGCCCCATGGTGCGGGAATTGATCGAACAAGGATCCATTCGTGTCGATGGGCGCACAGTAGGGTTGGAGGACGTCAGTGTGGCCCGTCCCGGTCAAGTGTTCGCGTTCATCATGGATACGCGTTTCTGCGAGGCAGCAGTGGGGCTTGCTGCGGGCGCGGATCTCGTCGTGGCAGAGAGCACGTACCTCTCCGACCACCAGAACGAGGCGCGGGAGCGAGGACACATGACGGCGACGGATGCTGCGACGATCGCGCGGGAGGCGGGCGCCAGGCGGCTGGTGCTCACCCACTTCAGCCAGCGCTATCCGAGCGTGGATCCGTTCCTGCGGGAGGCGGGGGCGATCCACTCCGACGTGGTGGCCGTGAGGGACGGAGATGTGATCGCTGTACCGGCGAGGAGGGAGTTGGTCGCGGGGACATGAGCAGGCGCGCCACGGCACCAACGGCACTCGCTGTGGATCGGCTCTGACGCATTCTGAAACAGCATCGGGAATAGGCGCACGCCAGCGGGGTCGTGAGAGGTGCGCGACCTCACTGATACCGATTCGTCCATTCGAAAGCGTTGGCGAGCCATGGGAGACGCGCTATTGTGGCCCGGGTCCAGCCACGACACGTTCGTGGTCGGTCCCCCGTGCCATGTCCTTAGCTCCTAGCGAGGCACCAACCCCTTCCGACGACAAATAGCGACGACAACGCAAAAATTGCGTGCGCGTCGCGACGAGGTGTGGCAACACTGTCGTCCAGCTGGGACACCACCGTGTCCGTACGAGAGGCTTTTTACATGCGACTGCTCCTGACTGTTTTGTTCGCTTCGGCGATGGCTACTGCCTGCACCGGTGAGACCCCCAAGGTTGACGACGTCCCCACGGATGTCGCTCCCACGGATGATCCGACGGACACGGACACCGACACGGATTCCGACACCGACACCGACACCGACACGGATACCGATACGGATACCGACACGGACACGGACACGGACACCGACTCGGCGGGCTGATCGCTCACCCGCTTCTGTTTCCTCGAGCCCCCCCCCACACGCAGGTACCTACATGCGCACGTTCGTCGTTCTGTTCACCGCTGCTGCCCTCGCCACTGCCTGTTCGTCGTCCACGAAGCCGACGGACACGTCCCCCGATGTGGGCAGCCTCGATGCTGACGCCGACACGGATGCGGATGCCGATACCGACGCCGATACCGACGCCGACACGGACGCGGACACGGACACCGACATCGACACGGATACGGATTCTGACACCGCAGGGTGACGATCCCCCTCCGCATCGTGCATGATGGGGTGGAGCTGCTCGCGCAGCTCCGCCCTTTCTGCGTGTTGGGCCTACAGCCGCCGGTCGACTTCCTCCCGTTCAAGGGTCATCGCCATGAGCATTCGTCTTCTCTTCTTCGTCACGCTGCTGGCGGCATGCACCGATTCGGGCAAGTCCGATGAGGCGACCGACGGCACCACGGACATCCCGACCGATTCGAGCGACGACACTCAGACGACCGACGTCTACGTGACGACCGACGTGGCGGACACGGACACCGACACGGATGCCGACACCGACGCGGACACGGATGCCGACACCGACTCGGACACCGACGCCGATGCCGATGCCGATGCCGATGCCGATGCCGACGCCGACGCCGACGCCGACTCGGACACCGACACGGACACGGACTCTGGGTACACCACGGTGACCACGGACTCTGGTGGCGACAGCGGCGGCGACTCGGGCGGCGACTCGGGTGGCGACAGCGGTAGCGACTCCGGCGACAGCGGTGACTCTGGCGACAGTGGTGACTCTGGCGACAGCGGCGGTGATTCCGGCGACAGCGGCGGTGATTCCGGCGACAGCGGTGACTCTGGCGACAGCGGCGACTCTGGCGACAGCGGTGACTCTGGCGACTCTGGCGACTCTGGCGACAGCGGCGACTCTGGCGACAGCGGCGACTCTGGCGACAGCGGCGACTCTGGCGACAGCGGCGACTCTGGCGACTCTGGCGACAGCGGCGACTCTGGCGACTCTGGCGACAGCGGCGACTCTGGCGACTCTGGCGACTCTGGCGACTCTGGCGACTCTGGCGACTCTGGCGACTCTGGCGACTCTGGCGACTCTGGCGACAGCGGCGACAGCGGCGGTGATTCCGGCGGCGACAGCGGCGGCGATTCCGGCGGCGACAGCGGCGGCGACAGCGGCGGCGATTCCGGCGGCGACAGCGGCGGCGATTCCGGCGGCAGTGGCGGCTCGGGAGGCTAAGCGCGCCGCGCGCTTTCGAGAGCCCTTGGACACCTCCACCGTGCAACGTTGGAACGTCCAGCCTGGCCCGTGGGTTCTGTGTCCATGAAACGGAGTGAACCAGTGCGCCGTGCGCGCTGTATACTTCGGCATGGAGGCTTGCATGCGCGCAGCAGGATCGATGGTTTGGAGCTTGGCGCTCGTAGGATGTGCCAGCGACATTCAGGTCGCGAACAAGGCGAATGTGGCGCCGGCGGCGAGCATCACGAGCCCCACGAATGGCGTCGCCGTGACATCGGGCGTCAACGTCGACTTCGTCGGCAACGCGAGCGATGCGAACGGCCTCGATGACATCCAGACGGTCTCGTGGAACTCGAGCCTCGACGGTGAGTTGATCAGCAACGGCATTGCCGTGCCGGACAACAGCGGCGTGTCTCGCTTCTCCACGGTCCTGTCCCCGGGCGTGCACGCAGTGACCTTCCGGGTCGTCGATGGGGCCGGTGAGGTGGGAGAGGCGTCGATTTCGTTGTCGGTCGGCGACGCGGTCGTCGCGCCGACGGTCGACATCGTGGAGCCGGAGCTGTTCTCGGATTTCTTCCTCGGGCAGACCATCGATATGGTGGCCTCGGTGGCCGATGAGCAGTCCCCTCCCGAAGAGCTCGAGGTGGTCTGGACGGCCGAGAACCAAGACAGTGGCGCCGTCTCCACGGTGCTCGAGGTGTTCGCCACGAGCCAGGGCCTCGCGATCGGAAGCTGGACCCCCCTCGAGATCGGGGACTACCTGCTCACCGCCACCGTGGTGGACCCCGACGGCAACAGCGGCAGCACCACCGTCGCAATCGAGGTCGAGGACCAAGGCGGGGCCGACCTCGACGGCGACGGCTTCTCGCCGCTCAACGGCGACTGCAACGACAACGACCCCGACATCTACCCGAACGCCGAAGAGGTCTGCGGCGACGCCATCGACAACAACTGCTCGGGCACCGTCGACGACAAGGACACCGACAACGATCAGCACATCGACGATGCGTGCGTGAACTACGTCGGCAAGCTCCCCCTCGACGACTGCAACGACGACGAGAGCCAGGTGTTCCCGGGGGCCTCGGAGTCGCCGGACGGCTTCGACAACGACTGCGATGGCTTCATCGACGAGGACACGGAGGCCTTCGACGACGACGGGGACTGCTTCTGCGAAGTGGGGCCGTGCGTCGACTCGGTCAATGCCTCCTGTCCGAGCATCGACGAAGGCGACTGCGAGGACGGCGACGAGTTCGCATTCCCCGGCGCCTCGGACGCACCCGACATGTTGTTCATCGACGGAGACTGCGACGGCGTCGACGGCGACACGGAAGACATGGTGTTCCTCGACCCGATCGCGGGCTCCGATGCGAACTCGGGCCTGCTGCCCACCGAGGCCGTTCGCACGTGGGCCGAGGCCAGCACGACGGCGAGGCTGAACGGGCGCACGTGGGTCGCAGTGAGCGAAGGCGAGGTCGACATTCGCTCGGGCTCGGTGGGCTTCGATGAAGGGCTCAACATCGCTGGTGGCTACGACGCCACCTACAGCTGGGCGCGGGGAACCTCCGCCGAGCCGATCTTCGAGGTGGCCGCCGAAGGGGAGGAGATCGAGGATTGGGCCATCCCTACGGAGTTCCAATACATCGCGATCTACGCCGACGACGCCACTGGCAGCGGCGCGTCCTCTATCGCCCTGGTGATCGACAACAGCGACGGCCTCTACCTCAACAACGTCATCGTCAGCGCCGGAAACGGCTCGAACGGCCAGGCCGGGGCCAGCAGTCCGGGCTTCGCCGGCAACGGGAGCGGGGGCAACAACGGCTCCGGCCGCTCCGGCGGAAGCGGTGGCGGGAACTGCGGCAGCTCCGGCTCGGGCGGCGGTGGTGGCACGGGCAACGATGCCAGCTGCGGCCTGTTCTCCTGCAGCGAGGGCCCAGGTACCGCAGGGTCGCCGGGCTCCAGCAGTGGGGGCTCTGGGGGCTCCGGTGGTGGCTCCAACGGAGGCAATGGAGGCGTGGGCTTCAGTGGGGGCTCCGGAACGGACGGGTCCAACGGCATCGGCGGCAGCAGCTTCGGCAGCGTCTCCTTCAGCTTCGGCTACGTGCCCTCCCCTGGCACCTCGGGAAGTGTGGGCCTGGCCGGTAAGGCCGGCGGCGGCGGCGGCGGCGGCGGCGGCGACGGGGACTGGCCGGACTCCGGCGACGGCGGCGGCGGTGGTGGCGGCGGCGGTGGCGCCTGTGGCGGCCTCGGCGGAGCAGGTGGCACGGGCGGCGGTGCCAGCATCGCGATCGTGCTGGACGACAGCTCCTTGCTCGTGGACTCCTCGCTGATCACCGCCGGGACGGCGGGCGACGGTGGGAGTGGCGGCAACGGCCAGATCGGTGGCTCGGGTGGCAACGGCGGCCTGGGCGCCGACGGAGAGTCCACGGTGACCTCCGATGGCGGCAACGGCGGCAACGGCGGCACCGGCGGTGCCGGCGGCGACGGCGGGTTCGGCGGCGGCGGCGGCGGTGGTCCGTCCATCGGCATCGCCTGTGTCGGTGGCAGCGTGGTCAACGAGATGGGCACCGTGATCACACCCGGTCAGGCCGGGTCTGGTGGCCCCAGCGCGGGTGCATCGGGGGCCAGCGGCCTCGAGGTCGACACCGACGGCTGCCTGTAGGCGCAGCGCTCGAACGAATCGGCCTCGCTCCTCGTGGAGCGAGGCCGTGTTGCGTTCAGGGCTTCTTGGCGACGACCTTCACGGTCATGACGACCTTGTCCTGGATGAGGTCGTCCTTCTTGCCGGGGTACGTGATGCCGAAGTCCTGGCGGTTGAGGGCGAACTCGGTCTCGGCCATCAGCTTGTCGCCCTTGGCCTGGACCTTGGCGGGGAACGTCACCGTCTTGGACTGGCCGTGGATGGTCATCGTGCCTTCGATCGTGTGGGTCATCCCCTCCACGTCGCTGCCCGCGCGGACGGCCGTGCTCGCGAAGGTGCTGGTGGGGTGCTTGGCCACGTCGAAGAAGTCGGTGTCCTTGAGGTGGGCCGTGAGCTTGGGGTGGTCGGCTTCGAGCGACGCCATCTGCACGGTGTAGGAGAGGCCCACGAGGGCGCCGTCCTTCACGGAGGCCGTGGCGCTCCAGTCGTGGAAGTCGATGGGGTGGGTCGCGGTGACCTTGGCACCGAGTGCCTTGATGGAGGACGACTCCATCACGACGGCCCAGGCGTCTCCTTCGGCGGACGGTGCGGCTTCCTTGGCCTTCTCCTCGGCGGGCTCGACGTCTTCGACGACGGCTTCGATCTTGTCCTTCGACACGTCTTCTACGCAGCCGGTCAGGAGCAGGGCGAGAGTGAGGGTGCTGAGCATGAGGTCTCCTCGGCGGGGTCCGCCTTCGATGGTTCCTGTCGCCTTCGCAGGCGACGGCCGGTGGGAGCTATCGTTGCTAGGTGGACTTGGCGCAGGGAACGCGGCGTTGCGTTTGTGGGCCGACGGCTAGTCGTAGGACGCGCGCTCGGAGAGTCCCGACACCCCGAGGCGCTCGTCCCGTGCCTCCTCGGCGTACCGGCGGGCCCACGAACGCCAGGGCTGGAAGGACAACACGTCCCGGAAGCGGGCGTAGGCCGTCTCTGAGTCGCCTCGTGCGCGCGCGGCCATCCCCTCGCTCCACAGGCGCTCCCCCACGGGCTCGCCAGCCTCCGCCAAGGCGGGTGCCTCCCAGTCCCAGCGATGGGCGCGGGCCAGGTCGTGGACCGGGTCGGAGGACCCGTCGGCCCGCTGGGCCCAGCAGGTGGCCAGCGCGCGGTGGGCATGGGGCGCGAGGGAGCCATGCCATCGCCCGTCGATGGGCCGATGCCGCTTGGTGCGAATCCACGCCGCCTCGGCCTCCGCGCATGCCCCTTGCGCCGCGAGCTCCAGGGTGTGTTGCCACGACGGCTCAGCCCCGTCCTCCTCTCGGGTGGCGACCACTCGAATGCGTTGGGGGAGTCGCACTTCACCCTTGGCGAACCGGGGCGCGTCGACCGTGACGGACGCGTCGACGAAGAGCGACCCGCCGGGGCCGCCCGCGGGCCACACCCGCCCGTCCGGGCCGAGGACCACGAAGCCGAGGTCGTAGGTGCCTGGCGGCAGACCCTTGGGCACGGTCACGGCGTAGCGGCCGACGAAGGCCTCGTCGTCCCGCCACGCGGTTTGGGGGAACCACCCGTCGTAGCCGAGCGAGAGGTCCCAGGTGTGCAGCTGCCCCTGGCCGGCGAGGAAGGCCACGAGGCGCACTGGTGCGGTGTGCTTGCGCTTGGGGCTCCGGATCGCCACCTCCACGAACGCAGGATGCCCGGCGGCCCAGGCGGTGGCAGGCACCGCCACATCCACGAGGTCGACGCGCTCTGGGAAGCTCGCGAGCACGGTGGTGTCGGTCCCGGCGGGGCGCGCGAAGAGGTCGCGGCGGGCCCACACGCCGTCGTGAGGGGGGAGGTCTCCGTCGGGGTATGGCGGCAGCATCACGTAGCGGCGATGCCAGGCATCGTAGGAGCGGAAGCGGCTGATCTTGGCCCAGCTCCCGTGCACGTGGGCGAAGGTGGGCTGTCGCTCCTGCAGCACGTACTCGTAGATGAAGGGGCGCTGGTCGAAGCGGTGCCGGGCCATCGGGATGTCGATGAGCCCGGCCATGTCGACTTCCTGGTAGGCGGGGAACCACCACATGTGGGCCCCTTGGTCCATCTCCAGGTTGACGACCGGCTCCTCGTGGAACGTGCGCCGTGCAACCGACGTCGTGTAGGCGCCGCGGCGACGGACCATGAACGGGGTCTCGTTCTTGTTGTGCTCGACGTGGTCGAGGGTCTGTCGCACATTCGGCGGCAGCCACGCCCCGACCAACACCGCGACGATCAGCCAGCCCTCGGCCCTCCAGCGGGTGCCCCCGGCACGCTCGGCCAGCTCGGTGGCCCCCACCGCGAAGAGCACCGCGGTGGTGGGGGCCATCAACGACATCCACCGGAAGGCGCCCATCCAGTCGCCGTTGGCGTAGACCGCGAAGAACAACGACGTGGCGGCCAGGTGGGCGACCAGGCCGCGCGCCCCGCCGCCTCGGGTGCCCAGGGGCAGCAGAGGAAGCCCGACGGCGACCGCGGCGAAGAGGGCGATGCGGGTCTGGAGCCAGCGGTCGGACGCGCTGAGGTCGGGCCAGACGTCCCATGCCTGCAGCCAGCTGGGTCCGGGCACGAGCAGGGATGCCCCCACGACGAGCAGTGCGACCCCGCCAGCCATCGAACGCCAGCCCCGCGTGCCGACCAGGCCGAACACGTACACGGGGAAGAACCAGCCCTGCCACGCCCTGTGGGCCCACTGCCTGGCCTGGTTCCAGCCTCGGGCATTCCAGTTCCAGGGGTAGCTGCCCTGCACGCCCACCTTGGCGTAGTAGGTGTTGGGAAAAGGCCAGGCAAAGTACCACAACCGAAGGCCGAGCAGCAGCAGGTGAGGGCCCCAGAAGGCTGCGACCCAGCCCACGACCGGCCAGAGGCCGCGACGGGCGTGCAGCGACAGCACGCCGTACCAGGCCCCGCCCACCGCTGCGTAGAGAAGCCCTTCGGGACGTGTCCAGGCCAATGCGAGGAACACCAGGGCGGAGAGGGGCCACGCCCGACGTCCTTCGCGGGCGGCCTCGATCTCGGCCAGCACCCGTTCCGCGCCGAGGGCCACGAGGAAGCCGAACAGGCTGTTCTCCAGGGCCGACATGGACCAGATGGCGAACTGCGCGTTGCAGGCGAGCAGAAGGGGGGCGAGCAGAGGGCCAACACCATCCTCCCGTCCGGGCAGGGCCCGTTGCGCCAGCCGGTACACCACCGGAAGCGTCAGCAGCGAAAAGGCCAACGCCATCGGCTTGCCCGTTGTGAAGCCGTCGAGGCCCACCAGCTCCCAGAGCGCCAGGAGCAACACCCACGTGGGGTTGGAGTAGCCCTCGATGCGTTCGGCGCCGGGCACGGCCACCAAGCCGTGGCCCTCTGCCCAGTTCCTGGCGTAGGCGAAGGAGATGGCGGCGTCGTCGATGTACCAGCCCCACCGGGCCAGCTGGTGGACGGTCGCCAACACGGCGCAGACGGCCAGGAAGGCCAGGTGGCGCCGATACCAGGGACGAGACGGCATCGCGCGGACTAACGGCTCTTGGCACCCCGGCCCACACCGACCCTCGGCGGGGCCGGTTAGACCGTCGGATGCCTGGCCTCTCCACCCGTGCCGCTTCTTTCGTCACCTGGGCAGCAGGGGTCCTGTTGCTGGGGATGCTCGCGGTCACCTGGGTCGGACGGGTGCCGTACCCCTACGACCTCGAGTGGATGGAAGGGGGCATGCTCGCCCATGCGTGGCGCATGCGGCAGGAGCTGCCCCTGTACCCCGAGCCCGGTCCGGACTGGGCGCCGTACATCTACCCTCCCGGCTACTCGGCCATGGTCGCGGGGCTGGGGTCCTTCGTTGCCCTCCATCCGGCCCTCGGACGCGGGGTGAGCTTGCTCGGGACGGCCGTCGCTGCGCTGTCGCTGGCCCACATTCTCCGGCGCCGTGGCGCAAGCCTTGGGTGGGCCTTCGGGCTGGCGGCCTGCTTCCTCGGCACGTACCCGGCCAGTGGGGCCTTCTTCGACCTGGTTCGGCCCGACGGCGTGTCCATCGGATTGGTGGCGCTGTCGGTCGCTCTGGCCCTCGACGGCCGTCGTGGCACGGCCACGGCCGCCGGGCTCGTGCTGGCGTCGGCCTTCTTGGTGAAGCACAACGCTGCTGCCTTTGGCGTGCCGCTCTTCGTGGGGCTGCTGCTGCGCGAACGAAGGGATGCCCTTCGCTTTGCGGTGGCCTCCCTGGGGCCAGCGCTCGGCATGGTCGGCTACCTTCACTGGCGGACGGGCGGGCGGTTCCTGGTGTATTTGCTCGAAGTCCCAACCTCCCACCCCTCGATCTGGTCGCGGTTCTGGCCGGGCACGGTGCAGGAACTCGGCACCGCGCTGGCGGTGCTGACCTCGGTCGGAGCGCTGTGGTTGGTCCTCGACCTCGCGAAGCACAGCCACCTCCCAGTGCCGGTGAGCACGGTCGTGCCGGTGGGGCTGGGGATGGGCGCGGTGAGCATGGCGGGCTTCGAGGCCGCCAGCCCCGACGTCGGCGAGAGCTTGCTGCTCGCGGGGGTGGCCGCTTTTGGGGTGGGCACCCTCGCAGGGTGGGCGGGGCTTCGCGTCGTGGGGCTTCGGCGTCGCCCCGTGTCGGCGAACGACGTGTTGGTCGTGGGCGTCTTGATCACCGCCTTCGTCATGGCTGGCGTGATGCGGGCCCACAACGGGGGCTACCTCAACGTGCACCTCCCGCTGTTCTGGGCCGTGTGCCTGGCTTTCGGATGGATCACGGTGGGGGGGGGAGGACCCGTGCGGTGGGCTGTGCCCGCCCAGTTGCTGGTGGCCATCGGGGTGTTGCTCACCTCGGACCTGATGCCGACGCCCGAGGCGCGGGCGGCCGGCGACCAGCTCGTCGAAGCCCTCGCGGAAGAGGAGGGGCCCGTGCTGTCTCCGTTCGCGGCCTGGCTGCCCACCTACGCGGGCCATCCCCCCTCGGTGCACTACATGGCCTTGTGGGACCTCGACTACCAGGGTGGTCCGTTCGTGCATCGCCTCGACGACGTTCGGGAAGCCGTCGAGAGGCAGCGGTGGCCCCAAGCGGTTCGCGCCACGCGAGCCTTCCCGTACGGGCTCGACAAGGCCTACGAGCCCCGAGGGGACGTGGACGTGGGCGACGTGATGCAGCCGGCCACCGGCTGGGGGGTGGGCCCCAAGGCCGTGCTGCAGCCCCGCTGAGCGGCTGCTAGCTGTTGTTGCGGGCCGCAGGCACGCACGCGTGCAGGACCTCCACGGCATCGATGTCGGGGCCTGCCCAGGGGCCGGCGGTGGTCCGACGGGTGGCGGTGCGCAGCCGCACCAGACCGAAGCGCGCGCCCTTGGGCACCTTGCCCTTCAGGTCGACGCTGCGCACGGCGCCTTCGATCACGCCGACGGGGTGCCAGGTGCTGCCGTCCACCGAGACCGCGAGCTCGGTGGGCTCGGCGGAAGGGCCTTGCTCGTGCACGGTGAGGTCGGGCCCGGGGCCGTCGATCAGGACGGCCCGTCCGAGGGCCACCACCAGCTCGGCTGCGCCCTTCTTTCGGTTGCCGAGGGACACCGCACCGGCGCCCTCGTGGAAGTCGGGGGGACCCAGCGCGTTGCTGGGCTCGGCGTAGGCGGGCTCGACCCCGGGGCCGACGTCGAACGAGATCACCGACGCGGCGTACACGGCCTCCTGCGCCTCTTCGCAGTCCTGGGCCAGCGCGAGGGAGAGGGCGAACCAGAGCATCAGAGCCTCCTCAGCAGTCGCTGTAGAACCAGAACTGGAGCCGTCCCGCGTCGTCGTGGAGCGGCATCCACCCCTCAGCGGTCTCCTCTTGCTCCCCTTCGCAGGGACTCTGGTCGTACAGCTCGACCTTCGCCCAGACCCGGCCATCGACATCCTTGGTGCGGATCACCCGGGCGGAGACCTCTCCGTTGGACTCCTCGGGCTGCTCTTCGAGCGGCTCGCCGTCGGCGTCGTCGTGGAGTTCGATCTCCATGCCGGCTCGGACGTAGGTCATGTCCGAGTCGAGGAGCTCCGTCACGTCGAGGACCTTCAGCAGGTCGGTGGTCTGGACCCACACCCTGCGGCGACAGGAGCCTTCGGCCATGACGTTGCCCCCGCGACCCAGCCCGACCATCGCCCAGTCCTTCTTGGTCTGGTAGACCGGCAGGCCGAAGTGCTCGAGGCCCACGGTGGCGCCTACGCAGGCATCGTCGCCGGCGATGCCACGGCAGAATGCGTCGCCCTTGTTGGCGGGCAGCATCCCCTTGGCGGTGAGGGTGGCCACCGTCTTGGCCTTCTCGGACGGGCTCTTCTTGGCCTCGATGGGGCCCTTCTCCTGCTCCTTCTTGGGCCCACCAAAAGCCGGGACACCGACGAGCACCCCGACCATGTCGACCGTGCAGTCGGGCGTGGGTTCCGCGAGGTCTCGCTCTTCGGGTTCCTCGTCGTCGTCGTCGTCGTCGTCGTCGTCGTCGTCGTCGTCGTCGTCCCCCGTCGTGTCGTCGCCAGCGGCGTCCGGCAGGGGCAGGTCGGTGAGGACCCCGGAGCAAGCAAGGCCCAGGGAAAGGAGGAAGGCAGACAAGGCAATTCGGCGCATGGGCCCTCCTACTACGCCATGCTCGGGAGCGCCTGCCCGAGGCGGTGGGCCAGGGCCATCGCGGTGAGCTGGGGGTTCACCCCGGGGCTGCAGGGGTACAGGCTGGTGTCGCAGACGTAGAGCCCCTCAGTGCCGAAGACCTTGCCGTAGTGATCGGTGGCGGCTCCGCGCTCGGGGCGGGCGCCCATGGGCATCGTGCCCATCACGTGGTTCGACCCCGTCGAGAGCTGGCCGGCCTCCCAGTCGCCCTTGCGGAGCTCGACCGCAGCTTCTTCGGGGGGCATGACGGTCGGCAGGCCCTGCACGCCGATGACGACCTCCTCGGCTCCGACGGCGGCGTACATGTCGCAGAGCAGGGCGTTGGCCTCGACGAGGCGTCGTACGTCGGACGGGCTGATGGAGTAGGCCAGATCGGGCAGACCGCCGGGCAAGACCCGGACCGTGCCGCTGGAGGCTTCGCCGCTGATCCAGCCATCCCACACCGCCACATGGTCGAACTTCGACAGGTAGCGCTTGAACTGACGTGGTTGCTTGGGCAGCCGCATGGCGAAGGTGGACGTGGTCGACCACAAGGCCTCGAGCTTGATGCCACGCTCGAGGTGCTGGGTGGTGTGGACCCCCTGGGTAGCGCCGTTCCACGGGTCCACGGGCTCGTCGAAGATGCCCAGCACGAGGCAAGACGGGTGGAAGGTGAGGTTGGAGCCGATGGAGTTGTCTCGCAGACCGGACTTCCGCAGCAGCATCGGCGTGTTGACGGCACCGGCGCACACGATGGTCGCGACGCGGCTCTGGAGGCGGACCTCGTGGCCGCGGGCGTACGTCTCCGGGTCGACGGTGCGGCCCTCGATGCCGCGGATCTGAGAGCCGTTCATGATGAGCTTGTCGGCCTGCACGCAGGTGTAGACGGTGCCTCCCTGCTCCACGAACTCCTTGATGCCTCGCTTGTCGAGGGACTGCTTCTTGTCGGAGCGGCAGCCGGTGATGCACTCCGCAGAGCCAATGCAATCTGGCGCGAACCGAGCCGTGGGCTCCCAGGACCAGCCCAGGTTGTCGCAGGCATCCTTGAAGAGGTGGTTGCGCCGCCCGAACACGTCTTGGGATGTCGGGGCCACGCCGAGGAACGACTCCACGGCGTCGAAGTGGGGGTTGAGCGCGCCGTCGCCAAGCTCCTCGAGGCCGTAGTCCTCGACCCACTTCTCCAGGAGGTGGTCGAGGGGCCGCATGCAAATGGCGGCGTTGAACAGCGTGCCGCCACCGAGGCCGCGGGCCTGCAATGTGGGAAGCACGGCGTTGCCACGGGAGGTGCGGGCGCCGCCGTCCCAGAAGTAGGAGGCGAGGGTCTTGCCGATGTCCTTGTGGAACTGGTCGGGTCGAATGACCGGGCCCGCTTCCACCACCACCACCGACGCGCCGGATTGGATGAGGGTGTGGGCCAGGATGGCGCCGCCGGGGCCGGAGCCCACGATCACGTAGTCGTAGGTCTCCCGGATGGGGCCGGTGTAGTCGCCCATGCCGAAGACGCGGCCGGAGCGGGGGGCCGTCCCCTGAGCCGCGCCATTGCTGCCTGCTCGAGCCGAGGAGGGCTCGGACCCTTCCTTCAGTTCACGGACGAGGGCGTTTTTTTTTGCTCGAGATCCGCGGGCTTCAGGGCGGGGGGCAGGAACTTGCCGAGCGACTTTGCGGCGTTCTCCACCACCCCTCCAACGAGGGAGACCACGGGGCCCTTGCCGCTGTAGAACTGGGCGATGGTGTCTTCGAAGGAGTTCAGGAAGTAGTCGAGGTCTTCCTGGGTGCACGTGGCGGGCGGCAAGATCTTCACTGCGTTGACGCCGGGGCCCGGGATCTGGATGAGGATCTTCTGGCGCTTGAACATGTCGACGTTGACGGCGGCCGCGAAGGCGCCCTTGTCGATCGCCATCATGGCCTTCTGCTGGGCCGCCAGGCTCGGCTTGGCCGAGTCCTTGAAGTAGATCGCCTGCATCAGGCCCGTGCCGGTGAGGCGGTCGATGCAGTCGTAGCGGTCCTTGATGTCTTCGAGGCCCTTGCGAAGGTACGCGCCCTTGTCCTTGGCCATCTGCAAGACGTCGAGTTCCTCCATGAGCTCGATGGTGGCGAGGCCGGCCGCCATGGCGAGGTTGTTCTCGGCGAAGGTGCTGAAGTACATCAGGCCGCTGCTGAAGCCCGAGTAGACGTTGTCGTACACGCCCTCGTCGACGAGCACGGCGGCGACGGGAACCTGGCCCCCGGAGAGCGCCTTCGACGTGGTGAGGATGTGGGGCCGCACGCCCCAGGCCGGGGAGAGGAACCACTCGCCACAGCGTCCGAGGCCCGCCTGGACCTCGTCGGCGATGAGGAGGGTGCCGTACTGCTGGCAGAGGGCCTCGGCCTCGCGGAGGTAGTCGACGTCGATGAGCTCGCCGGTCATGCCCTGCAGCGGCTCGTAGATCACCGCGGCGACGTCGCCTGTCTTCAGCTCGCGACGGAGCTGGCGGATGTCGCCCGGGACGATGGGGGTGCAGGTGGGCATGGCGGGGCTGACGCCGACCCGCATCTCATCCCAGCCGCACACGCTGATGGCGCCATAGGAGCGGCCGTGGAACGAGCCCTCCATGTACAGGAAGCGGCGCCGGTTGGTGACCTGGCGGGCGAAACGGAGGGCCACCTCGGTCGCCTCGGAGCCGCTGTTGGCGTAGACGACCTTGCTGAAGCGGCCACCGGCCTTCTCGAGCAGCTTGCCCGCGAGGAGCCCACCGAGGACCGAGGCGTTCACGACGGTCATGTTGGGCAGGTTCATGGACAGGACGTCCATGAGGGCCTCGGTGATCTTCGGCTGGTTGCGGCCCATCAGGTACACACCGCCGCCCGCGAGAAAGTCGAGGTACCGGTTGCCGTCGGTGTCCCACAGGTACTGACCCTCGCCACGGTCGAACCGGGCCCCCATGCCGCCCATCTCGAACATCTTCTGCAGACGGGGGTGCACGTTGCGACGGCTCAGCGCGTCCGCCGAGTTCATGTAGCCTTCGAGTGCGTCCTTGAATTCGCCCATGGTGTCGTCGCTCCGGAGGGGGACTCGAGGGATATCGAGTCGGCCCGAGGTTCGTGGCGTCACTCCCGCCACCGTGGAGGCTCCTAGAGCTTGTACTCGGGGTCGTAGTCGTAGGCGTCGAAGCTCGAACGCCAGTACTCGTAGACCTTCTGGCGCTGCTTCTTGGGCAGCTTGAGCTTGTTGCGCTTGTAGCCCTTGAGGCCGTCGACGTAGGCCTGCAGGGTGGGCTCGCCGGAGGTCCAGCCGGGGAGCTCGAACTGGTCGTAGATGGCCTTCACGACCTCCATCTCGTTGCCCACGAGCTTCTCGTAGGGGATCTCGTAGAAGTTCTCCTCCGGGATGAGGTGCCGGTCGGCGGTGACCCGGTCGAAGATGGCCTGTCCCAGCAGGAGCGTCTGCTGCTCACGGACGTACTCGACGTCTTGCTCGGGCAGGTGGAAGAAGTTCTCCCAGTCGGTGTGGGAGCGCATGTGCAGCGTGCTGGCGAACACCTCGTAGGGGTGCCGGTGGATGTGCACGAACTTCGCGTTGGGGAACATCTCGAGGATCATGCGGATGCGGGCGGTGTGGGTGCAGGACTTCACCACCACCCGCTGGCCGTCGGTCTGCAGCATGATCTTCTTGATGAAGTAGCGGAAGGCTTCCTTCCACTGGTCTTTCTCGTGGTTCCTGACCTCGAGGAAGTCGACGTACTTTTCGTACTTTGCGGCGTTGCCCGGGAACATGAAGGCGATGTACGGAGAGAGGCCCGTCATCTTGGCCAGGGCGATCTCGTCTTCCGCCGCTTCGTTCCACCCATGCTTCACGTTGTCGTACGTGCGGGTGTCGTCCATGAATCGCTCGGTGAGCGGCTGCACGATGTTGGTCGTGGACAGGAAGCTGCCAGGGAAGATGCACTGGTAGACCGTGGGGTAGGTATGCCCCGGCATGCGGCCCAGCAGGTTGTGCAGGTGGGTGGTTCCGGAGCGCCAGTGGCCGAGCACGAACAGGGGCTCTGGGTCGATCTCGACGCTGGCCAGCTGCCGCCCGAAGCGCATGTCTTCGATGCGGGACGCGATGGAGCTTCCCAGGGCCAGCCCGCCCACGAAGGCGGCGCGGTGCAGATAGGTGGGGTCGACCCGGAAGCGGTTGTCGCCCAGGAGCTTCAGCCAGTCCTGGATCTCGATGCCGGTGATCAGCTGGTCGGTGGACCAGCGCTTCTGCACGTTGACGCTCACATGCTCTCCTGGACGGCCTGGACGGCCTCCGCGGCGGGGGCTTCGATGGCGACAGCCTCGAGGTGGTCGGGGAGTCGGAGGGGCTCCGGCTTGGCGCCCTGACCGATGTGGCCCAGCTTCTCTGCTTGCTCGACGTAGCCGAAGGCGACGACGCACCACAGCGCTTCGAACAGCATGCGCTGGGCGAAGGTGTTGGAGCCGCTCCACGACTCGATGTAGTCGGACTGCTCGGAGGGCTTGCCTGCGGTGAAGCGGGTGCCCGGACGCAGGGCCCAGGCGCCGAAACCGAGGTCGAAGGCATGGAAGAGGGCTCGGACCTGAGTACGGTTCGCCGTGGGCATGCGGCCCAAGTAGTCGTCGACCCAGCTCACGAGGTCGACGTCGTCTGCGTCGACGTCCACCGAGCGGTCACGGGGGAACATGGCCTGGCCCATGGCTCGGACCAAGCGCTTCTCCTGGTCGGACAGCCCCATCGCTACCTCCCACGGGCCAGAGCCCGAGCGGCCCCTCTACGCTTTTGGGAGACCAACGGCAACCGGACGAGTCGGTGGGCACGCCTCCGTGCAACCAAGGGTGGCATCCGAGAGCGGTCGTCGGTAGGGTCGTGATGGAGGTGCTTCGCCGTGTCGGAACGCTATGTGTTGGCTGCCATCCGGCCCCTCGTCAGCCACCATCGGGTGCAGGGCCGGAACCTCATGATCACGTTCACCTGCCCCTCGTCGGGCAAGCACGTGCAGGCTCGCTATGCAGGACCGCAGGCCAGTGGCGTCTCCTCGATGGTGACCCGGCAGGCCAAGTCGTCGATGGTCTACGAGGTGCGTCGCCAGGTCCTGTCGATGATTCGCACGATGTTCGGCAGCAGCTCTGCGGTCGGGCGGGTCGCCACCTCGGTGGCCTCCTCCGCGATGACGGCGGCCACCATGCCGAGCACCCAGAGCGGTCCCCAAGGCCTCTCCTCCGCCCAGGTCGACGAGGGCTTCGTGGAGGCGTTCCAGTCCGTCAGCGGCCAGTTCGCCTGGGTCGGGGACCGCTGGGTGCACAGCTCTGCAGCCGGTGCGCTGCGGGGCCCCATGCAGAGACAGCTCGCCGATGCGCCCGTGTCCTCCCGCTACGACCAGCTGGTGTTGGCCCGGATGATGGTGGAGGTGGCGGCGATCCACGATGGCATCTCGTCGGACGAGGAGACCCACCTCGCCGACGCCATCGATCCCGAGTGGGGAAGTCTTGCCGCGCTGGCCCAGCGGCCTCCGCTCACCCGTGCCGAGCTCTCCCAGGTGAGTCCGGGCGGCGGGCGGGCTTCGATCGTGGCGGCAGTGTGGGCCTTGGCCTTGGCCGACGAGCACGAAGCCGGTGCAGAGAAGCAGCTCCTCGAGGGCTACGCTGCTGCCTTGGACGTCGACGCCGAGCAGGCCCGTGCCACGGCCCAGTCCTTTGTCATGGACCAGGCCGTCGAGCGCGTCTTCGCCTTCGGCGGCCACGACCGGTCGGCCCGAGAGGCGCTGATCGACCTTGGGGCCCGCATCGGCCTGACCCGCGAGGAGGTCGAGGTGGCCGAGGCCCGCTACCAGCGGCGGGCCCTCGGGTGATCCCTCTTCTCCTGGGGCTGGCTTTCGGGCAGGTGCCGTCGACGTCGAGTCAGATGGTGGTGGGGGTCGCGTCGGGGACCGAGTCGTCCAAGGCGACCCTGCAGCGCTTCGAGAGGCGCGACGACGCCTGGGTGGCGGTCGGGTCGGTCGTGCCGGCCCGCCTCGGCGTGAACGGCCTCGCCTGGGGTTCGGGCTTTCATCCTTCGGTCGAGGGGGGCATGCCGAAGAAGGAGGGAGACGGTCGCTCTCCGATGGGCATCTTCGCCTTCGGGCAGGCCTTCGCCGACCAGCCCCCGACCCCGGCCCACGGCTGGCCCATGCTGCAGACGACCCTGCGGGATTTATGGGTCGAGGACCCGGCGAGCCCCACGTACAACACCCATGTGCGCATCCCGGAGGGCCGTGAGATGTCGGAGTGGGAGGTGGGCCAGCGGATGCGACTCGGCGATGCGGCGCACCAGCTCAAGGTCGTCGTGCACCACAACACCGACCCTGCGGTGCCTGGTGCAGGGTCCGCCATCTTCCTCCACATCTGGCGCGAGCAAGGGGAGCGCCCCACGTCCGGCTGCACATCGCTGCCCGAGGGGGAGCTGAAGGGGCTGCTCGACTGGCTCGACCCGGCCCGGGAGCCCGTCTACGTCCTGCTCACCGAAGGGCTGCACGCGGAACACGCGGAGGCGTGGGGCCTGCCTGCCTTGCCAGGAGATGGTCCAGGCCATACGGCGCCAGCCGACCCGGCCGCCGCCGACCCCGAGAGGAGCTTGCCATGAAGTTCACCGTCAACGACGAGATCGCCTTCCCGCTGGACCTGGTGTTCCCCACGTACCGGGACAAGCTCCACGAGATGCTCGACTACATGGACAACGTCGAGAAGATCGAGGTCAAGAGCCGCGAAGAGAATGGCGACATCGTCAAGCTCCTCAACCACTGGCATGGCTCGGCGAGCGACATTCCGTCGGCGCTGCGTCCGGTGTTCAAGCCCGACAGCCTGTCGTGGCTCGACAAGGCCACCTGGGACACCGGGCGTCATCGGGTCGACTGGGAGATCACGCTGGTGGCCCTCCCGGAGGCGGTCACCGCCAAGGGCTTCACGATGTACAAGGAAGATGGCGACGTCACCCTGGTGCAGATCAGCGGGGAGTTCCTGATCCACCCCGACAAGGTGCCCGGCGTGCCGACCTTCGTGGCGAAGCGGCTGGCGCCGACCCTCGAGAAGTTCGTGGTGGGCCTGCTTCAGCCGAACCTGAAGAAGAGCAACCAGGCGGTCGAGGAGTACCTCGACGATCAGGAGTAGGCGTCGAGCCCCTCGAATCGGCTGCCTGTCGGGTAGGCTGAGCGGGTAGGGGGCGTATGCGTCGCATCTTGGAGCTGGTGGTGCTCGGGATTTGCTTTGCGGCATGCGGGGTAGAGCCCTACTCGCTGTCGCCCTACGAGGAGCCCATCGACCCGGAGCTCGACAGCGACGGGGACGGCGCACCGGACGTGAACGAGCTCGCGGGCAACGGCGTCATGAACGGGCAGATCACCGATCCCAACGACCCGGACTCGGACGATGACGGCCTCACGGACATGGAAGAGGCGCAGGGCTACACGGACGCCAATCACCCGGACACGGACGGGGATGGCGTCGACGACCATGCAGAGGTCGTCGTTCACGGAACGTCGGCGCGGATGGCCGACACCGATGGCGACGGCCTCAGGGATGGCGAGGAGGTGTTCGAGTACGAGACGGACCCCCTCGAGCAGGACACCGACGGGGATGGCCTTGGCGATGGGGAGGAGGTCCACGACACGGGGACGGACCCGTTGCTCGTGGACACGGATGGGGACGGGGTGCCGGACGGGGAGGAGGTCTAGGGCATCCTAGGCTTGCGTGCAGCAGCTCCCGATGACCTCTCGATTCACCTCTCCGCCGTCCGATGACGCCCCGATTCAACTCCTTCCTGCGGCATGCCGGAGCCCTTGGACGGTCCGAGACGCCCTTGGCGTCAGGGCCGGCCCAGGGCTGGCATGCCGCCCCCGGAAGGCAGGTCGTCGCCGTGTGGCCGGTCCGAGACGCCCTCAGCGTCAGGCACCGGCCGACGCGGCCGGCCTGCCTGGAGGACATCATCCGCCCCTGCGCAGCGCGCGCGGAAGCTCCACCGCCCGCCCCTTCTCGAGCCGGAAGCCCGAATGCTCCACCGCCCTCCGCCCCAGCACCTGCCCGAACCACCTCGGCCTTCGCCAAACCACCTGCCCGAACCACCGCGGCCTCCGCCCGCACACGGGCCAGTCCCAGTCCCAGTCCCAGTCCCAGTCCCAGTCCCAGCTCCCAATCCCAGTCCCGGACCCGCTCCCAGTCCCAGCTCGCTCGCTCCGTCCCAAGAACTGACGTTTCTAGGCCTCTCCGGGCATCTCTCCCCGCACACCGGCCACTCCCTCCACGGCGTGGTAGCTTGTGCCGTCGGAGACACTCCAATGCAGCGCCTTTCCACGTCCCTCGTCGCCTTCGTGGCCCTCGCCGCGTGCAACCCTGCCGACCCCTTCGTCCCCCCGCCGGATGAGGGCGTCAAGCCGTGGGTCGACACCGACGGCGACGGCGCGCCCGACGTCAACGAGATGGCCGGCAACGGGGTGATGAACGGTCAGATCACGGACCCGAACGATCCCGACTCCGACGACGATGGCCTCACCGACCTGCAGGAGGCCCTCGAGAACCTCGACGCCAACAACGCCGACACCGACGGCGACGGCATCGACGACTACCTCGAGTACACCCTCTATGGCACCGAGGGGCGCCTTGCGGACACCGACGGCGACGGCCTCACAGACTTCGACGAGCTGTTCACCACCGGCACCGACCCACTCTCCCAGGACAGCGACGGCGACGGCCTCCGCGATGGCGAGGAGATCTTCGACTACGAGACCGACCCGCTGAACAACGACTCCGACCGCGATGGCTTGTACGACGGGCAGGAGATCGGTCGCGGCACCGATCCCCTCGTTCGAGACACCGACCTCGATGGCCTCCTCGACCTGTACGAGATCGAGACGTCCCTGACCAACCCGCTGTCCTTCGACACCGACGGCGACGGCCTCGACGACCTCACTGAGCACAGCTTCACGGGCACCGACCCCAACGACGCGGACACCGACAACGACGGTCTCTCCGATGGCGCTGAGGTCCAGGCGGGCACCGACTACTTCGACACCGACACCGACGACGACCAGCTCGGCGACGGCGTGGAGGTCAACGAAGCGGGCTGCAACCCGCTCACCGGCGACACGGATGCCGATGGTGTGGGCGACCTCGACGAGTACGTGTTGGGTACCGACTGCAACGACGCGGACACCGACGGCGACGGCCTCACCGACCAGTCCGAGATCGACGACATCGGCACCGACCCGCTCCTCGCCGATACCGACGCGGACGGGCTCTCCGACTCCGAGGAGATCCAGCAGTACGGCACCAACCCGCTGGACCCCGACACCGACGGCGATGGCCTCCTCGACGGCGAGGAGGTGACCGAGCACCTCACCGACCCCCTCGACGCCGACACCGACAACGACCAGCTCAACGACGGGCTGGAGATCCTGGTCTTCCAGAGCGACCCCCACGTGCGGGACTCCGATGGCGACGGCATTCAGGATGGGGTGGAGGTCCACGAGTACGGCACCCAGCCTGGCGTCGCGGACACCGACGGCGACGGTCTCGGAGACGGTCGGGAGATCAACCAGACCAACACCGACCCGTTGAAGGCGGACACCGACGGCGACGGTGCCCTCGACGGTCCGGAGCTCGACGACCACGGCACGGATCCCTTCCACCGTGACACCGACCGTGATGGCCTCACCGATGGCGACGAGGTCGCGCTGTGGGGCACCGATCCCACCCTCTACGACACCGACGGCGGTGGGCGAAACGACAGCGCCGAAGTGGGCCGGGGCGACGACCCCAACAACGACGCCGACGATGCGACCTGCGACTACCCGAGTGTGTTCGTGCCGACCAGCGGGCAGCCGAGCGACGAGGAGCAGCAGCTCATCTACATGAAGATGAACTGGTCGGGCATCTGGACGGGCCCAGGCCTCGCCGACGCCAACACCTTCGGCTCCGACAACTCCTCCTCGGTGCGCTTCACGTTCTACGACGGCGGCCTCAACGAGCAGTGCGTCGTGCGCTACGACCTCTCCACCACCCTGGTGCCCGCTGAGGGCTGGGTCGCGGAAGGCGGAGGTCCCACCTGGCAGCAGGTCGAGCTCGTGCTCTCCGGGGGCGACTCGGACTGCGCGGCCATCACCGGCGGGCGCGACGTGCGCGACCTGCTGGAAGACATCCCCTGGGGCATCGCCCACGGCCCCCTCGACACCCTCGCCGCCGATCTCGAAGACGACGTGGTCGACGAGGGCGGCGACTGGGCAGCGGACTGGGTCCCCTACGTGTTCGGTGCGTTCGTGTGGAACGGCGACACCGAGCTGCGGGAGATGGGCTACGCCTTCGTCCACGAGGGCGAGTGCGACATCGTAGAGAACCTCGGACAGGGCCTGGTTCGGGCCCCCGTGCCGGTCGATGCGATGCCCGACGCCTGGGTGGTCGCGATCGGGGAGCGCACCTACACGGTGCCCGAGCTCATTCTCCTCTCCGAGTAGCCCGCCCTTCCTTCGCGAAGCGAGCCGGACGCCACGCGCCTTGTGGGGTCTGCAGCGGGCGCTACGTCATGGGAGCACCCAGGACCCCGAGGGGAGCGCGCGATGGCTCCTGGGCCTTCCTGGAGCGCACCAGGGCCGCGCCAAGCCCAAGGAACAAGAAAGGGCAGCCCGAAGGCCGCCCTTTCAAGGTCCCACGCCACCTTACGGCAGCGTGGAAGCAATCACTTCTCGACGCGCTCGCGCAGCGTCTTGCCCGGCTTGAAGAACGCGTAGTTCTTCGCGGGAATATCGATCTTGGCCCCGTTGGCGGGGTTGGTGCCCTTGCGCGCGGCGCGCTGACGAGTACCGAACGTGCCGAAGCCGGGGATCACGACCTTGCGGCCCGCGTCGAGCTCGACAGCAATGATGCCCTTTCCGGCCTCAGCGTCGAACAGCGCGTTGATCACTTCGAGAGACTTCGCCTTGGAAAGACCCGTCTTCGCCGCCAGCTTGGCAGCCATCTCACCCTTGTTCATGATGACCTCCGTAGGATAGTGGGGATTCATTCCCCAGAAAGCGAGGTGAGAGTAAGGCGGAGTGGCGCCGACGTCCGCATCCGGGTGCAACTTTTTTTGGGCGACGATCCCCATCCGGCCTGGGTCGTGGCCCGAGGGCTCCGGATAACCCAGGTTGCAAGGTGACCAAGAGATCAGGATCCCCTGTCCGTGGGGATCGTCGAGAAAGCGTTCCGAGGGGCCGTTTTGGCAATGGATCCTTGGGCGTGGTGGCGCGCAGGCCCGTCTTTGGGGGGCGCAGCGTCCACGTTGGAGCTTGCGGCCGGCCTCGTTGCGGGGCACGGGGACCCCATGAGCGGCACCCTGTATGTGGTCCCGACCCCCATCGGTCGGCTGGATGATCTCTCCCCCCGGGCCCGGGAGGTGTTGGCTTCGGTGTCCGTGGTTGCCGCTGAGGACACCCGGGTGACCCGGCGGCTGTACCAAGACCTCGGGTTGCCGGTGCCGAGGCTCCTCTCCAACCACGACCACAACGAACGGGAGCGGGCCGATCAGGTCGCGCAGCTCCTCGCCGATGGCACCGATGTCGCCGTGGTCAGCGACGCGGGCACCCCGCTGGTGAGCGACCCCGGCTACCGGGCGGTCGTGGCAGCGGTCGCCATGGGGGCGCCGATTGTGCCCCTCCCGGGCCCTTGTGCGGTGCCGACCGCGCTTTCGGCCTCCGGCCTGCCCACGGACCGCTTCGTGTTTCTCGGCTTTCCGCCTCGGAAGGGGGTGGCGACCTGGCTGGGGGCCCGCCGCAGCGAGACCGCGACCCTGGTGTTCTTCGAGTCGCCCCATCGCCTCGTGGCCACCCTTAGGGGAGTGCAAGCGGCCTGGGGCCCCCGACGGGTGTGCGTGGCGCGCAGCCTCACCAAGTCCTTCGAGGACTTCTTCCGGGGCACCCCTGGCGAGGTCGCCGACCGGTTGGCGGCCGAGATCGACGTCGAAGGACGGCTCCTGGGCGAGTTCACGGTGGTGGTGGAGGGCGCCGACGCCGACGCCGATGCGGGCGAGCGGGCCCAGGCTCGTGAGCTGGTTCGCTCCTTGGTCGCCGCCGGAGTGGGCTCCGGTGTGGTACGAGACGCGGTGGCTGGCACCTTCGGGCTGCCCCGGCGAGAGGTCTACCAGTGGGCCCTTGCGGCCGGCCGTGAGGAGGAAGGGTGATCCCACCGGTGTACGACGAGAGCGACTTTCCGCTGCGCCTTCGGCGGCTGCTCGCTTTGGAGGTGAGCCGGATCGTGGAAGACCTCGAGGCTCGACGGGAGCTGCTGCTCGAGGTGTGGAGCCGTCACCGCGACCGCGGTCCCTTCGTCGACACCCTCCACAGCCGCTGGCGCACGCTGTCCCTCCCCGACCTGGCCACCCTCGACACCAACATGGTGGTGCACGTGGAGGCGTTCCACCGGGAGCTGGAGGACGTCACCCTGTACTTCCGCTTCACGCAAGACATGCCGACGACCCTGGCCGATGCCCTCGACGACGCCCTGATGCGGTTGCAGGCCTACGGCGCCCTCGCCATCGAGGCCCTCGGTGGCGTGCCGGTGCGTCCGTTGGTGGAGTTCGCCGAGGACATCGACGACGACGACCTGGTGGTCGAAGCCGACGAGGTGGTTCAGTCCGAGGATTCCGGGGAGGAGTGATCCTGACCTGGGCTGGGCAACCCAGCCCGGATCCGGGCGACCCAGACGCCGGCGCTCTCGTCGGAGCGCTTCTCACCGATGCCCGCGGTGAGGGTGACTTTGGTGAGGGGGTCCTCCCAGGGCTGTTCGCGCACCAGCCGCATGAGCTCGGCTGCTGTGGCGCGGACCTCGTCCTCCTCGCTGCCCACCAAGGGGACCAAGAGCTCGCCGTAGCCGATCCGGGCCACCGCCAGGGGTTGAGGGACGTGCCCCTGGACGAGCCGTGCCGTGATGGCGAAGGCCGCGTCGGCCACGGCCTGGCCCAGCTGGGCATGCATGGCGTGGAGCCGGTCGATGCGGAGCACGATGCCCCACAGGCTCGGGCCATCGCCGTCGGGCCCACCGTCCTGGAAGCTGGCCTGCAAGGTGGGCGGCAGATGCTCCACGAGGTGCTTCGGCAGCAGCAGCCGCGTGAGGGCATCGCGATCGGCTGCGGGACGGAGCCCGGTGACGACCTCCATGCGGGCCAGCTGATCTTCGGGGAGGTGCTCGATGCGGAGCAGCACCGGTCCGGCGGAGACGATGTCGCCGGGCGCCGCAGGGACCTCTTCGCGACCGACATCGTGGCCGTTGAGCTGGGTGCCGTTGGTGCTGCCCATGTCGTTCACCCACACCACACCATCGCGGTGGCGCACCCGGGTGTGGGCTCGGGACAGCTGGTGGTGGGCCAGCACGAAGCTCGAGTGGTCGCTGTTGCGGCCGATCGTGACGTCGGCGCCCGGGGAAAGCCGCACGTAGCGAAGCACGTAGCGGGTGGTGAGGACCCGCAAGACGAGGGGGTCCTCGGGGGCGAACGGGTGCGGGATCGCATCGGCGGCCGGAGGCACCGAGACCCGCGGCTGAGCCATCGGCTGGGTCTCGCGGTGGCGCTCGGCCCCCGGTGGCGTGGGGCCCGGCAGGATGGAGGGCAGCGACGGCAACGGCGTGTGGGCCGAGGACGGGTTGGGCGTGTGGCGCACATCATCGGCGAGAAAGACGGGCGCGTCGTCGGGCATCCGCCGGGTGGCCACGGGCCCCCACCATCCGCGGTATCGGACGCGTCCATCGGGGTTGCGGCCGTTGTACCAGCGGACTTGTCGGGTCGCGGGATCCCAGTAGGCGAGCCATCGGGGCACGGGCAGCGCCGCGCCGTCGCCGTCCCAGAACACCAACTGGCCCTCGGGCAGCGGGGGCGCGTGGTCGAGCACCACGGTGGTCAGGGCGGGATGGGCCGTGCCGACGAAGCGACGGAGCTCGACGTGGGCCTTGCCCTCCTGCCGGTGGACGGCGCGGACCCAGCACAGGGGGGAGCGATGGATGACGCCAGCCTGGGCCAGCCAGGCGCCGAGGGCGTCGACGTAGCCTCTGGGCAGCTCGCCCCCTCCAGCGGCCGAGAGCAGTCCGGTGAGGGTGGGGGCACAGCCCAGCGCGCTCGCAAGCTCGGGGACGCCTGCGGCTAGCGCTTCGGGGTCGGTGGCGTGGTCGGCGTCGAGCAAGGCCTCGAGGACCGAGAGCCAGCCCCCGACGTCGAGGGACTCGGACGCCGTGGCGCGCAAGGCCGCCTCCACCGGGAACGGGACCTCCTCCTCTTGGGCGAGGATGGCGCACAGGGCGCGCCCGACCCACAGCTCCGCCAACGCCAGGGTGGCGTCGTCGACCACCTGGGGGCTGGGGTGCTCTCGAGGGCAGGCCCATACAGCGAAGTGGGCGAACCAGCCGGGGGCTTCGTGGAGCCACGCTCCTGTCGACGTGCTTGCGTCCACCCTGATCCTCCCGACCCGAAGCGTACTACGGGACCTCGACCATGGTGTAGCCGGCGTCGGGAAGCGTGAGGTCGGCGACCACGAGATCGATGCAGAAGTCCCCTGCGCCGTTCGGGCAGGCGGTGCACTGCACGGCGAAGCTGGCGGAGAACAAGTCGCATGGACCGTTGTCGTCTTCCAGGTCCAGCGCGTCCTTGAGGTCGCGCATGTCGAGGATCGTGCGCATCCGGAAGCCTTCGATCGCGGAGCCGTCGGCGGCAAAGGAGCCCGTCATCTCCAGATCGGTGACGGTGATGGGGTCGCCCTCGACCACGAGGCCGAGCGCGTCGCTCGCCCCCGTGAAGCGAGGGTTCTCGGAGAAGTCCGCCGCCTCGGCGAAGCGGGTGGTCGGCGCGTCGAGGGACTGGCTGCCCCCCGTCAGCTCTTCGGCGCCGGCCATGAAGTGCACGCCGTCGTCGTCGACGTCCACCACGCCCAGAAGCAGCCGGACCTCCAGCTGGGACGTGAGGGCCTCGCCGATGTTCTCCGGGGCCACGAAGCGGGACTCGGTCAGGTCGAGCACGTAGGTCTTGCCGATCAGGCTGCTGGGGTCGGCGATGAGCGTGGTGCCGACGTCGGAGACGTTGAACGTGGCGGTGCGGGTCTCGCAATCGGTCCACTCGAGGGTCCACGTGTAGGCGCCCGCAGCCATCGGGCCGCTCGGCGTCCACGTGAGGCGCTTGTCTTCTTCGGTGAGGACGAGGCTGCCGGTCACCTCGGTGCCGTCGTCGTCGGTGACGACGATGGTGGCTCCGGCGTCGGAGCGGGAGAGCAGCAGGTCCATCGACGACCATGCGTACACGCCATTGGCGCCGTCTTCGGGGAAGGACTCGAGCAGGGCGTTCGGACAGCGCGGGTCCGTCGTGTCGGTGTCGCCGGTCTCTCCAGTCGGCGTGACCTCTCCCTTGTCGCCGTTGCAGGCGGCCAAAAGGCCCACGGCCATCGCTCCGTACGTCATCCAACGCATGTCGGTTCCTCCATGGCGGGCACTCTAGCCACCTGGAGGCCGGTTCGCTGTCTCGCTTCGTCGTCGAAGGGTCAGCTGAGGTGCGATCCGTCCAAGCGGCGCAGGATGGCCGTGCAGTGAGGAGGTCGGTCGTCCGGCTCCGGGGCCAGCAGGTCCCGCACCAACAGGGCCAGAGATTCGGGCACGGTCATCAGCTCCTCGACAGGGACGTATCGGCCCGCGGCGACGGCCTCCATGGCGGCGTCGGCGTCGTCCGCCTCGAAGGCCACGCGGCCGGTGAGGAGCTCGTAGAGCAGGCAGCCCAGGCTGAACACGTCGGCGCGCTCGTCGACCTCGCTGGGGGACTCCGCCTGCTCGGGGGCCATGTACTCGGGCGTGCCCAGGGTGGTGAACCACAAGCTCATGCCTTGCTCGGCGCGGCTCACGCCGTCGGTGGCCAGGCGCTTCGCGAGGCCGAAGTCGAGGAGGACCGGCGTCACCCCCTCGCCCTGCGTGCGCAGCACGATGTTCTCTGGCTTGAGGTCCCGGTGCACGACCCCGCGGGAGTGGATGGCCCGCACGGCCCGCAGCACGTCTTCGAAGAGGCGGATGGCCCGCGGCAGGGGTGGGGGCCCGTGGGAGTCCAGCATGTCGGCCATGGTGGGGCCGTCCACGTACTCCATCAGCAGCCCCACACCGCCGTCGGTGGCGTCGATCAGCTCCTCCATCTGCACGACGCCACGATGGCGCAAGGTGCCGTGGAGCCGGGCCTCGTGAAGCAGCCCAGCCCGTACCGCAGGGTCGTCGCTGGTCACGAACTTCAGCGCGTGGCTTTCTCCCTTGGCGTCCTCGACGCGCCAGACCGCCCCATGCTCCCCCTGATGGATGCACGCGACAGGCCGAAACCCTGGAAAGCGTGTCGCGGGATGGTCGTCCGGAAGGGTCACCCCGTCAGTGTAGGGGCACTTGCCCGGTCGAATGACCTACAGCATTCCTACGGGCTGGGCTCCAGGGCAGCCCGCCGGCCCCGCTCGGTATCGACGCCGAGGAGCACCACCAAGGCCACCGCGAAGAATACGCCAGTAACGAGCACGCTCGTGGCGAGGCCGAACCACGCCTGGAGGGCACCGAGGGAGAGCAGCCCGACGATGGCGGCCAGCTTTCCGAACACGCCCCACAGGCCGAAGAACTCCCCGATCTTGTCTTGGGGCGCGAACAGGGCCACGAGGGTGCGGCTCGCCGATTGGGTCGCGCCGATGCACAGGCCGGCCAACATCCCCACGCCGAGGAACACTTGCTCGGCTCCGACCTCCCGCTGCATCGCGTCGCTGAGGAACTCGGACACGGCGGGTGTGGCCCAGATCGCCACCACGGTCGTCATCCAGATCACCAGCGTCAGCCCGTAGGTGGGTTTGTCGCCCATGCGGCCCTGGAGCCAGCCGAATCCAAGGGCGCCCACGCTCGCGGTGAGCTGGGTGACGATGAACATGAGGGCCTTGCTGGTGTCGGACCAGCCGATCACCTGGTCGCCGTAGATGAAGGCGAAGCTCACGACGATGGAGAGGCCGGCCATGGCGAAGAGGTAGGACACGAGGAAGACGGCGAGGTCGCGGTAGTGGCCCAGGCTGCGGAGGGTGCCCAGCAGCTGACCCACCCCTCGTGCGAACACCGACCCCTCGGCCGGTGTTGGTGTGGCGCGGTCCTTCAACAAGAGGAACGTGGGGATGCTCGCCAGCACGAACCACACCGCGGTGATGGGGCCGATGTAGCGCTGCATGTCCATGTTTTCGATCTCGGCGGGCCCGAGCCCGAACAGCACGATGGCCGTGCAGCCGAGGCCGCCGATGTAGCCCAGCCCCCAGGCCATGCCGCTGATGCGTCCGAGGCTCTCGGGAGGGCCGAGATCGGGGAGGAAGCTGGCGACGAAGCTCTCGCCGAGGGCGAAGCCGTAGGCGCCCAGCACGATGAGGGCCATGGCCAGGTACTCGTCGCCGGGCCCCGCAACATACAGCAGGGCGGTGGGCACGGCGGTGAGCACGGTGCTGGCGAGCAGGAAGCGCTTTCGGTGGCCCAGGTTGTCCATCAGCGCGCCGAGGAAGGGCAGCGTGAGCACGACCAGTAGGTTGGCCAGGGACAGCGCGGTGCTCCACAGGAAGTTGCCCCGGGCGTAGTCGGGGCCGTCCCCGACGATGAGCCGGGGGAACACGACGGCGTAGGCAACGGTGATGATCACGGTCGTGTACGACGAGTTCGCGAAGTCGTACATCGCCCAGCCGAACACCTCTCGGCGCTGCACGGTCTCGGGGGCGCCGGCGGCTGCGGCGTCGGTGCTCACAGGCGCTCGTCGGCGCCGACATCGGGGGCGGCGTCGCGGGCCTCTCCGTCGATGTCGTCAGGGACCTCCGACAAGAAGGCGGTGGACCCGAGATCGATGGCGTCGGTGGCGGCCGGCGCGAGGTGGAAGTCGTCCTGGGTGGGGAAGAACCACGCGGTGGGGGGCGCCTGCTCGATGTTGGTGTCGACGTCGGCGGTGCTGTCGTCGCTGCGCAGCACAGCGTGGCTGACGAAGTTGTTGCCGATCATGCCCGAGGTGATCGGGTAGCGATGCTCGATGCTGGCCAGGGCGGTGGGCTGCACCCGGTGCGCGACGGAGTTGTGGATCAAGCGCAGGTTGCAGCTGCTCTCTGCCCGGATGCCGTACTCGATGCCGCGGGAGCTGTCGAAGACCAGGGCGTCGCGCCAGGCGCTGACCACGTTGTTGACCACGACGGTGTCGATGGCCTGGGCGAACACGTCGCCGCAGGGGTCGTCGTCGTAGCGGCGGCCGAGTTGGTCTGGCGTCTCTCCGGCGACGATGCCGCGGGGGCTGTCGAGGATCACGTTGCGGAGGATCTGCACGTCGCGGCTGCCTCGGGAGAAGCGGATGCCGGGGGCGTCGGGGAGCTCGCGGTCGCACCAGAAGCCGTCGACGGTGTTGTCCCGCACCTCCCAGTTGCGGGCGAAGCTGCCGTCGATGCCGCCGGTGCCGCACAGCCCGATGACCTCGTCGCGGCCGTCGTTGGTGAGCTCGAGGCGGCTGCAGGTGACGGCGCCATCGTCGGCGAAGGCCGTCTCGTCGGCGCTGGGGGCGATGACCACGGCGACGCCGGCGGGGTCGATCAAGCGGAGGTCGTGCAGACGAACCCCGGTGATCGACGCGCCGCTGGGGGTGGTCCGGACCAAGGCGTCGCCGGAGTGGGTGAGGGTCAGGTGGGCGAGGGTCACGTCGCTGGCGGCCACCTGGACGAGGTCGCCGGGGGCGTAGCCCATGTCGATCACCACGTCGGAGGCGATGTCGGTGGTGGAGCGAATGGTGACGGGGGTGTCGAGCAGGAGGGTCGCGGCGACGTCGTAGGTGCCGGGCTCGAGGAGGAAGACGTCGCCGCTGGCAGCGTCGGCGAGGGATGCCTCGAGGCTGTCGGACGGGGTGACGGTGATGCCCGTGGCGGCCGGGAGGGGGTCGCAGGGGAGGGGGGTGGGGGTGCCGGTGTCGGTGGGGGAGGTGTCGGAGGTGCCGGTGTCGGCGGTGGGGGTCGTCTTGGGGACGATGCCGCCGTCTTTGTCGCCACCACACGCGACGAGGAGGACGGTGAGGGGGAGGAGGGCGAGGCGTGGCATGGGCGGCTCCGGTAGTCGGAGGGTGGATATCTCGCTGCCCACCGATCGTGGCGTCCCACCGCCCGCCGGGTGAAGGGCGCCGCCATGGAGACCTACCTCTACCAATACGTCATCGGCGGCCTCGTCTTCCTCTTGGGCATCGGGGTCGCTTGGCGACAGGGCAGCCTCGGCCTCTCGGGTCGAAAGCTCGGCTGGCTCGTCGTGCTCTTCGCAGGACTCGCCTTCTTCGCGATCCTGCAGGGCGTGCTGCAGTTTGCCCCGATGGGGGAAGCCGCAGAGGTCCCGTACCAAGGTGGCTACGTCGAGAAGGACGTCCTCGGCACCCCCCTGGACTACGCCGTCATGGTGGTCTACTTCCTGGGCATCGTGGCCACGGGCACGCTCTTCAGCCGCGGCGGCGGGGGCACGAAGGACTTCTTCTTCGGCGGCCAGCGTTTCTCCTGGTGGCTCATCGCCTTCAGCCTCGTGGCCAGCGTCGTGGGCTCGTACTCCTTCGTGAAGTACAGCCTCATCGCCTACAACCACGGCCTCGCCAGCACCCAGACCTACCTCAACGACTGGTTCTGGCTGCCGCTGGTGCTCTTCGGCTGGCTCCCGATCCTGTACTTCGGGCGCCTGACCTCGATCCCCGAGTACTTCGAGCGCCGCTTCGACGTGTCGGCACGGCGGGTCGTCACGGCCCTGCTGCTCGTCTACCTGGTCGGCTACATCGGCATCAACCTGTTCACCATGGGCAAGGCGCTCAACCAGCTCCTGGGCTGGTCCATCCTCGGCTCGGCGGCCATGGTGGCCTGCGTGTCCGCCGCCTACGTGACCTTCGGCGGCCAGACAGCGGTCATCATGACCGACCTCTTCCAAGGGGTGATGCTGCTGGGCACCGGCCTCGTCCTGCTGGTGCTCGGGGCCCACGAGCTCGGCGGCTATGAGCTGCTGTGGACGCACCTCCCCCGCGCCCACCGAACGGCATTCCCTGCGTTCAACGCCGACCCGAGCTACCCCGGGGTCGGAATATTCTGGCAGGACGCCATGGCGAACTCCGCCATGTTCTTCTTCCTCAACCAGGGCATCCTGATGCGCTTCATGGCGGCCCGGTCGGTCGAGGAAGGCCGAAAGGCTGCCGTGGCCGTGATGGTCATCCTGATGCCCATCGCCGCAGTCGTGGTGGCCTCGGGGGGCTGGGTCGGGCGCGCCTTCGTGCACGCCGGCATCCTTCCAGTCCAGGAAGACCCGGGTCGGGTGTTCTTCGTGGTCGGCGAGATGCTCGCGGTGCCCGGCGTGTTCGGGCTCATCCTGGCGGCGTTGGTCGCCGCTTTGATGTCCACGGTCGACACCCTGGTGACCGCGGTGGCTGCGGTGGTGGTCAACGATGTCGTGCGGCCGCTCCGCCCCGACTTCAACGACCAGCAGCTGCTGCGCGCGGCCCGCATCACCTCGATCTCCGTGACGGTCATCGGGGTGGCGCTGGTCATCGTCTTCCAGCAGTTCGAGACCATCTACTCGGCCCACTCCGCGTTCACCGCCGCCATCAGCCCCCCCATGGTGGTGGCGCTGCTCCTCGGCGTGTTCTGGCGCCGCTACACGCCCGCTGCGGCCCTCGCGACGATGGTCGGAGGCAGCGCGTTGATCTTGCTGTCGCTGGTGTACCCAGAGGTCATCACGCCCTTCGCCCACGGCGTGCCGATGGCCGACGTGGGGGACGCCACCGGCATCATCGCGGGCATGAAGCAGTACAAGTTCATGCGTGCCTTCTACGGGCTGGCGGTGTCGGGGACCATCGGTGTGGTGGTCACGTTCTTCACCACGCCTCGTCCCCTCGACGAGGTGCGAGGCTGGGTGTGGGGCACCGTCTCCGACGCCATCGAGACCTACAAGGGCAAGCCCGGCACCGAGTCGGCCAGCGCCTTTGTGGAGGCCCAGGTGCAGACGGATCTGGAGGACCTCCCCGGGGGCCCCGGCCAGCTGGCGTCCGCGGTGGTGAGCCGCGGCCTCGCCCAGCAGGTCGAGGCCGAAGCCGGCGACATCCTCTACGTGACGGATCGGCGCTGGTTCCTCGGAGGCCTGAACGCCACCCACGTGCGCATCCGCTCGGTGTCGGACGACGAGGGCGTCTGGGTACGCCTGGGCCCGAATGTGCGGGAGACCGTCGTGCGTCGTGGCCGTGAGACGCTCCCCATCGCCGTGCAGCGCCTTTACTGACGACTCGGGTACGACGAGTTGATGTCGTCGACGATGGCCCGGCGCTTGGAGCGGGCCATCACGAGGCCTCCAGCCCCCGCGCCGAGGCCTGCCCCGACGAACACGGCGGGGACGGCGAGCTTGGTGCCCAGCGACACGTTGGTGCCCAGCCCACTGGACTCGTAGATGGCGTGGTACGCCGCGAGGTAGCCGCCCACGACGGTGGCGAGGCCTGCGACGGCCACGCCGCCAGCCCCGACGGCCGTGGCCGTGCGCTGCTGTCGTCCCAGCTTCGCGACCGACGGGGAGTCGTGCTCGCTGAGCAACAGGCCCGTGCTGATCCGCCGGCCGTCGGCGGTGTCGACGCCCCCGGGCGCCAGGGTGAAGGGCCCCACGAAGGTCGGGCCTTCTTCGATGGGCGGCTCGGCCTTGGGAACGGTCGGGTGGGCCATGGCCGTGAGCCTGGGCAAGTCGGCGAACGATGGACCGGTCTCGCGGGCCGGGGCCAGGGGGAGGTCGGGTCCGGTCACGGTCGGACGCTGGCGCCCTCCGACGGACAACATGCCTCGCTGGACGTAGTCTTGGGCTTCGTCGAGGGTGACCTGGCCGTCGCCGTTGGCATCGCCCCAGCCCCGCAGCGCCCCCACGGCGAGGGCTGTGAACAAGCCGTGCTCGGCGGCGGGGTAGGGCTCGGCGAGCTCGGTGGGGGCCGCCGCGGTCCACACCCGGAGGGTGGGCTCGGCCGTGGCCCAGCTGGGCAGAGCGAAGCGGGTGCCCGGCAGCAGCGCCTGACCATCCCGGGCCTGCCCTGCAGCGCAGGCATCCAACACGACGAGCGCATCCCCCGGAAGCTTCGCCGAGAGCTCTGCGACCGACACACTTCGGGTGGCGAACGCGTCGGGCTGAGGCTTGGCGTCGTCGCCCACGAGCAGCATCGATCCGTCCAGCGGCGAGGTCGCTCCGTGGCCGGAGAACCACACGACGAGGCGGCCACCATCGCCCACCTGGGCCGCGGCTTGGTCGACGGCCGCGAGGAGCTGCTCGCGGTTGGCCGCGTTCAGCAGCTGCACGTGCTCGGCGGGCACCCCCATGTGGTGGACCAACAGGGTGCGAACCGCCATGGCGTCACGGCGGGCGTACGGCACGTCCGGCAGGAAGCCGTAGTCCTCGATGCCGATCACCACGGCGGCGTCGCCAGGTCGCGAGGCCGCAGGGGGCGCATCTGGGGGGGCGAGCAGGTCAGGAAAGGGCGCAGCGAGTGCGGTGACGAGCCAAACGACCACGGTGCCTCCAGAGGAGACGCCGCCTATTGGTTCCGCATGTGGTCGGCGAGGCGCTGGAAGGCCTTGGCCAAGTCGGACCGCATCGTGGGGTCGGCCACCGTGGCCTCCAGCGCGTCGTGCATGCACGCCATCCAAGCGTCGTGGGCCGCGTCGTCGATGGGGAAGGGGAGGTGCCGGGCCCGCATGCGGGGATGGCCACGCTCCTCCATGTAGGTGCGAGGACCGCCGGTCCACATGGTGAGGAAGAGGTGCAGCTTGTGCCGGCTCCCTGAGAGGTCGTCGGGGTGCATGGCGCGGATGGTGGCGGCGTCCGGCCGCGCCGCCATCCGGTCGTAGAAGTGGTCGACGAGGGCACGAACGCCGGGGTCGCCCCCCAGCTGTTCGTAGAGGCTGTCGCTCACTTCGCCTTCTTCAGGGTCTCGGCCAGCTCAGCCACCTCGGGGACGTCGAAGGGGCTGTCTTGCACCTCCTTCATCACCGAGCGCGCCTCGGCCAGCTCCCCCGCCCCCATGAGGGCGTGGATCAGGGCGAGCTTCGCGTCGCCGTTGGGTCGATTGTCGTGGTTCTTGCGAGCCATGGCCAGCGCTTCGTCGGGGTCACCCCAAGCGATCCAGTGGTCGACGGCATGGCCCCAGGTGGCCTCGGGGAACTGCTCCAGGCGTGCGTCGTAGGCAGCGCGGGCCTTGGCGACCATGGCCTTGGCTTCGTCGTCGTGGCCTTGCTGCTCGAGGGTCTCAGCGAGGCGGTCCATGAACTCGGGATTGCCCGTGCGCTCGACCAGGTCTTCGTACATCGAGCGGGCCTTCTCTAGGTTGCCCTGGAGGAGGTGGATCTCCGCGACGTGCTCGTCGATGAGCCAGTAGCCATCGAGCTTCTCTTTGGCGGCCAGGTAGTGGGCCATCGCGTCGTGGTACGCGCCGCGCTCGAGATCGAGAATGCCGCGGTGCAGCTGGTACCAGGCCTCGGGCCGGTGGAAGCGCCCGTGGTAGCCGTTGGCTGCCTGCAAGAGCAGCTCGTCTGCACCGTCGAGGTCGCCGGTCTTCCAGCGGAGAATGGCGAGGCGCGAGAGGTGTTCGGGGCGCTTGCTCTTGGCCATGCGCTCGAACGGGGGCTTGGCCGCGTCGTAGTTGCCGAGCGCCATGTCGAGCTGGGCCGATGGACCGGCGGAGGGCTGGATGAACGCGAGGTGCTCCCTGGCGCTGGCGTAGCGGTGGAGCGCCATGTCGACGGCGAAGGCGCTGCCGTGGGGTCCGTTGGCGACCGCGCCGGCTTTGGCGAAGGCCTCGTCGACGACCTTCTGGGCCTTGGCGTAGTCGCCATAGTCCCCCGTGAGCTGCGCGCGATCGAGCAGCAGCGAGACCACCTGCTTCAGCGCGAGTCGGTCGCCGTCGGGCGCCTCGGCTCGTCCCTGGAAGTACTCGATGCGACGGTCGACTTCACTCAGCTCCGCGGTCCATGCGCGCTCGACCTGCTCGTTGGCCGGGCCGGGCTTCGACGGCGCCGGCGTGGCTTCGGTGGGGGCAGGGACGGGCGCGGCCGTCGGGGCCTCGCTGGGGGTGCACGCGAGCAGGGCGACGAGGAACCACATGGGCACAGCTCCTGGCTAGAGCAGAAACGAAGCGCCCCTCGGCCGATGACGGGCGAGGGGCGCAGCAGGTGATGGTCTCGCTGGGCGAGACCGTCTCACTACATGTGAGGAGCTGCCACGTAGGGGAACAGACCCATGAAGGGCTTGTCGTTCTGGTCGGGGTTCGTGACGCCGACCAGCGCGGTGAGCGGGTGCGTTCCGAGGTCGAGGAGCACCAGCGCCAGGGTGACGTCGATGACCGGGTCTTCGAGACCACGACCGTTCGGGAACATGCCGGGGCCGGTGATGTCGATCCGGAGGGTGTCCGGGATGATCAGCGGAGCCGCGGCAGCGACGCAGTCGGCCGGGACGCAGGGCGTGAGGGCGAGGCCCGTCAGGTCGTCGTCGAGGGCCGTGTGAAGGAACTCGACGTTGGCCGTGATGTCGGCGGCGAAGTCGGCGTCGTCGACCGGCTCGGCGGCGTTGTAGGCGTCGTCGTCGGTGATCACCGCCGTGGCGATCGCCGGCATACCGGCCCGGTCGACCCGGGTGTAGTCACCGGGGGCATCCGAACGGAAGTCGTAGCCGGAGCCATCCGCGCCCGCAGGGCCGGTGGGGCCGGTGGGGCCCGTGGGGCCGTCGGGGCCGTCGGCGCCGTCGGGGCCGTCGGCGCCGTTGAGGCCGGGGCTTCCGGGGGGGCCTTCGGGACCGGCCACGCCGATCTCTCCGGGGGGACCCTCGGGGCCTTCACAACCGGCGAGCACCAGGCCGCCGAGCATCATCATCGCGAGGTAACGCATCAGAATCTCCTAGAAACGGCTGCTGGTTGCCCAGGTTTGGAAGTCGACGTCGTTCCCGAGAAGGGACGGTGCGTCGAACGTGATGGCAATCGTCATCACGTTGAAGCCTGCGATGCCATCGGTGGCGGTGAACGACAGGTCGCTGGTGTACAGCGTGTCGTTGAAGCCGTCGATGTCGAAGAAGAAGGGGTCGTCGCGGAGGCCGGCGTACAGCATGCTGCCGGGGCCTGCGATCACGGACTCGACGGCACCCTGAACGGGCGCGCCAGCGCCGGGGATGCCCATCGCCTGCACTCCCCACTCGCCGGCACCGTTGGCGCCGAAGCGCACATCGATCTCGTGGTCGGACAGCACATCGCCGTCGACATCGAAGTGAATCGTGTAGAGGACGTCTGCGTCGTAGACCGCGGCATCGCCGGGAATCATCAACGGGTTGTAGGTCAGGATAGCGGTGATGGTGCTGCCATCAGACCAGGCGTAGAAGTCGGCGATATCGGCTGCAGGGTCACCCTGCGTTCCGGGCGCTTCGGCGTGGTCGGCCGCGAGCGCCGGGGCGGCGACGCTCACGAGCCCCGCCATGGCCAGCATCTTGCGTGCGAGCATGGAGTCCTCCAAGGGGAATGGGCCCCCTTATACCTCGTGTGGTGCCTGCGCAGATCAATTCGTCAACTCCGAGGCGCGATTGGCCGACACTGAGGTGACGCCCTGTCATAGGCTAGCGGCGTCCGACCGTGCTAGAGGCAGCGCGAAGGGAGCATGGAGCGAGTGATTCCGCTGGAGCGAGCGCGGGGAAAATTGGCCGCCGGCGAACTGGCCGAGGCGCGGCGCCTGTTGTCGAGCGCTCGTCGCGCTCCGGCGTCCCTGGAGAAGTTCGCGGCGCTCGCAACGCTGGCCGACGCGGAGCTTCTGTCCAACATGCTCTTGGAGCTGGCGGGCACCCTCGCGGTCGCCCGGCGAACCGCGAGAGAGCTGGAGCGACCCGATCTGGAGCTGCAGGTTCGGCTGCGGGGCGTCGAGTCCGCGATGCTCTCGGGCGGCGACGCGGCTCGGGAGTTCGAGCTCCTTCGCCAGGATGTGGTGGAGGCGCCGGAGCGCGCGTGGCTCGATGCCCTAGAGGCCCTTGCCGTAGCGCAGCGCGGGGACAAGGCGAATGCCGAGAGGTTGCTGGTACGGGCGCAGAAGGTCGCACGGCAAGGGGGGAGCAAGGCGCTTCGAGTGCTTCCTTGGATCGCCCGTGCCGAGCTCGCCCTCGAGCGGCCAGAGCGGGCCGTTCGAGCGGCCCATGCCGGAGCGTGGATCGCCGAGGGGATGGGGATGCTCGGCCATCGGGACGCCCTCGCCAGGTTGGCTCGCTCAGCAGAGGGCGCAGCCTCCCCTGTGGCGCAACAGGCCGTGCTCGGCCTGGTCGACCTCGCCAGCGCCACCGCGGGGGTGCTCGACCTCAAGCCGCTCCTCGAGCAGGTGGGGCGAGCCACGATGGAGCTGCTTGAGGTCGACCGGGCGTTCGTGGTGCTTCGCTCTCGTGAGGGACACATGCGCATCGCTGCCGCGATGGGGCGCAAGGGCAAGACCTCGGGGCAGCCGTCTCGCTCCTTGGTGGAGCGCGCGATCCGAACGGGCCTGCCCGTGGTCAGCAACGACCTCGATCGGGATGGGTCGGCCCGCTCGGCATCCATCGTGTCCATGGGGCTCCGGTCGGTGATTTGCGCGCCCATGCTCCAGGGGGCCCAGGCCCTCGGTGTCATCTACGGGGACTCCGAGCGGGTGACCGAACACGAGCTGCAGCGGGTGGCGTGGCTGGCTCGGGGCATTGCGGGGGTCGCCGCGGTGGCGGTGGCGAACGCCCAGCGGTTGGAGGCGGCCGAGCGTCGGACCCGAGAGGGGCGGGAGATCGCTCACGACGTACGGAACCTCCTCTCGACGGTGCTGCTCTCGGCAGAGGACCTCGGGGAGGCGGACGACGTGCCGGAGTGGGCTCGCGAGCTGGCGCTGCACTCCAGGTCGGCGTCGGTGCGCATGAAGCAGCAGCTCGACCGGCTCCTGAGTCCTCGGCCACCCAAGCGCGAGGTGATCCGGGTCGACGAGCTGGTGGTCGAGATGGTCGGGCTGCTGGACCGCCTCGCCCAACAGCGCGATGTGCGCTTCTTGCTCGACGTGGAGCCCGCCGATGCCTCCGTCGACGCAGACGAGCTCGGCCGGGCACTCACCAACCTGCTGTCGAATGCGCTCAAGTACGCTCCGGTCGGAAGCACGGTGTCGGTGGGCGTGCGTTCGAGTCCGACCACGGCCCGCATCGTCGTTCGCGACCAGGGCCCCGGCATTCCCGAGGGCGAGCTGGAGAGCATCTTCACCAGCGGCGTGCAGGCGAGGGGCGCCGTGGACGGCCATGGGCTGGGCCTCGGCATCGCCGCGCGCGTAGCGAAAGACCATGGCGGCAAGATCTGGGCGGAGAACCACCCGGATGGTGGCGCGCGCTTCGTGCTGCAGCTGCCAGCCTAGGCCGGGCGTCGTGCGTGCATCTAGGCCTCGGCCGACGGCGCGGCGCTCCGGCGTTCGATCACCTGGGCCAGCACCCAGGGTTGCACGATGACCGCTTGGAAGCGGGGCGCTTCGGTGGCCCACGCCTCGATGAGCGAGTCGGACGGTCGGCCCACGCGGCCGGTCTCGAGCCACGACTGGAGACGGGAGACGTCGTCGTGGGCCAGCACGACGGCCACGTCGAGCAAGTCGAGATCGGGGGCCACCAGCAGGACGGCGTGACGAGCCACGTGAGGGGAGAGCTCTCTCCATGGGGTGTCGAGAACCTCTCCCTGCAGCTTGGCCCGCAGCGGAGCGACGTCGAGGGCATCGGCCATCAGCGCTTCCCTCCGCGACGGCCTCGCGAGCGCCCCATGGCCTTGGCGAAGTCGCGGAACTCCTCTTCGCCGAGCTCGTCGCGCACCGCCCGGGCCTGGTCGACCCGGATGCGACGCATTTCCCCCTTCACCTCGGTCCAGGGCACATCGCCCGCCGTGGCATCGGAGAGCAGGGTGTCGACATCGTCGTGGGCGGCCTGCATCAAGTTGTGCACCGCATCGGTCGTCTGGGCATCCCACTCGGCCATTTCCGCGTACGCCGAGAGCTTCTCGGTGCTGGAGGCCACCCGCTCGGCGCGGGCCTCTTCGATCATCTGGAGCACGTCTTCGGGGATCTCGCGGCCTTCCAGCTGGCGAGCCTTCGCGCCCTTGCGCCCAGGCACGTCGCCTTCGGCGCCCGGGGCCTTTGCCCGCGGACCGGCGGGACGGCTCGGTCGTGCGGCTGGACCCGCGGGCCTCGGCGAAGGCTTGATGCTGGGCGCTTTGGCCGGCCGGGCCGCTGCCACGGGGGCGGGGGGAGGGGCCGCGACCGTGGGGGGGCCGCTCTCGGGGAGCGTGGCCCAGAAGATGCCCACAGCCACCAGGGAAACCGTGACGGCCCCTACGATCGTCCAGCGTGTCGAATCCATGGCGTCGCCCTAACCGGCTGGACCCATAGGCATCCACGGCCTGTGGGTTACGGCGGTGCCCATGAACCTGTCCATGCTGTTGCTGTCCACCGCGCTCGCAGGCACCTGGCCGTACCGAGCGCCGGTTCCCACTCAGGCCCCGTCCGACGGTCAGCCGTTCTCTGTCTGCTTGGAGATCGGTGCCGATCTGGGCTTCGATGGTCTGCGGCAGGAGCAAGGCAACGTGAGCTGGACCTGCACCTCCGAAGAAGACTCGAGCACGGTCTGCTACGAGGTGGCTCCCACACCTTGGCCAGAGCGCTGGCCCAATGTGGTGTGCGAGGGGGCGACCGACCGGGTGAAGGTCTCGTTGATCGAGGCTTTCGATCCGGCGTCCGAGCTGACGAAGGGGGCCCGCATCTCCAGAAGGGTCGATGAAGCCACAGCGGTCTTCGTGGTCGGGGACCGCTTTCCCGCCCAGACGGTGGAGGGGGCACGCGGTGCTTCGTGCCAGGTGGTCGACGGACGGCTCTACGTGAGCCGGACCACCGCCACGCGTCGCAAGGATCAGTGCTCCCTGCGCACGACCGGCGGCGGTCGCGTCTCCTTGGTGGTCCGCTAGGCGTCCGGCCTACTTGCCCTTCACGTCGACCGTGAAGCTGAGGGTCGGCGCGTTCCTGAGGGCGCCGAGCAGCGCGCTGTAGGGGTCCATGCCCCAGGTGGCGTGGTCTGTCTCGAAGGTGCCCTTCGCAGAGAACGTGTCGCCCGCCTCGATGGTCATCTTCGACGTCACGGGCTTGCTGATGCCGTGGATGCTCAGGTTGCCCTTGACCTCGAAGCTGGTGCCGGAGCCGCTGCATGACGTGCTCTGGTACGTGATCTTCGGGAACTTGTCGGACTCGAGCTGGTGCTTGCCCAGCGCGTTGTCGCGGATCTTGCTCTTGTCGCCTTCGCCGGTCTCGCCTTCGAGGCCAGCCCAGGAACGGGCGTTGCCGGGGTCGACGGCCAAGGCGGTGACGGGGAACGACAGCGACACGTCGCAGGCGCTAGGGTCGGACGGATTCCAGGTGACCTTGCCGTCGAAGGTCTGGGCGGCCACCACATGGTCGTGCCCGGGGATGGTGGCGTTGCGGTCGTACTTGATCACCACGAACAGGCGACTCTGGCCGGCATCGAGGGTGTAGGTGGTGGGGCCGACGACCTCGGCGGGCGCTTCCTCGACGGGGGCATCCTCCGTGGGGGGAGGCGCCTCCTGTGCGAGAGCGAGAGAGCTGGCGAGGGCGAGCAGGCTGAGGGTCACGGAACCTCCTGGGCGCCGTTCTGGCGCGCGGGCTTGTATAGCACCCGGGTCCCTGGATTCGTTCCGTCGTTACGCGCATGGGGCTGTCCACGGGGTCCACGCGGTGCCGGTTCGGCGCGCGGATTCCGAGTTTTCCGTTCTACAACCTTCGCTTTCGCGGCGTGGGAATGCCCCCGTCGTTCGGCGGCGCGGGGTCGGTCGGGTCGCGGGGCGCTGGCGTCGAACCGCGGGAAACGGGGCCACCACCCTTGAGGGAGGCGAGTTGAGCCCGGGCGTCGGCCTCCCGAGCGAGCCCCGCCGTGCCGCCCTTCGATGCGTGTTCACGGGCTGCCCGGGCCTTCTCCAGGGCGTCTTGGGCTGCATCGAGGGGGTGACGGCGCGGTGGAGGGATGGGCGTGAACTCCGCCCCCCGGGCGGCCGCGGCTTGAATCAGTGCTTCCTGAGCCTTCGCGAAGGGGTCGAGGCGGGCCGGCGGGTCGACGGGCTCGGGTCGGGCAGTGCCGCGGAGCGGGAGCGCTTCCATGGCGGGCGCCTCCGGAGCCTCCGGAGCCTCCGGTGGGGGCGCCAGGACGTCGCTGGCATCCTCGGGCGGGGGCGCGGCCGCGGCACTCTCCGGGGAGGGGGTGTCGTCGGCCTCAGCAGCATCCGCCTCGGGCGGCACGGCGGGGATGGGGTCGTCGCTCGGCTCGTCGGACATGGCTCCTCCATTCGGAGCTTACCCTGCTGTTCGCAGGGCGTATGGCCGCATGGCTTTCGGCCGTCAGGTCTGGGGTGGGTCGGTGCCGTCCGGCACCGGCGTCGCGGGGGCGGCGGTGTCGTCCGCTGCCTCGGGGCTCGAGGGCGCGTCGGGCTCAGCGGGCTCCACGGGCCCGGAGGCGTCGGCCTGTTCGGTGACGTCGTCGTCGTCGAGGTCCTCCTCGTCGTCCTTCGGGGCCATCGTGATCAGCATGATCAGCATGCCGACCACCCCTACGCCTACGCAGCCGAGGCCGCCGATGGTGGCGGCTCGTTCGACCGCGGGGGCCTCGCGGGAGCGACGCTGGGCCTCCCCCAGCGCAGCGGCGGGCGTCTCCGTGGCGCCGCGGAGGGCGGGGGCGGCGTCGTAGGAGGGCGCCCAGCGCGCGTCATCCCCATACATCAGCTCCACGTCGGCGTCGGGTAGGTAGGCGACGAGCTCCCAACGGTCCCACTGGACGTCGACCCGTTGGATGGCAAGGGGCGGATCGTCGCCGTTGTCGATGGTGACCACCAGTTCTTCCCCGACCCGTCGACCCACCTGGATCGATAGGGACTCTGGATGGCTCGAGCTGACCCAGCGGAGCACGCGGATCACCTCGCGCCGCTTGCCGGTCTGGCGCCAGAGGGTCACCCGCCGGTCGAAGAGCCTTCCGGCCTCGGTGTGAAGCGTCACGGAGCGCACGGGAAGGTTCGCCTCGGGCAGGGTGAGCTCCACCACGGACTCCCGGCGCTTCTCGCCCTGGGTGAACGGCAGCTCGGGGGCGTAGCCGGGCTCGGCGTGTCGCCGCAGCGCATAGGGGATCTGGCGCTCTCCCGTCTTCAGGCGAAGATCGCCGAGGTCGGCTCGGGCATGGATGAGCACATGGTCGTCGAGGGGAATGCGGGCGAGCCCTGCGTGGTCGACGGTCAGGGGGCGTGCCCAGCTCAAGCGGTCGACGTCCAGGACGGCCCCGGGCTCAGAGCCGGGAATGGGGGGCGGGGCGTAGCGTGCGTTCGCCTCGACCACGTCGGGCTGGACCCGCTGTTCGACGTTGCGCACGAGGGCATCCAGACCCGCAGCCATGTCCCTCGAGGGCAGGCCGTGGATCGCTCCACCGTAGAGGTAGTGGGGCCCCGGTCCCGGGTCCCGGGCGACGATGGCGAACCCGTCGGCGGAGATCACGGCGGACGGAATCGTGAGGGGCGTGCCCTGCACTGCGACATGGTACTGCCGCACCTGGCGGCCGGTGGGCAGGGGGAGGGTGGTGTCGGAAAGGGAGGTCTGGCCGAGCCTCACACGGCCGATCACCTTGTCCCGGGGGAGGGCGTCCAGCGAGGGGGCGACGGTGTCGGGGAGGGCGTCGCGGGTGACGTCGGTGTGGATGCGGACGTCCCGCTCGAACAGGTCTTCCTCGGGGAGCAACGTCAGGTGGGTGGCGGCGAGAGGCCGAGGCAGGGTGACGTCGTAGACCGTGACCCCGTTCTCCTGCACCAGCGGCGGCCCCAAGGGAAGCTCGACGTTGGCGTCGGGAAGGGCCGGCTGGGAGAGGCGGTACCCGTCGATGTTCGTGGGGGCTCGCACGTGGTCGATCTGCAGCTGGTAGTGGCCGGGGGGGAAGGGGCCGGGCACGTCGGTGTCATCCCGTCGCAGGATGCGGAAGACCCGTCGGCGGGCGACCTCCTCTACGGTGCCGTCGTCGTTCACCCGCGACACGCGGATGTCGGCATAGGCCGGCACGTCGCGGAGCCCCACGGACAGCCCGTCGAGGGGCTGCTGGGCAATCCAGACGTCGTAGACGTCGCCCGTGCCGTCGGCGTTGGGGTTCCAGGCGAGGGGCCGCCCCGCGCCAGACGAGGCTCGGCGGCCAGGCACCTCGGTGCGCAGCGGTCGACCGTCGACCACGGCGAACTCCACCTCCTTGCCGTTGGCGTCGACGAGCTTGAGGTCGGAGCCGTCCCGCGCATCGGAGGGTGCCCGGAGCTCGAGGGGCACATCGATGAGCACGATGCCCTGCGGTGGAAGCTGGACCTCCGTGCGGTAGGGGTAGTCGGTGATGGGGGCGGCCAGAGCGGCCGCGACGAGCCAGGCGTTCACGTCGAGCTCCAAGGGTGGATTGCGCGGGTGGCGGGCGCCCCTGGGTGACCGAGGCCCGAAGGCTTTGGCCGCTGGGGGCGCAGGGTCTGCGGAATCAAGTCCATGGTTCATCCGGGGGGCCGGAAGGCGAAGGCCGAGGATCGGCCGGAGGCAAGCTGGGTTCAGGGGCGGACGCGGAAGGCGCGTCGAGAGGACGGGCCGAGCCCGAGTCGTCGTGGAGGTCGTCGTCGAGCTCTTCGTCGGCGTCGCCGTCGGCGCGGCGGAGCACCAGGCGCTCGAAGATGAAGGCCGCGACGATGAGGAACATGCCCAAGGCCATGAGGGAGCCGACCCGGACGAGGCCGGGGAGACTCCACACGTCGAGGAGGAACACCTTGAGGGCCGACAGCATCAGGAAGCCGAAGCCCAGGAAGCGGGTGGTGCGGCTCTTGGCGAAGATCCCGGTGACGAGCAGCGCCAGGCCGTAGGCGCCCCACACGATGCTACGGGCCATGCCCTGCATGGTGGTCGTGCCGTACAGCGAGAGCGGGCCTTGGTCCTGGAATGCGTGGGAGACTTGCACGTTGAGCATGGCGAAGGCGGTGCCCATGGCCAGGAGGCGCAGCACCACCGCGGCCGCGCGCCATGCCCGGTCGTTCTCGGTCACCTTGGCGAGGAAGTGGGCCGAGACCAGCAAGCACACGGTGGGCAGGCCCCAGGTGTAGAGCGTCCAGTTGATGACGGGCCAACCCTCCGCGGTGCCCCACTCGAGGGCCCAGGGGTTCACGAGCAAGCGCGCCGCCACCACGACCCCGAGCAGGACCGACGTGCCGCGGACGAGCACGTGCTTCAGGCGACGGGAGGCGATGGCGAGGAGCATGCCCTGGAGCGCCCAGCTGATCGTGAGCCAGCGCTGCTCGAGCTGCATGGGGATGGCGACGGTCACGCCGAAGAGCACGGAGAGCACGCCGATGGAGAACACGGTGCTGTTGCTGGCCACGCGGTGGACCCGCACCAGGACGATGGCGACGAGGAGGGTCCAGAAGGCCGACAGGAGCGGCACGACCCCCACCGAGCCCACCCCGATGGCCTCCTTCCACCACAAGTAGGCTCCGGGCATCAGGGCCACCGGGGCCACGATGGCGGCCACCCAAGGGAGGGTGGGCGCGGGGTCGGGCCAGCGACGCACCACCAAGGGAAGGTGCAGTGCGGCGTAGACGGCCAGGGCAGGGCCCACGACGAACGCGTCTTGGGTGTCGCCGAGGAACACCGCGGCGATGGCCAGGGACGGGAGCAGGGCCAGGGGAAGGTAGGGGCGGGTCGAGGTGAACGAGCCGATCACCCCTGCCACCACGACCGCGCCAACGGTGAGCACGATGGGCAGAGCCTTCAGCGCGTCGGCGGGGCTCAACACCGCGAGGAGAAGCAGGGGGAGCCACGGAAGCAGCCCCGTTCCTGCTCGGCGCTGACCGACGAACAAGACCAGGCCCAGCACCCCGACCGCCACGGGCACGACGAGGTTGAGCAGGTCGCCGTCGGGCCAGCCCACGGTGAAGGCCACGGCGGCAGGCAGGCCAGCGAGGGTGGCCACGGCGACCGCCCATGGGTTCTCGGTGCGGCGGGTCGCGAGCCACAGCGGAGCCATCAGCCAGGCCAGACCCAGGGCTGCTGCGAAGGGCTCGCTGGGGTTGCCCACGCGGGTGAGTCCGGAGCGCAGGTCGTAGAACGTGTCCGACAGGCCCGCGGTCCAGGGGGCGGCCAGGACCAGGTAGGCCGCGGCGACCCCGAGGGCGGTCCAGCGACGACCGGGGGTCGATGTGAAGGCGACGGTGGCGGCGTGTGGCAGGATCAGCAGGCCGATGCCGAGCAGCGCGAGGGGCTGCCGATCTGGGGTGAGGTCCGTGACGGTCAGGCCGATCACCTGCAGGGCGGTGCCCGCGCCGACGACCGCGAGCAACTCTGGCCACGGGCGACGGCTCACGAGGAGCACGATGGCCGTGTTGAGCAGGAGGGCGTAGCCGAGCTGCAGGGTCGTCGACGTGGAGTCGATGACGAAGGTGGCGAGCAGGGCACCGACCACCGCCAAGTTGGCGAGGAAACGGTCGTGGAAGCGTGCCGCCTGCGCCATGGTGACGGCGACCACCACCAAGAGGGCCCCGAAGGCCACTGGGACGGGGAGCAGGGCGTACAGGTCGCAGGCAGCCCAGGTGGCTCCGAACACCGTGGCTGCGCCGGCGGCCGACAGGGCACTGGACGCGCGAATGCCCTTCGAGCGAAGGGCGCCGCCTCCGAGCCAGAACAGGGTTCCGAAGGCCATGGCGCCGCCCACCCGGAAGCCGGGTCCGAGCAGGCCCGCCTCGATGGCGGTGGCGACCAGGAAGAGCCCACCGATGGCCAGGGCGAGGGCACCCACCGTGGCGCCGATCCACACCGCCACACGCTCGGGAGAGGGGGGCTGCCAACGTTGTCGGGCCGCCATGGGCACATCGATGCCGTCGTCGCCGCCATCGAAGAAGCCGTCGTCGAGGACATCGTCGCTGGCACCGTTGGGCTCGGTGTCCGCCGCCGGGGCTGCTGAGGGCTCGTCGTCAGGAGGCGTGGCTTCGGGGGCTGGCACGTCGAGGGCGGCGTCGCGGAGCGCATCTGGAACCGGCGGAGGCGTGGCCCCGGGGGCCGTGGCGTCCGGTGCCGGGGCCTCGTCCGGCGCCCCTTGCTGCAGCTGCGCGTTGCCTGCCTCCATCTCCTGCATGCGTTCGTGGAGGTTGAGGACCTGGCGCTCGAGGAGTTCGACCCGCTTCTCGTCCCATGGGGACGCAGACATGCGCACCGCGATCACCGCGATCACCGGCACGAGGAACAGCATCAGGCAGACGATGGCGGCGACTTCCATGGGGCTCCCGTTCGAGGCAGTCTACGGGCCTGATCCCCTCTCGCGGTGACGGCCGCGCGAAAACGGTGTGAACCGGTCGTCCGGGCGGACCCGCCACGACCGGCGTTGGTGCGACGGGTCACGCCGCCGTGTCGAACCGTCACGATGGGCTGCGGATCCCCGCAGGACGGTGTACATCGAGAGAATGGTCCATCGAGTGGACCCGGAGGGACGCATGAACCGAGGCGCAACAGCGGCAGTCGTGATTGGGGTGGTCGGCGTCACGGCCTCCGCCCTGTTCTTCCTCACCCCGTCGACCGGCCCGGACCTGGACGCTCTGCAGGCGGAGCGCCCGGCCGTGGACGCGACCCCCGTGGTCGCCGCGACCCGTGCCCCGACCCCCGCCAGCCCTCGCCCGACGACGCGCGGGGTGCGTCCCCCTGGGCTGTCGCCCATGGTCCGTGGAGATCTACCCGCCTCCGAACGCGGAGGCCCGTTGGCTCTGGAGCGGGGCCCAGGGAGGATGCGGGGCGCCAACGCGGTCCGTGACCGGTACACCGAAGACGGTCACGAGCGCATCCTGGAGCGGATTCAGGGGATCGCAGACGAGCAGGACTGGACCCCGGAGACGCTCCACTCGGTGGAGAGCATCCTGGTGGAGTCTCAGGAGCAGGGTCGAGAGGTGCTGAAGCGGGCGCTGGCGAACGGCACGCCGGATCGTGCGTTGGTGGCCCAAGCCATCAACGAAGTGCGGGCCCAGGAGATGGAGGCCCTCGAGGAGGTGCTCGGCCCCGACGCGGACGGGGTGGCGCGCAAGGCCGGCCTGATGGGCCGGCGGGCCATGGTCAAGCGGCCGGATGGTTCGAGCATGCCGATGCGGCGAAAAGAGTAGCCGCTCGATTCAGCGGAGGCGCTAGCAGCCGACCGAGCTGTACGTGATGGTCACCTCGCTGCCCTCGGGCAGCTCGACGTTGATGACCACAGCGTTGCGGACGGGGTCGTAGGACCAGCCTCCGGGGTAGCTCGTGCCGTCGACGGAGACGTCGATGGTCGCCTCGTCGGGCTGTGCCGACAGCAGGTAGGTCAGCAGGTTCGCCACGCTCGCCTGGCCCAGCTGTTGGGCGTAGTTGCCCCAGTTGCTGTTGCACACGTCGAGGACCAGGCCCCCGGTGTTGTTCGCGGCCTCGATGTAGCCGGTGCCTTCATCGCCGCAGTTGCCGGCGCTCGGGTCGATGACGGCCGACACCATGACAAGGTTGGGGTCGGCCATCTGGGCCTGCCAGCGGTTCACCCAGTAGTCCCAGGGCTGACCCGACTGCTCTGGCTCGTCGCTCACGACCACGATGTGAAGCAAGCTGTTGCCGCGCACGAAGCCCGCGTTGCAGTTGCCGGAGGCGGTCTTCTGCAGGGCGTTGTCGGTGAGCTCGAGCAAGGCCTCGGTGAGGTCGGTGTCGCCGAAGATGAAGGCCCGGTTGGCGGCATCCAAGAACACTTGCTCGTAGTCGGGCGTGGAGGACGTGATGATTCCGCCCTCGAAGCAGCCGTGGTCCTCGGCGACCATGCCGATCTGCCAGTCGTCGGTGACGTTGTCGATCTCGGTGATGAAGGCGCTGAAGGCCTGGCCCAAGGCCCGGGTCTCCGACGACATGGAGCAGGACTTGTCGACGGCGAAGAGGATGTCGACGCTGGGGTTCGCCTCCACGACGTACTGCTCGGTGACCATCTCGCCGGCACCCTCGACGAATTGGTCGGCGGAGCGCACGCCGCGGGGGTCGTTGCTGTCGACCTCGATGGTCCCGGTGGCCGAGAACGAGCCGCCGGTCGTGTAGGCGACGGAGAGGTCGCGGAACTCGTCGGGGGCGAGGACGAGGGGGAAGGACAGGCCATGGGACAGGGCGAGCTCGGCGCCTGCCGTGTACGAGATGTCGGTGACGACGATGTCGGCCAGGCCCACGTTGCGCATCTCCACGACCATGGTGTCGTCGCACACGCCAGGGAAGTAGTACGACTGGGGGGAGAGCTGCAGCGCCGGGACCTCGCCGAGGCCTTCGAGGGCGACCTCAGCCTCGGGCGTGTCGGGGTCGTTGGAGCTCACGATCACCAGGCCGTAGTCGACCTCCCCCAAGGGCGTGAAGCGGACCCGAATGTCCTTCGAGGCGTCGGGTTCGAGGGTGAACGGCTCGGTGTCGAGCACCTCGAAGATGCCCTCTCCGATGTCGAGTCGGATGTCGGAGACCTCGAGCCCCTCGGGGCCGACGTTGGTGACGGTGAACGTCTTCTCGTCGATGTCGCCGGTGGCCAGGGGCCCCATGGAGAGGCTGTCGGGGCGAATCTGGATGTCGGGGGCCACGCCGCGGGCCGGCTTCTCGGGGGCCGAGATGCCCGTCTCGGAGCAACCGGCAAACAGGGCAAGGGCGAGGATGGACATAGGGACCTCCGTCGCGTGCATTCTACCCGAGACCCCTCCGTGACATGGTCACATCTGGCGGGTGCCGGCCGGCAGGCGCCGGTGCACTTCGTTCGGTGGTGATCCATCGGACGGGATAGCCGGGGGCCATGCGATTCACAGCGACCGTGGCGTGGGGGCTCGAGAAGGCCCTCGTACAGGAACTTCGGGTCATGGGCCTGCAGCGTGTGGAGGAACACACCGGCTCGGTGACCTTCCAAGGCACCCTGGCGGATGGGTACCGTGCGTGCCTGTGGTCCCGGGTCGCCAGTCGGGTGCTCCTCGAGGTCCGTGAGGTTGCCGCGGTCGACGGCGACGTGCTCTACGAGGGAGTGCTCGGCATCGATTGGTCCGAGCACATCGGACCCCACGGCACGCTCTCGGTGATCTTCGGGGGGAGCAACGACGCCATTCGCCACCCCCACTACGGCGCCGTTCGCATCAAGGACGCCGTGTGCGACCAGCTCCGGGAGCGTACGGGCAGCCGTCCGGACGTGGACCGGGTCAAGCCCGACGTGCAGATCCATGCCCACCTCCATGGCGACAAGGCGACGGTGGCCATCGATCTGTCGGGACGCCCACTGCACTTCCGGGACCGGGACCGCGACGGTGGGCCTGCCCCTGTGCGGGAGACCATGGCCGCCGGCATCTTGCAGATGGCTCAGTGGCCCAAGGTCTGTGCCGACGGTGGACTGCTGGTCGACCCGATGTGTGGCTCGGGCACCATCGCCATCGAAGCGGCGGACATCGTCGTCGACCGCGCGCCGGGCATCCGTCGCATGGCGTGGGGCTTCTCCCGCTGGCGGGGCCACGACGCGGCGGTGTGGCGCGAGCTGAAGGAAGAGGCCCGCGACCGCCTCAAGCCGGCCAAGGGCATGCGGGTCTTCGCGTCCGACCACGACCCCGATCAGGTCCGTCGCACCGAAGAGAACCTCGAGCGGGCCGGAATGAAGGGCGAGGTCCGGGTGCAGAAGCTGTCGATGGAGACGGCTCAGGCCCCGAAGGGCGGCGCGCCAGGTGTGCCCCATGGCCTGCTCGTGACCAACCCGCCCTACGGCGTGCGGCTCGGCGACGAGGCTGAGGTGGCCGCCACCTGGAAGGCCCTCGGCGACACGCTGCGCCGCCGCTTCCTCGGCTGGGAGGGTTGGCTGCTCGCTGGGGACCCGAAGCTCGCCAAGAAGCTCGGGCTGAGGCCGAAGCGTCGCCACCCGCTGCGGCAGGGCAAGCTCGAGGCGCGCCTGCTGGAGGTGCCCATCCGCGAGCAGGCCGTGGCCCGCGACCAGGAGCCGGACGAAGGCTGACGGTCGGCCGTCGGGGCGGTAGGGTCCCGACGGAGGTGACCATGTGGCTCTGCGTGCTGATGTTGGCTTGTTCGGGCGGGCAGACGGACGACGGCCGCACCGAGGGCGAGTGCTCGGCGAACTGCACCACGCTCAGCACGGTCCCGAGCGATGACGCCACGGTGCCTCGGGACGTCGCGGTCTCGGTGAGCATCGAGCCCAGCGACCGAGCCTTCGACGCAGTCCTCTACGGACCGGACGGGGAAGAGCTGGGGGGCGTGACGGGCAGCGGCACCGAGGAGCTGGTGCTCGCCGTGAACCAGCTGCCCTTGGGGGAGCACGAGCTGTTCGTGCGGACGTCCTGTGACCCCGCGCCCGCCGCGCCGTGCAACGACACCACGGTGCAGTTCACGGTCGCCGACGACTTGACCACCATGACCACCACGACCACCACAACGATGACGACGCGGGAACGAGACATCATCTCGACCCCCGAGGTCGTCTCCACCGACGTGTTGTTCGTGGTCGACGACAGCTGCTCCATGGCCGACAAACAGACGTTGTTGTCGGAGAGCATCCCGGGCTTCATGGAGTACTTCCTGGGAAGCGGCGTGGACTACCACATCGGGGCGGTGACCACGACGCCCGACGGGGGGGAGCTGGCCAGTTTCGGCGGCACGTCCTGGATCGATTCGAACACGCCCAACGCCACGAACGTGTTCATGAGCCTCGCGATGGCTGGAACCGGTGGTGACTCGAATGCCCAGGGGCTCACGACGTCCCGCGCGGCCCTGGAAGCGGCGTACGGCGGGGTCAACGACGGCTTCACCCGCCCGGACGCCAGCTTGATCGTGGTGGTCATCAGCGACAGCGACGACAAGGGCCCGCTGAGCAGCGCCGACTATGTGAGTTGGATCGAAGGACTCGGGCGGTCGCAGGTCGACTTCGTCCCCATCGCGCCCATGTCCGGGTACGAGGTCGGCACCACGTACTTCGAGGTCGCCGATGCCCTCGGGAGCCCCTCGTTCGACCTGTCCGACCTGGGCCCGGCCGTCATCTCGGACGTCGGGCAGCTGACGCTCCAGCTGGAGACGACGTTCTGTACCTCCGTGCCCGCCGCTGCTGGTTCGCTGGAGGTGGAGGTCCACCGGGCGGCCGTCGTGCTGGCGTTCGACGAAGGAGAGGACTGGGCCATCGTCGAGGTCGACGGGTCGTTGGGCACCTGCATCGAGCTGCTCGAATACGTCCCGGACCCCGGCTCGGAGGTGCACCTGATCTACGACGCGGTGGAGTAGCCGCGGCGGGGATTGCACGTCATCTACACATCCGCGTTCCGTTTTCAGTGCGGGTCAGCGCCTAGGTGGTGGACATGCGCTTCCTCTGGACCTTTGCCCTGTGGCTCACCCTGCTTTGCCTGCCTTTCGCCACCCTGGCGGCGGTGGACGTCACCCATGGCCCATCGACCCATGTCCGAGCGGACCACTGCACGCGGGCCTGCCACGACCGCGGCTGCGCGCACCTTCCTGACAAGGTCGACGTGAACCGGCCCGTCGTCCGGCTGGCGCGACAGGTGTACGAGGCCAACATCGAGGCGCTGCGTGCCCCCTCCTTCGGCTACCGCGACACGAACCTGTTGGTGTACGTGCTGGGCTTCCCGGTGGCCTTTGCGCTCCTGCTTCCGCTGGTGCTGTGGCCCCGGCGTCGCCCAGGACCTGTGGCGTGGGCAGGCTTGGTCGCCTCCGTCGGAGGGCTCGTCGGGCTCGGTGCCGTGGTGGCGAGCCGTTCTGAGGTCCTGCTGGCCTGGGGCTCGGGGCGCACGGCGTTGTACTGGGCTTGCACCGACGCCTGCGTGCACCTCGGCAACCTCTCGGGGCTCACCTACGAGGGCTTCAACTTCGTGCTCTTCGTGGTCGGCTTCCCTGGAACCCTCCTGGTGCTCCTCCTGCTGACCTTCGTTCGAGGCATCCGCGCGCTGGGGTCGACCTAGCGGGCGTCCTGGCAGTCCCCCCCATCGAAGGCTACCCGGGCCGGACGCTCTCTTCCGCCGAGGTGCCCGTGTCCGAAGCCGCCGCCATGCCCGACCCGAGCCCGGGACCGCGCAGGGGCCTGTTCGGCCAGATCGTGGCCCTCGACAACCGCTTCTGGATCGTCAACACGATGGAGATGCTCGAGCGCCTCGCCTACTACGGCGTGCGGGCGGTCATCGCGATCTACATCGTGCTCCCGGTCTCCCTCGGCGGCCCCGAGTTCACCCACGAGCAGAAGGGGACCATCTTCGCGTGGTGGGCCTTCGTGCAGTCGATGCTGCCCATGTACATGGGGGGCATGGCCGACCGGTACGGCCACAAGAACACCATCGCGGTGGCCATCGCGATCAAGATGCTCGGCTACCTGCTGATGGCGGTGCCGCCGAGCATGTACCGCAACACCCTGGCCCCGATGCTGGGGGGCCAGCCCGAGGTGCTCGGGGGCACGCTCAACTTCTACGGCTTCATGCTGGGCTGCTTGCTGCTGGCCGGTGGCACCGCGGTGTTCAAGCCCGGGCTGCAGGGCACCCTGGCCGCCACGATGAACAAGTCCGAGGCGAGCCTCGGCTGGGCCATCTTCTACCAGCTGGTCAACGTCGGCGGCTTCCTGGGCCCGGTCCTGGCCGGCGTCCTGCGCGGCATCGGCTGGAGCTGGGTGTTCGTGTCCTGCACGGTCATCGTCGCGCTCAACTACGTGTGGCTGCCCTTCTACACCTCGCCCACCGAGGAGGCGAAGCGGGACCGTGGGGTGAGCGCGGAGGCCGAGGAGGCCCATTCGGCGGCCATGCGAGAGAACTTCGGCTCGCTGTCCCGGAGCCTGTCGCCCCAGGTCGCCCTCGGCTGGACGATCTTCTGGAGCGTGGTGAACATCGCGCTGTCCGCCGCTTGGTGGACCGGCAACGTCGGCCTCGACGTGAACAACTACGCGCTGTTCACCTTGATGTTCGGCATCTTCCAGGTGGCCTTCTACGTCTACCTGCCCATGAAGGCCCGGTTCGACGCCGGCTCCGACGATCTGCTCACGGTCATCGTCGTCTCCACCGTGGGCATCTTCCAGCTCCGGGTGTTCACCTTCGCCCTGGCCTTTGCGGGCTTCTGGGTGATGTTCAACCAGGTCTTCGACCTCCTCCCCAACGTCATCGACGACTGGGTCAACTCCGCGGACGTCATCGGCAGCCTCGGCGTCGCCTTCGCCACCCCGGTCGCTCCGGCCGGCCTCGGCGGCTTCTTTGCCCTCATCGTGGGTGGGGTGTGCGCCGCGGTGACGCTGATCGCCATGCGTCCCGACCGGCGGTCCGCCGCTGAGGTCCCCATGCCCGCGTACTCGGTGGTGGGCATGGCGGCAGCATCGTCTGCCCTGCCGGCGCTCTACGAGGTGGCCGGGGTCTTGGCCATCGGACCGCAGACGGTCGTGGCCCTCGTGCTCTGGGCGACGGTCGCGGCCGTGGCGGGCGGCGGCTCGCTGGCGCTGCGGCGCAGTGCCTACATCCAAGCTGGCATCGTCTTCGTCGTCGGGCTCTTGGTCTGGGGCCGCCTGGCGGTCTGGGGCATGCTCTCCGTCGCCCCCACCCTCACGGCCCTCGCCGAGGCTGGGGAGCAGGTCAACCCCGAGTGGATGTTGAACATCAACGCCGGCATGATCGTGTTCACGATGGTGTTCTTCGGCTACCTGTCGGGCTTCGTTCGGCCACTCACCAGCATCATGATCGGCATGGTCGTCGCCATTGCCGGCGCGGTGCTGGCGGGCACGGCAGCCACCGGCTGGGTCTGCGTGCTGGGCATCGCGGTGTTCAGCATCGGCGAGATGCTGTCGTCGCCGAAGAAGATGGAGTACCTCGCGAGCCTCGCCCGGAAGGGGCAGGAAGCGCTGTTCATGGGCTACGCCAACGTGCCCGTCGCCATCGGCTGGATCGCTGGCTCCTTGTTCGCTGGCAACCGCTACGAAGAGGTCGGCGACAAGGTGAACCTCGCCCGCAAGCACCTCGTGGAGGAGGTGGGCATGACGCCGGAGTCCGTCGAGGCCATCGACAAGGCTGAGGTGATGAACACCCTCGCGGGCAAGCTGTCGATGGACCAGCTCGAGGTGCAGCGCATGCTGTTCGACCTGTACGACCCGTGGTGGGTGTGGGTGGAGATCGGAATGATCGGCCTGGCGAGCCTGGCGTGCATGGGGGTCTACGACCTGGCGATCCGCTACGTCGACCGGGATGCAAAGGCTGCCGCGTGAGCCATACCTTCCGGCTGCCGCTGACCACGCCGCCGGATCTGCCCGCGGCGCTGGCTACGCTGCCCGTCGACGACGTGGAGGCCGACGAGGGCCTCCCGGAGGCGGGCACCTGGCCGGAGGGCACCTGGCTGCACCTGTTCCGGCGCGGGGTCTCCTGCCGCACGGTGGAGCTCAGCCTCGACGACGAGGGGCTCGAGGTGCGCATCTTCACCAGCAGCAGCGCCGACGACGTGCTGCTGGCCTTGGCCCTGGTGCAAGAGCTCGCCGAACGGCACGGCGTCTCGGTGCACGACGAGCACGGCGACCTCGTCGCAGCCGAGGCCATGGACGCCCACTACGATGGCTTCGCCGAGCAGTACGCCCAGTGGGGCGCCGAGATGGTGCCCCGCATGCTTGCCCAGGGCGACGTGCAAGGGCCGCTGACGCTGCCGGGGCCCGGTCGGCCCTTCGTGGTGGGGCGTCGTCTCCTCTCGGCCTTGGAGCCGGAGGAGCCCGGCTACGTCGACCGCTTCTACAGCCGCATGCGCACCGTGCGCTGGTTCGACCCAGACGGCCTGTGGTTCCACGCCGAGCAGCTGGTGCTGGCCCGGGACGACGGCTTCGAGGTGAAGCTCGCGGCCATGGGGCCTGGCGTGCGGTACCTCATGCCCGACGTGCACGGCTTCGCCCTGCATGCCGGGGAGCTGGCGGCGCCGCTGTTCCTCCCCCACGAGCAGCTGCCGAGGCTGCTCGATGTGGAGTGGCTGGACGAGCGGCAGTTCCTGGTGGACGCGGTGGCCGAGGAGGACTGGGACGCGTTCTTGGAGGGGGCCGAGCCTCTGTGCGAGCCCGTCGAGTCCCTGGGCTAGCCAGGGCTCGACGGACCAACCCGGCAGCCGTCAGTCCGCCCGCTCTTCCACGAAGAAGTCCACGCGACGGTTCTTCTCGTAGGCAGCACTCGTCTTGGCCTCGTCGAGGGGCTTCTCCTCCCCGAAGCCGACGGCCGAGAGCCGGACCTCCTCGATGCCCTTGTCCACGAGGTACTGCTTCACGCTGTCGGCGCGCTTCTGAGACAAGGTCTTGTTGGAGGAGGCCGAGCCGCGGCTGTCGGTGTGGCCCTCGACCCGCATCTTGGTGAGCTCGGGGTGGGCGTCGAGCAAGGAAGCGACCTCATCGAGCAGCTCGAAGGAGCGCTCCTGGATCGAGGCCTTGCCGGTGTCGAAGTAGACCGAGTCGCGGATGTCGATGCGGTCGCCCACGAGATCGGCCTTGCTGGGCTCCAGGGTGAGCACCACGTCGACCTGGCCATCGGCCTCGACGGTGATGGTCTCGTTGGCGATCTTGTAGCCCTGGGTGCGGGCCACCACGTAGACCTCGCCGGGCACGCTGGGGCCGGTCCAGTCGGCCGCCTTCGCGACCTCCTTGCCGGCGAGCAAGATCTCGGCCTCGACGGGCTCGCCGGCCGCGTCGATCACCTTCACGGACACGGTGCCGGTGATGAGCTCGAGGGGCAGGGTGATGGTCTTGGCCTCCTCGGCAGGGGCCACCTCGAAGGTCGCCTCACCCGGGCGGTAGCCGTCGGCCGTGGCCTTGGCGGTGTAGGTGCCGGGCTCCAGCGGGCCTTCGGCGGGCAGCTCGATGGACGCGCCGTCGATGGTCTTGCCGTCGGCATCGACGACCTTCACCGTGACGGGGGTGGGGGCGTCCGGACACCCGTCGTCGTCGAGCACGGTGTCGATGTCTTCGGGCTCCGTGGGGCACTCATCGATGCTGTCGGAGAGGCCGTCGCCGTCGGTGTCGGGGTCGGGGTTCACGAGGGGGAAGTCGACCCCGAGGACCACGCGCCAGTCGGGGGCCCCGATCCCGGGGGTCAGGCCCGCTCCCGCGCCGAGGCGGATGTTGACGTCGTCGGAGAGCAAGTGGGCCCCGAGCATCGCCTCCATGGGCAGGGCCGAGTCCTCCTGGCCGCCTCGCAGGTTGTAGGAGCCGACGAGCTCCCCGGAGAAGGCGAGGGCCGTCAAGACGTCGTAGGCCACGCCGGCACGCCACGTGAGGTAGTCGTCCACGGTGATGTTCTCGAGCTCGGCCTGGGGCCCGCCGCGGAACCCGACGTTGGCGGCGAGCAAGCCCTTGTCGTCGAGGACGCGTTTGTCGGCGATGGCTGAGATCTCCCACCCGGTGTTGGGGGCGGCCAGTGCGTTCTGGGACCCCGAGGTGGGCAGGAAGACCCGTCCACCGAGGGCCAGGCCCAGGGGCGCGTCGTCCTCGGGGAGCAGCATCACCTTGCCGTCGAAGGCGATGTCGCCGATGGCGGTCTCCCCGGAGGCCGCCACGCCATCGGCGGCCAGGTAGATCGGCACGTCGACCCCGAGCCGGAAGCGGTCGTAGCTGAAGGACAGGATGAGGTCCGCCTGGGCCACACCGCCTACCAGTGGCACCCGCTCGCCGGTGTCGAAGGTGTAGACGAGAGGCTTGTCGGTGTAGCTGAGCAGCAGCTTCGGCGCGAAGAGCTGCTCGGCGACCGTGCTCTCGTCGACCCAGAAGGTCCGGGTGCTGTCGAGGGCGGGGCGGAAGTACTGGGCGTTGATGTCCGGCACGTCGCCGCCGGCCACGGTGGGGGCCGTGGGGGTAGTCTGGGCGAACGCGGGGCTCAGCAGAGCGAGGAGGAGGGTCATCAAGAAGGCTCCTTCGACGGGTGCGTCGGTGGTGGCCTTCGCCTAGCTGGGCACGCTCGGGATTGCGCTGCTGGCACAACCCCGGCGTGACCCTGCCGTCCGGCTCAGATGTTCGACGAGTTCGGGATGCGTCGGGGCTCTAGGTACCGGTACTCGCGCCCTTTCCGCTCCGTGGCGTTGCGCTGGTGGATGGTGCTCTGGGCAATGTCGAGGTGCTGATGGAGCGTGCTGAGCGGCCCCAGGATCTTCGGATCGCGCAACGCACCGCCGTACTGCCCGAGCTGGCCGTAGATGTAGCAGGTGAGCAACCAGATGGCCTCGACCTGGGTGTGGGCCGTGGAGAGGTCGGGCAACGTCTCCATCAGGGCCGACGGGTTGTCCGCCCACGCGGAGCCCGGCATGTTGGGCACGACCAGCATGCTGTGGTGCTGCGTGTAGTTCACGGCGGCGTGCTGAGCGCTCGCGAGGAAGATGAGCCGGGACAGCGCGTTGGCCAGACGGTCCTTGGTGGTGAACTGCTGCGGGAAGCCGTTCATGTGGGCCCCTTCGGCGCCGCTCATCTCGGTGCACCAGCGCTTCAGCTCGGGGTCGTTCGCGACCGCTGCGTCGTCGTCGTAGTAGGCCCCGACGTAGGACCGGGTCCAGGTGTCGATGGCGGCCCAGATGAGCAATCCGTCGTCGCGGTAGGGGAAGTCGGGCATGCCCGTCTTCGACATCATGCCCCGCTTTCCGAGGGCCAACGGCACGTCGAGGTCGTCGAAGTGGAAGCGGTTGTAGGCGCGCTTGACGAGCTCCAGCGAGCCGTCGTTGAGGTCGGTCGACAGGATCTTGTCGACGTAGCCGTGCTCCTCGACGAGGAACTCCCGCCCCGCGAAGTTGTTGAACAGCAGGTACTTGAAGTGGGGCACGAGCAACGCGTGGACGGGGTGCTGGGGCGGCAGGGCGCGGTGGGTGGCGATGGCGATGCCTTCTTGGAGGAAGTGCACCCCCATCAGGTGCACGGCCATCTCGTGCACGATGAAGTCGCAGGTGCCGAACTGGGCCTTGGCCGCGGCCCAGCTGCCCGAGTTGCTCGGGGCGTGGGTCACGTCGTCGAGGCCGATGGCGGCAGGCAGAAGCACGCCGCGGCCCTCGTGCCAGAGGAAAGCGGCGGCGGCCCGCGGAAGGTACGTCTGCCGTCCGTTCTTGACCGAGCAGGGGAGCGGCGCGGGGTCGCTCACGATCGCGTGGTCGACGGTGGCCAGGATGCCCGCACGCCGTGCGCCTTCGATGGTGGCGGAGTCGTCGCCCAGGACCTGCTGCACGATGGCGTCGGTGAGGCCCGTCCGCGCGACGACAGCGGCGAAGGCATCGTCGTCGGTGAGGCGCTCGATGGCCATCGGGTTGGGGCCCGCGAGTCGCTGCCATGCGAACACGGCGTCGTCGTCCCAGTCGGCCTCGTAGGTGGCGTTGCCGGCGAGGTGCACGGGTTGATGGAGGTGCTTGGTGAGCTTCTCGTAGTCCATCGGGCTCTTGAGCCGACCGAAGCGGGCCTCGAGCTCGTCGAGCTTCAGTCGCAGCTGGCCGGGGAGCGTGGCCTCTGCGCGCTCGATGGGCATGCTGTCGTCGGGACGCTCTTGGGGGGGGAGGAACTCGAAGCTTCCCCGGAGGAACTGCACGATGCCCATCTCGAGGTTCTTCGCTGGCCGGTTGAGCAAGTGCAGCATGGGCAGGGGCGCCAAGTACTCGTGGTCCCAGACGTACTCGTCTTGGGCCTTGGTGATGGCTTCGGCACGTGCCTTGGGATCTGGGTCGTCGTGGATCAAGCTGGACATGGGACCTCCTGGGACTGGAGGCGCAAGGTACCAGCGGGGATCTACTCCGTGGGGCCGGGGCCGCCGGGCGCCCATGCGTACAGGCTGGTCAGCTTCGCAGGATCCGTCATGCCCATGGCGGCGAGGCGTGCGAGGGGCTCAGCGGGGTCTTCCCCGGCAAGCCAGGCGCGCTGGACTTCGATCATGTGCTGCTGCCAGGGGATGCGGACCACCCTAGCGGCTTCGAGGGCCTGCTGATTGGCCTTCAAGGCCAGATCTCGCTGGCCGTCGAAGGCATGGAGCGCGGCACGCCAGGCGTGCTCGGAGCCCTTGGCGATGGGCGACCGGATCTTGCCGAGCGACGCCACCGACGCGTCCAAGATCTTCCGGGCGGCAGGGTCCTCGGCGGCGAGGGGGCCCGCGGCGGCGGCTCGTACCACTTCGATCACGTTGAGATTGAAGCCGATCTGCAGGAGCCCGTTGCGCTTGGCGGGGGTGTAGGCGGCCTGGATGCGCTCGAGGGCCTTGCGATGACGGCCTCGGTAGATGTCGAGCCGCGCGTAGGCCGCCTCGGTGTAGAGCCACAGCGTCGACGTGCCCTCTCCCCACCGACTCTCAGCCTCCGCGATGTTGGCCTCCTCCGCATCGGGGTCGTCGTCGAGGAGGGCCGGCGGGAGGGCGTAGGAGATCTGGTGGAACACCTGGAAGTGCTTGGCGCCGCGTACTTTGCACGACTCGATGCAGCGGGAGCGCAGGTCGCGAAACTCGGCCACGCGCCCGGTGGACAGCACGGTGAAGAGCATGAAGGTCCATGCCATGTCGATCTCGTAGGGATGCCCCCCCGCGGCCTCCAGCCGCTGCACGACGCTCTGGAAACCGGCGAGGGCCTCCTTGTACTGGCCGAGGCTCGTGAGGTGGATGGCCGCGTGCAGATCGACCGACGCCTTTCGTGAGGGCGCGGCGTCGGCCGGCATGCGCGCCCGGGCCTCGGCGATGCAGCGGTCGGCCTCCTCGAGGTCGCCGAGCAGGCTGGCGTTGGAGCCCCGCATGGCGTACGCGATGGCCTGGGCCTCGGGCCGCGCGCTGGCAGTGGCCATGAGGATGGCCCGGGTGCTGAACACCGCGCTGCGCAGCATGTCGGCGTAGGCGATGGACATGGCGAGCTCCATGGCCATGTCGAGGGCCTCCTCCGAGGTGGACCGGGGACGGAGGAAAGGCATGCGGACGCGGGCGCTGTTGAGCAGGTACTCGGCGGTCGCGGCGACGCGGCTGGCCGGCCAGCGCATGCCGAGCTTGGCGAGCACGCCAGGGAGCAGCTCATAGGCACGCTCGAAGTGGCCGGCGCGGAGGAGCTGGTTGCACGCGGCCCGCTCGAGCTCGGTCTGGGCGGTCCCGCTCGCGCCACGGGCGGCCTCGAGAAAGACGTCGGCGGCGTCGCCGTGGCCGGCGTTCGCCTTGGCGTGGCCGAGGGCGACGCGGGTGGCCTGGGCGTCTTCGCCGTTGGCGATGCCCAAGCGGAGGGCGCGGGCGAAGAGGGCGGCGGCCCGCTCGAAGTCGAGGGCTCCCTCGGCGGCGGCGGCTGCCTGGCGAGCGAGGACCGAGGCTCGCGCGGGCTCTCCGGCTTGCTCCCAGTGCTCGGAGAGAACCTCGGCGTTGCCGTCGGGCCCGATGGCTTCGGCGAGGGCGCGGTGGAGCTCGACGAGGCGGCTCGGGTCGAGCAAGGCGGTCAGCCCCTCCCGGAACCGGTCGTGGGTGCACTCGATCGACTGCCCCCGTCGGGTGGTGAGGAGGCGCTGCACGGTGAGGGTCGCGATGGCGCCCGCGGTGGTGTCGGGCGCGGTGACGCGGGCCGCACGGAGGGCCATGGAGGGGTCGAGGGGGCGGGCGGCGACGGCCACGACCTCCAGCAGCGCCCGCGTGTCCTCTTTCAGGCGCTGAACCCGGGCAGCGACGAGGCCATCGAGGAGACGAACGTGGTCCTGGTCGGTGTCGTCGGTGGTGTCCTCGGCGTCGTGGTCTCCGAGCCAGCGCCCGATCTCCTGGAGGAAGAATGGACTGCCTTGTGCCTCCTTCACCACCCGCTGCACCAGCCAGGGATGGTCGACCAGGGTGCGTGCCATCGCGCGGGCGTCCTCCTCCGGCATCGGGCCGAGGGCCACGACCTCGGAGGGGTGGTCCTCGAGGGGCGCGAGGAGCTCCGCCATGCGCGGGTCGTCGTCGCGGTGGCCCAGCACGAGGGCGCAGGGCACCACCGGGGCGCCGGCGAACAGTGCGGCAAGGATCCGGAGGCTGGCGACGTCGGCCCACTGCAGGTCATCGATCCACAGCACGGTGTGGCGCTGGGTGGCGACCTGAAACAGCAGGTCGCGGAGGACGCCGACGGCGCGCTGCCGCAGCACCATCGGATCGACGTCGGGGGTGGGGATGGGTCCGCAGAGGCGGGACAGCGACGGGAAGAGGCGCGCGGCGCTGGCGAGGTCGGTCGGGAGGGTGGTCGACAGCGGCTCCGCCATCAGGCTCTCGACCAACGCGTTCACCAACGGGTCGATGGCCTTGAACGGGGCTTGCTCGCGTTCGTAGCAGCGGGCGGCGAGCACCAGCGGGCCGTCGTGGCCGTGGGTTGCGGGATCGGCCCCGAGGGCCTGCACAGCGTGTTCGACCAGACGGGTCTTGCCCATCCCGGATGCACCGCACACCCGCACCAAGCGGAAGCCTGTGCCCTGCAGCTGCTGTAGCAGTGCGGCGAGGGCCTGCTGTCGCCCGACGAAGGGTGCGGGGCCTAGGTCGTGGCCATGGGCGGGCAGCGAGAGGAGCTCTCTGAGCCTCGCCTCGGTGAGGCGCTCCTCCGGGTCGGCGGTGAGCAGCGCATCCACCACGTGCGCGAGGTCCTCGGGTGCGTCGGGGGCCAGGTCCAAGACGGGAGGGGGAACCTGCGTCTGCTTGTCGAACGCCATCTGAGCGGCGCTGCCCGTGAAGGGAGTGCGGCCCGTGAGGCACTCGTAGAGCATCGCGCCCACGGCGTACCAGTCGCTGGCGGGGCCGAGCTCGTCGTCGGCGAGCTGCTCGGGGGCCATGTAGGGAACCGTGCCCGCGATGGCGGTAGGGGACGTGCCGGAGCGCATCGCGAGCCCGAAGTCGACGAGCACGACGTGTCCGTCTGGCTCCACGAGCACGTTGGACGGCTTGATGTCTCGGTGCAGCAGGCCTGCGCCATGCAGCGCAGCCAGTCCGTCGACGAGCCCGGGGAGCGCCACGCGCAGCCGGCTCAGGGTGGCTTCGCTGAGGGGCGGCCGCCGGGGCTCGGCCTCGCTGGGGCCTTCGTGGGCTCCGGGGGTGTCGAGGTCCATCGTGGGCCAGCTGATGCCGGTGGTGAGGCTCTGCTGAGGCAGATCTCGGTCCCACACGTGCTCCAGGAAGGAGCGGCCCGCCACCAGGTCCATGGTGAGGAGCGTCTGCTCCCCATCGACGAGGAGCTCGTGGAGCCGCACGACGTGGGGGTGGAGCACGTCGGTGAGGCTCCGGAACTCCTGCCGCAGGCGCACGACGTCCATCGCACCGTCGCGATGGAGGCGCTTGAGCGCGACCTTGCCACCCCTGCGGCGGTCGCGAACCTCTTGCACGAGGCCGCTCGCCCCGGTGCCGAGCACCCGGAGCACCTCGAAGCGGCCGTCCTCGTGGAGGCCGGTCGTCACGCAGCCCCCTCCGAGGTGAGGAGCTGTGCGATGGCGCGCCCGAGCTCCGTGCCGGCGTAGGGCTTCTGCAGGAAGCGGCCGTCGGGCGGCACTTGGGCTCGTTCGGGGGAGAAGCCGCTCGTCCACAGGAGGTGTGCGTCGGAGCCTGCGGCGCGGAGTGCTGCGACCGTGCTCGGGCCATCCATGTCGGGCATCACCACGTCGATCACCAGCACGTCCGGACCCTCTCCTGGCGCCAGGCCGCGGACTGCCTGCACAGCGTCTGCGCCTCGGGCGAAGGTGCGGACATCGTACCCCGAGGAGCGCAGGGCGATGGACGCGAACTCGAGCAAGGCCTCTTCGTCGTCGACGAGCCACACCGTGCCGCGGGCGGCGTTCCTTGTGGCCGCGAGGTGGGGAAGGGCGAGCTCCGGCCGGGTAGAGATGGGCAGGTAGATGTCGATGCGAGCACCGTTCCCATCCATTTTGGGCCCAACCGCGATGGCCCCTCCGTGATTGCCCACGATGCCTCGAACGGCGGCGAGTCCGAGCCCGTGTCCTTGTGGTTTCCCCGTCCAGAAGGGCTCGAAGAGGTTGGTGATGGCCTCGGCGCTGAAGCCTGGACCGTCGTCCCACACCGTGATGCAGCACATGTCCGTGCCGACGGAGGGCGCCTCTGCGCTCGAGTAACGAGTGGCGTCCGGCAAGGGAGCACGGCCCACGCTCACCCCAATCTGGGTGTGGGCGGCTTCTCCGGCGTTGACCAACAAATTCATCAGGGCTTGCTGGAGGTGCGCGGGGTCGGCCTCTACGGTGCAGCTGCAGCGGGTCGCTTCGACGAGGATGGTGAGGTGGGCGGCCATGCTGGGTCGGTACAGCTCGACCAGCTCGTCCAGGAGCGGTCGGGTCGGGACGGGCTCGATGCGGGTGATGGTGGCCCCGCTGAACGCGAGCAGCTGCCGGGAGAGCACTCCGCCTCGTTGCGCCGCGGCCACGACCATCTGGGCCCTGCGGCGGTGCTCTTCGTTGGCCTCGGCGGACATGGCGACGAGCTCTGCGTGGCCCATGATGGCGCCCAGCAGGTTGTTGAACTCGTGCGCCACGCCTCCGGCCATGCGGCCGAGGCGGGTGAGGGCGTCGTCGCGGGCTCGGTGGCGGACCTCGAGCCGGGCGCGGGTCACGTCTCGAATCAACCCGACGAGCGCCGGGGTTGCGCCGGAGGGGTGGGGAACGATGGTGCTGTAGACCTCGGCCTGCACTTGGCGACCGTCGATCCCCGCCAGGTTCCGGACCACCCCTCGGCTCGGCTCCCCCATCATGAGGGCGGCGATGGCGCGGGAGCTCGCCTCGCGCTCGGCGGGGTCCGGGTACACGAGGGTGAGCCAGCCTTCGTCGCGGACCTGCGCCTCGGTCCATCCCAAGAGGCGCTCGAGCGCGGGGGAGTAGCTGTAGAGCTCGCCATCCGGGCCCGCGACGATGATGCCGTCATCGACCAGGGGCAGCAGAGCGTCGAACCAGGCAGCCCGCCACCGATGCTTGTCGGCGACGCAGGAGCGATGAAGGGCCGCGCCGAGGGTCGACCAAGGCAGCTCCTCGGTGCTCCGGTTCGGGTCCTCCCGCAGGTCGACGCCAGCGATCACGACGGCGAAGGCGACGCCGTCCCGGTCTCGAAGGGGGTGGATGGTGAAGTGGCTCGCCTCGCTGGCCTTCAAGGGAACGGCCAGGCCGAGGGGCAAGGCGGCGGGATCGACCGGCATCGACTCGGCACGATCGATGACGGACCACAGGGGGCCCCCGGCCCCGCGAGGTCCGGCGCGCCACGACTTCAGGCTCGCGGGGACACCACGAAGGTGGGCGAGGTGGAGGACGTCTTGGCTGGGGTCTCGGATCCACAACGCCATGGCGTCGAGAAGGCCCAGTTCTACCCAGTCGCCGGCGGCGTTCAGCATCTCGAGCACGCCCTCGGCGGTGGCCAGACGTTCGAGGGCGGTGAGCAGGGCTTTGGGGGCGGGACGGTGCACGACGGGCTCCGATGGGTGGGATAGCCATCCGGGCGGCGCGCTGTCGAGTCGAGGGACGTCCCCGGCGCTCGAAGTGCACGGCTCTCCGGAGAGGACGGGATGTCGGCAGATCCGTATCAGGTGCTCGGTGTCCAGCCTGGAGACCCCGTCGATGTCATCCGGAAGGCCTACCGCAAGGCGGCCCGTGCATGGCATCCGGACCTTCATCCTGACGATCCCACCGCAGAAGAACGCTTCAAGGAAGTGGCCACCGCGTGGCAGGTGCTCAACGACCCCGAGGCCCGCGCGCGCCTCGACGCCCGCCGCGGAAAGGGGGGCGAGGGCATTTCGCGCGCGGCCCCCGACGACGCCTACGCTGCTGCGCTCTCCAATGCGCTCGAGCGGGCCCAGGACTGGCTCGACCGGGGGGTGCTTCCCGCGGTGGCGGTGGCGTGGCGTGGGGACGGGGCCGAGGCCCTCGCGTCGGCCCTCGCCGACATCGAAGCGTCCGTGACACCGGGCCCGCTGCCCTCTGCGGGGCCTTTGGCGATGCGCCGGGCTGCGGCGCTGGGCCGCGAGCTGAACATCGCGCTCGACCCCTACGGTCCCCGGCCGATTCGCTTCCTCCGCCATCGGAATGGTTGGTCCATGGTGTTCGGGGCCCGGGGGCTCGAGCGCGAGGTGCCGGCAGCCGAACTCGATGACGTCGTGTTGCGACTCCTCGTCGACACCGCGCTTCGTTGCCTCCTCGTCACCCGGCTCCGGTTGGACCCCGCCCATCCCCAGCTGCTCGAGGAGGCCCGGCGTCACGACGACGCAGTGGTTCGCCGTCGACGGGGGACCATGGCGCTGTGGTCCACGGTCTTCCTCGTGATCGCGGCCATGATGGCGTGGGCGAAGTTCGCGGGTCCGGCCTCCCGCGGCGGGCTCTGACGCCCGTCGGGTCGATGTCGGGAATGTGTCGTTCCGTATCTGGACGCGTCGATCGTATGCGCGCGGTGGGAGGAAGCCATAGGCTCGGTGCGAACGCGCTTCCGGCGCGCTCGGATCCGGCCTTCACACGCAGTGAAGTTCTCGCGATCCGTAGGGGAAGGGGACAGCCATGGGATTCTTCGACTTCGTCAAGAGCATGTTCGGCATCGGCGCCTGCAAGATGGAGGTGGAGCTCGACGCGGAGCAGGTCGCCGTCGGCGGCGTGCTGGTCGGGCGCTGCAAGGTGATCGGGTCCGACAAGGAATACCCGCTCACCTCCGTCAACGTGCGCCTCCTCTACGTGTCGGTGCAGAGCAACCCGGACTCGGCGATGCCGGACGTCGACACGCGGATCCTCGTCGACAACGTCCTGGCGACCAACGAGACCATCGCGGCCAACGGCACCCGTGAGTACGACTTCACGATTCAGATCCCGGGGGGCACCGAGCCTTCCGCCCACAACGTGTCCTACTCGGTGCTGGTCGTGGCCGACATCCCGGGCCTCAAGGATCCGTCCGCCAAGACGGACCTCAAGGTGGTCGAAGCCGACGAGAACGCCCAGGCGACGGACCTGACGTCGCTGTACAGCCGCTGGCCCGCCCTGCAAGGCACGGCCGAGCGTCCGCTGATCGACGCGCTCCGCGACCTTCGCAACAGCCACCGCGACTGGGACGAGAACGCCAACTTCTCCGGTGCCGAGCCGTTGGTCGCCAAGTTCCTGCGCCACGAGAGCGCCAACGTGCGCTCCACGGCCCTCGAGACCTGGTCGCACCTGATCGGCGACGAGGCCACCCCCGCCAACATCCGCACCCTGCAGGGAGCCCTGGAGGCCGCTGGGGAGTCCGAGGACGATCTGCGGGTCCTGCAGGAAGGCGTGGAGGCCGCGGCCCGCTTCGCCAAGTGTGGCGGCGTGGTCGTGCTCGAGAAGTACGCGAAGCACGAGAATGCCAAGGTCCGCAAGAAGGTGGCTCAGTCCATCGGCTGGCACGCCAACGACGTGGGCAAGGCCCTCATCGTGCTGCAGTCCATGATGAACGACAGCGAGATGGGCGTGCTCACCGAGGTGGTCTCGGCCCTGGCCAACTTCAGCGGCAACGGCGTGATCTTCCAGAAGATGACGGAGCTGGCGCTCGACCCGGAGACGCCCCTCGCCCTGCGCCGCGAAGTCGCCGGCTGCCTCTCCCGTGGCTGGGAGTTCTACGACATCGTGTGGCCCGGTGTGAAGCAGCTCGCGTCCGACGAGGACCCCGAGGTGCGTCGCCGGGTGTGCAACAGCCTCTCCAACTACATGGAGCGGGAGGACGCCACCGACGTGGCCAAGCCGCTGTTCACCGACGATGACGTCGAGGTGCGCCGGTCCATGGCCCGTGAGGCACGCTACTTCCCCAGCAAGTCGATGACCGAGTGGCGGCCGATCCTCGAAGAGATGGCGAGCGGCGACGCCGACCGCACCGTGCAGGCCAACGCCGTGCGCAGCCTGGTCAACGGCTTCGAGCCCGAGCAGGTGGCCGAGCACTACCAGGGCTGGCTGGCCAAGGGGCCCAACGAGGAGATCCAGCAGGCCATCGTGCACGACATCATGTACGACAAGAACCCGGTCTACCAGCCACTCCTCGAGGAGCTGAAGGGCTCCCAGTACCCGTCGGTCGCCGAGGATGCGCAGCGGGGCCTCGAGTACGAAGGCTGAGGTCGAGCGGCGGAGCGTTCGGCGTTCCGCTCATAGGAGCCCTCGGCACCTGTCGGGGGCTTCGTCGTCCTTGGACTTGGTGGCTTGCCCGCACCCCCGTGGTCGTAGAAAAAGCCAGGGCGGTTCCGGGCTGTGGGACGGACCGCGGACCGCGGACCGCGGACCGCTCGCCCTTCGCGCCCCTCTGCTTCAAGACGCTCCCCCGCTGAGCGGTTAGCCACTGGCCCCGGCAGGAGGCTTCCCATGCGCTACCAGAGGGTGCACATTCAGGCCCTCGAGGTCCTGGTGCCGCCCGTGGTGGTGCGCACCACCGACATCGAAGCGCAGCTGCGCCCGCTGTACCAGCGCATCGGCATCCCCAACGGCGTCATCCAGTCTCTGACGGGTGTGGCGGCGCGTAGGTATTGGGCGCCTGGCCGCATGCCGTCCGAGTCGGCGGCCGAGGTGGCGCGCCTCCTCGTGGCCCGCCATGGGGTGCCCTCGTGCGGGGTGCAGGCGCTGGTGAGCACGTCGGTGTGCAAGGACTACCTCGAGCCGCCGGTGGCCTCCTTGGTCGCGGGCGACGTCGGGATGACCACCACCTGCCAGAACTTCGATGTGGGGCATGCGTGCCTCGGCTTCATGACGGGCATGCTCACGGTGGCCAACCTCATCGAACTCGGCCAGATCGAGTGTGGACTGGTCGTCGCCGGCGAAGGCTCCCAGACGGTCACGGAAGCCACGGTTCAGCGTCTGCTCAAGCCCGGGGTCGACTTCCGCACGTTCGGCGAGAACCTGCCGACCCTCACGCTGGGTTCGATGGCTGTGGCCGCGCTGCTCGTGAGCGAGAAGCACAGCACCCACGGGCACCGGCTCCTCGGTGGCGCGACCCGGTCCGCCACCCAACACTCGCGCCTCTGCCTGGGCACGGCCACGGAGATGCGCACCGACGCCACGACGCTCCTCAGGGAAGGGGTGAATCTCGCCGGCGCGGTGTGGGAGGCCGCCCAGGAGGAGCTCGAGCTGGCCCCGGCCGACGTGAAGGAGTTCTGTCTGCACCAGGTGGGCCAGGCGAACCACGACTCGGTGACCCAGCGCCTGCGCGTGCCGCCCAACCGGGCGATGCGCCTGTACCCCCAGTTCGGCAACTGCGGTGCAGCGGGCGTTCCTTCCACCCTCGCCATGGCGGTGGAGCAAGGGCGGGTGCAGTCGGGCGACACAGCGATGCTCATGGGGATCGGCAGCGGCCTGAACTCCACGATGCTCGGGGTACGATGGTGATGGGGAGGCACGGGTGAGCGACGAGCACGACAGCCCGAAGGAGTCCCGCCGCCGGCGCGTGGCCCGCTCCCTCGTGGAGACGGCCTCTCAGCTGGTCACACGCGGACGGATGGCGGCCCAGAAGGGTGCAGACGCCGGGGAGTATCGCCCCGCGGCGGTCGCCGACGCGGTGTTCATGGATGCCCAACAGGCGGCGTACCAGCAGATCTACCGACGCTTCACGGAGCGGGCGCAGGCCGGCGAGGGGGGGCTCGGGAGCGCCATGGAGGCCCTCGACGCCATGTGGCAGAACGTGCGCCAGCTCCGGGGCGGCGCGCCGGCCATTCTGCTCACCCTGTCGAACGCCGAGGTGAGCGACCGGCGGCAGCGCTTCTACCATGAGTCCACTCAGCTCCTCGAGGACGCCATTCGTGAGGTCTTCAAGACCGATCTGGGCAGCCTCGCCGTACCGCCAGAGCGGATGGCCCTGCTGGTCCGCGTCGTGCTGGAGGGGCTCGTCGTGGAGCTTGCCCAGGCGAGGACCGCCGAGGACGTGGCCCGGGTCGACCAGGCCTACGCCGACCTGCGGCGCCTGTTCGAGGGCTTCGTGTTGATGGGCGACGTGGCCCCTCCGCCGATCGCCGATCTGGTGCTCGAACCGATCCCGCTTCCCTGGTAGGGTCGTAGCCTTCCACAGGAGGTTGCATGGGACATGGAGCAGGACGCGAACTGGAGGGCGGCGGAGGCCCGCTGCCAGAGCTCGACGAAGCCATCTCAGCCAAGCTCACGGATGCCCTCGACAAACTCGATGCGGCCGACGCCGAGTTCGCTGAGCAGCGGGAGAACGAGCGATTGGGCTTGATGGCGAAGCAATGGAACACCACCTGCCGTGGGATCGACGAACACTTGCGCACCATCGGAAAGGTGCTCATGCAGTCCCATCAGCTCAACCTCGACATCGGCTCCGACGGCGGTGGGGTGTCGAAGAAGCCCTTCATCGAGGATCTTCGAATGAAGTTCCCGAAGCTGCAGTTCACGATGGTGGTGGAAGAGGAGGCCGTCGTCGCCCGCTGCGGGGAGTCCACCTACGGCTCCATCGCCCTCGACGGAGTCACCTACGAGTATTGCGTCGATGCGGTCTGCAACTGGGCCATGGGCGAGGCGAACAAGCACCTCTGAGGGCGGCCTGGCCTACGGGTCGGGCTCCGTGACGCAGGGCTCGCCGCCGCATACGTCGATGAGCTCCCCGGTCTCGAAGAAGTGGAACATCTGGTCCTGGGCGGGCGCCCATCGGCGGAGCCAGCCATGGGTGTCGCCGTCATCGGGAAGGGACGTGTCGCCATCCGGAGGGTCGAGCGGGGTGGTGTCGTCGGGCACCATGAAGTCGACCTCGACGACGGCGACCCCTGGGCTCGCCGGGTACGCGGCCTCCGGCAGGTCGAACACCGGCCGCACCGCAGGCACCATCAGCGTCGCGCCGGCCGCACGGCCTAGGATGAAGCTGGCCTCGTTGTGCACCTGCTGGTCCTCCTTGGCGACGTGGAGAAGCGCCTCGTGCTGGGGCGTGCCGGGAAAGGGGTCGGTGTGGATGTGGGGAGCCCACGTGAGGGGGTCGACGTCGTCCCAGCCCGTGCCGAGGAGGGCGAGGAAGCGGCTGATGCCGTCCGGGTCGGGGAAGGCCAGCTGGATCGGCAACGCGAAGGGCTGGAACACGCTGCTCCGATGGAGCAGGAACGGGTAGCCGGAGCCGGGCACGCCGAGGTCGCCTCGGGTCACGTCGAAGGCGATGGCCATGGTGACGGTCCCGACGGAGCCCCCCTGGGAATTGCCATGGTAGTAGACCGTCTCTCGGTCGTACACGAGGCTGCCGTCGGCACGCTTCAGCCACGGCTCGTCGAGGTCGGCGAAGCTGGTCTTCATCATCGTCTGCTGCACGACCTGGTTGACGACCCCCTGCAGGCTGGCCTCTGCCAGCTCGGGGAACCGGCCGGCGTCGGCGAAGAGCACGCCGGTCCACACGAACCCGTCCGTCTCGTTCATGCCCTGCATGCTCGTGGCGAGGATCACGGCGCCCTGCCGCTCCGCGAGCTCCCGGAGCCAGCCGTTGTTGGCCTCGCCCAGGCTGCCGAGGAAGCCGTGGCCGTACTGCAGGACAGGGACGGGCTCGGTGCGTGCCCGATCGTAGGCGGTGTGGGGGATCTGCACCCGGAAGGGCCACGCCTCGGTGCCCTCGATGACGGGGGCGCCAGCGCTGTCGGTGCGCAGGTTGCGGACGCCGAGGGCGTCGGGCTCGGCGAGCACCGACGGCACGAAGACGGTGGCGTCGACGATGGTGCGGATGTCGGGGTGGCACTGCTCCGACAAGCCCTTGCCACCCACGGGGCACTCGATGACCTCGTCGATGCGAATCTCGGGTCCGTCGACGGGAAGGGCCGCGTAGATGGCGTCCCGAACGGACAGCAGGCGCTCCGTGGCTTGCTCGTCGCTGCGCACGGGGAAGGACCAGGCGAGCTGGAGCTCCGCTCGATCGACGCCCTCTGCCTCCAGAGCGGGAAACACCACCTCCTCGAAGTGGGCGCGACGGCCGTGCACGCCCCTCCACTCCGACGTCTCTTCGTCGCGGAGGGCCTGGAAGCCGTCGGCGGCCGCGACGGGGGTGCCGGAGGAGTCCGTGAGCCCCCGCACGCCGACCACGACGTCGGTGCCGCGAGGCCAGGGGGCCGCCGGTCGGTAGGTGAACAGGACCTCGTCGCTGTCGGTGACCAGGTAGTCGGTCTCGAGCCAGCCGGAGAGCCGCTCGCCGGTGTTCGCGTCGAGGACGACGATGTGGCTGTCGGCCGTGAGGCCGCTGGCTCCGTCGAGGGGGAACAGCTCCGGGACGACGGCGCCGGGCAGCTGGAACAGGATGGGCGTGGACACGCCGTAGGCCTCGAAGCGAGCGAACTCATCGGGGCGGAAGACCGCGTTGCCTCCCCCGGGCATGCCGTCGACGGGGAGCCGTAGCGAGGGCGTGGGCCCGGTGGTGTCGATGAAGTGGGCGGTCGGGAAGGGGTAGAGGCACGCCTCGGAGACGAGGTTGTCGCAGGCTTCGTCGCCCTCGGTCTCCTCCACGCCGAAGTTCGTGGCGACCGTGGGGTCGGGCGGGGTGCTGCCGGTGGGCTTCGCCGACGTGGGGTCGTCGTCCCCGCCGTTGCAGGCGGTGAGCGTGAGAAAGGCAAGGGCAACGATCGGTCGCGTCACGGGTCCCCCAGGGTCGACGTGGGCCGGCACGTAACCCGGCCTTCCCACGACACGGCCGTTCCCGGGCCCACAACCGCCGTGGGGTCGGAGGGCCGGGAGGCAGCGGGACCCTGGACGATACCGCAGCGACTCGATCGGTTCGGCTCGGCCGGATAGGGCGCCCCCATGCTGCTCTTCGGCCTTGCCTTGGCCCTCGCCTCCCAGCCCGTCTCCCCGGATGACCCCGCGGCCATCGAGGCGGAGGCCCGCCGAATCTCTACGGAGATCCGGTCCTATGCGGCAGAAGGCAAGCAGGCTGGCGTGGAGCGCGAGTACCGCAGGCTGCTCAGGCTCGGGGTCCGTGTCGACCCAGAGCTGCACGTGATCGCTGCCGATGTGGCGCGGGACCGCGGCGACTCGATGACGGCGTTGGCTCGGCTGTACCGGGTGCCCCGAGGGTCCCGGGCTGGCGACCGCGTGCGAGAGTTCCACGACAATGTGCTGGAGCGCTACGCCTACCTGCGGGTCTCGGTCCAGCCGGGCGTCGTCGTCGAGGTCCCCACCTTCTTCTCCCCTGATGAGGCGAAGGCTGCTCAGCGCCTCGCGGCCACGGTGGCAGAGAGTGGGGTGTTCGTCGGGCTGGTGCCCAAGGGCCAGTACGCCTTTGGTGGCCGTGGCTTGGTGTTGGAGGCCCAGAGGGCCTACGTGTTCCCCCCGCCGCCAGGGGTCGCGGCCAACGAACCCCTGCCTCCCAGAGCCCAAGTCGATTGACGATGGCGCCGGTGGGCTGGTGAGCGCCAGCTAGCGCGTCATGATCCGGGGCCGCTTGCCAGGCTCCTGCACGATCATCGGCAGCCCCTCGTACACCCAACCGGCGAAGTGCCCGTCGACGTAGGCGGGCCGATCGAGCTGCACCACGACCCCGTCGCTGAGGATCTCCTCTTGCAGGGCGGCGAAGCGGCCTCGAGCTGGCGATGTGGTGGGGATCGTGGCGGGGAAGACCATCATGGGCTGGCTGATCCAAGCGGCCACGAGGTGGGCTGCTGCGGCGTCGAAGTCCTTCCGGATGTGGGCGGCGACCGCGAGCTGCTCGTGGATCTTGAGAAGCGTGGCCTGATCGACGGGCTCCTTGAGGCACTGGAGGTCCTTCTCGACCCGCTTGGCCTGCTCCTCCACGGCCCACCACCGCTGGGCCAGATCGCCGTCGAGCACGGTCATGGACGTGCGCAAGGTGGGCAGGTTGCAGCCGCCGGCGGAGGCGAGAGAGAGGAGGAGGATCCACATGGGGCGCCTCTATCACCCCCTCGGACGCCACGGGTCTCGACTAGGCGTCGTGGACCGCCAAGAACTCCGCGGGCACCCGCTCCACCAACCAGACGCCATTGTCGGTGACGTAGAAGTCGGCGCCTTCCTCGGCGTGGAGTCGAGCGGCCTCGACGATCAACACGACGGGCTCGCCGTGGCGTCGGCCGACGTCGCGGGCCGTGTGGGCGTCGGAGGAAAGGTGGACGTGCTGGCGCCCCTGACGCTCGATGCCCACCTGGAGAATCCGGCCGAGGAATCGACGCGCCGTGCCATGGAAGAGGCGCTCGGGGGGCGCCGTGCTGGGGTAGCCGAGGTCGACCACGATGCTGTGGCCCTGCCGCGCACGAATGCGATGGCCGTCGAGCTCGAATCGCGACTTCTCGTCGGTGGCGACCACCATTCGGATGGCGTCGACGATGGCGTGGAGGTCGGTCAGCTCCACCCGTCGCGCCGAACGAAGCCCCTCGGCCAAGCCCTCCACCTCGATCCAGCCCGCGTCGTCGAGCTCCACCGAGATGGCCTCGGGCTCGTGTCGCAGCACCCACGTCAGGGTCTTGGCGAAGCGCACGCGCGCATCCGGGTCCACGGGACCTCCGTCGTTCGGAGGGCCTTTAGCGCTCCGGCGACCGGGACGCACCGAGCGTAGGCCCGAGTCGGCTACCCTGTGGGCATGAACTGGACCCTGCTGTTGTTGTGGAGCTGTGGTGGAGAGCCCGGTTCGGAGGATCGTCGACCGCCGCCGGACGCGTCTGTCCCGCCGACCGCCACGACCGGGGCCACGGGCACGCTGGAGCCCACCGGGGACTCCGGGACGCCACCGATTCCCCCGGCGGTGGTGTTGGTGATCGGCGACGGGATGGGGCCGGCGCACCTGGAGGCGGCGTCGTGGTTCGTGCACGGGGCGGTGGGCCAGCTCGCCATCGATGGACTTCCGGTGCAGGGCACCCTGCGCACCGCGAGCCTTTCGGGCATCACGGATTCGGCGGCGGCGGGCACGGTGATGTCCTGCGGCGTCCACACCATCAACGCCCGCGTGGCCCAGGACGTGGCGGCCCAAGACCTCTCCTGCGTCCTCGAGGAGGCGCGCGCACGGGGGTGGGCCACGGGGGTGGTCACGTCGGCCCGGCTTCCCCACGCCACCCCAGCGACCTTCACGGCCCATCATCCCGATCGGGACGAGGAGCTCCTCATCGCGGCAGAGCAGATCGGTTCGGCCGACCTGCTGTTGGGGGGCGGGTGGGCCTACATGGAGGGCAGCAAGGTCGAGGGGTCGCTGCGCACGGATGACGGACTCCTCGACGAGATGGACGCCCTCGGCATCACCTGGGTGCGCGACGCCGCCGCCCTGGAGGGCGCGTCGCTTCCGCTGATCGGAGCCTTCGCCCCGGCGCACCTCCCCTACGCCGTCGACCGGCCCGCCGGAGAGCCGACGTTGGTGGAGCTGGTGGACGTCGCCCTCGACAAGCTGGGAGATGATGCCGAAGGGGTCTTTCTGGTGGTGGAGGGGGCCCGTGTCGACCATGCGAGCCACGGCAACGACATGGCCCGGATGGTGGGCGAGATGGCCGAACTCGATGAAGTGGTGGCTCGCCTCGACCGCTGGCTCGTTGAGAGGGATGGGGTGTTGGTCGTCACCGCCGACCATGACTGCGGAGGCCTGGTCGACGTGCAGGCGAGCGCTGCGGGGGCGGTCCCGACGGGCCGCTGGCGGTGGGGAAACCACAGCAACATCGACGTGCGGGTCGCAGCGCGGGGGCCGGGCACGGAGGCCCTGCTGGCGGCAGACCTCGACGCGCGCGCAGTGCATGCGCTGATCGCCGAGGCCATCGACGGGACCCCGCGGATTCCCGAACCGGTGATGGTGCCCGATGGCGTCCTCGACGACTTGCCCTTGGTCGGAGCGGTGCAGCAGGCGAGCTCCTCCGCTGGGGATGGCTTCGGCCGGCTCGAGGCCCTGCGCGTGGGCGCCGACCCCAGTGGCCTGGGCATCGGCGTCGAGGGCGTGTTCCCTTGGCAGACCCACGCGCTGGTGGTGCTCCTCGACGTGGACGCGGGCGCAGGCACGGGGTGGACGGCCCTGCAGGGCCAGCTCACCGACGTCCGCACGCCGACCGATCAGCTCATCGGCGCCCTGCGGGCCACGCTGCCCGACCCGACGTCCGATGGCATCGATGTGGCGGTGGTGAGCCTGGGAGGGGTGGAGACGCCCTACCTGAAGCCCCTGCGGGGCGCGAGGGGGCTCGGGGGAGCGTGGGGGACGCCCGATGCCTTCGCGCGCTTCGACGTGGCGCTCAACTACGCGGTGCCGACCCGCACCATGCCCACGGCGCCTCTGGCGGTCGCCCCCGGGCGAGGCTTCGAGGTGCTGCTCCCCTGGACGTCGGTGTGGCCCGACCTAGGGGGGGGCGTTCCTCCCGACACCGTGGTCGCCTTGGCCGTGGGCCTGGTGGAGATCGACGGCAGCTGGACGAACCAGCTCCTGCCCTCGCTGCCGGCCGGCGCCTCTGCGCCGAGTGGAGGGTTGCAGCTGCCCGGCTTGCTCCACGTGGCGGTGGACCCCGATGGGGACGGCATCGCCGGCGACCCGGAGCTCCGCTAGCGCTCAGTCGATGGACGCGTCGGGCATCACGGCCTCGGCGTCCGCTTGCATGCGGCGGAACACGGCGAAGGCGCAGACGACGAACAGCACCGCGGCCAGCCATTGCGCTGGGGTGAGGCTGGCGTAGCGGGGATCGCTGGTGACGGGGCGGAGGAAGTCCATCCCGAAGCGCACGGGGGCGTACAGCGTGCCGAGGAGCAGCACCATCACGCCGGGCTTCCATGCGCGGTAGTCCATCAGACGGAACAGGCCGAACATCGACAACGACCACAAGGCTTCGTAGAGCCCCATGTCGTGCACCGCGTGCACGGCGGGATCGGTGGCGCAATGGCTGAACGGGCGGTTGGCGTTGGGGTTGTCTGCCAGCACCAACCAGTCGGGAATGTCGACCATGTGGCCCGGCTCGGGCCGGCACCAGACCCCAAGGTAGAAGTCCGTCGGGGAGCCGGGGTGATCGTGGGCCACGAAGCAGCCCATGCGGCCGAAGAACCAGCCGATCGCCATGCCGTGGGCCAGGCAATCGAGGAACTTCCAGACGTCGACCTTCTCTTTGTAGAAGAACCAGATCGACAGGGGCACGCAGACCACGAAGCCACCGAAGCTCGACAGTCCTTCCCACAGGTAGAGGAACTGGATCGGGTCGGCCAGATACTCTTTGGGCTTGTACATCAGCCCGTAGCCGACGTGGCCGCCGATGAACGTGCCCACGACGAGCCAGGTGATCAGTCGGTTGATGACGTCGGGGTCGAGGCCGAGCCGGCGGGCACGGCCCATGGCGGCGCGGCCGCCGAACAGGAAGCCGAGGGCCACGAGGAACCCGAATCCGTGGAGCTTGAAGCCGAAGCCCGGAATCGCGATGGCGGGAACCTCGAACCAGGGAATCAGCGGCGTCACGGGCCCTCCGGTGGGTGGAGGGGCCGTTAACCCGACCCGGGGCTCGTGGAGCGCGTCCGCCGCTGTATACTCGGCGGCCCGGGGAGGGTCCCACGTGGCGACCATCAACTTCGCGACCCGCGAGGTCACCGCGAAGATCGTGTACATCGGCGCTTCCGGTGCCGGCTGCAACACGAATGTGCGTCGACTGTATTCTCTCCTCGAGGCGAGGGAGACGTCGCGTCTTCACAAGTTCGGGCCGGGCGATACCGTCGAACGGTCCTGGTATTTCGAGTACGTGGTGCTCGGTCCGCCGCGGGTCGGAACCTTCCTGATGCGCTACCGCGTGTACTCCCTTCCGGGCGGGCTGACGCTCCCTGCCCACCGGGACGAGGTGCTCCGCGACATCGACGCCATCGTGCTGGTGGCGGACAGTCGTCCGGAGCAAGCGCCGGCCAACGTGGATGTCCTCTTTGGTCTCGAGCGCACTCTGGCAGACATGGGGATCGAGCTGTCGACGGTTCCCCTCGTGCTCCAGCTCAACCATCGGGACCACGAGCAGGCCGTGCCGGTGGAGCAGCTGACCTCCGAGCTCAATCCCTTCGGCTTCCCAGTCACCGAGGCCATCGCCCGAGGCGGCGACGGCGTCCTCGCGACCCATAGCGAGGTCACGGCGGCGCTCGAGGCGCGCCTTCGGGATCACCTGTCGGGCAACGCCGGATCGGTGCAGCTCACGGCGGTGCACGAGCCGGAGCGGGAGACCGACGACGATGTCGTGAGCGGGCACGTTCAAGCGATCCGCGAGCGCTCCGAGGCCGAGGCCCAAGCGGACATCGACGAGCTGACGCAGCGCCACTTCGAGCATCTTCCGGATGGGCCCGAGGTGGAGGTCGCCTTCCAGCCCCGAGAGTATCTCGGCTCGTCGCCATCGAAGGTGCTGTCCGTGGAGGTGGAGCGCGACGAGGTGCGGCTCGATCTGGTGATGGAGCACATGGGGGGCGGCGAGGCGCGCCGGCTCACCGTGCGGTTGCTCAACCGGCCCTCCGATGCCCTCGCGGTCCCGAGGAGCACGCCTCAGAGCACCGCGCCGCCTGCCCCGGAGGCCGATCGGGTCTTCGACTACCTTCCGGCCGAGAAGGAGCTGACCTCCCCTCGACCCGACGAGTCCCAGGATCTCGTGCCACCCATGGTGTACGGGGTCGTCGGGACCGCGGGTGGGGTGTTGATCGGGGCCCTTCTGGCCTATCTCGTCGGGGCTCTTGGCTGAGCCTGGGGCTCGGTCATGACCCCGTGGGTCCCGCAGGGTAAGGGCTGCCCATGCCCGACTCCTCCCTCTCCGCCGACTCCTTCGATCCCGATGTGCGCAGTGTCATGGGGGCGCGTTGGGCCGTGAAGGCGGCGGACGAACCCCGCGTGCAGCGGCTTGCCGAGCGCACGGGTCTCTCGGCGACGGCCGCCCGTTGTCTTGCGTTGCGCTTCGACGGCGACGATCTGCCCACCACCGACGTGCTCCACCCGACGCTGGAGCACCTCCACGACCCCATGTCGATGCGGAACATGGGCGCGGCGCTGGAGCGGCTGGATCACACGCTGCGCACGGGCGAGTCGGTCCGGGTGGTCACGGACTACGACGTCGACGGCACGACCTCGTCGCTGATCTTGCAGGCTGCCCTGCGGCTGCGGAACCCCGACCTACCGATCAGCTACCACATCCCCAACCGCTTCGCGGAGGGCTACGGCTTCAGCGTCGCCGCGGCAGAGAAGGCTGCAGATGAAGGGGTGGGCTTGATCGTCACCGCCGACATCGGGGTGCGCGACCACGCGGCGGTCGATGCGGCCCGCGCCCGCGGCGTCGACGTGCTGGTGTGCGACCACCACCTCCCAGCGGGGGCCTCGGTGCCCGAGGGGGCCACGGTGCTGTGCCCGCCGCAGCAGGGCGACACGTACCCGAACCGGGCCCTCGCAGCGTGCGGCGTCAGCCTGAAGCTCGCTCATGGGTTGCTCCAACCCCACCACCGCAGCTGGGACCTCGTGCTGCGCTCGCTCCTCAAGCTCGCCGCGGTGGGCACGGTGGCCGACATGGTCTCCCTCGGCACCCTCGAGAACCGAGCGATTGTCACCATGGGCCTCGACGAGCTCTCCCGTGGGCGACACCACGCCGGGCTCCAGGAGCTGCTGCGCATCTCCGGCATCGGAGAGCGCGCCGTGACCGCCTCCGATCTCGGGTTTCGGATCGGGCCCCGGATCAACGCCGCGGGGCGCGTCGCGGACGCGAAGTTGGTGGTGGAGCTGCTCAATTGCCGTGATCCAGTGCGGGCACGGCAGCTCGCCGAGCGCATGGAGGGGCTCAACACCGAGCGCAAAGACATCCAGCGTCGCTTGGTGAAGGAGGCGTTGGAGCGCATCGATGGCGAGCCGACCCCCTGGGTGTTGCTCGCGGGCAACGAGGCCGATGGCTGGCATCGAGGGGTGGTCGGCATCGTCGCGGCCCGGGTGAAGGACGAGGTGAACCGCCCCACGGCCGTCGTGTCGATCCAGGGGGACACCGCCGTCGGCAGTGTGCGAAGCATCCCCGGCGTGCATGCCGTGGCTGCCCTCGACTCCGCAGCCGACCTGCTGGTCAAGTACGGGGGGCACCCCATGGCGGCGGGCTTCACGGTGCCCACCGACAAGCTAGATGCGCTCCGCGACCGCCTCTCGGAGTGGGTGGAGGCCCACATCGACGACGAGCTCTTCGTGCCCACCACCGAGATCGACGCCGTGGTCCCGGTGGGGAGGCTGGGGGAGGGGCTGTTCCAAGACCTGTCGCGCCTCGGGCCCTACGGCCAGGGCAACCCGCGGCCGTTGTTGTGGGTTCCGGCGGTGAGGTCCGCGCGCACGCGCCTGATCGGCCGTGATCAAGCCATCCTCAAGGTCTGGCTCGAGCGCCCGGGCTCGGAGCCGCTCGAGGCCATTTGGTGGAGCGGAGCGCCTCACAAGGAGCTGTTCGACGCCGGGCCTGTGGATGTGCTCGGGCACCTGTCGGTCAACGAGTACCGTGGTCGGCGCACGCTCCAGCTCGAGGTGCGCGACGTGCGGCCGGTGGCCGCGGCGTGAGCTCGGCTACTCGGCCCAGTCGTCTCGCTCGTCGGGGTCGATGACCACCACGCCTGCGTCGCGGTCCCGGACCAAGGTGAACACCATGTACAAGATCACGACGAGGATCGACGTGACCGACTCGATGATCTGGCGCTTGGTGACTTCCCGCTCGATCTCCACCTCGGCGGAGTTCGTCTGACGGCGTCGGCGCTCCTCCCGGGGAGGAGGGGCCTGCTCAGCCTCGGGGCCGGCGCTGTCGGAGTCCTCCGGGCCGTCGCCTGCCCCGCTGGGGATGTCTTCGGCGATCTCCACGTCCACGGCGCTCATCAGGCCCTCCGGATGGGGAGCATACACCGGACGGGTCGTCGAGGCACGGCAGGCCCTATGGGGAGAGGCTGGGCAGCAGCGGCGCCAAGAACCGGTGGCCCAGCTCCTCCAGGGGCGTGGACTGGCCGCCGTCGAGCGCGAAGGCGACGTCCGGCGCCGGTCCCTCGGTCCACGTGCAGGTGGCGACCGCCATGGGCCGGTCCCGGAGGTGCAGACGCACGACGTCGGGGAGGCCTCCGGGGTGGGTGGCGCTTCGGGAGAGCGACACCACGCTGGCGCCTCGAGCAGGGCCTACGTCGATCAGCTCGACCCCATGGCGCGGATGCACGATGGCCGACAGGGCCAGGTCGCGGAACCCGAGGGCGTGTCCGGCCCACGCACGCCCGTCGGGGAGCGCCTGGCTCTGGCGAGCGGCGTCGGGCAGGCGACCGACCCACAGGCCGGCGACCTCGCCGAGACGAGGCAGTCCGAGGACTTGCAGGACGGTGTCTGCATCGGCGGCGACGAGGGTCTCGGGGCCTTGCTGCAAGGCCACGCCTCGCCCGTCGCTGCGGAGCACGAGGCGAGGGGTCCCGAACGGCCCCAGCACGGCCAGGTGCATGCGGTCCCCGTCGAGCCAGACCCGCAGGTCGTGGGCGACGGGTCCGGCCTGAAGGCGGCAGCGGCCGTGGGCAGAGGGCACCGAGCGTGCCCGTGCGTCGACGAGCACGCCGATGGACGGGTCGTGGGGCGCCGGGCGTGCCGCGACCCCCATCAGCACCACGGCGAGCGGGACGGCCCTCATGGCGACCCTCCGGAGATGGTCTGCCGGGCCTCGGTCCAGGGGGCCCCGGCGGTGGGGGCGACGGCGTCGAGAAGCACCCGCACGGCGTCGGGATGGTGGGGGGCGACCTCCACCAACAGGTCTGCGGCCGCGGGCCAGTCCGGGTGGCCTGTGAGGGGGGCGAGCCACGACAGGGCGAGGTCGGGCCGGTCCAGGTCCAAGGCCCAGCGGGCGGCCGCCATGCGCGCCGCGGGGCGCTCTGGGGTCCAGGTCTCTAGCAGGGCTTGGGCGCCGGCGCGGTCGCCGGTGGCGTGGGCCCACGCCACCTCCGCCTCCGCATCGGGGCAGCCGGCGTCTGCGAGGGGGTCGAGCTGCCGACGGGCTTCGCCGGCGTGGCCGAGGGCCAGCCAAGCGGACGCGGCGCCTCGGTGGGCCCAGGCGCGGGTGCAGGGGCCCTCGGTGGTGGGCAGCTCTAGGGCGTCGAGGCACAGCTCCAGCCGACCCCTTGGGTCGTCTTGCCGCTCGGCGTGCTCGGCGAGCAGCCGCAACAGCTCGATGTCGTTCCCATCGAGGCGCCGGGCCCAGCTCATCCCGCGGGCGGCGGTGGCTTCGTCGCCGAGGCCCTCCGCCACCCGGGCCTGGAGGTACCAGACCTTGGCGCGCACGCCGGGCACCGAGGCACCCACGACGGGTGGCTCGTCCGGCGGCGCTGCGGACGTCGGCGGCGGACCATGGGCGCACGCACCCAGCCCAGCGAGGAGCAGAGGCCTCAGAGTTCGCAGGGCAGGCCCTCGGGGGTGAACCAGCGCACGGTCTTCTCGCTCCCCAGGACGCGGTCCTGGGAGATGCACCGCTCGTCGACGCTGGCTGGGGGCGTGGGCCTCGGCGTGGAGGCCGGCGTGGTGCAGTCCGCTCGGAGATCGCAGCCGACGGTGCCGTCCATGGTCGGCATCCCTTCGTCGGAGCCGTTGCGCAGCGTGAGGCGCAGGTCGCCGACCATCGATGCGTGGGCGACCTGTTCGGCGTCGGACGGCGACACCAGGAGCGTGACCGCGGGCTTGCCATGGCCGCGGTGCTCCGTGGCGTCGCTGCGGCTCTCCCCGGACAGGCGACGGTTCACGCCCAGGACGTAGGTGGACTGCAGCAGGGTGCGGGTCTCCGGGTGGCCATCCTCGCCGTCGACGGTCACGAGCACGTCGACGTAGGAGCCTGGGGAGAGCATGCCCGCGAGGGCGGCGCCGTCCTTGATCTCGATGCTGAGGGCGCGGGTGCCCCGGGGGATGATGGCGTTCAGCCCAAGGCCCGCGTCGGCGTCGGCGAGCCGCTGGGCGCGCACGACCTCGTCGACGAGGATGCGTTCCCGCGGAATGCGCCCCACCAGATGGTCCGCGTCGATGTAGGAGCCTTCCGGCAGGTACTTGGGCTCGACCTGAGTGATGTAGAGGTCGTCGCCCGTGATGGGCACCCCTTGGTAGAGGTCCGTCGCCGCAACGGCGACCGTGATGCGGTCTGGCTGCTCACTGAGCCGGTCCAGCTGGGTCTCGTAGTTGGTGATGAGGTGGTCGAGAACCCCGACCGCCAAGATGGTGCACCCGAGTGCTCCGCCTGCTGCCAACGCTGCCTTGTACGACGACATGAATGACTCCCTGCGATTGTCACCTTCCATGGTACCGCACGCGGTGTCGGGGCCACGAGCGTGCGGGCGTGCCGTCTGGAGGGGCCGGGGACTTTGGGGGCCCCAACGCAGCGCGCCCCGAATCGATCAGGGATCGATTCGGGGCGCATGCAGTTTCGAGGTGCGTGTCTCGCTCGGCGAGACGCTACTCGCAGGGCAATCCGTTCTCGTCGAACAGCTTCACGAACTTCTTCCCGCCCTCGACGACTTCGAGCTCGCGGCACTTCTTTTCGGGCTTCTTGGGCTTGCGCGCCCGACGGACGGGCTCCTGGACCTTGAGCTTGCCGCGCAGGGCGCCGACGTCGACGCCGGGGAGGTTCTCCGCGAAGTTGACGTCGAGGTCGTTGCGGAGGGACAGGCGGATGTCGCCGACGTTCTCGGCGTGGGCGACCTGCTCTGCATCATCGGCGGTGACCAGCAGGGTGATGCTGGGCTTCTGAGGCCCGCGGTCCTGGATGTCTGCCTCGGTGTCGCGCTGCATGCGGCTGTTGACGCCGAGCACGAAGACGGCCTGGAGCAGGGTCTTGGTCTCGGGGGGCTCCTCGCTCCTGGACTTGCCTTCTTCTGCGTCGGGCTCGATGGTGACGAGCACGTCGACGTAGTTTCCAGGGTTCAAGAAGCCCGAGAGCGCGGCGCCATCCTTGATGTTGACCGAGATGGCTCGCATGCCGCGAGGGATGACCGCGTTGAGACCGATCCCGGACTCCGGGTCGGCCAGGCGGTCGGCGCGCACGAACTCGTTGGCGAGGATCCGCTCGCGGGGAATCCGGCCGACGACGTGCTCCGGCGAGATGAAGATCCCGTCGGGCAAGAAGCGAGGCGGGATCTGGATGGCGTAGAGGTCTTCCTCTGTGATCGTGACCCCTTGGTACAGATCGCGGGCGGCCACGATCACCATGACGGTGTCCTCGGGGCGCTTCGCTTCGTCGATCTTCTCTTGGTACTGAGTGATCAGCTGGTACAGGCCGACCAGGGCGAGGGCGCCGAGAACGACGGCGGTACCGATGAAGATGAGGGCGCGGACCGGGCCGCGGCTCTCGGATGCCATGGGGACTCCACTCGTGGAGGGGTTTGGCGCGCATTGTACCAGAGGCGGCGAGAACCGGAGTGGCCCTCGCGCCTTCGACGGCGTCAGCCGAGGTCGAAGAGCGAGCGAAGCTCCTGAGCGGAGAGCGCCTTGACGAAGCCTCCCTCGGTGCCGATGGCTGCCTCGGCGAGGTTGCGCTTGGCCTCTTGGAGCTCGAGGATGCGCTCCTCCACGGTGGCTTCGGCGATGAGCTTGTAGCTGACCACCGGCTTGTCCTGGCCGATGCGGTGGGCACGGTCGGTGGCCTGACGCTCCACGGCGGGGTTCCACCATGGATCCAGGTGCAGCACGTAGTCGGCGGCGGTGAGGTTGAGCCCGGTGCCGCCGGCCTTCAGGGACAGCAGGAACACCGGAGGACCGTCGTCGTCCTGGAAGCGGTCGATCACCCCTTGGCGGTCTCGGGTGGAGCCGTCGAGGCGCACCCACGGCACCCCCAGAGCGGCGAGACGCTCTTCAGCTCGGTCGAGCAGGCTGGTCCACTGGCTGAACACCAGGGCCTTGTGGCCCTCGCTCACCAGCTCGACGATCAGCTCTTCCATGACGTCGAGCTTGGTGGCGCCCGCCTTCTCACCGACGTTGCCGGGGAGCAGGGCCGGGTCGCAGCACGCTTGACGCATGCGCAGGAGGGCCTCGAGCACCTGCATGGTCGACATGCGGCCGGCCTCGGCGAGGGCCTGCTGAACGTCGGCTCGGGCCGCCATGCGCACGGTGTCGTAGACCCGACGCTGCTCCTCTTCCATCGGGCAGCGGATGACGATCTCGGTCAGGGGCGGCAGCTCGGTGGCCACCTGCTGCTTGAGGCGGCGCAGGACGTAGGGCTTCACGCGGGCGCGCAGCTGGGTGCGGGCCTTGGCGTCTCCAGCCTCGATGGGCTTGACGAACCGATCGCGGAAGGCCTTTTCGGAGCCCAGAAGCCCAGGCATCAGGAAGCGGAACAGACTCCAGAGCTCCTCGAGGCGGTTCTCTACGGGGGTACCGGTGAGGCACAAGCGGTGGTGCGCGCGCAGGGCACACGCCGAGCGTGCGGTCTGGCTGCGGGGGTTCTTGATGTTCTGGGCCTCGTCGAGCACCAGGTAGGTCCACTCGGTCTCGCGGAGCCGATCCTTGTCGAGGCGGAGCAGGGCGTAGCTGGTGAGCGTGAGGTCCGAGTGGTCGTCCAGCGTCCGGTCGGGGCCGTGGTAGACGTTGATCGAGAGCCCCGGGGCGAAGCGACGGGCCTCGTTGGCCCAGTTCGAGATCACGGACGTGGGCGCCACGACGAGGTGCCTGCCGCCGACGTCGACCATCGCGGTGAGCGCCTGCAGCGTCTTTCCGAGGCCCATGTCGTCGGCGAGGATGCCGTTGAGGTCCATGTCGCGGAGGAAGCGAAGCCACTGGAACCCGGCCCGCTGGTAGGGGCGCAGGTCGGCCTCGATGCCCTCCGGCGGAGGGACGTCTGGGAGGCCCTCCCCTCCCTCGAGCCACGTGCGAAGGCGGCGCAGGTCGGGGGGCACGTCGCCCTGCGTGTCTTCGAGGAGCTCCACCAAGGCGGCCGTGGCGTTGCGCTCGACCTTGCCGTCGACGTCGCGAGCCTCGAGCAGCTCCGCCAGGAGCGGGCCATGCTCCTTGAGCCACTGGGCGGGCAGCGGCGCGTAGCCGCCATCCATCAGAGGCACCAGGGAGCGGTTGTTCCGCCACGCGGACAGCAGCGTCATGGGATCGGCCTCGAACTCACCGTCGCCGTCGTCGAAGCGGACGTTGAGGAGCCATCCCGGCGTGGTGCGGGTGTCTTCGTCGCCGGCCAGCTGCTCGACCTTCACCTGCGGAACCAGCGAGACCTCGTGGACCCGGAAGCGCTCGGGGCTGACCCGGCCCTTCACCGGCCCCTTGTGGGTGGGCAGCTTGTCGCGAAGGAAAGACGCGGCCTCCGCCGGCGCCATGCGGCGGGGAATGCCCACCGGCAGCCCCATCTTCTCTTGGAAGGCCCGAGCGACGTTGCGCTCGGCGCTGATGTCGCGTGCGGGCACGACCGCTTCCGAGAGCCGCTCCATCATGCCGGACTCGGTGATGCGGGCCACCGGCGGGTCGCCGTAGACGACTTCCGCTTTCACCTGCAGGCCCTCGGGCTTCTCGGCCATCTCCAGACGCACCCGCGGCACCAGCGCATCCTGCTTGGGGAGGCGAGCGGTGACGATCTCGACCGGTGCCTTCTCCTCCAGCTTGGGGAGGTACTCGCTCACCAGCAGTCCGACTTCGTCGGGCTTGAAGTGCACGCCCTTGACCAACATGCGGCGTTGGTCGGTGGTCAGGCCGCCGTGGCTCGTGGGGCGCAGCTTGCCGTCTTTGAGGGCCGCTCCCCGGTACAGGTGCTGCAGGTTGGAGGGCCGGTACAGGCCGATGCGGAAGCCCTCGTCCTCGTCGATGACCTTCACGACGAAGGGCACGGGGGCGGGGTCGATGCCGACGGGCTCGCCGTCGAGGGTGGCGGAGGAGTCGGCCCCGATGAGGATCAACAGCCGACGGAGGGGCTCCGCGCCGAGCTTGCCGGCCGGCTGCATCACGATGAGCGTCTCGGCTGCGGCATCTTCGCGGCGGACCAGGACATCGGCGTCGGCGAGGGTTCCCGTCAGCGGCTCCTGGCGGCCATCGGGCCAGCGCAGGGTGCGGCTGACCGACAGGGCGGTGCCCTCGGACTTGAAGGCGTAGCTCAGGGCGACCTTGTACGTCTTGGCCGGTTCCGGGAGCGCCTTGCCGAGCTTGCGTCCCTGCTTGAGGGCGATGGTGGCGGCCGCGACGTGGATGCAGGCATCCCCCGGGAGCTGGCAGTCGCAGCCCCAGTCGGCTTCGTCGGGCCACAGGAAGACTTCGTGGGGGACGGCCCGCCCCTTCTGCTTGACGTGCAGGCACACCTCTTCGCCGTCGTCGGAGACTCCTTGCACGGCGCCATCGCGGGCCAGCGACACGCCCATTCCCCAAGCACGGGACCCGGCTGCCTCTCGCACGGCGTCTTGCAGCTCCTGCAGCCCCATCGGGTGCCCCTCCACAAACGGCAACCCTAACCAGTGAGGGCGCCCAGGTCCTGCGTGGAATGGATTGCCGCCGGTCTGGGGCGTGGGACCGTCGAACCGGGTCCTGCCTGCGGATCCGCGAGGAGTTGGACGGTCGTTTGACATTCGGGGGCGGACGGGGCATCGGACCCTTCCCCTTGGAGTGCCCGTGGACATCCCGAAGCCCAGCGCCGTCGACCGCGTCGCGTTGCTCACCGAGCTCCTCGACGCAGCTCCCCACGAGGTGCGCCTGGCCTGGGCCCGCTCCCTGAATGGGGCTGAGCAGTATCGTCTGTTCGATCTCGCCAAAGAAGGCCCACCGCTCGCGTCGTCGGACATGCACCGAGGCGAGGGGGAGGTGGTGATCCACTACGGGCGCAATGGGCTCGCGGCCTTCAACCTCTTTCAGAAACGTTGTGCCCTGGTCGAAGGGCAGCGTGCTGGCTTCAACCAGAACGAGTTTCCGTCGTGGGTCTCGGGCCTCGCGACCCGCATCACCGGCCCTGGACACTACGTCTTCTACGACAGCCCGGACGTTCCGGGAGAGGTGTGGATCGACTACCGGCGCATCCCCACGGCTCAGCACCCCGACTTCCCGCCGCTGGTCGACAACGAGAGTGCGCTGCGGCAGCTGGTCTACGGCAACATGGTCGACATCATGCGCCGGGTCTCGAAGCACGTGATCATCGGGGACTCGTTCAAGAACTTGCCCCGAGAGGACACGCCGCCGCTGCTCACGCGCCTGGCCAGTCGCTTCGGTGCCACCGCACCCTTCGTGCTGTGCCAGCAGGGATGAGCGCCGTACCTAGGCGCTGATCGCGGCAGGAAGGCGCCATGCGCCCGCGTCCAGCCATGCGTCGATGGCGTCGAGCGTGCCCTGCAGTCCCGGGCCGACGTCGTAGTGGGGCTGGAAGCTGGTGGGGTCGTACGGCGTGGCCACCACCTGCGCGAGGTCGAGGGTTCGTCGTGGGATGCCGTCTTCTTCGACGGAGCGCTGCACTTCCCCGATGCTGGAGAGCAGGCCCGCCCCGATGGCCTTGAGCCGGCCGTTCTCCTCGACCACGCCGAACTCCAGGGTGTACCAATACACCCGGGTGAGCCGCTCGATCTCGTCGTCGGTGGCGACCGCCGCGCAGCGGCCGAAGCGCTGGGAGGTGGCCCGGATGCCGGGGTGCAGCAGGCTCGCAGCATGACCGATGAGCTCGTGCACGACGTCGGGTTCCGGAGTGTAGAACGGCTTGCTGGCGTGGCGGATGTACTGGGTCGACAGGAACACGCCGCGGCCGAGGTGCTCCAGGAAGATGCGGGCGTCGACGAGGCCCGCGACGGGCTCCATGCGGAAGTCGACGTTGGCGAGCCCGTCGTTGACCTCCCATAGCTGCGGGATGCGCGCCGTGGGAAGCCCGAGGCTTCGAGCCGCCTCGAGCAGCTCTCCACAGACGAGGGCGTCGTGGAGTGGGTCGAGCCGGTCCCGAATCATGGCCCATACACCGTGCTCTTCTTTCGAGTACGGGGCCTCGGGCACGGCGTCGCCGGAGCGGTGGGCGAGGGCGACCTGAGCGATGTGGTCCCGCCGCTGACGGTAGACCGGGTCCCGGAAGCCGGGATGGTCAGGGTCGAGCTGGACGAGGTGGTGGTCCATGACCCCACTCCTTCGGCCGCCGTGGGGCGGCTACTTCTTTACGGCCGTCTCGAGCTCGCCGCCTTCCCACATCTCCATCATGATGTCGGAGCCGCCGAGGAACTCACCGTTGAGGTAGAGCTGCGGGATCGTGGGCCAGTTGGCGTAGTCCTTGATGCCCTGACGAACCTCCATGTCGGAGAGGACGTCGAAGGTGTCGAAGGGGACGTCGAGGGCGCGGAGGATGCTGATCGCCCGCATGGAGAAGCCACACTGGGGGAAATCAGGCGTGCCCTTCATGAAAAGGAAAACCTTGTTGGCCTTGACCATCTCGTCGATGCGCTGCTTCGTGTCCATGACAAACCTCAGGCGTGGGGCCAGGTGGCGGGGGTGTAGGTCTTGAGGGCGAGGGCGTGGATGTCGCTCTTCATGTGGTCGCCGAGCGTGCCGTAGACCAGCTGATGCTGCTTGACCCGATTGAGCCCGTCGAATGCCGACGAGACGACCTCGGCCTGGAAGTGGGCCCCGTCGTTGGCGGGGTCGACGACGACCGCGGTGCAGTCCGGCAGTCCGGCCTCGATCAGCTTCTGGATGCGTTCGGCAGAGAACATGGCTCGCTCCGTGAAGGGGGCGCCGTATCCAAAGCCCGGGGCGATGTCCATGCGCAGTGCGCGTCAGCCCTCGTGGTCGGGGAGCAGGCTGACCGCACCCCGGTCGGGGTGCTTCTGGGGCACGATGGCTTGGCCGTCCCAGACGTGCTGGGGGTCGGGCATGAACGTGACCGAGCTGGCCGAGCCGGCCTCGAAGCCAGCGACCAACCAGCCGCCCGGCACGGCAGCTCGCCAGATGTTGTAGCCGAGCTTCTGCCAGGCTGCGCTGGCGCCGAGCTTCACTTGCCCGCTTCTTCGGGAGCTCCCACCTTCGTGGGCTGCGCCGTGCCCACGTCGAGGACCAGCATTCGCTGGGCACCGTCGGCGAGGAGCGAGTAGCGGCCGTCGGGCACCACGCCAGGCTTGTAGATGTGGATCTTGTGGTCGCCCACCACCACGGCCTCCACGGAGGCGGCGTTGGTGTCGACGGGCTCGCCGACGGTGCGCAGGGGCGGCAGGGTGCCGCCGGCGACCTTGAGCCCCTCGGGGTGGGCGGGCATGGCCCGGAAGGGCACCTCGGTCATCGCGCCCGTGGCCAGGAGCACCACGTTGTCGGCCAGCAGCGGTGCCTTGGGCACGAGCTTGCTGGGGTAGCGAATGGCGGTGCCGTCCTCGAGGGCATCCGTGCGGAAGCCCACGTTGGTGCTGGCCGGCTTCAGGCCCTCGGCCTGAGTGAGCAGGTAGAAGCCATCGCCGCCGGGGGCCCGGAACGCCTTGGCCGACTTGGGGCCGCCGAAGCCGCCGTCGGGGATCTGCTCGAGATCCGGGATCATCACGTCGGACGGGCTCGACACCGTGTAGCTGGTGCCAGCGCACAGCCCGTCGATGCGGAAGCTGCCATCGTCGTTGGCCATGCCGGCCTTCTTGGCGCAGAAGAGCGCGACCTTGTCGGGGGCGTCGGCGCTCGCGATGAGCTCGAACCCGCCGATGGGGCCTCCGAAGACGCCGTCTTCCAGTTGGCCTTGCACGGCGTAGTCGCTGCTGCAGGCAGCCAAGAGCAGGATGATGGACATGGGGTCCCCCTTTTCAGGATCCGTCCGGGGAGAATCGTGCGCCCTCAGCGGTCGAGAGCGTCGACCAGGGCCTTGGCCCGATCCCGGATGGATTTGGTGATGGAATCCGCGGCATCGTAGCCCGAAGCTGGAAAGAGCACGGCTCGGGAGCTCGTGACCAGAGCGCCGGTGCCGTCGGGAAGGAAGTGGCCGCGTACGTCGTCGGCGGTGGCTCCCTGGGCCCCGAAGCCCGGCACCAGCATCCAGGCATCGTCGATGGCGGCGCGCCAGTGGGCTGCCTCGTGGGGAAGGGTGGCCCCGACGACGACGCCTGCGGTGCCCTTGCCGTCGCGGTTGACCTCACGGACCCAGCTGGCCACGTGCTCGGCGAGGGCGGTGTCGCGCTGCCAGGGCCCGGCTCCGGGGTTGGAGGTACGGAGCAGCACGAACAGGCCCTTGTCGTGGGCCTTGGCGTGGTCCACAAAGGGCGCGAGAGACTCCGGGCCGAGGTACGGCGAGAGCGTCACGGCGTCGGCGCCCAAGGGGCCATCGTCGGCGAGCGTGGCCTGCACGTAGGCCCGCGCCGTGCTGCCGATGTCGCCACGCTTCGCATCGAGAATCACGAGGAGTCCGGCGTCCTTGGCGCGCCTGCAGGTCTCCTCGAGGGCCGCCACACCGGGGGCGCCCAGCTGCTCGAAGAACGCCACCTGGGGCTTCACTGCGGCCACGACGTCGGCCACGGCCTCGATCACCCGAGCCGAGAACGCAGCGACCGCCGCGGCCTGAGCCGGGCGGTCGGTGGGCATCCCAGGGATGCGATCGAGGTGGGGGTCGATGCCGACGACCGCGGGGGCCGTCTTGGTCACACGGGCGGCGAGGCGCGCCCCGAATCCCGCACCACCCATCTGCATCACAGCTTCGGGTAGGTGACGTCGAGCTGGATCGGGAGGGTCTCGGGGGGCAGAGGCTCGACCTCTTCGGCCTCTTCGCCTTCCTCGACTTCTTCCGGCTCGGGCAGCATGGGCCATTCTTCGGGGTCGAAGGTGAAGGACACCTTCTTGAAGCGGTCCTTCACGCAGCGGTAGACCATGAAGTTCGTGTGGCGCGAGCGCTCGTCGAGCTCCACGGAGACGGTGCCCTCCTGCTTGAACTCTGCGATCAGGCTCATGCGGCCGTTGACCTCCTCACCTTCGTCGCGGGCGACGGAGATGCAGTAGTCGATGGCGCCGAGCTCGCGGACCAGGCGGTCCTTCATGAAGTCCTCGCCAATGAGGCCAGCGACCGCCTCGGTGGGCTTGCCGAAGCTCATCTTGGTGTAGTCCGGGGAGGGGCGCTCCCAGTCCTTCATCGCGGCTTCACGGACGTCGTCCTCGAGGCCCAGGCTGATCTTGCACCACTTCTCGTTGTTGACGGGCTTGTCGCCGTCTTCGATGGTGCTCATCGCTGCGAGGCAGCCGTTCGCGACGTCCTTCACACGGCCCTTGTCCCCGAAGAGGAGCTGCAGGCCGGTGGCGTTGGTGTCGGCGAAGACGTCGTCGAGGTACGTGACGAGGTCCTCGGACTCGGTGTCGCCGTACCAGAACGTGGGGCCCCAGTTGACCTCACGGAAGTTGGCGGTCGCCCAGATCTCCGTCTTGAGGTCCATGTCCGTGGCCAGCTCGATCGGGAGGTAGGTGACCTCGAGGTAGATGAGCTCGTCGGGAACCATGACGTCGGCCTTGACTTCCTCGCCGCGGAGGAGGAGCAGCGCCTTGCCGCCAGCGGTCTCGACCACCTTGATGAGCTCCTCGGCGTCGTCGCTCTGGGACATGACGATGAGGGGACGCAGCGCGTTGGGCTGGACCTGGTCGAGGGGGGTGCCGTCGCGGTACCAGCCGGAGCCGTCCCATGCGTAGGCGCGAACCCAGGTCATCTCGTGCTTCTCGCCCTCGGCGGGCGCCGGAAGCTGGTCGAGCCAGTCTTCCTTGTCGGTGCGGACGTACACGTCGCCGAAGCCGCCCACGACGGGCTCGACGTTGACCGACTTGTCGCCGACTTGAAGCAGCGAGCCCGGGAGGTCTTCGCCCATGTCGGCGAAGATGACGGCGGCCGGCTGGTTGTTGGCCACGGCCTGGAGCGTGTCGATGCGCCAGCCCTCGAGGGTGCGGGTGCCACCGACGACCAAGAAGACCAGCAGGGCGGCCCAGACATCGAGAAGGGTGAAGCGGTCGACCACTTCGCCGAGCTCGTAGTAGAAGCCGGCGAAGCCGACGAGCAGGGCGAAGGCGAACGCCATCCAGGCCAGCGAAGAGGCCGGGGAGGACACGTCGCCCCACATGATGACGGCCTGGGCCAGCGTCTCGGCCTTGTCGCCGATGCCGCCGGGACCGAAGGCCTCCATGCGGGTGCCCATCGTGACGGCGCGACCTGCGTAGGACACACCGAGGATGAGGCAGATGCCGGACACGAAGCGCATCGACGCCACGCGCTCGGCGTGCTCGTAGACGGCCCGCTTGAGGGCAGCGACGGCCACGCCGAAGCCACCGATCAGGATGAGTGCGGAGAGCATCAGCGGCTGCATGCCAGCCACACCCGCGTAGGTCGCGTAGCCGAAGGTGACGGCTGCACCGATGACCGCGAGCATGGCGGTGGAGCCAGCGGCGATCGGGGTGAAGCGACCCTCGGGTCCCGCGAAGAAGGCGCCGAGCGCGGCGGCCCAGGCGGCCACCCCGAACAGCAGCGCTGCGGTCCACCGGCCGAACCACTCGATCGCGAGCGAGTCGTACAGACCCTGCTCTGCGGTGTGCACGATGGCGTCGGCCGCCGAAGCACTGATGTCGCTCATGTACCCACCGGCCGCGCTCCAGGCGCCGAGGGCAGAGACCCCGGCAACCATGAGCGGTCCGAGGACCCAGTAGAACAGGGGGACACGGCGCTTGGTGAGGGCAATGCCCCCGCCGGCCAGGATCATCAGCAATGCGAGGCCGCCGAGGCCCAACACCACCATGGACAGGCTTCCACCTGCAGAAAGCACTTCGGACATCCGAGACACTCCTGGAACCCGGCCGATGTAACGCAGGTGGACCCGGCGCCTCGTCCAAGCCCCGTCAAAGCCTGGTCATGGCCCCGCGGTGTGGACTGTGATCGAGTGCTGGTGCGGATCGTACCCAGTCCATCTGGAGCCGGGGGACCCATCGGGCGGCGGGGAGTGTCTCACCCGCGGATCCGACCAAGGGTGCTCGCCCACGTCAGAGTGGACGTTCTTCCGTGGGCTGGTCCCGTTGGGCCACCTTCTCGGGGGCGGGGCGACCGAACAGTTCGATCGCCACCATGCCTCCCCACGGGACGACGTGCGCGGCGTCGGGCCCGAGGTGCACGAAGCCCTGGAGATGGATGTCCGCGACGTCGGTGCGCAGGCTGGCCCCCGCCGTGGGGGTGAAGAGCGCCACCTGCTTGGTGGGCTTGCCGGGGATGCTGCCGGTGGTCGTGCAGCTCGAGTCGCCGTTGGCGTAGGTGGTGCACGTGTCCGTTCGGCTGGCCTCGGCCCAGTAGACGGTCCAGTTCTGCAGCTGGCCCCCGGCAAGGACGGAGATGGGGAGCGACGGCAGCGGGGCCCGAAGCATCAGCGCGGTGCGGGCGTGGGGCTTCAGGAGCATGTCGTAGGTGGTGTCGCTGCTGCGGTTCTCGTCCGTGCCGGACCGGTCGCGGTGGCTGATCACCACGGTGTCGGTCTGGGCGTAGCTGCTGGCTTCCGCTCCGACGTCGAAGGACATCCCGATCTCCACGGCTGAGCGGGTGGGCACGAAGCCCCGCAAGCCCAGCGCACCGCGGCCCAGCACGCCCTCGGGTCGGTCGAGGCCCTCCGCCAGGGGGCCGGGGTCGATGCCGGGGGAGCCTAGGGTGCCGGAGACCGTGACCTCGAGGCCCTCCGTGGCGCCGGCGGCCCCACGAAGCCCGCCGGACACGGGAATGGCGTGCTGCCCGACGTTGCCCGTGGGCGCCTGGGTTCCGGTGAGGCCGGCGATGGCCGACAGGCTCGTCATCCCGGGGGCCAAGGAACTGCCGAAGCCCACCGGGACTTCGGGGGCCATGACCAGGGCGTCTTGGCTGCGGGTGTGGGTGACCGAGGTCTGCTCGATGGGCCGGTTGTGCATCGAGCAGGCGGCGAGGCCAGGGATCACGAACAGCGAGATGAGGGGGCGGATGGGCATGGGTGCGTCCTCCTGCACTGAAGCTAGAGGCCGGTCGTCCCACCTGCTGCCCTGAACCGACCGATTCCGAACAAAGCATGGGTCAGAAACCAGGGGGCCTGTTCGAATCTGGGTTGGTTCGTGGTGGGCCTTGGTCCACGATGTCGACCAGCACCACGTTTGCAGGGTTGCAGGGTGCATTCCCTCTGGGTCATGCTCAGGACCTCTGGAGCCGACCATGCCCAACGTGCTCACCTGCCACACCCCGCCCCTCGACCTTCGCTCCGGGTGGGTGGAGGACGTGACGGCACGGCACACCGGGGGGGGCCGGCACTACCACACGGTGCAGCACCTCGGCGAGATGCTGGACGCCTGGGCGGGCGTGCCCTGGCACGACCCCATCGCCGCCTGGGTCGCTGTGGTGCTGCACGATGCGGTGTACGCGGTCGGTGCCACCGACAACGAGGCGCGTTCCGCCGAGCTGGTGCCCGAGTGGGTGGCCCGATTCGTGGGGGACCCACCGGTCGTCGACGTGCCTCGGGTGCAGGCCCTCATCGAGGAGACGGCGCGCCACGGGGACCACGGCCCCCTCGACGACGACACCGCACACTTTGTCGACTGCGACATGGCCATCCTCGCGGCGTCCGAAGAACGCTTCGCCGAGTACGAGGCCCAGGTTCGGCGAGAGTGGGAGCCTCTGGTGGGGGCGGCCGACTACGAGGTTGGCCGTCGGCGGTTCTTCACGGGGCTGCTGGGGCGCCCGGTGTTTCAGTCTGCGGCATTCACGGCGCGGCTCGAGGTGCGCGCCCAGCACAACCTGGGCCGGGCTCTGGCCTGATCTACGTGGGGTCATCGCCCCCCCAGATGGACCGCGTCGCGCGGTCTATGGGAGGGAGGACGGCGAACAAACCACCCCTTCGCCCTTCTTGTCACAGGTCGTGGTGCCAGACCCCGAGACCTGGAGGATGCCCTTGGCGCCGTCGATCTGAATCAGGCAGTTGGCCGGCAGACGGGACTGAGGGATGACGAACGAGGTCGGTCCATCGATGGGCTTGGCCTTCCGAAGGCAGACCAACACGCTACCCTGGCCTTCCGTCTGCAGCACGACCTTCGCGTCGCCGTCGGATGGGCGGGCCGGGCTCGGATGCGCCGGTTCCGGGGAGTGTTGTGGCGCGTCGCTTGGGGGTTCCGGCTCGACCTGCACGCCGGCGCCACAGCTTGCCAGCATTGCGAGCCCTGCCAGGGCAGCATGGAATCGAGCGATGGGATGCCGCACGGAGTGGAGCAACGAGACGGTGCGCATCATGTGTGTACCTCCAAGTCATCCCCATCACTCGCCGCGTGCGGGAGCCTCTGGCTGCTGGGGGGCGTCACCATCATACCGGTCCACGTGTTCTGAAACCTAGGCGGGGTCGTCCTCGCTCTCGGCGTCGGCTCGCATTGCCTCCTTCAGTGCCTCGAGTTGCTCCCTGGCGGAGGCTTCGGCGGCCTTGCGTCCCATGGCCTCGGCCCGGCCGCGCACGCTCTTGCCTTCGCTGTCGATGTAGCCGGGGTTGGCCTGGCGCTCGAGCCTCCCGATGGACTCCCTGACGCTGTCGAGGCCACGGATGTGGGCTTGGTCGGACAGACCGGTGGTGGCCTCGTCGATGTCGATCTGCGCTTCGGCCAGCGCATGGTTCGCCACCGCCGTCTCCTTCTCCCGCTTGAGGGCCTGGACCCCTTCCCTGAGCTCCTTCTGGCCGGCCGTGGCCCCCTCCACCTGATCGGCAAGGTCCGTGAGGAGCCGGGCCTTGTCGGACAGCTCGGTGGTCAGCTCCTCCTTGCGGGCCAGCAGGACCAGGGCCGTGTCGTCGTCGCCCTCGGCGACCGAACCCTGCACTCCTGCCACCACCTGCTTCAGCTCGGTCTCCAGCGCCGTCACCTCGTCTGTGGTGCGGTCCCGCATCACGACCAAGCCGGCGATGCGGCTCTTGTGCTCAGCGAGGTGCTGGATGGCGTTCTCGATGGCGGACTCGTACACGGCGGCGACGTTGCGCTGCTCGACGCCGTCGACGACCTGGTTCAGCTGCTGGCGCAGGTTGTCGCGGATTCGCTGGAAGATGCCCATGATGCCTCCGTGGCCCATCGTACGCGGTGCACGTGGGCGGTCATGCAAGGTCGGCGAGGAGCGCCTCGGTGAAGGCCCATAGCTCTTGGGCGGCTTCGGGGTTTCGCCCGAGCCAGTTCGCCTTGGCGATGGCCACGTTGTCCAAGTACAGGCCGCCCTTCCCCTTCAGATCGGGATGGCATGCGGCCCACACGGTGGTGGCGGCTCCCTGGGCGATGGACGGGGTGAACGGGCTGATCAGCTTCAGCGCGAAGCGGGTGATGGCGGAGTTTCGGCCGATGTCGGTGGTGATCAACGTGCCAGGGTGCAGGGACAACGCCCGGACCCCGTGGTCGGCTTCGCGACGGTCGAGCTCGAGGGCCATGAGCACGTTGCACTGCTTGGCCAGGTCGTAGGCCGCGATGTCGCCGTGGGTGTCCTTCGTCAGGGGGACGTTGGGCAGATCGAGCTCCTTGCGGCCCCGGTGGCTCTCGGAGGCCACCATCACCACCCGGGCCTCCCCGTCGGCGGCCGCCGCTGCCCGGAGCTTGGGGAGCAGGGCGTCGGCGAGCACGAAGTGGGCGAGGTGACAGACGGCGAAGGTCCGCTCGATGCCCTGGGCGCTCTCGACGTAGCCGCCACCGAACACCCCGGCGTTCGCCACCAGGCCGTGGAGCAGCTCGGGCTCGAAGGCTTCGGCAGCGGCGCGCACCTGGTGAAGGTCTCCGAGGTCCGCGACGAAGGGGTGGACGTCGGCGTCGGGATGCCCCTGGCGGATGGTCGCGCAGGCCGCGTCGGCCTTGGCGGCGGTGCGTCCGCCCACGTGCACCTGAGCGCCCCGGGCGGCGAGGCTGCGGGCGGTCTCGAGGCCGATGCCGGCGGTGGCTCCGGTGACGAGGAGGGTGCGTCCGTGGAGGTCGATGCCGGCAAGAACCTGGTCGGCGGTACGGCGTGCCATCGGGACCTCCTGGGGCGTTCGTGGGTCGACCTGTAGCGCGAAGGAGCGCGAAGGGGTGCGGCATGGGGGGATGGGCGGGCAAAAGGGGGTGAAACCGATCGGGATTGGGCCGATGAGGTGCTCACGGCGGGGCCGGGCGGAGGGCATGCAATGCAAGAAGGGCACGACATCGAGGGGGCGCGGGCCGTGGGGACGGTCAGCGAGCGGCTGACGGCTGCGATGGCGCCGTTGGCCGACGAGGTGGTGGGCCTGTGGGACGCGGCCGATGACCGCGCCGAGCGCGCGACGCTGGTGCCGTTGCTGCAGCGCTTTGTCGCCGTGCCCCACGTCGAGGACCGCATGGTCCGTGACTACCTGCACTCGGTGAGGGCGGGGGACCGGCACTTGGCCGCCATCCTGCAAACGGGGAGTCCTCGGGTCGTGGCTGCCTACGCCCAGGTTGTGCTGCGACGGCTTCGTCGCGGCCGGGGCCTTGCACGCTATGCGGTGCGGCACCTTGCTCGGCGCGGGGACGGACTCGGCCTGCTGCGCGCGGTGGTGGTCTCGGAGCACTTCGCTCCCCGGGACGTGCTGACCGTGCTGGAGGCCCACCCCCATCGGGATCTGTGGGTCCGCGCGTTGCCGCGCTTGGCGCGGCACGGCAGCTTGCCGCCCACGGATCGAAAGAGCCTGGCGGCCTGCCTGGACCACCCCGACGCGGCGGTGCGGGAGCTGGCGCAGCAGCGATGGACCGAGGAGGGGCGGGGCCCGCTGGAGCCACGTTCCTGGAAAGAGGCTTGCGCGAGCTGGCCCCTGGATCCGCGCTCGGACGATGAGTTGCTCGTCGCGGCACAAGCATGGGGACACGAGGTGGTGGAACGACATGCGCGCTGGCTCGACGGCCTCGCGCGTCTTCGAGGAAAGGGACAAGTGGAGCGGGCGCCGAAGGTGTCCCGGATGGGCCTCGACGTGGTGTTCCGCCAGGAGTGGTCCTCCGAGCTGCTGCGGATCCGAGCGTCTCCGGCGCCGGTCCGGTCCCGGCCTCGGCTGGTGGTCACCCTGCGGGACGAAGACGGCGTGATCGTCGACATGTTCAGACTGCACCCCGTCCGCTTCGACGGGCCGGTGGCGGTGTTCGAGGCCTGGCTGCTCGGACGTCGTACGGCGGCGGTGTCGGCGGACGTGCGCCTGGCCTGACGAGGGGAGGGAGCTTCCCTGCCGCCGCGTTAGCAGGCGGGCACGCTCCCGTAGCTCAGCTGGATAGAGCATCGGCCTTCTAAGCCGGCGGTCACAGGTTCGAACCCTGTCGGGGGCACCACTTTGCACCTTGGTTTTCGAGGAGAGATGGTCGCCTCGCCGGGGCGGTTGCCGCCGTCCTGCCACCAAGGGAGGCAAGGATGAGCCGAGTCAGCAAGCCCAGGAAGCACGGGAAGCGCTGGCAGATCAGCTTCTACGATGCCTCAGGCCAGCGTCGGTGGCGGTCGTTCCCTTCCTTCAAGGATGCTCAGGTGGCCCTTCGGGGCCTTCAGGCCGAGGCGGATGCGGCGCGGCGCGGCGCATCGTCGACCGTGACAAGACCTTCGACGATTTGGTCGAGCTGTGGATGGACGTGAAGCACCGCAAGCGCTCGCTGGAAGGCGACGAGGGGCGCATCCGGAACCTTCGCCGGCCGGCTCTCACGGGGCTCAAGCTCGCAGAGAACACTGCGGCCCAGGTCGTTCGGTAGGAGCGGAAAGTGTCCGAGAAGGTGTCGACCGGCACGGTGCGGCAGGTGCTGAGCCTACTCCGGGGCGTGCTCAACGTGGCCGTGGAGCACGACTGGTAGGCCGCTGCCAGCTTTCTTTCCCCGTGCAGGGCGGCAGCGGCGCAGGATGAGTCGACTCGCCGCCAGCATGCCGCGGACCATGGCCGGATCGCTGTGTTTGGCGTGGAGGCGGATGTGTTCGGTCCGATGTTGGGTCGCTACCCTTCGAAAGGCATGCCCGCCCTCGACGTCTACCTGAAGGGCGGCCGTGTGGAGCGAGGCCTTCTTGGGGCCGCGGGGAGGGTCATGCAGAACTCTTTTGGTTTGAGCTGCAACGCTGTGGGGTCTCCTCCAGTAGTGCCGGCGAATCAACCAGGAGATCTGAAAATCATGCCGCTTCCCTATTCCGACCGTGCCCACCGCTTTGCCCTTCTTGCCGTCAGTGCTGGATTGGCAGTTTTGCCGATGTCTGCGAGTGCCGTCGGCCCTGATTGTTTGTTGGATCTGAGCGATGTGCAACTCACTGAAGGCGTGACTGGGCCCGGCGCCGAGTACGTGTTTGCGATGCCCGATGCTTGGAACGGACAACTGGTCACCTATGTCCGGGGCCAGACCGAAGCCGGGGAAGACCCGAATTTCACGGACAGCCTCTGCGTGGCCGCTGAGGTCGCCACCCGACATGGGTTTGCGGTGGCGGCGTCGGCGTTCAGCGTCAATGGCTTCGCGATCGCTGAAGCCACGCGCGAGACCCACCAGCTACGGGGGCTCTTTGCGTCCGAGTTTGGCCATCCCGACAAGACCTTTGTCTGGGGCAAGTCGATGGGTGGCTTGGTTGGGGAGGACCTCATTGAGCAGTATGCACCGTCTCAGTATGATGGGGCCCTCCTCGAGTGCGGACTTGTCGGCGGGTCGACGGAGCAGTTCGAACACTCCTTCACGGCCGGTGTGTTGTTCGATCACTTCTTCGACGGGGCCTTGGGCTACGATCTCACTGAGCCGCCGAGCGGGCTGGACGAGGCGGTGGAAACTCAGAGGGTGATCGACATCCTGGCGGCTGACCTGGTGTCGGCGGCTCAGGCAGACCTCGGGGAGTGTCTTGACCAGTGTTGTAGCTACGTCTGGTGGTTGGGTGAGACCGTCTGCAATCCCTTTTGTGTGGCCGGCTCCGACATCGACCTGGATGGGTCCGTGGCCCTGGAGCTTGCCCGGGTCGATCAGTCCCAGATGGTGGTCCGCGAGGATCGGCTGGATGCTGTACTCGATCTCGCAGATGAGTTTCAGATCCCGCTTGGGCTCTCGCCCCTCGAGAGGGACCTCATCGATACCTTTCTTGGGCACAGGTTGGTTCCGAACGTCGTCGAGATCTACGGTCAGGTAGTCACGGGAGCGGTTCTGAACCTGTCTCCGGAGCTGGAGTCCCTCACCCAGGGCCGTCATGCGTTCGGGAACATGGACGTGGACTACACGGGCAGCGAAGACGACGTGGCGATGAATGCCGGGGTTCCCCGTGTAGATGCGCATCCCGCTGCCGCCAATGCGCTTGCGAACTGGCACACGCCGGATGGTGACCTTGGCGCACCGATTGTGACGCTTCACAATGTCGTCGATCCCGTCGTGCCCTACTTCCACGAATCACTGCTACAAGGCGTTGTGCAGACGGCGGGAGCCGACGACTTGCTGGTTCAGCAGAGCGTCGAAGCCTTCGGTCACTGCGAGTTCACGGCAGGTGAGCTCGAGGGCGCGTTCCTGGACATGGTCGGTTGGGCAAACGACGACGTGGTCCCAGCGGGCGGAGACGTGACGGGCCGCATTCTTCCCTGATCGATGGGAGTAGCTACGAACTCGTTCCTGCGGCCGGGCCGTGTGGGCCCTGCAGCGCTCGGTCCCCATGAGCTCCAGGGCCCATGGGCCGTCGGCGGAGCCCGGGTCTGTCACCCCGAGGCCGTCGGCGAGGCGGTTCGTGTAGGCGAAACAGCACGCCACGTTCACCACGTCATGGACCTCCCGGTCCGAGTAGCCGGCGGCTCGCAATGCCTGGACGTCGGCCTAGGTCGGGCCGGAGTGGTGGTCACCCAGGAATCCCGCGTGGGCCACCGTTCACCGGCTATCCCGAGAATCCGACGACGCAGCCATCGGGCGTGTAGCGGGTCTGAATGCAGCGCTTGTTTTGAGTCGTGCCCAGCCGTCGGCACGGGACGACGGCGCAGGCAGCCGAAGCCGACCTGCGCCGACCACCTTAGCGACGGGGCGGCGCGTAGTTCGTGAGCTTGATGCCATCGACCGCGGCGACGTACTCCTCGATGCTGGGCGTCCGGCCCAGGATGGTGGACAGCACGACCACAGGGGTCGAGGCCAGCAGGGACTCGCCCTTCTTCTCGTCGCTGTCGGCCACCACGCGGCCCTGGAACAGGCGGGTGGACGTGGCCATCACCGTGTCGCCCTTCTCGGCCTTCTCCTGGTTGCCCATGCACAGGTTGCAGCCCGGACGCTCGAGGTACATCGTGTTCTCGTACGTCGTGCGGGCGGCCGTCTTGGGCGCGTCGTCGTCGAACTCGAAGCCCGCGTACTTCTTCAACACGTCCCAATCGCCCTCTTCCTTGAGCTCGTTGACGATGTTGTACGTGGGCGGGGCCACCACCAGCGGCGCCTTGAACTCCACCGTTCCGTTCATCTTCTCGATGTTCCTGAGCATCTGGGAGATGATCTTCATGTCGCCCTTGTGCACCATGCACGACCCGACGAAGCCGAGGTCGACGGGCTTGTTGCCGCCGTAGAACGAGATGGGGCGGATGGTGTCGTGGGTGTACCGCTTGGACACGTCGTCGTTGTTCACGTCCGGGTCGGCGATCATCGGCTCGACGATCTGGTCGAGGTCGACCACGAACTCCGCCGTGTACTTGGCGTTGGCATCGGGCTGCAGGGGCGGCTTGTCGCCGGAGCGGATCTGGTCGATGCGCTCCTGCGCCTTGGCGATGAGGCCCTTGAGCACCTGCTTGTCGTTGTCCATGCCGCGGTCGATCATGATCTGGATGCGGCCCTTGGCGATCTCCAGGGACTGAACCAGGGTGTCGGGCTCGGAGATGCAGATGGAGGCCTTGGCCTTCATCTCCGCGGTCCAGTCCGTGAACGTGAACGCCTGGTCGGAGAGCAGCGTGCCGAGGTGCACCTCGATGATCTTGCCCTGGAAGACGTTGTCGCCGCCGAAGGCCTTGAGCATCTGGGCCTGGGTGGCGTGCACCACGTCGCGGAAGTCCATGTGGTCCTTCAGGGTGCCCTTGAAGGTGACCTTGACGGACTCGGGGATCGGCATGGTGGCCTCCCCGGTGGCCAGCGCCAGCGCCACGGTGCCGGAGTCGGCCCCGAAGGCCACCCCCCTGGACATCCGGGTGTGGGAGTCGCCGCCGATGATCACGGCCCAGTCGTCGATGGCGATGTCGTTGAGGACCTTGTGGATCACGTCGGTCATGGGGGCGTACTCGCCCTTGGGGTCACGGGCGGTGATCAGCCCGAACCGGTTCATGAAGCCCATGAGCTTGGGGATGTTGCGGCGGGCCTTCGAGTTCCAGACCGAGGCCGTGTGGCAGCCCGACTGGTAGGAGCCATCGACGGTGGGCGAGATGACGGTCGCCGCCATCATCTCCAGCTCCTGGGAGGTCATCAGGCCGGTGGTGTCCTGGGACCCCACGATGTTGACCTTCACGCGGACGTCCGACCCGGCGTGGAGCACCTTGCCCGGGGTGGTGCCCACGGCGTTCTTGTTGAAGATCTTCTCGACGGCCGTGAGTCCCTGGCCCTCGTGGCTGATCTCCTTGGAGGTGGCGTAGACCGGCGGCACGTCGATGCCGAGGATGCCGGCTGCGGTGGTCTGCAGCTTCTTGCCGAACACCACGGCGTAGGAGCCCTTGGCGCGGATGAACTCGAGCTTCTGAGGCGTCAGCGCTGCCGAGATGTCGCACAGCTCGACGGAGCCATCCTCGTTGGTGAGCTTCTTGGTCTGGGTGTGGATGGTGAGGACCGTTCCGGTGTCGATGGAGAAGAGCTGCTCCAGGACCGCCTCGCCGTCGTCGTCGAGGACGGGAGCGCCGCTGGCGTCGAGCTTCTTGACCCAGTTCTTCAGGTCGACGCCGACGCCGCCGGTCACGCCGACGGTGGTGAGGAAGATGGGGGAGATGCCGTTCGTGCCGCCGACGATGGGCGCGATGTTGATGAACGGGACGTACGGGCTGCCCTGGATGCCCGTCCACAGGGCGACGTTGTTCACGCCGGACATGCGGGACGACCCCACCCCCATCGTGCCCTTGTCGGAGACCAGCATGACGCGCTTGTCGGGGTGCTGCGCCTTGAGGTCGAGGAGCACCTGCTGGGCCGCCTTGTCGTGCTCGAAGAGGCTCTGGCCGTGCAGCTCGCGGTCGGAGCGGGAGTGGGCGTCGCTGCCGGGGGACAGCAGATCCGTCGAGACGTCGCCCACGGCGACCACGTAGGTGACCACCTGGATGGTCTCGTCGACAGGGGCCAGGCGGGTGAAGAACTCGGCCTTCGCGTAGCTGTGCAGCAGGTCCGTGGCGAGGGCGTTGCCTGCCTTGTGGGCGGCCTCCAGGCGATCGGTGTCGGCCTCGTAGAGGAAGACCTGGGTCTTGAGGACCGCGGCGGCCTGGGCGGCGAGGGCGGCGTCGTCGCCGAGGGCCAGGTCGAGGAGGACCTCGATGGAGGGGCCGCCCTTCATGTGGGACAGCAGCTCGAAGGCGAAGGTCGGGGTGATCTCTTCGACGACCGCTCCGCCGACGATGATCTCCTTCAGGAATCGTGCCTTGGCGCCGGCCGCGCTCGTCGTGCCGGGGAGGGTGTTGTAGATGAAGAAGTTCAGCGACCCCTCGCGGTGCTCGTGGCCCGTGTCCCGGATCTGGGCGACCAGCTCTTCCACGAGGTCGGCATCCTCGATCGGCTTCGGGTGAAGGCCCTGCTGTTCGCGGGTCGTGATCTGGTCGAGGTAGTCCGAGTACAGGCTCATGGTCGTCTCCGGGACAGCGTGGGGAGCGGGAGTGGACGCTGTCCTATTCCGGTCGCCTGCTTCGCGGCACGGGGGAGCCGTGCCTGCGGCTCACTGGGGCTGGGGCGGCCGGACGACGTACACATTGCAGTGGGCGCGACGGACCACCTGCTCGGCGACGGACCCCAGGAAGAAAAGGCTCACGCCCGTGCGGGGGTGGGCGAGACCCCGGGCCTCGACGACGCGAAGGCCAAAAAGGCCGCGCCGCCCAGGCGACCGCATCGACGTGGCGGATTTTGGGCGTGACGGTGGGGGAATGCGCATGGGATCGAGGGTCGCGCTATGGCCGACGAGCAAAGGAGACCACGCATGTACACGAGCCGAAAAGTCCGCAGGGCTGTCCAGGACCTGTCCGACGGGGACTTCGCCATCCTCTTGGACGACCTCGATCCAGAAGCTCGGGCCGTGGTCGAGGACGACGCGGGCAGGAGCGATCAGGCCATGGCGCTCACGCGACACTACGACGAGAGCCGAACCCTGGGCACGCTCGTCGGGTTCATCCGGGAGATCACGCCGAGCGCGAAGCTCTGACTCGAGCCGCGGGGACGTCGGTTCCAGGTGCTAGCAGGGCGCGGGCTGCCAATCCGGGGTGAGGGCCTCGACCTGGCGGGCCACGGTGAGAGCCAGCGGGTCGTTGTGACGCCCCGCCACGACCTGCACGCCGACCGGCATCTTGCGGCGGTCGAAGCCCGTCGGAACGGCGGTGGCGGCCAGCTCCAGCACGTTGATCACGCCGCAGTAGCTGTAGGCGGTCGGCCGCAACACGGGCCACCGATGGCGATGGGCGCTGCGGGGGTAGACCGGGCAGATCAGCACCCCGCGGGGCCCGAGGGTGGCCTCGATCTCGGCCCGCATCTCGTCGGCGGCCGCGTTCATGCTGCGCATGCGGCCCTCGACGTGGGTCACGGGCTCGAAGGTCGCCATGATCAGCGAGATGAGCTGGTGCTTGGACCGCCGGGTCGGCCACTTGGCCCACTCCGCCAGGAGCGTGGCGATGCCTTCGTGGCCGAGGAGCTGCGCCACGGTGGGGTCGCCGGTGGTGGCCAGGCGTGCGCCCCAGATCTCCGCCGACAGCGACAGGTGGGAGGGCTCGTAGCGCTCGGTGCGAAATCCCTGGCGCGCCAGGCTTCGGACCGTGCCCTCCACCGCGTCGCGGACCGCGGGCTCGCAGCGTCCCGACAGCGGCACGCCGTTGTCGACGAACCAGTGCACGGTGACCTCCTCGGGGTTCACCGCCAGGGGCTGGAACCGCGGAACGTCGGCATCCGCGTGAGGGTCGGCGTCCACCGAGAGCACCTGCATCATCGTCTCGAGGTCCTGCACGGTGCGGCCCATGGGCCCGGTCACGCAGTAGCGATGGCGCACGGTGTCGACCGGAGGCCAGTGCCCCGCGGCAGGGAGGTACCCGCCGCTCGGCTTGTGGCCGACGATGCCGTTGAAGAAGCATGGGTTCCGAATCGAGCCGCCGATGTCGGCGCCGAGACCCATCGGGCTGCCACCGGCCGCGATGATCGCGGCCTCTCCGCCACTGGAGCCCCCTGCGCTGCGTCGAAGGTCCCAGGGGTTGCGGGTGCGGCCGTAGATGCGGTTGACGGACTCGAGCCAGAGGCCTGCCTCGCTCACATTGGTGACCCCCATCACGATGGCACCGGCTTCCCGCAGGCGCTGCACCTGGGGCCCATCTTCGGACGCGGTCACGTCCTGGCGCGCCACCACGCCGGCGGTCCACGGCATCCCTTCCACGGCGATGAGCTCCTTGACCGTGCACGGGACGCCGAACAGCGGCGGCAGCTCGGTGGCGCCCGCTGCGAGCTGCTCGGTCTGGGCGGCGGCCTCCGCGCGAGCGGCATCGAAGCGGTTGGCAACGACGGCGTGGACGGAGGGGTTCACCGACGCGACGCGCTCGATGTGTGCCTCGAGGACCTCAGTGGGCGTCGCCTGCCCCGTGGCGATGAGGCGGGCGAGGGTGGTGGCCGGGAGGTGGCAGAACGGATGCATGAACCCGTATAGCCGGACGGGTGGCGCCATCGGGGACTGCTCAGGCTCGGAAGGTCAGAGCCCCGGCAGGTACCAGAACGACGTCTTGCTCGCCGCGGTCAGCCGCACCGGGGATGCCGAGAAGTACGAACCGCATCGGACGCCTCTGAAGCAGCCCCACGTGGGCCGGTGCGTGCGGGTCCGTGGAGCGTGCTCTCGTCGATGTTACCCGGGCCCATGTCGTACGAACAACAGCTCATCGCCATCGAAGACCTCGCCGACGTGGACCTGGCTCAGGCCCTCGCCGCGGCCACGGCCTTGTCGAGCGAAGGGGCAGAACAGGCCACCCAGCGCTCGCTGATGCTCGGCTCCCTCACCGCTCGCGACGGCGACTTGGACGCGGCCCTCGGTCACCTGAAGGCCGCCAGCGCCTCGGCGCGGGGGGCGGGGCTGGTGGTGCTCGAGGCGGAGGCCCAGGTCACCCGAGCCAGCGTGCATGCGGCCCTTGGGGAGTACGACACGGCGGTGCCCATGCTGCGCTCTGAGGTGGAGCGCCTCGGCGGTGTCTCCGGCGCCGAAGAGCTGCTCCGCGATGCCCGAGCGGAGCTCGAAGCGTACGAGAACTTGCTGGGGCGCTAGGGCTCGCCCCGAGCCGCAGCGGTGGATGGAGGACCGCCTCCCGCCAGCGGTCCGCCGGTCTGGGGGATAGGTTGCCCCATGCTCTTGTGGCTGCTGGCCTGCCGACCCGACGCGGCACCCCCTCCCGACGTCTCGCCCCCCACGGCGACCACGGCCGTCACCGCGTCCACGGGAGACACCGCCCCCACCGACACCATCCCCGTCGACGACCCGCGGGTCGAAGGCCACGGGGTGGTCACCTGCGCCGACCCGTCGGCTCGGGCTGCTGCCCCCTTCACCCGGGTGGAGGTCGGCACCGACTGGCCCATGCCCCCCGGCTACCGCACAGGGGCGTGGGACCTCCGCTTCGGCGGTCGCGGGGTGAGCGTGGCCGACCTCGACGGCGACGGCGTTCTCGACCTGTTCGTGCCCCGTCAGCGCTTCGGGTCCCGCTTCCTGTTCGGCGATGGCACCGGCGCGCTGGTCGACCGCTCCATGCAGGCCCTCGACCACGAGCTCCGGGACGCCTACGGCTCCACCGCCGTCGATGTAGAAGGCGACGGCGACGTGGACGTTCTCGTGTACCGCCAGACCTCCTCGCCCGTGTTGTTGGTCAACCAGGGCGACGGCACCTTCGAGCCCGAGGTCCATGCTGAGTGGGACCCCGACTACGTGGGCTGTGGCGGCACGGCGAGCTTCGGCGACCTCGATCTCGACGGCGACCTCGATCTGTTCTACGGGCGACTGGGCGCCGAGCGAGGCGAGACCTACTTCGCCTGTGCTTCCACCCTGCTGCGCAACGATGGGGTGGGGGTCTGGACAGACGTCTCGAGCCAGCTGTCCGCCGACGTCCAGTTCATGCGGGTGATGGTCAGCGCCTGGCTCCCCCTCGACGACGACCCCTGGCCGGAGCTGTACACCGTGGCGGACCTGCCCGAGGTCCTCGACGGCAACCGCGTGCTCGACAACACCGACGGCGTGTTGTCCGAGCTCCCCACCCACGACCTGCACGTGGAGACGGCCGGGATGGGCCTCGCCGTGGGCGACGTCAACGAAGATGGCATCGTCGACCTGATGATCCCAGGCATCCGTGAGCTGCTCTACATGCGCAGCTCGGCGGTGGGCTGGATCGAGGCCTCCGACAGCACGGGGATGGTCCCCGAGCCGGCCCGTGGGCAGAACGTCGCCTGGGGGGGCGAGTTCGTGGACCTCGACAACGACAGCTACCTCGATCTGCCCGTTCTCTTCGGCGAGATCTACGGGGTGACCACGCCGGTCCAGCCCGACGAGGTGTACCGCAACAAGGGCGACGGCACCTTCGAGCGGGTGGGGGAGGCCTGGGGCTTCGACGACGGCCTGTTCATGCGGGGCTACGCCGTGGCCGACCTCGACGGCAACGGCTTCGTCGACGTGGTGAAGCGGGAGTTCTCCGGCATCGTGGTGCTCGACCTCGGGACCTGCGACGACAGCGGCTGGCTCACGGTTCGTCTCGACGACGCCACCTCGAAGAACCCCGCTGGGGTCGGCGCCCACGTCGTGGTGTGGGCCGGGGAGCGTCGTCTCCATCGCTGGCTGCTGTCCGGGGGCACGTCGTACGCATCCTCGGGGCCGCTCGAGCTGTACGTCGGCCTCGGCGACCTCGACCGGGTCGATGCCATCGAGGTCTTCTGGCCCGATGGGGAGCGGGAGCTGTACGGCGGGGCGGACGCGCGGCAGGCGGTCACCATCCACCGCTGAGGGTCACGCCGCCGTGGGAAGCACCCGTGGCAGGGTCAGGGTGAAGGTCGAGCCCTGCCCCAGCTCCGACTGCACCTCGATGCGTCCGCCCATGCACTTGGCCAGGGAGGCGCTGATCGCCAGGCCCAGGCCGGTCCCACCGAAGCGCCGGGTCGTGCTGCTGTCGGCCTGCTTGAAAGGCAGGAAGACCTTTTCTCGCTGCTCTTCGTTCATGCCGATGCCGGTGTCGTGGACCGAGACCGAGAGGAAGTCGCCATCGTCGCTGGTCTGAAGACGCAAGGTGCCCTGCTCCGTGAACTTGTTGGCATTGCCCACCAAGTTGAGGAGTACCTGTCGAACCCGGACCTCGTCGCCGATGACCTTCGGATGCGCCATGGAAGGCTCCACCACGAGGTGGTTGCCTTTCGCCTCCACCAACGGGTCGAGGGTGCGGGCCACGTCCTGGATCAGCTCGTCGAGATGGAAGGGCCGGTGCTCTAGATCCAGCTGCCCCGCCTCGATCTTGGACAGGTCGAGCACGTTGTTGATGAGCTGCAGCAGGTGCTGACTGGCGCGCTCTACTCGGGCGAGGTCGTCGAGGCTCTCGTCCATGTCCTGGCCTTGCAGCTCGTCCGAGACGAGCTGTGTGTAGCCGATGATGGCGTTGAGTGGGGTGCGTAGCTCATGGCTCATATTGGCGAGGAACGCGGACTTCGCCTCGTTCGCCGCCGCCGCCGCGGTGGCGCTTCCGTGGGCCTGAACGGCGTGATCCACCGCGAGGACCCGGTAGCGAGCGACGGCGCGGCTCGTGATGCCCAGGACGACGAGGAGGAAGGCGGGAACGAAGAAGGTTGGCCAGAAGGCGTCGCTGTCCATGGACGGGTCGCCGAGCCGATCGCGTCCCGCGACCACAGCCATCCAGGCCGCCGCCTGGAATGCCGCCCAGGGCAACACCTTCTCGGCGTCGAGGAGGGTCGCCAGTGCCACGGCGACGGCCATGGACATGGCCGCGATGGTGAGCGCCGCGAGGGCCGTTCCCGCCAGGCCTCCGGCGACCGCCTGGGCCGTCCACACCAGGAGGGTGATGGTGCACGCGGTCCGGACCCGGCCTCGACGCAGCGCCAGGGTCGCGAGCCCCAGGATGGGCACGCAGACGCCGTAGGTGACGCTGAGGGCGAAGGGCTCGGAGGCACCGGTGGATGCTGAGACGAGGGCGAGGGCGACCGCCCCGCACAGGAACATCGCGGTGCCCAGATACAGGATCGGTGGCAGCGACTTTCGACGAAAATCCGCGTGGGAGACGGGCCCCGTCACAGCGCGTGCGCCCGTGGGATGGACCGGTCCGCCTGCCCGACGGGGACGTCGTGGTCCAAGGTGGCGTGTGTGCGCGGCGGCTGGAGCATCTCTCCCCCGACCTACTCTTCGGACCCCTCGGTGAAGGATGAAGGAGGTGCCGAGGTCGCCTCCCCGATGACGAAGTGCCTTCCTCTCCATTTTGCAGGGTGAAGCACGAGGTTCAATCCCGCCGCCTCGAAGCGCGGGAGGATGTCGGGGACTCGAAAATTCAGGTAGTACATGTGAAACGGCGGGTCGAGAAGGCGGTTCCGCAGACGGATCGCGGCGTTGAAGCCGTGGAGCGCCCACCAGGCCCGGCGATGGGGGCCGACCGAGTAGCCGGTCAGGAACACGAAGCGGCCGGTGGGCGCCAGGAGTCGCTGGACGGCGGCGAGGAGGGCCGGCTGCTCGTGGGTGCGGATGTGCCCGAATGCACCGAAGCAGGTGATCACGTCGAAGGGACCCAATCGGCCTGGATTCAGGGCGTCGCCTTGCACGAACCGAACCCTGGGCGGACCGCTTGCTGCCAGCCGATCCCGCGCCACGTCCAGCATGCCCGCGCTGGCGTCGAGGCCCACCACCTCATCCATACACACCCTGACCAGCATGGCGGCGCCGGCGCCGGTGCCACAGCACAGGTCGAGTCCTCGACGTGGGGGCGTCTCCCAGGCGCGGACCCGGTCGGCCACCTGGTCGAGGAGGTCATCCGGGGTGCGGAAGGGGGTGGCGTCGAACTTCGGGGCCAGCAGGTCGTAGCCTCGCTCGGTGGACGAGAGGGCTTGCTGCGCGAGCTCGAAGAAGCTGGGTCCGTCTGGGCCGTACATGGAGGTCAGCGTACCGCGCCCCGGTGACCCTGGTGGCGGGGGCGACGCACCGTTTGGCGACATGGCGGTTCTCGCCAGACCCGTGCTCCGGTACGATGGACCCGCCGGAGGTTGCCTGATGTCTGCACCCCATGCGCTCCCCCAGTCGGTGTTCGATCGCATCGTGGCCTTGCGTCGCGATCTGCATCAGCACCCGGAGCTGTCCTGGTCCGAGAACCGCACGATGGCCCAGATCAGCGCTCAGCTCGAGGAGATCGGGATTCCACACCGAAAGGCGGTGGCGGGAACCGGGATCATTGCCGACCTTCCTGGGATCAGCGACGGCCCGCGCATCGCCCTGAGGGCCGACACCGACGCGCTGCCCGTGCACGAAGAGACGGGGCTGGACTTCGCCAGCGTGCATGACGGCGTGATGCACGCGTGTGGCCACGACGGGCACACCTCCATGCTGGTGGGGGCCGCGCAGATGCTGCGGGAGGCGCCACCGCCCCTCCCGGTTCGCCTGCTCTGGCAGCCGGCCGAGGAGCTCGGGCAGGGAGCGATTGCGATGGTGGAAGCGGGCGCGATGGATGGCGTCGCGATGATCTTCGGAGGTCACCTCGATCGCCACTACCCGCCGGGCACCCTCGTCGTGACCGATGGGGCCGTGAACGCCTCCACGGACACCTTCCGCATCGAGATCACCGGCAAGCAGGGCCATGGCGCGCGCCCCCACGAGACGATCGACGCCATCGTGATCGGCAGCCTGTTCGTCACGTCCCTCCAGACCATCGTGTCCCGGGAGATCGATCCCGCTCGCCCCTCGGTCATCAGCGTGGGTCGCTTCGATGCGGGCTCCGCCGCCAACGTCATTGCGGGCAGGGCCGTGCTGGAGGGCACCATCCGAGCCCAGGACCGCGACGTGCGCGACCACCTGTGCAAGGCCATCGAGCGGATCGCCAGGGCCGTCGGTGACCTCCACGGGGCCGGCATCGAAGTGGACGTCCGGGTGGGGACCCCGCCGGTGATCAACCCGCCGGGTGCCACCGCCCTGGCCCGGTCGGCCGCGGCCGACATCGTGGGCGCCGACAAGGTGCTCACGCTCCACACCGCCAACATGGGGGGCGAGGACTTCGCCTACTTCATGGAGCAAGTGCCCGGGGCATACATCCGCTACGGGGCCCAGGTTCCCGGACGGGAGAGCTTCCCTGCCCACTCCAGTCGCTTCGACATCCACGAGAGTGCGCTGGGCACCGGTGCGGCCTGGCTCGATCGAGTGGCCCGTGTCGCGGGGGCCCACGTGCAGGAGGAGGGGGTGTGACGCCGTCGGACGACGTCAGCGTTCGCGAGGCCACTGAGGCCGACGTGCCCGCGATCGTGGAGATCTTCCATCGGGTCTACGGCGACGAGTACCCCTACCGGACCTTCTACGACGAGTGGTGGCTGAAGCGCTCGGTGTACACCGACGACATCGTCATGCTGGTGGCGGTCGACGGGGCTGGCTCCGTGTTGGGCACCGCGAGCATCGTGTTCGATCTCGGTGCGCACTCGGACCTGCTGGCCGAGTTCGGGCGCCTTGCGGTCGATCCGGACGCGAGGGGCTTGTGCATCGGCAGTCTGTTGATGGCGAAGCGGTGCGAGTTCGCGGAGCGGCGGCTGCACCTGGGCTTGGCCCAGAACCGGTGTGTGCACCCGTTCAGCCAGCGCATCAGCAGGACCCACGGCTTTGCCGCAGTGGGCTTCCTTCCGCTGAAATATCAGTTCGACTCCCGAGAGAGCGTCATCCTGTGGGGGCGTCACTTCGGCATGGGGCTCTCGCTGCGACGCAATCACCCGCGCATCGTGCCCGAGGCCGTGGCCCTCGCCAGTGTCTGCCTGGAGGGCTGTGGCCTACCGGCGGACGCCATCGTCGACGAGACGTCCCCGTCCTACCCCCACGGCGGCACCTACGACATCGACGAGCTCACAGCGCAGGGTTTGCCCAGCTTGCTTCGCATCGAGCGAGGTCGCGTGCGTCGCCGAGAGGTCTTCGGCCCCATGCGGCTGCAGTACGGCTTCTTCCAGCTGACGGCCCGCGATGCCCACTACTTGATCGCCCGTCCTCCGGACGCCAACGCCGTGGGGGGCGCCATTGGCTACATCCACGACGAGGTCAGCCTCTCCGCCCATGTCTTCGAGCTCATCCACACCGACGAGCACGTGGTGCGCGTGCTGCTCGAGACCTTCGTGGCGCGGTGCCGCGACGATCTCGACGTGAAGTACATCGACATCGACGTGAGCGCCTACGCCCCTCGGATGCAGCGCACGCTGTTGGAGCTGGGCTTCCTGCCGGCCGCCTACGTGCCCGCCATGGTGTTCCACGACACCGAGCGACTCGACGTCGTGAAGATGGTGAAGCTGCTGATCCACGACATCGAGCTGGGGGACGTGCAGCTGATCCCGGAGAGCCAGCGGGTCGCAGACCTCGTGTTGCCGGCCTTCATCAAGCAGGCGGTGGTTCCCCGCATCGCAGAGGCCATCGGCGACGTCGCTCTCTTCGACGGGCTCACCCCCGAGCAGGCGCAGCGGGTGGCCGGGGTCTGTGGCGTTCGCCACGTGGTGGCGGCGGAGGTGCTGTTCGAGGCGAACGGCCCAGGAGAGCGCATGTACGTGCCGCTCGACGGTGACATCGAGGTGTACGTGGACGGCGCAAGGGTGGGGGTCGTGGGCCGAGGGGAGGTGGTGGGCGAGGTCTCGGTCCTGACGGGGTCGTCCCACTCGGCGTCGGCCGTGGTGGCGGCCGCTGGAACCGTCGCCGTCCTCTCCCAGTCGGACTTGGCGAACCTGCAGCGTCAGCGGCCCGATATCGCCGTGGTGTTGTACCGGAACTTGGCCGTGGGGCTCGGGGAGAAGCTGCGTCGCGTGGACCAGGAGATGGCGACCCACGAACCGGCGGTCCGAAGGGAGTGATGCTCGGGGTCAGGAGCGGCGTCGACGGAGGAGCAGCGCGCCGAGCCACAGCCCCGACCAGGCCGCCGTCGGGCCTCCGGCGCCCGCACATCCGCAGCCGCCGTAGCTTCCCCAAGAGAGGGCGAGGTCGGCGCCGGTGCAGTTCTGGTCGACGCCGTCGTCGGCGATCTCGGAGGTGCCTGGAGACCGCTTCGGGTTGCCGTCGTCGCAGTCGCCCAGCTTCTCCACCGCCTCGGCCGGAGGCTCGCACGCCAGCACGATGTCGTCTCCGGCGTAGCCGTCGCCATCGCCATCGATCGCGTAGGCTAGCAGGCCCTCGGTGTCGTCGTCGTCGTCGTCGGCGAGGCCGTCGCAGTCTTCGTCGGTGTCGTCGGGGTCGCAGATCTCGGTGGCCCCGGGGTTCACGTCGTCGCGTCCGTCGTCGCAGTCCTGCCCCGGCAGTGGATCGATCACCGGGTCGCAGGCGAGCTCCTGCTCGGTGCCGATGTAGCCATCTCCATCGCGGTCCACGTCCTGCACCACGGCGCCCACGGCGTCGTCGTCGTCGTTGTCCGCGACGCCGTTGCAGTCTTCGTCGACGTCGTCGTCGTCGCAGATCTCGCTGGCCCCAGGGTTCACGTCAGCGCGGACGTCGTCGCAGTCGTCGTTCGTGAGGACCGCGTCGGGCGCGGGGTCGCAGGCCGCGCCGACCGGCTTCGAGCCGAGGGCTCCGTAGCCGTCGTCGTCGTCGTCGGGGTAGAGCTGCCGCTTGCCGACGGCGTCGTCGTCGTCGTCGTCGCTCAGACCATCGCAGTCTTCGTCGTCGTCGTCGGGATCGCAGATCTCCGGTGCATCGGGGTTCACGTCGAGCCGCGCGTCGTCACAGTCGCCCCCGACGAGGGCCTCTCCGGCTGCGCTGCAGTCCGCTGTGGTCGCTGGGGCCAGCCCAGCACCGAAGCCGTCGTCGTCGGCGTCCACATAGCAGTCGTCGGAGCCGCTGCAGTCCTGATCGATGCCGTCGCCGGGGATCTCCGGGGCGCCTGGGTACACAGCCGGGTCGTTCGGGGCGCAGTCCACGTCGTCGGGGGAGCCGTCGCCGTCGCTGTCTTCGCCGATGGTGTCGTCGAAGTTCGGCTGGTAGGCGCCGATGTCGGCGGTCGAGCCGTCGGGGTCGTTGTAGGCTGCGTCGGGGTCGCCAGCGTCGATCAGGGGACTGGAGGAGGCGAGCGAGAAGTCGCTGCCCAGGCAATTGCCGGGGAGGTAGCCTGCGAGCTCCGGGTCGACGCCGTAGGTATTGCCGGTCCCGCCGGGCACGTCTTCGTCGATGACGGTGTTCTCGTGGAACCAGCTGTAGCTGAGCTCCACCAACGCGCCGCCGGCGACGGCACCGGCACCGCCGTGGTTGCCCCAGACCAGGTTGTTGACGAACGGGGTGAGGTCGTTGGCGCGGAGGGCGGCCCCGATGCCATTGGACGTGTTGCCGATGAAGTGGTTGTTGACCACCTCGGACGCCACCGAGACGTAGGCAGCGCCTCCTTCGTCGTCGGAGTGGTTCTCGCAGAACACGTTGTCGGTCACCGTCGTGCTCGCCTCGAGGTGGAGCGCGCCCCCCGGGCCTCCCGCGGTGTTGCGGGCGAACAGGCTGTTCCGGATGTCCGGGGGGACGTCGTTGGTCAGGTGAACCCCACCGCCCTGGGACATCGCCACGTTGTCGATGAAGAGCACGTGGTCGAAGTCGCATGCCGCGCCGTTCTCGCACATGGCGCCGCCGCCGAGGTCGGCCTGGTTGTCACGGACGGTGCTGTTCATCAGCGTGAGCGTGCCGCTGTTGTGGACGTAGATGGCGCCGCCCAACTCGGTGGCCTCGCAGCCTTCGAAGGTGGTGGTCGACACGGCGGCCTGGGAGTCGCCGTGGACGTGGAGACAGGCGCCGTTGTCGGAGCTGCCGTTGCGCAGGACCGACCCCTTGAGCACGAGCTGCCCGGACTGCTCCACCAGGATGACCCGGTTCGTCCCGTCGCCGTCGATGGTCACGAACTGCACGAGGAGCTCGGCGCCCTGGCGCACCCGAAAGAACCCGGTCTCTTCTCCGTCGGACACGAGCACGACGTCGGCGGGGTCGCCGGTGCCCTCGATGGTGAGTGGCATGTCGACCACGACGGCCTCGGTGTAGGTCCCCGGGTGGATGCGCACGACGTCGGCAGCGGCGGCAGCGGCCACGGCGGCCTCCACCGTGGCGTACGTCTGCCCCGCACCGACGTCGAGGGTGGCAGACCACGCGGGCAGTACGAGCGCCATGAGGATGGAAGACATAGCAAGAGTGTATGGCATGCGTGCGCTCGGCCGCTCGAGCTGTCACGCCGTAGCAACCTGGGTCGGGACGGCGTGGAACCTGTGCGTGACGGTTTGCTGCAGGGCTGAGAAGGACCCGGACCGTCTCGTCGAGCTACTCTTGCCGCACATGCGCTCCTGTTTCATCCGCCCCCGTCCCTTGCTCTTGGTGTCGACCGTCCTCTCGGTCACGTGGGCGGTGCCAGTGGCTGCGTTCGAGGGCCAAGGGGCGCCGGCCCCCCCCGCCACGGGGACCCATCCGGCCAGCACCCTGGCTGCGCCAGTGGGGCCGGTGGCCGGGTCTTGGACGGTGCAAGGGGTGGTTCAGGCCGTGGGCTCCCCCCTCGTGCTCACCGAATCGGACGGCGGCGAGCCGGTCGAACGCTGCCTGCTGTGCACCGTGGTGGGCGTCACCGCGGCCGGGCAGATCGCTCTGGGCGACCGCTTTGGGCTCGGGGTCGTGGCGCCGACCTACCCTTGGGCCGCGGGGGACGAGACGTCGGGCCCGGCCCTGGGGGACGTGACCCTGTGGGCGCCCATCACGCTGCTTCGTCGAGGCGACGGTGGCGTGGCCCTGCGGCCGTTCGTCTCCCTGCCCACGGGGTCGGCCCAGCGCTACCTCGGCGATGGCAGCGTGGGGGGAGGCTTGCTCGCTTCCGGGGGCCTCCGGACCGGCCCGGTGCGCTGGGTGGCGGAGCTCGGGGCGGATGTCGCCGACCGCGACGTCGTGGGGGCCATGGAGCTTCGCACGGGTGTCGGTGGCTGGGTCGACGTGGCCGACGGGTGGGCCGTGGGGCCCGAGCTGCGTGGGCAGCTTCCCCTCCTGGCTGCCGAGCCGGTGCCTTCCGCTCAGGAGCTGATGCTGACGGGGGCGTGGGCCGCACCATCGGGATGGAGCGTGCGAGCAGGGGGGGGAAGGGGTCTGACCAGCGCGCCAGGTTCCGCTGCATGGCGCGCCCTGGCCTCGCTCTCGTACAGCCCGTCCGCGAAGGTGTCGACGGTTCCGACGGCCACCGCAGACACGGTCGACTTCGTGTTTCGAGATCCGGACGGGCGGCCGCTGCGAGAGGTGCAGGTGCTGCTGAGGGGGGAGGTGGTCGGCACCACGGACCACGAGGGGCGGGTGTCCCTTCCCCGGGCGATGCGGTGGCGCGACGAACCCCTAGGGAAAGCTCGGGGCTACGTGCTGACGCCGTTGAGCGCGCCGCCGGCCGACGCCACCGAGGTGGAGGTCGAACTCGCGTGGGAGCCCGTGCCAGTGCAGGTCCGAGTCGTCGATGCCACGGGTTCGCTGCTCGAGGCGGACATCCGCATCCATGGGGACGCCGGCGAGGTGTCGGCACCGCTCCGGGATGACGTCGGCACGTTCACCTACGCGGTGCCCGCGGGGATCTGGACCCTCACCACCCAGGCTCCTGGGTTCAGCCCGCAAGAACGAACCATCGTGGTCGACGGCGGGCGCACCGATCCCATGCGTGTCGACGCAGTGCTCACCAGGGCCTCCGATGGCGTCGGATCCATGATGGTCACGGTCACCGACCCCGACGGAGACCCTGTGGAGGGCGCCCTGGTGCGCTTCGGCGACGCCATCTTCGGGACGACGGGAAGCGGCGGCGACCTGACCGTGGCCCAGCTGGAGGAGGGCGCGCGGACCCTGGCGGTGAGCCACACGGGCTACGAGGACGAGCTTCCGGTCTCCGTCGACGTCTCGGGGGGCTCGGCCCGTCCGGTCGTGATGCTGACCCATCTCCCCGGGTCGGTGGAGGTGCGGGTCCGCGGTCCGAACGGCACGCCGACCCCCGCCACGGTGGAGGTGTACTCCAGCGATGCAGCCCTCCGCCCCGTCGACACCGGGAACGACGGACGCCATGTCTGGGTGCTCGGCTCTGGGGCGTGGACGCTCGGCATCACCTCCCCGGGGCTGGGGAGCCAGGAGCGTCGCATCGTCGTGGACCACAGCGAACGGTTGCTCCAGGTGGTGGACGTGCAGTTGGCTCCGGCGCTGGGGCCGGCCATGTTGTCCCTGCGGGCATTGGACGCCAACGGACTTCCGGTGTCGGGCGCCGAGGTTCGTCTGGGCACTCAGTACCTGGGTCGCACCGGAAGTGATGGCACCCTGACGGTCGATGGCCTCGCCACGGGCGACACGGTCCTCCGGGTGACGGCGCCACGCGTGCGGCCCTACGAGCTGTCGCTGCGGTTGGGGGAGGCGGAGCGCGAGGTCGATGCTTTGTTGGAGTGGCTCCCCGGCACCGTGCAGGTCCGCGCCCTGGGGCCCGACGGAGCCCCCGTGACGGGTGAAGTGCGGGCGACCGATGGCGAGCAGACCGTCCGTGGCTCTCTCGATCTCGACGGTCGCTGGATCGATCAGCTCCCAGCGGGCGACTGGCAGGTCCTCGTCTCGGCTGAGGAGCTCGGGCTGCAGACCCGCGACATGGTGGTGGAGCCCGACAAGACCACGCTGTTGACCATCGACTTCCGTCTCGCAGAGGTGGCCGGTGATGCCTCGCTGGCGTTGACCCTGGTGGGGCCCAACGGGGAGCCGGTGGAAGGGGCCGCGGTGTTCATCGACGATCGACCGTTCGGCACGACCGGGACGGGCGGTACCGTGCGTGTGGACGGCCTGGCGCGGGGGAGTCGGAGCATCCGGGCGACGGCCTCGGGCCATGAAGCGGTGGAGGCCATCCTGCAGCTCGGCGGCCGGGGGATGGCGGAGACGCTGACCATGCCGTGGGGCGAAGGGGTCGTGTCCATTCGGGTCTTGCAGGGCGCGGAGCCCGTGACCGACGCGGTGCTTCGATTGTCGGGGGCGCGGGCAGTGTCCCCCGTGGGCACCGACATCGAGGGCGAGGCACGGGTCGCGCTGACACCCGGGGCGTGGACCCTCCTGGTGTCCTCTGTGTCGGCTGGACTGCACCAAGAGCAGATCGAGGTGCCTGCGGGTCGTGACCTCACCTCCCTCACGGTGACCCTGGAACGGGTGGGCTCGTCGACCCTGCTGGTGCGGGTCAGCGACGAGGACGGGACGCCCATCTCGGGCGCCATGGTCGAGTTGGTGCCAGGGCCGCGCGCCACGACGTCGGCGGGCGGGGCGGCGCTCCTGGCGTCGTTGGTGCCTGGGCGCTCGGTGCTGCGGGTCGATGTGCCGGAGCCGCTGATCGACCGCGAGCTCTCGGTCGTCGTTGGCGATGGGTCGGACCAACTCACCGTGGAAGCGCTCTGGCCCCGTAGCCAAGTGACTGTCCACACCACCGACGACACGGGTCAGGGCATCGCCGCCGACCTCCTCCTGCAGGGGGCCGGGCTGCTCCCGGTGCGGCAGACCGACGCCAACGGGCTCGCCTCGGTCGACCTGCGGCCGGGGTCGTGGCGTGCGTGGGGGCGCTCCGAGGGGCTGGAGGGTTCCGAGACGTTCGAGGTCGTGCTGGGCGAAGCGGAGACCGTGGACATCGAGCTTGCCTCTGCAAAGCTCAAGCTGAACGACGGCCGGTTCCGCTTCGACGAGGCCGTGCTGTTCGACGTCGGAAGTGCGCTGCTCAAGCCGGCAGCGATGCCGGTGGTCGATGCATTGGCGACCCGGCTGAAGGAGGACCCCACCATCGTGTTGGCCGAGGTCCACGGGCACACCGACGACACCGGCACCCTCGACGTCAACATGCGACTGTCCCAGGAGCGTGCCCAGATCGTGCTCCAGGCCCTCACGGCGCGCGGGGTGCCCCCCGAGCGTCTTCGTGCCCGTGGCTTCGCGATGCTGCGGCCGGTGGTTGCGGGCGCCGATGCGGCCGCCCGTTCGGCGAACCGGCGGGTGGAGGTCGTGGTGACCGACCGGGCCGCAAGGTAGGGTCGGGCATGTCGCTACGGGCTGGCACGATCATCGACGACACCTGGGTGATCGAGGAGTCCCTAGGTGTCGGAGGCATGGGGTCGGTGTACCGAGCCCACAACCGGCACGCCCCTCGGATCAAGGCCGCCATCAAGATGCTCTCGCGGGAGCTGCTGGTGCACCCCGAGGCCACCGCACGGTTCGTGCGGGAGGCGGAGATCTTGTTCGGTCTCGACCACCCTCACATCGTGAAGGTGCGAAACGTACGGCTCGACCATGTGCCGCCCTACATCGAGATGGAGTTCATCGAGGGCGTCAGCCTGTACGGGATGATGCGCAAGCCACCGTTTCCGTTCGACCGAGCCCTGCTCTTTGCCGAGCAGCTGTCGGGCGCGGTTCGGTACCTCCATCGGCACCAAGTCTTTCATCGCGACATCAAGCCCGCCAACCTCCTGGTGAAGAAGGGCACGGTGCTCAAGCTGGTGGACTTCGGCCTTGCGGTCGATTTGGAGGAGTCCGAGCGCATCACGCAGGCGGGCGCCCACTTCGGCACGGTGGCCTATGCCCCCCCCGAGTGGGTGCGCCCGCGGGAGCTCGACCCGAGATTGTGGGACATCTACGCCATCGGGGTCATCCTGTACGAGATGCTGACGGGGATGACCCCGTTCGTGGCCGACTCGGGTGCCAGTCCGCGGCAAGCGGCGATCCAGGTGATGACCATCAAGCAGCAGCTGGAGCACCTCGATCCAGGAGCGGCCTACCCCGAGGGGCTCAGGGCCCTCGTTCGCGAGCTCACCGCTCGCGAACCGGAAGACCGGCTCCAGGACGCCCGGGACGTCATCGCCCGCCTGCAGAAGATCCAAGCGGAACTCTCTTTCAACGCGAACACGGTGCTCGCGTCGGGGCTGAGCGGAGACGAGCTCCGTCAAGCGGTGCACGAGCGGCTGATGGAGGTGAACCGACCGCGCACTCAGCACGACGACGTGGCCGAGCCCGTGGAGCCCCAGCTCGTCCAAGTGGCCGTGCCCGCGCCGAAGGCAGAGGAGGCGACCGCCCCGCCCATCGCCTCGACGATGCGTGCGTTGCCGCACTGGATGCAGCTCGCGGGCGTCGGCGTCCTGGGTTTCTTCCTGACGGCGAGCGTCGGCCTGTTCACGGCTGGGGCCATCATTGGGTACCGCCAGTGGACGGCGCCTCGCGCGCGTGCCGTCACCCTGCTCGTCACCGGGGTGCCCCGGGACGCGGAGCTTCGTCTGCTCATCGACGAGCAGGAAGCCGTCCAGGTCGACGGACTCGAGCACCGCTTCCCCCCGTTGGAGCCGGGGCCACACGACGTCACGTGGAGCGCTGGGCCAGGGTGTGGCGAGGCGCCGTGTCCGGGAGTCGAGTGCTCGGACACCTGCCGCCAGGGGGGCACGCTCGTCATTGTGGAGAACGGGTCCGAGGTTCAGCAGGTCCCGGTGGAGCTCGCCCTTCCTGTCGTGAGGGACGTCGACCTTCCGTTGGCCGACGTGCCCGAAGGAACCAAGGTGTGGCGCGCGGGCCAGGCGGTGGCGGTGGTCGACGGGGTGGCTCGGCTCCGCGGCCTCGAGCCGGGGGACCATGAGGTCGAGATGGTCGCCGGGACGTGCGCGAGCGATGCCCGTGGGTGTGCCGATGCGTCGGACTGCCCGCCGGGGTGCAGCTCGCGGGTCTGGACGATGCACGTGCCGGCTGAGGGGGGCGTCGACCTGCCCGTGGTGTCCCTGCCCGCGCCGGCGCCGGTTCCCGTGGCGCCCCGCCGCCCTCGGGGCACGGGGGGCGGCCCGGTGTCCCGCAGTGCCTTTGGCGCATGGCTCGCGTCCCACCCGGAGTGGGCGCGCGGGCGCGCCCTCGCCGAAGGGCGCGTCGACGACGCGTACCTCAAGGGCGTCAGCCTGCAGGGGAGCGGACCGATGGTGTCGGTCACTTGGACGGCGGCGCAGGCCTTTTGTGCCAATCACGGCGGACTGGCTTCGGTGGACCAGGCCCCTCTCACCTGGGCGGAGGCCGAAGGAGGGCTCTTTCAGGAGTGGCGCTCGGACGGGGCGACCCGCATGTGGCTTCGGTACGACGGGGCGTCGAGCAGCAAGGTGAAGGAGCGGGACGCGAACGCCTTCACGGGCTTCCGGTGCCGTCGGTAGGTCGGGCAAGGAGCTCACGTGCGTCCTGGAGGAGCCACACGGCCGCGACCACGAGCAGCACGAAGCCCATCCAGTAGTTGACGAAGAAGTAGATTTCCTCGTTGCTGTCGCCGGCGTAGAAGACCGCGGGCACCAGCAGCACGCCGACGGCGGCCAGCACCCCGGCGGGGGACTGCTCGCGCCCAGCATCGCCCTCGTCGGGCAAGCCCAACGCCATCAGCAGGGCCCAGCTCGAGCCGTAGTAGCGGCTGGTGGTGACGGCGACCCAGACGAGGGCCAGCATCCAGAGCGCTCGCTGGAACGGTCGGCGGCGGATGGCGGCGAGCACGACGAGCAGCGCCCCGGCCAGCTGCCACGGTCGTGCACGCCGGTGGAGGGCCCGCGCTCGGTCGAGGTCCACGGTGCGGGCGTGGGCATGCCAGGGGTCGCGTGCGGTGGGCTGGTGCGCCGCGAGCCGAGGGAGCCCCAGGCGCGCTCGACCGTCGTAGGGGTGGAGGGTGCTGTGGACCCGGATGGCGTCGACCCACTCGGGCCAGGTGTTCAGGCCCCGGCCGGTGGTGTGGGAGAGGGCGAACCACACGGCGCAGGCTCCGGTGAAGGCGGTCACGAAGCGCACGGCGGGGGTGCGCAGCGTGCGTCGAGTCCACAGGCTGTGGGCGATGAGGACCAGCCCCGGAAACACCAGGAATCCTGGGAAGACCCGGGTCATCGCTCCCCAGGAGAGCACCGCACCTCCGCTGGCCGACCATCCCTTGCGCCACAGCGCCATGCCGATGAGGAGGCTGGCGAGCCAGTCGTAGGCCAGGAATCCCCCGAGGAGCCGCGCTCGGTTGAAGCCCACGGTGCACACGAAGAGCGCCATGCCCGCGGCCATTCGGGGCCCCCAAGCCCACCACACCGCCAGCAACGAGGCCACGAACAACGGCACGTCCAGGTTGGTCAGAATCCAGCGGTCGGTGCCCCGCGTCTCCAGGGCCAGCGCGATGGGCTTGCCCAGCACGGGCCATGCGGGGGCGGGGTTGTAGCCGAGGTCCCCGACCACGTCCTCCCATGTCTCGTCGGACAGGGGGGCCATCAGGCCGCGGAGGTCGTCGTGCAGGGAGCGAAGCAACGCCTCGTCGATGTCGGGGGCCAGGCCGGCCACGGCCTGAGGCCGAGGGATGAGCTGGTAGGTGTGCATGTCGCGGGTGCGTCGCACGTGCTGCAGGGTGCGGGCCTTCTCGGGCAGCTCCGGGGCCACCAGATCGTCGGCGGCGAGGGTCGCGGCGTACAGCTGGGAGTAGCCCAGCTCCCCGAAGTACTTGCTGCCCAGGTAGTAGTGGTAGACGTTCCACGCGCGCCACTGGTGGCCATGGCTCAGGGTTCGGCTCGCCTCCTTGGCGACGGACAGTCCCGACCCCACGAAGGCCAGCATCAGGAGCAGTCCGGTGACCCAGCGGAGGCGACGGCCGGCCTGCCGCTCGGCGAACCACCCCCCGGCCCAGACCGTCGCCCCGACGGTCGCCAGCACCGGCGCCCACCGATGGGCGTTGCCCGACTCGGTGGCCCTTGGGACCCACCACAGGATCGATAGGGTGACGACGAAGGCCAGCGCGGCGCATCCCGAGGCCGTGGCCCATCGCTGGCGGGCCTCGGATCCAGCGGCGAGCGCTGCGAACCCGACGGTCGCACCCGCCGCGAGCGCCAGCATGTCGGGCACCGCCGTCCTCGGGTAGGGCGCGGGGAGCCAGGCCTGTCCGCCCATCTGGACGAGCAGTCCGACCGCGAGACAGGAGACGACGGCGGCGACGGTGGTGCGGGGGGGCGGCCAAGTCATGAGGGGGCATCTTGCCCTACGGGCGTCGAGGCCCGCCTGGCGCTCCGCGGGTCAGTCCGCTGCGACGTGGCGGATCCAGGCGATCATCGCGTTTCGCTCCGGCTCAGAGAGTTTGGCGATGCCGTCGAAGACGATGGTGCCCATGCCGCCCCCTGCGAAGTCGCCGTCGGGCGTCATGCCCATGGTGAAGAAGGTCGTGAGGTCGCCGTCGTCCCAGGAGGTGAGGCCGTCCGTCAGGGAGGGGCCTGCGTGGGGGCCTTCTCGGGTGCCTACGAGGTCGTGGCGGCGCCACTGCAGTCGACCGATGCCGGACCTCGGCGTGTGGCACTCGCCGCAGTGCCCCACGTGGTTCACCAGGTAGGCGCCACGGGCCAACACGGGGTCGTCCGGCACGGTGCGCGGCCCCTTCGAGAAGGCCAGGAGGCGCCAGAAGCCGAGGCGCCAGCGGCCACCGATGTCGTGCTCGCGGCTCGGCCGGTCGATGGGCTCCTGGGTCTGGAGGAAGGCCCACAGGTCGGACAGGTCGTCGTCGGTCATGCCGGTGAACGACGGGTAGGGGAAGGCGGGCCAGTACGCCTTGCCCTCGGGGTCCCGGCCATGGCGCATCGCGTCACGGAAGTCGTCGAAGGACCATCCGCCCAGTCCCTCGGCGTGGGGCGTCAGGTTCGAGCCATAGAACGTGCCGAAGTCCGTGACCACGGCGTAGCCCCCACCGTAGGGGGCATCGTCGTCGTCGAGGGTGTGGCAGGAGGCGCAGCCGCCGAGCCCGGCCAGCACGGCCCCGTGGTCGGGGTCCCCGGTCGGGTCGGCCGCCAGGGCCATGGCCAGCGCCCAGAGCATCAGTGGTCGTCTTCGACCTTGAAGTCGTCGTGGCAGGCGCCGCAGGCCTTGCCGACCGCGCCCATGGCGCCCATGGTCTGCGCCATGTCGCCGCCCTTGGCGGCCTTGACCCAGGCCTCGGCCTTGACCACGAGGTCGTCGGCGGCCTTGTCGAACTTGGCCCGCTCGCTCCAGACCGTGGCGAGGGACTCGGACTTCACCTTGTCGGGGCCGGTGCCTTCGGGGAAGAGCTCCTTGATGAGCTTGGCGTAGGCCAGCACCCCTTCCGCGTGCATGGCCACGTCGCCGGGGCGAGACACCTCGGACTTGGCGATCATCGAGGAGGCCTTCATGTGCTTGGAGAGTCCCTCCATCACCGTCTCGCGGTACTCGACGACGTTCTCGGGCGTGTCGGCGGCGATGGCAGTCGGGGCGACCAGCATCAGTGCGGCCAGGGTCAAGTTCTTCATGAGTCCTCCACGGCGGGGCCGCTATCGCCCTGAAGGTCGCGATGCCCACGGAAGCTTCCCTATCCGCAACGATTCGTGACCATCGGGCCCATGGGGGAGACGGGTGCTTGGGGCGTCCGTCGCGCTCCGACCCTGGCGTCCGACGTGGTACATCCGTCCGACGACCCTTCGTGGAGGCCGCCGTGCAGCTGATGATTGTGCTCCTGTGGTTCGGTTCGAGTGCCTCCGCGGTGCAGCCGTGGTCCATCGCTCAGTCCATCGAAGGCCTGTCCGGCGCCGAGGGCTTGGGCGAGTCGGTGGCCCTGGTGGGCGACACCGATGGGGACGGCTTCGACGAGCTGCTTCTCGCGGGCGACGGCTTCGTCGTGCTTCACCTCGGGAGTGCAGCGGGCCTGAGCGACGCGCCGGACCTCACGCTGTGGGCGGGGGTGCAGGACCACTATGGGGTGGGCCTTGCCGGAATCGGCGACGTCAATGGGGACGGCTACGACGACGTGGCGGTCGGGGAGTACGGCAGCGACGGGTTCTCCGGGCAGGTGGAGATTCGCTATGGCTCCGCCAGCGGAGTCGCCGCGGGCGCCGACCAGGTGCTCATGGGCGACGCGGGCTCGTGGTTCGGCTACGAGATGTCCTTCTCCGACGTCGATGGAGACGGCTTCGACGACTTGCTCGTGGGCGGGCCGGCCCAGGGCAGCTGGGCGGGAGGCTTCTCGGTCTTCCATGGGTCGGCTGCGGGGCTGCCTGCGGTGCCCGATCTGGAGGTGTTCGGCGCTGCGGCCGACGACCAACTGGGCTGGTCGCTGGCTGGCGGGGATGTGAACGGCGATGGGTTCGGCGACGTCGTCGCCGGTCGTCCCCAGCAGGGCAGTGGGCCGGGCGCGGCGCTGGTGTACCTGGGGTCGAGCGGCGGGCTCGCGACGACCGCCACCGAGCTGGTGTCGCTCACGGCCACGTCGTATGACGCAGCGTATGGACTCTCTGTGGCCGTGGCCGACGTCAACGGCGACTCCTTCGACGACGTGGCCATGGGATCCGGAAGCAACGAAGTCGTGTTCTTTCTGGGGTCGGCCTCTGGGGTCGACCCGGTCCCCCTCGAGACCGTGGCGGGGTTCGGAGGGGCGGCGATCGGTCTGGACGTGGCCCGAGGCGGGGACACGGACGGGGACGGCTACGAAGACCTGATCTTGGCCGGGCGGACGTACTCGCTGTTGGTGCGTGGGGACGCAGCGGGCCTCGACCCCGCGCGCTCCATCCTCGACCAGCCCTGGGCGACCGACATCGCCGTGGGGGCGTCCGGGGGGGGCGATGTCGACGGCGACGGGCTCACAGAGGTGGCCTATGCCTCCAGGGACTGGGGGGCGGCGGTATCGTTGGCGGGTGGCGCGGTCGGGACGGACACGTGGTTCGGGGAGCCCTCCCAGCACTTCGGGGCGGGCCTGCTGGCCGTGGGCGACAGCAACGACGACGGGTTCGCCGACGTGGCGTTCTTCCCGGGGGGGGCGGGGGAGCCGGCCGTGCACCTGTTCGTCGGAGAGGGGTCGGGCACCCTGGTGTTGGGCCCTTCGTTCGATGGGGAGGCCGCGGGGGCCCGCTTCGGCCAGTCGATGGCGGCGGGGGATGCCAACGGCGACGGCTGGGTCGACGTGGTGGTGTCGGACCCTGGCTACCCCGGGTGGAACCCGGACCCCAACGGCCGGGCGTACCTCTACTTTGGCGACCCCAAAGGCTTCGGCACCACCGCCGACGTGACCTTCGAGGGGGGCACATCCGAGGCGCTCGGCGTAGGCCTGGCTCTGGCGGGCGACCTGAACGGCGATGGCTTCGACGACCTAGCGGTGTCCGCGGGCACCCACATTCTGATCCACCACGGCGCCATCGGAGGCCCGGCCCTCGCGCCCGACCAGGACATGCCTGGGTTCATCGACGCGGGGCACGTGGCCTGGGCGGACGCGAACGGAGATGGCTTCGATGACCTGCTCGCCACCGACCCGGGGCAGGCCGACGGGGGCTTGATCTTCTTCATGCCCGGGTCCGCGGCCGGCTCCTTCACGGCGCCCTATATGACCACGGTCGCGGACCTCGGAGAAGTGGTCGGTGGCAGCCCCCTCGTCATTGGGGACTGGAACGACGATGGCTACGAGGACGTCGCCTACGGATTCTCCGACTGGGATGGGGGGGGGGGGCGCGCGCGCATCGTGTTTGGGTCGGCCGCTGGGCCCGACCCAGCGACCTCCTGGGTGATCGACGGCACCTCTCTCGACGGGGTCGGCAGTGCCGTCGCCAACCTTGGCGACGTGAACGGGGACGGCATCGACGATCTCGGTGTCGGGTCTTCTGCGGCGGACGGTGTGGTCGCCATACACCTGGGGGCCGTCTCCGGGCCGTCGGTGTCGCCGGACATCGTGGTGCTCGGGTCCGGCAGCGAAGGGCTGGGGAGCGCCTTGGCCGGACTGGACATCGACGGCGACGGGGTGCAGGAGATCGTGGCCGGAGCCGAGGCGTGGCGGGGCTACGGCGGGCGGGTGCACGTCCTCAGCCCCGGGGCGGACACGGACACGGATACCGACACCGACACCGACACCGACACCGACACCGACACCGACACCGACACGGACACGGACACGGACACGGACACCGACACCGACACCGACACCGACACCGACACGGACACGGACACGGACACGGACACCGACACCGACACCGACACGGACACGGACACGGACACCGACACGGTCGCCGATCCGGAGCCCGCGCCCGACAGCCTGACCGAGTCGAAGGGCGGCTGCGGCTGTGCAAGCGGCGTCCCCTCCCCATGGGCTGTGCCATCGGTGCTGACCCGGCGTCGATGGCCATCCGGGGGGTGAACCCGGTGACGAGGCGATGTCCGATGGGGGCGTCCGGAAGGGACGAACGCCCATGTTTCGGCCTGGTCAGGCGGTGGCGAGCTGCTCGCCGACCATCAACCCCATGGCCATGGTGGTGACCTGTGGATTGACGCCGAGGCTCGTGGGGAACATCGATGCGTCGGCCACGCGGAGGTTGGCCCAGCCCCACACCCGGCCCTCGGGGTCGACGACCGACCGCTCGGGGGTGCCGCCCATGCGGCAGGTGCCCATCGGGTGCGAGGCGTACAACATCAGCTCGCTGGGTGGGATGTCGTAGGGGAGGGCGCGGGCGAGGTCGTCGCCGGGGGAGATCCTGGGCAAGCCGATGCGGCCGGGGAACACCTCGAGGGCCCCCGCGGCGAAGTACACCTCGGCGCACAGGCGCAGGCCCTCGATGAGGCGCTTCTTGTCCCCTTCGCCGAGGAAGTAGGAGAGGTCCGGGCCAGCGGGGGTCATGCGCACGCGGCCTTCGCTGTCTTCGTCGTGCACCAGGGCGCCGGCGGAGGCGAGGTGCTTGAGCTGGGACATCACCTCCATGGTCTCGCGGCCCGCGGGGGTCTGCAGCACGAGGAAGTACTGGTCGGGGGTGACGGTGTAGGTCTGCAGCAGGAAGCCTTTGTCCCAGCAGTCGACGTAGTAGCCCTGGGTGACCCCGTTCCAGGGGCGGATCTCTTGCTCGAAGCGGGCGAGGCAGCCCACGGTGGGGTGCACCACCAGGTGGCCGCCGCAGTGCTCGTTGGTCGCGAGGCCGTTGGCCAGCAAGAAGAGGGGCGTGCCGATGGGGCCACCGGAGATCACGAAGTGGTCGGCCGTGCAGTGCACGCGCCCCACGACCTCCTGGGTCTCGGGATCGAGGATGTCGCCTTCGACCGCGGTGATGCGGTCTGCGGTGCTGTGGGCCTCTCGGACCCGACAGTCGGCCCACACCGCGACCTGGCCGGTGTCGATGGCCTCGGTGAGGAAGGTGCGGTCGACGCTGGCCTTGCCGCCGGAAGGGCAGCCGTACTGGCAGATGCCGCATCCTGCGCAGCCGGGGGCGCTCCGGGACAGGAACGACCCGTCGAGTCCCATGGCCTCTGCACCTTCCCGGAAGATGAGGTTGTTGTTCTTCTGCACGGCGAGGGGGTTCACGGCGACGCCGAGCGTGTCCCAGATGCGGTCGAAGTAGGCGCCGAAGCGCTCGTTCTCTACGGTGTGGCAGCCGTGGTCCTCCCGCCAGCTTCGCATCACCTCATCGGGGCAGCGAAAGCAGATGGCGGAGTTGATGAGGGTGCTGCCGCCGACGCCCCGACCGCCTGGCATGGGAATGACGGCGTTGCCCCGCAGTGAGCGGGCGCCACGGCCCTGGTAGAGGTGCTTGAAGGCGAAGGCCGTGCGGGGCTGGAAGTCGCTGGGCTCCCAGTGTCGGCCCTCCTCGAGCACCACCACCCTGAGGCCCCGCTCGGCCAGCGCGGCGGCGGTGGCCGAGCCGCCGGCCCCAGCCCCCACGATGCACACGTCGGCCTCGAGGCGCAGGGAGCCACCGGCGGCTCCTGCGCTGTGGCGCCCAGGCGTGAACGGTTCCATCAGCTGGGCCCCTGGCTGCAGCCGCCATTCCACTCCATGTGGTCGAGGACGGCGGGGTGGTCGAAGTAGGCCATGCCCAGCACGACCCGGAGGGAGTCGCCAGCGACGCGACGGGTGAACACCTTCGGCTCGGCCCAGGTGTCGAGGACCACCTGGCGGTCGGCCGTAGGCAGGCGGGAGAAGCGTGCCCCCCGGCTGGCCATCGTGCCCCACTCGAGGGTGCGGAGCACATAGCGAAAGCCAGCGGCGTGGAGCGGGGCGAGGACGTCGGAGAGGATGGCATCGACCCCCTCGGCGACCTCCGCTTGCAGGCCGTCGACCGGGAAGGGAGCCCCGGGGAAGAGGGTGAGGGCGGCGGCCCGGACCACCGCGACCTCGGCCCTGGAGAGCACCCGGAAGCCGGTGGCAGGCGAACCCAGCGAGAGGCCGAAGGCGCCTGCCGCCACCCCTCCAGCTGCGATCCCAGCGCCGCCGAGCAACAGCTGCCGTCGGGACATGCGCGCCATGGGCCCTCCACGTCGTGCGGTCGACGAGATGGGTCCACGTACCTCGTCAGGGGAATTCTGACCAGCCGGTCGGTTCCGGTCCGCTGGTGCCACGATAGGAGCTGGAGGGAGGTCAACCTTGAGCGGTTCTTACCGACGCTTCATCCTCAAGCGCACCGGCGAAGACGACGTCGTGGCCACGGTCGGTGTGGCGCGCAACGAGACGTTGTACGAGTGCCTCGAGCGGAACCGGCAGCCGATCCGTACCACCTGTCGGGGGAGCACGATCTGTGGCCTGTGCTGGGTGGAGGTCCATGATGGCGGGCCCGAGCTGGCCGCCACCCGCCGCGACGAGCGGGAGCTGCTGGCGGAGTCGGCGCCCGGGGTGCCCCACGCACGGCTGGCGTGCTGCCTGTTCCTGCCTGCCGACCGGGAGGAGCTGGTGGTGTCGACTCCCTACTGGAAGAAGAAGCGGATCACGCCTTCTTGAGGAACTCGGTCTTCAGGTAGATGGCGGTCTTGTTCACGCGGCCCTCCACCAGGCCCGGGTCGTCGCCCAGGCGAATGTTCTTCACCACGGTGCCACGCTTGGCGGTGAAGTTGGCTCCCTTCACGTCGAGGTCCTTGATGAGGGTGACGGTGTCTCCGTCGGCCAGGGGCGTGCCGTTGGCGTCGACCACCACGAGGCCGGCCTCGGGCGCGTCGGTGGCCCATGCCATGGTGTCGTCGTCCAAGTAGAGCTGGTCCCGCAGGTCGGTGGCCCACGCCTCCCCAAGCTGGCCGAGCAACCGCCACGCGGTGACCTGCACTGCGGGCACGTCGCTCCAGGCCGAGCCTTGGAGGCAGAACCAGTGCTTGGGATCCAAGGGCTCGCCTTCCAGCTGGGCCCTGCAGGTGCCGCAGGCGGCGATGGCGTCGGACCGCGGCGCCACAGGCACCGCCTGCACGTCGTCGTTGGTGCTGCACAGCTCGCAGGCCCCTCCGGATCGTTCCAGGGCGTCGCTCATGTCCATTCTCCGCCGCCAGGGCGCTGGGCATACCAGCGTCGATTCGGGCCGTACGCTTATCTCGGGACGTGCTTCAGTCACGCCGTGTCGATCCGATAGAGGTCCATGCTGCTCAAGGATGCTGTACAGGGGATGCTACCCAAGCTGCTCACGCTCGTCGCGATGGGCACGGCGGTTCTCGGTGGGCTTCGGGCCGTCACCGACCCCGACGGCTTCGATCCCGTTCTCCTTCGAGCCGTTCTGGTGGGGGCGTTGCTGGTGGCTGCGGTTCTGGTGCGCTCGGCGTCGGCGCCCGTGGCGTCGCTGTGGCTGCGCGGCCTTGCTTGGTACGTCGCGGCCTGGGTGGTCGTGATGCAGTGGGGGAACGACTTCTCCGCCACCATGATGCCGACAGCCATTCCCACGCTGGCCATGTGTGTGGTGCTGTTCGATCGAGCCCGCGAGGCCACGGTGTTCATCGTCATGGCCTGTGTTGGGTTGGTGGTTGCAGGCGCGTACGCCGATCAGGTGGGGCCCAGCGTCGGCCTGGCGTGCAGCACCCTCGTGACCGGGGGCGTGGTCATCGGCTCGGCCATCCGGCGGTCCGAGCTCACCCACGCGTTGATTCGGAACCGGAGCGAGCTCGAGGCCCAGGTCGAGGCTCGGACCAAGGAGCTACGGCACGAGGTCGTGGTGCGGCGTGCGGCCGAGATCCGTGCCCAGGCGGCCTCCGATGCCAAGAGCCGCTTCTTGGCCAACATGAGCCACGAGCTCCGCACGCCCCTGAACGCGATCATCGGCTACTCCGAGCTGGTTCGGGAGGTCTTGGCAGACCCCGATGGCTCCACCAAGGAAGCCCGCTCCGACCTACGAAGGGTGATCCGCGCCGCGGACCGGTTGCTCAGCTTGGTCAACGACGTGCTGGACCTCGCTCGGATCGAGGCCGATGTGATGGAGATCCTGCCCGCGCCCTTGGTGCTTCCGGACTTGGTCGCCGAGGTGTGCGACGAAGTGCGCCCGCTGGCGCAGCGTCGCGGCACGGCTCTGGGCGTGGACCTGGAGCGGGCTCCACCGCTCATGCGATCGGATGCCGCTCGGCTGCGGCAGATCTTGGTCAACCTCGTGACCAACGCCGCCAAGTTCACCGAGAACGGCCTGGTGGAAGTGCGGGCCACCTCCCACGAACACACGGTGCGCATCGACGTCGTGGACAACGGCGTCGGCATCCCAGAGTCGGCCATGGAGACGCTCTTCGAGCGCTTCACCCAGGTCGACGAGTCCTCCACCCGGGTCCACGAAGGCACCGGGCTCGGCCTCGCGTTGTCGCGGGATCTGGCCCGACGAATGGGCGGGGAGTTGTTCGCCACGAGCGTGCACGGTGACGGAAGCACGTTCACCCTCCTGTTGCCCGTGGATGCGGAGTCGACCGCCCACCTTCGACAGGCCGCCGACACCTCCTCCGACGACTCCCAGCCATGGGACCCCCGGGCGGGCGTCCGAATGATCGACGCCGCTGGGGCGTAGGATCGTTGCCGTGCCGCCGCTCCTCGCGGTAGGCAGGGTCGTTGGAGGTGCTGTTGTCGCGGTTCGTCGGTGTGATCCTCGGGGCCTTGTTCCCCCCTCTCGGTGTGTGGCTCGTGGTGGGCTTCCGCCCTGCCTTCTGGGTCAACCTCTTGCTGACCCTCCTCTTCTACGTCCCGGGGCAGGTCCATGCCCTCTGGGTCGTGGCTCACACCAGCGCCAGCGGGCAGGCCGCCCGGGACGGGACCGCCACCTTCATCGCGCTCCTGCTCGGGCTGGTGCTCCCGCCTCTCGGGGTCTGGTGGAAGCGAGGCACCTTCTCTGGCGGCTTCTGGATCAACGTGCTGCTCACGTTGTTGTTCTGGGTGCCGGGCCAGGTCCACGCCCTGTGGGTGATCACCACCGAGGACTGACCGTGGGCGCTGTCCCTGCGCCTCGCGACGCGGTAGGCAGGCCCCATCGTTGGGGGAAGGATGGCCGATCGCATCGTGCAGCTGAGTCCGGATCTGTGGAATGTCCGCGGGTCCTTCAAGGTGGCCAAGGTCGTCGACATCGGCACCCAGTGCACCCTCGTGCGGCGTGGGTCGGGGAGCTTCGTGCTGCTCGACGCCTACACCCTCACCGGGGAGGTGCTCGACCAGGTGATGGCGCTCACCGAGGATGGAAAGCGCCTCGAAGCGGTGGTGAACTTGCACCCCTTCCACACCATCCATGTGAAGCGGACGGCGGAACGTTTCCCCGATGCACGCCAGTACGGCACACGTCGCCACGTGGCCAAGGCCCCGGACGTCAACTGGGAACCGGAGCACTCGGAGGACGAGGCGCTGCACGTCTTGTTTGCCGACGACCTGCAGTTCACGGTCCCCCGCGGGGTGGACTTCGTGCCCGCGAACGAGAACCTGCACTTCGCCTCGGTGCTCGCCAAGCACCCGGCGTCGGGCGTGTTGCACGTCGACGACACGCTCATGTTCAACAAGCTCCCTCTGATTGGCGGTCTGTCCTTCCACCCCACGCTCAAGCAGGTGCTGCAGCCCCGCGCAGGCGCTGCGGCGGAGTTCCGCGCATGGTGCGAGGAGCTCGTGGCCTTCTGCGAGGACGTCGAGCAGGTGTGCCCGGCCCACATTCATCTGCCCCCGCGGGCGGAGCCGGGTGCGGTGGCGGCCGACGTGCGCAAGGTGGTCGCCAAGGCGGCGAAGCTACTGGCGGCCCACGAGGCCCGGCACGGCTGAGTCCACCGCCTCGCGCAGCTGCCTTAGGTACACCGCGCCGTCCCAGCCATTGCGGAGGTGCAGCTCTGCGGCCCGTGCGGTGGCGCCCTGCAAGCAGGCTCGCGCTTGCTCGTGGTCCCCGCGGGCTGCCGCCACCAGCCCTCGCTGGGCCACCACCGCTGGCGCGTGCTCGGCGAAGCCGTGGGTCTCCACGAGCGCCTCCGCGCGCGCCACGCAGTCCTCCGCTGCGTCGAGGTCCCCCTCGAGGCGGCACAGCCAGGCACGGGTCAGGGCAGCGTCGGTCTGGGGGTAGGTGAGCTGCGCGGTGTCGAACACGTCGCAGGCCAGGTCGAGGTTGCGACGGGCGACGACCAGCTGACCCGCACCGACCAGAGACCAGGCCAGGTTGGCCCGAGCGATGGCGACGTCGCGGATGTCGCCGTCGTGCTCGGCGAGGGCGATCACTTGACGGTACCGGGCGATGGCGTCGTTCGCGTGGCCCTCGAGGGCCGAGAGCAAGCCGAGGTTGCTGAGGGTCAGGGCCTCGAAGCGTGTGGAGCCGAGCGCCCGGTGGAGCGACAGCGCCTGACTGTAGGTGGCTCGAGCCGCCGCGAAGCGGTCGAGCTTCATCTGCAGGACGCCCAGGTTGCCCAAGTAGACCGCCTCCGCGAAGCGAGCCCCTTCGTTTCGAAAGAGCCGGAGGGCCTCCTCCAGGCGGGCCACGCCTTCGGCGAGACGCCCTGCACGCAGGTCGAGGGTGGCGAGGTCGCCCTGCACGAGCCCCTGTCCGTAGCTGTCTCCGAGGTCTCGGTAGGTGTCCTTGGCGCCCTCCAGGGTTCGCGCCGCCTCCGCCTGGTCGCCGTGGTAGGCGAGGGTGGTCCCACGGGCCTTCGAGAGCGTGGCCCGGGTGGCGTCCGTTCGAGCCCATCGCTCGGCTTCGTCGAAGGCCGCAAAGGCCCCGTCCACGTCGCCGGCATGGCGGCGGGCCACCCCGAGGTCGATCCACAGGCGTCCACGGAGCGGGCCTGTCGGTTCGACGCGCCGAATCACGGCCTCCAGTCCGGTCACCACGGGGGCTTGGGCGCCCAGGGACCGACTCACCTCCGCCCAAGCGATGGCGGCGGAGGCCGCGTCGTCCGGGTCTCCGTGCTCCATCGCCCGTGCGAGGTTGCCCAGCTCCGGCGCCAGGGCCAGCACGCCCCGAGCGCCGTCGAGTCGCCGACGCCGCAGATCGGCGGGGGCGCCGTAGCGGGCGTAGCAGCTGCTGTGGCGCTGCATCACTGCGGCCTCTTTCGACGGCGACCGCGCGAGCTCGTCCCGCACGAATCGGGCCACCGTTCGCAGCACGAGGATTCGTCCACCCGACGCCCGGACCAGGGAGCGGTCCGCCAGGGCATCGATGCAGTCCAGTCCTTCGAGCCCGAGCAAGGGGTCCACATCGTCGACGGCGATGCCGCCGTCCGCCACGGACAACGCGAAGAGCGCGTCGCGGAGCCGAACGGAGAGGTCGTCCCACGACCATCGCAGCGCGCTCTCGAGGCTGTGATGCCGAGGCGGTCGCGGGTCGTCTTCCCGGGCCACCAGCGGCAGGCGGTGGTCGCGAGCTCGGGTCGACAGCTCCTGGGGGGACACCAGCCGGCTCCACCGAGAGGCCAGCTCGATGGCCAGGGGCAACCCGTCGAGGTGGACGACGAGGTGCTGCAGAGCCTCCCGCTCCTCCGCGGTGGGGGACCAATCGGGGCGCCGGGCCCGGACGCGGCGCTCGAAGAGGGCGACGCCATCGTCGACGGCCAGCGGGGAAAGCTCCAGGACGAAGGCCCCGGGGAGGTGCAGGGCGCGCTGGGTGGTCACCACCACCGGCGGATGGGGGGCGGGCCAGTCCGCGAGGAGTTCCTCGAGGGCCTGCACTGCGCGCTCGGCGCCGTCGAGGACGAGTCCTGGGGTCTGTGCCGCCACGCGGGCCATGCGGCGGAGCTCCCGGGCGGGGTCTTCGGACCTGAGGGGCAAGAGCAGGCTCGACGCCACCGCCTCCATCACCTGCTCTCGGTCGACCGCTTGAGACAGGTCGCAGTGCCGTGCGTCGGGCAGGACCGCTTGGGCGAGGGCCGTCTTGCCGACGCCGGCAGGGCCGTGGAGCACCACCACCCGACCTTGGGCCAGCGCCTGGCGCACCACGTGGGCATCCGCCTCCCGCCCCACGAGGGCTGAGGAGTCGACGCGGGATGGCTCGGCCGGCGCAGGCTCTGCGGCCTCGCGATGGGGGGCGGTGGGGTCCGCGACGAATGCGTAGCCCTCCCGGCCGATGGTGAGCAGGTGCCTCGGATGCTTCGGGTCGTCTTCGATCTTCTTCCGGAGCCGGTCCATCGTGCTGTACAGGGTGCGGCTCTGGCTCTCCGGTGGCAGCCCCCACACCTCGGTCAGCAGCGTGCCTTTGGCCACCACGGCTCCCTGTCGAGCCGCCAGGGCATCGAGCAAGCGCCGTTCGGTCGCAGTGAGGGGGGCTTCGCGGAAGGGGGGCATCGGACCGTGGGGGACGACGTGTCGGGCATCGTTTGTGAACCTGTTCACGAAGATGCCGTGGCACCTTTCACCTATCCGGTAGCCAGTCCGGAGGGAGGAGACATGACCGCACTGCTGCTGCTCAGCTTGGGCATCGCCCAGGCAGGAAGCCTTCGTATCGACGGGAACGAGGCCGAACGCACCTTCGCCTGCGAGGGGCGCGACGTCACCGTCGAGGGCAACGGGCTCGAGATCACCCTCACCGGCGACTGTGGCGTGGTGAAGGCCGTCGGAAACAAGAACGACCTCACCATCGACGGCGTCGCTCGGGTCGAGGTCGTGGGAAACAAAAACTCGGTGACGTGGGCCCGCAACCTGTCCGAAACGAAGAAGCTGCCCGTCTCCAAGATGGGTGCAGGCAACAAGGTGAAGGCACAATGACCGCGCGACATCTCCTTTTTCTCTTCCTGGTCGGCTGCGGCATCGATGGCATCCAGTCCGACGGCAGCGGCGACGACTGTCTCGGCGGCAACTGCGACTCGCCGTCCAGCTGCGACGACGGTGGCTGCGACTTGTCCTGCGATGGGCCCGAGTGTGACGTGTCCTGCGACGGCGGCGGCTGCGACATCGCCTGCGAAGGCGACAGCTGTGCGGCGACCTGTCTCGGCGGCGGCTGCAACGTCACTTGCGACGCGACCACCTGCGACATCGGCTGCTCGGGGGACGGCTGTGTCGTCACCTGTGGCTCCACCTCCGACACCTGCCACATCGACGGCTGCTCGTCCCAGTGTCAGCTGACGTGCGGCGGGGCCTCGGACTGCGACAACTCGTGCAACGTGGCCGCGGGCTGCGTCACGTTCTGATGACGGCCGCCGTCGTCGGCGAAATCCGCCACGAGCGGGCCGGGCCGCTCCCCCTACACCCCGTACGGGGGGCGGCCCCTTCCGGTCGGCCGTGTCGGGGCGGCGCGATGATACGCAGGGGGGCCGGAGGTCCCGATGCCTACTCGCCCGCCCGTCACCGATCACGTCGCCGACAAGCAAGCAGCCTTCCATGCCGACATCGTCGATGAGGTCGCCTCGGCCATCGCCGCCCACGACGTCGTCGTCGTCGGCATGGCGGTCAATCTCCACGTGAAGCGGGCCCGGCGCATCTTCGACGAGGCCAACGTCGCCCACCACGACCTCGACTACGGTGGCTACCACTCGATGTGGAGGGAGCGGCTGGCGCTCAAGATGTGGGCGGGCTGGCCGACCTTCCCGATGGTCTTCGTGAAGGGGCGACTGGTCGGTGGGGCCAAGGAGACTCAGCACCTCGTGGCCGACGACGAGCTGCATGGGCTGTTGGACGCGGAGCGCCCGTCGTAGAGGCCCGCTGGCCACCGCCGTGACCGTGGCATAGCCAGCGTTCATGCGCATCACTGTCTACCTCGGCCTCTCCATCGACGGCTTCGTCGCTCGTGCCGACGATTCCCTCGACTTCCTCCCATCCCCGCCAGAACCCCAGCCGGGAGAGGTCGACGACTTCTCTGCGTTCCTGGCCACCGTCGACGTGATGGTCATGGGCCGCCGCACCTTCGAGGTGATCCAAGGCTTTGGCTTCGCCCACTACGGCGACCTCCCCATCCTGGTGTTGAGCAGGAGCCTGACGTCGCTCCCAGAGGGCACCCCGGCCAACCTGTCCCTCGCCTCCGGCAGCCCCCAGGAGGTCCTGGCCGGACTCGGCCCGGATGTAGGCCACGTCTACGTCGACGGCGCCTCCACCGCCCGGGCCTTCCTCGCGGCGGGCGTGGTCACCGACCTGGTGCTCACCCAGATACCGGTGCTCATCGGTGAGGGGATTCCGCTGTTCGGCCCACTGCCCCACGACATCCCGGTCGAGCTGGTCGCGACGAAGACCTTGCCGGGTGGCATGTCCCAGGTGCACTGGAAGGTGTCGTGAGCGAAGCGGCCCCCTTCGAGCCGGTGACGAACCTGCACGACGCACCCGTGGAGGGAGGCGACGCCGCCCCGTGGTCGGCCACCTGGCGCGTCCTGACCCCCCACATGCGTGCCGCCGGGGGCACCCTCGGGGTCGTGCAGCAGACCCTGCCGCCCGGCGGCGTGGGCTGTCCTTTTCATTGGCACCTGCTGGAAGACGAGGTGTTCTTCGTGCAGTCGGGCCGCGGGGTGCTCCGCTACGGCGACGCCCGCCGCGAGATCGGTCCCGGGGACTGCATCAGCTGCCCTGCAGGCACCCGGGTCGCCCACCAGATCGGCAACCCCTTCGACGAAGACCTGATCTACCTGGCCATTGGCCCTCGGGACCCCCACGAGGTGTGCGGCTACCCCGACACCGGCAAGGTGATGGTGCGGCCCCTCCAGACGGTGGGGCACTTCGAGGGCACCGCCTACCTCGACGGCGAGCCTGAGCCGCCCCTGATCCTGCGGCCTGCGGACGAACCGGAGTAGCGAATGCTGTGGATGATGTGGCTGGCCTGCTCCCCCTCGAACCCGTCGGACCCGCCGACGGTGGACACGGGCGTGGCGAACGAGACCGGAGACACCGGCGTGGTTCCCTCCGGCACGAGCGGATGGACGGGGGACACGGGAGACAGCGGCGTGCTCACCGGGCCCGATTGTGTCGATGCAGGCTGCCTCGTGGCCGTGGAGAGCCTCGGCCGCTTCGAGCAGGCGGCGCTTCAAGCGGTCGTCGACCCCGCGGTGCAGGTGGACAACGGCTACGAGGTCTTCATCGTGGACTACCGAACGGAGGGCGGTCGGGTGGCCACCGCCACCGTCACGCTCCCCATCGATGCGACCCCCCCGGCCGATGGCTGGCCGGTGGTGGCCAACGCCCATGGAACCGTCGGCCTCGACGATCCGTGCCGCCTGTCGGGGACCGTGTCGGGCTCGGGCCTGGCGGGGCTCTTCGGTGCCCGGGGGACCATCGGCGTCGCCCCCGACTACCTCGGGCTGGGCGGGCCCGACGTGCACCGCTACCTCGACCTGTACGACGAGGCGGTCGCGGTCCTCGACAGCTTGCGGGCCGCCGAGTCCCTCGCCCTTCTCGAGGGGGTGCCGAGCAGCGGTCGCTCCGCCGTCGTGGGTCTCTCTCAAGGGGGGCACGCGACCCTGGCCGCGGCCACGTGGCACAGCCGGTACGCCCCCGAGCTCGACATCCGCGCCTTCGGGGCCGCCGGGCCGGCGAGCGGCTTCGTCGAGCACTGGTCCAATGGCGTGCGCTTCGAGGGCTCTCATCTGGCGCTGCACGCGATGCTCACCTGGTCCTTCGCGGAGGCCGCCGGGGCCCCCCTCGACGGCGTGTGGGCTGCTGGCTTCGACCCCGAGCCCGCCTTGCTCGCGCGCTGTGGATGGGACCCCGACTTCTCGGGCGCGCCCACCTTGTACGACGACTTCCCCACGGTGCCGGAGGACGTGTTCTCTACGACCTTCTTGGCCGAGTACAGCGGCCGGACGTTCGACGGCTTCGACTTCGCCGCGGACGGGTTCGAGCGGAACCGCGTGCGGCCGTGGCTCGACGTGGGGGAACAGACCGCCCCCATCGCCGTGTGGCAGGGCACCGACGACGACGTCGTGCCCTTGTTCTACACCGCCGACATGGTGTCGGATCTGCAAGACGCCGGGGTCGACATCACCCTGCACCAGGTGGTGGGCGCGACCCACACCAACACGGCGTTCGGCTTCCTCGCCACACCGGAGCTGGCGACCGACGAGACCGTGAGCTGGGTTCTCGACGCCGTGCGCTGAGCCTCACTCCACCGGGCGGCGGAGGAGGTGTCCGTCGAGGTTGGACGACGCGAAGCTGTGCATGGTCAGGAACACGCGAGCGCCGGTGGGATCGGGGTGGTTCACCGGGATGGTGTTGAAGAGGTAGCGGAGCCCCTGCTTCTTCGCCTCGGCCTCGAGGTGGTCCAGGATGACCCCGCCGTAGCCCTTGCGCTGATGGTCGGGGTGCACGGCCAGCAGGATCTGCGCGTCGCCCCAGGTCACGTCCATCCAGCCGTAGCCGACCACCTGACCGTCGACCTCGAGATGCCACCAGTCGCCGGGGAGGAAGTCGCCGGCGGTGCGCAGGTCGACCGTGCCGTCGGGCACCGCGTCGAAGAACGTGCGCTTCGCGTCATCGAGACGGGTGGGGCGAGCTTCTGCGTGCCAGGTCGACATGATGCCTCCAGGGTGGTCGGGGAGTCTATCGCAGGCCCCGTGCCATGGACTCTCCGGGTGCGCGTCACCCGGTCGTATCTGCGCTTTGGCCTCGACCGTGGGATGTAGGGCCATCACATTTTCGGGAGGTTCGCGATGACGACGGAAGAGATGCCGGCCTGGGTGCAGACGGCCATCGAGTTTGGAATGGACCTCGGGCTGAAGGTGCTCGGCGCCCTCGTGCTCTACATCATCGGACGGTTGGTGATCGGCTGGGTCAAGTCCGCCGTGGCCACCCGCGTGACGGCCCAGCTCGACGCGACCATCTCGCGCTACGTCGAGAGCGCGGTCGGGGTGCTGCTCAACGCGCTGCTCTTCCTGGCGATCCTCAGCGTCTTCGGCGTCGAGACGACCACGTTCGCGGGCCTGCTGGCCGGTGCGGGCATCGCCATCGGCATGGCCTGGTCGGGCCTGCTCGCGAACTTCGCCGCTGGCGCCTTCATGGTCGTGCTGCGGCCGTTCAACGTCGGCGACTTCGTGGAAGTGGGCGGCGTGACCGGGACCGTGGTGGAGATGGGTCTGTTCGTGACCATCGTCAACACCCCGGACAACGTGCGCACCCTGGTGGGCAACAACACCATCTTCGCGGGCACCATCCGCAACTACTCGGCCAATCCGTACCGTCGCGTCGATCTCGTGGCCCAGCTGAACCACGAGGTGGACCCGAACGAGGCCATCACCGTGCTCCGCGAGCGGCTCGTCACCATCGCCAACGTCCAGCAGGACCCGGCGCCCGACGTCTACATCCTCGAGTTCAACCTCGCGGGCCCCGTGCTCTGCGTGCGCCCCTACGTGCACACCGACCACTACTGGCAGGTGTACTTCGACACCAACCAGACCATCCGCGATGCCTTCGGCGAGAAGGGCTTCCCGGTGCCGGAGCAGCACTACCGGGTGCAGGGCTCCGCCATCGCCGCCAAGTAGCGACCGCTCGCGGGGACCATCGAGGCGTCAGGGTCCTGGCGCCTGTCCCCGCGATGCCGCCTTGCCGACGGGTGCTATGGTCGAGCCATGCTTCCCATGGTCCTTCTCGCCCTGTTCGGTTGTCGCGACGTCGACGCTGGCTTCCTCGCCGACGTCGAGGTGCACCGGGCCGAGATCGAGCGCTTCCAGGTGCAGACGGTCGCGGTGATTGGCGGCGGGCTGTTCGGCCGAGGCGATGTGGTGATCGAGGCGGTGGACGGCCAGGAGTACGTCGTGCCGGTCGAAGTGAAAGGGGGCACGCTCGGTCTCGGGGTCGACCTGCTGCCGGTGGGCGCCGTGGGCCGAGCGCTCTTCGAGCTCCCCGACCGGCGGGTCATGGGGGACGAGCTGTTTGGTCGGTACAAGGGCAGCTCCCAGCCCTTCGTCGCCATGGCGGGGGTCGAGGTGCACCATCTCCGCAACGAGTACGGGGTCATCATCGACGAGCCCGCGCTGGGGCTCGGCATCGGGGTGATGGTCGGGGGGGAGTGGCTGACGCTTCGCCCCCGGATCGATGAGCTGCCCGAGTTCGAACGGGACACGGGTGGAGGTGCACCATGAGGTGGTGGCCCCTGCTGATGCTGTTCGGCTGCACCGACTACGACGGGGACGAGCTCTCCGACGTGGTCGTGGACGAAGCCTGGATCGAAGACCTCGACTACTCGGGGATGCTGATGATCGCCGGCGGCTGGAGCGGCGGCGGCACCCTCGTGGTGCTCGACCCTGGCGGGGACCGCCACGAGCTCCCCGTGACCCTGTCGGGCGGGGGGGCGGGGCTGGCCCTGAGCATGACGGGCTCCTTCGCCACCGGCGATGTGGAGCTGGATCTGCCCCGAGGACGCATCCGGGGGAACCAGCTGCTGGGCAAGTACAAGGGCAGCGCCGAGGCCCTCGCGGTGCTGTTCGGGGCCCAGGTCAACCACCTCCGCAACGACGACGATGTGCAGATGGACTTCACGACGGTCAGCTTCGGCATCTCGGTGCTGGTCGCGGCCCAGTGGGCCACGCTGCTGCCTCGGGAGGACGAGCCGGAGTCCGGCGACACGGGCTGGTACGGCACCACCGACGACACCGAGGACAGCGCCACCTTCTGGTGGACCCCGAGCGAGACGGGGTCGACCGGGGACACGGGCACCTGACCACCGTCGCTGACGCCGCCCCGTTGCCTGCATGAGCTACGGCGTGCAGGTGGCCCACCAGGCCACGCTGCCGTGGTCGCGACTGGCGACCACCAACGCGTCGTGTCCCGCCAAGGGCACGACGTTCTCGCTGTCCAGGACCTGGGTCCAGCCGGTGGCGTCGCTGCGGTAGACGCGCCCGCGGAGGTCCTCGTCGCCGCCGCTGGTCGGCACCTCCTCGATGGTGGAGACGTAGAACGTCCCGTCGGGCATCCGGTGGGCTGAGCGGACGTCGGGGGGCGTGTCGGGCAGCGCGGTCAGGGTGGCGCCGTTCCAGGTGAACAGGCCGTCGCCGCGGCCGGCCCCGGCCGAGACGGCCATCCACAGCAGGCCGTCGGACTGTCGGGCCATCCAGTCGGGGGCCTCCGGAAGCCCCGTGGCGACCACCGTGGCTGAGGTGCCGTCCCAGTGGGCGAGGGCCCCCTCGCGGTTGCCGGTCTCGAGCCCGATCCACACGTCGTCGGGGGCGTCGGCCCAGGCAGACACGAGGTCGACGCTGCTCGGCAGCCCCGACAGATCGAGGAGCGCCCAGTCGGTGCCCTCGTGGATGTAGCCGACGGGGCCGATGGCGGGCCCGTCGTAGATGTAGGCGTTGCCGAGGGCGAACAGGGTGCCGCCCACACCCGTGATCACGTGGGTGATGTGCTCCTCGGGGGTGTCGGTGAAGGTGGCGGCGCCGCCTTCCATGATCCACAGGCCCTGGTAGTCGAAGAGCGCCACGCGGCCGTCGGACACGCCGCTGGTCAGGGAGCGCCCGAGGTCGCCGGCGGGGTAGGGCTGCGCGGTCCAGGTGGTGCCGTCGAAGGAGGCCATGCCTTGCTCGCCGAAGGCCCACACGGTGCCCTCGACGTCGTCCACGGCGAGGGCATCGAGGGCATCGAGCCAGGGCTCGTCGAGCTCGGCGGTCACGCCACTCGCGTCGCCAGAGAGCACCGTGCGGCGGCTGGGGTCCCCGGTGGTCAGCAGCACCTCGTCGTCGGTGAGGGCCAGGGTGATGGGCAGCTCGCCTGCGGGCAGGGGCACGGGCGTCCATGCGCTGCCGTCGTGGTGAAGCAGCACGGCCTCGTAGCTCTGGTCCCAGCCGAGGAGCCAGACGTCGTCGGCGCCGCGCAGGGCACCGGCCCACCAGCCGACGCCGTAGAGGCCGGGGTCGATGTCGGCCAGGCCGGTGTCGTCCCCGAGGGCGACGCCGGCGCCGAAGGCCAGGATGGTGCCGTCGTCGGCGACGGCCAGGCCGGACGGGCGAAGTCCCCTGGGGGTGGGGACCACGTCGAAGCCGGCGCCGTCCTCCACCAGCACGCCGGACGCGCCCGCGAGCAGGACCCGGCCGTCGGGGAGCTGGGCGGAGCGGTCGATCCAGCTGGTGATGGGGCGGGTCTGGGTGGACCAGCTGGCCCCGTCGTAGCGATGCACCGTGGTGTCGCCGACCCCGTAGCCATCGACGTCCTTGGTGACGATGGTGACGTCGGTGGGGCTCGTGACGTGCAGCCCCACGGTGTCCCAGGGCTGCCCGGCGAAGGGGACCTCGGCCCAGGTGGTGGTGAGGGGGTCTCGGCGCCACACGTCGTAGGTGCCGACGGCCCAGATCTCGTCCATCGAGGAGCCATCGAGCCAGCTGGCCGACAGGGGGGCCTGCAGATCGGCGTCGTCGGTCCAGGTGCCGGTGGCACTCCGGGTCGAGGCGCCGAGGGTGCCTGAGGCGAGGGCCTCGCCGGTGGGGGCGGCCCACAGGGTGAAGAAGGAGCGGGCGCCCACGTGGGCCTCGGACTCCTCGCAGGCCGCGGTCACCGTGGTGCCGGTGTCCCCGGTCTCGGTCGTGCCGGTGTCGGTGTCATTCGTGTCGTCGGTGCCGGTGTCCGTGGACCCGGTGTCGGTGTCGGTGTCGGTGTCGGTGTCCGAAGGGCCTTCGTCCGTGGGGTCGTCGGGGTCTTTCGTGCAGGCGACAAAGAGCAGAAGCGACGAGGCAAACAGGAGGGTGGTACGCATGCAGCCAAGCTAGCACCATGGAGAGGGCACCTGCGCGCCCGGGGGCGCTGCTCGCGACGGTGGTACGATGCCCGACGCGGGCGGGACGCTGTGACGCGTGAGCGGGGTGCCGTGGACGACGAACGCATGATCCTGGAACATGCGCCGGTGCTGGCCTTCAGCAAGGACCGCCAGGGCCGGTACCGGATGGTCAGCCGGCACTGGCGCGATGTGTTCGGGGGACGCCTCGACGAGGTCCTGGGCCGCACGGACCTCGAGCTGTTCCCCCCGGACGTCGCGGCCCGCTTCCGAGCCCACGACCTCGATGTGTTGCGGGGCGGCGAGAGGGTGCAGGTGGAAGAGGAGGTCTCGGTCGCAGGCGTGCCTCGGGTGTTCCGCACCATGCGGTTCCCCCTCGTCGACGCCGACGGCGATGTGGTCGGCGTTGGGGGCCACTCGGTCGACATCACGCGGGAGCAGGCGAGCCGACGGGAGCTCGTGGACGCCCGTCAGCGCTACCAGGCATCCCTCGAGGTGTCGCCCCAGGTCCATGTGGCCATCGACCTCGGTCGGGGGGCCTTCGTGGAGGCCAACAAGAGCGCCGAGACGTTCTTCGGGCTGCCGAGGGAGGTCATCTTTCAGCATCCGCCATGGGAGCTCTCGCCGGCGACCCAGCCCAACGGGGGCTCCTCCGAGGACCTGGCCCGTGCCTACCTCCAAGAAGCCGTGGAGCTTGGGCAGTGCGCCTTCGACTGGGTGCACCGGCGAAGCGACGGCGAGCTGATGCCTGCCCGCGTCATGCTCGTGGCCCAACACCTCGGGGAGCAGAGCCTCGTGCAGGCGAGCATCCAGGACCTCCGCGGGCATCGGGCACGGGCCAAGGCGCAGCAGCGTGAGCAGCGCTTCTTCGAGCAGATCCAGTCGCTGAACCGCATGGGCGGGTGGCAATTGGAGATGCCGGAGGACCAGCTCCACTGGACGGAGATGACCTTTCGCATCCACGGGATGGACCCCACGGCCGGTGGAACGTTGACGCGGGAGGATGCGCTGAGGGGTTTTCAGCCGGAGAGCCGGGACCTGCTCCTCCGCACCATCCAGCAGGCGCAGATCGATGGCGCCCCCTTCGACCTCGAGCTGCGGCTGGAACCGGAAGCAGGCCAGGTCGTCCTGCTGCGCATGCTCGGAGCCGTGGAGTTCCACCCAGGAGGGGGCTGCAGAATCTACGGTACGGTCCAGGACATTGGAGAGCGGCGTCTGCTCGAGGAGCAGCTGCGGCAGGCACAGAAGCTGGAGGGGCTCGGGCAGCTCGCCGGCGGCATTGCCCACGACTTCAACAACATCCTCACCGTGGTCATGGGCGCTGCTGAGCTGCTGGAGGACGAGGTGATCTCAATCCAAGGACGGTCGGATCTCGACGCCATCCGGAACGCGGCGGCCCACGCCCGCGCGCTGACGTCCCATCTGTTGAGCTTCGCGCGTCAGGGGGAGGCGCAGCCGTTGCCGCTCCGCATCGACGATGCCCTCGAAGGGGTCGCTTCGCTGTTGATTCGGCTGCTCGGGGAGGACCTTCGGCTGAGCGTGGAGCCCGACGCCGGCGGTGCCGTGGTCCGTGTGGACCGAACGCAGCTCGAGCAGGTCTTGGTGAACCTTGCCGTGAACGCGCGGGATGCCATGCCGGGAGGCGGCGCTCTGCGGATACGCTCTGCGCGAAGGCGCCGCGTGGTGGGTCAGGGGAGCCACGGCCCCGCCGAGCTCGCCGCCGGGTCCTACGTGACGCTGGAGGTGGTGGACCAGGGCGCGGGCATGTCCAGCGACGTGCTGGAGCGCGTCTTCGAGCCCTTCTTCACCACCAAGGAGGTCGGCCAAGGGAGCGGGCTGGGGCTCTCGACCGTTCACGGCATCGTGCATCAGTGGGATGGGGCGGTGGAGGTCGAGAGCGAGCCAGGAGTGGGCACGCTCGTCCGGGTCTGGGTGCCGGAGGTGCTCGATGGCTCCGCGCCTCGACTCGCGGACCGGTCGGTGTCGGACGACTCGGGCACGTCGATGGCCCTGCGGGTGTTGGTGGTGGAGGACGACCTCGCGGTGCAGCTCGTGACGCAGCGGGTGCTGGAGCGGGCGGGCTTCTTCGTGCTCACCTCGCCGGATGCGTCCCATGCGCTGCAGCTGCTCGCGGGCCCGGAACGGGTCGACGTGATGGTGTCGGACGTGATCATGCCGGACACCAACGGGCTCGAGCTGGCGGAGCGGGCGGTGGCCCTGCGATCGGGCCTGCCGGTGCTGCACGTGTCGGGCTACGCCGAAGCGGCGCTGAAGGCCCGAGGGCTGGATGTGTCGTCGATCGATCTGCTGGCCAAGCCCTTTCGGCCCAAAGACCTCGTGGCTCGTGTGTTGGCGCTGGTCGGGGAGCGAGCAGCGTGTCGTCCATCAGGCTGAGCTGGCTGACCCGAGACCGCTGAGGCTATCCTCCCCGTCTGGAGGCGCGTTGGTGTGGTTGGCGATGCTGTGGTGCCTCGCCTGCACGGGCGACGACGACCCGGTCCCGTCCGACCGGTCATCCGCCGAGGAAACAGGCCACACAGGAGGGGCCGCCACGCCGGACTCCGAGGACACGGGCGTGCCGGGGGACCCCGTGGTGTTCCTCGTCGAGCCGGTGCTGTCGGTCAACGACCACGGTGCCGGGCTCACGGCATGGCTCGACCTGACCACCGACCGCCCCGTCACCCTGGCCTTGGAGGTCACGGGCCCCGACGCCACCCGCACCTGGACCGTGGAGACCGAGGCCGACGTCCACCACGCCCTGCTCACCGGGTTCCGGCCCGACGCGGACCACGACGTAGTGGTCACCGCAGTGGCGGCCGACGGCACCACGGCCTCAGCCACGGAGACGTGGCACAGCGAGCCCCTCCCGGAGACCACGCCGGCCTTCGACGTCGTGGGCGGCCCCGGGCCCATGGAGCCCGGCGTGACCTTGTTCAAGTTGGCCTTCCACCTGTACATGGTCGACGCCGATGGCATCGTCGTGTGGTTCGCCCCGGCCCCGGCCCTCACCCACGAGGTGGAGCTCACCGAGCGAGGCACACTGCGGTACCACGCGGGCACGTCCCTGGTGGAGGAGGTGGCGCTGTCCGGCGAGGTGCTGAGCACCTGGGCCACCGACGAGGGGGTGCCAGGTTCGGTGGTCGTGGCGCCCGACATCCTGCACCACGACGTGGCGGAGCTCCCCGATGGGAACCTGTTGGCGCTGGGGGTCGAGGTCCGCACCTTCCCGGACTATCCGGCGTCGGAGACCGACCCGCGGCCGACCCAGCCAGAGGCGGAGGTCATCGGCGACGTCGTCTACGAGCTCGCCCCCGACGGCACGGTCGTGCATGCCTGGCCGCTGCTGGACCGCCTCGACCCGTACCGCATCGGGTACGACAGCCTCACCGGTGCCTACTGGGCCGGCACCTTCGGTTCGGGTGCCCGGGACTGGTCCCACGCCAACGCCATCGCCTACGACCCTGTGCGGGACGAGGTCGTCGTGTCGTTGCGGCACCAGGACACCGTCGTGGCCTTGTCGAGGACCACCGGGGACGTGGCGTGGCTCTTCGCCCCCGACACCCACTGGGGCGCTCCGCTGCAGCCGCTGGTGCTGCAGCCCGAGGGCCCCACCGATCTGCCGGCCTTCCATCAGCACTCCGCCAGCATCACCCCCGACGGGCACCTGCTGATGTTCGACAACGGCAATGGCCGGGCCAGCGCCTGGGAGCGGGAGCTGCCGTCGGCGCAGCGCTGGTCGAGGTGCCTCGAGGCCGCCATCGACCCGGACGCGGGCACCTGGACGACGGTGTGGTCGTGGGGAGAGCAGCTCACCGGGGGGGAGGCCCACTACGCCGGCAAGGTCGGGGATTGCGACCTGCTGCCGGAGACCGGGAACCACCTCATCACCTTTGGGTCGCTGGACAACCCGGCCTTGCCCGCGGTGAAGCTGGTGGAGGTGGACGCGGCGGGGGGGGTGGTGTGGGAGCTCGGCGTCGAGGCGGCCGGTCCGGACCAGGTGCCGTCGATGTTTCGTTCGGAGCGGGTGGATGGGGTGATCCCCGGGCGCTGACGCTGAGGTGATGCCGAGGGTTCGGTTGGCTGACACCGGATGGTCACCTGGGACGCGTAGCTTTCCTCTGTGACGTCCTGGCGCCAGATTCCCGGGGTGGCCCTGTTCGCCTACCTGTTCTTCCTCGCCATCGAGCTGCTCGGGCGGGGGATGAAGGCGTCGTTCGCCGAGCCGCTGCGCGACTTCCTGCAGCTCCATGCCGACCGCTTCACCGAGCTCGTGTCCTTCGTGATGGGCCTCCTCGGCACCGCCCTCATCCAGTCCTCCTCGTCGGTGACCGCCATGAGTGTGGTGCTGGTGCAGGAGGGGGTGATGCCCTTGGTCATCGCGGCGGGCATCGTGCACGGCGCAAACCTCGGCACCTCCGTCACGTCGAGCATGGTGGCCTTTGCCAGCGAAGCGCCGCCGCTCTCGGGGCGGCCCTGGCGGGACCTCCGCACGCTGCTGTCGGTGCCTCGGGGGGAGGGCTTCCGGCGGGCCGTGGGCACGGCGGTGGTGCACGACATGTTCAACATCGTGATGGTCACCGCCATCCTGCTGCTGCTGGAGCTTCCCTTCGGCATCATCCTCTCGACCTCCGATTGGCTCGCGGGGGTGTTGTCGGGCTGGCTGGCCGGCTCCGACGTCGTCCTCGATGTGCTGTCCGTCGTCTCTCCCGCCACCTACACCCGCCCGGTCTCCAAGGGCCTACTCGGCCTTGGTCTGCCCGGCTGGTCCCTCGTGCTGGCAGCGGTGCCGCTGCTCTTCATCTCGCTTCGGGGCTTCTCCACGCGGATGCGTCAGCTGCTGCTCTCCGGCGTCGACACCTCCGATGCCGAGTCGGTCGGGGCGCGGATGCTCGGCACCCACCCCTTGGACACCTTCCTGCGGGGTCTCGTGGTGACCATCCTGGTGCAGAGCTCGTCGGCCACCACGTCGATGGTGGTGCCCCTGGCGGCCATGGGCCTGTTCCGTGTGCGGGCCATCTTCCCGTTCATCCTCGGGGCCAACATCGGGACCACCACCACGGCCCTGCTCGCTGCCTCCGGGGGCCTGGGCGAGCCTGGCTTCCACGAGGGCATGACCATCGCCGTGGCTCACTTGCTGCTCAACGCCCTCGCGGTGGCGCTGGTGGTCGTCGTGCCGGGTCTCCAGGGGCGCATCCTGGCTGCGGCGGACTGGCTGGCATGGCGCGCGGAGGCGTGGCCTGCCGCCCTCGTCGTGTACCTGTGCGTGCTCGTGGTCTTGGTCCCGGCGGTGGCGTACTTCCTGCCCACCGTGCCTGCCGCGGTGTTCGTGGGCGCCATGGTCCTGGGGTTGCTGGTGGGGCCGGCCCTGGACCGGCGGCGGGGCGTGCGCCAGGGGGACTAGCTAGCGGATGGCGCTGGGGACCTGAGGTGCCGCGACGCTACGGGGCCTCCACCTTGGAGATCGGCACCGGCTGGCCGTCGAGCACGAGGTGGTCGTGGTGGGCCAGGAGGGCTTCCGCAGCCTCGGCGGCGAGCCCGACCTGGGTCTGGCGCTTGCCCAAGCGGATGCGTCCGACCTGGCCCGCCGGGACCCCGCAGACCCCCAGGGCGGCGACGATGGCGGGGGCGCCCAACTCTTGCTCCTTGCCGGCAAACACCGTGATCTGCGCAGCGTCGACGTTCTCCGTGGGGGGCTGGACCGAGACGGGCCGGACCCAGTCGGGCATCACGTCATCCTCCGTGGGGTCGAGGGCGAGTCCGCGCTGCTGGGCGAGCAGCTCCAAGGCGGCCGCGGCGATGGCGTCGGCGGAGAGGCCGTGGGCGTCCTGCAGCTGCTGCAGCAGGGCGGCGGCGTGGGGGCTCGCCGTGTGGGCAGCCACCTCGTCGGCCAGCTCCGCGCGGCGGCGGCGCTGTTGGGCGCCGCCCGTGGGCACCTCCCCCTGGGGGATGTCGATGCCCAGGGCCGCGGCGATCTCTCGGAGGCGTCGCTTCTGCTTCGGGGTGACCAGGGTGAGGGCCATCCCGCTGCGCCCGGCCCGGGCCGTGCGGCCGATGCGGTGCACGTAGCGCTCGGGGCTCTCGGGCAGGTCGGCGTTCACCACCAGGACGATGTGGGACACGTCGATGCCTCGGGCCGCAACGTCGGTGGCCACCAGCACCCGGACGTCGCCGCGGCGGACCCGGCCCAGGACCCGCTCCCGGAGGGGTTGGTCGAGGCCGCCGTGGAGGCGCTCGACGGCCAGGCCCCGGGCGGTGAGCTGGTCGGCGAGGTCCACGCAGCCGACCCGGGTGTTGGCGAAGACCAATGCCGTGCCTTCGGGGGCGTCGAGGAGGAGCAGGTGCAGGGTCTCCAGCTTGTGGGCGGCGGGGACCCGGAGCCAGCGCTGCTCGATGTGGTGCACCGTCAGCGCCTGCCCTTCGACCTGAATGGTGGTGGGGTCGTTCAACACCTGGTCGGCCACGGCCCGCATCGGGGGCGGCATCGTGGCGGAGAAGAGCAGCACCTGGCGGCCGGGTCGGGTGGCGGCGAGGAGGTGCTCGAGGTCCTCCTGGAAGCCCATGCGGAGCATCTCGTCGGCCTCGTCGAGCACCAGGGTGGCGACCGCCGACAGATCGAGGTCCCCCCGGGTGTGGAGGTCCCGTAGACGGCCCGGCGTGCCCACCACGACCTGGGGGCCGCGGCGGAGGGCCTTGCGCTGGGAGGCGTACGGGGTGCCGCCCACGACGGGCATCGCGGAGCGGGGGACGAGGCCGCGGAACACCTCGGTCACCTGCAGGGCGAGCTCGCGGGTGGGGGTGATGACCAGGGCGGCGGGGGTTCCCTCGGTGGCGTTCTGGAGGAGGGGGAGGGCGAAGGCGAGGGTCTTGCCCGAGCCGGTGCGGGCCAGGCCGATCAGATCGCGGCCGGCCAAGGCGACGGGGATGGCCTCGGCCTGGATGGGCGTGGGGGTGCTGAGGCCCTGGGTGTGGAGGACGGCGAGGAGCTCGGGGGTGAGGCCGAGGGTGTCGAAGGTGGGCATGGGGCTCCGGATGGGGTCGTCTATCCGGGGCCAGCGCCGCCGGCGGCGGGGGCGTCCCATCTGCGTCTGGCAGCCGCATGCTGGGGACTCCTGGCTCTCGATGTCTCGATATTCGAGCTGATGGCTGCATGATGCCGTGGTGCATCTAGCAGAAATGCACGTCGAGTGCCTGCATTGGGGCACGATTTGTGCGTCACCGCGTGGCGGCGCGCGGGCTCCAGGGGGATGTTTCATCCACCGAGGAGGACGTGATGACGCGATGGAGCCCGATGCCTGCTACGGCCCTCGTGGGCTGCCGTGCCACGCCGTCGGGTGTGTGTCCATGGCGCTTGTCGTGACGCGGCGTGCCCAGATCCTCGGCTACGCCGCCGCGGTCCTCGTGCTGCTTCTCGCGCAGTGGGCGCTGTGGACCTGGGCCATCGAAGACGCGGCCATCAGCATCGCGTATGCGCGGAACATCGCGGACGGGCTCGGCCCGGTGCCCTACCCGGGCGCGCCACGGACCGAGGGGTACTCGAACCCCCTCTGGGTGGCGCTGATGGTCCCCTTCATGTGGTGGCTGGATGGGGCGGACCCCTTTCCGACCGTTCGGACGTTGGGCTTGGTGCTCTCTCTGGCTGGCGTGGCTGCCACCGCCGCCGTGGCCCGTCCCAGCCTCGGCCGCCGCGGCGCCGTGGTGGCTGCCTTCACGTTCGCCGCCTTCGCGCCGATGAACATCTGGGCCCAGTCGGGGCTGGAGAACGCGCTGTACAACCTCGTTCTCGCCCTCGGCCTGTGGCGTCTCCAGGTCGATGGGAGGCGCTCGTGGGCCGCCGTGTGCTTCCTGGGGCTGGCGCTCACCCGCCCCGAAGCGGGTGCACTGGCCGCTGTGGGCTTCGTGGCTTCGGTCCTCACCGCGCCGTCCAGGCGGCAGGCGGCCGAGAGGGCTTGGGACTGGGCCCTGCTGGCGCTCGTGCCGTTCGTCGCCTACCACCTGCTTCGGTATTCCACGTTTGCCGCCGAGCTTCCGGCCACCGCCTACGCCAAGGTCGACACCCCTCCCGAGGTGTGGAACTTCGGCTTCAAGGGGTGGCGCTACCTGCGCGACTTCGCGGTGCAGGGCGGATTCCTCTTGTGGCTGCCTGCGATGTTCTTCGCGCTCGGCGGCGCCGGCCGGGACGATGCGCCCGTCGCTCCTCGCGTCGTGGCGGCGTCTGCCTCCCTGCTCCTCGCCGCCGGGTACCTCGCCCGGCTCCTCGGCTGGGCGCCAGACGAGTGGGCCGTCCTCGCGTGCCTGGCCACCTCGGTGGCCCTCACGGCCTGTGGCCTGGCCCAGGGGGGCATCCGTGCCACGCTCACGGCGGTCGCGTCGTTCACCCTGCTCTTCGCTCTGCTGGCGGGGGGCGACTGGATGACGGGGTGGCGCTGGTTCAGCCTGCTGGCGGTCCCCATCGCCTATGGCTTCGCAGCCGCGGTGGAGCAGGTCTTCCACAGCCTTCCTCGCCGCTGGGGCCCGGCGGTGGCCCTTCTGCTGCTGACGGGCTTCGCGGGCCAGCAGCTCGCCAACGTCGCGTGGGTGGAAGACCACTTCTCCACATCGCCGTGGACCATCAAGCGCCGGGTGCACCACTACCAGAAGTTGGCCCACACCCTTCAGCTTCGGCGCCGCCCTTTGGTCATCGATCAGGACATGGGGGCCAACCTGTTGTGGGGTGCGAAACACTACGACGTGCGGGACGCCAAGGGCCTCACCGATTTGCCCTTCGCGTTGCACCGCCCTCGTTCGGCTGCCGTCGACTCCCTTCTCGTCGCCGATGCGTTCGAGAAGCCGGTGTTCGTCCACATGCACCAGGCCACTCGGCGCGCGCTGCAGCACCGTCGCTGGTTTCGGAGAGAGTACGTGGAGGTGCCGGGGTACCCCACCCACGACGGAGGCGTGCACGACGGCCAGTACGTGCAGCGAAAGGCCATCATGGGCGGGCCGTGGCATGGTGAGCGACGCTCCGTGCGCTTCGACGGCCTCGAGGTGCTGGGATGGCAGACCCGGTCCCCAGAGGTGTCCAGCGACTCAGGGTTGTTGCTGGAGATCGCCGTGACGCTGACGGAGCCTGCGGACGGCCCTCTCGACCTCGTGGTCACCGCCAGAGGGCCTCGGGGAGCGGAGCAAACCTGGTCCCGAGCCCTGGGCTACCACTTGCTGCCGGCCGACCAGTGGAAGGTCGGCGAGGTGTTCGTGGGCCGCTACCCGCTGCCCGTGCGCAAGGGACTGCCTGAGGGCTCCTACACGCTCTCCGTGGCCGTGCAGGACGAGGAGAGCTTCCGGGCGCCCATCGATCCCGCCCATCGTCCGGGGCTGGACAGCAGCGATGTCGTCCTGGGGCGCGGCCTGCAGGTGGTGTCTCGGGAGGCGATGTCGCAAGCGGCCCAGGACGACCTGGCCATCCTGGACGAGAGGATGGGGGCCCAGCGCTGCTCCGAGGCGGAGTCCGCCTGGGAGGATGCCCTGGCCCACCGCATTCGCTCCCGCGACTGGCGACGTGCCCACGAGCCCCGAGCGCGCGACATCCTTGCCAGTTGCTGGGCAGAGCGGGCTGCCCGAAAGGCCGCCCCGCCCCTCCAGGCGGACCTCGGTTCGCCGGACACCCTGCCGCCCGATGACACCCGCCGCCTGGCGAAGGCCGCGTGGGAGATCCAGCGGGGACGCACGTGGAGCCCCACCAACAAGCGGCTCGCGGCCACGTCCCACAGGGTTGCCGAGGGGCTCGTGGCCCGGTCCGCCATGTTTCGGCAGGGTGGACACGAGGACGACGCGTTCCGCATCCTGGCGTTGGCCGCCAGGGTCGACCCCACCCGCCCGTTCTTGCGGCGTCGGGTCGAGCGCTGGCGCGCGCGGAGGCTGGGTCTGGAAGACCGGCTGGGGCCTCTGCCTCCTGGCTGAGGTCGACGGCGAGGTCGTTGGGGCTTGACCGTGAACAAACGCGTTGCATCGAGGGCGCGATACGCGTTCGAGGGCAAGGAGGAGGATCGAGGGGATAGCGAGCTATCCCGAGAATTCGACGACGCAGCCATCCGGCGTGCAGCGTGTCCGACTGCAGCGTTTGTAGCGGGCAGGCCCTTAGGTGGTCGGCCGGAGGTCGGCATGTGGTGGCTCGTGCTCGGTCAGGCTCTGGCCGGTTGTCCCCCGCTGGAGCTCCGCCAGGAGGTCGGCGTCGACCACGCCTGGCTCAGGGGGGATGTCGCGACGGTGTGGTCGGCGGGCACCCTGTGGTGGTTCGACCCGAAGGGCCTGCGCTCGACCCCTGCGGCGGTCGGGAAGGGCACGCCCCTGGGGCGGCTGGGAGCCGACGTGGTGTGGGGGGAACGCCGCGATGACCACAGCAGCTACGCGGTCACCTTCGGCGGGCGGCCGCTGCACGGGTCCGAGGCGTGGGGGCTGGCCACGCTGGTGAAGGTGAAGGACCAGTGGTGGATTGCCTCGACGCGGGCGCCGGGGGCCCAGTAGCCCGACCCCGTCGAGCGCTCGCCCGAGCAGGTCTTCCAACATGAGCCGATGACTTGCTCCAAAGGCTCGTTCCGCGGTTGCTGGGGCCGGCCGTGCGCTGCGATACGTCACAGAATGATTTGCGGTTGGCGGGGCTCGCGGGTCCAACGGTCGGAGGTGCCGATGATCTGGATGTTTGCCGCGTGGATGGCCTGCAGCACGGGGTCTGACGGCCCCACGTCCAGCACGGTGCCGTCGGATGCAGATGTGGACACCGACACCGACACCGACACCGACACCGACACCGACACCGACACCGACGCCGACAGCGACACGGACACGGACACGGATGACTGCTCGGTGTCAGCCACGGGCCTCCCGTTTCCGGCCGACACCCAAGCGGCCTTCGACGCCAGCATGGCCGTGTACTTCGCGGACCAGGCCTCCCCTGGCGCCGCGGTCGCCATCGCTCCTCTTGCCACGGGCGAGCTGTGGGCAGGCACCATCGGCCTCGCAGACCTACAGAACGACGTGCCGTGGGAGCTCGACTCGCCCTACCCCATTGGCTCGGTCAGCAAGGTGTTCACCACCACCCTCGTCATGCAGTACGTCGAGGAAGGCGTGTTCACCCTCGACGACCCCATCGACCTGTGGGTGTCGACCCCCTGGGACGGCGAAGGCATCACGCTTCGGGACCTCGAGCAGCACACCAGCGGCATCGTCTCCTACAACTACATCGGCAGCTTCGACGCCTCCCAAGCCTACACGCCTCAGGAGCTCGTGGACTGGGCGGCCTTGCATGGTCCGGACCTGCTGTTCCCACCGGGAACGGTGCACGAATACTCGAACACCAACTACGTCCTCCTCGGGCTCGCGATCGAGGCCGCCTCGGGTCGGGTCTTCGAGGACGAACTGCAGGACCGCATCCTCACGCCGCTGCAGCTGTGCCAGACCTACATGGCCGACGAGAACCCCCCGGACGTGGTGCGTGGCTACCAAGGCGACCCCCTCTACGACGCCACCTCGGACGGCCACCCGACCACGGGCTGGGCGGCCGGCGGCATGGTGAGCACCCCATCGGAGCTCGCGCTGTTTGGAGCCGCGTTGTTTGGAGGTCAGCTGCTGCAGCCCAGCAGCCTCGAGACGATGACCACGCCGCTGCTCATCGACGGGCAGCCCACCAACCACGGCATGGGCCTGTTCGGCGAGGTCGGCCCAGAGTACGGCGGCTACTGGGGCCATACCGGTGGGATCGGCGGCCACCTCACCTACATGTTCTACCTGGAGTCCGAAGACTCGGTGGTCGTGGCGATGGTCAACAGCTTCGAGGGGACCGACGTCGACACCATGGCGAATGCGGCGTGGGAAGTCGTGCTGTTCGACTGAGGCTCTACCCGTCCCGTGGCGAAGGGGCCCGGGCCAGCATGCCAGCGCCCGTCTGGCCCTAGGCGTCCATCGTGAGGCTCGAGAGCACCGCTCCGTCGTTGCCGATCCAGCTCACGGTGATCTTCCCTGTCGCTGGATTGCACTCGAACAACGTGTGGTTGAACTTGGTGATGATCGTGGGCAGGCGGCCGCCCTCGGGGATGAGGGCGTAGGCGCTGTTGATGGGGCTTCCGCCTGGGCCCACCAGGATTTCTTTGAGGTCTCCCCCGGGGCGGGTGGACGGCTCGATGTAGGCCGCCGCGCCGACGTGGAAGTCGCCCGAGACGAAGAGCACGCCCGGAATCTGTGCACAGTGGGCGACCAGCTCTTCTCGCTGGATCGGGAAGCCCTGCCAGCGGTCGTAGGCGTCGATGTTTCCTGCGATGGGCACAAAGGAGAGGTCGGGGATCGGCACGCTGTTGAGCACGATCTTGAAGCGGGCGACGCTGTCGCTGAGGCTCTGCTTGAGCCAGTCGAGCTGCGCGCGGGAGACGTAGTCGGTCCCGGTTCGTTCGCCCGGCAGGCTCCGCGAAGAAACGAAAGGAGCGGTCGAGTGAGACACGGGCCGCTGTGGTCCGTCTCGCAGACCACACCAGGAGAACCTCGTGAACAAGACCATCGGCCTCGGCGCGCTCGTGTGCGCCCTCGCACTCTCGTTGGCGGCTCAGGCCCAAGACTTCGTCTGGGCCCCCGACCACTGCCCCGATCTCGTCACCTGGAAGAAGGGTGAGCAGTACGGCAATCCCTGCGTGACCCCAAGCGGATGGCACGGGATCATCCTGCATGATGTCGAGATTCACACGGCGCGCTTCGAGGTGTTGCGGGGGCCGGGAGACCCTCCCGTCTTCCCCGCCGAGTGCCAGGACGGCCAAGTGACCGAGATCGACCACATCGTGTGCGCTGTTCGCGACTGACCTCCCCTCCATCTGCCCACCGAGGACTCTACCCATGCACAAGACCTTCTCTGTTGCTTTGTTCGCGCTCTGCGCCACGATGTTCACCACCGCTTCCGCCGACGAGGGCTGCCTCGGCGGCGCCGAGCTGCGCGATGGCCCGATGCTGCACCAGCCCTGCACGACCGAGACCGGCGAGGCCGGGGTGTGGCTCCACGCCCTCGAGTTCATGACCGAGGGGGCGCCGTTGGAGGACGGCACGTGCAGCGGCGATGAGGCCTACCTAGGACAGTACCTGGCCTGTGCGCCACCGGAGCAGGCCCTCTGACGGCGGGGGAACGCCGGGGCCACAGCGCCCACGGTGGACCGCTTGCCCCGCGAACCTGCCCCGGGGACGGTCAGAACTGGAAGTAGATGAAGTCGTAGGTGTTCGCCCGGTAGAACAGCGCGATCAACACGGCCATCCCACTCCAAAGCGTCGTCTGGGCTGGCAACAACCACGGTGTCCCTTCCAGCATCGGCGCGACCCGCTTCCGCAGCACCGTCTCCACCGCGCCGCTCATCGACAGCGTGAAAGACAGGGTCACGATGACGATGGCCGCACGCCACTCGTTGGGGGTGCCGGCCAGCGGCGAGGTCCCCATGAAGTGGATGAAGCGGGCCACGCTCGGCTCCCGGAACAGCAGCGAGCCCACCAGCCCGACCGTGAAGATGTGGAACACCGCCGCCAGGGTCCGACCGTATGGGATGCGACGGGCCCACTCCGGCAGGTTCCGCGTGACCCAGGTGTAGCCCAGGATGGCGGCGGCCTGGTACAGCCCGAACACGATGTAGTTCCAGCCTGCCCCGTGCCACGCTCCCATCACCACCATGGTCACGGTGACGGCCCAGGCGAAGCGGAACGGGGTGATGCGTTCGCCGTCGCCGAGCAAGGGGGTGAGCACATAGTCGCGGATCCAGGTGGACAGCGACATGTGCCAGCGCTGCCAGAACTCCGGCGTGGTGGTGGCCTTCCAGGGCTCGTGGAAGTTCTCGACCAGGCGGATGCCCAGGGTGCGGGCGACCCCGCGGGCGATGTCGGTGTAGCCGCTGAAGTCGCCGTAGATCTGCACCATGAAGCCGATGGCGCCGGCCCACACCAAGGGGCCCGCCGGGTCCTGGTGCACGAACACCTTGTCGACGTAGGGAGCGATGGTGTCGGCGATGACGAGCTTCTTGAAGGCCCCGTGCAGCGCGAGGGTGATGCCGCTGCGCAGGTCGTCGGAGGAGAAGCGGCGCTCGACCTCGAGCTGGGTGAGCAGGCTGCTGGCCCGCTCGATGGGGCCGGCCATGAGCTGCGGGAAGAAGCTGACGAAGGCCAGGTAGTCGAGGAAGGAGGTCCGCGGCCGCAGCTCCCCTCGGTAGATGTCGATGGTGTAGGACAGCGTCTGGAAGGTGTAGAAGCTGATGCCGGCGGGCAGCAACACCTGCAGGGTGACCGGGTGGGTGGGCACGCCGAGCCCCTCGAAGGCCAGCACGAGGTTCTCGACGAAGAAGCCCATGTACTTGAAGTACAGGAGCATCCCGAGGTTGCTGGTGAGGCTGATGCCGAGCCACACGCGCTTGTGGCGAGGGGACCGCACCATGAGCTGGCCCGCGACGAAGTCCACGCAAGCGGACACGCCGAGCACCCCCATCCACCAGGGGCTCACCCAGCCGTAGAAGACCGCGCTGGCCACGACGAGCACGAGGTTCTGCATCCAGCGGCCCCGCACCGTCCAGTAGGCGGCGAAGACCACCAGGAGGAGGGCGAGGAACTCGATCTGGACGAAGCTCAAGGATTCGCCTCGGCCGCCACCTTGCTCACCTCGGACGCGATGTGGCGGGTGAAGCGGGTCGCGCTCTTCGGGGTCATGTGCTTGAGGTCCCGGAAGGCCAGGCCCTTGGGCGGGTCCGTCCAGGCGTCGATGTAGAGGTGGCCGTGCCGTTCGAGGATGCGGCGGACGCGCTCCTCGGTGCCGGGCGCGACGAGGTCCTGCCGTGCCACGGGGGTGCGGGGGGCCATCGGGGTGCGGACGAAGACGATGCGGGTGCCGTGGGCCTCGGCGAGTCGGGCGAGCTCGGGAAGGAGGGAGTCCTCCGGGGCGGGGAAGTCGTCGGTGGCCTTGGCGAGCAGCAGGTCCCGAGTGGTGTCGGTCAGCAGCAGCGGCTTGTGGGTGCTGTGGTCGAGCTTGGAGTCGTGGAAGACCCGCTGCAGGGAGGTCCGGGCCTCGTGCTGCCCGCTCCCGTAGAGGGGGGCCGTCCAGGTCGCCAGGCCCCGACCCACCAGGTCCCGGAGCGCCATGCGCTGCTCCTTGAGGTGCTCGACGGCCTTCGGGGCGCGGCGGACGTAGCGATCGAGCACGGGCTCTTGGTCCGTGAGGTGGACCTTGAGGTTGCCGTAGCTGGCCGGGCTGTAGGGCTGGCTGACCAGCAATGAGCGGAGGGAGCTGACGATGAACACGAAGGGAACCGCGTGCCCGCGGTCGTACATTCGATGCTCCATGACCGCGTACCAGTGCGAGCTCACCGAGTTGGGGATGGAGAACACGGCGATGTCGAGGGGCTTCAACTCCGTGTTGTGGGCCAGGGCGGCCGGATCGATGTTGGTGTAGGCGTAGGAGCTGCCGAGCACCACGAGCTGTCGAGGGTGAGCGTCGAGCTGCTCTTCCATCTCGGCGACGATGCCTTGGCTCAGCTGCTCGCCGTTCATGACCTGCCCGACGTTGACGAGGGACTTGCCGTCGTCGGGGGTCAGCCGGGACAAGCTCAGGCCGAGCAGCGAGACGGTCACGATCATGACCGGAAGGAAGACCGCCAGCCAGCGGGCGATCTGGCGGCTGTCGAGGGCGTCGCCGGTGTCGCTCAACGGTTCCCCCGCTGGTGCTGGGGCGCCTGCGGCTCGGCCATCAGGACCTCGGTGAGCTGGGCCCCGACGTACAGGACCGCGGCACCGAGCAGGGCGCCGGCGACCGCTGCGAGCACGTGGCTGACCACCGGGGAGAAGGGCCCGAGTTCCTCGTCGACGGGGGCGACGGAGGGCTGGGCGGTCGGCGTTCCCGCGGCCTGCACCTCGGGCTCGAGGCGTCCCGCGAGCATCGTGGCGACCTCGTCGGGGCTGGGACCGGACACCATGCGGGAGAGCTCGAGCTGCACCCCGGCGCGGGACAACGCGTTCCGCAGCTCGATGGCGGACATGGAGTCGAGTCCCTGGTCCCAGAGGGGCTGGGAGGCGTCGAGGGGGCCCGGGGCGCCGTGGAGCAGGGGCGTGGCCCGGTCGACGACGAAGGCCACCAGGGCGTCCTGCCAGGCTGCGCGGGGGAGGGGCTGCACGAGGGCCAGCAGCTCGCTGGCCGCCGTGGCCCCAGGGGTGGGAGGGACGTCGACGGCGTGGTCGGTGGGGGCCGGGAGCTCGGCGAGCAAGGGCCGTGCCCCCCACATCTCGAAGCCGGTGCGGAAGGTGGGCCAGTCGATGTCGGCGACGATGACCTGGTGCCGGTCGGAGGCCAGGGCGCGGCCGAGAGCGCCGAGGGCCGCGGCGTCGTCCATCGGGCGAAGCCCTCGGCGCGCCAGCTGCACGCCGACCTCTCCCTTGGCCATGCCGGCGCCGGACCACGGGCCCCACGCCACCGCGAGTCGGCGGGTGGGGGAGGGCTGCTGGGCCCAGGTGTCGAGCCAGCTGTTGGCTGCGCTGTAGGCGGCCTGCCCGCTGGCGCCCCAGATGCCGGCGATGGAGGAGAACACGACGAAGGCGTCGAGGTCGTGGTTGGTGGTCAGGCCCTCGAGAAGGCGGGTGCCGGCGTGCTTGGGGGCGATGCACGCGGACAGGTCGTCCACGTCGAGCTCGGCCATGGGCTGAGAGGGGGCGGTGCCGGCCAGGTGGAACACGGCCGAGAGGTCCGGGGCGGCGGCGACGGCTTGGGCCATGCCGACCGGGTCGGCGGCGTCGGCGGCGACCACCTGGACGTTTGCGCCGAGGGCCTCGAGCTCGGCGGTGACCGCGTGGGCATCGGGGGCGTCCGGGCCCCGGCGGCTGGTGAGGACGAGGGAGGTGACGCCGCACTCCTGGACGAGCCAGCGGCTGACGAAGCGACCGAGCCCGCCCAGGGCGCCGGTGACCAGCACGGTGCCGCGGGTCGACCAGGCGTCGTCGACGTCCGGGAGCCCCACGGGGGCCACCCGAGGCGCAACGGCGCCGTCCGTGCCGAGGACGAGGTGGTCTTCTCCGTGGTGGGAGAGGAGGGCGCTGGCGAGCGGGTCGGGGTCGCTGCCATCGAGGCAGCCGCCCCAGCGGTCGTGGTGCTCGAGGGCGAAGGCGCGGGCCATGGCCCAGGTCGCTGCCTGGTCGGGGTCGCTGCGCATGCCGTCGGTGAGCAGCCAGACCTTGGCGGCGGGGCCGGCGGTCTGCTCCTTGAGGGCGCGGGCGACCCGGCGGACCAGGCCGGGTCCGGGCGCGAAGCACAGAGCGACCCGGTCGGCCTGCTCGTCGTCGGTGACGGGGGCGCCCCGGGCGTCCAAGGCCTCCTTGAGGGCGGCCAGTCGTTCGGTGGCGTCGCCGACGAGGCGCCAGCCCAAGTGGTCGCTGGCGGTGCTCTGGGCCACGGGGGAGCGGGGGACGTCCGGCAGTTCGACGTCGCGCCAGGCCACCTCGTAGGTCCAGGCCGGCGCGAGGTCGTCGGCGGCCGGCGGATCGATCCAGAAGCGGCTGAGCTGCCACGGGGTGGTGGGCAGCGTGACCTTGCGTCCGCCGTCGGGATGCAGGGCCTGGAGCTCGAGGTCGTGGCCGGCGACGAACCAGCGGCCCACGGCGTGGAGGAAGGCCTCGGGCTCGGGGCGGTCGGGTCGCAGGGTGGCGACCGCCAACTCGGCGTCGGTGGCCTGCTGGACCATGGTGGCGAGGGTGGGGCGGGGGCCGAGCTCGAGCCAGCCGTCGACGCCGTCGGCCTCGAGGGCCTGCACCACGTCGTGGAAGCACACCGGCTCGCGGAGGTGGCGCACCCAGTGGTCCACGGTGCTGGGGTCGCCGCCACGCAAGGCGCTGACCAGCTCGATCTGGGGCGTGCGGAAGGTGAGGGTCTCGACCACCTCCCGAAGGGCCTGCTGGGCCGGCTCCATGTGGGCGGAGTGGAAGGCGTGGGAGACGGGCAGGCGGCGGGCGCGGACCCCGTCGGCGTCGAGGGCACGGGCGATGGCGTCGATGGGGCCTTCGTCGCCGGAGAGGACCACGAGCTCCGGACCGTTGACTGCGGCCAGATCGACCGATCCGTCGAGGACGTCCCGCACCCGGGCCTCGGAGGCGTGCACGGCGAGCATGGCGCCGCCGGCAGGAAGGGCTCCGACGACCCGGCCCCGGGTGGCGACGAGGCGGGCGGCGTCGGGCAGGTCGAAGAGTCCGGCGAGGTGGGCCGCGCTGATCTCCCCGATGCTGTGGCCGGCGACCCGGTCGGGGTGCACGCCCACCGAGCGCCACAGGGCCCCGAGGGCGACCTCGAGGGCGAACAGGGCGGGCTGCACGATGGCGGTGTCCCGCAGCGGCTCCCCGGCGGGCCCGCCCCACATGGCGTCCCGCAGCGGGCGGTCCAGGTGGGCGAGGTGGGGGTCGAGGGCGGCGAAGGCGTCGTCGATGGCCTGGCGGAACACGGGCTCGGCGCCGTACAGCCCCTTGCCCATGCCGACCGTGGCGGAGCCTTGTCCGGTGCACAACCACGCCACCAGGCCGCGACGGGCCATGGCCCGGCCGTCGACGAGGCCGAAGTGGGGCCGACCAGCGCTCAGGGCCGCCAAGGTTTCGTCGAGCCCGGCAGCATCGGTGGCGATGACGGCGCCGCGGAAGGGGGCGCGGGCCGGCCCGTGGCCGCGGGTGGCGACGCTGCTGTAGGCGAGGTCGTGGAGGGAGGCGTCGACGGTGCGGAGGGCGCCGGCGGCGTCGTGCAAGACCGACTCGGCGTGGGCGGAGAGGAAGACCAGCTCTGCGGAGCGGGCGGAGGTGGCGGGCGCGGGGGTTGGCGGGTCGACGGCTTCGAGGATGAGGTGGGCGTTGGTGCCGGAGATGCCGAAGGAGTTGACGCCGCCGAGCCGCCGGCTGCCCTCCGGCCAGTCCGTGGGGGTGACGGGGATGTGCAGCGGGTGCTCGTCGAGGGGCAGCTCCGGGTTGATGTCGCCCAGGAAGGGGTGGGCCGGCATGTGGCCGTGCTGCAGGCACAGGACGAGCTTGATCAGGCCCGCGACGCCGGCGCTGGACTCGAGGTGGCCGAGGTGGACCTTGACCGAGCCCAGGTGCAGGGGGGGCGCGTCGGGGGGGCGCTGGCCGTAGACGTTGCCGGCGGCCCGCACCTCGATGGGGTCGCCGAGTCGGGTCCCGGTGCCGTGGCACTCGAGGTAGACGACCTCCTCGGGCCCGACCCCCGCCTGGGCCAGGGCGTGGCGCATGACCGCTTCCTGGGCCTGGCCGTTGGGCACGACCATGGCGGAGCTCACGCCGTTGTGGTTGACCGCCGAGCCGCGGATGATGGCGAGGACCTCGTCGCCGTCGGCCTCGGCGTCGGAGAGGCGCTTGAGGGCCACGATGCCGCAGCCCTCAGAGCGCACGTAGCCGTCGGCTCGGGCATCGAAGGTCTTGCAGTGGGCGTCGGGGGCGAGGACCGCCAGGGAGTGCAGGACCCGGGTGGCGTGGGGGGAGAGCATGGCCGCGGTGCCGCCGGCGAGGGCGAGATCGCAGTCCCCCTGGCGGAGCGCGGAGACGGCCTGGTGCACGGCCACCAGGCTCGACGAGCACGCGGTGTTGACGGCGACGGCGGGGCCCCGGAGGCCCAGGAGGTGGCTGACGCGCCCCGGAGCGAAGGCGGGGTCGTTGCCGCTGGCGCCGTACACGCTGCCGGCGTGGGTGGGGGAGGCGTCGATGCGCTCGAGGTAGTCCCCAGGGCAGATGCCGACGAACACGCCGGTGAGGCTGCCCTCCAGGGCATCGAGGGGCTGCCCGGCACGCTCGAGGGCTTCGTAGCTGCACATCAGCATCAGCCGCTGCCGTGGGTCGAGGCAGGTGGCCTCGAGGGCGGACATCCGGAAGGCGGCGGGATCGAAGTCCGGCATCTCTTCGACGAAGCCGCCGGCGGTGATGGGGGCCTCGGCCAGGGACCAGCGGTCGGCGGGGACCGGGATGATGGCGTCGGCTCCGTCGTGGAGGAGCTGCCAGAGGGCCTCGGGGCTGTCGGCGCGGCCGGGGAAGCGGCAGCCCATGCCGACGACGGCGATGGGCTCGTCGGTGACGACGCGGCGGACCGGGGTGGGGGCCGGGGCGGCGTCGGGAAGGAGGGCGTCGGCGAGGGCCTCGACGGTGGGGTGGTCGAAGGCGATGGTGGCGGAGAGGCGGCGGCCGACGGCGGCGGAGAGGGCGTCGCGGAGGGCGAGGGCGCCGAAGGAGTCGAGGCCTTGCTCGCGGAGGCCGAGGCTCGTGGAGATGTCGGAGGGGGCGCGCTCGAGGACCCGAGCGACCGTGGCTCGGATCTGGGTGGTGAGCACGAGCCTGTCCTCGCGGGACGCTGCGACCACGGGGGCCGGTGCGACAGGGCTGCGGTGGAGGTCGAGGCCCTGCAGCGCCCGGCGGTCGACCTTGTGGGCCGGGGTGAGGGGCAGGGCGTCCAGGGCCACGAAGCGGCTCGGCACCATGTAGGCGGGCAGGGTTCGGTGCAGGTGGGCCGAGAGGGCCTCGGGGCCCGCTGAGCCCACCACCCAGGCGACGAGTCTGGCCACGCCGTCGTCGTCGTACACCGCGGCCGCCGCTTGGCCGACGTCGGGATGGGCGAGGAGCTGGGCTTCGATCTCCGGCAGCTCCACCCGGTGGCCGTTGACCTTGACCTGGTGGTCGACCCGGCCGAGGAAGTGCAGGACGCCGTCGAGTCGACGGACCCGGTCGCCGGTGCGGTAGGCCGGGCCGGCGGGGCCCAGGACGAAGCGCTCGGCGGTGGTCTCGGGAAGCTCGTGGTAGCCGTCGCCCACGAAGAGGCCGCCGAGCCACAGCTCGCCCTCGTCGCCGTCGGGCACGACCTGCCCGCCGTCGTCCATCACCCAGACCCGAGCGCCGGCCAGGGGGTGGCCGATGGGAACGGTGGGGCCCTCGTCGACATGAACGACGGGGTGCACGGTCGCCCACACGGTGGCCTCGGTGGGGCCGTAGAGGTTCCACAGGCGTGCGCCGCCGGCCAGCAGGGAGCGGGCGAGGGAGGCCGGGAGGGCCTCGCCACCGCACCACACCCGCAGCCCCCGTGCCCGCCACCCGGTGCGGTCCAGCAGGCGCCAGGTGGCGGGCGTGGCCTGCATCAGCGACACGTCGTGGGTGTTCAGCAGGCCCACGAGGGCCTCGGGGTCGTGGGCCTCGGCCTCGGTGGCGAGCACGACCTGGGCGCCGACGGTCAGCGGCAGGTGGAGCTCGGCAGCGAGGATGTCGAAGGACAAGGAGGTGACGCTGAGCACGACGTCGTCGGGGGCGAGGCCGGGCTCCTCAGCCATGGCGTCGAGGAAGGCGACGAGGCTGCGGTTCCGGATGCGGACGCCCTTCGGCGTGCCCGTGGAACCGGAGGTGTAGAGCACGTAGGCCAGCCCGTCGGGGTCGACGTCGGGGAGAGGCACGTCGGGGGCGTCCCCGTCGACCAGGAGGACGTCGCCGAAGGCCTTGGCTCGCTCGGACAGGTCGGGGGTGGTGAGGACCACGGTGCACGCAGCGTCAGTGGCGATGTGGGCGAGCCGGGCCTCGGGGTGGTCGGGGGGGAGCGGGACGTAGGCGGCGCCGGCGGCGAGGGTGCCGAGGAGGGCGGCCACGAGGTCGGGGGTGCGGTGGAGGCACAGGCCAACCCGGTCCCCGGGCGCGACGCCGTGGTGCACGAGGCGCTGGGCCACGGCGTGGGCGCGGGCCCGGAGCGCGCCGTAGGAGACGAAGAGCTCCCCCTGGACGAGGGCGGGACGGAGGGGGGTGCGGGTCGCCTGGTCGGCGAAGCGGGCCCAGACGGATGCGGGCCGACCCCACGGGGTCGCGGCCGGCCCCTCGGCGTAGGCCCCCATCAGGCAGTCGGCGAGGGCCTGGAGCTCCTCGGCGTCGAAGCGATCGGCCGCCGCCCGCAGGCAGGCGTGGAGCTGGCCGTCGATGGTGCGGGTGGCGAGGCTCAGCGGGTAGGTGGCGGTGCCGTCCAGGGCGGCGTCGATGGCATTGTCGTAGGGAGACCAGCCCTCCGCGACGTCGTGGCCGCGCAAGACCGCCCCGGTGTCGGCGGGGAGCAGGAAGGCCTGGACGAGAGGGTCGTGGCCGCCACGCGCGGGGAGCTGGGCGGCGTGCACGACCTGGTCGTACGGGGCGGGATGGGCCATGGCCTCGTGCACGACCTGCCGGACGTGGGCCACCAGGTCCTCGGCCGACGCATCGACACGCAGGGGCACGGTCTCCGCGAAGTAGCCGACGACGCCTTCGGAGTCGGCGCGGTCGCGACCGGAGCGCACGGTGCCCACGACGAGGTCGGTCTGCCCCGTGGCGTCGGCGAGGAGCCGAACCCATGCGGCGAGCATGAGCACATAGGGGGTCGTGGCTGCCTCGGCGGCCCGGTGGGCGAGGGCCTCGGTGGCGTCGCGGTCCAGGGCGAAACGCAGCTCGCGGCCCCGGGCCGGGTGGGCCAGCGCGCGACGGGCGGGGAGGGGGAGGGGCTGGGCTCCCCGGAGGCGGTCGCCCCACCAGCGGAGGGCCTCGCTGTGGTCCTCGTCCTGCATCCGGGTGGCGTGGGTCGCGAAGGGGACCGGCACCCCGTCCGGTCGGACCCCGGCGTGGATCGACTGGAGCTCGCCGAGGAGCAGGTGGGTGGACCAGCCGTCGGTGACGAGGTGGTGCTGGACGGCGAGGAGCACGTGGTGCTCGGCGCCGAGCCGGACCAGGAGCCAGCGGGTGAGGGGGCCGGCCTCGAGGTCGAAGGGGACCTGCCCGTGGGCCTGCGCCAGGGCCTGCAGGTCGGCCTCGTCGGCGTCGACGACGTCCAGGTGTGCCAGGTCGTTGCCCACGATGGCCCGGGGCCCCGGGGCGAAGGTGGTGCGGAGGGCGTCGTGGCGGGCCGTGAGGGTGTCGAGGGAGGCGCGGAGGGCGTCCTCGTCGAGCCCTCCCCGGATGTGGGCGCCGTAGAGCAGCGTGTGGTCGACGCTGCCGGGGTCCAGCTGCTCCAGCATCCACAGGCGACGCTGGGTCGGGGAGAGCGGGGCCTCTGCTGGCGCCGCTGCAACCACAGGGGCGTCGTCGTCGAGGCGCTCGGCGACCTGGTCCAGCACATGGTCGATCAGCGCGTCGACGGTGGGGTGGTCGAAGGCGACGGTGGCCGAGAGCTGGGTGCCGAGGTCCCGGTCGAGGGCGTTGCGGAGGTCGAGGGCGGCGATGGAGTCGAGGCCGAGCTCCGCGAAGCTGCGGTCGGTGCCCTCGGGCAGGCCATCGGGGAGGCAGGCCGCCAGGTGGGCCCGGACGCGGTCCCGCACGGCGTCGGGGGCCAGGGCCCTCTGGACGTCCGTGATGGTCGCGGTGTCGATGCAGTCGACGAGGAAGGGGGTGCGGGCCTGGGGGAGGCGCTGGGCCGCTCGGTCCCAGTCGACGGCGATGGCGGTGAGCACCGGAGCCTCGTGGGCGAGGCCGGCGAAGAAGGCCGCAGCACCTTCGTCGGGGTCCACCGGCTCGATGCCGAGCTGACGCTGCCCGAGGGTGTGGGCGGGGCCGAGGCGGCTGGCCATCCCGAAGGCGGCCCACGGTCCCCAGGCGAAGGCGGTGGCGGGCACGCCGTCGTGGCGGAGCTGGGTGGCGAGCCCCTCGAGGTAGCCGTTGGCGGCCGCATAGTTGGCCTGGTGGGGGGAGCCGAGGGTGGAGGCCGCGGAGCTGAACAGGGCGAGCCAGTCGAGGTCGCGGGTGGCGTCGGCGAGGTGCTGGGCGCCGGCGGCCTTGGGGGCCATGACGGTGGCGATGCGGGACGTGTCCAGCTGCTGGATGGCCCCGTCGTCGAGGACACCGGCCCCGTGCAGCACGCCGGCGACGGGGGGCTCGGTGGCGGCGATGACGGCGTCGACCTCGGTGCGGTCCGTGACGTCGCAGGAGCGCACGTCGATCTGCACGCCACGGGCACGGAGGGCGTCGAGCTCGGCCTGCGCCTCGTCCGATGGGGCGGAGCGGCCCAGGAGGACGAGGTGGCGGGCGCCGCGGTCGACGAGGGTGCGGGCGAAGAACCGGCCGAGGCCGCCGAGCCCGCCGCTGATCAGGTAGCTGCGGTCGGGGCGGATGGCGGGGGGCTTTGCGGGGGCAGCGATGGCCAGCCGGGCCGCGAGGCGCTGGCCGTCGACGAGGCGCAGCCGCTGCTCGGGGTCGTCGGCCTGCAAGGTCGTGGCCACGGCGTGCAGGTCGTCCCCGTCGATGAGGGTGGCCTGGAGCTCGGGGCGCTCCGCGGCGAGGGTGGACACGAAGCCCCAGACGGCGCGGGCCGCGGGGTCGACGGGGGCGGTGTGGGCGTGGCGGGTGACGACGACGACGCGGGGGGCGGTGCCGGCGGCGAGGGCGGCCTGGGCCGCATGAAGGATCTGGCCGACCCGGGCCGTGGCCTGCTCGTGGGGCGGGCCGTCGGTGGGGCTGTCGACGACGACGATGCCGTCGGGGCCGTCGCCGAGTGCGTCAGAGAGCTCCTCGAGCTCGACCCGGGTGGTGCCGGGCACGTCGGCGCCGACGGCGAGCCAGCGGCGCGGGCTCGGGCTGGGGGCCGGGGTGGCCTGGGGGAGCCAGTCGGTGCGGTAGAGCTGGGTCGGCGGAGGGGCGGATCCCTTCCGGTCGGACCCCTTCCGGTCTGACCCCTCGGGGAGGTCGGCCCAGTAGCGGGTGCGCTGGAAGGGGTAGGTGGGCGCGACCACCTTGCGTCCCGGCTGCATGGCAGCGCCGTCGAGGACCACGCCGGCGACGAAGAGGGAGGCGGCAGCCTCTCGGAGCTGCACGTCCGCGTCGGTGTCGCGGCGAAGGGTGGCCACGAAGGCGGGCCGGTCGTCGCGTCCCCCCGGCAGGGCTTCGACGGTGCGCTCGGCCAGGGTGGCGAGGGTAGGGTGGGGGCCGACCTCGACGAAGGCGCGGCAGCCGAGGTCGTGGAGGGTCCGGACCCCGTCGGCGAAGCGCACGGCGTGACGGAGGTGCTCTCGCCAGTAGGCGGGCTCCTCGAGGCGGTCGGCGATGCGGCCCGTGACGTTGCTGACCACGGGCAGGGTCGGCGCGTGCCGGGGGATGGCCTCGACCGCGGCCTCGAAGGCGTCCAGCACAGGCTCGACGAGGCGGGAGTGGAAGGCGTGGGAGACCTTGAGGGGGCGGACGTCGTGGCCGGCGGCGGCGAGGGCCTCTCCGGCGGAGGCGACCTCGCCGGCGGTCCCGGTGATCACGACGTCCGAAGGACCGTTGACGGCGGCCAGCTCGACCCCGTGAGCATCGAGGAACGGGGCGACGACAGCCTCGGAGGCCCGCACGGTCGCCATCGCGCCGCCGTCGGGGAGCTCCCCCATGAGGCGGGCGCGGGTGGCGGTGAGGGCGAGGGCGTCCTCGAGGCGGAACACGCCGGCGACCGTGGCTGCGACGAGCTCCCCGACGCTGTGGCCGGCGACCGCGCGGGGACGTAGGCCCCAGGCCTGCCAGCGCTGCCACAGGGCCCACTCCAGGGTGAACAACGCGGGCTGGGTGAACTGGGTGTGGTGGATGCGGGGGTCGTCGCCGATGAGCAGCTCGAGGAGCGGGACGTCGAGGAGCTCGGCGCAGCGGTCGAGGGCCTGGGCGATGACGGGGTCGGTCTCGTAGAGGCGTGCCGCCATGGCGGGGTGTTGGGCCCCCTGGCCGGTGAAGAGCAGGGCGACGGGGGGCGCAGTGAGGGCGCGGCCCATGGGGATGGCGGCGGGCTGGTCGGCGGCGATCCGCTCCAGGTGCTGCCTCGCGGTGGCGGCGTCTCGGGCCACGAGGGCGACGCGGTGCTCGAGGTGGGCACGTCCGACGGCCAGGGTGTGGGCGGTGTCCGCGAGGGTGTCGTCGTCGAGGTGGGCGGCGAGGCGGGCGGCGCTGGCGCGGAGGGCCTCGGGGCTGCGGGCCGAGAGGCAGAGCAGGCTGGGGGTTGTTTCCTGTTGGGGTCTGCCCCCCCCAAACAACGCTCGGGGCTCCTCGAGGACGAGGTGGGCGTTGGTGCCGTTGATGCCGAAGCTGCTGACGCCCGCCCGTCGCGGGCCCTCGCTCACCCAGTCGGTGGGCTCGGTGGGCACGGCGAGGTGCTGCCCTGCCAGATCGATGTCGGGGTTGACCTGGTTCAGGTGCAGGTGAGGGGGGATGCGACGCTTCTGCAGCGTGAGCACGGCCTTGATGAAGCCAGCCACCCCGGCCGCAGACTCCAGGTGCCCGATGTTGGTCTTCACCGACGCGAGCCACAGCGGCTGGGACCGGGGCACGCCGTAGACGGCGCCGAGGGCCCGCACCTCGATGGGGTCGCCGAGGCGGGTGCCGGTGCCGTGGCACTCGACGTAGCCGACGTCGGCGGGCTCGAGGCGGGCCTCGGCCAGGGCAGAGCGAATCACCTGCTCCTGGGCGCTCCCGTTGGGCACGGTGAGGCCGGCGGCGCGGCCGTCGTGGTTGACCGCGGAGCCCTTGACCACGGCCAGCACGTTGTCGCCGTCGCGGCGGGCGTCGGCGAGGCGCTTGAGCACCACCATGCCGCTGCCCTCGCCCCGCACGTAGCCGTCGGCGTCGGCGTCGAAGGCCCGGCAGCGTCCGGTGGGGGAGAGCACGCCGACCTGGGAGAGCATCACGGTGATGTCGGGGCTGCTGATGGCGTTGGCTCCGCCGGCGAGGGCGAGGCCGCAGTCGCCACGACGCAGGGCATCGCAGGCCTGGTGGATGGCGACCAAGGCCGAGGAGCAGGCGGTGGAGACCACGATGGCGGGGCCCCGAAGCCCCAGCGCGTAGGCGATGCGTCCCGCGGCGAAGCTGGTGTCGTTGCCACAACCCACGTGGGCGGCGCTGTGGCCGCTGGGCTGCATGGGGTCGACCCGGCGCAGGTACTCGGGGCTGCCGACCCCCACGAAGACGCCAGTGGTGCTGCCCATCAGCGCGTCGGGCGCTTGGCCCGCCCGCTCCAGGGCCTGCCAGCTCACCTCGAGGAGCAGCCGCTGCTGGGGGTCCATCACCATCGCTTCCCGGGCGGGGATGCCGAAGAAGGCGGCGTCGAAGTCGGCGAGGTCGTGGAGCAGCCCGGCGTGGCGCACGTAGGTGCAGCCCTGGGTGCCGGGGGTGGGGTCGTAGAGCGAGGCGGGCCAGCGGTCCTCGCCGATCTCGGAGACGGCGTCGACGCCCCCCTCGAGGAGGTCCCAGAAGGCCTCGGGGTCGTCGGCCCCGGGGAAGCGACAGCCGACGCCGATGACGGCGATGGGCTCGTCGTGGCCCAAGCCCCGGGCCGCGGGTCGGTGTGGCTCGGTGGCGGCGAGGCCGAGGCGGACCAGCAGGTGCTCGGTCAGGGCCTGGGGCGTCGGGTGGTCGAAGACGACGGAGGCAGGCAGCACCACGCCGAGGTGCCGCTGGAGTCGGTCCCGCAGATCCATGGCGGTGACGGAGTCCATGCCTGCATCGAAGAAGCCCTGCTGGGGGGCGACCGTCCCCGGAAGCAGGGGGCCGAGCCAGCTCAGGACGGCGTCGAGGAGCTGGGGTGGACGTTGGTCGGCGGGGACGCCCCGGAGGTGCCCGACGAGGGCGGGCTCGGGGCCCTGCGGCGTGGGCGTCGGGAGCACGGCGGCGGGTGCCGGCACGTCGTCGTCGAGGGGGCCGGCCCGCCAGTGGTCTTGGCCCTGCCAGGGGTACGTGGGCAGCACGACGCGGCGGGCGCCAGCGGTGAGGGCGGCCAGGTCGACGGGCACGCCCCGGGCCCACGCGGCGCCGAGCTCAGCGAGGGCGTCGGCGTCGGTGGGGTCGACCTGGGGCGCGTCCTCTCGTCGCGTGGCCTTGTCGCGCTGCACGAAGCTGGCTTGCCCGAGGGCCGCTCGCAGGGTGGCGGCATCGCGGCCGACGACGGCGAGCCGCATCCCCATGGCCGCTCGTCCTGTGTGCAGGGTGTGGAGCTGGTCGAGGAGAGCCTCGTCGTTCAGGGCCTCGCCGACCTGGTTGGCCTGCACCTGGAGCGCGACGGCGTCGTGGGCAGAGAGGCAGAGCAATTGGGGGGCATCGGGGGATGGGGACGGCTCCCCTCGGAGCACGCTGGGGGGCTGCTCGAGGAGCACGTGGGCGTTGGTGCCCGACAGGCCGAAGGAGCTGATCCCTGCCCGCCGCGGGCCTTCGCTGGGCCAGGCGTGGGGGGCGTCCGGGAAGTGCAAGGCTTCGCCAGCAGCGGCCCGGACCCGCGGACTGAGCTCGCCGAGGCCCGCCACCGGAGGCACGATGCCGTGCTGCAGGGCGCCGATGGCCTGCACGAGGCCGGCGATGCCCGCGGCGGTCTCGGTGTGGCCCAGCAGCCCCTTCACCGCGCCGATCATCAAAGGGGCGGCCTCGCCGCGGTCTCCGTAGACGGCCCGGATGGCGCTGACCTCGATGGGGTCGCCGAGGGGCGTGCCCGTGCCGTGGGCCTCGACGTAGCCGACGTCGGTTGGCTGGAGCCCTGCCGCCTCGAGCGCTGCCCGCAGGACCTGCTGCTGCGCGCGACCGGACGGAGCGGTGAGGCCGTTGCTGGCGCCGTCTTGGTTGACCGCCGAGCCGCGGATCACCGCCGCGATGGGGTCGCCGTCGGCCAGGGCATCCTCGAGACGCTTGAGCACGACCATGCCCGCGCCTTCGCCACGGCCGTAGCCGTCGGCCTCGGCGGCGAAGGGCTTGCAGCGACCGTCGGGTGCGAGCACCCCCAAGTGACGGAAGTAGCGGGTGACCTGGGGGGACAGCAGCACGTTGGCGCCGCCCGCGAGGGCCGTGTCGATGCTGCCGTCGCGGAGGGCCTGGCAGGCCAGGTGGACCGCGACCAGCGACGAGGAGCAGGCGGTGTCGACCGTGAGGGCCGGGCCCTGGAGCCCGAGCGTGTAGGCGATGCGGCCGGAGGCGACCGAGGGGAGGGCGCCCGTCCCGGACCACGGGGTGAGCTCGGCGCCTTCGGCGTGGAAGTGCCGGCGGCCGTAGTCGGACGTGGACAGGCCGACGTACACGCCGGTGGCAGTGCCCCGCAGGCTCGACGGGTCGATGGCGGCCCGCTCCAGGGCCTCCCAGCTGACCTCGAGGAGAAGTCGCTGGGCCGGGTCCAGCTCGGCCGCTTCGCGGGGGGCGATGTGGAACACGTCGGCATCGAAGCGACGCAGGTCCGGCAGCAGGGCCGCCCGGGGAGGCAGGGGGTCCTCGGGCGTCGGGCGCCAGCGGTCGGGGGGGACCGGCACGGTGGCGTCGTTCCCCCCTTGGGCGAGGTCCCACACGGACTCGGGGGAGCGGGCGCCGCCGGCGAAACGGCAGCCGATCCCGACGATGGCGACGGGGTTGGGGGAGATGGGGGGCATGACCTACGGGATCGAAGCGGGGTCGGTGGGGTCGGTGCGGGCCAGGAGCTCGGCGCCGTCGCTGGCGCCGTCGCCGTCGTGGTCGGCGAGGGCAGGGTCGGTGGCGGTCATGCATAGCTCGGCCGCGTCGGAGAGTCCGTCGGCGTCGGCGTCGCTGCGGCGGTTCTCGAACCAGGCGATGCGCTCGTCCATGCGGGCCGCCATCACCAGATCGACGTCGCCGTCGCTGTCGAAGTCGGCGTGCCGCACCTGCTCGACGTGCCGGGTGTCCATGAACAGCTCGCGACGCTCGGAGAACTGACCGCCGCCGAGGTTGTCGAACCAGTAGATCCCGGCCAGATCGGAGGTGCCGAGGATCTCTAGGTCGCCGTCGGCGTCGAGGTCGACCGCCCAGGACCACTGGGCGATCGGCACCCCACTGGAGGTCCACTTCGGGAAGAGCTTGTGGGGCTGCTCGTCGAGGATGACCCGCGGACCGAAGCTTCCGCCGCCCAGGTTCTCGAACCACGACAGGGCCGCGTCGTGCTTGGAGGCCACGTGCAGGTCGAGGTCGCCGTCGCCGTCGAGGTCGTCGCCGCGCACGGTCTGGGCCGACTGCACGTCGCTGGCGAGGACCTGCTCGGGGCCGAAGACCGCTCCGCCGAGGTTCTCGAACCACACGACCTGGTCGTCGAAGGCGCTGGCCACGGAGAGATCGAGGTCGCCGTCGCCGTCGAGGTCGGCGGCGTGGGCGCTCTGGGCGTAGTCGGCGGTGGTCGTCAGGATCTGCTTGGGGCCGAAGGCGCCGCCGCCGAGGTTGTCGAACCAGGCCACGGTGTCGTCGTCGCGGGAGGAGGCGATGAGCTCCGGGTCGCCGTCGCCATCGAGGTCGGCCGCGATGACCGCGCCGGCCTTCATCGCCGCGGTGTCGAGCACCTGCTGTGGACCGAAGACCCCCGCGCCGTCGTTGGCGTACCAGGCGATGGTGTGGTCGTCGGACGACGCCACGGCGACGTCGACGTCGCCGTCGCCGTCGAGGTCGACCGTGTCCGTCACCCGGGGGTAGTCTTGGGCGTTGGTCACGAACTGGCGAGGCCCGAAGTTGCCGGCGCTGTCGCCTTCGAACCACACCACCTCGTCGATGAGGGTCGCAGCCACCACGAGATCGAGGTGCCCGTCGCCGTTGACGTCGGCGATGTTCACGGAGTGGGCACCGATCTCTTGATCAGAGATGGGGTGGAGGGTGAACGCACAGGGCCAGGCCTCGTCGATCAGCGGGTCGGAGCCGGCATCGATCTCGGCGCCGTCGGGCACCGTGTCGCCGTCGGTATCGGGCAGGTCGGGGTCGGTGCCGAGGGCCAGCTCTTCGTCGTCGAGCAGGCCGTCGCCGTCGCGGTCGTCGGTGGGGGTGCCGGTGTGGCCGGTCGCGTCGGTGTCGGCATCGGTGTCCGCATCCACGTCGGTGTCGGCATCGGTGTCGGTGTCGGTGTCGGTGTCGGCGTCGGAGGACCCGACGTCGTCCTTCGCTTCGTCGTCGCCACTGCACGCCAACATCGCCAGCAGCAGGAGAGGCATGCGGCTCATTGGGCCCCACCGTCGCAGTAGGCTTGGTTGGCGAACAGGTCGCAGCCGTCGATGCGCTCGGCCCGGTACGAGCTGTCGGTGCGGTCGAGGTAGTCGAGGCGCCAGCCCACCTCGTTGGTGGCGGGGTCGACCTCGAGGATGGCGCCGTGGTGCAGCACGTTGCCCTCCACGCAGGTCGGGCTGATCAACACCAGCACGTCGTCGGACGGCAGCAAGTCGGCGTCGCCCCAGTGGGGGTCGTACCAGTTGGGCTCGGTGAAGCGCCAGTGGAGGGTGGCCTCCATGGTGTCGGTGTCGAGGGAGAACTCCATGGCGGAGGTCTCTTCCTTGTCCTCGCCGTTGTCGTACACGAACACCCGGTCGCCCCACACGTCGACGCTGTGCACGCCGTCGAACCAGGCCTCCGGACCGAGGGGGGTGCCGGCGGGGTCGACGAGGGTGAAGTCGCCGTCCCGGGCGAGGCGCCAGCTGATCTCGTCGGTCGCGCGGTCGATGCGCACCACGCTGTGGTCCCGCAGGAGCGAGACGTAGACGCCTTCGCCGAGGGCGTCGGTGGCGGAGGCGATGGCGTTGGCGTGCCACGGGTCGGCGACCTGGCCCGCGGTGGGGGGCGTCTGACCCGCATCGTAGGCGTCCTGGGTGCTCCACCACCAGGTGACCTGCTGGGTCGTGGTGTCGTACTGCACCAGATCGAAGCCATCTCGGACCGCGGGGCCGTCCACGACCTCGGACTGGAAGATGCCGAGCACCTCGCCGTCGTGCCACTCGATGTCGTGGTGGAAGGGGGTGGTCTGGGCCTCGGGGAAGTCCGCCCGGTGCTCTTCGGTGTGGTCGAGGGTCACGATGGCGGGTCGGCCCGCCACCTGCTCGCCGCCGCCGTAGAGGAAGCGGCCGTCGCCGAGGTGGGTGGACTCGAGGTCGATGGTGGAGGTCTGGTCGAGCCCCGCGATGTCGTAGGACCAGCGGACACGCCCCAGGGGGTCGAGGACCATGAGGCGGTTCTGCTTGTCGCCGCCGCACAGCCGGGCGTGGTTGATCAGGGTGTAGGCCCCCGATGCCGGTGCGGGGTTGCTTGGCCTGGGGGCGAAGATGGGCTCGTCGTAGGCGAGGCCCGGGGTGGTGATCTCCACGGGCTCGCTGGCGCCACATGGGGCCTCGACCACGCAGGAGTAGGTGCTCTCGGCCAGCAGCCCGAAGGCCTGGAGGCTGTGGTCGGTGCTGGCGTCGGCGGCGGCCACGACGTGGACCTCTTCGGGATCGGTGCCCGCCAGACGAACCGCGAGGTTGGCGTCGAAGTAGGCGTCGGCCTGGGGCGGGGCCTGGTGCAGGGCGATGGCGAGGGTGTTCTCGCCGGCCACGAGCAGGCTGGCGTCGAGGTCGACGGCGATGGACGCCAAGGGGTCGAGCTCGATGGAGCTGCTCGCGGGGAGGTTCGACGCCCAGGCCCCTGCGGGCACGTTGTCGCGGGCGACCTCGGTGCCGTTGAGCCACACCACGAGGCCGTCGTCCCGGCCGGCGGTGAGACGCAGCTGGGTCACGACCGACGGGTCGTCGATGGAGAAGGTGGTCCGGCCCAGCGCTGCCTGGCCGAGGGCGGGCGCGGTCAAGGGCGAGGTGACGAAGGGGTGGAGGCCGAAGGGGGCCTCGGACGAGGTCCACCCTGCGTCGTCGTACGCCGAGTCGGTCCAGTCGGCCGACGCCTGGCTGCCGTCGTCGAGGACCCGCCAGGCGCTCTGGAAGGGGAGGACCTGGACCCAGTGGGGGGCGGCCTCGACCAGGGTGCAGGTGAGGGTGGCGGCGGCCGCGGGGGCCACGGTGGCGACCGCGTGCACGCCGTGGGTGCCGTCGGGGAGGGACGCGACGGAGGCGTCGACGGTGCAGTCGGTGGGCACCGTGCCCGTCTCCCCCGTGGGGTCGGTGGGCGTGGTGCCCGTGTCGGAGTCGGTCGGGCCGTCCGTGACGGGGCCGTCGGTCTTGGTTCCGTCGTCGTCGCCGGAGCAAGCGAGGAGCAGCAAGGGGAGAAGCAGCTTCATGGGGTGTCCGGGGGTGCGCGGCGGCGACGCCAGCCGAGGGCCAGCACGCACCATGCCATCCCAACGGCGCCAGCGTCTGTGGAGGTGCATCCGCAGCCGGGTTCGTCGCGGGGGGTGGGGGAAGGTGGTGTGGTGCCCGTCGGGGTCTGCACCGGAGAGAAGTTGGCGGCGAACGGGGTGCCTCCGTCCTCCTCGGAGGCCGCCCAGCTGGCCGGGTCGGCCGGGTCCAGAGCTGCCGCGAGGAGGGAGAGGGTGCGGCCGCTCCCCCGGCTCTGCGGGGCCCAAGTGGTGTCGTAGGTGAGCACCAGGATCTCGGCGGCGGAGTGCACGTCGGCGAGGGCCAGTCGCTCGCCCTCGTCGGCGAGGGCTCTCTCGTACACCCCGTCCGCGGCGAGGCCGTGGGCGGACGCGAAGGCCTCTGCGTCGTCGGTGAGCACCAAGAAGCCGTTGGCGGGTACGACCGCGGCGAGCGGGGCCTGCCAGTCGATGCCGTCGGCCCAGGTCAGGCCGGCGAGGGCGATGGGAAGGTCGCCTCGGTTGTGGAGCTCGAGGAACTCGGGCTCGCCGTCGGGGGGATGGGCGTGGATCTCGTTCACCACGAGGTCGCTGAAGGGCTGCTCGACGGTGAACAGACCGCGTCGGCGGGGGCTCCAGGTGTCGCCGTCTCGGGCCCGGGCGTACAGGTCGATGGCGGTGTCGAGGGGGAAGGAGCCAGTCCAGAGCTGGGCCGAGGGGGAGACGTCCCCACCGGAGGCACGGGGGTCGGTGCCGTCGGTGGTGAACCAGATCTCGGGCGCGTCGGCGCTGAGGTCGAGGCCGGCACCCACCGGATGACGTCCCGGGGAGAGCGAGGTCGTCGGCGCCATCACCTCGGGGAACAGGCCCTGGTCGGTGTAGGCGGCGACCACGTCGTCGGCGCGGGTCGGGAACCACTCGGTCGTGAGCCGGTCGAGCTCCACGAGCCAGTGGTCGTCGTGGGTGTACAGCTCGGCCCCTTCGACGGGTCGGGTGTCGCGGCGGTGGTCTCCCCAGCGCGCAGACTCCGCGAAGATGGCCAGGTCGCTCGCGTCGGCGAGGCCCACGAACGCATCGGCGGCGACCTGGGCCGTGAGGGGCCCGTCGTCGTGGAGCAGCTCCTGGACGCGATCGGCGAAGAGCATGCGGTAGTCGGCGTTGGCCTGCATCTGGGCGTGCAGGGCGGAGGGCATCCGCTCGACCTCGACGTCGCTCATGTCGACGCCGGGCCAGGTCATCACGAACTCGGCGTCCCAGGTCACGAAGCGCCAGCGCTCGCCCTCGGCGCGGCGCCGCACGCCGTACCAGTTGCGGGCGTCCCAATCCATGTTCCCGGCCCAGTGGTTGAGGATCAGGAAGTCGACCAGGTCGGCGTCGTCGATGTGTTCGAGGAGTGCGGCGTAGGCGTCGGGGTCGGCCAGATCGGCCGCGGCGAGGGCATGGGCCTCGATCCAGGCCGTGGTGTCGCCGGTGACGGCCTCACCGGCGTTCAGGGCGTCCCACTCCTCCTTCTCCCCGCCGAAGTAAGTGGCGGCCCATGCGCCGTCGGGGCGCTCGATGGCCTGGTAGATCCCCCAATACAGGCCGTCGAGGAACAGGTGCGCCGGGCGGCTGTGCACGATGGGGTAGCCCATGGCCTGGTGGCGACCGCGGATGAAGGCGTCCCGCAGGTACATCGCGTGGCGTCGGCAGTCGCAGTAGACCTCGTACCGGGCGAGCCACGAGTGGTTGAAGGTGGGCTTGAGCACCAGATCGTCGAAGTGGTTCGCCGCTGTGGGGTCGGTGAACAAGTCTGCGTCGAGGCGGCTCGGCCCGAGCGAGTCCTTGAACTCGAAGCGGAAGCCCTTCTTCGGGGTGGTGGTGGGCAGGCGGCTCGCCCCCCCGTGCATCTGGATGGACGCGGAGACCTGCCAGCTGTCGTCGGGGTCGTCGGGGTGGAACCACTCGAGGTTGGCGGTGCGCTCCCAGCTCGGGCCGTCTTCGGTCGCCTGGCTGTAGATGCCCGTCTCGGGGTGGAAGAGCTCCACGGCGCCGAGGGAGACCGAGACGACCGGGAGGTCCATGAGGCCGGCGACGACGCCGTCGCGGTCGGGGCCCACGATGTCGGGGTCCATCCCGTAGTCGGCGAGGCGGCCCGCCCATTGCTCGGGGTAGCCCGTGGGCAGGTCGGCCTGCACGAGCACGTCGTCGAGGAACAGGTAGGTGTGGGCGACCGGATGGGACGGGTCGAGGCCAACCGTCGCGGCAGCCCGCACCACGGTGGGGTGGTCGATGTCGATCGGGCCGTCGTAGGGACGTGCTCCGGGCCCGAGAGGGGAGGAGCCGTCGAGGGTGTAGGTGATGGCCGCGGCGGGGTCGGGGTGCTCCAGGACCACGGTCTGAGGGGCCTCGTACCAACCCCGATCCGGCGTGATGACCACGGCGGGCACGGGTGCGACGCTGGACGTGTCCACTTGGGCCCAGGCCGCGGTGGACGGCGCACACAGGAGCATCCCGGTGAGGACGCGGTGGGCGAGCTGGGTACTGGCAGATCGGGTCGGCAAGGGAACAGGGGCACCACGTTGGACAGGCAATGTACGTCGCCATGGTGCGGGTCGCCCGCGTCGCGTGGCCGTTCGGGGATCGGGCCCGGCTCAACTCCTGGCTCCGGCGAGCCGAGAGGCCGAGAGACCCGAGGAACCCGACCATGTACGCACCCCGACGCGAACACCTTCGCATCCCCACCGACGTCGAGGTTTCTCTCGGTTCGGACCACAACTTTTTCGTCGGCTGGTCGGAGAACATCAGCGAAGGAGGACTCTTCCTGGCGACCCACCAGCTGGTGGCCGTCGGCACGATCATGGAGGTGACCCTCAAGGCTGAGCCGCACCTCCCCAAGACCACCGTGGAGGTCGAGGTGCGCTGGCTTCGCAAGACCAACGAGCTCACCAGCGACTGCCCGCCGGGGATGGGGATGAAGTTCGTGAACTTGCCCCCCGAGGTGGCCGAAGGAATCCATGCCTTCGTGGCCACCCGTCGCGACGCCATGTTCGTGGACATGGAGGTCGAGTAGGTCGCAGGGCGAGGCGCTACCTCGCGATGACCGCCACGATGCCGCCGCCGCCCATGCACGCGAGGATGGCCAGCCCAATGGCGCCGAGGATGCAGAGCACCAGCGAGACGGCCAGGACCACCTTGTAGATGCTGATGGGGGCGTCTCCGACCAGGTTCCCGGTCTGTCCGTGCACCAGGATGCGGTAGGGCGTGTTGCGGTACCGATAGGCGCCGATCCACACGGGCAAGAGCACCGGTCGACCGACCATCTCGGTGACCAGGGAGCTCGCCTTGATCTTCGTCAGGCCGTGGCTCGAGGAGATGCCGCCGGCGTGGCGCGTCCGCATGGCCTCGTGGGCCTGAGTGCGGGCCATGGATCGTGTGAGCTCGGAGACCTCCACGGCCACGTCGTGGTCGTCGGGGAGGGGGGCCAGGTGCTCCTCGGCGAAGGGGCCCAGCTGGGTCAGCTCGTCGCGGCGCAGGGCCGACGAGGCGGGCACGAGGACTTGGGGCACCGTCACGGACTCGTCGCCGGCCGTCGGACGCTTGCCGGACGCAGTGCTGGCGGAGACCAGGCCGGTCCAGTGGGTCTCGACGTGGCCCGACCAAGCCCAGGCCGGGAACCACAAGGCACGCATCTCCACGCGGGCTTTGGACAGATCGTTCGGGTACCACCGGGAGCTGCCGGCGAAGGCGAGGAAGGCCCGTTGAGCGGCGGCCTCGTCGATGGCGAAGGGCAAGGCGCCCTCGGACTCCTCGATGCCTTCGGGCTCCTCGGCGGGGGCCAGATCGGAGGCGTTGGCCCCGCAGAACATGCAGGCGGGCACGGACTTGCCGGCGGCGAGGCGCACGGTCCCGCCGCAAGCGGCACAGTGGATGGCGGTCAGCTCGCCCATGGCTACCTCCCCACGATGGCGCCGATGATCGACACGATGGTTCCGGCCCCGAGCACGCCTGCGATCACGAAGGCGACGAGGCCCAGCACCAAGAACACGATGCAGCCGACCTTCCAGTACGACGTGGGGAAGGCATCGGAGACGACCTCGCCGGTCTGGCCGTTGACCATGAGCCGGAGGGGACCCTTGGGCCCCTGCACGACGGCAATCCACACGGGCAAGAGCACGAGGCGCGGCGGGTCGAGGTCCGACGAGGTGCTGGATTCCAGACCCGAGTGGGTGTCGCCGGGGAGGTGCTTCCTGGCGATGACCCGCTGCTCGAGGGTGGCCAGCTCCTCGGCGGCGACCCGCTTGGCCTCGCCCCGAGGGACCGTGGCCCGCTCTGCGGTGATGCCGGCCAGCAGGGAAGGGGCGTAGGGCACGGCAGCGCCGAGGTCGAAGGGCTCGAGCTCGTTGGCGTAGGCCTCCGGCAGGCCGCGAGCGGCGGAGACGAGATGGTCGAACCACTGGCGCACGTGGCTGCCGGAGAGGGAGTGCCAGTCGGTCTCCCGGACCTGTCGGGTGCGGGTCTGGGTCTTGCCGTTGACCGTGACCGTGTACGTCTCGGTCCGGTACCAGTAGATGCCGATGCGGGCGGAGAACCGCGTGCGAGCCACGGCATCGAAGACGTGGAACGGCACCAGGACGTCGTTGAGCTCTTCGGGGGTGGTGGCCTTGCGTAGGGCCTCGGGGGCCAGCCACTTGTCGGCGATGGTGGACGCCAGCCGCTCGCCGGCCTGGCGGCGATCGAGACGGAAAGGCACGACTGCGTCGATGGGCTCGGTCTCCTGGGCGTCGACGTCGACCAGGGCGTTGTCGCAGAACGCACAGGTGGTGGACCGCACGTTGGCGGGGAGCTCCACTTGGGCGCCACAGGCGCTGCACTGGCGAACGTTGCTCATCGGCGGACGCTACGGGCCAGGTCGGCCAGCTGTTGCACGCGGGCGCGGTCGACGGGACGCCGCCAGTCGCCGTCTTCCTTGAGCCAGGAGCCGACGATCCAAGCATCGGCGCTCGCGAGGGCCGGGGCGGTGTCGGGGGTGAGGCCTGAGCCGATGGCCACGGGCACCCCGGCGCTGCGGGCGGCGGCCAGATCGGCGGGGTCGGTGGGGTGGCCTGTGGAGGCGCCCGTCACGATGAGGGTGTCGGCGCCGCAGAAGGCCGTGCCGTGGGCCAGGTCGGCGAGGGAGAGGTCGGCGGTGGCCGCGTGGGCTGCGTGCTTCTTCTGGACGTCGGCCCACACCCCGACGTGCTCAGCGCCGAGGGCCTTGCGGGACCGCAGCAGGGGGCCGGCGCAGGCCTCGATCCAGCCTTCGTCGGCGACATGGCCGTAGGCGAAGGCCTCCACCCGCAGGAAGTGGGCGCCGGCGGCCAGGGCGACCCCGAGGGCCTGCTCGTTGGCCCCCGCGAGGATCTGCACGCCGGTGGGGAGCCCGTGGGCCACCACCTCAGCCACGCACAAGGCCATGGCCGCGACCGTGGCGGGGTCGACCGAGCCCTTCAGCCAGGGCAGGTCCCCCATGTTCTCGACGAGCAGTGCGTCGCATCCGCCGGCCACCAGGTCGGTGGCGTCGCGGCGGGCGGCGGCGAGCACGTCGGCCATGGAACCCTTCCAGCCCGGGCTTCCGGGAAGGGCCAGCAGATGCACCATTCCTACGAGGGCGGGGCGGTCGACGTCGAACACGGGCTCTCCAGATGCGTGCGCATCCTATCTGACGTGCCGCGGGGAGCCGCGCTCGCCGTGCCGCAGCGTACCGGAGGGCGTGTCCGTGAGGCGGCGATCGCTGATGGTGTCGGGGCCAGCGGTCTGGGAGCCGACGGTACCAGTGCGAGGCGTTGCAGCTGCGTTCGTCGCCCTCGAAACTGGAGAGAAGAGGATGCGCGACGTTCGATGCCCGATGGTCTTGGTTTGCGCTCCTTGGATGGCATGACACCGGCCGTCGTGGTCACCAACGGGACCCCCACGGATCAGCCCGACAGAGTGGTGGGGCTCCCGATGAGCTTCGGTGTCTTCTGCACGGGCATCGTCGTGGCCGATGCTGTGATGTGGGCGCCGCGATGCCGGTCACGAGGACCGGGGTCCGACCGCGGTCCGATTCCAATCTGCCTCCGCAGGGGCATTTCGTTCATGTCGTCAACCCAGGAGGTCGACATGTCACGAACCCCGCATCCCGCATGGTGCATCCTCTCTCTGCTCGCCGCGTGTGGCTGGGATGCCTCCCCGCCCGCTGCTCCTCTCACGGCCCCGTCGGGCCAGCATGCCCGCGTCGACGGGTCGGTCATCCTCGACATCGACAGCCCCTTGGTGGTCTCCGTCGGCGTGCCGTCCATGTGGGCGGTCACCACCGCCGATCCCCCGGTCGGAGGCCGCGTCGACGTCACCGTCGATGGGGTCTCCGGAGACCGGGTGGAGCAGACCTTCGACCGGCCCGGTACCTACGACATCGTGGTCCAGGCCACCGTCATCGATGCCCGCGGCGGTCGCACCGTGGAGGTGGAGACCCGTCGCATCGAGGTGGTGGAGCCCGCATTCACGGTGGCGTGTGGACTGGAGCCCATCGGACCGTACGTGATTCGCTGCATCGCGAGCGATGAAGATGGCCCCGCCGAGGCGCGCTCCTTCACGTGGACCCTCGGCGACGACCGGGTGACCCTCGACGACGCCCTCGCGGCCACCACGACCTTCGACGTCTCCGACGCCATGGACCACGGACGAAGCGCCACCCGCTTCGAGGTGTTCGTGGCCGACGACGGCGGGCGCGAGGCGTCCACGGTGGTCTCCCTCGGCAGCCATGTGTTCCTGGGGCGCGAGCACGGCCTGATCACGCCGATCGTGCGCACGGAGCGCAGCCTTGGCTGCCCGCTTCGGGCCACGTTCGAGGTCGACAATCCTACGTCGGACGCCACCGTCACGTTCACTCGCTTCGTTCGGCGCACCCACTCCTGCGATCCGGACATCCTGCCGTGGGACGCCGACGTGCCCATCGATGGGGTGTTTGGCCGCGGCTACTCGGCTCCGCCGCCCACGAGCAATGGGGATCCGACGGGGCCCGGCAGCCTCGAGCTACGCCCTGGCGAGTCCGCCGAAGGCACCCTGGTGCTGGCCTGCGACGCCATCGAACCGGGCGCTTGCGCCACCGAGTACGTGTTGGTCGGCCACAGCGACACCCACGAGCACGTCCAGACGTCCCTGTGGCTGCCCCATGACGACCCCACCGCGGTGACGGATGCCCCCCGGGTCACCGTCGCCACCCTCGAGGCCCTGCTCGCTGCGGGCCTGCTCACCGACCCGAGTCGGGTCGACGAAATCGAACTGATGGCCCTCGAGGCCGCCGGACACGTGCGGCGGACCTCCGCCGGCTGGGAGATGAACTGATGCGACACCCCATCACCACCTTGGCTCTCCTCCTCACCCCGATGACGGCCTTTGCGGTCGGCGACGGCCAGATCTGTGACGAAGAACTCTCCCTCAGCGACGACGGTCGCTACCAGTGCATCAAGACCGGCGACTGGGTGGAGCACACCCCCCGACTGGTCAATGGCGTGCGAGGCGACCCCCTCATCACCGCAGGCTGCGGCGGGACGGTCTCGTCGCTGCTGCGGTCGGTGGGGCAGAACTACTCCCACAGCGGCTTGATGCTGGACACCTATACGGTGCGGCACTCGACCGGCTCCGAGTCCTGGCTCATGCACCACCCCGATGGCGGCACCCTCGAGACGGTCTTCGACCTTCTCGGGGAGAACCCGGAGCCCCTGGATGGCTTCCAGGGCGACGCGCTGCGCTTCCTCTGGCCCGGCACCATCACCCAGGGCGTGCGGGACGCGCTGTACGGCGCCTCGGTCTTCGACGCCGAGGACACCCAGAAAGCCTACTGGATCCAGGCATTCGACGCGCGTGTGAAGCGGTGCGACGAGGCCCTCCCGAAGAACCCCCCGATGCTGATCAAGCAGCGCATGGCGCCCCCGACCCGAGGCCCGGAGACGGCCTGGGACGACGGCGACGTCGACGTCCTGCGTCGGGACGTGGCCACGGCCATGGAGGGCATCGACGGGCACTACCGCTTCGGCGTCTACACCAACGCCGCCACGCCCGTTCCGGCCCCGGGGGATCTCGAGTGGCTTCCCGGCTCGGAAGGCACGGTCTGCTCCCAGGCCATCTGGCGAGCCGCCCAGGACGTGGGCGTTCACTTGGAGGGGGTGCTGGAGGCCACGGACTGCGTGCCCGGCGACGAGGCCTGCATGCCGGGCAGCTCCATGCTCGACCCGACCCACGATGGGCTCTACGCCTACTCGGAGCCCGAGCGTGAGGCCGGTGCGCACCTGCTGCACGCACTCTTCGTCGAAGAGGCTCAACGTGCGCTGGAGGACTTTGGCTTTGGCAGCGAAGAGATCCAGGGGCTCGAAGACCCCCTCAACCAGGTCGCCAACCAAGTCGTCAACTGCTTCGCCTTCGACTGGTGCGACGACGACCACCACCCCACCGACATGGACGGCCTGCCCGTCGACTGTGACGCCAGCGACCCTCGCGACAGCAGCTGCTGGACGGCACCGGGGAAGGGCCGGGCGGTCAGCCCCGACGACATGCTCGCGTGGGATGGCCCAGACGACGATGGCTTCGGGATCTACGGGGCGCTGGCGCCCGCGGAGCCCATGCTCACCACCTACGTGCCACAGATGCGCTGGACGCGGGTCGATGGCTTGGGCTCGGTGACGGGAACGGTCACCGACGGGTCCGCCGTCTTGTCCAACGCGAGCCTGCGGGTGGACGGGCAGGCCTCGGGCGCCACGGGCGCCGGCACCTTCTTCTTCCCCGCGGTGGACGCGGGCCCGCAGCTGCTGCAGGCCTGTGCCCCCATCGACACCCACACCTGGTGGGTCGGAGAGTACGACATCGACGTGCTGGCCAACGACACCCTCGACCTCGGGGAGCTGCAGCTGACGCAGGCGCTCGACTGCCCCTACCCGGAGCTGCTGAACCCGGAGGCCTACCGCTTGGTCACCTTGTCGGGATCCATGACGGTGACCGACGATGAGTGGTGGCCCGACGACGACGTCGTCGAGACGGTCGACCTCGTCGACATGCTCTTGCCCGGCCAGGAGCTCGACGACGCCTTCTTGCTGTGCCTCGACAGCCCGAATGAGTGCCCGTCGAGCAAGCAGGTGGACTTCGAGGTGTGTGTGGGCGGCGAGGTCCGGGCCGAGCTGGCCGTGACCGTGCGACTGCAGGCGGACCTGAGGGTCGAGGTCACCAGCGACCTCGAGCTCTTCGAAGGCGCGACCGGCAACTGCGAGACCACCCTGGACAAGGATGGGTTCCAGCACACCAAGGTACTGCAGAGTGCGCTCGGCGAGCCGGTGCAGATCGAACAGGACGTCACGAACGGGGACTGGGAGGAAGACGACCGGATCCAGCTCTCCCTCGAGGTGTGGAACGAGGCCTTCGAGGGGACCCCCTGACGCCACCTCGTGGAGCTGCCGGGCGGTGGCGGAGACGGCCGGGCCGTTCCGCTGCGTCGCTCGGCGGGTCGACGTGCGGGGCCGGGGGAGGGGGGGCGAGCGATGCCCTCCCTGCACCGGCCCCCGTCGTGGTCAGGGGTCCGTCGAGCACGGAGCCTACGCGCAGGCTGTACTGGGTCGCGTTGTGGGCGTAGGGGAAGATGTCGAGCACCTCGGGCTGATTCCGTCGGACCGCGAAGCTCACCTCCACCCCCTCGACGACGGAGCGCACCTCCGCGTTGAGGGCCAGCTTGGGCCCGCCCTCCAGGCCGTAGGCGTACAGCGGCGGCAGCACGACCGTGCCGACGTCGGCACAAGCGGTGAGGCGGGGGTCGTCGGAGGGCGTGCACGCACCGCCAGAGAGCGCATGGACCCCGGGGACCGGGCGGATGCGGCCGATGGCCGACAGGCGCACGATGCCGCCGATGCGGCTCTGCTCGAGGTGCATCGTGGTGAGAGGGGTCCGGCCATCGTTGTCGTCCTCGTCCCCTTCGGCGGCGGGCTCCGCGGCTTGGGCGGCGATCCAGTCGAGGCTGCGGCCGAACACCTTGGTGCGACCCGCCTTCTCCTCCCAGGATTCCAACCGGACCGTCTCGCTGCGCTCGAAAGCCCGATTGGAATCTCACTTGTTGCGCGGCCTAAAGGCCGCTCGTCGAGAATCCCGCTCCGCTCGCCCTCCGATTCGCCACTGAGAAGCAAGCTTCTCCAGCGAATCTCGGGCTCACCGTCCCGGGACTCGGGCCAGGGCAACCGCGCAACGCCGAGCATCCACCACGGCAACCGCGAGAGCCCCTCGTCGAGGGCCAACCGTGCGAAGGCCTGGGAGGACTGCTCCGCCCCACTGACGTACAGGCCGCGAGAGCCGATGTAGGCCACCGTGAGGTTGGCCGGACCGGGGGACAGCTCGACCCCTGCCATGTAGTCGAACACGAACACGCTGTGGTCCCGCTCGAAGGTCGTGGGGCCGAAGAAGGGAGCGACGATTCCGTACGCGCCCACCCAGAGCGCATCGCTGTGGGCGAGAGACCGCTGGTAGGGGTTGCTGTTGTGCACGTGGCCGGTGGCACCGAAGGCGTAGAAGGCCCGGATCCAGTGGTTGCCGCCGCCGAAGCCCATCGCCAGCGACGAGACGTCGAGGGAGCCGAGCACGGTCTCGTCGCAGCGGGTGCCCGGCACGCGGAGGGTGTCGGCGACGAGGTTGTACTCGTAGTAGCCGGCCACCGGTTCCTCATCCGTGAACTGCAGGTTGCGGTCCACCGAGGCCAGGACGCCATAGGTCGCGACGTTGCGGGCGACGGCGTCGTACAGCCACAGGCACCGGTCGGACTGGTGGAGCCAGAAGGCGGGGTCGTCGCCGGCGAGGTCGGCGTCGTCGCACGACGCATCCTGGATGGCGGCGACGCACTCGGTCATGTCCGTGGCCACCAGGTTGCTGCTGGGGTCGTCGACCTCGGTGTCTCCCCAGCGGCAGGGGTAGTCGGCGATGGCCAGGTAGCGGTCGTCGGCGAGGGTGCTGTCGCCGGTGCAGGCGAAGGTGCGGGCGGCCACGGCGGTCTGCACCCGGTGAGGGGCGTCCAGGTCGCGCACGAGAGGAGGGCAAAGAGGAGCATTTCGGCACCTATGCAGGAGAGGCCAGCGTGTTCGATGGTGGCGACACCCCCGTGGAACGTGGGCGTCGTTTTCTCTCGGTCTGGACCGTCGCTCCCCAATATCCGCGACCCGCATGCGTCCACGGGGCCAGGAGGATGCCATGACCGACGCGTTCGTCGCCTGCACCCGCTTCGGGCTCGGGGCGCGCCCCGGAGAGCTCGCCGAGGCCGCCGGTGACCCTCGAGGCTGGCTGCTCGCCCAGCTCGACGGTCCCGACCGCGCGGCAGACCGCCGCCTTGCCCGCAGTCAACCCAGCGAGGCGTCGGTCCGCGAGGTCGCGGCGATGCGGGACCCCGACGCCCGCAAGCAGCTGATGATGGCCGCCCGGGGCCGCTACATCGAGGAGGCGGGGCTGCACCTGCAGGTGGCGGCAGACTCCGAGCGGCCGTTCCGCGAGCGGCTGGTCGCGTTCTGGAGCAACCACTTCACGGTCTCGGTGGCTCGCCGGGAGGTCCTCGGCGTGGCCGCGGGCTTCGAGCGGGACGTGGTGCGCTCGAACCTCGACGGGTCCTTCGCCGACATGCTGCAGGCGAGCACTCAGCACCCGGCGATGCTCGCCTACCTCGACAACCTGAAGTCCACCGGCCCTCGCTCCTTCGCGGGCCGTGCCAAGGAGATGGGCCTCAACGAGAACTTGGCTCGGGAGGTGCTCGAGCTGCACACCCTCGGCGTGAACGGCGGCTACGATCAGGACGATGTGCGGGCTCTGGCCACCCTCCTCACGGGATGGTCCCTGGAGATGGAGGGCGGGATCAGCGCCCGGATGCAGCTGGCGATGGGGGGCGACCCGTCGTTCACCGGTGGCTATGGTTTCCACGACCGACGTCACGAGCCGGGGGCGAAGAAGCTCCTCGGCACGACGTACCCGGAAGGGGAAGGAGGCGGCGTTCGGGCCCTGCGAGACCTCGCGGTGCACCCGAGCACGGCGCGCCACGTGGCGACGCGCATGGCGCGCCACTTCGTGGCCGACGACCCGCCGGAGTCCGCGGTCCAGGCCCTGGAGGACGCGTTCCGTGGCTCCGAGGGAGACCTCCCCACGGTCCACCGCGCCCTCGTCGACGTCTCTGAGGCGTGGGAGGCCCCCCTCGGCAAGGTCCGTCGGCCCTGGGACCTCGTGGTCGCCACGGCCCGGGCCCTGGAGCTCGAGGGCGTGGGGGAGGGGATGGTGGCCGGACTGAAAGAGCTCGGGCAGCTCCCCTGGGGGGCACCGTCCCCCAAGGGTTGGTCCGACGACGCGATGGATTGGACGGGACCCGAGCAGGTGTTGGGCCGCATCGAGTGGCTGGAGCAGGTGGTGGACCGGGTGGGGCGCCGCTCGGGCCTTGCTGTGGCCGAGGCGGCCTTCGGACCGGTGCTCTCCGAGACCACCCGTCGGGCCCTCGAACGAGACGACGACCTACTGGTGGCACTGGCGTGCCCCGAGTTCCAGCGGAGGTGAACATGGATCCCATCTTGGTGAATCGACGACGCTTCTTGATGGGCATGGCCGCGGGAGGCGTGGGCCTGGGCTGGGCCGCAGGGGCCTCGGCTGCCGCAGCCGATGGGGCCCGCCCGCTGCTCGTGGTGGTGCTGCGCGGCGGCATGGACGGGCTGGCAGCGGTGCCTGCGGTGGGCGACCCGGACTTCGCGCAGGCCCGGGGCGCCGTGGGGGAGGGCGAGGTCGGTCCTCGCCTCGAGGGCCCCTTTGCCCTGCACCGGTCGCTCTCCCCTTGGGGGGAGCTCTGGGACGACGGCGACCTGCTCGTCGCCCATGGGGTCGGGCTGCCGTACCGGGGGCGTTCCCACTTCGACGCTCAGGACATGGTGGGCTCGGGCGAGTCGCGCCCCATGCGGTCCGACACGGGCTGGCTCGGCCGCGCGCTTCACCGGGTCGGAGGCCATGCGGTGGCCGTGGGGCGCTCCGTTCCGCTGCTGCTGCGGGGGCCCGACGGATCGGCCCGTCCCGCCTCGGTGGACCCGACCCGGCGAAGCCGACGGGACGAAGGCCGCCTGGTGGCGGTGCGAGAGGCCATGGGCGGAGACGCCCTGTTGTCCTCGGCCCTGGAGGAGGCCATCTCGACCCGGGCCACCCTCGACCGGCTGGGCTCCGGACGGGCGCGGGACCTCTCGGACACCCTGGCCACGACCGCCCGCTTGATGGCGCTCCCCGAGGGGCCGCAGGTCGCCAGCCTGGAGCTGGACGGCTGGGACACCCACGCCCGCCAAGGGCCCGTACTGGAGCGACTCCTCGGCGATCTGGCCAAGGGCATTGTGGCCTTCCGGGACGCCGACGCCGAGCTGTGGTCGCGGTCCATGGTGCTCGTGGTGACGGAGTTCGGCCGGACGGTGCACGGCAACGGCACCGACGGCACCGACCACGGCGTAGGGGCCGCTGCCTTCGCCCTGGGTGGAGCGGTCGACGGGGGACGGGTCGTCGCCGACTGGCGAGGCCTGGCCGCAGGGAGCCTGGTCGACGGGCGCGACGTGCCGGTGACCACGGACCTGCGGGGGCTCTTCGCCGGCGCCCTGGTGTCCCAGCTGGGCTTGTCCGAGGGGGAGGCCCTCGAGTCCTTCCCGGAACGAGGCGAGCTCTCGGTCGTGCCGCTGTCGTGACACCGCGGCATGACGGTCCGTGTGGCACCATGGAGACCGGAGGTGTGCGTGCTGACGATCCTCACGGCGTCCCAGCTGGCCTTGGCCGGTGCCATCGATGTCGACCCCATCGAGGGCTTTCCGGTGACCATGCAGGTCCTCGACACCGAGGGCCAGCCCATCCCGCGGGCGTACATCCGCCACACCGAAGAAGGCATCCTGCACCCCGTGAACCAGACCACCGGGGAGTGGCGGGCCGAGGGTCTGTACCTGCCGACCGGCGACGTCCATCGCTTTCGCCAAGGCGAGGTCGTGCGCTTCACGGTGGGGGCCCCGGGCTACCTGGGTCGAGAGGTGCGCTACCGGGTCAAGGGCATGAAACACACGGTGCCCGTGGTGCTCGACCCCCTCGGCGAGCGCGGGTTCTGGAAGCGCCGGCGAGCCAAGGCCGAGCCGTCCGCCACCTGGCTGGCCATGGTCGCGTCCCTGGAGTCGGCCGAGCGGGACTGGAACGCCCCGTCGTTCGAGAGCGACTTCCGCTTCACCCCCGAGACGATCCAGAGACTGGCGGACCCCGCCGAGGCCGACGTGCAGCTCGTGGCCGCCTTCTCCACCCACCTCATCTCCCAGGGCCCGAGCCACGCCGTGCAGGCCGACGCGTGGGCTCGAGAGGCCCAGACGCGGGCCCAGGCGAGCCTCGAGGGGCCCGACTACGTCGACATGGTGGACCGGATGTTCAAGGTGCGGGCCGTCGCGGCGAACCTCGCCTGGCAGGCGGCCGAGGGCAGCCTGCTCGACAAGCCAGGCTCTGGACGGCTTCAGCACGATGCCGACGCCTCTCGCCGCCAGGCTGCGGCAGTGGCCGGCGACTGGCTCGACTACGCGGTGGCGGCCGAGACGACGTCGCAGGGCTTCGCGCGGGCGCTGTGCGTCGCGGCGGCGGTCGACCCGGTCTACTGCGAGTAGGGAGAGCGCCTAGGCCTGCAGGCGGTCGACCAAGTGGACCAGGGACCGCGGGAACGCCACCACGAAGGTGCTCCCCTTCCCGGTGGTGGACTCGGCGTACAGCTCGCCTCCCATCTCCCGCACGAGCTGCCGGCTGATGGCCAGACCCAGGCCTGTGCCGCCGTGGCTGTGCTGCACCGAGGCGTCGGCCTGCTCGAAGGGCTCGAAGATGCGGTCGAGGCTTTCCTTCGCGATGCCGAGGCCGGTGTCCTTCACCACGATTCGGATGTCGTCGATGCCGTGCAGCACCGAGATGGTCACGGTGCCGGCATCCGTGAACTTGACCGCGTTCGACATGAGGTTGGTGAGCACCTGGCGGATGCGCAGCGCGTCCAGCGCGATGGTGGGGACGGACGCGTCGATCTCGATGCAGAGCTCGGTGTTGCGAGCATCTGCCAGGGGGCGCATGGTCCCAGCCACTTCCTGGGCCATGGCGGCGAGGTCGACCGCACCGAGCTCGAGGTCGATGTAGCCGGCCTCGATGCGGGAGAGGTCCAGCACCTGGTTCACCAACTCCAGCAGGTGGCGACCGGACTTCTGGATGCGCTCGAGATCGTCCGTGTCGGGCATCTCCTCGTCTTGCAGCTGGTCCTCGATGAGCTCCGAGTAGCCGAGGATCGCGCTGAGGGGCGTGCGCAGCTCGTGGGACATGTCGGCGAGGAAGCGGCTCTTCGCCTTGTTGGCCTGCACGGCACCCTGGTAGTTCGCCTCGATGCGTCGGTTTGCGTCGTCCAAGAGGGACAGCGCGTTCGACCAGCCGTGCCCCAGTCGGCTGAGCACCACGTTGGCCGCTGCGAACGCCAGGGTCTGCGCTGCAGCGCCAGAGGCGAAAGGCCAGTCGGCGGGCCACTCGGCGGCCAGGAGCTGGCGGATGCAGCCCGCGCTCACGACGGCGAGGCCGAGCCAGCCGAGCTTGCGAGCGATCGTTGGGGGGTGAATCATGTGAAGCATCAACAGCAGCAGGAAGGCCAGCGGGTAGGCGACCGCCAGGACGATCAGGCGTGGCGCGAAGCCGACCATGGACGCCACGTAGAGCAGCGACATGCTGGTGAGCAGCCATCGTGCGGTGCGCTCGTCGCCGCGGCTGAGACGCCACCAGGCCGTGGCCCCGATGCCGAAGACCATGAACGGCGCGATGAAGGCCATGGGGTCGGTGCTCATGAGCAGGGGCCAGATGCCCACCAGCGAACCCAGGGCGAACAAGCCAGTGATCGCGCGCACGGCCGCGGAGAGGCTGGCCTCTCGAAAGCGTGCGGCGGGATCACTGTCTGACTGCATGATCCCCTATCGTCGCACATGCCGCCAGCTGTGAGGCGGAACACGCGGGGTAACGAATCAAGCCACCTTCTGGGCCTGAGCGACCGCGGTCTCGAGGATCATCGCCTGGACGGGCAGACCACTCGAGTGGCGGAATGGCCTGCCGACCGGTTCGTACCCGACACGGGCAAAGCGTGGCGCGACCGGGGGGTTGACGGTGGCGAGCACGTGGCTGACGCCTTGCTCGATGCACCACTCGAGTCCCTCGGCCATCATGTCCCCGATGAGGCCTTTCTGTCCGCGTGCCTCGGGTCGCATCCACAGCATGGAGCCGGCGCCCCGTCGCGCCCATGTTGGAAGATGGGGGCTGAAGTCGTAGTAGCCGTCGGCGGTGGTGCCGCGGCCGCGATCGGCGACCCAGCGGGCGCCCCCGACGAGACGTGGACTCCGCCCTCCATCGTCGCGCACGACCACCAGGTTCAGCGTCTCGTCCAGGTCGTCGAAGGTGTCGCGGATCGCTTCGTCCGGTCGGGGAGGCATGGCTTGCATCTCCCGCACATAGACGTCGTACCGTCCGCGAAACAGCTCTCCACGCTCGCCCGGATGGGCGGGTCGTATCGTGAACATGGCCCGATCTCCCGCGGCCCGCGCTCCTGGCAGGCTCCGTCGTCGGGCCGCCTTGGGTGCGGGTCACGATCCGCAATCGGTCAAGGGCCTCCGGGTTTTAGGGGCGTAGCGAGATCCGCCTGCCAACAGCCTGAACAGCAGCAGCCGGCCTTCTGGTTTGGACCCTGGGAATTGGTCGGCCAGGGCGAGGTCACAACCCCTGAGAATTTCGAGATCCTTGGCCAGGTAGCCAGCCTCCAGGGAGGTCTCGAGGTGCCGGATCATGTACGCCGCGACGCCGATGGGCTGGATGGCGAAGCCCTGGGCCACGGCCTCGAGCCACAGGCGGTGGATCTGGCGTCCCATGGCGAGCAACGAAGCGGGGTCGGTGGTGTCGCTCCACAGCAGTCCCACGGCGGCCGCCGAAGCCACCCACTTCTCCGCGAGGTCCCCTAGGCGCTGGCCACCGCCGGTGCGCCGCAGGAAGGCGGCGACGTCGGGGCGACGCAGCAGACGCAGCACCGGCTCGTCGTCAGGGCCTACGGCCATCTCCGCCAGGCTGATGCCGTCGGGGCGCGCCTTGGCCTCGGCATCGCTCCAGCGCACCTCCTCCCACATCTCCCGATGCAGACCGGGGTGGAGGAAGCGCACTCCGTCCACGGCGCCGATGTGGTGCCCGAGGGTGTCGAGCCCCGCCGGATCGGTGACCAAGTCGACGTGGAGCCCAGGGATCAGGTGGGCGCGAAGGGCGTCCACCACGGCGCTCGGGACCGGGACGCGGTCAGGGAGGCGTCGGTCCGTGAAGCGAGCGCCCAGCTGGGTGTGGAGAGCGTCGGGGGCCGCCCCGCTCGAGAAGGTCAGGGTGGCGACGTGGTCGGTCGTCGCGCCGGTGGTCTCCATGTGAAGGGCGCGCCCCTGCTGCGCTGCCTCCAGCGCCATGCCCTCCACCGCCATGCCCACGGAGACCAGCCCGGCGAAGCCGTCGGCGTCGAGCAGGCTCTCGCTGCGGGCCCGTAGGTGATGCACGTCGATGCGGTCGTCGTGACGGACGAAGTGCCAGGGCTGGCAGTTGCCACCCGACGGGGCATGCATGGCGGCACGGAGCAGAGCGAGGTCGGCCTCGGGCCACGGCGGAGCGGCCTCGGGGGCTGGCGACGGGGCGGGCTCCACCGGACGCGGCTCGACGGGACCGTCGAGGGTTCGACCGAGGTCGACCCGCCGACGCCCGGAGGTCATCGGCTGATCCAGGAGGATGCGTCGGACCGCCGCGCACACGGTGGCGCCCCCGAGGGCCACGTCGGACGCGAGCTGGGGCCATGTCGAAAGGGTGGCGCCGATCTGCAGCATGGAGGCGGCGGCGCGGGTGCTCACGTCGTAGCCGACCATTCGAGCCACGAGGGCCAAGCGCTCCCCGTCGTCGAAGCCGTCGATGGTCGCCAGATCGAGGTCGGGCACCAAGCCGTGGAGGAGCGGTCGTGTGGCCTCGTGATCGAAGCGCTCCACGTCGAGGGTGCCCCGGTCGCTGGTCTCCATCACCACGGGAAGGCCTCGTTTTCGGGCGGCCTCCCGCAGCCGGAGCTTCATGCCGAGGCCGTCGCACTCGTCGACGACCACGTCGAGGTCGTCCAGGAAGGGGCCGAGGTTGGCGTCGGTGAGGCCGTCGTGGAGGCAGCGCACCTCGACGAAGGGGTCGATCTCGGCGATCTGTCGGGCCGCCACCACCGTCTTGGGCAACCCGACGTCGGCCACCGCCGCGCGGACCCGGTTGAGGTTGGAGGTGCCGAGCACGTCGAAGTCGGCGAGCACCAGGGTGCCAGCGACCCCTTCCTGGGCGAGGGTGAGGGCCACGGCGTTGCCCACGGACAACCCCACCACGCCGACGGTGGAGGTCGCGAGCTGCGCCAGCTCGGCGGTGGTGATCTTGTCCCGGTTGCGGTCGAGTCGGAGCTCCCGGAACCGAGCCGCTTCGAGGAGGCGCACGAGGACGCCGGACCACGGGTAGTAGACCCAAGTGCCGACCGTGGCCTCGGGGCGCCCATCCAGCAGCTCGGCCCGTGCCTGTGCCTCGGCCGAGGCCCGTTGGGGCCCCTTGCCGAAGGATGCCGAGCGGGCCTCTGCGAGCTCATCGAGCTGCTCGGCGACCAGATCCACTTCGCGCCAGACCGTGTGGTCGGCTCGGAGCCGAGCCATGGCGTCGCGGTCGGATGCCGGAACGAAGCGTGGACGGAACGTGTGCATGCCGGATCCCTCGACCGCCGTGGAGGCGGCCCGGGACCATCATGCCAGCTCGACCAGCTCTACCAGGGCTCGCAGACCGGGTAGCCGTCGAAGTCCCAGAACTCCGCCACGCATGCGCCGCCGCAGTAGTTGGACTCGCAGGTGCCGTCGGGGCACACGGCGGTGCTGCACGGGTCGACGAGGCAGCTGACCGGCGGGACGCCGTCGGCGCAGGTGATGGCGCCGCCGCACTCGACGGGGCGGCTCCACAGGAAGTCCAGGTCGTCGGCGCTGACATCGGCGTAGCGGCTCTGCCAGTCGCAGGAGCTGACGCTGCGGGCGGGACGGCCCGCCACCGAGGCACCGTTGTCGTGGGTTGCGAGGATGTAGGTCTCGCCGACCGCCAGGTAGGTGCCGCAGGCGGCGCTGTCGAAGGGCGTGGTCAAGACGACCTGATCGCCGCTCTGGAGGCAGCCGGAGAAGGGCTGGATGACCCGGGCGGCGAACTGGCGCTCGAAGCCGACGGTGCGCTCGGCGACGATCTTGACGCCCAGCACGTCTGCGCCTTCGTGCCACTGCTGCTTGATGTCGGGGGCGATGCAGGAGCAGGCCTCGGCGGTGACCGGGGCGGCGAACAGCACGGCGGCGGCCGCGATGGCGAGGATGGTGCGCATGGTCTCTCCTTGGTTCTCGGGGGCTTCACTATCCCGCCCCCGCTCGGTTCCTCCTCTGTGAGTGCAAGAACGAGGCCAGGTTCTGTGAGATGATGGCCCATGTTTCAGCGCCTGCGAGCCGTCCTGGGGGGGACACGGAACGCTTGGCTCAGCTTGTGGGCGAGCTGGCAGTGGGCCCCGAGGTTGGTGGGGCCTCAGACCGTGCTCGTGACCGGCGCGTCGGTGGGGGTCGGCTTGGAGCTGGCGAAGCTGCTCTTCGCCGAGACCGAACATCGGCTGGTGCTCACGGCCCGCCCCTCGTCGATGGACCGCTTCGCCGAGGCCGGGCTCGAGGACGGTCCACGGGTGCGGCTGCGGGCCCTCGACGTGACCGACGCCGCCCAGCGAGAGGCCATCGTCGCCGAGGCGGAGGGCGACTGGGGCGGGGTCGACATTCTGGTGAACAACGCCGGCATCTCCTACCGAGCTGTGGTGGAGCACGTGACCGACGACGAGCGGCTCCACCAGATGGACGTGAACTTCCGGGCGCCCATGGCCCTCACGTCCCTGGTGCTGCCCGGCATGCGTGCGAAGCGGGCGGGGCGGGTGATCAACGTGTCGTCGGTGGGGGGGCACTCGGCGATGCCCACGATGGCGGTGTACTCGGCGTCGAAGTTCGCGCTGGAGGGCGCCACGGAGGCGCTCTGGTACGAGGTCCGGCCGTGGGGCATTCGGGTCAGCCTCGTGGCGCCGGGCTTCATCAACAGCGACGGATTCCGCAAGGTACGGTTCTCCGATCAGGCTCAGACGTCCCTCGACGACCCCGACGACGCCTACCATCGGCACTACGTGCACATGGAGAGCTTGGTGGAGCGGCTCATGACCCTCACGATGGCGACGTCCGCCACGGTGGCGCGGACCGTGATGCGGACGATGCAGCGGCGCTCTCCACCCCTGCGGGTGGCTGGCACCCCGGATGCTTGGCTGTTCGCCATGGCGCGTCGCCTGCTTCCGGGCCGTTGGTTCCACCTGGCGCTGTATGGCGGCCTGCCGCGGGTGTGGTCGTGGGGGCCCCGTCGCGACGACGGGTAGGGGCGGCTACTTGTCGACCTCGCCGGCGACCGGCTTGTCTTCGATGGCCAGGGCTCGCTCGATGCGGTCCTCGAGCCAGCGGCCCTCGCTCTCCGAGCGAAGCATGCGCACCAGCGTCTGCCCCACGCCGTCTTTGCCCATGGCACACAAGTTCCAGCGTGGCTGCTTGTTGACCCGAACCGACGAGCGCTCGACGTAGAGCTGGTCGATGTCGCTGAGAGGGATGCTCCGGTTTCCGAACCACGGCACGGGGCCGTGTTGCACGGTCAGGGTGTCGCCGTCTTGGGCGATCACGGTGTCGTTGAGCAGGCTCGCGACGACGTAGTACATCAGGCCCATGCCCACCCAGACATGGGGGACCGCGAGCATCGGGAGGGCGGCCATGATGCCGTCCGTGACGGCGATGCCGCCGATCATCACCATGATCCCACCGTTCCAGAAGACCGTGAAGAACAGCATGAAGAACAGCGACAGGTCCCGCCAGGGCAGCACCAGCTCCAGTGGGGTCGCCTCGTCGTCTCGCCAGCGGCTGCTCGCTGGACGGGGGGCCACCGGCCGGTCCTGGGGCCGGGTCCGGGTGCGGAGCTCCGACACGGTGCCGCAGCCAGAGCAGTGGGCGATGCCGAGGGTGACGTCGACATCGTCGGGCGCGTACGAGGTGCCGCATTGATCGCATGCGAGCATGGGTCAGCCCTTGAGGGCCGTCAGGGCGATGCCGGGCACCTTGAGCCAGCTCGGCTCGGCCTCGAAGGCCGTCATCCGGCGGCCCAGGGCCAGGTTGTTCTTGTGGTCGGTGAACCATGCCGGCGTGGGCTTCATCAGGAAGGGGGACCGCACCACGGACTTCTGTGGGTGGTCGAGGAGCAGGCCGTTGTGGACCACCCCCTGGCCCGACTCGATGTCGTCGAGGGGATGCCCCGGGAAGGCGCCCCAGGTGGCGTTCACCAAGCCGTAGTTGAGGCCCGACCAGCAGTTGATGGCGATGGCGCCGTAGCGCAGGTCGGCGATGGCTTGTTCGAAGGCTGCTCCGAGCTCCTTCTCGCTCTTCGGATGCGCGATCACGTTGATGGACAGCGTGCCCCAGCAGTCGTCGTTGGCGAAGGGCACCGCCTTGGCCAGGAAGCTGGCAGCGTCGCTCGCCTCGAGCTCCACGAAGCTCATGATGCCGCACCACGGCTCGTTCTCGAGCAAGTAGCCGCCGTTCTCCGGCGTGATGCCTTCGAACACCGTCCAGGGCAGCTCGCCGTCGCTGGCGGTGCCGAGGGTGGTCGGCTCGTGCTCGTTGGTGAACGTCTCCCAGGTCTTCTGGGCGTTCGGGTAGTAGGCGTTCCGCGTGGGGGTGGCGGCGAGGTGGCGCTTCACTCGGTCGAGGAAGACCTGCTTGAGGGACCAGCCGCTGGCCACGGTGATGAGCCGGGAACCGTTGCAGTTGAAGCCGCAGTTGTAGGCCAGCATGGAGGCCACCTGCCGGGCATGGTGGTCGAGCTCGGCGTCGGTCCATGGGCCGGGAACCACGAGCACGGGCGAGACGCAGCCCAGCTCGGACGTGATGTGCTTGTCGAGGCGCGGCGTGCCCTTCTTCTTGTTCGCCACGCCCTCCTTGCCCGGTCCCCAGATGATGGCATCGTGGGCGGCGGCGGAGCCGGTGATGTGGATGGACGTGACCAGCTCGTGGTCGGTGAGGTGCTTGCCGACCTCGATGCCGCCGTACACCACCTCGAGGTACCCGGCGTCGACCAGGGGCCGGAAGGCGTCCTCGATGACGGGGCCCAACGCCTCGTTGACCGGGTTCATCTTGAGGATGCAGACCTCGTCGTCGACGACCAGCTTGTACAGCACGTCCATTGGGGGGATGGAGGACTGGTTGCCGGCCCCGAGGACCACCGACACGCCGCCCGTGCGCTCGCTGGCCGGGGCCCGGTAGATGGCGCCCTGGGTGGGCTCCTTGCCGGGCTCGATCCAGATGTCGCAGGTCACGCCGGTGAACAGGACCTTGTCGATCAGGCTCTGGGGGAAGACCTGCACCACGTGCTGGCCATCGGGACGCTGGGAGACCTTGGGCAGCGCCGGCTGGCCGTGGGCCTCGAGGGCCTCTGCGAACAACCTGAGGTTGCGCATGGTGGGCAGCGTGCCTCCGAGGAACTCCTCGCCGTGGCCGTTGCTCCCCTCTGCGTAGCCCTTGATGGCGCATGCCGTGCTCGCCCACCGCTCGGACTGGGCCAGGGTCGTCTTCATGCACGCGCGAAGCAGCTTGGCCCGCTCTTCCGGTGCCAGTCCGACCCAGGCCATGCGGTGGTCGGCCAGTCGCGCGAGCTTGGCGTCGACGTCGGCAATCGGGGTGGCGGGAATGCTGGGGCGGGACATCGGACCTCCTGGCGCAGGTGGCCCCTGTCTACTCCGCTCTCGCCCGTGCGGCCCACTCCTGTCGAGCGTGGGTGTTCTGGCACAGTTGGCTGGTGGTGTTGACCCGGTGTGGGAGGCCCGCCGAAGGCCTGTCGTCCGTGATCCCTCGGTAGGGCTCCGCGGAATCCCCCTGGAACGGTTCGCGGGGCGCTTCGGGCCAACTTTGGCACGGACTGTGCTTTCCGGTCCCGAGCACCTACAATCCCGCTGGCCCGACCGGTGGGTCTCACGGGGGAGCACGATGAAGCGCATCATGGTGGCGACGGACTTGGTCGCCGAGCACCAGCACCTGTTCGGGGCGGCTCTCCGCATCGCTCTGTCCACGAAGGCGGAATTGCGTGTGATCAACGTGCACTCCGCCCACCGCGACGCCGACTGGCGCTCACTGCCCACGGTGCGGACGCATCTGGAGGCCTGGGGGGTGCTGCCCGCCGATGCCTCCGTCGAGCAGTTCGCTGCCCTCGGGTTGAAGGTCGTGCCCGTGGAGGAGGAGCTTCACGGCGACCTGGCCAGCGATCTGATCGTCCGGGCCCACGACGAGCAGCCCGATCTGCTCATGCTGGGCACCTCGGGTCGGGTCGGCATCGGTCGGCTCGTGCAGCCGTCCGTGGCCGAGCCCGTGTCCCGTCGCTGGGGCGGGCCGAGCTTGGTGGTGCCCGAAGGCGGCAAGCGCATCATCGACGCCAAGGGCAACCTGACCATCACCCGCGTGCTGGTGCCCATCGACACGTCCGTCGACCAGCAGCCGGTCATCGACACCCTGATTCGTCTCCTCGACGACCTCGGCGTGGGCACGGTGTCCTTCACGCTGGTGCACGTCGGCTCCCGCGAGACGCTCCCCACCTTCGAGCTGCCCCCTCGCACCGACTGGATGTGGCGAAGCGAGGTCGTCGCGAAGGGCTCCGTGGTCGATGGCATCCTCGCGACGGCGGGCAGCGAAGGCACGGATCTCATCGCGATGGGGACCCAGGGGCACGACTCGTTCCTCGACGCCATCCGCGGCTCCCACACGGAGCGCGTGCTACGGCGGGCGCCTTGCCCCGTGCTGGTCGTCCCGATTCATTGATCGCGCGCGACCCCGTCGCCGCTTCGTCATGTCTTTCCCTGATTTCTCGGAGTTCTCGTGTTTCAGCGCATCCTGGTTCCCGTCGACAAGAGTGAGCTCACCATGAAGGCCCTCGAGGCCGCGCTCTCCCTCGCCGACCGCTTCGGCAGCGAGGTCCACCTCCTCCACATTCTCAAGCAGGCGGCCAGCTTGGAGCACGGGGAGGCCGACGCCGACCTCGACGCCATCGAGAAGGAGACCAAGCGCCTCATCGCCGCGGGCCTGTCCCGTCTCCGCAACGACCACTCGGTGACGGTCGACCAGGTCAAGGGTGAGGTCCGCGCGGGCCCCGTCGTGCAGGTGATCAGCGAGGCCGCTGAGGAGCTGATGGCCGACGTGATCGTGATGGGCAGTCATGGGCGCCACCGGGTGACCGACCTGTTCACGGGCAGCACCGCGGAGCAGGTGGTCGCGAAGACGTCGGCGTCCGTGCTCGTGATCAAGCCGGACGGCTTCCCGTTCCTTCGCGAGTAGCGCTCACCCCGTGTTCCGCAGCCCCTGTGCCACGCCGTTCAGCGTGGTCGCGAGGGCTGTGCCGACGTCCTCCCCGTTTCGCTGGCGTCGCAGCAGCGCCACTTGGAGCAGGTTGAGCACGTCGACGTAGGGGTTCCGCAGCGTGATGGAGCGCCGGAGCACTGGGTTGTCGGACAGCAGCTCGCTGGCCCCTCGGATGGCCAGGATGCCCTCCACGGTGCGGCGGTACTCATCCCGGAGCTCCTCGAAGAGGACCGGGTCGCCGTCGAGGCCCTCGACGTAGAGCTGGGACACCTCGGGCTCCGCCTTCGCGCAGACCATCTCCACCTTGGAGAGGAAGTCGTCGAAGAACGGCCAGCGGCGCGCCATGTCCTGGAGAAGCGACAGGTGGCCGGCGTCGATCTCCGCCTGGAGCGCCGTGCCGACCCCGAGCCATCCGGGCAGCATCAGGCGGATCTGGGTCCAGCCGAAGGACCAGGGGATGGCGCGAATGCCCGCCATGGTGCCCGCGCCCTGCTCCCGGTACGCGGGACGGCTGCCGAAGTGCACATGGGCGAGGTGGCGGACCGGAGTGGCGCCGATGAACAGCTCGAACACGGCCGTGTCGTCGTGGACGCGGGAGCGGAACGCCGGCAGGGCCTGGGCGGTCATCCGGTCCATGGCGGCGTGCCAGCTGGCCCGGGTGGCGTCGTCCACGGGGGCGCCGGAGCGGGGCTGGCTGGTCATGAGCGTGCCCGTGAGCATGACCTCGAGGCTGCGCTCGGCGAGCTCCGGCAGGCCGAACTTCTGGCTGATGACCTCCCCTTGCTCGGTGATCTTGATGGCCCCTTGCACCGTGCCTTCGGGGAGCGCGAGCAGGCCACGGTAGACGGGGCTGCCGCCGCCGCGGCCGACGGTGCCGCCCCGGCCGTGGAACAGCGTGAGGTGCACGCCGTGCGCCCGGCAGACCTCTGCGAGGGCGATCTGCGCCCTCACCAGCTCCCATGCGGCGGGCAGGGGGCCGGCGTCCTTGCCGGAGTCCGAGTAGCCGAGCATCACCTCCTGTCGACGCCCGCGGGCGTCCAGCTGCCTGGCGTACGCGGGGTGGGCGAAGAGCTCCTTCAGCACGTCGGGGGCGGCCACCAGGTCGTCTCGGGTCTCGAAGAGCGGCACCACGTGGACACGACTGATGGGGGGCGCTGCGGCGAGGTCCACCAGGTCGGCTTCTCGGGCGAGCAGCAGCACGCGGAGCACGTCGTCGGTGCCGTGGCACATGCTGATGACGTAGGTGTCGGCGGCCTCGGGGCCGGACTCGTCTTGCACCTGACGCATGGTGTGGAACACGTCGAGGCAGCGGCGGGCCTCTTCCGGCAGGGGAAGCCTCGAGCTGGCCAGTGGGCGTCGGCCCAGCAGCTCCCGGGTCAGTCCGTCGCGATCGAGGGGCGGGTGGCCGACGGCCTCGGCGATGGCCTCGAGGGTGCGGGTGTGCACGCCGCTGTCGTCGCGGACGTCGAGACGGGCTCCGTGGAGCCCGAACGAGGCGACCTCGGTCTGGAGCGGACGCAGCCAGCGGCGGACGGCGTGGGTGGCCCCGGCCTGCTCCAGGGCCAGTTCGACGGCACGCAGGTCGGCCTCGAGCTGGGGAGCGTCTCGGTAGTGGGGCTCGTCCAGCGGCGCGTCGCCTGCGTCGCGGGCGGCCACCCGACGGGCTGTGGCCCGCAGCCGCGCCTCGATGAACGACAGCTGGAGGCGCATCGGCTCCTTGCCGTCACGGCGACCGTTTCGTTCCGCGACCTCGGGCAGCTCCTCCCGGTCCCGCGCCAGGGCAGGCTGGAGGGCCTCCAGCGGACCGGTGACCTGCGTGGAGAGCGACAAGCGCTGCACCAACGTGTCGACGTGGTCCGCGTAGCGAAGCAGGGTGCGGTGCTGAGAGCGTCGGGTGGCGGCGAGGGTCGTCGCCGGGGTGACGAAGGGGTTGCCGTCCCGGTCTCCGGCCACCCAGCTCCCCACGACCAGGCGCGGTCGGTCGGGGAGGGGGGTGCCGAAGGTCTCCTCGAAGGCGCGGGCGGTGGCGTCGAGGACCGCCGTGCTCGCCGCGGCGAGGCGCGTGTCGAGGTACCAGAGCACGGTGCTGACCTCGTCGAGCACCACGGGCCGGTCTGGACGGTTCTCAGCGGTCAACCACAGCATCTCGACCTCGGCCTCGAGGGCCTCGGGGTCTTCCTGGCCGATGAGCGGGTCGTCGGAGCCGAGGAGCAGCGCGGCGACGCGGGCCTGCAGGGTGAGCACGGTGCGGCGCGTGGACTCGGTGGGGTGCGCGGTGAGCACCGGCTGCACGTGGAGGGCGGCCAGTGCACGGGCGACGTCGTCGGTGGAGGCGCCCTGGTCCCGCAGCGCCTGCAAGGCCCAGCGAACGGAGCCGGGTTGGGGGGACGTGCTGCGCTCTGCGGCGTGGGCCCGACGGCGGCGGACCCGATGGACCTGCTCCGCCGTGTTGATGAGCAGGAAGAACAGCGTGAACGCGCGGGCCACCGGGGCGGCGACCTCGAGGGGGAGCGCCTCCACGCGGCGCAGAAGGGCCGGAAGGTCGTCGGCGCCGTCGACGCCAGCGCGGCGGTCTCGGCAGGCCTGGCGGAGGTCCTCGACGGCGTCGAAGACCGCATCTCCCTCGAAGCGCCGGATGGTGCGCCCCAGGCAGCTGGCGAGCTGGCGTACATCGTCGTGGAGGGGACGGTCCTGGAGGCGGACGGGGTGGGACATGGAGGGACTCCGGGGCAGGTATGCCGGGCCTATCCCCGTCCGTCGGGTGGAAATCGATTCCGGGCGACATGCGTCCTGCCGGACCCTGGCACGGATCGATGGGACGGCGGCAGGCCGCCGGATGGTGGCTGGCATATGGCGGCTTGGGAGGGCTCATGCGCCGAGGTCTAGCAGCATGGTTGGCGATGGGCTGCGTCCCCATGCCCCACGATCAGCAACGGACCCCGGAGGTGTCGGGGGTGCTGATGCGGGATGGGCGTGAGGCGGCCGGGGTCCTGCTGCACCTCCAGGCCAACCCCGGGGCGGAGGTGACCGGGTGCCCCCATCCGGCCCAGGTCGCAGTCAGCGGGGCCGATGGCAGGTTCGTCTTGCCTGCGACGTCGGAACGGCTGTGGGTGATGGCCATGGGCGACCGTCGCGACACATGGCGGGTGTGCGCCGACGGGGCGCAGGTGTGGCAAGACGAGGACTGGTGGGGAGGGCCGCCGCGGCAGTCGCTGCACTGCGATCTGTCCGTGGCGCGCTGCGAGGCGTCGACACCCTGAGGGTCAGCTCTCGGTCGGGGCGCCGTGGGGGACGGCGGCGATGGTGGCGCTGACGAGCCCTCCGAGGCCGAGCACCAGACTGCTGCCGAGCCCGAAGTACAGGGGCAACATCGCCAGGGCCTCCCCTTGCATGCGCATCGCATCCTTCATGTCGCCTGGGGCGTTCGCGAGGGCGGCCTCCATCAAGGCGAGGCCCGACTGCCAGCCGACCACGCCTTCCAGCAAGGGAAGGAAGGTGCAGGCCATCACCAGCGCCGCGAGGGTCCTGGCAGGCCATCGTGCCGCGGGCACGAAGCGCGACACGACGACGATCAGGAAGACCACCGCCGCCGCTGGGCCGACGAGGAGGTCGGTGGCGAGGATGACGTACATCCAGGGGCCGCCTTCGATGAACCAGGTCATGTGTGTCGTTCCCGGAGCGGGTGTCAGTGGCCTTCGTAGCCGGTCGTCGCGCGGTTCTTCAAGGTGTCGAGCACCCCGAGGGCGCCGAGCACTTTGCGGTCCACCGAAGGAAAGAGCTGGGTGAGCGCGAGCAGGGGTCGGGCCAGGGGCGTGGTGACCAGCACCTCGCTCTTCTTCCCGTCCAGCACCGCCATCACTCCATGGACCACGTCGTACAGCGACACTTCCTGGAGCATCGCCGGGGCGGTCGCGCCGGTGTCGTGCCACATCCCGGAATCGGCGACGAAGCTGGGGCACACGACGCCGGCGTGCACACCGGTGTCTTCCAGCTCCACCCGCAAGCTCGCGGTGAAGCCGTTCAGGCCGAACTTGGTGGCGGTGTAGATGGCGTTGTAGGGCGTGGGGGACTTGCCCGACATCGACGACAGCATCACCACGGCACCGCGGCCGGCCTCCACCATCGACGGCACCAGGGCTCGGGTGAGCAGGATGGGGGCGTGCAGGTTGACGAGCAGCTGCTTCTCGATCTGCTCTTCGGTCTGATCGACGACCGCGACGGGCACCTCCACCCCGGCGTTGTTGATGAGGCCGGTGGGGGCGCCCCCATCGAGGACGTGGGCGACCAGGCGGGCACGGTCCTCCCCGTTGGCGACGTCGGCGACGACGACCTCGGAGGTGCCGCCGGCCGCGCGCACCCGGCGAGAGGTCTCCTCCAGCTTGCTGGCGCTGCGGGCCGTGAGGATGATGTGGGCGCCTCGGTGGGCAAGGCCTTCGGCGATGGCGACGCCGATGCCACGGGATGCTCCGGTCAACACGATGCGCTCTGCCATGGGGCCCTCCGCGGTTGGGGCGGACGTAACACCGGCCGCGGTGCTCACCGCACGACGCATGTCACGACCATGGCCTGGGCGCGCTCCAGCCCCACTAAGGCGCTCAGGTCCGCCGCCACCGGCCGGTAGCGAAGACAGACGTCCGAGGCCTCGAAGGCCACCTCGCGTGTCGCATCGGGGGCCAAGGCTCTCAGCTCGACCTGAGCCGCTGCGAAGGGGTCGGCCGTGGCCTTCCCCCGTGCGTCGAAGAGTCTCGGGTGCAGGGCGTGGACCTCGCCGGTCCAGCCGCCGTCGGTGTCGCGGCCCTCGAGCCACAGCTCCCGGGTGAAGGCCGCGCCGTCGGGCAGCGCGTGGCCTGCGTGGTTGGTCATCCGGACCCCAGCCTCGGTGGCCTCGAGGGTCAGCCCCGCCTTCAGCAGGGCCACCGGCTCCCCTTGCAGCCCAACGAAGCCGTGGTCGGCCAGACGTGCTGAGCGGGCGCCCTCGGCGACGGGGCCGCGGGGGCGGGCCGCCGCCACACCAGGCTCAGGGGACATGTGGCAGTCCTGGCAGCGAGACCCCTCAGCAGCAGCTTGGCTCTGCTGCCAGCGGGTGTAAGGCTCCTCGTGGAAAGCCCCGTCCCCTTCGAGCTGGTGGCAGGTGCCGCACAGTGCGCTGTCGGTGAGGAACGCGTCGGCGGTGCTGTCGTGGGGCGATGCCTCCTGCCGCCCACGGGGGCCACGCACGGGGCCGGTGGGGTCGTGGAGGAGCAGGCCGTCGGCGGTGCGTTGGTTCCCGGCGGCCGCGTGGCAGGTCAAGCAGGTGAACCCGTCGGGGGGCGCATGGCAGGCGTCGCAGGCTTCGGGGTCGGGGGCCTCGGCCTGCAGGGCACGGAAGAGGTCGCTCTCGTCGGCATTCCCGTGGCGCGAGTGGGCGAAGGCCTCGGCCTGTGCCGTGTGACAGTCCCCGCACCGGCCTGCGTGGGCCTGGGCAGAGCGGGGCCCGAGGTCGGGGAGGCAGCCCGCGAGCAGCAGCAGGGTGGCGAGCCTCACAGCGTGTAGTTGATGCTGGCCACGGACTGGAAGACCGCCGTGGCGTGGAGACGGTTGGAGGCGGTCGCCGACCAGCTGTCGGTGGCGATCTGGTTGCCCCAGTAGACGAAGCCCTGGCCATCGAGCTCCACCGACCAACCATCGCCGACGGCGAGCTCCAGCATCGCCCCTGCGTGGGTGCCGAACAGGATGTCGGTGTTGCTGGGGCCGCGCTCCTGGAACGGCGTGTCGGCCCGGAAGTCCACACAGGCGCCCAGCGTGGGGGAGAGGAACCAGCGATGGTCGCCGAGGATGGCGGGGGTGTACAGAGAGAAGCCGATGACGTGGTCGTGCCGGGCGATGCCCTCGGCGAGCTGGAGCGTGTGGTCCATGAATCCCTCGACCCCGAACGCCTCGTGGGGCTTCAGCTTGATGTGTCCCCCGAGGGCGGGGGAGGTGTAGGGCCCGGTCCATGCCCCGATGCGGCTGCCGAGGGCGACAGGGTGGGAGGGGTCGTGCACGTCGACCCGTTCGGGGGCTTCGGCCTCCGGAACGTCGGCGTGGGCGGTGGCCATCAAGGCGGTCAGCAGCAGCATGGGGTCTCCTCGTCGCGGTCGATGCTGCTGGGACACCGACGGGTCGAGGAGATGTCACTACGGGGGCGACATCGGCGTCCAATCGCAGCCCGGCACCTGGGGGTCGAGCTGCAGGGCCACCGTCTGGGCCGGCATCAACGGCTGGGTGCCACCGATTCGATGGGTGGCGACGCCGTACTTCGGATGATCGGCACAGATCTGCCAGGCGTACCAGTTCACCCCGTGCATCATCAGGGGGGCGTACCGCTCTTGCTGCTCGAGGGCTTCGAGGACGAGTTTGCCTTCGGCGTCCGATGCGTCGATCCAGCGGTGGGTCTCGGTGTCGGGGGGCGGGCCGGAGATGAAGCGCCGGATGCGGACCTCCACCTCAGGGGCTGGCTTGCCCTCGTGGGTGGTGAGGGTCAGTTCCAGGGCCGGCCGCACAGTGGCCTGCCGCCACATGGGGATGGGGATGCACGCGGTGGTCCCCATGAGGGCAGCGACGACGATGGCGAACTTGCGCACGTCAGCGGACTCCGCAGGCGCTGGTGTCGTAGGGGTCGAGGAGCAACTCGACGGTGCCGCGGACCTCGATGCCCGGCGTGAAGGCGAGGGTGTCCGGGTCGAGGGGGTCGAGGGTGACCACCAGTGGGAGTTCGCGGCCGGCCAGATCACAGATCTGCTGCCGGTCGTCCTTGCCGCCGGACCACGTTGGGAACAGGCGGACGTCGGGGTCGGGCCAGGGCCCGAAGCGGGCGTCGCCGGTGGCATCGGTCGCGGCCGCCAAGCGCAGGTCGTCCACGGTGAAGCCCACGTCGCCGTCGGCCAGGGCCGAGGCGCTCACTTGGAGGTAGACCTCCGTGTCGGCCTGGGCGTGAAGCTCCCCGTGGAGGGTGAGGCTCCACCCCCCAGCGGGACCGTGCACCATGGTCCAGCGCGCGGCTTGGCCAGCGAGTGCCGTTCCGTCCTCGTGGAGGAGGTCGAAGCCGAGCCCCGGGCCCGTGTCGGCCGTGGTGGTGTCGCCCGGGTAGGCGACGTACGAGGTCTCCTCCTCCTCCGCGGGCGATGGGGACGGGTCGGCGCATGCGAGCCACCACAGGACCAACACGGGACCTCCTTTCCTTCTCCGTAGTCCAAGGATTACGCGTAGTCGCGTCGGGCGCGCACGGAGACGAGCTTGTCCTCTTCGAGGAGGTAGCCCGACAGCTTGCCGCCACGAACGCACGCGGTGTCGAGACACAAGGTCCGTGGGCGCAGATCGACGAGCCCGCTGCGGGCGTCGTGGCCATGGAGCACCATGCGGCGCCGCCGGTAGGTCTTGTACCAGGGCTGGCCGTTCCAATCCCGGAGGTTCGTCGCCTGCCTGCGGGTGGTGGCCCGGTGGCCGTGGCGGGGATGCACGCCCGCGTGCACGGCGACCCACGGGCGGTCCCGATGGCAGCCGGTCAGGGTGATCGGCAGCTTGCGAAGCCAGCGGTGGGCCTTGCGTGGGAGCCGGTGGCCCGGAGCCCAGGTGCTGAGCACGTCCTCGTCGTGGTTGCCCAGCACTGCTTCGGCCTTCCACTCGCGGATGAGGGACCACACCCCCCGGGGGTCCGGGCCCTTGGCGAAGAGGTCGCCCAGCAGGATCACACGGGCCGGCTGCGTCTTGCGAAGCAACCGCTCCAGCTCGCTGGCGCAGCCGTGCACGTCGCCGACAAACAAGGTTCGACCCATGGACCCTCCCACGTTGGGAGGATCGAGGGTCTATGGTTGGCGCGTCAAGGGCATATTCTAGAATTCACGCGAAGGATCTTCGAAACTGCCTTGTCGCGATGTGGATTCTCAGGCGGCCTCGATGGCAGCCGTGAGTCGCTGGCGCACATCGTCGACCACGGAGTCCATGCCAGGGGCCTCGACGACGGTGAACATGGCTTGGGGATCGATGGCGCTCACCACGACGTCGTCGCCGTCCTGGGCCACCACCACGTTGCAGGGCAGGAGCAGGCCGATGGGCGTGGCGGCCTGGTAGGCCGCGTAGGCGCTCTCGGGGTGGCACGCGCCGAGGATGACGTAGCGGCCCATGTCGTGGCCGAGCTTCTTCTTGATGGTGCCGGAGAAATCGATCTCCGTGAGCACGCCGAAGCCGTTGTCGGCGAGGGTGGCGCGGATGCGCGCGACCGCGGTGTCGAAGTCGTGGGAGACGGTGCGGGTGATGCCGTACTGGGGCTGGCCGAACATGGGACCTCCGTGGGTGACGCGCTCCACTATTCAGGTGGGTCGAGCCACGCCTCGGCGCCCCGCCGTTTGGCGAGCCCTCCAAATGGCATGGCACGAGCGATCCGGGGAATGGTTCCATACACCCTGGGCAACACCAGGAGGCAGCATGCCCAAGGCGAGCTGGAACGGGGCGGAGATCGCGGCATCGGACGACACGGTCGTGGTCGAGGGAAACCACTATTTCCCACGGGAATCCTTGGGGGATGCCCATTTCGAGGCCTCGTCCCACACCACGGTGTGCTCGTGGAAGGGCACGGCGTCCTACCTCCACGTGGTCGTCGACGGGTCCCGCAACGAGAACGCGGCCTGGTACTACCCAGAGCCGAAGGACGCGGCGGCCCAGATCAAGGATCGCGTGGCCTTCTGGAAGGGCGTGCAGATCGGATGATCAGGCGGCTGCTGGCTCGCCTTGGGCCCGCCAGCGGCGGACCAGGTCGGGGGCCGCATCGTGCCAGTGGGTCATGGTGAAGTCGTAGCCGGCGTCGAGAAGCTTGCGCGGCACGACCCGGCGGCTCTTTCGCATCAGCTCCACGTCGGTGCGCAGGAAGATGGCGCCGAGCTCGGCGATGCCCGGCCACACCGGCATGCCGAAGGGAATGCCACCCGCTTGGCGAAGGGTGGCCATGAACGCCCGGTTCGTCGTGGGCTCGGGGGAGGTGAGGTTCACGGGGCCCGACAGTTCGTCATGGGCGACGAGGAACTGCACGATGCGACCGAAGTCGATGTCGTGGAGCCAAGAGACGTACTGAGCGCCGCCGTAGAACGGCCCGCCCAGTCCGGCGCGGGTGAGCTTGAACAGCACATCGAACACGCCGCCGGAGTCGGGACTCATGGTGAATCCGGTGCGCAGGGCGACCTTGCGGGTGTTGGGGGTGTCTGCCGCGGCGAGGACGTGCTCCCAGGCACGGGCGATGTGGACGCTGTACGACCAGTACGCCGGCACGTCGGGCTCCCGGCCGCCCAGGACGCCCTCTGCCTCGGTGTGGGCAGGACCAAGGGTGTGGGCGTAGATCGTGGCGGTGCTCCCCTGCAGCCACACCTTCGGAGGGTGCTTGGCTCGGGCGATGGCCTTTCCCACGACCTCAGCGCTGTCGATGCGGGAGGCCATCATCTCGGAGAGGTTGGCCCAGTGGTAGCGGCAGTTGACGCTGCGCCCCGTGAGATTGATGACGACGTCGGCGCCATCGATGGCCTCGGCCCACGGGCCCAGGGTGCGAGCGTCCCAGCGCAGGGCGGGGTCGGCGACGCTGCGGCCAATGAGGACGACCTCGTGGCCTTCGCGGCGCAGGGTGCGGGCGAGGAAGGTCCCGATCTGGCCGGTTCCCCCCGGAATGACGTAGCGCATGGGCCCTCCGTGCATTATAGATAAACACGTTTATCTATAAAGTCCAGCCGAAGCGCCACCACGGATCCCTGTTCGGCGCACTTGGAGATGACATGTCCGGCAAGCGAGGACGGCCACCGGGCCGCACCGACCAGGGCGAGGCCACCCGGCAGGCCCTCTACGACGCGGCGATCGCCCGCTTCGAGGCCGATGGCTACGAGGCCACCACCCTGCGGGCCATCGCCGAGGACGCAGGCGTCTCTCCTGGTTTGTTGTACCGCTACTTCCCAAGCAAGCAGGCCGTCGTGTTGGCCCTGTACGCTGAGCGCTCCGTGGCCTACGCCGACACCGTCGAGCTGCCCTCGGGGGCATGGCCTCCCCGCATCCTGGCGGCCCTGCGCCACAGCTTGGTCGTGCTGGGCCCACACCGCGCCACGCTGGCTGCCGTGCTGCCCACCCTCCTCGCGGACCGGGAGGGGGGCCTGCTGTCCCCCGCCGCAGCGGAGGCGCGCGGTCTGGTCGAGGGCGTGTTTCACTCGGCAGTGAAGGGGGCGTCGCTCCCTCCGCCGTCCCCTGATGCGATGGCGAGGCTCGCCTACGCCCTGCAGCTGCAGATGGTGTTGTTCTGGGTGCTGGATCGCAGCGAGGACCAGAGGGCCACGGAGGGGATGCTCGGGTGGTTCGAGCGCGCCATCCCGATGGCATCGATGGGGCTGTGGCTTCCTGGGGTGCCCGAGCTGTTGGGGGCGTTGGATGCTCTGGTGTGGGAAGGTTTGGAGGGGTCCGCCGTTCCCTCGTAGCGGGTCGATTCCTGGTTCCTCTGCAGGTACAGTGTGGGAAGAATGTCTCGCTCCGACCCGCCCGATCCGTACCGTGAGCTCTTCGAACGCTCAGCGGATGCGATCCTCATCATCGAGGGCGACACCTTCGTCGACTGCAACCGCGCAGCGGTCGAGATGCTCGGCTATGGCACCAAGCTCGAGGTCCTGCGCGCCCACCCGTCCGCGCTGTCGCCGCCGCATCAGCCAGATGGCCGTGCCTCCTTCGAGAAGGCCAACGAGATGATCGCGCTCGCCTTCGAGCGGGGGAGCCATCGCTTCGAGTGGGAGCACAGGCGAGCCGACGGCGAGATCTTCCCGGTGGAGGTGGCCCTCACGGCCGTGTTCCGGCGCAACGGGCAGCGGATCCTGCACACGGTGTGGCGCGACATCACCGAGCGCAAGCGCCTGGAGGGAGAGCTCCGGCAGTCCCAGAAAATGGAGGCCATCGGCAAGCTGGCCGGGGGCATCGCCCACGACTTCAACAACCTGTTGGTGGGCATCTTGGGCTACGCCGACGTCCTGCACAGCCGTCTGGAGCGACCCGAAGACCGCCAGGCCGTCGAGCAGATCCTGGGGGCAGGGGAGCGAGCGGCGGGTCTCGTCCGACAGCTGATGCTGTTCAGCCGCAAGCAGGAGCTGGTGCCCCAGGTGGTGTGCTTGAGCGTGGCCCTCACGGAGCTCGAGCGACTTCTGGGTCGCATCATCGGCGAGCACATCGACCTGCGCTTCGAGCGCCGCTCGGAGCCCGTCCGGGTGGTGATCGACCCCAGTCAGCTCGAACAGGTCGTGGTGAACCTCGCGGCCAACGCTCGCGACGCCATGCCCGAGGGCGGCACGCTCGTGGTGCGGGTGGAGCGCAGCGGCGCCCCGGAGGGGTTGCCAGCCGGTCGCTACGCCATGCTGGAGGTGCAGGACTCGGGCTGGGGGATGGACGCGGAGACCGCGCGGCGGGCCTTCGAGCCTTTCTTCACGACCAAGCCCCAAGGCAGCGGCACGGGACTAGGGCTGGCCACCGTGTACGGCGTTGCCCAGCAGGCCGGCGGCACCGTGACCCTGTCGTCGGGACCCGCCGGGACGACGGTGCGGGTGTACCTGCCGGAGACCGATGCCGAGCCGCCTGCCCCGGCGGAACCGCCCACGGGCGACGCCACGGACGGTGGCGACGAGACGATCCTGTTGGTGGAGGACGAGGACACCGTGGCGGCCCTGGTCCTCGGGGTCTTGGAGCGCAAGGGCTACCGGGTCCTGCTCGCGAGGGATGGCATCGACGCGTTGGCGCTGTGGGAGCAGGCGCCTCGCGGCAGCATCGACTTGCTCCTCACCGACGTCGTGATGCCGCGGATGGGGGGGCCGGCGCTGGCACGGGCCCTCGAGCAGACCGGCCACGCACCGCCGGTGCTGTTCATGTCGGGCTACACGTCGGACCATCTGAACGAGGTCCGGGACGGGCCGGTCGACCTCGTGCAGAAGCCGTTCAGCGTGCGCCACTTGCTGCTGCGGGTGCGCCGCGCCATCGACAAACTCGCCGTCCTTCCTGCCTGAGCTCCCGTCACGTCGATCTCAGGGGCAGGACACGACCTTCGCACCCTTGACGTCCTTGCCGTCGATCTTCACGACGGCGCCGCTGCCGGCTTTGCCCGCCTGGACCTTCACGCTCTTCTTCTTGCCGTTGACGCTGCCACTGCCACTGGCTTGGATGCGACTGCCGGTTCGCGTGCCCGAGAGCTTCGGCACGTCGACGTTGGCCTTGCTGTCGAGGACCAATGAGCCCGACACGTCGTTTCCATCGACGTCGAAGCGGAGGTCCAGGCCACCCCCACCGAAGCACATGCTCTTGCCGGAAGGCTTGGGCTTGGGCTTGGGCTTGGGCTTGGGCTTCTCCTTGCCTCCGCCGCGCTTGTCTCGGTCCTTGCGGTCCTTCTTCCGCCTTCCTTCTCGAGGGTCCGGGCGCTCTTCGGCACCGGTGTCCTCGAGCGGCGCGCTGTCGGTGGGCTCCTCGTCTTCGTCCTCGGCCTCTCCGGTGTCGCCGGTCTCGGCGTCGGCCACGCCGTCCTCGTCGAGCGCTTCCTCCCCGAACAGCCCGCTGCACCCGAGCAGGAGCGTCAGGCCGGCCGTGGCGCCGAGGATGCGGAGTGCGTGGAGTCGAGGGAGGTGCATGGGGGCTCCGGGGGCGCCAGTGTACAGCGCCCTCCGCGACGTGCGTCCGGGCCGTTCATTCACTTCGGGACGACGACGCGATCCCCGGTCGACACCCCGTCGACGATCTGAATGCGGAGGCCGTCGGACAGGCCGACCTCGACGGTGCGCTCCTCGCCGCCCTCGAGCAGCACGAATGCTCGGTCGCCGTCGAAGCGCAGGGCGCGTTCGTCGAGCACGACCACCTCTTCTGCTCGGCCCAAGACGATGCCTGCATTGGCGGAGCTGCCGGCGCGCACGAACACGCCCTCTGGGGGCTCGATGGCGGCACGGATCTCGAACTGCACGGCGCCGTCCGCCTCGACGCCTTTGGGGCTGATGTACTCGAGGGTGCCGGCGAGCCGTGCGTCGTCGAGGGCCCCGACGGTGAGCGTGAGGGGCATGCCCTCCTTCACGCGGCCCACCTCGGACTCGTCGAGGAAGCCTTCGAAGACGAGGTCGCTCATGTCGGCGACGTAGGCGATGGTGGTGCCCTCGTTGAACGTGTTGGACTCGATGACGCTGTAGCCGACCTTCACGTCGACGCTCAGCACCATGCCGCCCACCGGGCTGCGCACGTCGGTGGTGACGTCGCCGCTGCTCTTCGCGGCCCCGTCCTGCACGATCTGCAGGTCGGCGACGGCCGCGGAATGGTCCTGACGGGCCAGCGCGTAGGCGGTCTGCGCGCGCTCGAGCTCGGTGGCGGACACTGCCCCTTGCTGGGCCAGGGACTCGTTGCGGTCGAGCTGCCTCTTGGCGTCGTTGCGGGCGATGGCGGCGCTGCGGACGCGGGCTTGCGCGCTGGCGAGCCGCGCGGCGTCGGGGAGCACGTCGATGGTGGCGATGGTGTCGCCGGCCGAGACCAGGTTGCCGGGCTCGGCGAAGATCTTGCCGACCACCCCGGAGACTCGGCTCTTCACCCCCACCTCGTTGCGCGGCACGATGGATCCGGTCGCAACGGTCTTCACCTCGACGTCGCCCGTGCCGGCCACCAGCACTTCCCGTGCGTCCGGCGTCTCCTGGCTTCGCCACACGAGGAAGCCAGTGGTGAGCAGGAAGCCGCCGAGAACGACGATCAGGATGGACAGAGGCAGCAGCCAGCGGAGCCAGCGGGACATCAGCTCTCCGCGCGATGGGGAGGTGGGGGGCGGAGGTATCGCGTGGGCGGCCCGGGAGCCTTCCGCCGGCCCCTGCCTGCGCCGAGGGTCACCCGCCGGAGCGCACGACGGCCCAGGCGGCGTACGCGAACAGGAGCACCATGACGAGGTAGAAGCCGGCGGCCACCACCAGCCCCAGCGGCCAGGTGGCCTGCACGGTCAGCGCGAGGGTGCCGCAGACCGCACTGGTCATGGCGAAGCCCCCCACCAACATCCGGTTCGCCCGTTGGTCGGCCGCGCGCATCTCGGCGGGGTCCGCGATGTTGCGGACGGACATCCGCAGCCGCTGGGCGTCGACGTCTTCGAGGAGCTGGCTGATGGTGATGGGGAGGCGAGACAACAGGCTCGACATGGTGAAGGCGTAGTAGAAGCCTTCTTTCTCGAGTTGTTCTCTTGAGAACCGCTCCGCCACCATGCGCTCGAAGTAGGGCTGGATGGCGGCGATGGGATCCACCTCGTCGATGAGGGACTTGGACAGTCCCTCGCTGGTCATGATCCCCTTGAACAGCATGGTGTAGGTGCTGGGGATGCGGCATCCCTGTCGTGCTGCACGCTGGGCCAGGGAGAGCACGAACGCGCCCATGTTCATGTCGCGGACCGACCCCCCAGACCAATGCTCCTCCATCACCTCGATGGTCTCTCGCTCGACGGCCTGGTAGTCGAGGCGCTCATCCTTGATGGCGATCTCGTAGAAGAGCCGGGCGATGGTGCGGAAGTCGCCCCGCTGCAGGGCGAACATGATGGAGATGACGTTGTTGCGCATCTCCATCGTCAGGCGGCCGACCATGCCAAAGTCGATGAGCCCGATGACCTCGTCCTCCAGCACGATCACGTTGCCGGGATGCAGGTCACCGTGGAAGAGCCCATGCACGAAGAGCATGTCGTAGGCGACCCGGAGGTAGCGGTCGCCGACCTTCTTCATGTCGCAGCCCGCCTCCCGAGCGTGCCGCATCTTCACGCCGTCGAGGAAGGCCATGCAGAGGACCCGGTCGGCGGAGAGGTCCTCGAAGACCTCCGGAATGACCACCTCGGGGTCCCCCTCGAAGTTCTTCTGGAACTGCCCCATGTGGCTGGCTTCGACCTCGAAGTCGAGCTCGGCACTGATGGAGCGGTCGAACTCGGCGAGCATACCGAGGGGGTCGAAGCTCTGGGTCTCGGGGTACTCGGCGAGCGTGCGCCGAGCGAGGAAGTAGAGGATGTTGAGGTCGCTGCGGATGACCGCGGCGATGCCGGGTCGCTGCACCTTGAGCACGACGCGGGTGCCGTCGGACAGGGTGCCCTGGTGAACCTGGGCGATGCTCGCGGTGGCCAGCGGCTCGGGGTCGAGGTCGATGCGCTCTCGCCATGCATCGTCGAGGGCGTCGTCGAGCACCGTCTCGATCTCCGAGAAAGGCAGGGGTCCGACGTCGTCCTGGAGCTTGGTGAAGGCCTCGCAGTAGGCGTCGGGGAGCGTGTCGTTCCGGGTCGACAGGATCTGGCCCAGCTTCACGAAGGTCGGGCCGAGCTCCGTCATCGCCCGCGTGACGCGGTCGGGGGTGGGCTCCTCTGCGGCGCCGCCCGAGGGCAGACCCGGGAGATCGATGCCAGTGACCACCCAGCCGAGGCCATGGCGCACGAGGATTCGGGCGACCCGCTGGAGGCGGGCGAGGTCGCCGACACTGCGGCCGAGACCTCCGACCCCGTCGACGATGGGGCGAACGAACTTCACGGGCCCACGGCGTCGACGGCGGCGTCGATGTCTGCTCGGTGTCCGGCGTCGGCCAGGGCCTCCCCGATGGCTCTCACGGTGGTGGCGAGCAGGTCCGGACGGGTGGTGACCCACCCCATGTGGCCCACGCGGAAGTAGGTGGGCTTGAGCAGGGGATGCAGGCCGCCGGCCACGACCACGCCGCGCTCCTTGACGCCTGCGAGGAAGGAGGCGTCGACCCCGTTGGGGTAGCGGACGGCGGACAGGGTGTTGGCGGCGATGCCTTCGTCATGGGGCAGCAGCGACAGCCCGAGGTGCCGCCATGCGGACCGCATGCGGTCGGCGGTCGCCTGGTGCCGAGCCCAGACCGCCTCGGTGCCGTGGATGGCGAGCTCGGCGAACGCGGCGTCCGCGGCAAGGATCAAGGACGTGGCTGGGGTCGCGAAGTAGCGGGGCGACCCCGACTCGTAGCCCTCCATGACCGGGCGCCACGCATCGAAATCCATGGAGAGCGGAGGGAGGTGGCTGAGCTGTGCGCGGGCGGCGAGGGCCGCCGGCGATGCCACCAGCATGGCCAGGCCGGGAGGCGCTCCGATGGCCTTCTGGGAGGCCGTCAGGTACACGTCGACGCCGTCGGCGCGTTGGTCGAGCTGCTCCGCTGCGGTGGCGCAGACCCCGTCCACGAGGACCAAGGCGTCGTGGGCCTTCGCGACCCGGGCGATGCCTTGCACATCGGCTCGCACGCCGGTGGAGGTGTCGACGTGGGTGACGAAGACGGCTCGTGCGGGTCGCTGTTGCAGCGCGGCTTCGACCTGGTCCGGGGCGACGGTGTGGCCGGGTTCGGCCGACACGAGCCGCACCTGGGCCCCCCGCCGCTCCAGCATGATGGCCATGCGGGCGGAGAAGTATCCGGTGTCGACGACGAGAACGGGGTCGCCGGCGTCGACCACGTTGCAGACCGCCATCTCCATGGCCAGCGTGCCGCTGCCGGCCAGGACGAAGGGCTGGGCGCCTTCGGGGGCCTTCCAGACCCGTCGCATGCCGCCGAGAACCCGGCCGAAGGCCGCGACGAGGTCTGGGGCGACGTGGGAGGGGGCGGGCGTGGCAGCGGCGGCCTTCACGGCGGGGGAGAGCTCGACGGGACCGGGGATCATCAGCAGCATGGTGGGCTCCTGGCAAGGCCTATCCGGACCGCGGCGGACGCGGGGGGGAGGCACTGGCGTGGGAACGGCCCGTGTCGCGATGTTTCGACTCCGAGGCGCTCAGGAGGGTGTCCGATACCGGTCCGCATCCTGGAGGAAGCATGCGTACGATCCTGACCCTGACGCTGGTGGTGCTGGTGGCGTGCGGCGGCTCTGAGGGCGATGGTGCCGAAGGCGGCACGGAGGGCGAGGGGGAGACCACGCCGCTCGGGGGCACGACGGGCGGCGGTGGCGGCGGCGGCGGAGGTGGCGGCCTGATCGACCTCGATGCCGACGGCTACGGGGACGACGAAGACTGCGACGACCAGGACCCGACCGTGCATCCCGGGGCCGACGAGACGCCCTACGATGGGGTGGACAACGACTGCGACCCGGGCACGCTGGACGACGACCTGGACGAAGATGGCGTCGACGGAGCGTCGGACTGCGACGATCTGGACGCCGCGGTGCACCCGGGGGCCCAGGAGGTCGCGGGGGACGGCATCGACAACGACTGCGATGCGGGCACCTGCTTTGGGGCCGGCTTCGCGAGCTCGGCCGACACCTGGGCTGTGCCCGGGGCCGACTTCTCGGAGGACGCACCGTTCTACGGCCTTGGGGCGGGCAGCTACTGCAACTACGGGGTCCAGCAGCCGGCCTTCTCCACGGTGGACCTCACGGGGGATGGCCTGCTGGACCTGGTCGTGACCACGGACTGCCAGGACCCCTGGGTCGGCGAGAGCGTGTGGCGGGTGTACGAGGGGAACGGCGGGGGCTTCGCTGCGAGCGCCGTGGACTGGCCGGTGCCGGGGTCGGCCTACCGCGAGGAGGCCCCGTTCTACGGGGTCGGGGCGGGCAGCTACTGCAACTACGGCGTCTTGCAGCCGGCCTACTCTATCGCAGACCTCACGGGGGATGGGTTGCCCGACCTCGTGGTGACCACGGACTGCGAGGACGGCTCGGTGGGGGAGACGCACTGGGACGTGTTCGAGAACACCGGCGCCGGCTTCGCCGCCAGCGCGGATCGGTGGTCGCTGCCCGGCGGGGCCTACCGCGAAGACGCGCCGTTCTACGGAATGGGGGCCGGTGCGTACTGCAACTATGGGGTGCTTCAGCCTGGGTTCTCGACCGCGGATCTGACAGGGGATGGGCTCGCCGACCTGGTGGTCACCTTGGACTGCGACGACGACGACGTCGGCGAGAGCCGCTGGGACGTCTACCCGAACACTGGGACCGGCTTCGCCAGCCGTCCGGACAGCTGGTCGGTGCCCGGCAGCTCCTACCGCGAGGATGCGCCGTTCTACGGGCTCGGGGCGGGCGCGTACTGCAACTACGGGGTGCTTCAGCCTGGGTTCTCGACCACGGACCTGACCGGGGACGGCCTCGCCGACTTGGTGGTGACCCTGGACTGCGATGACGGCGACGTCGGTGAGGCGCGATGGGACGTGTACACCAACACGGGCTCCGGGTTCGCGAGCAGCCCCGACGTGTGGCAGGTGCCTGGTGGGGCCTACCGCGAAGACGCACCGTTCTACGGGCTCGGGGCGGGGGCCTACTGCAACTATGGGGTTCTCCAACCTGGGTTCTCGACCACGGACCTCACGGGGGACGGCCTGGCCGACCTCGTGGTGACCCAGGACTGCGAAGCGGATGCGGTGGGGGAGCGGCGGTGGGATGTGTACTCGAACACGGGGTCGGGCTTCGCCACGATCGCTTCGCCCTGGTCGGTGCCGGGCACGGACTTCGCCGAGGAGGCGCCGTTCTACGGCCTCGGCGCGGGAAGCTACTGCAACTACGGAGTGCTTCAGCCCGCGTTCTCCACGGTGGACCTGACCGCAGACGGACTGCTGGACCTGGTGGTGACCACCGACTGCCAGGACGCTTCGGTCGGTGAGACCCAGTGGGCGGTCTACGAGGCGACCTGCGACCTGTGACGCCCCCACGCGACAGCGGCCCCCCAGTCGTCGTATCGTCGGCGTGAGGAGGCCCCATGCTGCCGTCCCTGTTGTTGTTGATCGCCTGCGGAGGCTCTGAGCCCGCCGAACCCGCGCCCGTCCCCGAGCCGCAGGTCGCCACGCCCCCGGCAGCCAAGGACCTCCACGCCCACATGGAGGAGCACTTCGCGGCGCTCTCCTCCGCCCGCAACGCGGTGGTCGCGGGAGATCTCGAGGCGGCCCGCGAGCGCCTCGGCTGGCTGGCGACCCACGAGCCCACTGAGGAGCTGCCCGCCGCGTGGACGGTCTTCGTGAGCGCCATGCGGGCCGCTGCGAAGCGCTCCTCTGAGGCGGAGGGAGCCGAGGCCTTGGCCCGCGGCGTGGCCCACGTGGCCAGCGAGTGTGGCTCCTGCCACGAGTCCATGGGCAAGGGGCCCCTCTTCACCGAGCAGCCCTCGGCGGCCGAAGGCAACACCACCCGGGACCACATGATCCGCCACAACGAGGCGTCCGAACAGATGTGGCAGGGCCTGATCGGCGGCGATGACGCGCGCTGGCTGGCGGGTGCGAACGCCCTGTCGGACACCGAGCCGTTGCGGGAGCTGAAGCATCCGACGGACAAGGGCATCCCCGAGGTCTCGCGGGCCTTGGGGGTGAAGGTCCACGAGCTGGGCCTGGAAGGTCTCGGCACGATGGATCGGGTCGCCCGGGCCAACCTGTACGGCGAGCTCATCGGCACCTGCGCCTTGTGCCACGCCGTGGAGAACGTGCCCCCCGGGTAGTCGTTCGACGTGGCGGTGGCCGGGCAAGACCAGGGCTTCGAGGGGCGCGGGCGACAGGGCTGCGGCGTCTGCCGGTATGCTGCGGTCCTGTCGGGCCCATCTCGGCGTTCTTGGGGGGCGACGAATGATCTGGCTGCTTGCAGGTGTGGCCTTTGGCCAGAGCTGTGGCGACGTGCTGACCGCCTCGACGACGCTCGCCGCCGACGTGCTGTGCCCCGCGAACCACAACGCCCCTGCCTTGCTGCTGGATGGGGACGGCATCACGCTGGACGGAGCGGGCTTCTTGGTCCAGGCCGGCCGCGGACCCGCGATCCAGGTGGCCTCCGGTCGGAACGACGTCATCGTCACGGGAACGGTGGCCGCCGGAAACGACGAGGACTGTGTGGTGGTCGAAGGGGGCACGAACGTCTCGGTGATCGGCAACGACCTCGCCGACTGCGACACGGGCGTGTCCGTGGAGGGCACCCTGGGCGTCGTCGCCATCGAGGGGAACGGCTTCCTGCGGAACAGCACCGCCATCCGAATCGTGGACGTCGATGCGCCCACCCTCTCAGGCAATGGGGTGCTGCGAACCACCACCGGATTGGACGCCACCCGGGTGACGGGTCTGACGCTCACGGGCATCAACGACTGGGGAGGCGCCGGCGACCTGACCGGGTCCTGGATGATTCAGCTCCACGACTGCGACGGAGCCTTGGTCACCGGCGTGAACCTCACCTCGTCCACCGAAGGGGGCGGCATCCTGGCGGAGGGGTGCGACCAGCTGCAGGTGGTCGGCAACGACTTGTCCACCCGCAGCGTGGGCCTGCTCGTCGACGGGGTCGACCCTGTGGTCACCGACAACACCGCCCACGACTGCAACGTCGGCATGTACGTCTCGGCCGAGACGCCGACCATCGAGCGCAACAGCTTCCTCGGCAGCAGCGTCGGCCTCGAGGTCCAGGACGCGGTGGACTACACCTTCGACCTGTCCAACGATCTCTCGGGCACGACGGGCAAGGCGCTGGTGCTGGAGAGCGTGACCCGCGGCATCGTGGAGGACCTGGTGCTGGACGGTGGCGGGGACGCGATCCAGCTGTGGGGGTCCCCCGATGCGGTCTTGCGGAACAACACGCTGACCCACTTCGCCTTCGGGATCGCGATCTCCAACAGCGACGGCGTCTACGTGCACGACAACGTGCTGACGGATGGCACCGTGGATCCCTCCGGCAAAGGAGCGTCCGTCGAGCTGGAGGCCTCGTCGGGCGTGGTGCTCGAAGACAACGTGTTCGACCGGTCCCACGTGGGGGTTCGCGTCCTCGACTGTTTCGGGGACACGGTCCTGTTGGAGGGCTCCAACAGCTACCTCGACATGACGGGCAGCGGCGTGTTGCTCTACGAGGGGTTCTCCCGGTGCCACCACAGCGTGGTCCGGGGCCTCACGGTCACCGGCGCCCCGGGGGCCTGGGCCGGCATCGATGCGTCGTTCATGGAAGACATGGTGATCGAGGACAACGTCGTGGAGGGCTTCGCCAAGGGCATCCGCTTTCAGTGGGGCGACAACAACGTCGTGACCGGGAACACGGTGCGTGGAGGGGAAGAGGCGCTCGTGTTCCACGCCTCGACGAGCGCCACGGCCACGGTGCAAGGCAACCGCGTGGAAGGTGCGGAGGTGGGCTGGGCGATGCGGCTGGGTGTCAGCCCCACCGACGCGCTCCACATCGACAGCAGCAACGAGCTGCACGACGTCGATGTCGGCATGACGGTCACGGGCACGGCTCAGGAGCCCCTCCAGGTGTCGGTGGACGACCTCGGGACGGGCCCGGGGACGGGCATCCGCGTGGACTACGCCGCCGCGACCCAGCTCCTCACGTTCCGAGACACGACCATCTGTGAGCGGGACATCGGCGTGGACGTGGTCTTCGGTACGGTGCGCTTGCAGGACGTCGAGATCGGCGGCGCCGAGACGGGGGTGCTGCTGCAGGGACTCTCCGACGGTGTCGAGGGCACGGTGATCGTGGGCCCCGAGGTCCCGGTGCCCCTCGTGGACCTGGGAACGGCCAACGTCCTGACGGTGGCGGCCGGGGCCGACCTCGACGGCGACGGGTGGGGCGATGCCTGCCCGCGCCCCCTTCCGGTCGAGACGGGGGACACGGGGCCCGCGCTCGCCACGGGGACCACCGGCACCACCGGCACCACGGGGGCCACCGGCGAGACGGGCCTCGTCCCGAACACCGGGGACACCAGCGCCGGCATGGCCCCCGGTGGCACGGCCTCCACGGCTGCGACGGGCGACACGGGCACCGACCCCGACCCCGACCCCGGCACGGACGTGGGGTCCACCGGAACGGGGTCGGACGACGGCAAGGGCGGCTGTGGCTGCCAGTCCGGGCCGAGCGGGGTCCATTGGCCGCTGCGCCGCCGGCGGTAGCGCTCTACTCGCTGCGGAGCGCCGTCACCGGCTGGATGGCGAGGGCCCGTCGCGCGGGGATCAGCCCAGCCATGGCTCCAGCCACGACCAGCACCAGGGACGCAACCAGCACCACGCTCACCTCGATGCCGGGCTGCCCGTACTCGGGGTGGTCCGGCCCGATGGCCATGGCGGCGAGCTCCACCAGCACCGTGCCCGTCAGCACCCCCACGATGCCCGACACCCCGGTGAGCACGACGGCTTCCCCCACGATCATCGCCACGATGCTGGATGGTGTGGCGCCCAGGGCCCGCCGCAGACCGATCTCGGACGTTCGCTCCCGCACGACGATGAGCAGGATGTTGGACACGCCGATGACGCCGCTGGCGAGGGTGGCCGTGCCCACGACCCACACGAGCCAGCGAATGCCCGCGAACAGGTTCTGCAGCCGGGCGAACTCCTCGGCCTTGTTGTAGGAGCCCATGGCTTGGGTGTCGTCGGGGTGCACCCCGTGGAGTCGACCGAGGGTGCGCTTCACCTGCCGGTCGACGTCCCCCGCATCGGTGCCCGCGTCGGCGAGCAAGGCGAACCAGCGGACGCGGTCGCCGGTGTGGAACACCCTTCGGAACGTCTGGAAGGGCACGTGGATCGTGCTCTCTTGGCGGTCGCCGTCGTCGGTGGCCACCGCCGCGTGGAAGACGCCGATGACCCGGAAGGCGACGCCCTGGACCTGGATCCACTCCCCGAGTGCCTCCTCGTCGGGGAACAGCGTGCGGGCCACTTCTCGGCCGATCACCGCCACCTTGCGGCCCTCGGCGTTGTCGAGGGGGTCGATGAAGCGGCCGGCGTCGAACACGACGTTGAGCACCTTCCCGTAGAGATGGGTGTCGCCTTGGAGTTGGAACGTGCCCGACTGGTCGTCGTGGGTGACCACAGCGCCGCCGCGGTAGCCGCCGATCTGCTGACGGGGGGTGACGAGCTCCACGCCGGGGATGCGGGCGAGGGCCTCGGTGTCGGAGATCCGGAAGCTGATGGGACGGCCCGGCTTCTCGCCCCGGTAGGGCAGCGCCGTGCGTCGGCCCCACACGTAGACGGCGTTGGGGGCCGAGCCCTGCATGCTGCGGAGCACGCCCTGCTCGAGGCCCTCGCCGAAGCCGAGCATCAGCACGAGCATGAGGGTGCCCCAGAACACGCCGAGGGCCGTGAGCCCGGTGCGTAGCGGGTTGCGCCAGGCGACTTGGCCGATCTCGGCCCACAGCTCGGGGTCGAACAAGCGCATCAGGCGTCGCCCCGCAGCGCGACGATGGGACGCACCCTCGCGGCCCGCCATGCAGGCACGAAGCCGGCCGCGGCGCCGGCGACGGTGAGGAGTGCGGCGGCGAACAGGGCCACGGTCAAGTTCACGGTGGGGTCCCGCAGGGTCTCGTTGGCGGGCATGAGGGCGTCGATGGCCTCGATGGCGAGCACCCCTGCGACGACCCCGGCGTAGCCGCTCACGGCGGTGAGCAACACGGCCTCCCGCACGACCCGGAAGACCAGGGAGCCCGGCGTCTCCCCGAGGGCCTTGCGGAGCCCGATCTCGACGGTGCGCTCCTTCACGCTGACCAGCATGATGTTGGAGACGCCGACCACGCCGGCGAGCACGGTGCCGATCCCGACGACCCACACGAACTGGGCCAGCATGTCGAAGACCCGCGACAGCTTCTGGAAGCGCTCCAGGTTGTTGCGGACCCGCAGGGCCTTGCGGTCGTCGGGGTGGATGTGATGGGCCTGGGCGATGCGGGCGTGGACCTGGTCGGTCAGCGCCGAGACCTCCTCGAGGCTGGCGTCGCCGACGGTGAACATGATCTGGTCGATGCGGTCGCCGCCGGCGAACACCGTACGGGCCGTCGTGATGGGGAGGTAGCCCTCGCTCTCCTCGCCCTCGCCTCCCGCATCGGAGAACACGCCGATCACCTGGAAGGGATTGCCGCCCACCTCGATCCAGGTGCCGAGCACGCGGGCGTGGGGCACGTCGCCGAAGAGGAAGCGGGCGATCTCCCGGCCGATCACCACCACTTTGCGCTTCTCCGAGAGGTCCAGCGGATCGAGGTAGCGGCCCGCGACCATCTGGGTGTTCTCGAGGAAGCGGTGGTCGGGGTGCACGGCGCGGATGCCGAAGGCGGCCTTGCGGTCGCCGTGGCTGAGGACCAGGTCGCGTCCCGGCGCGTAGAACCGTCCGGTGAGGTGCTCCACCGCGGGCAGGGCATCGATGGCAGCGATGTCGGCGTCGTCGAACTGAACGCGTCGGCCCAGGGGGTAGCCCTCGTAGGGGATGGAGGTCTGGCCCTTGTAGATCCACACGCTGTTGGTGGCGTCGTCGCGGAACTGGTAGCGGACGGCGTTCTGAAGGCCCTCTCCGAGCCCCAGCAGGACCACCAGCATGAACGTGCCCCACGCCACGGAGGTGCTCGTGAGGGCGGACCGGAGGGGGTGCCGAACCACCTCGTCGAGCAGGTCGACGACCCAGTCGGGGAGGAACGAAGGCGCGGCCTCCGTCACTGCCGCACGTCGGCATCGATGAGGCCATCTTTCAGGGTGATGGCGCGCTGGCAGCGGGCGGCGATGTCGGGCTCGTGGGTGACGATGACCATGGTGTTGCCCTGGCGATGCACCTCCCCGAGCAGGTCCATCACCTCCTTCGACGTGGTGGAGTCCAGGGCGCCCGTGGGCTCGTCGGCCAGCACCACGTGGGGGCGGGTGACCAGGGCCCGCGCGATGGCGACCCGCTGTTTCTGGCCCCCGGAGAGCTGGTTGGGCAGGTGGTCGAAGCGGTCCGCCAGGCCCACGCGCTCGAGGCCGTCCATGGCCCGCGCCATGCGCTCCTTTCGCCCGATGGAGCGGTAGGTCAGGGGCAGGGCGACGTTCTCCAGCGCCGACTTGAAGGGCAGCAGGTGGAAGGACTGGAAGACGAAGCCGATGGCCTGGTTGCGGAGCTGGGCGGCCCGGGTCTCAGAGAGGTCCTTCACCAGCTCCCCGGCGAGGTGGTAGGTGCCTTCGTCGTAGCCGTCGAGGATGCCGAGCACGTTGAGCAGGGTGGACTTGCCGGAGCCCGAGCTGCCCATGATGGCCACCAGCTCGCCCTGCTCGATGGTCAGATCGATGCCCTTGAGCACGGGAATGGTCTGGGTGCCGGTGCGGTAGGCCTTGCGGAGCTGGTGGATGCGAATCACGGCGAGGAGCTATCGTCGTCCAGGGTCGCCTTGTAGGCCCGGCGGGCCGCCCGTCGCTGGTTGCGGGCTTGCTTCTTCTCGATCTGCCGCTGCTCGCGCACGTACAGCGCCTCGACCTTGGTCCGCGCCCAGGGGGTCTTGCGGAGGAACTTCAAGCTCGAGTTGAGGCTGGGCTCGTTCAGGAAGCACTTGATGGGCACCTGCTGACCGAGCTCCTCCCACCCGTGCCGCTCCACGAGCACTTCGAGGAGGGCCTTGAGGGTGATGCCGTGGAGGGGGTCGCTCATGACTCCCTCTATGTGGCCCAGCCCAGGCTGGCCTCCGCTCGCCGAGACACGGGCTGCGGACCTCCCGGAGGCGCCGCCGGGTTAGCCGGCGCCATGATCTCTCTCTCCCGCATCACCCGTCAGCACGGCCACCGCGTGCTCTTCGTCGACACCAGCTTCCAGCTCGACCCGGGCGACAAGGTGGGCCTCGTCGGCGCCAACGGCTCCGGCAAGACCACCCTCTTCCGCATGATCATGGGGGAGGAGTCGGTGGACGAGGGCACCATCGAGCGCCCCAAGCGGCTCGCCATTGGCTACTTCCGCCAGGACGCCGATGTGGTCGATTCGACGCGCACGGTGCTCGAAGAGGCGATGGCTGGTGACACCGAGGTCGTGGCCCTCGGCGAGGAGCTGGCGGCGCTCGAGGAGCGGATGTCGGAGGCCGGGGACGACTTCGACGCCGTGCTGGAGCGCTACGGTGAGGTGCAGCATCGCTTCGGCGACCTCGGCGGCTGGGATCTGGAGGCCCGCGCGGCGACGGTGCTGGTCGGGCTCGGCTTCCGCGACGAGCAGCTGAGCCTGCCGGCCACGGCGCTGTCGGGGGGCTGGCGGATGCGGCTGCAGCTCGCCAAGGTCCTCATCCTCACCCCCGACGTGCTGCTCCTCGACGAGCCCACGAACCACCTGGATCTGGAGTCCATCCTCTGGCTCGAGGGCTTCCTGAAGGGCTTCCCAGGGGCGCTCCTGATGACCTGCCACGACCGGGACGTGCTGGACCGCGTGGTGCGGCGCATCGCTGAGATCGACGGGGGCACCATCCGCTCGTACACCGGAAACTACGCCTTCTACGAGAAAATGCGGGCGGAAGACACCGCACGCCGGGAGGCCGAGTACGCCAAGCAGCAGGCGAAGCTCGCCAAGGAGATGCGCTTCATCGAGCGCTTCAAGGCTCAGCCCAGCAAGGCCTCCCAGGTGCAGTCCCGGGCCAAGATGGTGGACCGCATCGAGCGGGTGGAGCCCCCGACGCGCCTGGTGGAGAAGACCTTCACCTTCCGCCGCATCCAGCGCTCGGGCGACGACGTCATCGCGGTCGAGGACCTCCACAAGGCCTACGGCGACCACCCCGTGCTCACCGGCCTCGACCTGATGGTCCGCCGCAAGGAACGCTGGGCCATCATGGGAGAGAACGGCGCCGGCAAGTCCACGCTTCTCAAGCTGCTGGCCGGGGCCACCGAGCCCGACGGGGGCCAGGTGCGCATCGGGGCCAACGTGCAGCTCGGCTACTACGCCCAGCACCAGACCGACCAGCTCACCCTCAGCCACACGGTGCTCGAGGAGCTCCAGGCCCACGCCCCCACGGCCAACCTCGGGGTGCTGCGGAACCTGGCGGGCGCCTTCGGCTTCTCCGGCGACGACGTCGACAAGCGCATCGAGATCTTGTCCGGCGGGGAGAAGGCACGGGTGGTGCTCGCCAAGTTGCTGTACGACGCGCCGAACCTGCTGGTGCTCGACGAGCCCACGAACCATCTGGACATGGTCACCAAGCGCGCGCTGGTCCGTGCCCTGAAGGACTACGAGGGCACGTTGCTCTTCGTGTCCCACGACCGAGCCTTCCTCAAGACCCTGGCCACACAGGTCTTGGAGGTAGGGACCGAACCTCTCGCCTACCCTGGCACCTACGACGAGTACGTCGCGGCGACGGGTCGGGAAGCTCCTGGGATGCGGGCCACGGCGTAGGCGGGACTGGAGCGTAGAGGCCAGCACGTTGCTGATGGAGCAGCTGCTCTGGTCGACGAGCTGGAACGCGGCCGTCTGGCCCGCGAGTCCGGCGGGGATGTTGACGGGGATGGTGGCCTCGCCGCCGACGTCGAAGCTGGAGACCGCGATCACCATGGGGCTCTGCAGCGACACCGTCGTGCCAGGGCAGCCGGGCGCGGGCGAGCTCCCGGGGGGCGTGGTGCGCGGTCGGCTCGCTACTCGGAGCGGATGCTGACGTGGGCCGTGATGGCGCAGCGGCCCCAGTCGTCGTCGCTCTTCCCCCGCTCCTGGTAGCGGTAGCTACCGGCGAAGCCGTCGGCGCTCCAGGTGCCGCGCAGAGACTCCCTCACCACCCAGGCGCCGTGGAAGTCGTGGCTGCTCTCCCGCACCATCGGCTCCCCGCGAGGGCCCCGGAAGGTGTGGGGGCCGAAGGCCACGGTCATGGTGGGGCCGGACGCGATGGAGGCTTCTGCGCCCAGATGGTCGTCCCGTCCCAGCTCGAGGGGACCGCTGAAGAAGAAGCAGCCCTCGGTGGCGCGGATGTCGTCCCAGGAGACGTTGCCCTGGTAGGGAAGGTTCGCGGCGCCGAGGAGGGCAAAGAAGAGCATGTTCGCTCCCTATCCCGTCAGTTCCGTAAGGTGAAGGTCCGGACGTCCTCGGTGTCGCCGGACGTGCCCGTGCCCTCGATGGTCAGGGTGGCGCTGGAGGACTGGATGACCCCGTCGGCGAGGGTGACCACGGTGCGGGCGGAGGAGGCCATGCGGAAGTCCTGGAGGCCGGCGGCGAGCTCGGCATCGATGAGGTCGGCGGCCACCATGCCGTCGAGGATCGAGGCCATGGCACCGGGGGCGCTGGCCTCGCTGGCTTGGATGACGGCGCGGTCTCCTTCGATCTCCACGAGGTAGGTAGACACGGCTTCGATGGGCAGTCCACCGACGGGAGCGGGCATCTGGATGACCTGCTCGAGAAGCTGCCCGACCGGGGCCTCGGCACAGGTCTGGAGGAACAGGATGGCGTGCCCCTGGAGCACCGAGGAGGTCACCATGCCGGGGTCTCTGGCCAGCTGACGGGTGTAGTCGACCAGCTGGGCCGGCTCAGTCGCGTAGCGCTCGGCGAGCACGGCCTCGAGGGCCGGACCGATGGCCTTCATGACATCGTCCAAGTTGGCGATGACGAGGCCGCGGGTGGCGGGGGTGAACTCGACGATGGGGGCGCTCGGCTCCGGGAGGCGGGCCAAGGCTTCCTCCACGACGGACGAAGAGAGCTTCGCGGCGCGCTCGATGGTGGTGTCCACTCGGACGTGCACGGTACCGAGGGGCCCCTCCTGGCTCGTGAAGGTGACGTGGCCGGTGGCGGGGTTGGAGCCCGTCGCCGTCATGTCCCAGGTGAATGCCCTGCCTGGGACGTAGGGGCAGGGGAGCACCACGGTCGCCGCCGGGGCAGCGCTCGGCGTGGCTGGGGCCTCGACGGGCTCCGGGGCCGGCGTCTCCCTCTGCTTCTTCTTCTTCCCGGCGTGGGCGGGCGCGAGCATGGCGAGGAGCGCGAGGGCCACGAGGTGCATGGGAACTCCGATGGGCATCGGCCTATCACAGGTCGTCGGAGAGCATCCCTTCCTCGTCGAGCCAGCGATTGACTCGCTCCTTCCGTGCGCCGTGCTCTAGGAGCCGGTGCACCAGGGCCATGAGTACGCCGAGGGCCACGAAGACGCCGAGCGCGCCGTACACCACGCCCGTGCTCGCGCCGGGCGGGCGCAGGGCTCCGGAGGGCGGCTGCCCACCCGCCGGGCGTAGGTAGATCTGGGTCGACGCGGTGCTGCGCGGCAGGGCTCGGTCCAGGGCCTTGCGGTCCCGGCGGGACACGCCGGTGCTGCTCCACTGCTTGAGGTGCTTGGTGATGGTGCCATCGCGGCTCTCGAAGCGTGCTCCTTTCACCTCGACCCGCTGCAAGGTGTCGGCCAGGAGGGGCAGATCGAGCGCTTCGCTGGGGAAGGGGCGCTCGTAGGTGAGGCTCCATCCGTGGTCCGCGGGCCGGCACAGGTGGGGCGCGTGGTCCTGCATCTCCACGGTGTAGGGAGCGGGGGCATCGAAGGGGGCGGCGAGCTCGACACAGCGGCTACGGGAGCGCCACGTGGAGTGCCACTGCACGTTGTCCCCCTGCACGGTGCCCCGGTGCAGGGGGGCTTCCGCGGCGCCGGCGTGGGATCCGAGGGCCGTGGCGAGGGCGAGGGCGAGGGCGCCGTTCACCGGACGTCCAGGAAGGCATCGGCTCCCTTGTCGAACACGGTCTGCTCGGGGAGCAGCGGGCTGGCGAGGGACGTGAACTGGAGCAGGGCGAGCAGCTGGGTCGTGGCCAGCACGAGGAAGGGGATGGCCATGATGCGGCGAGAGGGGAGGCTGTGGGAGCCGTCGTCGTCGGTGGGCGCGGCGGGGACCCGCATCCGGTGCATGAGGCGGGCCGCGCTGAACAGGCCGACGCCCACGGCGAGGGCACAGGTGGCCATGGCGAGGGGAGCACCCAAGAAGGTGGTGGAGTTGTAGTAGAGGGCCACCAGAGGGGCGAGGGCTGCGAGCACGAGGGTGGCGGCGAAGTTGCCGGCGGCCGCGGAGACCACCAGCTTGCTGGCGCCCGCTTCCCCGCCGAGCACCTTGAAGGCGAGCAGCCCGGCGGGAAGGGCCGTGAGGCCGGAGAGCACGACGATCATGGGCACCTTCCAGGCATTGCCTGCGGCGAGCATGAGGTCGGTGCTGCCGGCGGCCAGGCCGTAGCCGGCCGCGAGCACGACGGCGGCGCCGGTCGCGCGAATGGCCATCTGGAGGCGCTCGGCACTCCCTTGCTTCTCGGCCGGCCACCGGCCGCCGACGAGTTGGAACAGAGCAGTCGTCATGCTTTCTCCTGGGTTCGTCAGGAGAGTCACCGGACCGTGTGGGGGTAGAGCGACGTCGGTGTGAAACGGGGGTGGAAGGAGCGGCTAGGGGCATACGACGGCGCAGGCCGCAGGCGGTACTCCGTCGCGCCCAAGTAGAGGATGGTCCAATCGGTCATCCGCCGGTGAACCGTTCCCCGATCAACTTGGGCTTCCAGGCTGTGACCGCCTCTCGCTCGGCGTCCGACAGATTCACTTCGTTCAAGATGCGGTCGGCCTCCTGCGTGAGCTGCGCATGGGGCATAGGGTCCTGGCCGCTGCAGTATTGCGAGTGGCGCTCGCTGAACTCTCCGAGCGCGCCGGTGCGCACACGGGCAATCTGCGCAGCGAAGACCTCGCTGCCGCTCATGAGCGCTCGGTCCGTGGCGATCAGGATGTCGACCACCTTGCCGGTGCCGAGCGCGCTGCAGCCCCCGTAGTCCCAGGTCTGGACCATCCAGACGGGGAACGACTCGGCAGACATCGCGCGGTAGGCAGTGGCGTTCAGGGCCACAAGGTCGTCGTCGGCCCGTCCCGGGGTCGTGGCCGCCAGGGCGCGCCAGGGGTCCAGGGGAAGGGTTGCGTGGGCCATGGTGCCCTCCGCCACACAGTGAACGTCCAGGCCAGGGATCTCGAGGTCGAGGTTCGCCTCGGTGCAGTGCACGTCGGTGTGGAGGGCCTGGAGGGGCTCGTCGAGGGAGCTGGCGAGGGCCTCTGCAGCCTGGAGTGCAGAGGCGAACGACCCGACGTCCTCCACCGCGGCGAAGCGCTCCATGTGGGACCGCACTGCGGCCTTGGACGCCTCGGGCACCCGAGGGTCGACCGTCATCGCCGGGGCCGGCGAGGGCGTGTCCACCCGGGGCGCCGGCGCGTCCGCTCCCCAAGCTGGGCAAGCCACGGACGAGAACAACCACGCCCACGCAGTCGTGTGGCATCTGCGGACACCGTGCATCGGAACTCCCGTGTCGACGCCATCATACGATGCGGGACCGGCGAGTCCGTGGGCTCCCCGGGGCTCGGCCGACCGACTCTGGCGGAGCTGCACGCCCCCACCCGGAAACGCCGCATGGTTTGTGTGGGGGTCGTCTTCGGGTCGGCGAGAGACTGGGTACGGTTTGGATGTGCCTTGGCTCGGCTGCTCGTTCGGTTGCCGCCGAGGTCTGTATCGAAACCACTGTCCAGGGAGGTCCAGCATGGCTGTTCGTGAGCATCTCGTGGCTGCCTTCACGCTGTTCCATCTCACCGTCGTGTCGATCGCGGGCATCGGACGCATTGAGGTGGAAGAGGGTGCGTGGAACGAACCCGCGGTCGAGGCCTGGAACGACGTGCGGACGGCAGTGTGGCGCCATGCGACCCGACGCTATGGAGACACGTTCGGTCCTCGCATGGATGGGTGGAAGATGTTTTCTTCCGTGTCGAAATCCAACGAGTCCACGCATCTCGAGGTTCGGGTGGGCCACGAATGGCAGGTCGCCTACGCCGTGGAGCGCCCCACGGGTGGGTCCCACTTCACCTACTACCGCTGGCGGGAGCTGCTGGGCGAGGTGGGTGAGACGAAGCAGAACGGGCGCATGCTGGCCAACTTCACCCACTGGTTCGCGGAGGAGATTGGACGAGAGCGGCCAGATGTCTGTGCTGTGCGGGTCCGCATCCGGACGGCCACCACGCCCGATCCAGACGCCCTCGCACGTGGTGCGAAGCCCGAGTACAACAAGGTCCTCCGCGACCGAAGGCCGGTCTCGATTCGGGATTGCACGTGATCGCTCGGGCCTGGAGGGGCTGGGTCGCCGTGTGTTCCCAGCGAGAGGCGCCACGATCGATGGCCGTCTTTCGCATACTGATTTCGAGCATTGTGCTCTTCGACCAGCTGTCGGCATTTGCCTCTGGGGCGGTCGATCCGATCTACATGCCGCTCGACGCAGGAGGCCTAGGCACGGGCACTCGGATGCTCTCCCCTTGGGTCTACCTGTTCGGTCATACGCCGCTGCTGGTTTGGGCGACCTGGGTTGGCAGCGTGGTCTTCTCGGCGCTCCTGCTGGTGGGCTTCGGAGGGCGCGTCACGTGCTTCGTCTTGCTTCAGTCTCTGTTGACCTTTCACTCCTTCCCGGTCGATGTGGGGGGAGGCTACGACCGGCTGCTCACGGCGGCACTGTTCTTTCTGTTCCTCTCGGACAGCACGCGGACGTGGAGTCTGGATTGTAGGCGGCGCACGGGGCGGTGGGCTTCCGATGAGCCCATCCTCGCCCTCGGGCGCTACCTCGCACTGTTCCACATGGTGGTGATGTATACCCACACGGGCTTCGCGAAAGACGGAAGGGGATGGTCGCGACCCTATGATGCGGTCTACTACGCGCTGCAACGGCGTCGCTTTGCCCGGTTCGACGACCCTGACATCTTCGGGAGTCTGTACCCGCTGACCCAGATCGGCACGGTGGTCTCCTGGTGGTGGGAGGTGCTCTTCGCACTGTTCGGGGTGTGGTTGATTGCCGTTCATGGTGGGCTCGGCCGCGCCGCCCTTCGGTGGGCTGAGCGCATCGACCTTCGGTGGCTGTTCCTTGGCATCGGCGTCGTCTTTCACGTCGTGCTGGGGTGGTTCATGGCGCTGGGTACCTTCAGCGCCGTGGCCTTGTCCTACTACGTGCTCTTCCACGGTCCGCGGAAGGCTCAGGTGTCGTAGGGACTGGCCGGTGCGCGTGGTGTCCGGGTCGTCCCGGTGGATGAGGTCACCGCGGCGACCATGGGTCTCCCTACTCCCGTGCGTTGGCTTCGCCCGGCGTGATGGACAAGCCGAGGTAGCCCACCGGCCCCGCTCCCAGCGGCTGCGCCAGGACGTAGCCCTCGGACTTGTACCCGAGCTTCCCCGCCAGGCCGAGTTGCCGGTAGACGGGCCAGTCGATGTGCAGCCCCAGCTGCGCACCGAGCTGCTGCCGCCGCTCGAAGACGTGCAGGCGGTCGAACATCAGGTCAGGCTGCCACCAGAGGTCCAGCTCCCCCCCCAGCTGCCGGCCGTGCCCCACGGGCAGCCCAAAGGCCCGGACCCCCGCCCCGGCCGACGGCGCGAGGCCACTCGTGCCGGCCCGAACGTAGATGTCGTAGACCACGTCGCGGTGTTTCGCGAACAGGTCGAGCCCGTGCTCGGGGCCGTAGGGGGTGAGGCCGTAGCGCATCGCTGGGAGCAGCGACCACTCCCCCGCCTGAATCATCGGCAGACGCGCGTGCCGGTGCCCTCGCAGCCCGTAGGTGACCACCCCGTGGTAGGCGCTGAGCCACAGCATCGGGTCGGCAAGGCCCACGAGGTAGCCCACCTGCAGGTTGCGGGCGATGGCCTGGCGGTCTTCGGGGCGCCACCGGTTGTAGCGCAACTGCAGGCCGTTGACGTAGCTCTTCACATCGTTCGACGTCGCTGGGTCGTCGGGCGCTTCCCCCTGGTTCGAGGCCAGGGATCCGACGTAGTCCAGCCGAAACACCCCATACTGGAGCAGGTCGCGGAAGTGCATCCATCCGCCACGCTGCACCATGCCGACCTGCAGCCACCAGGCGGAGGCGTAGTCCGCTTCGATGCCCGCGAGGCGGACCGCCAGGTCTTCGTCGAGCACGCCGCTGGGCTCGTAGAGGGTCGTGGCCACGCTGGCGTCCGAGTCGTCGTCGGGGGCGTCGGGGTCGTCCGGGTCGGGGGGCGACAGGGGTCTCCGATAGGGGGGCACGAGGCGGAAGGTGTAGGTCGGGCTCAGCCCGAGCTCCCGTGCCCTTGCTCCGTGGCCGAAGACCTCGTGCACGAAGGTGGTCTGCAGGAAGACCAAGGGGGCGTCGAGGAACAGCCCCTTCGCCAGGCGGCCGCCGATCGCTACCGCCTTGCCTTCGGGACGGGTCTCGTCGATGTCGAGCGCGTCGGCGAGTGCGTCGTCGTAGTAGAACGCCACCCGTCCCAGGGAATGGACGGTCCGCACGCCCGCTTCCATCCCGAGCCGACGGTCGACCACGAACACCAACGGGTTCTCGACGGGAGGCTCGGCTTCGGTCGCCCAGACCTCCGCCGATGGGCACAGCAGAGCCGCACCCAGCGCCACGACGCTACGGCGCACAGCTCAGCTCCAGTCGATCGACCTGATTCTGGTCGCCCATGAACAACGTGAAGTCGGCCGCGCCCTCCACGAACAGGGCCCCCACCGCCGGCCATCCGCCGATGATGTCGGGGAGAAGTGTGTCCCCCCCGACCTTCTCGCCGTTCACCGACAGGGCGAAGTAGGCCTCTCCGTCGTCTCGCAGCACGACCCCGAGCCCTTGTTCGGAGGCACGCACTGCCTGGGCCGTTCCGTGGGACAGCCGCTCGGTGGGGGCGAGGGGGGGGCCACCGGCCTCGTAGGAGCGCTGAAACACGTTGTCCGCCTCGTCGACCCACGCCGCATGCACCACCTCACCGTCTACGTCCATGGGGGTTGGACCGGCGCTATCGGTCGCGTACGGTCCCCCCACACGCTGCATGTCGCGGTCGAAGTGGACCTGTCCGTCGGGGGTCGACAGCCAGAAGCCCAGCCCCCGGGCGTCCACCTCGAAGCGGCCGAGGTCCTCGTCGGAAGGCCCCAACGGCAGGACGCCGCGTGTGGTCACCTGGCCCGCCGCATCGAGCAGGAGGTAGTGCGTCAGACCCTCCGCGAGGGGGGCCTCCACGTCCGTGGTCAAGGAACGGGGTTGGTAGACGACGGCGACCTGCCCTGCCAGCGCCCGCATGGCCCAACGCAGCTGGCAGTCCACACAGGAGGCGGCCGTCAGCTCGACGGGCAACCCCGCCGTGCCGTCGGGGGCGACCGCACGAAAGGATAGGAACGACCGAAGGTGCTCACCGGCCTCATCCGGGGGAAGCACCTCGTTGATCTTGCGCAGAGTGGCGATGCCGTCCCCCGACCAGGCCCACTCCAGTGAAGCCGTGGGGCCCAAGACGTCGGTGGGCAGGACCGGCACGGGGATCGTCCACGCCTCGAGGAGCTGCCCATCGGGGGTGAACCGCGCGACGCCCGTCAGCTGGGTGGAGGCGTCCTCGTCGTCCTCGACTTGCCAGCCCGTGGCCCACACTTCGCCGTCGCCGGACACTTGCAGATCCGGCGTGAAGCCCTTCACCAACGCGACGCGGTGGTCACGAACGTCGCAGGGCCCCTCGTAGGGCTGACAGGCAGACAGCGCCACGACGCCGACCAGCAAGCCCACTCCACGCCGCCCCATCCAGGCTCCCTCCTCGCGCAGCGGGCACGTCTCGCGCGGCATGCTGCGGCGCCCGCAAGGACGTCATGTCCTGCGCGTCGGACCGCATTGTACACCTGCCGGACGAGCGGATGCACCGGCGCTCCGCATCGCGAACCCGTGGATGACGACGACGTGCTCTACGGGGTTGCGGCGGCTACGACGGGTGCCGCCCCGGGGGCCCGGGGCGTCGGGAGGATGCCGGATGTGGTGGATGTTGCTGGGATGCCCGTCGAGCGTCGATGTCCCGAAGTCGCCTGCGTCGGATGCGTCGGATGCGCAGCAGGAGCCCATCGATCCCTTCCGCGGGCTCAGCGTCCACCTGTCGATCGATGACCTTCCCTTCCAGATCCAGCGGGGCCAGCAGATGACGCTGACCCGTGAGGAGACGGCCGCATGGAACGAACGGCTGCGCCGGCACCTCGCCACGCACCGGGCGCCGGCCTCGGTGTTCTTCGTGTGCGACTGGCTGCACGAGGGCTCGTCGGAGGTCGAGGACTGGGCGTCTGCTGGGCACGCCGTGGGCAACCACACGGCGCACCATCTGGCGGCCCGCACCGTGGGGCCCGAGGCCTTCCTGGCCGACGCCGAGGCCTGTCAGGAGCGGTTGGCCGCGGATGGACACCCCGGCCGCTGGTTCCGCTACCCGTACCTCAGCCACGGGGCCGACCCGTCGAGCCAGCAGGCCATTCGGGAGGGGCTCGGCGCGCTCGGTCTGTCCAACGTGCCCATCGCGGCCCCCACCACCGAGTGGGTGTTTGCGTTCCGCTACCGGCTCGCGCTGGAGGCCGGAGACGCCGACGAGGCTAGGCTGGTGGCGGCGGCCTACCTCGAGCACATGGACGACGCCTTGCTTCACGCCGAGGCCCTGGCGCAGCGAACCGTGGGCAGGACGGCTCCTCACACGGTGCTCGTGCACGCCAACGAGCTGAACGGCGATTGGCTCGACGACCTGTTGGGTCGGTGGTCGCGCCGGGGCGTTCGGTTCGTAGGGGTCGACGAGGTGATGGCGGATTCCCTGTACCAACGCCCCATCCTCGGAACCTCGGCGGGGGCGCTCCCCTGGACCCTCCGTGTCATCGACGAGCCGGTCTCGGACGCTCTGCGCTGGTTCGATCAGGAGGAAGGGCGCGTTCGGTCCGCATGGCCCCTCCCTCCCGAGCCGTGGCCCACCGGTGTGCCGGTGTCGGCCTCCCTGTCGGAGTGAGTTCGTTCCTGCGGTGCATGCCATCAGGCCCAACGGGCACGAAACGCACGTGGACCGATCGGAGCGCGGCGTGTGGAGGCCGGCAGGCGAGCGACCCTCTACTCCTCGAGGGTGTGGCACTTGAGGCAGGGGCCGCCGTCCTGCGGCCCGAGCAGGTCTTGGTTCGCCGGCAACACCTCTTCGTTCATGAACACGCCGATGTCGGAGGTGTACGGGAAGTCCTCGTCGCGGAGCGGCATCAGTCCCGGGTCGGGCATGGCGTAGGTGCCGTCTTCTGACCCTTGGGGGTGGCAGGTGGCGCAGGAGAAGTCCGCGTAGCGAACCGGGTCGAAGGCCTGAAAGAGATCCGTCATGACAGGCTGGACGTCCGTGCCCATGTACGAGAACTTCTGGTACTGATTCATCTCGTCGTAGTCGACCGGGCCGTCGTCGACCTCCTCGGTCGTGCCGCTGTCGCCGCCATCGTCGCCGTCCCCCCCGCCACAAGCGAGCGCACCGAAGACCAACCACCATCGTGCCCCGTGCATCGTACCTCCGTGCGCGAGCGTACCTCGGGGGAACCTTCCTTCGCCAGCGCGGCGATGGACGTCGGCGCGGGTGTCCGTCCACTCGCGGGTTGGGGTCGACCAGCCGCTGCCTCGAAGCCTTCGGGGCCCACGTTCCGCTGGACCACCTGGAACGCGCTGTCCGGGCCCGCGCACGCCCCACACTGCCGGGTGCCGGGTGCCGGGTGCCGGGTGCCGGATGCGCCTCGGGCCGTCGACCCCGGCGCCGTCGAGTTCATCTTCGCCGTGGAAGGGAGGACGCTGGAGTACTCGCTGACCGCGAGCGACCCCTCGGACATCTCGATGGTCCGGGTCGTCGCTGTGCTCGAACCGTGGGCGTCGAGGGCTGCGCAGGAGGGCGGAGACGGAGTTCGATGGCGGCCCAGCGCGGCCCCAGGGCTAGGGCTGCGGTTCGACCCGCCGGTCGCGGCCGTTCCCCTCGTCGCGGCTCGCGACGCGGGGGCACGACCGCTCGGACCACATGAGCAAGTGATTGCGACCGATCAAGGCCGCCGACACCGCGCCACGGGTGATCGGGTCGCGAAACACCCACACGAACCGACCTGCCTGCTCTCGAGGTGCTTCCTGCCCGCCTAGCTCGAGGGCATCTGCGTCCAGTTGGAGGTCGCGGTCGCCGAGCGTCCACAGCCCCTCGATCCGCCGCGCGCGGGCCCGTCGAGGACGGCTGCCGGCAGGCAGCTCCAGCGGACACGCGTCCACGGGGGCAGCGGGGAGGCTGTCGGGGTGGGGCAGGGGGCTGCTCGGTAGCCAGGCGGTGCCGTCGAGGTCGGAGAGCCCCAGGACCCTGCCTGTGGGCGTCGGCAGCTCGACAAGGGCCGCGGGGGCGAGATCGCCGTCCGCGTCGTGGACCGCGACCGGCCGCAGGTCCGGCACGAAGGGTTCGAGAGGCGGGTCCAGCGCCTGATACCCGGGGCCGATCTCGACCTCGGCGCGGCGAAAGCCGTCGGGCCCGTCCACCCAGAGCGTGGAGGGACCCATGGGCCAGCCGCGCACCCTGTTCTTGAGCCAGTGCGGCGCGTTCTCGGCCGGCTCGGCCGCGAGCAAGCGGTGCGGGCCCATCGCCTCCGGCAGCAGCGCGACGGTGTCGGGAACCACCAGCACCCCGTCCCCCAGGGTCAGCGACACATCCCCCAGCCCGTGGGTGGCATCACAGGGCCTTGCCTCGGCGAGCTCGACGCCGCGCTCATCCACGATGCGGCACATCTCTCGAGGCAGCTCGAGGGCCAGCTCCGCATCCGCCTCGGACCGCTGCACTTCGCTGCGGCGCGTCCCGTGCATCGCCACGACCATGACCTCGGGAGGGACCCAGGCACCCCCGTCGGGCTCGGTGAGCGTGCCGCCGCCGCTGTAGAGCAGCCGCGCCCCCGGGACAGGCTCGCCGTCCGCGGAGACGTTCACCCGCACCACATCGCCCCTGGGTTCTGCGGGGATGCGCAGGTCGACGGCCGCCATCGGGAGGTGCACCATATCGATGCCAGATGGGCCCTCGATGCGCACCGCATAGGGGTCGTACACGCCGGCATCCAGCGGGCCCTGGAGCGCGACGCGGCCACCCTCCACCTCGAGCTCTTGCAGGGGATCCGTTGCCCGGCCGAGGGCTTGCCACAACGGGGGCGCCTCTTCCCGTGGCCCTGCGAACCTGCTTCTGAGGCCTCTGCCGCGTTCTCCTGGTGGTGCTGGCTTCTCCAGCAGTCGCTTCTGCACCAGCACGGCGCGGTGCCCCTCGGGCACGGCCAGGGACCACGTCATCGTGCCTTCGTGACGGGGATGGTCCAGCGCGGCCGACGGGAGCTCGATGGGCTGGCTCGTACCCTGTCGACTGGCCAGGCGACCGCCCGGTGTGATGCCCACGACCGTCCCTTCTGGGAGAGTCAGGGGCAGCGGCCGCAGCCGTGCAGCCAGGTCGAACGCCTGTGGCTCGGCGCCCACCACCATGGCCACCGCGCCCCTCACGCGAATCCTGCCCTTGCCGAACTTCGCGGAGCGACCCGCCTCGTCGATGCTCCACTCGCCGTGCCCGTTGTCGAACACGCCGTAGACGCCGTGCGCCCCCATGGCGCGCCAATCAGCTGCCACCGGCAGCGAGCCGGACATTTCTCCATCGACCCACACCTCGCGGTGGTGGACCTGGCGACTCGCCATGCGTCGGTTCTGGGACGTCGGTGTCTGGCGTACCAACGCCAGAGTGCTTCCGGCCACCCAAAGACTCACGATCGTGCCGTCCACGCTCAGGGTCTGCCTCAGCGTCCCGTCCTGCCGGTCGCGCAATTCCACCTGAGTGCAGTTGGGGCCGGTGACCAGGGCGAGGGTCGACGCATCCAGCGCCGTGAGCCGACACGGAGAGGGGGGATAGGCGACGGGCCCGTCGGGCGTGAGCCACAGGCCGACCATCGTCTCGTAGACCCAGCCCTCGCCAGGAACGGGGAACGCACGGGCAAGCCCTCCCAGTTGTCGCGACACCGGGGTCCAGCTGGCGATCACCCGCCCCGTCACCGGGTCGAGCTGCCCCTGATGGCTGCCGACCCACGTCCACATCGAGCCGTCGTCGTCGGGGTAGAAGATGGGCTGGGAGGGACGGATGTCGCAGAGCGGGCCGCTGCATCGTGCCAGCGGGGTCCACCCCTCGAGCCCCGCCTCCTCGACGGCGCTGCAGGCGACGTCGTCCCCCTCCAGGCAGGCCGAAAGGCAGCCCTGCAAATCGTGACCGCAGGCGGCGAGGGCGCGGGGTCTCAGGGTCGCCAGGGTGGCGTGCCGGGCCGCGGTCGTGACCGACGCTCCGTCGGCCCCCGCCTGCTCGATGAGCATCCCGATCGCGTCGCGCACGTCGCGCTCGCAGGCGCCTACCTGGCCGTTGAGGCAGGCAGTGGGATCCGCCAGGGCTAGGGTCGTGAGCCACCACATGGCGAACGCTACCATCGGAGGGGGAGGCGTGTCCTACCCGTCCTCGTGTCCCACGGCGTGGTGAAGCCCACGCCACCGCACCAGTCATCGAGCACGAACACGGGGTCGTCGAGACCTCCACTTCGCCGGAAGAGCCGCGGGCCTGGGGGGTACCATCTTCTGATCGGCTAGGTGCGGCGCCCTCGCCCAGGGAGAACGATGCACTCCGCACGACCTCGAGGGGGGGGCGGTGGCCTCTTGCACACCATCCGGCAGGCTTTCCAACGCTTGCGGTAGAGGTCGCCGCAACGCACGAACAGGTGTCCGGTGCGCGTTCACGCGATGTCCCGATCGAGGTGTGCTCGCGTTTCCTCGGACGGTGGACTCGGCTCGAACCGTCGGTATGGAGGGCCGTGATCACTGTTTCCGCCTCCAAGCCATATCGGAGAACGGGGCGACGTACAGCGGGCCATCGGAGCTGGTGCCGATCTTGGAGGGCACCTTCGTCGCCACCGACTCGAGCGGACTCGCCCGAGCCGAACCGGGTGGGCTTCCTTGTCAGTACGTCTTGTTGCCTGCAGCCACATAGCCACCGTTCAGCTCGTCGATGGCATCGACCAGCGCACGGATCTCCTCCTGGGTGAGGGAGTCGTTGTCGTAGAAGGACATGCCGTCGTGGACCAACTCCAGACCGTGAAGGCCCGAGAGGTCGTCGAGAACGGGATTGCGTCGGACGTAGACGGCCGTGAAGGACACCCCATAGTAGGTGTCCGTGGGAAGCACCCCCACGATCCGGAGCGCCTCGAGCCCATGGACGGAGCGGAGAAGCTCGTTGTCGTCCAGAAGAAGCTGCTCCCCGATGGTGGTGAGGCCGTCGAGGCCACGCAGATCCGTGATGGCGGGGAGCGACTCCAGCACCAGGCGCGAGTCGACGGTGCGGAGACCCTCCAGCCCGCGAAGGTCAGGCAGTACATCCAGGCCCTTGAGGGTCAATTCATGCGACGTCTCCAGACCCGACAGCGCTTCCAGGGATTGCAGTCCAGGACATGGGCCAATGGTCAGCTGTCGCGCGCTGCGCAGCCCTTCGAGGCCGGCGAGATCGGTCTGCGATGCAGAGCAACTCACATCCACCCGGATCATGTCGCCCTCGGCGTCGATCAGCCCGCGGATCGGCTCGAGGGATGCCACCGTCGAGTGCTCCAACAGCAGCACTACGTCCTCGACCGAGCGGAGTCCTTCCAGCCCCTCGAGAGACGTCAAGCCCGGGTTGTCGTAGAGGACGACGTTCCATTCGGCCTCTTCCAGCACCTCCAGTCCGTGCAGCGCGCGAAGCGAGGGCGCATCAGTGATGCGGAGGTAGCCGAGTCGAGGGTCGTTGAACCCTTCCAGGGAGTCCAACGCGGGCAGCTCGTCCAGCACCAACCCATACAGGTCGGCACCTTCCAGACCCTCCAGGGACTGCAGGTTGCGATTGCCTTCGATGGCCAGCTCACCGGTCACGACCAGGTCGCCGAGCCCGGCGAGCGACTCCAACCGCGAGTTGTTCTCGACCACGAAGTCCCGCACCAACGTCACGGTCCCCAGCCCTTCGAGGGTCTGTGCATCCGTGTTCGCAATCCGAAGCGTCCCGCCTACGGACTCCAGACAGGTGAGGGCTCCAAGATCCGCAACCCGTGACACGGTCATGTCTCCGCGAATGCACAGCCGCTTGTGCCCATCGCACAGGGTATCGACGTTCCCTGGCGTGACGTCGGCGGAGTCCAGCTCCGAGACACATTCCAGTGGCGGAAGCGATGTGGTGTGCATGCTCGTAGAGGCCCTGGGCCTGACCTCAGATGGCTCGTCCGAGCCGCCATTGCAGGCGGACGCCAGGGCGAGGAGACCGAGGACCAGAGACCAGACTCGCGATGTGTGTGGTCGTTCCATCGAGAACTCGATTTCGGGGGTCATGGGCGCCTCCTGGAGAGCTAGTCACCGATGTGTCCCCCTTGCGCAACGCAAGTACGCACGAACCGTCGTTCCATTCTGGGATTGTCTGTGCGAATCTGCGATACGGCATGGCCCACCATCTGCCGATTCACCACGTGTTGGGTCCATTCTCGGGCGACGGCCGCTTGGGTGCGTGGCCGTGCCCCGTGACCACCCTGACGTAAGGGTCAGATGCATTTGATGGATGTTTATGTGTCCGCGTGGACGTAGGTGAGGAAGAAGACCTCCTTGGTGGGCAAACGACACAGACCAGTAGCCGTCGGGGTGGAGCATGCCCGCATGGGTGGCATTGAAGCTGCTACCACCTGCGACACCCTCGATGTCGATGGTGACGACGCCCGCTGGGGCACATGCGAGCATGTCGGTCCTCGTATGGTGGGGAGAGCGCACGTAGGCAGGCCAGCCCAGCGAGGTGCTGCGCGGCTCTGTGGGGGCTCAGCTGGCGATGGGCCTCCGGCGCCCACCATGCCCAACGTCACCTGCTCAGGGGCAGTCGCTGGTGACGGAGACGCCGCAGGCCTCGAGTGCGTCGAGGGACGGGTCCGGGCAAGCGGCCGGGTTGTTCTGCGCCAACAGCTGCACCAGACCGCACGAGGACTCGATGGGGCTGAAGTCGGTGATGTCGTTGGAGAACAGGTGCAGGTGCGTGAGGTTGCCGAGGCCGGACAGGGGCCCGATGTCGGAGATGCCGTTGTTCGCAGCGAAGAGGAGTCGCATCGAAGGCATGCCTGCCATCGCGGTCAGATCGTTGATGCCCGTGGCGTTCAGCGTCAGCGTCCGCATCCCGGTGGCGCCCGCGATGGCGGACAGGTCCCCGGAGGCGATGGGGTTGTTGTCGATCTGCAGGAAGTCGAGGCCCACCATGCCCGACAGGGGCGACAGGTCGGTCAGCTGGTTCCGCTGCACCAACAGCTGCACCATCCCGGTGCTCGACGCGAGAGGCGTGAGGTCGGAGATGTCGTTGGTGAACAGGTGCACGTGGGTGAGGTCGGTCAGGGCTGCCATCGGCGTGAGGTCGGTGATGCCGTTGCCCCCTGCGTACACCAGCCGCAGCAGGGGCATGTTCGCCAGGGCCGACAGGTCGGTGATGCCCGTCGCGTTCAGCGTCAGCGTCCGCATCCCGGTGGCGCCCGCGATGGCGGACAGGTCCCCGGAGGCGATGGGGTTGGTGTCGATCTGCAGGAAGTCGAGGCCCACCATGCCCGACAGGGGCGACAGGTCGGTCAGCTGGTTCCGCTGCACCAACAGCTGCACCATCCCGGTGCTCGACGCGAGAGGCGTGAGGTCGGAGATGTCGTTGGTGAACAGGTGCACGTGGGTGAGGTCGGTCAGGGCTGCCATCGGCGTGAGGTCGGTGATGCCGTTGCCCCCTGCGTACACCAGCCGCAGCAGGGGCATGTTCGCCAGGGCCGACAGGTCGGTGATGCCCGTCGCGTTCAGCGTCAGCGTCCGCATCCCGGTGGCGCCTGCGATGGCGGACAGGTCCCCGGA